>Ga0207951_100002_pt1 | contig 476779 bp, 430 predicted proteins | sample Subbio12Aug_8Bad_FD_184830 | JGI IMG/M metagenome (GOLD analysis project Ga0207951, IMG submission 184830) | Serpentinite rock and fluid subsurface biosphere microbial communities from McLaughlin Reserve, California, USA - CR12Aug_8Bad (SPAdes) | ecosystem: Environmental > Terrestrial > Deep... | reverse complement strand
CCTGCTTGTCAGCAGCGACCCGAACCTTCGGCGCTTTACCTTTCGCCAGCATGATCCGGGTCTTGCAGAGCAGCGAACTGAGGAAGCATTCGCTGGTGCGTCTTAACGACCCGTTGGTAACGGAGTTCGATGTAGTTCACATCTCACTCTCCCTGGTCAACTTAAGCTTGCTTTCACAAGCTCCGCCCTTTAGGGCGGGGTGGTTGACTTAGACGATCAATCTCCCGTTTTGTTCCTTTATGGCGGCGAGGCTCTCGACCAGCTCGTATCCCATCCTCAGTTCTAACGTCATTACGATGAAAGAATAGCACAGAAGCCCGCTCTTAAAAAGCCGGGGCGAACGCCAGGTGCCGGGATGGAACAAAACGAGTCGCCGCAATGTCTAAAGGCCAGGCGACCCGCAGAGCGGCGTCGCATAAGCAGTGGGACAAAGCGCTTAGAGATTGGCTATCAACTCGTCGCCGTACTTCTTTATCTCCCAGCGGATGCGCCCGAGTGTCGTCCATTGGGATGCGATGATTACCAGCGCGATATCGGGGACGAGCGGTGAGATGACGACCGTGCCCTCCTCGTATTCGAGCATGGCGGTCGAGAGCGCGCCCCGCTCGAGTTCGGAGCCGACTCTATCGAGCATGCCGAAACCGGTCGCGACGACCGCGCTTACCATGTCGAGTTCGAATTCGATGTTGGAGGCGTAGTCTACGACAAAGCCGTCGCGGGTGACCAAGAGCGCGGCGATTACGCCGTCGAGCGCGGTGAAGCGGTGCAATATTTGCTGCAGGGTGACTATTTCGGCCGGCTCTTCTTTGCTGAGGAGCTGGTCTACCTCTTCTTTTGTGATAAGCTCCTCTTCGACCTCCGGCGTCTCTTCTCCGGGGGTCTCCGGGGGGTTTTCGACCCCTGCCGCCTCGTAGCTTATCCCGGTGTTCGGCGCCATTGTCGCGGCTTCGGACCGGGCGTTTACCGCTACTTCTTCCGCTTCCTGGGATTCTTTTATTCGTTCGGCTAGTGCTTCGATGATGTTCTTGCGAACCTCTGCTTCGTTTGAAGACGATTCCGGGTCGAACGCGTCATCCGCCGACCCCTTCTCCTTCTCCGCGGCGTCCTTGCCCTGTTCGCTGCCTTTCAAGAACACCGATATCAATTCCGCAAAGTCCTTTTCGTCCAAGACGAACCTCCCAAGAAATGCGCGCCACATATTATTGACAATAGTTTACAGGCATTCTTCAGGATTGCCAAGTGTAAGTGGGGGACGTTGCTACGGCTGTTACGGTTACGGGTCTAGCTGTGTGAGCGCGGCTAGGACTTTTTAATGGCCTCGATAAGCTCTTGGATTGTCTCACGCGATTCGCCGCACATTCCGACCAAAGAGTCTACTATCTTGACCATGACTTTTTCAGGGTCGTACGAATAAATGGCCGACAGGTCTTCGTTGTCCGATATTTTTTTGAGCACACCGGCTCGCGCCAGGCACTCGACCTCTTTCGACACCGCGGATGGTTTGCGTCCGATGATGTTGGCAAGGCCTCGCGGCGTGTGTATGGAAAAGGGGTTGGCTTTGTAAAACTGGATGAGATTCCACTTGGTCGGCGATTCCAGTATCTCAAGCACAATGGGTTTTGTCTTCTCGTTTAAGCTTTTAACGAACTTAGCTATCTTTCTATTCATTCGATTTCCTCAATCTAGCCTTGCTTTTCAGCAAGCTTTTGAAACAGCCGGTACTGTCTGGCGAGGCCGACTATGACCAGCACCAGGAATACCATTTCCACCAGTACCTGCATGTTTCGCAACACCAGTATTATCGGCTCCCACACTTGCATGCTGAACAGCGACTGCTTTTCCAGGATGTTTAATTCAAAATCGATGCTCAGCACGGGGTCGGGCGTACCGAATTTTCTCATAAAATTATGTATGATAAGGATGGTATAAGAGACGGCATAGACCGGCACGCTCGGCAGCAACCATCGCCAGCTCGCCGCCAGGTCGCCTTCGACCATGAGCCAGATTTTTCGCGCGATGACGGCCGCCGCGAGGCCGGTTACGGCCACGACTATGGCGAGAAGGTCGACGACTGTCATTACGAATCACGCTCGGTCAAATTCCGTATTAGTTGGTAATTACGGAGCAGCCCGAAGAAGGCGAGTATGATGAAGACGAAATGCGCGGTGTTTCTCAACAGGTCCGAGCCGACACCCGCTATCGAGATGACCCCCAATTCGTTGATGACGGCAAAGAGCGTCGCCATCGCGAGTATTTGGAAGGCTACCACCGCGTATCGCCAGCTCGCGGCGAGGTTGCCGGCCACCTTTCGCAAGATTCCCAGGGATATCAGAGCCGCCAGACTCGCCAGGATGAAGTTGAGTGTTTCGACTGCTACGATAAAGCTCATCTCGATTACCTTTTTTTGCGGATAAGGCCTTCCTCAAGGAGCGTCTTTCCGCTGATCATTCTCGATGGGAATCCGGTCAGGATTCCCTGGTGGCCCGAGAACTTGGCCTCGATGGTCACCCCGTTCTCCGCGATTTCATATTTGCGGATATCTTTAGCGTGTTTGCTCCCGCGCACCTTCAAGATAGTCAGAGCGGTCTCAAGCTCGCTCTCTATCTCAACGTAACGTAAAAATAGTATGTTGTCGACGACAAAACCTATGCTCGTCTCGAATGTGTTCTCGTGGCCGAAGAGGAGCGGGACTTCGCTCGTCAATACCGTCGTCAGCCCTAGTCGCTTTAGGCCGTTTATAAGGCTATTAAAGAGTTGCCTGAGTTCGATGGTATCGCGGCTTATCTGCTCCATCAGCGTGACCGAGTCGATGACTATGCGTTTAGCGCCGATTTCGGCGACCAATCTATCGACTAGGCCGTTTTCTTTCTCGAGTTCGCTTTTGAGAACCGCGGGTGACGTGAAGATTATTCTTAGCTTTCCGGCCGCCTCTTGCTCCTTCAAATCCCAGCCGAAATTCATGGCGTCGCGATAGATGATCTCCGGGAATTCCTCGAATGTTATAAATATACCCGCTTCGTCGAGCGCGGCCGCGCCCTGGTATATGAATTGCGTCGCAAAGGTCGTCTTCCCGGTACCCGGAGGGCCCGCAATGACGGTCGAGCTTCTCTCGTACAGCCCCCCATCGAGCAAATCATCCAACCCCGGAATACCGCTTAGTATTTTTTTCAATCAAAGCCCCCCATTCCTCTATCCGTGTTCGGCTTAAGCTTTGTGGCGCTGAAGCGTCATGTCGAGGGCGAAAAACGTCTCACGCAAAAGCGAAGCACAAACCGTCGCTTAATAATATTTTTACCAGATAAACGCGCCAAGAGCAAAACTTTGTTTTGTTCTTGGCGCGGCACCAGACCTTTTGTCGTCGATGTCGAGCGCGCTAACATAAAAGCGAAGACTCGACCGAGCGTGGGTAGCCGGTTTAGGGGGAGCCTATTTTCTTGTATACAAAAAAGACGCCAAACCCGCGTCCGGCGTTTTCAGGTCTTAGGATAATAGCTTAGTCCTCTATGGTGATGGCTTCCATCGCGCATTCTTCTTCGCAAGCCTTGCAGCCGTCGCAGCTATCCGCATCGGTAGCTTTTGCGATGTCGTCGACGAGTTCGAACACATCGTTCGGGCAGCTGTCTATGCAGGTTCCGCAGCCGGAGCACTCATCGACATCGATTAATGGTTTTGACATTATAATTCCTCCCTAATAAATAGGCCGTACGCTACACAATAAATCTTATACATGACTGCTAGCCGCTTGTAAAGTGATTTGACAAAGAGAATTTGGCGATTATTTACTGCGAACCGCCGAGTTGCGTCGCCGCAAGAATAAATCAAAAAATAATTAAAGGCCTCAAAGGTCAGCCGATAACTATAATAAGGTCGCCGTCATAAATCTTGACAATACCAGACTTAGATTTTATACTTATGACAAAAATATAGCGATAGGAGTGTTTTTTATGCCAAAAGCTTTAGGTATCGATCTTGGAACGACAAATTCATGTATGGCGATTCTCGAGGTTGGTGAGCCGAAGGTAATAGCCAACGCGGAAGGCGGGAGGGTCACGCCTTCGGTCATCGCGTTTTCCAAGACCGGCGAGGTGCTCACCGGCGAGGTTGCCAAACGCCAGGCGATTACAAATCCGGAGCGGACTATCGCATCGGTCAAGCGCCATATGGGCACCGACTGGAAGATAGATATCGACGGTAAGGATTATACGCCGCAGCAGATATCCGCCTTCATTTTGCGGAAATTCAAGAGGGACGCGGAGGCGTATCTCGGCGAGAAGATTACCCAGGCGGTCATCACGGTTCCCGCTTACTTCGAGGACGCGCAGCGCCAGGCGACGAAAGACGCCGGCAAGATAGCGGGTCTCGAGGTCTTACGTATTATCAACGAGCCGACGGCCGCCGCGCTCGCGTACGGTCTCGACAAAGAGCATGACCAGACGATTCTCATCTTCGACCTGGGTGGGGGTACCTTCGACGTCTCAATTCTCGACATCGGCGACGGTGTTTTCGAGGTGCGGGCGACCGCGGGCGACAACCATCTCGGCGGCGACGATTGGGACCAGAAGGTAATCGACTGGATGGCCGACGACTTCAAGTCGAAATACGGTATCGATTTACGCAACGACAAGATGGCGCTTCAGCGCCTCAAGGAGACGGCGGAGAAGGCGAAGATGGAGCTGTCCACGACGCTTTCGACCAACATAAATCTCCCGTTTATCACAGCCGACGCCGAAGGGCCGAAGCACCTCGAGATGTCGCTGACTCGCACTGAGTTCCAGCGGATGACGACCGACTATCTCGACCGGTGCCGTAAGCCGGTTCAGCAGGCGATGAAAGACGCCGGCGTAAGCGCCGACGACATCGATCACGTCATCCTCGTCGGCGGCTCCACCAGGATGCCGGCGGTACAGGAGATGGTAAAGGAGTATACCGGCAAAGACCCGCACATGGGCGTCAACCCGGACGAGGTAGTAGCGGCCGGCGCGGCCATCCAGGCCGGCGTGCTCATGGGAGAGGTAAAAGACATTCTTCTCCTCGACGTCACCCCGCTCTCGCTCGGAATCGAGACGCTCGGGGGCGTCTTCACGAAGCTTATCGAGAGAAACACGACGATTCCGACGCGAAAAAGCGAGATATTTACGACCGCCGCCGACGGACAGACGAGCGTTGAGATACACGTACTCCAGGGCGAGCGCGAGATGGCGGCCTACAATAAGACCTTAGGGCGGTTCCATCTGGTGGACATGCCGCCGGCGCCGCGAGGCGTGCCGCAGGTCGAGGTCGCTTTCGACATCGACGCCAACGGCATAGTCAACGTCTCGGCGAAAGATTTGGGCACCGGCAAAGAGCAGCGCATCACGGTTACCGGCGCCACCGCGCTCAACAAGGATGAGATAGACCGGATGGTCGACGAGTCCAAGTCGCACGCGGAAGAAGACCGCAAGCGCCGCGAAGAAGCCGAGGTGCGAAACAATGCGGATAACCTGGTATACACGACCGAGCGCACGCTCAAAGATGTGGGCGAGAAGCTGACCGACGCCGACAAAGAGGCGATCGAGAAAGCGGTAGCCGACGCGAAAGAGGCGCTTAAGGGCTCCGACGTCGAGCAGATAAAGAAGGCGCACGAAGTGTTGCTTGAGCAATCGTACAAAATCGGCCAGGCCGTATACGAGCAGCAACAGCAGGCGGCTCCGGGCGCGGGCGATGAAGCCGCGGGCGAGGCTGAGGACGTCGTCGATGCCGATTTCGAAGTAGTCGACGAAGAAGGCGAAGCGAAGTAAGACGGGGGAGGAAAATTCCTTCCCGGCGTTTGAGGTGATAGTTTTGACAGGGGATAAAAACCGGAATGGATTTGGCGACGACCCGGCGGAGCCGGTATCGGCAGAGGTCGACGCAGTGGACGGCGAAGAAGCCGGGCCGGAGGGCGCGCCGGGCGAGAGCTATGAGGATTTGAAAGAGCGCTTGAGTCGGAAAGAGGCGGACGCGGCGGAATACTTGGATATGGCCAAGCGGGTCCAGGCTGAGATGGACAATTATCGCAAGCGGATGCTGCGGGAGCAAGAACAGATTGTCCAGTATGCGACGCAGACCGTAATGCGGGAGCTGCTGCCGCTCATCGACAATATCGAGCGGGCGCTTCACGCGGCGGAAGCCGGAGCATCGAGCGCGAGCTTGACCGAAGGCTTTGAGCTTATCTATACGCAGCTCAACGCGTTGCTGGCGAAGGAGTGTGTCGAAGTCATCGACCCCTTGGGCCGGGAGTTCGACCCCGAGCGGCACGAGGCCGTCCTGCAGGTCGAAAGCGAAGGGCACGCCGAGAATACGGTGATTGAAGTTCTACAGAAGGGCTATGAGCTGAAGGGAAGGCTGTTGCGCCCGGCGATGGTAAAAGTCGCAAAGTAGAAAGCGGGTGCGGAACGAGGGTGCGGCTAGCACTCGTAGCTCAGGGCTTTAGCCCTGACAATCTGATAGCTAATTCCTGACAGCTGATAATGGTGATGGCGGATGAGTTCGAGCAGGACATATAAGGATTACTACGCGGTTCTCGGGGTGAGCAAGAATGCGACGCGGAAAGAGATAAAAGATGCGTACCGCAAGCTCGCGCGGAAATATCATCCCGACGCGAACAAGAGCGATTCGACGACGGAAGAGAAGTTCAAAGAAATAAGCGAGGCCTATGAGGTTCTTAAAGACGCGAAAAAGCGCAAGGAATACGACGAGATGGGGCGCTATTTCGGCGGCCCCGGCCCGGGTGGCGGACGGAGCACTGCCGGTGGCGCTGACCAGGGATTCTCGTTTAACGGCTTCGGCGACCTCTTCGACCTTTTCGGGGGCGGCGCGGGCGTCGGGCGCGGTGGAGCGAGGCCGCAGCAGACGCGGACCAAAGGCTCCGATATAACGTATAACGTAAGCCTCACCTTCGACGAGGCGCTTAAGGGTAAGACCGTTACGCTCTCGGTCGACAGGGAAGAGACCTGTTCGTCGTGTGGCGGGACAGGCGCGGCATCCGGCTCGGGGAGGGTTGCCTGCGCGGCGTGCGGCGGACGCGGCGTGGTCGCGGACGACCAGGGTATCTTCAGTATCAGTCGGGCGTGCCCGAATTGCGGCGGCCAGGGAAGCATAGTCGAGAGACCCTGCGCGGCTTGCCGGGGCAACGGCCGCATACGCGCACAGAAGAGTGAGACGATAAAGATCCCGGCCGGTGTCGCCGACGGCAGCAAGCTCAGGTTCAAAGGCAAAGGGCAAGCCGGCTTGAACGGCGGGCCCCACGGCGACCTCTATGTCGTCGCCAAGGTCGCCAAACACCCCTATTTCATCAGGAACGGCAGCGACATCCAGCTCGACCTCCCGATTACCTTTACCGAAGCGGCCCTCGGAGCTAGTATCGAGGCGCCCACCGTCGACGGTAGCGTCTCCTTGAAGATTCCCGCCGGTACCCAGGAGGGCCGGACCTTCCGCCTCCGCGGCAAAGGAGCGCCCAAGCTTAAAGGGACGGGCCGGGGCGATATGCTCGCCAAGGTCCGCATAACCGTGCCGACAGAACTCTCGGGAGCCGAAAAAGAGCTGCTCGTGAGGTTTGCCGATGCCCGCAAGGAAGACCCGAGGAAGAATTTTAAAGAGTAACGCGAATCGCGAGACCTAAGGGCCGTGCGATTGTTCAATGATATTTGGAGTGGGAAGTTAGGACGCACTGGAAACAACGTCCCCTAAGGAGAGAAGATGTACGACGAGCCGGTTTATATGATAAGCGTGGCGGCGAAACTCGCGGGGATGCACCCGCAGACGCTCCGCATTTACGAACGGAAGAAACTTATCGACCCGAAGCGTACCCAGGGTTCGACGAGGTTGTACTCGCAGCGCGATGTCGACCGCTTAAAGCTAATACAGATGCTCACCCAGGGACTCGGCGTAAACCTAGCCGGGGTCGTCAAGATATTCGAACTCCAAGACGAGATTGAAGAACTGCAGGGGCTTATGGAGGCGCTCGAGAAGCAGACCGCCAAGCTCCGGGGCGCGCTCGACGAAGAACTCGGCAAGATACGGCAGAGCGCCCTCGTGCCGATGCGCCGGGGCAAGATCGTGCTCCGCAAAGAGAAGTGCTAAGCGCATGCAAGAAGGTGAAAGAAGATGAGGTTGGATAAATTTACGATAAAATCCCAGGAGGCGCTCGGCGAAGCCCAGCGGCTGGCGGACAGTATGGGCCACCAGCAGGTCGAAGGCGAACATCTCTTGTTGGCCCTGGTCGGCCAGGCGGACGGCGTAGCGGCGCCGATATTGCGGAAACTCGCTCTCGACCCCGACACGATCAAAGAACGGATTCAAGCCGAACTCGACCGCCGGCCCAAGGTCTCGGGCGCGGGCGCGACCTATATAGCACCGGAGTTGAAGAGCACTATCGACGCGGCCTTCATCGAGGCCGAAGGGCTTAAAGACGAGTATGTCAGTACCGAGCACCTGCTTCTCGCGCTCGCCGCGGATAAGGGAACGGTCGGAAAGATGTTGAGTTCGCTCGGCGTTACCAAAGAAGCGGTTCTCAAGGTTCTCGTGGACGTGCGCGGAAGCCGGCGGGTGACCGACCAGAGCCCGGAGGAGAAATACCAGGCGCTCGAGAAGTATAGCCGGGATTTGACGAGGCTCGCCCGGCTCGGCAAACTCGACCCGGTCATCGGGCGCGACGACGAGATTCGCCGGGTCATACAGGTGCTTTCGCGACGGACCAAGAACAATCCCGTTCTCATCGGCGACCCCGGCGTAGGCAAGACCGCCATCGCCGAGGGGCTCGCGCAGCGCGTTGTCGGCGGGGACGTGCCCGAAGGCCTCAAAGATAAACGGGTGGTCTCGCTCGACCTCGGCGCCCTCATCGCCGGAGCCAAGTACCGGGGTGAGTTCGAGGACCGCCTAAAAGCGGTACTCAAGGAGGTCACCGACGCCGAAGGCGAGATAGTCCTCTTCATAGACGAGCTTCATACGCTGGTCGGGGCGGGCGCCGCCGAGGGCGCGGTCGATGCCGCCAACCTTTTGAAGCCGGCGCTCGCGCGCGGTGAGCTGCGGGCAATCGGCGCCACCACCATCGACGAATTCCGCAAGTATATTGAAAAAGACGCGGCGCTGGAGCGGCGTTTCCAGCCGATACTCGTCGGCGAGCCCTCGGTCGAGGATACCATCGCGATTTTGCGGGGCCTCAAAGAGCGCTACGAGATACACCACGGTGTGCGCATTACCGACTCGGCGCTTGTCGCGGCGGCGGTTATGTCGAACCGCTATATCACCGACCGCTTCTTGCCGGATAAGGCTATCGACCTCATCGATGAGGCCGCCTCCGGGTTGCGCATCGAGATAGACAGCCTGCCGACTGAGATAGACGAGACAGAGCGGCGCATCAAGAAGCTCGAGATAGAGCGACAGGCTTTGCGAAACGACAAGACCAAGGCCGCGTTAGCGCGGCTTGCCGGCATAGATAAAGGCCTCGCCGAACTCAAAGAGAAGACCTTTCATATGCGCGCGCACTGGCAGAACGAGAAGCAGGCGATCACCGAGATAAGCCGGCTCAAAGAGCTAATCGAGCAGGCAAAGACCGATGCGGCGGCGGCCGAGCGTGCGGGGGATTTAGCGCTTGCGGCAAAGCTTCAGTACGGCGACATCCTCTCGTTCGAAAAAGAATTGGAGGACAAGAACCGACGCCTTCTCGAACTGCAGAAAGACCAGAAGATGCTGAAAGAAGAGGTCGATGAGGAAGACATAGCCGAGGTCGTCTCGGAGTGGACGAATATCCCCGTTGCGAGGCTCATGGAGGGCGAAATAGAAAAACTGGTCGCCATGGAGGGCAAGCTCCACGAGCGTGTTATCGGCCAGGACGAGGCGGTCTCCGCCGTCGCCAACGCCATCCGCCGGGCGCGCGCCGGCCTGCAAGACCCCAATCGCCCGCTCGGCTCGTTTATCTTTCTCGGGCCGACCGGCGTCGGCAAGACCGAGCTGGCTCGCGCTTTAGCCGAGTTTCTCTTCGACGACGAGCGCTCGATGATCCGTATCGACATGAGCGAATACATGGAAAAACACACCGTATCGCGGCTAATCGGCGCGCCTCCCGGCTATGTCGGTTACGAGGAGGGCGGGCAGCTGACCGAAGCGGTTCGCCGGCGCCCCTATGCCGTACTCCTTCTCGATGAGATAGAAAAAGCGCATGGCGACGTCTTCAACGTACTCCTGCAGATACTCGACGACGGGCGTCTTACCGACGGCAAAGGCCGCACCGTCGATTTTAAGAACACCATAATCATAATGACATCGAACATCGGCAGCCAGCATATCCAGGAGATGACCGATATGGTCAAGATACGCGGCAAAGTCGATGATGAGATGCGTGCCCATTTCAGGCCCGAGTTCTTGAACCGCGTCGATGAGACGGTCATTTTCAACCGCCTGACCCTCGATGACATCAAGAAGATAATCGAGATACAAATCGGCCATCTGGAGCGACGCGTCGCCGAGCACGGGATAACGCTTCACCTTACCGATGAGGCCAAGGAGTATCTCGCGCACGAGGGCTTCGACCCGCTATACGGCGCGCGTCCGCTGAAGCGCGCCATCCAGCGCAAGCTGCAGGATAGCCTCGCGCTTAAAATCCTTGAGGGGCGCGTTAAAGAGGGCGATAGTGTAATTGTGGGTGTCAAAGACGGCATCATCGTCTTTGAGGCGACAAAAGCACAGACGCTTAGCTGAGAGCGGCCTACTTATTCATACTATGAGTCTTAGCGGGAAGGATTGCCGCAGGCCCGTGATATTCGCAGACGAGGCAGATTTTGCCGATGAAGAGGATTTAATAGAGCAAGCACAGAGCGACCCCGCGGCGTTCGGGCGGCTGTACGACGCGTATTATTCAAGCATTTTCAACTATATCCTTAGAATGACGGGAGATATAGAACTTGCGCAAGACATAACCGCCGAGACGTTTTATAAGGCGATGAAAGGCCTTAAGAGATTTGAATGGAGAGGCCTATCGTTTTCCGCATGGCTCTACAAAATCGCGACCAACGAAGCGAGAAGCTACTTCAGGAAGGGCACGTACAAGACGGCCTCGCTCGATTATTTGCTGGAGGCGGAGGGACTCGCGCTCGATTCCGGCTATGACCTGGAGGCGGAGTTTATCGAAGTCCAAGATGCCCTAAACCGCTACGAAGAGTTCCTTGCGTGTCGGAAAAAGATCAGCGAATTGCCGTTCAAATACCAAGAAGTCATCGTGCTCCGTTTCTTTGAAGCGAAACGGATTAAAGAAATCGGAAGCATTCTGGGAAAATCCGAAGGTACGGTAAAGTCGCTGCTCCATCGGGGCTTAGAAAGATTAAGAAAATCTATGGATAAGTAGGGATATTTTGCAACCTTTTGCGGAGTAAGGCGTTATACGTACAGGAAGGGCGATTTAAGTGGAAAAGAAAGACATTATCGAAAAACTGGAAAGCCTGGACCTTCCCGAACTCGATGCGCCGGCTCACAGGCAAAATCTGAGAAGGGCGTTACTCAGCTCGGGTTGTCTCCAGAAAAGACAAGGGGGTGCCCTATCGGCGCCCTTCAGGAGATTTAGGAGAGTGATAAGCATGAAATCCAAGTTGATAGTGATCGTACCCGCTCTCGTGTTGTTGTTTGCGGTCGCCGGGGTAATACCCTTCTTCACCGGCGAGCAGACGAGCGCGTATCTAACACTGCAGGTCAATCCGTCGTTGCAGCTCGCGCTCGACAAGAATAACACAGTAATCGGGATTGAGGGTCTCAATGAAGATGGAAGCAAGCTGCTGGCCAAGCTCGACGTGGCGGATGCGGATTTGAAAAAAGCGTTGGGCGGAATCATTGACGCGCTCGTTTCGGAGGGGTTTTTGGTGCGCGATGCGGAGGTAGTTATAGCCTTACGTCCTGCGAATGACCCTGAAGCGGATGGACTGAGTGATTTGGGCGATGTGGCCGATGTTGCGGGCGAGGCCGCGGAGGACGCGTTAGCCGCGAGCGGCATGGCTGCTAACGTGGTAAGTGTTGTCATCAGCAACGAGCTGTACGAGGCCGCGAGTGCGAAGGGGCTGCTTCCTGAAGATTATGCCGATTTAATCGAAGCGGGGATATCGCCCAAGAGCGTCGAGGCCTTGCTGGTTTTGATTGGCGAGAGCAAAAACGCGGGCGTCGAGCCGGAAAAGCTTCATGAGGAATTCGAGACGATAGTGGCCGCGGCGATCGATATGGCCGAGGCCGGGATTGCGGAGTCGGTTATTGTGGACGCATTGAAAGGCGCGCTCAAAGCCGACCCGGGCCTGGAGGAGTTAACCACCATAACGGCGGCGTTAATCGATATGCACGAAGCGGGGATATCTTCTGAGAATTATCCGGCGCTGCTCAATCTGGATAAGGAACTCGGTCTCGATAAAGAAAAGTTTTTAGAGGAGTTCAGTACGATCACCGCGGCGTTAATCGATATGCACGAAGCGGGGATAGCCGGAAATGTAGCTATGGCGACGCTTAGGGAAGCGATAAAAGCCGATATCGGCCTGGAAGAGCTGACCACCATAGTATCGGCGATGATAGACATAAAAGAAGACGGGCTCTCTGAGGCCGACGCGTTGGCAAAGCTTAAAGAGGCGATTAAAGCGGACCCGACACTCGATACGTTCGATGACGTAATCGAGGGTAAGGCGGACGACAGGCAAACCGGCGATTCTTCGAAGGATGAAGACGATGAGCCTGCGACCGACGGTAAAGACGTTAAGCGCGAGGATGCCGATGACGCGGAAGACGATAAAAGGTCTGGCGACAAGCCGACCCAGCCGACCCCGGCCGCTCCCGCAGTCGAAGACAATAACGAGGAAGTCGGCGATACCGAAATAGAAAATGAAGCCCGAGAGTAGTCGCGCGGCTAGATAGCGGGCGCAATAAAAGCCTTTGGCAATACCTGCTTGCGGCGACGGAATAATCAACGACAAACCCCGCGGATTAATCCGCGGGGTTTGTCGTTTAACAGGAAGTGACCGGCGCAAGTTTCGCGTCTATTATCCGGCCAATCAGCGGCTACTTTTCCAGATCGCTCAAAAACCGACCCTTGGATTCGTCATATTTTTGACTGCGGAGAAGTCAGGTTGCGGCATCGCGGAGGTCGGGAGAGAATTTGTCAGAACGAGCAGGAATCGGGTATATAGTGGTTGAATAATCGTAGTACAAAAAAATAAGAAATTTGTGATTTTGACGGTTGGAGGGTAATCAGCACATGGGTGCCACCGTGGGTATAGCGCAGGCGCTTCTCTATTACAAATATTACCCGCTTTGGTCCACTTTCCTGGAAGGGCTCGGGGCGGAGGTAGTGGTCTCCGGTTCGACCACGAAGAAGATGATAAATACCGGCACATCGCTCGGAGAAAACGAGCTGTGCCTGCCGGTCAAGGTCTTCTTCGGGCATCTCGTCGACTTGAAAGACAAGGCGGACGCGCTCTTTGTGCCGCGTGTCGTAAGCGTTGAGAAGCGGGCTTATACCTGCCCGAAGTTCTTGGGCCTGCCCGATTTGGCGCGCTCCGTCGACGGGTCGCTCCCGGACATCCTCGACCCGGTCTTCAATAGCAGGCTGAGCCGGCGCAAGCGTTACGAGGCTATCCTTGCTTTCGGGAAGACATTTACGCGCCGCAAGATGCGCATAATCAGGGCTTGGGGTTCGGGTATCGCGGCGCAGAAGGCCTATGAAAGGCGTCTCGAAGCCGGCCTGACGCCGGTGGAGGCGATGGCCGGAGAGGCGGCGGCGCCATCCGGGGGCAGCCTGCGTATCGGTATCGCCGGTCACCCTTATAACATCTACGACCCTTATACCAGTCTCAATCTCATCAAGAAACTGCGCCAGTGGGATGTCGATGTCGTCACGACCGATATGCTCTCGCCCGCTCTTCTCCACCGCGAGGCGGGCAAGTTGCCGAAACGGCTCTTCTGGTCATACGAGCGAGAGGTCGTCGGCTCGGTGTTTCATTGGCTCAACACCAAATCGGTCGACGGTATAATTTATGTGCTCTCGTTCGCCTGCGGGCCCGACTCGCTCATCCAGACGTTGCTCGAGAGCGAGGTGAGGCGCAAGGGCGGCATGCCGCTAATGTCGCTCGTCGTCGACGAGCACAGCGGCGAAGCCGGCATGATAACCAGGGTCGAGGCTTTTGTGGACATGCTCAGATGGAGGCGGCAATAGATGATAGTTACCTTTCCCCATATGGGAAAATTGGAGATGGTCCTCTCGGATGTCTTCGACCGCTCGGGACTCGATTATATCGTCCCCCCGAAGACGACGATTAAAACGTTGCAGTTGGGTGTGGGCTACGCGCCCGAGTTTGCCTGCCTGCCGCTTAAAATAACCATCGGCAATTTTATCGAAGCGCTGGGTGTGGGAGCGGACACGCTCTTGATGGCCGGCGGCATCGGGCCTTGCCGGTTCGGCTACTACGCCGAGATACAAAAGTGTGTCCTGCGCGACGCCGGCTTTAAGTTCGACATGGTCGTCTTAGAGCCGCCGCCTGCGGGCCTCAAACAATTCGTCGATACGCTCAAGGTTTTGGCGCCGGGCAAATCTATCTATGAGATTTGGCGTCTGATAAAGGTGTCGTTTCGCAAAGCGCGCATCTTGGACGAACTCGAGAAGTATGCGCTCAAGTACCGGGCGTACGAGGCCGCGCGCGGCGCCACGACCAAAGCATACAAGCAGGCGCTCGAGACGATGCGCCCCGCTATAAGCGAAGACGAGATAGAGGCGGCCAGGGCGGCGGCCTTCGCCATTCTGGAGGCCGTCGAAAAAGATATGGAGCGGCCGTGCGTGAAGATGGGCGTCATCGGCGAGTTTTATGTGCTCCTTGAGCCCTTCGTCAATTTCGACATCGAAGAGCACCTCGGGCACATGGGCATATCTCTGGAGCGGGCGGTCTACCTGACCGACTGGATAAGTCCCTCGAAGGAAAACCAGGTCTCGGGGATTAGCAACGACGAGGTGGCCCGCGCGGCGAAGCCGTACCTCAACCACTTTGTGGGCGGCGAAGGCCTGCCGAGCGTCGGGCATACCGTCATATTCGCGAAGGAGGGCTTCGACGGGGTACTCCACCTCTTCCCGTTTACCTGTATGCCCGACATCATAGCGAAATCGATTTTGCCGCGGATAAGCAAGGATTTCGACATCCCGACCCTCTCGCTCGTCATCGATGAGCAGACGGGTAAAGCCGGCGTGCTCACGCGCATCGAAGCCTTCATCGACCTTCTCGCAAGTAAGAAAGCATACAAAGAAAGAAAGTCGCTAGAAGCGGTCGGGAGCGTGCGGTAAGCGGGCAGTCAGGGCTAAAGTCCTGAGCCACGTTAGCAATAACACCTATAGCCGGCTACTGATATACTGATAACTTGATTCGGAGGATGTATGGCATGAGGGGTTTTTTGGGCGTAGACGTTGGTTCGGTCAGCACGAACCTGGTGGTATTGGACGAGCGGGGTGAGGTGGTAAGCCTCATCTATCGCCGGACGCAAGGGCGGCCGATAAACGCCGTGCAAGAGGGGATAAAAGAGCTTGAGAGCGATTTGGCGCACGCTGTCGAGATAGCCGGGGTCGGCACGACGGGGAGCGCCCGTTACTTAAGCGGCGTCATCATCGGCGCGGACATCATAAAGAACGAGATTACCGCGCACGCCATCGCCGCCTCCCATGTGGCGCCGCAGGTGCGCACGGTCCTTGAGATTGGCGGACAGGATTCGAAAATCATCTTGCTCCGCGACGGAATCGTCGTCGATTTCGCGATGAACACCGTCTGCGCGGCGGGGACAGGCTCGTTCCTGGACCACCAGTCGGCGCGCCTCGGCATCCCTATCGAAGAGTTCGGAGGGCACGCGCTCAAAGCGGCCGTCCCGTGCCAGATAGCCGGGCGTTGCTCGGTCTTCGCCGAGTCGGATATGATTCACAAGCAGCAGATAGGCTATCGCATGGAGGATATCGTCTACGGTCTCTGCCAGGCGCTGGTCCGCAATTACCTCAACAACCTCGCTAAAGGCAAGGAGTTGGCCGCGCCCATCGTCTTTCAGGGCGGGGTCGCGGCGAACGCCGGCATGAAGCGCGCGTTCGAAGAGGCGCTCCAGATGGAGGTCGTCATTCCCGAGCACCACCACGTGATGGGCGCTATAGGGGCGGCGTTGTTGGCCAAAGCCGCCGTGCGTGACGGCGCGACCAACTTCAACGGGTTCTCGGTTTCGGCCGCCGAGTATCAGACGCGCAGTTTTCACTGCAAGGGCTGCGAGAATAATTGCGAAATCGTTAAGATACAGGCCGAAGGCAAGACGCTCGCCTGCTGGGGCGGACGGTGCGGCAAATGGGAACTGGAGGGCACGGAAAACGCCAAGCCGTTGGTGCACCCATCGTCCGACAAACAAGCGAAGGTTGCTTCGGGGTAGGGTGCCGGTCGCGTAAAAGTCCCGTCGGCAAGGGTAAAATAGCCTACCGGTAACAGAAAATCGTCGATAGGGTTTCGCCGGAGGCGCGGACCCTTTTTAGTCTTCGCTCGAACTTCCGTGATATTGCTGCGACTATGGTGTTGAGCTTTGCGAACACCGATTAAGAAGCTTGACAAAATCTTGACAACTTTTACCGGCAAAGCTAAGATGTAAGGTACTTTTGCTATAGCAGTTACAAGCGTTACAGAGTTTCTGTGTTTTTTTTGCATCATTGGAGAGGAGAGCAAATTGGCTAAGATTCTAGAAAAACAAGTTCTGCGATCCGACCTGGTCACCGCTAAGATTTCGGCACCGGAGATCGCCAAATCGGCCAAGGCGGGCCAGTTCGTGGTCATCCGCGTGGATGACCACGGAGAACGGATTCCGCTTTCACTCGCGGCCATCAATCCCGAAGAAGGAACCCTTGGGCTTATCGTTATGACGGTCGGCGTTACCTCTTCGAAATTTGCCGCACTAAATGTCGGCGACGAGGTTCTCGACGTGGCGGGCCCGATGGGTCATTCCACCCCCATCGAGAATTATGGGCGCGTAGCCCTGGTCGGCGGCGGTTTCGGTGCGGCGCCGATGTATCCTATCGGCAAAGCGCTTAAAACGGCCGGGAACACGGTAACATCGATAATCGGCGCGCGCTCGGCCGACCTTCTTATTTACGAGAAAGAACTCGGCGAGTTTAGCGACCGGGTTTTAGTCAGCACCGACGACGGCAGCAAGGGCCACAAAGGCCTCGTCACCGAAGTCCTTAAAGATGAGATAGAGAAGAACGGCGTCGATTGGGTCATGGCCATCGGCCCGGCCATCATGATGAAGTTCGTCTCCCTTACGACACAGCCCTACAACGTCAAGACATTCGTCAGCCTCAACCCGATTATGGTCGACGGCACCGGCATGTGCGGCGCCTGCCGCGTATCGGTCGGCGGCAAGACGATGTTCGGCTGCACCGATGGACCGGATTTCGACGGCCACCAGGTCGATTGGGATCTATTGATGTCCAGACAGCGCACCTATCTCAATGAGGAAAAGGTCGCTATGGAGAACTACCAGTGCAATTGTGTCCCGAGTGTGAAGTAAGGAGAGGCAGGAAATGGCGGAGATTAAGATACCGGAATATACAAAAGAAGAATTGAAAGAGCTGCGCAAGTCGCGCACAGGTATGCCTGAGCAGGATGCGAAAGCGCGCGGCGGAAACTTTGAAGAAGTCACCCTGGGCTATAGCGCCGAAGACGCGATGCGCGAGGCGAACCGCTGTCTGTTCTGCGCGAAGCAGCCGTGTGTCGCCGGCTGCCCGGTCGAGGTGCCGATATCGGAGTTTATCAAAAAGGTCAAGGAAGGCGATTTTATCGGCGCGGCCAAGGAGATCAAGACGAAAAATCCGCTTCCGGCGGTCTGCGGCAGGGTTTGCCCGCAGGAGAGCCAGTGCGAGGCGCTTTGCACGCTGATAAAGAAGAACGAAGCGGTCGCCATCGGTCGCCTCGAGCGCTTCGTCGCCGATTACGAGCGCGAGCATGGCGGAAGCAACAACGGCGAAGTGGTAGCACCTAAGCCTTCCGGTTTCAAGGTCGCGGTCGTCGGCTCCGGCCCGGCCGGCCTCGTCGTCGCGGCCGACCTCGCGAAGATGGGCCACAAGGTCACCATCCTTGAGGCGCTCCACAAAGCCGGCGGCGTGCTCGTCTACGGTATCCCGGAGTTCAGGCTTCCGAAAGCAATCGTTCAATCCGAGGTCGACGGTATCAAGGCGCTTGGGGTAGACCTAAAGGTCAACGCGGTCGTCGGCAAGATGAGCACCATCGATGAGCTGCTCGCCGACTTCGACGCGGTCTTTATCGGCTCCGGCGCGGGCCTGCCGATGTTTATGAATATCCCCGGCGAGAACCTAAACGGTGTTTACTCGGCAAATGAGTTCTTGACCAGGACCAACCTGATGAAAGCTTACCTCTTCCCGGAGTACGATACGCCCATCCAGAAAGGCCGGCACGTCGCGGTCGTCGGCGGCGGAAATGTCGCCATGGATGCGGCGAGAACCGCTCTGCGCCTCGGCGCCGAGAAGGTATACCTCGTATATCGACGCTCGATGGAGGAGCTTCCCGCGCGCGCCGAAGAGGTCCACCACGCGATAGAGGAGGGTATCGACTTTAGGCTTCTCAACAACCCGACCGAAATTGTCGGCGAAGGCGGCTGGGTTCGCGGCATGAAGTGCGTCAAGATGGAACTCGGTGAGCCGGATGAGTCCGGCAGGCGTCGCCCGGTCGAGATCCCCGGTTCGGAGTATATCCTCGAGGTCGATACCGTCGTCATGTCTATCGGCACCAAATCGAATCCGATTATCCCGGATTCGACCCCCGACCTGGAACTCAACAAGTGGGGCTATATCACAGCGGATGAGAACGGCGCGACCTCGAAGCCGGGCGTTTACGCGGGCGGCGATATCGTCACCGGCGCGGCGACGGTCATCCTCGCAGCCGGCGCGGGTCGCACAGCGGCAAACGCCATCCACGAGTATTTGACGAGCAAGGTCAAGAAGTAAAAGGCCTGTTTAGAAAAGCATAAAGCGCAAAGAGCCCGCCGCCGGGCTCTTTCGTTTATCCGGCCCCGGTATTGGGAAGATACCATCTGTATTGGCTTCATGAAAGGGGGAAGACCGCATGGCACAATTACGGCTCTTGAGAAGGTCGCCTATGAACGCCGGGGAGCAACTCCGGGAGCGCGCCCAGGAGCTGCTGGGCTTGGCGCGCGACAGGAATCTTCTGATGTTCGCGCTCGTCTCCGTCTCATCCTTTACGATGGGAGTGCTCTTTGGCATGATGACGGCTCCATCGAGCGGCTCCGAGATGCGAGGCCGCATCGGCGAGCGGGCATCCGGGGCGATGGAGAGCGTCCGGTCGATAGCACGGAAGAAGGGCGAGGAAATCGCCGAGGAGGCCGAGCGCATAGCATAGCGCCCGCGAATCCAACGAACAACGGCGCCAACGACACAGCTATATAGCGATTTGTACTGAGAAGCTGCGGGAGCTTGAGCCGCAGCTTTTCTTATATATAACTCAGCCAACATACGACGAAAAGCTTGTGCAATTCCGGCAACTACTGCTATAATTATGTTTCAAACCCTGAAGGCTTAATGCCCTATCCTTTGAGCGATATACATAATGACGGTCGAGAGGGGCTACGATTATGGCGAATCGCATAACCGGGCGTGAAAAGCAAATCCTAGGATTGATCTGCGAAGGCCTGACAAACAAAGAAATCGCGCACGAACTCGACCGAAGCATACACACAATAAACAACCATCTGAAGAAGGTTTTTGCCAAGCTCGACGTGAAGGATCGCTTTGAGGCGATTGCGTTGGCAAAGAAAAACGGCTTCTTTGATTAATGTGAGTATTAAGCCGGAAGAGCAACAACCAGCCACGTGACCGAAGCGCCCTCTTCTTTTCGCTAAATCTTAACCATGAGAGCGATTTCATTTAATGCGTCAATAAGGCTTATGGGCTCTGCTGATTCCACCTCAATGGATACATGTTTGTGAGATGGAAATGTTGGCAGGTGGCGATAGTGGGGCACATTATCCCAGCGAACGATGAGCTTATTCTTTGCATCCATGTAATGGAAACGATAGCGGCGCCTGTCTAATAGCAGCATTTCTGAAAAATCAAGGACCGATCCATCGATAAAACTCAGTCTTCCCTTGATGGACTCAATTCCTAAAAGCTCATCTTCTTCAAAATCAATTTCAACGGTTGAGATTATCGGGGCAATCTCCGACAATTTTTCCTGGACTTGAAGAAAGTAGGCTCTCATAGACTAATTTTCTCTACTTCTTTAAGCTCCTGTTTCGTTAAATTGGCTGCGTCGGCGAGGTATTCCCACTCAAGAAGGTACGCCTCATCTCCAAGTTCGCCTGCATTGTATTTCTTCAGGAATTCACGGGTAGACATGTTATACTTTTCTTCAAATCTCTTTAAGCGTTCTTTATATTGCTTCAGTTTGAAGTTTAAAGTCTTCTTTTTCATTTCAAGTCCTGATTTTATGATTGGAATTTCTTCTTTTCTGATCTGCATGAAACAATTCACCCCACCAAAGATTGACCGACTATTCTATTATGATACACCAGCAGTGTGCTATTTCGAATAGTTTAACGACGGTATGGGCGCACTCGCTGTCTTAATTATTAAGACTAGTCAGCGGAGCCGGAATCCGACCCCCGCGCCGCACAAACCCCGCCGAGGAGAACTCGCTTACCCGCATGACCGGGGCGCTGCCCAGAAGGCCGCCGTAGTCTACCGTTTCGCCCGCCGCTTTGCCCGGTGCCGGGATGATGCGTACCCCCGCCGCCTTGTGGTTTACGACCGCTATCGCCATCTGGTCGGCGATGATGCCGGCAATCGTCTCGACCGGCGTGTCGCCGGGGATGACGACCATATCCAAGCCGACCGAGCAGACCGCTGTCATCGCCTCGAGTTTCTCGATATTCAAAGCGCCGACCGCAACCGCTTCGGCCATCGCCAAATCCTCGCTGACCGGGATGAACGCGCCCGATAGCCCGCCCGTCGACGAGGTCGCCATCGCCCCGCCTTTTTTGACGGCGTCGTTTAAGAGCGCGAGCGCGGCTGTCGTTCCGGGTGCGCCGCAGCGCTCGACGCCCATCGCCTCGATTATTTGCGCGACGCTGTCGCCAGGCGTCGGGGTAGGGGCGAGCGAGAGGTCGACCACGCCTTGCGTCGCGCCGAGGAGCGCCGCCGATTCGCGCCCGATAAGCTCTCCCATCCGGGTTATTTTAAAGGCGGTCTGTTTGATAAGCTCGGCCACCTTCATGAGGTCGACGTCGGGGTACTTGGCGAGCATCGCCCGCACCACACCGGGGCCGCTGATGCCGACATTTATCACCCGGTCGGGCTCGCCGAAGCCGTGGTAAGCGCCGGCCATGAAGGGGTTGTCCTCGGGGATGTTCGCGAAGACGACCAGCTTGCCGCAGCCGATACCGTCGCGCTCGCGGGTCAGCTCCGCCGTCTCTTTGATGACTACGGACATCTTCAAGACCGCGTCCATGTTGATGCCGGCCTTGCTGGAGGCGACATTAATCGACGAGCAGAGGCGCTCGGTCGTCGAGAGCGCTTTCGGGATGGAGGCGATGAGGCGCGTGTCGCCCGGTGTCTCTCCTTTGTGGACGAGCGCGGTGAAGCCGCCTATAAAATCGACGCCTATCTCCCTGGCCGCCCTATCCAAGACTTTAGCTATGGGGGTGTAGTCTTCGAGGTCGCTCGATTCGGCTATCGCCGATATCGCCGAGACCGAGACCCGCTTGTTGACGATGGGTATGCCGTATTTATTCTGCAGCGATTTCGCGACCGCTACAAGGTTTCCGGCGGAGGAGATGATTTTGTCGAATATATTCTTCAGGAGCCTGTCGCCGTCGGGGTCGCAGCAGTCGCGCAAGCTGATACCCATGGTAACGGTCCTAATATCGAGCGTCTGCTCTTGTATCATCTCAATTGTTTCGCGTATTTCCTCAGGATGAATCAACATCCGCGCCGCCCCCTAAACCCTGTGCATGAATCGGAAGATATCTTCGTGCCGGACGGTTATCTTCAGCCCGAGTTCGTCGCCGACCGCGCTCAGTTTATCCTGCAGGTCGCCGATGGATATCTCGTTTTCATCGATCGTGACCAGCATTATCATCGTAAAGAAGTCTTGCATGATGGTCTGGCTGATATCGTCGATGTTGACGTTGTTCTCGGCGAGCACCCGGCTGACGCCCGCGACTATGCCTACGCGGTCTTGTCCCAACACCGTAACGATAGCCCTGCTCTTCATCCTTGCCTCCCTAAGATAGCCGGCGGCGCATATATTCATTCGGCTGCTGTTGTTGTTGCGGTGATGCCGGACCGTCGCAAACGCAGCGATCCGTGATGCCGCTCGGTATAAGCTACTTTAAACCAAACCTACCTTTATGACAATGGCAAAAGGCGAAGGCAGAGGCGCGACAAAACTTCATTTTACTCCCGCCGCGTTGTATGATAATTCTCGGGGAATACAATGGTTGAGATAGTCAGGATAAACGTCGGCGACATAGTTACGCTCAAGAAACAGCACCCCTGCGGGGTCAACGAGTGGGAGATTACCAGGCTCGGTATGGATATCGGGCTTACCTGCCGTGGCTGCGGGCGCAAAGTGCGCCTGATCAGGTACGATTTCGACCGCCGGTTTCGCGGTTTTATCGAGCGCGCGCAAACGCAAGATACCGCCGACCCGGGGTCCGTCGAGGGGTAGTGTTAGCCCTGCGGCTCGCCGTATAGCTGCGCGGGCAAAGGTTTTCACGTCCGATCGTTTCCAACATGAGTGTTCGCGAGCGTATTCCGGGGCGAACTGTTCTCGCTAAGATTGCCCCTTAACCAACCTATAAAAATCACATTCTATGCAACTGGCTAATTTTTGCGCGAAGGTGCCCTGCACTTTTCCGCCGCACATCGTCCCGGCGACCCGCCAGCATTCACGGCCATTAGCCGGATAGGCGGGACAATCGTTCGATAAGTTCCGTCCGCACTTTTTCATCTCCCAGCAGTTCACTCGGCTCACTCCTTCAATTACTACCAATAATTCGGGGGTTTGGATACTCAGGACTCCTATCGGTTGCTACAAATAATACCTTTAACCTATTTGAGCGGGGATAATGCTTTTGTGAAACCGCTAAACGTCATATGAAATTATTAGTATAAATGGTTTAAGGGGGCATTTTGCTGCGGGGACGCCCGCCCGTCGGTGAGGATACCCGCGATTTTCGCGCGGGATAAAAATTTTTCTCGACTTAGAAGGAATCGCGTCTGCTTTGGCGTATTTATGCAAAAGAACATTGGTGCAAAAGATTTACTATTGAAAGGGGCGCTCCTGTTGAAGAAGTTTCCGGCTTTGGCCATATCAGCACTGATCGTCCTCGCGGCAGGCGTACCAGACGCTCTTGCCGCGAGCTGGCCGATGTTTCAGTATGACGCGCAGCGCAGCGGCTCGAACGCAAGCGCGCGAATCAGGCCGCCGTTAAAGTCGACATGGGTCAAAGGGCCGCAAACTTCGCCCGGCGAAAGGCGAACCAGACCGGTCATAGCCGACGGGGTTGTCTATGCGGGACAGCGATGGAGCACCTACGACCTTATTCCGCGGACGATAAACCACGGACAACTCCAGGCGATATCGATGGAGAACGGAAAACCGCTCTGGACCGCACCAGACGTATTTGTCGCCGGCACCCCGGCGCTCGCAAACGGGATGGTCTATGCCGGAACCGATGATGGGCGCTTGCTTGCGCTAGGCGCCGCCGACGGCGTTGTTCGCTGGTCGGTCGATGTGGGCGGCAGACCGAATTCACCCGCGATATACGGGCATCGCTTGTATGTGACGACAGCGAACGGAAGGCTGTGCGCCCTAGACGGCGCGACCGGCGCCGGCATCTGGAGTATCGAGCGCTCCAAGGTGTTGTCGGCCCCCGCGCTTCTCGACGGCATGGTGGTAGTCGGCGGCTCCGAACTCGCGGCATTCGACGCGCGCGACGGGCGCTTCGAGTGGTCGTTCGGCGATGGCGGCTCATACTCCATGCCGACCCTGAGCGCGACGTCGGTCTATGTTTCGACTCCGTATACGCTCTACCGGATAGACCGCGAAAAAGGCACCGTGGTCTGGAGCCGCTTTACCGGTGATAACTATGGGGCGACGGCATCGATTACGCTTGACGGCTCGACGCTTTACTGGGGCACGGTTACCGCCATAGACGCGGAAAACGGCCAGACGAAGTGGACTTTTAACTCGAAGAACAGTGTTGTCGGGGCATCGGTCGCGCCGGCGAACGGCTTCGTCTTCGTCGGCTCCAGCCACCATCATAAACAGGCCCTCGACCATTCGGATGGCCGCCTTTACGTGTTAAACGCCGCGACCGGCGAGCTGGTTTGGGAGTATTTGGCCGGGTTGCGCTACGGCGATTGGTACGGTATCGACCCGTCGCCGGCGATTGCCGGGGACTCGGTCGTGCTCAATCTGAGCACCATGCAGCTCGCATGTTTTACCGAGACTCAACCCGAACCGTTGCCGCTGCCGGTGACGGCGAGCACGGGCGTTATTAATCCATACGATTGCGAAGCCGGACAAGCGACCATCGCGTTTATGCTCGATGCTCCGGCGACGGTTACGGTCGACGTCCTCGATTCACACGGCAAGCCGGTCCGCCGTCTGGTCGATAACGTTCAATATGACGCCGGCGAACATAAAGTTACGTGGTACGGTATTATCGACTTTCCCGAAATGGTCGACGCGGGTCTCGCGGCCGCTTTCGGGGATAAGGGTGTTCTTATAGCACCCGATGGCGATTATGCGTTGCAGGTCTTGGCGCAAACCGGCGACGGCCGGAAGTACCGGGGCGGCGCGGCGGTGCGGGCGGCGTCCGATATTTAGCGAAAAAGCGGGCTTATGTATAGCCAAACGTGAGTCGGCGCTTGGCGAAAAAGCGGGTTTATGTTTAGCCAAAGGTGAACTAGTGTTTAATAAAAAAGCGGGTTTATGTATCGCCGAAGGCGAATAGGCGTTTAGTGAGGAGATGGGGTTGGTGACGGATGATATTTAGGAAGGACGAGAGAGCATTTAATAAAGCGACAGGGGTTGTCTTTTTGGTTCTGCTGGCGGCGCTTTTGCTCGTTGCCGGCTGCGGCCGAAAACAGGATGTCAGTTTCGGCTATAGCTTTACGATCTCTCCGAAGAAGGGCGAAGTCTTAAAGGACGTAACGGTCTACCTGCCGTTCCCGACCAAAGAGGGCAAGCCGACGCAGGAGATATTCGACGCGTTGACGCGGGATTATGAGGAGTATCGGGTCAAAGAGTTTCCAGACTCCAAGATATCTCTCGTCGATACCGAACATGGCATGATGCTAAAGGTCTATGTGCCGGAGCTTCGGAAGCAAAGCTATCATCTTGGCGGCGGCTACGGTTACGAGGAACCGTATTCCGAGAAGCAGATTGCGCCGCATTTCATGTTGAGCCCAAGAAAAAACGTTCGAGAGCTGCCCGGCGGATATGGCCACATAAGCGATACCTATGTTTACGCGGACTTTAAGGGCGGTGAAGAGCTTGGTTTAGCTCTCGAGTACTCTATCAAGATAATGTCCTCCCCGCTCTTTCCGCTCGATTATGTTCCGGAGGATGGGTGTACCACATATTTGGGTTTCGAAGAGCCTCCAACGGAATCCGGCAGTCGCGTAAAATACGTCAACCGGCGGGGATGGTCTAAGATGCCTTTGTCCAACACCAGCTATGATGGAGAATGGTATGAAAAAGAATAGGACGAGAGGTTTTGCGTGCCCGGTCTTAGCCCTGGCTTTGGCACTAGTCCTTTGCTTGAACGGAACGGCGGCGGCCTGGAGCGGGATTACGCATTATCATATCAACCGCTCGGTCGGTATCGAGCCGGCGGCGGCTTTCGGGATGAGCGGAACCGGCCCGGACATGATTATCGAATGGACCGGGCGCGGCCCTTCTATCCCGGATGAAAAGGGGAGACGTCAGAATTGGTCGGATTATTTCCATTCTCCCAATCCAAAGATAACCGGCCAATCGAGACCCGTCGCGGATAAACCCAACTTCGGTTATCTCATGCTCAAAGTCTCAGGAAAAAACGGCTCCGTCTCCGACGAAGAGCGGGCGCGGGCGCTCGGCTGGGGCGGTCACATCGCGGCCGACTGGGTCGCGCACAGCGACAACCTATTCCCGATTTGCCCGAAAGGCACTCGCGGTGAGAAAAAGCACTTTATCGGAGAGTGCCTCTACGATATATACTCGTTTATCACGCGTGGGCCCATGTATCAACCGCTATCGGTCTCGTTTGTCTTCGACGACCGTCAGATATACAAGGCGCTCTTTAATTACAGGCTTATAGCTATCCACGAAAGCACTATAGATGATGATGACGAAGATAAACCAAGCGATAGGGAATTAAAGCAAAAAACTCTTAAAACAACCCTCCCCAAATCCTTCATACGCGGTCGCATGCTGCGCTGGTCTTTGAAGATGGCGCTCGTTCAATTCGCGTACGCGAAAAGCCCGGTAGCAACAGACCCGGCCAAACGGCTGAAATTTCTGACAGCCATGCGGAAAAAGCAGGCGGAGAGTAATCTGGCCCTGTCCGAAACGGCGGTCTATGCCTGGACGAATGTGCCGACGCCACGGGGCGGCATACCCGATTTTGCCCGCCAGGTCGTGCCGTATTACAAGAAGCCCCTCATGGCCGTGCCGGCGGGGCTATCCTTGAGCGGAGCCGCCTTCAAGGCCGCAACGATTAATCCGGATGAAGATTGGGCTAGCCGTCAAACCAACAGTATCTCCGCCGGCGAAGAAGACGCGCTTCTCTGGGATGCGATTATCGACAGCGCCCGCGCGAAGGGTCTCATAGCGATAGTCGAGACGGAGACGCTGGAAGGTCGCTATAGCGTAAACGTCTCGGTCATCGATGAGCGAGGACTTATGGATGAGGTTGTCGGGACGATTGAGCGCATACGAAGAGCCCCTCGGGCTGTTCTGGAAAAGACTCTTGATAGAGGGTGAAACCGACCCGGAGCGTCTCGCCGACCTTTCCGGACCGACTATTACCGATCTTTTCCCTATAGCGGGTTCTTTTATCAATTCGTCGGTGCCGGAGGTGCGCGTAAAAATCGTAGAAGACCCGTTTGGCACCGGTGTCGACACAGAGAGCGTCACGTTTACCATAGACGGCGCAGAAGCGGCACCGCGCTTCGTCGACGGCTTTGCCGCTTACCGACCGCAAACTATTCTTGCCGACGGCGTACATCGGGTTGTAGTCTCAGCGCGTGACCTTGCCGGCAACAAGGGCGGCACGTCATGGACTTTTACCGTCGATACCGTTGGCCCGAAGCTCTGTTATAGTGTCAAGAACCGCGTTATAAACAGTAGCAGGCCGCGCGCAGAAGTGCTGGTCTTGCCCGATGAGCCGGTCAGATACGTCGTGAGAGTCCATCCCATAGTCGGAGGCTATCCCGTTTACGGCACCGTCCTTTATGAGAGCGAGTTGCCAACGGTCGGCGCCGGGCAGAGGCGAATTCTTTGGAGCGGCGTGGGCACCGTCGGTAATAGGGTCGCGGCGGGCGATTATATTATGCGCATTATCGCGTATGACCGAGCGGGGAACAGCAGGGCGTTTAGGGTAAACGTCAAAGTCGAGAAGAGCGGCTAAAAAGGCTTGCACAGCCGAGAACGTCATGATAGTATCTAAAACATAAAAGCACTAAAACATATTAGCGCTAACACATATATAATGGAGGGGCGCCGTTGTGAATCGAAAATATGCTTTTTTTGGCTACGCGTTATTGCTGTTGTTTACTTTGCCGACCCCGGCAGCGTTGGCGGGCGTTTACCTCTCGTGGCCGACCGACGGGGCGATCATAACTCCCTTCAGCCCCGGCGAGCATCGCGGAATAGATATCGCGGCGGCGGTCGGCAGCCGGATAGCGGCTGCGGAAGAGGGGGTCGTTTATTGGGTCGGCCGGACTCCGCGCGGCGAGCCGTGCGTCTCAATCGACCACCCCGACGGGCATTCGACCTCTTACTTTCCCGTCGAAGCGGGCGTGGCGAAGGGCCAAAACGTAGCCAAGGGTGCCGTCATCGGAGCCTTGAGCGCCGATGGAGACCCCTCGAGCGAGGAGCCCCATCTTCACTTCGGGCTTTTCGAGACGGCAACCCGTGACGACAAGCGCTATTTGAACCCGCAGGATTATTTGACGGCTCGCATTGCCGAGCCGGCGTCGGATATCCAACCCGTGCCGGCTGCGGGGCAGACCGGTCCCCGGGCCGGCGCTGAAGCGCCGCGCACCACCGAGGCTCCGGTCGAGCAAAGCGCCGTCGTCCAAACGGTGGCGGCAGCGGTGGGTTTGCCCGCGGCGGCCACCGCGACCACGTCGGGCGCGGCGCCCCAGGGTGTTACGTCCCAAACCGGCATGCCCGAGCAGCAATTTAGCCGGGCGCCGCAAACAGGTACGCCCGGCCAGCCACAAATCGAAGCGCCGTCGACCACTATCCGGTTGGCGGAACTACCGTCGAACATCGCTGCTTTAGCGTCGGCAAAGACCCAGGCTGCGCAAGAAGTAATCAATGGCGGCACTCGAGTGCTTCCTTCCGTTCCCGCAGTACAAAAAAGCGCAAGCGTCTCTTACGCCGGCAAGCTCGAACAAGCCGCATCGGACGGGTCTACATCCAGTTACCGGGGGTCGGTTGTGCCGCAAAACATACCCCAAGCATTGCCGAATATAGTGCTGTCCGGCTCAACTCGGGTCGGCCGGGCGGCTGTTAAATCTCAACGTGTATCAGAGCTGCAAACAGTAAGCACTAGAGCGGGTCCAAATCCGTTCAGCGCAAAAGAGGCGGACCTGCGGGCTGCGCGTCCACCAGCTCCGGCGACCGCCGGACGGGCGAGCGAAACCGCACCCGCCTCGACCGTGTCGAAGCGCGCCGTATTCAAGTCGAAACTCCTCCCCGACTTGGTCTTAGCCTTCGCGCTGACCTTTACCGCCATAGCGAGTTTCCGTTTCGCCCGGCGTGTTAAGAAACCGGCGCTGTCAGCTTTGACGGAGGCGCCTGCGATAAGCGCATTCGCGGCTTAATGTAAGGCTCTGCCCTGGATTCCGCAAAGACGCGCGTAGTGAGAAAATCGCCAATGTCGGCGATTTGACGAATCCTTCCGCGGGAGTCTGGGAGGGCATATGGAAGTTCGCCCATTCTAGCGATTAATTGTGGCGCTCGACAGTGGTTTATATATAGGCCGGCGTGGTGGAAACAGCGAAAAGCATGCTTCGTGGTCGCATGGTTTGCGTTCGAGAAAATATGCTCGAAAATATGCTCGGGTAGCATCTTGCTAAACCCCCATGTAGCTGCTATAATTGTTAGGTTCCATACTCCTGCTTCAGCTCAACTGAAGCCGTTAGCCCGAGGGAGGTGAAAAAGTGAGGAACTACGAATGCATGGTCATTCTCGAGCCCGCTTTGGAAACAGATGCGCTCGATGCTTTGATCGCCAAGTTTTCCGATGTCGCTGTAAAAAACGGCGGTAAAATCGAGAATGTAAACAAATGGGGAAAACGCCGCCTTGCCCATCAAATTGGTCAAAACACCGACGGCTTTTATGCCGTCTTCGACCTTCTAGGTGAAAATCAAACCATTAGCGAGCTAGACCGTATCCTTAAGATAACAGATGGAGTCATTCGTCATATGATTATCCGTCAAGGAAAGTAGGGGGAAACATGGCTAGTTTGAACAAAGTATTTCTTATAGGGAATCTGACAAGAGACCCTGAACTAAGGTTTACGCCGAGCGGGACGGCTGTCGCCAACATCGGCATAGCCGTAAACAACAGGTACCAGGATAATAGCGGTAATTGGGTCGATGAGCCGAATTACTTTACTGTTGTCGCATGGGGACGGCAAGCCGAACTCTGCAACGAGCACCTGCGTAAAGGCTCACCGGTACTTGTGGAGGGCAGGCTGCGGTGGCGCTCTTGGGAGGCGCCGGACGGCCAGAAGCGCTCCGTGGTGGAGGTTGTCGCCAACCGGGTACAGTTTCTCAACAAGGCCGCCGGTCGCGGCGAGGAATCAATGGCCGAAAGCGCCGAGGCCGACCTCCAAGCGCTCGGCGAAGGCGATTTCGACGATATCCCATTTTAATAGGAGAGGATTTGCATGGCAGATTACGTTAGAAAACCCAGGCGGAAGTACTGCGGTTTCTGTAAGGATAAAATCGATTATATCGATTTCAAAGACACGAACCTGTTGCGGCGCTTCATGAGCGACCGCGGCAAAATCAGGCCGCGCAGGGTGACCGGCACCTGTGCTCAGCACCAGCGCGACTTGTCGATTGCGATAAAGAGGGCGCGCGAAATGGCGCTCATTCCCTATTCCCAGAAGCAGTAGTAGACGCGGCAAAGAACGGGGCTCAAGCATAGAGCCCCGTTTGGCGACTCGGTCGCTTGCAGATTTTGCATGTCTTTCCGTTGCGCAAGCAAATGCCGTCGGCACGCGGGATAAAATCGACGAGAGGGTATACTTATGCTAAGATTATAGATTCAAGAATGCTTGAATTATCGGGGAGTCGGAACTAAAAACCGCACGTAGTCAACGTGTTTCAGTAGTAGCACGTACATGGTTGGGTGTGCGGTCCCGGTGCCGGCTTCGATTTAAAAATATCGCTTAAGAATTATTTTAAATGTATGTTGGAGGAGAAGATGAAGGTAATCCTTAAAGAGACCGTGGGCGGTCTCGGCAGAATCGGCGAGGTGGTCGAAGTTGCCAGAGGCTATGCCCAGAATTACCTCGTTCCCAGGGGAATGGCCGTCGTGGCTACGCCCGGAACGCTAAAGGACTGGGAGCACAAGAAGGCGACGACCTCTAAGAGGCAAGCCCATGAGCTTTCGGAAGCGCAAGAACTTGCGGATAGCATCAAGGATAAAGAGGTCACAGTCGAAGCGAAAGCGGGCGAGGGCGGCAAGCTCTATGGCTCGATTACCGCGAAAGAGGTCGCGGAGGCTATTACGGCGCAGCTTAAAATCGAGGTCGATAGAAAGAAAGTCGATATCGCCGGCGCAATCAAAGAACTCGGCTTGCATCCGGTAACGGTAAAGATCTATCCGGGCGTCGAGGCCGTCGTATCGATAAATGTAGTCTCAGCCAAAGAGGGGTAATGAAAGCGGCAGATAGACCGCATCATCTTGCGCAGTTCGACAGGGTTCCGCCCCATAATCTCGAGGCGGAACAATCGTTGCTCGGCGCGATGCTTATCTCAAGCGATGCCATCGCCGAAATATTCGAGGACATCAAAGCCGATGACTTCTATTCCGAAGCCCACCGGCGCGTCTTTGAGACGGCGGTCGATCTCTACGCCAAAGGAGACCCTGTCGACCCGATAACCCTGGCGGAATCGCTATCGTCGAAGGGCTATCTCGAGTCGTGCGGGGGAAAATCATATATTCACACGCTCGTAAGCTTAGTGCCGAGCGCGGCGAACGCCAAGTATTATGCTAAGATAGTCGAGCGCAACGCAACACTGCGCTCGCTTATCAAAGTATCGACCGAGATAGCGGCGCTCGGCTATGAAGGCCCCGAAGACGTCGACGGCTTGATAGACCGGGCCGAAAGCCTGATTTTCGCCATCGCCCACAAGCGCATGGCCGAGAAGTTTATCGCCATCAAAGACCTTCTCAAAGAAGGCTTTGAGGTCGTCGAGCAGCTTTTCGAAAAGAAAGAACAAATCACCGGCACCCCGACGGGCTTCGCCGACCTAGACCAGCTTCTCGCCGGCATTCACCCCGGCGACCTTATCATCGTAGCGGCGCGCCCCGCAATGGGCAAGACCGCGTTCGCGCTCAATCTCGCCGCGAACATGGGCCTCGACAACCTGCCCGTAGCCGTATTCAGCCTTGAGATGAGCAGGCAGCAGCTAGTCCAGCGTATGATGTGTTCTGAGGCGCGCATCGATAGCCACCGCTTGAGGACCGGCCAGCTCAGGGATGAGGACTGGTCGAAGCTCTCGGGAGCGGTCGGGCGGCTGGCGGAGACGCCCATCTACATCGACGACACCCCAAGCATCGGTATTATGGAGGTCAGGGCCAAGGCCCGGCGCCTTTTTGCGCGCCATTCGCCGGGGGCTATCGTCGTCGACTACTTACAGCTTATGCAGTCGTACCGCCGGGTTGAAAACCGCCAGCAAGAGATTGCCGAGATTTCTCGTGGTTTGAAGATACTCGCCAAGGAACTCGGCGTCCCCGTCATCGCGCTCTCGCAGCTCTCAAGAGCCGTCGAGCACCGCAGCGACAAACGCCCACAACTCTCCGACCTGCGCGAATGCGTTACCGGAGATACGCTAGTTGTTCTTACCGACGGACGCCGCGTCCCGATACGAGACCTGGTCGGCACAGAACCAGACGTGCTCGCTATCTCACCGGATGGCGACATCATCTCGGCAAGAAGCGATAAGGTATGGTCGGTTGGTGTGAGGCCTGTTTTTAAGGTGAAGTTGGCAAGCGGAAGGGAGATTCGTGCTACGGAAAAACATCGCCTGCTTGGTTTGGAAGGTTGGAAACGCATAGGTGAATTGTCCGTAGGCGATAGATTAGCCATAGCTCGCGAGATTCCGGAGCCTGTTGACACGGTTGAGTGGCCGGATGAACGCATAGCGCTGTTAGGTCAGCTGATTGGTGATGGTAGCTATCTTTCGGGTCAGCCGATGAGATATGCGACCGCGTCGGAAGATAATAGCCGTTTAGTAAAGTTTACGGCTGAGGAAGAATTTGGAGCCGAAGTCAAAAGATATAAAGGTCGAGGGCAATGGCATCAGCTTCTAATAAGCGGCAACGGCAATCGTTGGGCACCCGCCGGTGTTAACGCATGGTTGAGGGAACTCGGGGTATTTAACCAACGGTCGCACGAGAAGCGCATCCCACAGGAGGCGTTCAAACTATCCAATCGGCAAGTCGGCCTGTTGCTCAGACATCTTTGGGCGACGGATGGCGCAATACATGTTAGAAAGACCAATCAGAGAGGCAGCGCTAGCGTTTTCTTTAGCACCTCTAGCAGGCTTCTAGCAGAAGATGTCGCATTCCTCCTGCTGAGATTAGGAATTGTTGCAAGGATACGGAAAGCCCAGCAAGGAACATCACGCCCCTGGTACAACGTTTGTGTATCGGGTGTCGATGACCAGCTGTGCTTCTTGGAGAACGTGGGAGCTTTTGGACCACGGGTAGGGCCGGCGGATAAGCTGTTCCAGTATTTGCGCTACAAAACTCCAAATACGAACGTAGATACATTGCCGATGGAGATTTTTGCCCATGTTAAGCAAGGAATGGCGGATCAAGGAATAAGCGGTTGTGCAATGGCACGAATGCGTGGCTTAACCCATGGAGGAAGCGTCTATTTCGATTATGCTCCTTCCAGAGCCATAATAGCTCAGTATTCTGAACTTCTCGATGATGATTGGCTTCGGACACATGCAACCAGCGATCTTTTCTGGGACACTGTCGTTCGCGTCGAGCCGGATGGAGAAGAGGAAACATACGATTTGACCGTACCAGGACCATCAAATTGGCTGGTAGATGGGGTTGTTAGTCACAACAGCGGAGCTATTGAACAGGACGCAGACATCGTGATGTTTATCCACCGCAACATCTACGGCAACCCCGACGATATCGACGCCATGGAAGAACGGGGCACCGCAGAGATTGTCGTCGCCAAGCACAGGAACGGTCCCGTAGGCGTCGTGCGCCTCGCGTTCCTCGAACACTACACCAAATTCGCCGACCTCGCGAAGAACAGCTAAGCGAGCATTTCCTTTTCAAAGATTGACGGTCAAGCACACGATCGATACTCCAGCATCTCTGAAAAAGAGTATTGCGATTATACCGAGATTCTTATATGCCGCAGGCACACTTTTGATGTGGTATAATTCATACTTAGGAGGAGGATGAATTATGCACGCAGTAAAAAAAGAAGTCAGCGATCTTTTATCTCGCTTGCCGGATGACTGCACGATTGAAGACGTCCAATATCATCTTTACGTTTTGCAGAAGATCGAGCGTGGTCTTGATGATGCTAAAGAAGGTCGCACCCATACACAGCAGGAAGTCGAAGCGCGGATGTCGGAATGGCTCGAGAAGTAGTCTGGTCAGCAGAAGCTGTTGCTGATATCGAAGCACTCGCTAACTATATCGCGAGGGATTCTGCCGCATATGCCACCTCATTTGTTCAAGAGATATTAGATTCCAGTAAAACGCTCAGTTCGTTTTCTAAGAGAGGGCGCATCGTTCCCGAACTCGATGATTCTAGCGTTCGTGAGCTTTTAATAAGAGATTACAGGATCATCTACCACGTTGAGAAATCCCGTATTATAATATTAGGCCTCATCCACGGCAGCCGAGATCTAAACAAACCATGGAAGAGTAAATAAAAATGCAATGCTCACCTTTCGCTATCTTCGCCAATAATATCCCAAACGCGATTTCCCAATCCAAGCGCGCGTCCTTTCATGATGCGGCGGCGAAAGCGGTGCGGCCGACCTTAGGCTAAACCGCCACAGCCAAGCTGGGCTTTTGAGTCCGGTTTTCTTGACTTTGACTGGCCGTTTAGCTATGCTGGTTACGCGCTTGTTCACAAGTATCGTGGCTGGTGCGAGGCTTGATTTTATCCGAAAGCGACTTTGGGATAGGTCGAGAGGTGGCTGTGTCTAAAGGCGCAGGCACAATAATGGACCGGTAGGACTCAGATAGACGGCGGGATTTTAGCGTTGAGGCTTCGGGTGGCCTTCTGTTTGAGTTTTTTTGTGCGCGTAAGGGTGTGAGCGATGGCGGATTATGATGTCATCATAGTCGGCAGTGGGCCGGCCGGTATCTTTGCAGCTCTAGAGCTTGCCAAGGAAGGCGAACCCAGAGTTCTGATACTCGAGAAGGGTCCCGACGTCGAAAAGCGGGACTGCTTAGAACGGTCTACCGGGAAATGCGCCCATTGTAAACCTTGTCGTATCACCTCGGGTTGGGGCGGCGCCGGAGCGTTCAGCGACGGCAAGCTGACTCTCTCAACCGAGATTGGGGGATGGCTCGGAGATTACGTCGGCGACGACGAACTCGCGCGTCTTATCGACTATGCGGACCACGTCTATCGCGAATTCGGCGCTACGAGCGAGGTCCACGGGACCAACGACGAGAATATCAGGCAGTTGCAAAGCCGGGCGCTCCTGGCCGATATGCGGCTCATTGCGATGAAAGTCCGCCACATGGGGACCGACCGTTCTTACGATATCATCAAGTTGATGAGGGACCGGCTCGATGCGCACGTTGACATAAGGACCGGAACACCGGTCGAGAACCTGCTGACCGAGGATGGGCGCGTAACCGGTGTTCGAACCGCCGACGGTGAGGAGATAACGGGCCGCTATGTAATAGCCGCACCCGGCAGGGAGGGCGCCGACTGGCTCAGCGCCGAAGCGAGAAGGCTCGGTTTATCGGTTGTGAACAATGCCGTTGACATAGGGGTTCGCGTCGAGGTTCCCGCCGCGGTCATGGAGCCCCTGACCAAAGAACTCTACGAGCCGAAGCTCATTTACAACACGAAGTCGTTCGAGGACCGGGTGCGCACGTTCTGCGTCTGCCCGTATGGCGTGGTAGCCTCCGAGGCCGTCGATGGCGTGATAACCGTAAACGGCCATAGCTATGCCGAAAAAAAGACGGAGAACACCAATTTCGCGCTCCTGGTCAGCACGATGTTTACGGAACCGTTCAAAGAGCCGATAGCCTACGCGAAGTATATAGCGCGGCTCGCCAACCTTCTCGGAGACGGTATCTTGGTCCAACGCCTCGGCGACCTGAAGGACGGGCGTCGTTCGACCCCCGAGAGGATCGCCAGGGGCACGGTGCGTCCGACCTATGGCGATGCGACACCGGGTGACTTGAGTTTTGTGCTGCCTTATAGGTATTTGTCCGACATAATGGAGATGCTCGAAGCGCTCGATGAGCTGGCGCCGGGCGTAAATTCCAGGAACGCACTCCTCTACGGGGTAGAGGTAAAGTTTTACTCATCGCGGCTGCGGCTTACGTCCGCGCTCGAGACGGAGATAGAAAATCTTTATGCGATAGGCGACGGGGCTGGCGTGACCAGGGGTTTGATTCAGTCCTCGGCCAGCGGAATCGTCGCGGCTCGCGCAATACTTGACTCGTTAGCTGGGAGGAAATAATGCCTGCGACAATTCTCATGGGGACACAGTGGGGAGATGAAGGAAAAGGAAAGGTCACCGATTGGCTGGCCAACGAGATGGACCTCGTAGTACGCTATCAGGGAGGTCACAACGCCGGCCATACCGTCATCGCCGACGGTCACGAACTCAAGCTCCATCTTTTGCCCTCGGGCATTCTTCACTCCAACATTATTTGCGTTATAGCATCGGGCTTGGTCATCGACCCCAAAGCGCTCATCAAGGAACTCGATGAGGTCGCGGAGTTGGGAATCGATCGTCCCAACCTGGTGCTAAGCGCGAATGCCCATCTTATAATGCCCTACCACCGGTTGCTCGACCAGGCGTCCGAGCTAAAACTCGGCTCGTATAAAATCGGCACGACCGGCTTGGGCATCGGTCCGGCCTATACCGACAAAGCGTCGCGCGTCGGTCTGCGGGTACAAGACCTGCTCGATATGAAGATATTCCGCGAGAAGCTCGAGGTCGCGCTGACCTTTAAGAACCAGGTGCTTACGAAAATCTACGACACGGAACCTCTCGATGTCGACGAAATCGTCGATGAGTACAAGGGATACGCCGAGCGGCTCAACGGCATCATCGGCGATGCGAGCCGCATCATAAACGACTCGCTCGACGAGGGCAAGAACGTCTTACTAGAGGGCGCGCAGGGGATGATGCTCGATCTCGATTACGGAACCTATCCTTTTGTGACCTCGTCTTCGCCTATAGCGGGCGGGGCGTGCGTCGGCGCGGGTGTAAGCCCGCTCAGGGTCAAACGCATCATCGGAATCGCCAAGGCCTACACGACGCGCGTCGGCGCGGGCCCCTTCCCGACGGAACTCGAGGATGATACCGGAGAGTTGATGCGCAAGGTGGGCGTCGAGTTCGGCACGACGACGGGTCGCGCGCGGCGCTGCGGCTGGTTCGACGCAGTCATTCTTAAATACACCGCCAAAATCAACGGGTTGACCGAAATCGCCTTGACCAAACTCGATGTGCTCTCGCCCTTTGAGACCTTAAAGATTTGCGTAGGCTATGAATACGAGGGCAAGGTATATGACTATATGCCCTACCATCAGACGGTCTTCCACGGCGCGAAGCCTATCTATGAAGAGGTCGAGGGCTGGAATACGGATATCAGCGGTATCGTCACGTACGACGCGCTTCCCAAAGCGGCCCGCGCTTATGTCGACCGGCTTCAGGAGCTTATCGGGGCGCCCATAACGATGATTTCGGTCGGGCCGAGCCGCGAACAGACCATATTGCGATAATCGCTACTCACCGTCGCGCATCTTCGCCACGATGATAAGCCTGGTCTTTGCGGAAAACCGGGGATTGCAGGTGGTAAGGGTCAAAGTCCGGTCTTCGGTCGGCTCGATGACGCTGATTTCGGTCGGCTTAACGACTTTGGTCTCGACCACATAGTAGGCGTGCTGCTCGGTGGCGTCGCTGACGAGGATCAGATCGCCTTTGACAAGCTCATCCAGGTAGAAAAAGGGCCTGCTATAGGTGACGCGGTGCCCGGAGATGACCATGTTGCCGTGCTCACCGGGGTGGGCGGTCTCCTCCATATGACCCGGCCCCAGCTTTAAGGCCTCCGCGCCGACGCCTTCGACGACGATGGCGTCGAGGTCGATTTTGGGGATGACGATGCGGGCAAACGGCTCCTTCTCCTTGAATTTTTGACGCGCTTTGGTCGTGGGCGGCGCGGCTTTCTCTTCGGCAACGGTCTCCGCCGACCGGGATTTCTTCGCTTCGCCGATCGCCTCTTGCGACTCCTCTGTTTCGTCCAGGGTCGCCGCCGCGCGCTCGATCGTCGGCGAATCCTCTATCGACGACAAGAGAGCGGGTGCGCACTCCTGCTCCTCGGAGACGCCGGCAGCGGCCTTATCCCAATCGTTCTGGAGTTGCCGCTGTTTATAGCCCGTATATACATCCGTGAAGGCGATTTGCAGCAGGATATAGGCGCCGACCGCTATGAGCGAGAGTCCCACTATCCTATAAATCATCGCCCTTTTGCCGGCAGCCATTCTTTCAACCTCAAATCTATCCTATGCGTCTTACGTCCAGCGCTTAACACGAACTCGACGCCGGGTACGCAACGCTTCCCGCAGCTCCGCGCCGGCAGCGTCTTGAACTCGTCGCCGAGCTTCATGCCTAATCCCGTTTTAAAACCAAAATATCATTTCTACTAAAGACCTGCGTAAATGCGGTGTTGCGCAGCGTGCTTACGATTTTCCGCTGGTCGGAACCGAGCTGGGAAAAATCTACGATAACAAAGTCTATAGTATTCTTATCGGCCGGGTTTTCGCCGTTTACGCCCCAGTTGACCGCGGCGTAAGGATTCGGGAACTCATATATCTTTTCGCGGTGCGTCAGGTGCGGCACGAAGACGTAGGACGCGCTGACCACGGCGTCATCCGGTATTAATGCGACGGCCCTCTCCATAGAAGCGCGTCTCGCCTCGTCGATGACGACGAAAGCCCGCTGGTGTCGGCTCGATATCGGCGATGGGCTCCAGAAGAAGTTCGACGTCAGCGCCACCGCGACGAGCAGGGCGGCCACAACGACCGCTTCTCTCTTCTTAAGCGCGAGTTTTTCGATGGCGAGAATCGCCCCGGCGAAGACGAACGGGATGATGGTCGCGGTGTAGTGATACTCGATATTGTGCATATAGCCCTGCCGGCTTACGGCGTTGGAGAAGAGCGCGGGGAGCGATATGAGCAAGACCTCGATACTGGCTAGCGGTGAAAACGCGACCGGTGCCAGCAGTTGTGTGAAATATATGAGATTGCTCTCTTGTATTATGATGGGCAAGATGAGGCCGGGTTTGGTCAGGGTATTGATGGCGACCTCTCCCAGCGTCGAGCCGAGCCTGGAAAAATTTTGGGCATAGAAGAGGCTTGTCCCGTTAAACGCGGGAAGAATGTATTTTATACCGACCACAAACCAGGCGAGTGACGCCAGGGAGGTTGCAAACCCGACCGTGCGGTTGTCGGTGACCGCGAGGTATAGTCCCATCATAATCATTACGAGCGCGACATCTTCCTTTGCGAGCACCGCGACGAGAGCGCTGACCGCGAAGAGTGTATAACGCCGTTTTTTAGCGAGGTAAAATGCGAAGAGCAAGGCGGGTGTCGCCAGCGCGTCCGGGTGGAACTGGTCGTGATTGAGCCATTGGAGCGCCGGATAGAGCAGGTACGATGCCGCCATGGCCAATGACAGGATCCCGTTCTTAAGCCGCTCCTTTGCCAGCAGGTAGACCGGGAGCGCGCCGATAGCCAGTACCATGGTCTGTAAAACCAGCAAGAGACGGACGTCGGGCCAGATTTTATAGAGCGGGGCTACCAGCAGCAGGTTGAATGAGAGGTGCTCGCCGAAGAGGTGAAGGCCGCGCACGGTGATGAACGGTTCCTTGAGCCGGCTAAGGAGCCAGATTCCCTGGTCGAATATGCCGAGGTCGAATCCGTAGGTGCTGAAGTTGTTGTGCATGCGAACCGTCAAGAACGAAAAGGTGGCTATGTATAAGAGCATCATTGCGCCGAGCGCCGCGTATTCATAGGTCTGCTTCGCATACCTGGACGGGCGTTCGTTTGGGAGACTCTCCGCTTCAACGCCGCCCGCATCGCCGGGCTCGTCTTTTTTCTCATCGGAATCGAGCGCTCCTGAGGCGAGTCGCCCGATGACGGCCGCGGGAGCTTTAAAGATGAGCGAGAAGAAGGTCGCTATACGGCCCGCGCCGATAAGGTTTACCGGCTCGATCCGCGCTAGGCTAATGTCGGGCCCGGCATCGATGAAGGCGAGCGAATAAGCGTCTATTTGCAGCTCTAGCCTGCGCCAGCGCATAGCGTCCAGGGTCGGCTCGGGGTATTCGGGCGCCAGCACCAGCACGCGCTGGTTCTGATTGAAGAGCCCTCTGTCGAGGACGTTACCCTGCGCATAGAATTCGGCATGTGATTTAGCCAGCTCGCTGCCGAGCCGGCTCTTTTGGGCAAGGTATTTCGCGTATACCGCGTCCAACTCGACGAAGGAAGTATACCGCAGGTTCCATGCGAGCGCGGATGCGGCCTCTATCGCTTGTGGCGATGTCGTGGAGTCGGCGATGAGCAGCACCACGAGTGAGCCTTGCCGGTCTAGGGCGATGAGGCCTGTCGCGCCCTCCGGAGCCCCCCAGCCGTCGATGACGAGGAGCCGCTCCGGGAGGAGCCCATCTCCTTCTACCAGCTTCTCTATGACCAGCTCCTTGAGCTGCTCCGGCCAACCGGACGCTGCGACTTTCTCAAATTCGCCGTCGAGGACGCGATATAGCGACACCTAGATATTGCTCCTTTCCGCTTCGCCTTGGAGTTCGGCGCCGGCAAGCCCGTCACCGAGGCGGACCGAAGCGCTCGCCCGCACCGCGAAACGCCGCCAGGCAAACCGCAAGCCGTAAGCGAGGACCGCGCACCAGCCGAGCGCCCCGAACCACGCCGCGAAGACATCTACAAAGGTGCTTCCATAGTAGAGGCGGACATTCTTTTGCTTCGGAATCACCATCATCAGTGAAGGCGACGCCAAATACGGCCCGTCGGCGCCGGAAACCTTCCAGTTCGGAAAGTATGAAATCTTTATCCAATGGGGCACACCGATGGCGGTTGTCGAGAAAGTAAGCTCGTCGTCTTTGATTTGTACGTTGCTGACCCGCCCACCGGTATCAATGCGTTTGCTTACCATCTTGTCCGTCGCGGCTCCGACCATTTTATACTTGCCTTTAAGCTCTTTGGCGTGGTCCAGCTCGATGAGCGGTGTATCCAGCAGCTCAGGTCGCGCGTACCACTCGAGCGCGGTCTGGCGCCAGTTGGTCGTCTCCGCCAAAAGCGGTTGGTATTCGGGAATCGTTACATACCCCTCGGTCTCGGTTTCGTAGAGGGCGAACTCCATATCGGTGCCTTTTACTTTGAATTTCTTTAATAGCTCCAGGTCGTCGATTTTGTCGGCTTCGCTCTTTACCTCGTCCGATATGGCCAGGAAATAGGGGATGTTGTAGACCTTAAGGTGTCTGATGCCGTCGGCCACGTTGAGCGGCGGGTAATTGACGCCTAAAATTGCGTGGCTCGGCTCTTTAGACAGCTCGGATTGGTTGACGAAGTGAAAAGGCGCCGTAAGCGAGGCCTCCATGAGCGTTCCCTCCATTGTCGGGTGGTTCGCGAAATAGGGCAAGAGTTCGAAAGCGCGCGGGGTGCCGAATCTGTCTATGGCATTGGCGTGCTCTATCATCACCCGGCCCGGAGGCAGGCCTTTGATATATTCGTTTATCTCGTTGTAGCTCGACCACTGCGCTTTCCCTTCATAGCCGGAGTAGTTCCACTCAATCCAGTCGTCGGCAACCCGGTTGCCGACGCCGAATACCGCAACAGCCGCGATAGCCGCCGCGAGCGCGCCGAGGATATAGTCGGAGTGGCGTTTAGGTATGAGGACATAATCATATAAGAGTTGGGCGAGGACTTTGCGCAAGAACCAGAGCCCATAGGCGGCCCAGACGAACGAGAAGAAATAGAAGAAGGGGAGGAGCCGCCCGTTCCAGATGCGCCCCGCTGGAAGCAGGAAGAAGAGCGACGCTGAGACGATGAGACTCCAGAGCAAAAAGTAGACGCGCTCATCTCGTTTGGCGAGGGCGCCGACGACCCCGATTATGGTCAGCGGGAAGAAAAGACGCAATGGCTCCGGGATGAGTTCGTTTAGCCCGCTCAATTGGTCCCACTGCATGTGTGCCGTATACTGGAGTTTCGCCACAAACGGGAGGCCCCAGAACGAACTCAAGACAAAACCGAGCCCGAAGACGCCGGCTAAGATGCCGAAACGCTTCAAGTTCAACCTGCTGAAGATATAATACGTCGACATGATGACTATCATAATCGTCGTGACCAGGTGCGAGAGGGTGATGATGCCGAGGAGGACGCCGGTCGAGACCCGAAAGCGCTGCTCCTTTACGTCGCGGTAGAGGAGCGCGAAGAAGAGAATGGTCAGCGAGAAACTGAGGCTGTAGCCGAATTCCCCCGCGAGCGTACTCAAAATATTGGCTCCGTAGATAGAATAGCTCTCCATAAAGAGGAACGGGAGGCTGAATGCCGCGGCCATAATAGGCAGCGGGAACCTGAACCCCAACACCCGAAAGGCCCCGTATGTCATCGCCGGCAAGAGGAATACCCCGAGAATCGTGCCGAGCTTGAACGCGACCTCGTATTGCATGAATACGTTGAGCAGCGCGATTATCATAAACGGGAAGGGGAAATAGAAATGGAGCATGGGGAAGCCGGCATACCAGCCGGGCGACCAACCCGTTATCTTGCCTTGCGGCAACAGGTGGTTTATCAAGTAGTCGGCGACGTAATGATGCGCGCCGGTGTCGCCGCCCGCGGTCGTTGTCGGCGAAAGGATAAGCTCCGGCCTGAAAAAGGAGAGCAGTGTCAGGTAGATGACCGCGAAACTTATCGCGGTGACATAGAGCGACGCCTTCGATTTCGTATCTTTCCGCGTAAAGGTATCGATAATTGCCCCCTCTTATATAGAGAAGTCTGGTAAACGCGCTCTACGCGCGGCGTTCGCGCCGGCTCTCGATAGTAAAGAAATAGCGCAATCTAAGCAGGCCGAAGACGGTTCGCGGAATCCTTTTGAGAATACTGGAGCGGGCGGCGCGCTTTTCCTCTATAACGATGGGCATCTCTTTTATCTTGAGTCCGCTCCGCTCGGCGCGCAATACGAGTTCCGTATCGAAAAGGTCCTTCGACATGCGGCTTTGGAGCGCCAGCGCCTCGATTTTCCTGCGACGGAAAGCCTTCATCCCGTGCGTGTCGCTCAGCTTTGTGTTAAATAGCAGCTTAAGGATCAGGCTGAAGCCTCGTGTTATGGTCTGGCGCGCCAGTCCCCGTTTATCCTCGGTCCCGGGCGCGAGTTTAGAGGCGAGCACTACATCGTAATTTTCGAGCAGAGCAAGAGCCTCATTCATAAATCGCACACTAAAGTAATCGATGTCGAAGACGATGATGTGCGGCCCGTTCGCGGCGAGGACACCCAGCTTCATGGCGCCCCCGTAATCCGGCGAATCCGTGGTCAGCAGGCGGGTGTGCGGTGTCTCGTCGGCTAGCGAAAACGCCAGCTCGCGGGTCTTATCGGTGCTGCCGTTTTCGCACAGAATCAGCTCGTATGCTACGCCTGTCTTCTCCAAGCCGGCCTGGAGTTCCGCCAGCGCCCCGGCCAAGAACGACTCTTCGTTATGGATCGGGATGATTATCGATGCGACCGGCTGGGCTAAAGCGCGGCCTCCCGCATCTGCGAACTCATTCGCCCGGACAACATTTTCCATAAGAGCGTTGACACATCCTTCTCGTTCGGCGGTGACTCGCGCTTTCGGCGCCGGCGCATTATAGCACTATGCGCTACCTGTTAGCGCCACCGTCTTCTATCCGCAAAATCGAACCCCGCATTAGGGGCCGGACTTACGGCTTTCGATGTTAGAAATATTCCCATATCGGAAAGATGTCTAACATGGTAGGCGCCCGGTGACTAAGCCGGCAATATTACGTATTCTTCAATGTTTATTATAAGTTGCGGCGCGCGTTAAGCAAACCGTACCTTGCGTATTGCGCAAGCGCTAGGCGTGAGGGATGGCCTTCGTGTAGGTGGTCCTGCCGATGATAATCAACAGAATCGCGATGGCGAAGTAGGGCTTTAGGTCCATAACGGTGAGCGGCAGGTTCTCTTTGGAAGCGACGGCGGGGTTGCCGACGCGCGCTCCTTTGACGACAACGGTATTGTTGTGGCTGGTCACGGTAGCGACTGAGCTTTGTGTTGTCACGGCGGCGTCCTTAGTCGTCGAAACCGGCGCGGATGAGTTCTTTGCCGTATTGCCGGTCGTGGCGGTCTTGGCGGCGGCTTTTGCGGGTTTAGGCGTGGCGGGAACGGTCGTGGCAGGAGAGACCACCGTGCCGTCGCGCAGGATTTTGGTGCTGCTCGTGGCCGGGGGCTTGACGGTCGCCCGAGTCGCGGCACCGGGCTCGGTCACGATAACCTTACCGTCTTTGAGGAGTCCGATATTTTCGAATTCCGGCGGCGTACCGGCGGCCGTCTCGGTGTCGGCGTACACCGCGAGCGGCGCCAGAAGCAGCGTGAACAAGATTACCGGCAACAGTACGAGCGTTGCTTTAATTCTCAAAGTCTCAACCTCACGTTTTTTAATCGATAATGCCACTATCGCATCTACCATACAAAAATTCTACCCTTATTGAGCGTTTTTTTAATCATGCAAGCGGTCGAAAAGGGTCATCCTCTAGGCGGATAGAAGCGCTCATCCCGGATTTATGCTTCTTGCAGCTAAAACCGGTTTTGCGTAGAATTGGTAGAGTGTACAAAGCCTGAGACCGGAAATTCTGATGCGCATGCTCCACGCGCGAACAAGAATTTATAATCGAACCAGATGACCCAGCTTTTTATGTATTCAAGTTTTTGTATTCGCGGACCGCGCATAAAGTATATGGGTATCGCTGTGGTGATGCTTTGGTGTGGAGCATTTCGAATAATACCGGTGGCGAGGATTGAGGCACGTAAACCGTTTTGGAAGAATGAATGCATGAATGATCGATTGAATCGATGTCGCAGATAGACGATAGGGGGCAAGCATTGAAAGTACTGGTGATTGGGAGCGGGGGGCGCGAGCATGCCCTGGTATGGAAGATAAAACAGAGCCCGATGGTGGACGAGGTCTTCTGCGTGCCGGGAAACGGCGGAATCGCGCGCGAGGCAACGGACGTTCCAATCGACCCATCCGATTTCAATGCGCTCGCCGATTTCGCTCAAGCCCAGGCGATAGGCTTGACGGTCGTCGGCCCCGAGGTTCCGCTTGTCGCCGGGATAACCGATGTCTTTGCCGCCCGCGGGCTCAAAGTATTCGGGCCGAGCGCGAAAGCGGCTCAGCTCGAGGGGAGCAAGATCTTCGCCAAGGACATCATGGAAAAATACGGCGTGCCGACCGCCGCCGCCAAGCTCTTTACGGACTATGGCGAAGCCGCCGCGTATCTCGCAACGCTCGACGCCCCCTATGTCGTCAAAGCCGACGGTCTGGCCGCGGGCAAAGGGGTCTTTATAGCGAAGACGCTGGCGGAGGCTGAGGACGCGGTTAGGAGCTGCCTGGTCAAGGGGCAATTCGGAGCGGCGGGCGACCAAGTGGTCATCGAAGAATACATGGAGGGGTCGGAGCTTTCGGTGCTTGCATTTAGTGATGGAAAAAACGTGATGCCGATGGTCCCGGCGCAGGATTACAAGCGCGCTTACGATGGCGACGAGGGCTTAAATACCGGAGGCATGGGCTCGTACTCGCCAGTCCCGATCGTTACCGCTGAACTCTATGAGGATATCGTGGAGTTGGTTTTGAAGCCGATGATAGCGGGCTTGTCCGCCGAGGGCATCGAATACCGGGGTGTTATCTACGCCGGCTTGATGCTAACAAAGACCGGGCCGAGGGTTCTCGAGTTCAACGCGCGCTTCGGCGACCCCGAGACGCAGGCGATTCTGCCGCGCCTCGAAAGCGACATCATCGAGCCGATGCTCGCGGTCGCCGAGGGCGATATCTCTCGCGTCAAGCTGAAATGGAAGGACGAGGTCTGCGCGACCGTAGTCCTGGCCTCCGGCGGTTATCCGAGCGATTATGAGACCGGTTTTGAGATAACCGGCCTCGATGAGGCATCGGCGATGGAGGGCGTCGCCGTCTTCCACGCGGGGACTAAGCTGAGCGAGGGCAAAATTGTGACTGCCGGGGGCAGGGTGCTCAATGTGAGCGCGCTGGGGACGGACTTCGCGCAGGCGCGCGAGCGCGCGTACGCGGCGATTGAGAAGATCAATTTTGAGGGCATGCATTACCGCAAAGACATCGCGCTCCGCGCTGTCGATATGGGATAGAGTTGAGCAGAGATGTTTGCCGCGTGCTCTTCCAGGCGCGGCGTCTATATAGATATCAGTTCATTGCGGGCCTTCTCGCCCGCGATGGGTTTCCATACGATTAACCGACGGCAAAGGAGTGGTTTGTAAATGATAGAGAGATATTCGCGGCCGCGGATGAGAGCCATATGGGAATTAAGGAATAAGTTCGACAAATGGCTGGAGATTGAGATTCTCGCCACCGAAGCCCATGTGAAGCTGGGCGTAGTCCCGGAGGACGCCCTCCGGGAGATAAAGGATAAGGCGGCTTTCTCGGTCGAGCGCATCGGGGTAATCGAGGCGGAGACCCACCACGACGTCATCGCGTTTCTAACCAACGTCGCCGAAAACGTCGGCCCGGCGTCGCGCTACGTCCACTACGGGCTGACCTCATCCGACGTCGTCGATACCGGCCTGGCGGTCCAGATGAAAGAGGCCGTCGACATTCTCATCGAGGATGTGCGCGAAATCGTCAACCTTTTAAAAGCCAAGGCTTTAGAGTATAAAGACCTGGTATGCGTGGGGCGCACCCACGGCATCCAGGCCGAGCCGATGACCTTCGGCCTCAAATTCGCCAACTGGGCGTTTGAGATGCACCGCAACCTCAACCGCCTGGAGCGCGCCAAAGCGGCCATCTCGGTCGGGAAACTCTCCGGGGCGGTCGGCACCTACTCTAATATCGACCCGTGGGTCGAGGAGTTTGTCTGCGAGCGGCTCGGCCTCACCCCGGCGCCCGTCTCCACCCAGGTGCTCCAGCGCGACCGGCACGCCGAATACATGACAGCGCTCGCAATTTGCGCGGCGACCATCGAAAAAATTGCCGTCGAGGTGCGCGCCCTGCAGAAGACGGAGACGCGCGAGGTCGAGGAACCCTTTGCCAAAGGCCAGAAGGGCTCCTCGGCTATGCCGCACAAGCGCAACCCGATTATCGCCGAGCGCCTGGCCGGCCAGGCGCGCGTCTTGCGCGCAAACGCGCTGGTGGCGCTGGAGAACGTGGCGCTCTGGCACGAGCGCGACATCTCGCATTCATCGGTCGAGCGCATCATCATCCCCGACAGCACCATGCTCCTCGACTATATGCTCGGCAAGCTCAAATGGCTCATCGAAGGCCTTCTCGTCTACCCGGAAAACATGCGGAAGAATCTCGACATAACGGGCGGGCTCATCTACTCATCCCGCGTCCTGCTCGCGCTCGTCGACAAGGGTATAACGCGCGAGGAGGCCTACCAGTTGGTCCAGCGCAACGCCATGGCGACGTGGCGGGGCGAGGGCGAACTTAAGGGTTTGCTCAAAGCCGATGCGGAGGTCGCGAAGCTCATCCCCGACGAGGAACTCGACGAGCTTTTCAGCACCGATTATTTCTTGCGCAATGTGGAGACCGTCTTCAAGCGCTTGGAGAGGCTCGACGATTAGTCGAGCGTGCTGCGCACGCGAAGCAATAATAAAAAATAAAGACCTGACCCCAGGCTTGAGTAAGCCGCATTTCATTTGTAAAAGCGCCGGCTTGTCAGTAAACTTGCACAAAAACTTGTGTATAATATTGAGTTGCGTAACAGGCCGGGACGATACCGAGTTTTAGGAGGGCACGTGATAGCCAAATCTCAGCAAATAATAGATAGGTCGAGGCGGGCGGCGGGTTCACCTGCGGCACGCATGCGGCCGGCATGCATAGCGGGCGTGAGAGCGGCCGCAAAGGCAGGTGTCAGTAGCTAAATGTGGCGGGTAGAAGTCGCACTTAAGCCCGGCATCACCGATGCCCTCGGGAACTCGGTCAAGAAACAGATAATCGAGGATTTGCGAATCGACGTCGAGTCGGTTCAGACTATAGATGTATATACTATCAGCGCGCGCCTCTCACGCGAGCAGGCGGAAGCGGTCGCGCGGGATTTGCTTACCGACCCCATCACCCAGACCTACCATATCAACGAAAACACCGGCAAGCCCTTTACGGTCGCTATCGAAGTCGGCTACAAACCCGGCGTCACCGACAACGTCGGCGCGACCGCGGTCGAAGGAATCGAGGACTTGCTATCAATAGAATATCCCGAAGGGGAAGCGGTCCATACCTCTAAGCTCTATTTACTCAACGGGAACCTTACCGAGGACGACGCCAGGCGCATCTGTCTCGGGTTGCTCGCAAACTCGCTCATCGAGCACTTCCAGATTTGGGGTGCCGGCGCGGATATCCAGGCGACCGCCGAGTATGTCGCGGGCCCCGCGCAACCGGCGGAGTTCAAACCCGTCGTCGCCGAGGTCGACCTCGATGTCTCCGACGAGGAACTCATCGAGATAAGCCGCCAAGGCGTTCTCTCTCTCAACCTCGAGGAGATGCGCCTCATTCGCGATTATTTCAAAGACGACGCATTGACCGCCGAGCGCGAACGCGTCGGGTTGAGCGCCCGCCCGACCGATGTCGAACTCGAGATGCTCGCCCAGACCTGGAGCGAGCACTGCAAGCATAAGATATTCAACGCCAACATAGAATACACCGAGGAGGGCTCGACCGAGCGCATCGCGAGCCTCTTCAAGCAATACATTCGCCGGGCGACCGAAGAGATAGCGCGCACCAAAAAGGATTGGCTGGTCTCGGTCTTCGTCGATAACGCCGGTGTCGTCACCTTCGATGACGATTACAATATGGTCTTTAAAGTCGAGACGCACAACCATCCGTCGGCGCTCGACCCGTACGGCGGCGCCATCACCGGTATCGTCGGGGTCAATCGCGACCCGATGGGGACCGGCATCGGCTCGGAGCTGATATTCAACACCGACGTCTTCTGTTTCGGGCCGCCGGACTTCCCGTACGAGAAGCTCCCGCCGAGCGTCCTCCACCCGAAGCGCATCTTCAAAGGCGTGCGCAAGGGGGTTGAAGACGGCGGTAACAAAATCGGCATCCCCACCGTCAACGGGGCTATCCTCTTCGATGAGGCATATGTATACAACCCGCTGGTCTATTGCGGTACCGGCGGCTTCATGAAGAAGGTCATCAACGGCAAGCCGTCGCACGAAAAACATGTCGAGCCGGGCGACCTCATCGTGATGGTCGGCGGACGCATCGGCAAGGACGGTATCCACGGGGCGACCTTCTCATCGGTCGCGCTCGACGAGGGGACTTCATCGGCGGCGGTGCAGATAGGCGCGCCAATCGTCCAGCGCAAGATGCAGGACGCGCTCAAAGAGGCGCGGGAACTCGGGCTCTACCGGGCGATTACCGACAACGGGGCCGGCGGGCTCTCGTCATCGGTCGGCGAGATGAGCGAGTTCAGCGGCGGTTGCGAGGTCGACCTCGAGAAAGCGCCGCTCAAGTACGCGGGCCTTCATCCCTGGGAATTGTGGGTCTCCGAGTCGCAAGAGCGGATGACGCTGGCGGTCCCGCCCGAGGATATCGACGCGTTTCTCAAGTTGTGCGAGCGCCGTGATGTCGAGGCGACGGTAATCGGCACCTTTACCGATTCGGGAAAAATCCACGTAAAATACGACGGCAAGACCGTTCTATATCTAAACAGCGAATTCGTCCACGAGGGGCTGCCGGGCCTGCAACTTACCGCGGCATGGCGCCCGCAGGCCGAAGCCGAGCCGGCGCTCAAGGGCGGCGATTCCGCCTCGCTCACCGGGGCGCTCAAAAAGATCCTGGGCAGCTACAATGTCTGCTCCAAGGAGTGGGTGATTCGCCAGTACGACCACGAGGTTCAAGGCGGTAGCGTCGTCAAGCCGCTGGTCGGTATCGCCAATGACGGCCCCTCCGACGCGGCTGTCATCCGCCCGCGCATCGACTCGACGCGCGGCATCGCGGTGGCCAACGGCATCAACCCCAAGTACGGCGAGATCGACACCTACGCGATGGCGGCCTCCGCAATCGACGAGGCGGTTCGAAATATCGTCGCGGTGGGGGGCGACCCCGACCGGGTGGCGATTTTAGATAACTTCTGCTGGGGCAACCCGATTCTTTCGGATACCAACCCCGATGGCGACCACAAGCTCGCGCAACTGGTGCGGGCGAATAAGGCCTGCTACGACACTGCGGTCGGCCTGGGGACGCCGTTCATATCGGGCAAAGACAGCTTTCACAACGAATATAAACTGGGGGATAAGACCATCGCCATCCCGCCGACCTTATTGATTTCGGCCATCGGCATCGTCCCCGATGTCGAGCGCGCGGTCACGATGGACGCGAAAGCCCCCGGCGATGTGGTTTACGTGCTCGGATTAACCAAGGACGAACTGGGCGGCTCGCACTACTATATGCTAAACGGCCATAAAGGGCGAAACGTGCCCGCGGTCGATACCGCGAGCGCGCTCGCGCTCTACCGGGCGCTCCACAGCGCGATGCGGGAAGGGCTGGTGGCTTCGTGCCACGATTGCTCCGAGGGCGGCATCGCCGCAGCGGCGGCCGAGTCGGCGTTCGCGGGCGGCCTGGGAATGCGCATCGATATCTCGCAGGCGCCGGCCTTAGGCGAGCTCCCCGATGAAGTACTGCTATTCTCCGAGTCGAACAGCCGCTTTGTGGTGACGGTTTCGCAAGACAACCGGGCGGCTTTTGAGGCGGCCCTAGCCGGCAACGCGCCGACGGCGGTCGGGGAGGTCACCGGCGACAGCAAGATAACAATAACGGGCGCGGACGGCGCCACCCTAATAGATGCAGGCAATGACGAGCTAAAAGAGGCGTGGCAAGCGCCTCTCAGGTGGTGATACAAATGAGTGAAAAACCTAGAGTACTCGTTCTTCTGGCGGCGGGCATCAACCGCGATGGCGACGCGCGGAACGCGTTTATGCTGGCGGGAGGCGACGCCGAGCGCGTCCACATAAACGACCTCGTCGACGGCAGGAAGAAGCTCAAAGATTACCAGATATTGATGTTGCCGGGCGGCTTCTCGTTCGGCGACGATATCGCTTCGGGAAAGGTCTTGGCGAATAAGCTAAAATACAAGCTCAAGAACGACCTGCTGGAGTTCGTCGGGGACGGCAAGCTCGTTCTCGGCGTCTGCAACGGGTTTCAGGTGATGGTCAAGCTCGGGATTCTTCCCGGTTTCGACGGCGACTACATGCGCCAGGACGTCACGCTAACCCACAACGACTCCGGCAAGTTCGAGGACCGCTGGGTCCATCTCAAGGCCAACCCGCAATCGAAATGCGTCTTCACGCGCGGTATCGAGAAGGTCATCTACGTGCCTATCTGCCACGGTGAGGGCAAGTTCATCCCCAAAGACGACGCGGCGCTCGCGCGTCTGCGGCAAAACGGGCAGGTGGCCGTCGAGTATGTCGACGAGCACGGCGCGCATGGCGGCTATCCAATCAACCCCAACGGCTCGGTCGAGCACATCGCCGGCATCTGTGATGAGACGGGGCGCGTCTTCGGCATGATGCCGCACCCCGAGAACTATGTCATGCGCACCCAGCACCCGCGCTGGACCCGCGAGCGGCTCTCAGACGAAGGGGACGGCCTGGCGATATTCAAAAACGCGGTCGATTATGTGCAAAGAGAGCTGTAAGAGCTACATGCTAGCTACAGCGACAAGCTACTGGGTTATGGTGCTTGATGATTTTATTTTCAAGCTACAATCGTCGCAGAATTATTCGCATCAGACGTAATGCGCACTACTGTCCGGTAAAAATTTAGGCTTAGAAAAACGCCGGTTGTCCTACAGTAGTACGCTTAACAAGTAAAAAGTACGATATGAGCCGCATCAACCATAATCCGCACCTTAGCTCCGGTAGGAATAGCTTTAGTGGAGGGTTTAAGAGAATGAAGCACCTTCCCGCTATTAAGCTGCAGTACATACAGTATGGACGCCCCCAGAAAACGAGCCTCCATGATGGTAGCGTTACCGCCCACATCCTCCACGAAGTCAACGTCATCCGGTCGAATCATTAACTCTACGACTTTGTTTTCAGCTAGTTGTTCTCCGTTTAGCGGAAAGGACCCGATATCGGAGATTACCACTCCCCCCTCTACCGAACCAGCCACGAAATCTGCTTTACCCACAAAATCGGCCACAAAACGAGTACTGGGCTGATGATAGATTTCCGCCGGGGTGCCTATCTGTTCCAATCCGCCATTATTAAGTACCCCCACCCGATCCGACAGGGAAAAAGCCTCTTCCTGGTCATGGGTGACCAAAATGGTGGTCGCACCTCTTTCCTTAAGAATTTGCCTTGTTTCATTACGCAATTCTTCCCGCAGGTCGGCATCGAGATTGGAAAAGGGCTCATCCAAAAGGATTACTTTGGGCAACGGGGCAAGGGATCTGGCCAACGCCACCCTCTGAGACTGTCCGCCGGATAACTCATGAGGATAACGCTTTCCAAGACCTACCAACCCCACCACTGTCAACATTTCCTCAATTTTTTTGCGAACCTTTTCCTTAGATAGGCCATCTAAACCGAAGGCTATGTTTTGTTCCACCGTCATATGGGGAAATAAAGCATAATCCTGAAAAACTACACCAATACCCCGTTTCTCCGGCCCTACCCAAACCTGCCCCCTTGCCACTACTTCCTGACCGATAGTAACGGTCCCGTCGTCAGGACGATCTAGTCCCGCAATCAATCTAAGGGTGGTAGTCTTACCACACCCAGAGGGGCCAAGCAAGGAGAAGAACTCCCCTTCCTTGATGCTGAATGTAACATTGTTGACGGCCTTAACGTCTCCGAAAAACCGTGATACATTATGTAATTCCACCCGTGGAGTACCATTATTCTCAACAACCACCATCTATCCTCCTGTACAAAAGTAAGTCATCTTATTTACCGGCTGTGATCCGTGTCAGATAAATTACTGGTATCAAGCCCACCAGCACGATAGTTAGGGCAGGTATAGCAGTACTGGCCCACATGGATTCCGCGGCCATTTGCCAGACCCAAACCGCCAGGGTGTCATATCCAAAGGGTCGCAGCATAACGGTAATAGGTAATTCCTTCATTACGTCCACAAAAACCAAGGCCGCCCCGGCGAAAATTCCAGGTGCCGCCAAGGGCAAGTGAATCCGCCACATAATCCGCCACTTACCGGCCCGCAAAATCCGGGCAGCCAAGGTAAGATTAGGGGTCAACTTCTCCATACTCACATCTATACTGTTATATGCAACAGCCATATAGCGCACCACATAACCATAGACCAGCCCGGCGATTGAGCCGGTTATCAACAGCCCAAAACCCGCATCCCAATATTTCTCCAGCAAGCGATTAAGCCCATGATCCAGAGTGGTTACTGTTATTATAATCCCTACCGCAATGACGGCCCCCGGCATCGCATAACCTATGGTGGATATCCGAGCCAGGAATTTAGCCAATTTTCCGCCACCGATACGCACACCGCTGGCCATTATTAAAGCGCCGATCACGGCAAATAAGGCTGCCAAACCGGCCAGTAAGAGACTATTTAAAATCAAGCCCATATAAACCTCTAAGGTTCCTTCAGGCATGGCGGTAATTTCTTCCGATGCCCACAACACCAGTTGTATTATGGGTAGACCAAAAGCCATAGCCACCACCAATGTACATAAAGCTGTCGCCGCCCATTTTCGCCATCCAACCAGTTGGGTTCGGGGTATCCCCGGCGATTTACCTCCCGTCTGGTAATAGCGCGACCGTCCCCTTAGTGCCAGTTCAAACAAGATTAATGCCAAGGCCACCATAGCCAATAACCCCGCCAATTCCCGGGCCGTTCCCAGATCCATCATGCCAACCCAGACCTTCATCACTCCCTCTGAAAGGGTAGGAAAGTTGAAATACCGCACTGTGGCAAAATCAGCCAAAGCCTCCATTAGCGCCAAGGACACCCCCCCGGCTATAGCAGGCCTAATAAGAGGGATGCCAATCCGTAGAAAGAATTTACCTAGTCCAAAGCCCGCAACCCGGGCCGCTTCGTAAGCAGTGGAGGACAGCCCCTGAAATCCTGCTTTGGCCAACATGTAGACATAGGGATAAAGGGCCAAGGTCATCACTAAAACGGCTCCCGCCCCTGAGCGGATCTCCGGGAACCAGTCTGAGCTACCCAGCCACTGACGCAAAAAGGTCTGCACCGGACCGGCATAATCGAAAGTGGACATATAAATAAAGCCCATGATATAAGTGGGAATTACTAAAGGTAAAAGTAACAACCATTCAAATACAGATTGGCCGGGGAAGCGATACGCCACCACCAGCCATGCCATACTAGTGCCTATAACAAAAGTTCCCACCCCTACTCCTATTAAGAGCAGAGCTGTATTGCGTACCATTTCAGGTAAGAGATTTTCCCAAAGGTGTTGCCATATGTCCCATGTAGGTGTTAGAAGAGCGGAAGTAACAACTAAAATGGGTGCAATTATCAAAGCGGCAATCAGAAAGGGAAGGGCAGGGAGGCTTAGTAGCCTCCCCAGCCCTGGTAGAAATTTATTGACTACCGATGTATAAATTCTCATCTAATTTTATTTATAGCCGACTTTTTCTAATAATTTAACAGCATCTGCTTGTAGGCGACCAAACTCACTTTTATCTACACTATCCTCTTTGAAACCGCCAAACTTTGCAATGATAGAATGGGGAGCAAGCTTAGGATTAGTTGGATACTCATGATTAGTATCAGCAAATAATTTTTGTCCCTTAGCACCACTTAACCATTCTAATAAACGGATGGCATTTTCCTTATTATCAGCATGGGTTGTCACACCGGCGCCACTGATATTGGCATGAACTCCTTTTCTGTCTTGCTCAGCCCATAGTACTTTGATTGGGAAGGAAGGATCCTTTTCCAGCAAGCGACCTAAGTAATAGTGGTTAGTGATAGCAACATCTCCGCCACCAGCTGCCAGGGTCTCTAAGATACGGCTGTCACTGTCAATGAATTTTGGTTCATTTGCCATCCAGCCTTTAACGATCTTTTCAGCCCTTTCAGGTCCGTAAGTAGCAATTAAATTTGCCACTAAAGATTGGGTATAAACATGGGTGCCTGGACGCAAAATTAGCCTGCCCTTCCACTCAGGATTAGCTAGATCTTCGTAAGTGGATAACTCTGATGCTTTAACTTTTTTAGGGTTATACATGATAGTCCGAACCCGCTTGGTTAAACCAAACCAACGGTCTTTGTCATCTCGTAGGTTTTCAGGGATATTCTTTTTAAGGACTGAACTGTTAACCGATTGTAATAGACCATCCTGAGCGGCTAACCAAAGGTTACCGGCATCTACGGTCATATAAATGTCAGCAGGGGTGTTTTTGCCTTCAGCCTTAATCCGCTCCCGCAACAAAGCATCGGGACCAGAGGTGAAGCGTACTCTGATGCCCGTTTCTTTAGTGAACTCGGCAAATACCGGTTCTACTCCATAATGGCGGGAGGTATAGATATTAACTACTCCCCCCGGGGTGCCCTTTTTACTAATGGTCATGGTTTTAGTGGCGCCGCTCCAATGTACTTGATAACCAAAACCTTCACTGATAAAACGCAGGGGTACTAGGGTGTGGCCACGTACTATTATAGGGGCAACCGTTAAAGCGGTTTTCTTTCCACTTATGTAAGCAACTTTGCTTCCAACGGTCATTTTTAATACAACGCTATCTTTGGTCGCCGTTATGGTACGGGTCTTTTTATCCCAGGTAGCTTTACCGCCCAGGTTTTCCGTAGCACCCCGTAAGGGAACCATCATGGTGCCTCGAATTACTCTGGGAGCTACATCAAATTTTACAGTCTTTCCGTCGATACTCACTTTAGTGTTTGCTTTGGCATCAGCTGTAGCTTGCCCCGGAACCATGGGGAAAGCACCCAATATAAAACCAAAAACCAACAACACCGCCATTAATTTTTTTACGCTGCCCTTACTTTCGAACAATGCTGCCTTCACTCTTTCTCCACCTCTCTAAATTGTTTGAATTAATGTTTAAGAAATTCATCCTCCAAGTTGTAAATCGTTATCACCCCCTCGGATAATCGAAATGACATTGATAATTATTGTCAACACTATGAGAACGAGACGCAATCTCAATTACTTAGAGTATAGCCTTTTTCTCCGGGAAGTCAATAGTAAGACCGGTAATTATGGTAGCTATTCGCGACTTTAAGCCCGCTAACGTTCTCGCCAGGTGCTTCTCTAGGCTGAAATGGTCTTTTAAGAGTTTGTTTACTGCGTTTCTTGTTCCAGCTCCACCAAGTATGGGAATTATGTGGTGGCAGGAGAGCCGGTATGGTTATATATCCGTCGCTATGCCAACGGTAGGATCAAGTACTCGCTCTGCGATGCTCCTGGTAACACCCCGGTAGAAGTGTTGCACCGCGTGGCTACCATGCGTTGGCCAATTGAACAGTGCTTTGAAGAATGCAAAAGCCATTTGGGCATGGGACACTACGAAACCCGTTCCTGCAAAGCTTGGCACAGGCATATGCTGTTCGTGATGATGGCTCGCCTTTTCACCTTGATTTTACGTATCCGGTTTAAAAAAAACGGTGACGTTGACTATGCCGCAGGCCAAACGTTTGGTTGCAGCATCTCTAACGGGGGACAAGCGAATATATCGCAGGACACTTGATGAAATAATGTACCATCTCAAACGGAACATGATAGCGTATCTTTCTCATCGGAAAAGAGCTATGGAAAGATTTGCGTTGGTAGAGTTATGAATAGATCTTTCGCTGTAGTGCTAATTACGGAAAAAACCGGTATCGCGGGACAAAACCAGCGTGTCCGGATGTTCGCTTTTCCACTTCTCCCAGGTGATCCGCACGACGGGAAATTCCTCCAGAGCTATACCCCTTGCGGGTCCAGTGATCGCCCGGCCCATAATTTGCGGCCGGTAGGAATCGCTTTTGCGGTCATATATAATCAGATTTGAGTTTACCGGTTTTCCAGGCACTCCGAACTGCGCGGAAACTTGCCCTTGTTGGGTAGTCAAGAAACCCAAGCTTAGCGCTTGACTTTTGAACTCAATACCCATAATATTACTATGGGTAACGCGAAACTAAGTCAAGGATGCCGACGATGAAACATGATGAGTTTTTCCGAAAGCACCCGGTTTTCACCGGAGGGGAGTTGGCCAAGCATCTGTCGTCCCATGGTGAAGTCGGCGGGCGGGCGCAGGAGGCGCTCCTGGCGTACCACCAGAAGGCCGGACGGGTCGTCCGGGCGCGGCGCGGGTTGTATGCCGTAATCCCGGCAGGAGCCGACACCGATTCGTTTTCGGTCGACCCATTTCTCGTAGCCGCGAAGCTGACCGTGGATGCGATCCTGTCGCATCATACGGCGCTTGAATTTCACGGGAGGGCTTACTCGGTACAGGAATACTTCACCTATTCGGCGTCTCGCCCGCTCGGCCCCCTGACGTTCCGCTCCCATGTTTTCCGGGGGACGAAGTTTCCCCAGGCTCTTCTCCGTGTGGGGAAGGAGCATTTCGGCGTTTCGACCGCGGAGCGCGCCGGTCAGGAGCTGAGGGTTACGAGTCTGGAACGGACCTTGGTCGATGTCCTGAATCGTCCCGACCTCTCGGGAAGCTGGGAGGAAATCTGGCGGTCGCTGGAATCCGTCGAATTCTTCGATCTCGACAAGATCGTGGAGTACGCGCTCCTGCTCGGAAATGCGACCACCGGGGCGAAGGTGGGGTTCTTTCTCGACCAGCACCGTGAAACTTTGATGGTGGAGGACCGTCATCTCAAGGCGCTTCACGACCTGCTCCCGCGACAACCGCATTATCTGGACCGCGCCAAGCGGACATCCGGTCGCCTCGTGTCGGAATGGAACTTGGTGGTTCCCAAGGAAGTGCTCGAACGGGTGTGGGGGGAGGTACTATGAAAATCTCCCCCGAGAAGCTGGCTGCCGAAGCGGGAGCGACGGGTTTCAGACCGGATGTGCTCGAGAAGGTCGCCCACCTGCTTGGGTTGCTGGACGCCTTGCGAAGTCACCCATTTCTCAAAGAGAAGCTGGTACTCAAGGGCGGCACGGCCCTGAACCTTTTCATCTTCGATGTGCCCCGGCTCTCCGTCGACATCGATCTGAACTACGTGGGAGCCGAAGATCGTGATGGCATGCTCGCCGAGCGTCCTAAGGTCGAGCAGGCTGTTCAAGCGGTCTTTGCTCGGGAGGGCTTCACCGTCAGGCGGATGCCTGAAGAACACGCTGGACTTGGCCAAGCAGTTGGTTCCCACGCTGCGCGTCAATGCGGCCGAGGTCCAAGCGGAGTTAGCCGAATACGGGGCGCGCCTTGTAAGGGAATGCCGCGAAGGTCTATCCGCGGTCCTGCCCTTCACGGACTCCGAGCGGGCGTTTTTGGATCTGCTGCTGGACCGAGGGGCTATCGACCCGACGATTTTGACCGGCGATGCATCCCTTCAGCGACGCATACAAGGCCAGCCGCTTCTCGAATGGAAGGCTCTCAATGTGCGGCGTCACAAAGGATTGTCTTGACCACAATGTCGCGGCCTTGAAACTCGCGGGCGAGCAAAGTGCCGGGCAGAGGCGGCCTCGGATCGCGCAACGGGGATATGCGGCCGTCGCCGTTCTCGCTTTGACCTCGGCGGAACCCGAAGCGACCGGATCACGCAGAGCCCGCGTTCTCAAGTCGGCGTCATTGGCCAGTTCCTACTCCCCCCGGTTTCGACGGCGAGTATATGCGCCAGGACGTCACGCTAACCCACAACGACTCCGGCAAGTTCGAGGACCGCTGGGTCCATCTCAAGGCCAACCCGCTCTCGAACTGCGTCTTCATACGCGGTATCGAGAACTATGTCGTGCGCACCCAGCACCCGCGCTGGACGCGTGAGCGGCTTGCGGACGAGGGCGATGGCCTGGCGATATTCAAAAACGCGGTCGATTATGTGATGAAAGAGCTGTAGGCGGGCGCGAAGCGTTGCGGTGGGGATAGGTAAGATTGACCATAATCTAGACGATTGGTTCGCCTTGCCCGTCGGCGGCAATGATTCCCTCATCTTTGGCGGCATCAACCGCCGCGAAGCGATCGCCAACATCGAGCTTTCGAAAGATCTTCCGGCAATGGTTGTCTATGGTGTGTTTGCTTAGATTGAGGCGAGCCGCAATCTCTTTATTGGCGAGGCCTTGGCTGATAAGCCTTAGAACCTGCCTCTCACGGCCGGTTACTCGATGCTCCATCGTTCACCCTCCAACCTTTAAAACCACACTATAGACATGTGTTAGCATGATACTACGACACACTATAGCAACGACTAGCTAGCCTGTCAATCCAGTTTGACTGGATATCGACAGCTGGTTCTTGTTTCGAAGCCATACAGTTAGCATTACCGCCGACTGTTCAAAAAAGCTCCGCCCAGCCGGCTCAGTGGCGACCTGGCGTTATTAAACAGAGCACCTCCTCGCAATAGCTATTATTAGTTATATTTGGTTATTGCCCGTCGAAAGCATGCCTAGTACCCTATAGGTAGTTAGCAATACTGATAACGTAGAACGAATGTTGGCAATATATGTGAACTGCATGCGATAGGGCGGTACGCGTAGGCCCACAGCACTATGGTATTTTGGGTGGGAACATAAGAACAACTCCAATGAAAGTCGACTACATTGTTCATATACCGAGATAATGCGATTGAGCAGCTGCTATTTAACCACATATATATTCTCGACGGTTTAAGGATAAGGGGGATATCAAGTCATCCTATATAGTCTAGGGAAAAGAGAGTGAGGTGAAAAGAGAATTTCGGTGATGGTATCCCAAACTCTGATCAAGTAATGCTGTGACGATTAGTAGAAGGAGTCCAAAATATGATTTCTTATAAGAGAAGACCTACAGGCATACTAGCAGCGCTGGTTATTATGCTATTGCTTTTTAGTATACCCATGATAGCTGCTTTTGCCGCCGCTAACACTACGTCTAGTAACCAAAAGGCAAGTCTAGCCCCGGATGTTGTCAAAGAGCTGCAGGCACAATTAGGCGATTATCTTAAAAAAGATACGGATCTTAGGCACTGGAAGCTACTTGATACGAAGATATCCCTTGTCTCTCAAGAAAGTTCTGGCGCAGAGGTCTCAGCAGTATTTCATACCGAGAGAGAATATCGTTTAAATTATGCTAAAGCCGATGATGCACCTGCTCTTAAAGGGCGCTCTGCCTTCATGAAGAATAACGCGAAGAAGCTTTCGCAAAAGCAATTAGAGGCAGCCAACAAAGATATCGAGATTTGGCGCCAGGAATTAAACCAGTGTATCAATACCGATCAGACAGGTGTTGTGCGGGTTAAGGTTGCAGGCACACTTGATTCTCACGGGAAGCTTATTCCTGATTCGTTGAAGTTTTATTTTGAACAAAATGGTGCGCCTGATGGGGGAGTTGTTTATATCCCTGCGCCACTTAGCCAAATCCCAACACCTCAAGCAGTGGAGAAGGATAGTTATGATGCAATAAGTAGCACGGTTAAAGATACGCTTAACATGAAAAAACAAATATCAGCAAGCGCGAATTATAACCGTATTAGTGCTGCTAATTATGCTAACTATTATACCTCTAATACATCCGCCTTATGCACCAGTAGTATATTAGCAAATCCTTATTATTGGAATACCAATGTTTATCCCACATACAAACTTTGTGCTGATTGTGCGGATTATATATCCCAGTCGATGCGAGCAGGTGGAATACCAACGAGCAATTACTGGTATTATGATCAAAACTATTCCAGGCCAGAGTGGTGGACTGCGAATGGTCTCCGTACATACATGGTATTAAATGGTTATATGAACCAGGCAACAAATCTTAACCAGTGTGTTGCTGGCTATCCATTTTTCTTAATGAGTGGAGGTTCTGCATATCATGCCATGATGATGGTATCTAACGATGGTACAACCAGAAGACTTGCAGCCCATACAAGCGATAGGAAATGGTATATATGGAACGGCACAATCTCAGACGCTTATTACTATTATGTAATATATTAATAAAAGCTTGCGTAAATGAGTTTTAAGCAGCGGATTGAGATAACAACCGAGCGCTTTCAAGAATAAATCGGCTAAGCCAGGCCGTCACCTCGCTAGGCGATGGTCTGGCTTGGTAATATGTGACTTCGTAGTCTATGCACCGCATATATGTCTAGCATCCATTTTAAGTAGGAGGGGATGTTGTTCGCAAACATATAATAGGGCATTTCTTTGCTTAGTCAACACTTTCTTGCGTACACTATATAATCTGGATCAAGTACAGTCCAGCATGCTCATCTTGCAATCAGGCTAATTCTTAGGGTTATCAGGCACATACATATCGCCTTTTCAGGGGTGATCGCGTCTATAGAGACATAGCTGCCCTTAGTAAGCTTTCTAAGCTTGGCCAGCTTTGGAAATAAGTCTAACAAGTCTAACTATTGTATAAGGAGAGATAAATTGCTAGCCAACAGGTTTAATAAGATAGCTGTTCTTTGCTTGCTAAACGCAATTTTACTTGCCCACACAACATGGGTTAGATATAACGCGAATAGCTGCCCATCTTGCAACCAGGTAAGTTTTCTTAAGGTTAATGGTATTTATATCGCTATTCTAGGTATTGTTGTTTCTCTTGTATTAGCAGCTATTATTCTATTTGCTAATCGCCATACAAGCTTACAATATTTAGCTTTAGTTATCTCTGCCATATCTGCTAGTTTCGCGCTGTACCTCCAAATAGCGCAATTTATCTTGTCGGGACGTTTTTGTTTCCCTTGCTTGGCCGCAGCAGCGGTCTTCTATATAATCTTTTGCATTTTGGTCTTGGAAATTCTTATTAGGCCACGGTTTTCTATAGCTAAAGGGATTATAAGGGATCATATAGCGTTCAGGGCAATTAATAGGATTAAGGCAGGCGATAGCTTATAATTAGGATCGCACGTTTCGTGCGCTCTGTTGGTATTGGGTCGAATCCGATTTTGGGTTAAACAATTTCTAAGCGAATCCCTTAGTTAAGGAGAGTACAAAATGCAAAAGAGATTAGCGCTTTCATGTATGCTTATTTGCATAGTATTAATGTTGACTGCCTCGATCGTAGCAGCTTCTGGCAGCAAGACCTACGAAAGAAAGATCATTCTATTTGATAATAAGGTAAAGCCGGAAGCGCAAGACGCTTTGATTCGCAAATACGGATACCGCTTGAAACACCTCCATTTAATAAACGCCGCAGTTGCTGTGTTGCCATCAGAAGCGCAGACAGCTTTGGCTAAGAGCCCTGGTGTTATTGGAATTGAGAATGATGGAATCGTTGTCGCTTTAGGTGGCAAAACCATCGCTGAATCAACCCAGGCTTTACCCTGGGGCATAGATAGGATTAACGCAGACCTTGTATGGCCAGTATCGATAGGCTCAGGGGTTAAAGTTGCGGTTATCGATACTGGAATTGATATAGCCCATCCGGATTTAGCTGCAAACGTAAAAGGCGGTTTTAACGCAATCAACCGTAAGGCAAGCGCAAACGATGATCATGGTCACGGTAGCCATGTTGCCGGCATTGTAGCTGCAGTTGATAATAGTATTGGTGTTATAGGTGCAGCACCAAAGGCTGAGCTTTTTGCAGTAAAAGTTTTAGATAAAACAGGGTCAGGTAGGATTTCCGATGTTATCGAGGGCTTGCAATGGGCAGTGGATAACCGTATACAGGTTGCGAATATGAGTCTTGGAACAACCACTTACAGCAAAGCTTTACATAAGGCTGTAAAGAACGCTTGCAGCACTGGCCTAATTATTGTAGCGGCGGCTGGAAATAATGGGCCAGGTTTAAATACTGTGAATTATCCAGCTAGATTTAATGAGGTAATTGCTGTTGCCGCAACCGACGAGAATAATCTAGTTACATCGTTTAGCAGCCGTGGTCCAGAAATTGACGTAGCTGCACCGGGAAGTAATATTTATTCGACTTTTAACAATGGGGGTTATGCAACCTTAAATGGCACCAGCATGGCAGCACCACATGTTACTGGTGCTGTAGCCTTGAAATTGCAGATCAATCCTGAGCTTACACCTCTTCAGATTTTGGAGCAATTAAAAAGAACGGCAAGCTATCTCCAAAATACAACGCCAGAGGAACAAGGCTCTGGTTTAGTAGATGCTGCTAAACTAATATCTGCAAGATAATCATTTAGTATTTGCAATAAATTTGATTCTGGCTCAACTAGCGCTGGGAGGCTTATCATGAGTAAAAGTCTAATCTTTTTTACGCTCTTACTTTTAATTGTTATCACTGGATACGCTATAGCTAGCAATAATCAAAACAAACAACTATCTTCAGTAACAATCAAAGAGCTGCAGGCACAATTAGGCGATTATCTTAAAAAAGATACGGATCTTAGGCACTGGAAGCTACTTGATACGAAGATATCCCTTGTCTCTCAAGAAAGTTCTGGCGCAGAGGTCTCAGCAGTATTTCATACCGAGAGAGAATATCGTTTAAATTATGCTAAAGCCGATGATGCACCTGCTCTTAAAGGGCGCTCTGCCTTCATGAAGAATAACGCGAAGAAGCTTTCGCAAAAGCAATTAGAGGCAGCCAACAAAGATATCGAGATTTGGCGCCAGGAATTAAACCAGTGTATCAATACCGATCAGACAGGTGTTGTGCGGGTTAAGGTTGCAGGCACACTTGATTCTCACGGGAAGCTTATTCCTGATTCGTTGAAGTTTTATTTTGAACAAAATGGTGCGCCTGATGGGGGAGTTGTTTATATCCCTGCGCCACTTAGCCAAATCCCAACACCTCAAGCAGTGGAGAAGGATAGTTATGATGCAATAAGTAGTGTAGTTAACGCAGAAAAGAAATAAATCAATCAATTAAAATGGGGTTAGAAGAGCTTAGCTTCATTGGAGTCCATGTTTCATGCTGCTAGAGCACTTCTGTTTGCCAATAACTACCGTGAGAAAAGCCACTTTTGCCTAAAAGCTGCCCTTCAGACACCTTATGTTGACGAAGGAACATTAGATCAGGGTTTTTTGATGATTTTGATACAACTATGCTACTCGGAGAAATAGCAGATCACAAATTCGATTTCTCAAGAGAAGGAGCCGCCGAGCCAGTACAGGGGAACAGACTGTAAATTTCGCCCCATTCCGACCACAATATCGAAGCGCTCAAAGGTATCGACCTGGTTATCGGGGAAGGTATCTTCGGATTGCTTGGTCCCAACGGGGACGGTAAGAAAATCATCCTGCGAATGCCAAGCTCCTCTAACCAAAGCCGGCTACATCCCCTGTAAGCTTACACCTGTATCTCACCAAAGATATCTGCTATTCTATAGTCACTAAATCCGCGAGGAGAAAACGTTGAGTTCTGAGTTTGACGACAATCGGCCCGACAAGCCCGAAGAGGCCTGTGGAGTCTTCGGGATATACGCGCCCGGAGAGGATGTTAGCAGGCTGACCTACTTCGGGTTGCACACTCTCCAGCACCGGGGACAGGAGAGCGCCGGCATGGCGGTCTCGGACGGGCAGTCCACCATCATCTATAAAGACATGGGTCTTTTGACGCAGGTCTTTGATGAGCGCAACCTCGGCACACTCCAGGGCGATATCGCGATAGGGCACGTGCGCTATTCCACGACGGGCTCGAGCCTGTGGGAGAACGCGCAGCCGGTCTATAAGACCTTCAGCGGCGGGAGCGTCGCGCTCGCGCACAACGGCAACCTCATCAACATGCAAGAACTCCGCGAAGATATGCGCAAAGAGGGCATCCGTTTCCGGTCGACCTCCGATAGCGAGGTCATCGCGTCGCTCGTGGCGTCGCGGGCCGACCAGGGGATGGGAATCGAGCAGGCCATCAAAGAGACTATGAAGATGATAAACGGGGCTTACTCCGTCCTCATCTTGACCGAGCAGACCCTCTACGGCATGCGCGACCCGTACGGCATACGCCCGATGGTCATCGGTAAACGCGGCGAGCATTATGTCGTCGCTTCGGAGAGCTGCGCGCTCGACATCGTCGGCGCGGAGTATGTTCGAGATGTCGCACCGGGTGAGCTTATCATCATCGACCAAAACGGGCTGCGCAGCGAACAAGGCGCCGAGCCCAAGAAATCTTCGCTCTGTATATTTGAGTTTATATATTTTGCCCGCCCCGACACCAAACTTCTCGGGCGGCTGCTCTACAGCGCGCGCGAGGCGATGGGTATCGAGCTGGCCAAAGAGGCTCCCTGCGACGCCGACCTCGTCACCGGGGTGCCGGATTCAGGGGTGCCGGCGGCAATCGGCTATTCGCAGGAATCGGGTATCCCATATCGCGAAGCTTTCGTAAAAAACCGCTATATAGGGCGGACTTTTATACAGCCGACGCAGACGATACGCCAGGTCGGCATAAAGCTCAAGCTCAACCCGCTTAGCGAAGTAGTCAAGGGCAAGCGGGTAGTCGTCGTCGATGACAGCGTTGTGCGCGGCAACACCAGCCAGAAGCTCGTGGCGATGCTGCGCGAGGCGGGCGCGACCGAGGTCCATATGCGCGTCAGTTCGCCGCCGGTCGAGTGGCCGTGCTTCTACGGTATCGACACGGCCGACCAGGGCCAGCTCGTAGCCGCGGTCAACACCAATGAGGCGATACGTAAATTTATCGGGGCCGACAGTCTGAGCTACTTAAGCCTCGAAGGACTGGTCAGGGCGACCGGTAATAAACGCGAGGACTTCTGTCTCGCGTGTTTTGACGGAAATTATCCGGTCGATGTGCCGGATGACTTAAAGATAACCAAGTTGATGCTGGAAGAGGAGCAAGCCAAGGTAGATGGATAAACAGGATAAGAAGGGGCTTACCTACAAGGACGCGGGCGTCGATATCGACGCGGGCGAAAAGGTGGTCGAACTCATAAAAAAATCGGTGCGATCGACCTTTCGACCGGGCGTTTTGACCGACATAGGCGGCTTCGGCGGCCTTTTTTCACTTGATACCGCAAGATACAAAGAGCCGGTTTTGGTTTCGGGAACCGATGGCGTCGGGACCAAGCTCAAAATCGCGCAGGCGCTCAACAGGCACGACACTGTCGGCATCGACCTGGTGGCGATGTGTGTCAACGATATCCTCGTGCAGGGGGCCGAGCCGCTATTCTTTCTCGACTACTTCGCGACCGGCACGCTCGAGCCGCATCAGGCGGCGGCGGTCATCGAAGGTATCGCCGAGGGGTGCCGGCAGGCGGGCTGCGCCTTGCTCGGCGGTGAGACCGCCGAGATGCCCGGCTTCTACGAGCCCGGCGAGTACGACCTGGCGGGTTTTGCCGTCGGCGTCGTCGACAAGCCCGATATAATCACCGGTGAAAAAATCGAAAAAGGCGACGTTATACTTGGCCTTGCCTCATCGGGCCTGCATAGCAACGGCTACTCACTCGTCCGAAAGTTGGTAGATGATGGCGGATTTTTACTGGAGCGCGCTTATTGGGACGGCGGTCGCAGTCTGGGCGAAGAGCTAATCGAGCCGACGAGAATCTACGTAAAGAGCATTCGGATGCTGATGAGAGAATTCAACATAAAAGGACTCGCCCACATCACGGGAGGCGGCCTGACCAACAATATACCGCGAATCCTGCCGCGGACCGTCGACGCCGAGCTTGCGCTCGGTTCCTGGGAGACGACGCCGGTCATCGAGTTCGTGCAGCGCGAGGGCGGCGTCGCGCTCGATGAGATGCTCAAGACCTTCAACATGGGTATCGGCATGGTCGTCGTGGTCGCCAAAGGCGACGCCGAGAAAGCGCGTGATATCCTCATCGCCGAAGGCGAGGAGGTCTATGTGATAGGCGAGGTCGTCGCCGGCAAAGGAGAGACGAGATATGTCGGTTAAGCTCGGTGTTTTGATATCGGGAAGCGGGTCGAACCTGCAGGCCGTCATCGACAGCTGCGAGGCCGGCGAACTCGGGGCCGAGGTCGCGGTCGTCATCAGCAACCGCGCCGACGCTTACGGCCTGGTCCGCGCCGAGCAGCACGGCATAGCGCGCGTCGTCTTGCCGCGCAAAGCCTTCGCCGACGAGGCGTCCTACAACAGCGCGATTCGGGACACGCTCAAAGAGCACGACGTCGAGCTGGTCGTGATGGCGGGCTACATGCGCCTTCTCGGCAAAGAGGTTCTCGATGCCTACGTAAACCGGGTCGTCAATCTCCACCCGGCGCTTCTGCCTTCTTTCGCCGGCGCCCACGGCATCAAAGACGCCCTCGACTATGGCGTAAAGGTCGCCGGGGTCACCGTACACTTCGCCAACGAGGTCTTCGACGAAGGCCCTATAATCCTCCAGGAAGCGCTCGCCGTTCGCGAAGACGATACCGAAGAGACGCTCGCTGCGCGAGTCCACGAAATCGAGCACCGGATACTGCCCGAAGCCATCAAGCTCTACTCCGAGGGCCGCCTGGAGGTCGTCGGTAGGAAAGTGCGGATTAAGGAGTAGGGGCGTGGTCATGTCATGAACCGCACGCGAGCCGCTGTTAGTTCGTAACAAAAACTATCGCAACTTCCATAGCCGAACCTTCAAGCTTAAAGTATAATCTTTAGTGGAATATTCGCTTGTAAGCATAAGTGTTGAGTAAAACGTAAACGTTGACTATAGGAGGCGATGGATGATAGATAAAATCAAGATTCAAAGAGCGATTGTAAGCGTCTCGGATAAGACCGGAATCGTCGAGTTCGCAAAAGGCTTGTCGACCTTTGGCGTAGAGATTCTCTCGACCGGCGGTACCGCCAAGGCGCTGCGCGATGCCGGCATCGAGGTCATCGAGGTCTCCGACTACACGGGTTTTCCCGAGATGATGGAGGGGCGCGTCAAGACCATGCATCCCAAAATCGCCGGGGGCATCTTGGCGGACCGCAGAAAAGAGGACCACATGCGCCAGATAGAAGAGGCCGGTATCGGCCCCATCGATCTGGTCTGCGTCAATCTCTATCCCTTCGCGGCGACCATCGCTAAACCCGATGTCGTGCTCGATGACGCGATTGAAAATATCGATATCGGCGGGCCGACGATGATTCGGGCGGCGGCTAAGAACTTCGAGGGCGTGGCGGTCGTCGTGGAATCGATGTGGTATGCGAAGATTATCGATGAGATGCAGGCGAACGACGGGGCTATCGGGCGGGATACACGCTTCGCGCTCTGCCGGGCGGCTTTTAAGCATACCGGACAGTACGACTCGACCATCGCCCAATATCTGGCGGGAAAAGACGAGTTCCCGGATGTCGTAAGCTACACCTTCGAAAAGATAATGGAGCCGCGCTACGGCGAGAACCCGCACCAGAAAGCGGCGTATTATCGCCAGGCGGGCGCCCCGGAGGACGCGCTGGTCAACTTCAAGCAAATCCACGGCAAAGAGCTCTCTTACAACAATATCTTGGATATGGATGCGGCGTGGGGCTTGGCGTGTGAGTTCGAAGAGCCCGCGTGCGCCATCATCAAGCACAACAACTCGTGCGGCTGCGCGGTCGGCTCCGATCTCGCCGACGCGTACCAGAAAGCGTATGAAAGCGACACCATATCGGCGTTCGGCGGCATTGTCGCCGTCAACCAGATGGTAGATAAGGCGACCGCCGAGAAGATTGCGCGGATATTCATCGAAGTCGTCATCGCCCCAGGATACGACCAGGAAGCGCTCGATGTCTTGACGAGAAAGTCGGACCTCAGGCTAATCGATACCGGCGGCGTAACCAAGAAGACCTACTTCGGGCGCGACCTGCGTCGGGTAGACGGCGGGGTTCTCGTGCAGGACTTCGACAACATCGAAGAGTCCGCCGCCAACTGGCAGGTGGTCAGCGAGGTCAAGCCGACCGACGCGCAGTGGAAAGACATGGTCTTTGCCTGGAAGGTCGCGAAACACGTCAAGTCGAACGCCATCATCTACGTCAAAGACCGGGCGACCGTCGGCGTCGGCGCCGGCCAGATGAGCAGGGTCGACTCGACTTGGCTCGGGGCGCGCAAGGGCGGCGACAAAGTCAAAGGCGCGGTCGTGGCATCGGACGCTTTCTTCCCGTTTAGGGACGGTCTTGATGCGGCGGTCGAGGCGGGCGCGGCGTGTATCGCCGAGCCGGGCGGTTCCGTCCGCGACGACGAGGTCATCGCGGCGGCCAACGAGCACGGCATCGCGCTGGTCTTCACCGGCAAGCGCCATTTCCGCCACTAAAAAAGGGCTTAGTATTTTAGGCTGGGCTTACTTGTAAACCCAGCCTTTTTCGCGAGGCAGGGCGTATCGGTTTGTGCGGAGAGGTTTGGCTGGTGCGGCGATTATAGGATTGACATCCGGCATTAACCTGTAGTATCATAACTTTTGCTGTAGCGGTATAGCGTGTGCCGCTACAATATTTTTGTTCAAGGCATTTATACCTAAATGACTTGGGCCGTTAGCTCAGTTGGTAGAGCACCGGACTTTTAATCCGGGTGTCGAAGGTTCGAGCCCTTCACGGCTCACCATGCCCCCATCGTCTAGGGGCCTAGGACACCGCCCTTTCAAGGCGGCGGCGGGGATTCGAATTCCCCTGGGGGCACGAACGAAGTGAGGCAACACAGGAGGAATTGCTTTAAATATTCCTCCTGCAAGGGCACGAAGTTTAGGGAAGAATCGCCCAGAGCGATTTAACCGAGAATCGAAAAGGGCGCCAGTGCGTATTTCGCCCGTTAATGGGAGTTTAGCTCAGCGGGAGAGCGTCTGCCTTACAAGCAGAGGGCCACAGGTTCAAATCCTGTAACTCCCACACACCCCAGTTCTGCTGGGGTTTTCTCTTTTCTATAACCTTCATCGTGAATGTCCTTAAGTTACATTGCTACCCGCGTCATCATGTTGTTGCTCAAGGACTAACTCTCGCGCACTTCTTCACAACTCACCTGTTGCAAGGCGGTTTTGATATCCGAACACTCCTAGAACTCCCGCATCGCAAGGGCGTGAAAACGACAATGGTTTACTCACGTGTCCTAAATTGCGGCCAACGGGTTTTGCAGCCCGTTAGATATACCATAAGGTTAAATAAGGCGGTTGCAAGGAGGGTTATATATTGATCTGTATAAGACGCTATAGTAAACGAGCATTTTATCAAAACAGATGCATTTAGCATTGATTTAACTGCAGGTGACATTTTTTGCAGGTCTCTTATATAATACTGGTAACAAGTTTGGAGTATTATATGAATCAATATAGACATCGTTATGCGAAAAAATAAAGGCAATTACAAAGATAAGGCAAATTTCAGTTGCAGTCTGGGCTGTTTGATAGAATGGCGCTGTTGTGCAAAACAATGGTCATGAAGGGGACTGTGCTAATATGACTCGCGAAGAGAAAATCACGCAGTTAATTGCAGAAATACCGGAGTTGAGCGACTACCGGCTTGCTCTTGTTCAGAATATGGTGCAGGTATTCTCGCAACCTTGGACAATCGCGAGGGTGTCTGATTCGGATGTCATATCGGAATCTGCCCTGTTGGACTTTGGAGACATCTTGAGAATTCATCACTGCTTTTCAAGAGAGCCTTTTTCCAAGGATAAGTTTGAGTTTGCTTTGGAGGCTGTTCTTCGCGCATCAGGCGTGACGGCAGAGTTGGCGCAACGAGGTAGACGAGGCTATGACATAAAGATAAGCGAGAACAATGTCTCACTCAAGACCGAGGCCGCTAAAGCTATTCGTGCTGATATTCTGCATATCTCAAAATTTATGGAGCTTGGTGGTGGGCAATGGGGAGATGACCCAAATGATTTGGTTGGTCTTTGTCAACAGTTTCTGGATAACCTTGCAGGCATTGACCGTATTTTAGTGTTGCGGGCGTTGAGAAAGGGCGAACCAGATTACCTGTATGAACTTGTTGAAATACCAAAGAAGCTGCTGGAAAAAGCATCAGCGGGGCGATTTGAGATGAGGACAGAAAGCGTCCAATACCCAAAACCCGGGTACTGTTTTGTTGAAAATGCCGGGGAGCTTCTTTTCAGCCTCTACTTTGATGGAGGCGGAGAACGTAAATTGCAGATTAAAAGCCTAAAGAAGGGGTTATGTAAGGTTCATGCTTCTTGGCAGTTTGACTCCCTGCAGCAAAATCAGGATCGAGAGTTGGTGTAACCGTCGACAGGCGTTGCTTGGCAATGTCAATATAGGCGGCTTTCAGTTCTACGCCGACGCACCTGCGCCCCGTCTCAATGGCCACCACTCCCACAGTGCCACTGCCGAAGAAGGGGTCCAGCACCAATCCATCTTTTGGTGAGCCTGCTAGGATGCAGGGGCGAACCAATGCTCTCGGAAAGACGGCGAAGTGGGCTTCCTTGCAAGGCTCTGTATTGATTTGCCAAACGGTCCGCTTGTTTTTGAGGGACTTGCCGTCAGCTGTTCGCTCTTTAATTGACGCCTGATCAAAATAGTAATTTTCGCTCTTTGAAAGCATAAAAATGTATTCATGCGACACGGTTACCCTGTCTTTGACCGACTCGGGCTGGCAGTTTGGTTTGTACCAGATGATATCTGAGCGCAGATACCAGCCATCGAGTTGAAGTGCCATAGCCAGCATCCAGGCAACACCAATCAGGTCTTTGGGCTTAAGCCCCGTCGGGGTGTCGGGGCGATAGGACATTGCACGTCCCATGTTTTTTGCATCCGATTGACGCCAGGCTCTTCCACCAGACGTATATGTGTTGCCTATATTGAGCCAGAGAGTGCCATCGGACCGCAGCACTCGCCGAACTTCACGAAATACTTCGACCAGATGCGCGATATAGTCATTGATCTCCGTCTCTGCCCCTATTTGCCCCTCGCACCCGTAATCACGCATCCCCCAATAGGGAGGAGAAGTGACGCAGCAGTGAAAGATATCGTTTGGGATCAGAGCAAGTTTCTGCCGAACGTCACCGTGGATAATCTGAACCGGGCCAGTTCCGGAAAATATATCTGACTGAAAGCAGTTGATGGATTCAGTGGAAGTTTTCACTTTTTCCACCGGTTTTCTTCCGTTTTTCCACCGGCGTTATAATTGGCGGTTTCTTCATTGACTCTCGAAACCAGCGCGTCAATGATGTATGCATGAAGAGACATATCCGACTCAATAGCCTTGTGCTTGAGAGCTTTGTGCAGACTTTCTTCAATCTCAAGCGGAAATGTTTTCTTAGGCTTAGATTTGGCTGTCGTATTCATATTAGTAAAGTTACCTTAGTAACCAAAGTAAGTCAAGTAAATAATTTACTTCAAATCGCATAACAAATGGATAGAAGATGATCGGGCAAAAACTGCCCGGTGCCTCTTTCTTGAACCATTCAGCATATCGCGTCGCTTATCGTCATCATCACAAGCGCTGGAACGGGTACGGCTATCCCGACCGACTTACTGGTGAGGACATCCCCATCGAGTCTCGTATCGTCGCGATTTTGGATCCCTACAATGCCATGACCTCGGATAGAGCCTACCCGGCGGGATTAAGGCCAGGACTCGCCATCAGCGTGCTTCTCTGCTGCTCGGACGCACAGTTTGACCCGCGCGTGGTGACCGCGTTTCTAAAAATCATCGGCTTCGACGAAGAAACGATTGAGCAGCCGCTCGCCATCAATATGACTTGACATAGGCGCAAGGCTAGCGTACGATATGTGGTACGCAAAGGAGGTTGGCGTAAATGACAACGTTATCAGCATCAGAAGCAAGAAAACGCTTATATAAGCTGGTTGACGAGGTAAAGGAGACGCACGAACCCATTCAGATCGTAGGTAAGCGGAATTCGGCGGTTCTCGTCTCCGAGGAGGACTGGCGAGCGATCCAAGAGACTTTGTATCTTACGTCGATACCCGGCATGCGAGAATCCATCGGGACTGGTCTTAAGACTCCTGTCGAGGAGTGCGATGAGGAGCCCGGCTGGTGAGCCGGCGCCTAGTTTTTACAAAACAGGCTCAGAAGGACGCTGCGAAGATAGCACAATCAGACCTTAAGGCCCAGGCCACTCGCCTATTGGATGTCCTCCGAGAAGACCATTACCGGAACCCACCGCCGTTCGAGAAGCTCATGGGTGACCTCTCCGGCGCTTACTCCAGACGAATCAACATACAACATCGCCTGGTCTACCAGGTTCTCGATGATATCAAGACGGTGAAAGTCATCAGGATGTGGACACATTATGAATAGTCTGACATGGAGGCGGCCGTGTGGGTTTTCGTCTTTAGCTTGAAAAGAGGTACGATAAGCTCAGGCAGTTTCTAACGGTTCGGTTTATTTGCGGCAATAAGCGCTTTCTTGAGGAGCTTCGGGATGTCTTACTCATTTCGGCGCAGGTGAAGGGCGGTTCGATCACGCGTGCTAAGGGGTCTTAGCAGTTGCAATACGCAATGAAAGACGGTATAATTCTCTTTGGCTATTTCTACGAGGATGTTTCCGAGAACTGCTTGCTAGGTAGGAAGTACGAGGCGTTCAGAAAAGCCGTTAACGAAATACTTGGGGGCGTAGTGTAGCGGTTAACATCCCGGCCTGTCACGCCGGTGATCGCGGGTTCGAATCCCGTCGCTCCCGCCATGAAAGTCACCTTTTCGGGTGGCTTTTTCGCAGCACTGAAAATGGCAAACAGAGAATAGATTGAACGTTCTAGGGGATGAATTAAATGTGAGGGCGATGCGCCCGAACAGGCTTTTTAGATTCGGCTAATGCGAATGGAGGAATACTATGCATCATAATGAATCGTCGCCACGTGTCGGTATCCTGATGGGGAGCGACAGCGACCTCTCCGTTATGGAAAAAGCCGCTGAGACCTTGAAGGAGATGGGCGTGGCTTATGAACTCAACATCTCGTCCGCGCACCGCATGCCCGACAAGACCGCTGAGTATGCCAGGACAGCTCGCGAGCGCGGCCTTGCGGTTATCATCGCCGCCGCCGGCATGGCAGCCCACCTGGCCGGCGTGGTCGCGGCTAATACGACCTTACCGGTTATAGGGGTGCCCATAAAATCGGGGGCGCTCAAGGGCGTCGATGCCCTTTATTCGACGGTCATGATGCCGCCGGGTATTCCGGTTGCGACAGTCGCCGTCGATGGCGCGGTCAACGCGGCGCTCTTGGCTTGCCAGATAATCGCGGTCGGCGATGCCGAACTCGCGAAACGCCTAGATGACAAACGCGTATCAAACCGCGAAAAACTCGAGGAAAAATCGAAGAAGATAAAGGCCGAACTAGGTCTGGCTTAGGGAATAAGCATCAAGAGTTAACCATACCAGGGTCGAGCGATAATCCCCAGGTAGACAGGTTCGCGCCTCTCATGCAGGGCGCCAAAGAGCGTATCATTAATCGGTGGATATAATACAAGTCCGCCGATTTCGCTTGCCGGAACCCATTCCAGCGAGAGGGCGGTCGTGTGGACCGGGTTTAGCGCCGCCACGCCGCTTTTTACGCGGCCGTAGAAGACGCTGTGGAGCGTGTGTTTGACCTTGCCGGCCGGCTCCGTCTCGGCCAGGCATAGCAGGCCTTCGACCTCTATCTGCACGCCAAGCTCTTCGTCCATCTCGCGCACGAGCGCTTCGATGAGCGTTTCACCGTCGGCCACACCGCCGCCGGGTATACCCCAGACGTCGGTCTGGTCGTAACGATATCTCATCAGCAGAACTTTATCATCGGCGATTAACGCGATCGCGGGCCTAACCTTAATGATTACCACTCCTTGGCTGCTAATTCGATGCGCGTCTATTTCTCATCATACACAAAGTTTGGCTCTTCGTGAACGCCGAAAACGGCAAAGACCCGCCCAGGCGGGCCAAATAGCAGCTAACCGGTAAAACCGCTTCTAAAGCTAGTCGACTCTTCGGCGAGGCGCTGCTGCTTTTTCCACTGTCCGAACTGGAGTCCCTTGTTGGCCAGGCGGCTCAGGTAGCGGGCGAGCTCTTCATCGACCACACCGGCCGCGCTCTCGGCAAGGGGCGTTCCCGGAAGCGGTATGAATGTGTGGCTGTGGACGCGCGCGCCCATCGCGGTGAGCTCTTCAATCATCTCTATAGAGAGCCGTTTGTCGTCGTCGGTCTCGCCGGGCAGCCCGAAGATAAAGTCGACACTCGCGGTTAGCCCCGCTTCGAGGATGAGCGCGACGGCTTTGCTGACATCATCTACGGTGTGGCGCCGGTTTAAGCTGTCCAGAATACGCTGGCTTCCGCTCTGCGCTCCGATGACGACCATCTTGGTCGCTGCATAGGTCGTGATAAGCTCGAGGGCTTCTTTAGAGATGGCCTCTGGGCGCACCTCCGACGGAAACGAGCCGAAGTAGAGGTGTTCACGCCCGGTAATCGCCGAAGCGGCTCTGAGCAGCTCTTCAATCGCCTCAAAATCGACACTCCGTCCATCGGCCGAGCCGTAAGCGAGGGCGTTGGGCGAGATGAACCGGAAGTCGCGCGTGCCGTTGGCTTTGCTAAGGGCGATGTGTTTTGTTATCTCGTCGATACTGCGGTGGCGCATCCTGGTGCCGAAGATGTAGGATGTTTGGCAGAACCGGCACGCGAACGGGCAGCCGCGGCTAATCTCGATAGGGGAGAGTCGGTTGCGCGCCACCGAAAACGGGGCGAACCGGTCGAGCTCGACCGGCGGCCTCTTTGCCGTCTTTAAGACCTCGCCGTTGCGCTGAAGCGCGATTCCTTTTATCTCGTCGACAGGGTTACCCGCGGATAGCGCGGCCACCAGCTCGGGCAAGCTCTCTTCGCCCTCGCTGACGACGACGATGTCGAAACCGAGCGCTAGTGTCCCTGCGGGGTCGCCGGTGGGGTGTGGGCCGCCCGCCATGTAGACGATGCCACTTGGGTTTAAATGCATACGTAGCGCTCTCAATATTGTGTGTACGGCGACTATGCCGGTGGTGGCGAATGAAAAACAGACGAGCAGCCGCTCGTGGATCTCGGCTAAGGGCCGGATGCTCTCGCAAAGCAGCTCAAGGTTTTTTCCCGGCAAGAAATGGACGGGCACGGCGGCGGTCGAGGGCGTGCTTTCGAGCGCTCCGACTAGAGCGGCCAAGCTGTATTTATTGTTATTTCCGGTTATAAAGACGACCGCTGTTTCGGGCATAATTACATCATAGCCAATACACGGGATAATGTCAGGATTTCACAGAAAAGCTATGTAGCGCAGGCCGCCGTCACGCATTATGCAGGTGATAATGCGTGAAAATGCCATAAACCTTGATTTTTTCTATCGATTCTCGTAATCTATTAAGGTAGCTATAAGACCGGCTAAATGTCGGTCTTAATATTTGAAAAAGGCCGGGTAGCTCAGTTGGTAGAGCAGGGGACTGAAAATCCCCGTGTCGGCGGTTCAAGTCCGTCCCCGGCCACCACTTGTAACGGTATAAATATCAAAAGCCGCCAGCAAGAAGTTGGCGGCTTCTTGCTTTTACGCCAAAAAGTTGCGCCCCGAGCGATGTTATGCGAGCGCAGATGACAAGTTCTAGATATTCCGGAGAGCATATCCGCCGGGTCAGCCCGTCGCCGGCACCGCTTCCGTACCGCTAATGCTTGGAGTGTGTGATGTCGGCCTTAAAAAGTCGAACCGTGCAAGATTTACCCTCCTATGAATAAGCGGGTAAAACAGGATTTAGCGAATCGCAATACTGCCGATATAACACTAAAGGAGGCAGCATGTCGAGTAATCAATCGTCCCAAAATAGATATCAAACGGTCATCAACGGTGCGAACATAGCCGTCTTGCTCCTCGATGAGAAGGGCGTTTTGCTGGAAGCGAACAAAAAGGCGGAAGAGCTTACCGGTTATCCGGCTAAAGACCTAATAGGGATGAATGTCGAACGACTCGATTCCGGGGCGTCGTTATCCGAACATAGCGCCTCGACACGGAATCAATCGCGGCAGGGGCAAAATTTTGTCTGCGACGCGACTTTGCGCCGCAAGAACGGGACTTTGATTCCGGTTGAGATCAGGGGAAGCTCGACTGTGTATGACGCCAAGGAGGCGTGCCTGCTCATCGTCACCGACATCACTGAGCGGCGCAAGACCGAACAGGCATTTCGTGCTTCCAGGGATTGGGCCGAGCATATATTCAGGCTTGTACCGAGCGCTATCTTCACTGTGGACACAAACGGCAACATTACCAGCTTCAATAAGCAGGCCGAGGAAATCACCGGCTATCGTGCCGAGGAGGTCATGGGCAAGAATTGCACTGTCTTTGCCATGTCGCCGTGCTCGACGAAATGCGGCCTGTTCCAATGCGAACTCGTCGAGCCTATTATCGGCAAGATATGCACGATCCGCAGAAAAGACGGGGCGCTTCTTACGGCCGCGAAAAACCTCGATCTGCTCCGAGACGAGAAGGGCAATATAGTCGGCGGCGTCGAAAGCTTTGAAGATATCACCCGGCGCAAACGCGCCGAAGAGGCTCTTAAGGCAAGCGAGGAACGCTACCGGACACTGGCCGAAGCGGCGCATGACATGATCTTCATCATAAATAGAGACGGATATATCGAATATGTAAATTACTTCGTCTCTGAGCATATAGGGCTTAATCAGGACGAAGCCGTAGGCCTTTCAGTCGAAGACTTTTTCCCGCCTGAGACCGCACGGCAGCTTGGGGAGAGTCTCGGCGATGTTATGAAACACGGCAAACCGTTCTATGGCGAGAGCGCACTGCCGTTAGCGAGGGGAGAGCTTTGGATTGGAACGAGATTGACTCCTATCCGTAATGAGGCGGGAGAGATAAGCGCCGTGCTAGGTATTTCACGTGATATCACTGAGCGTAAGAGAAGCGAAAAGATCATCGAGCATATGGCTTATTATGATTCACTGACCGACCTGCCCAATCGAATGTTCTTTACCGAACAGCTCAACTCGGCGATAATGCTGGCGCAACGAAACCAGGAAATGATGGCTGTAATCTTTCTTGACCTGGATAACTTCAAAACGGTCAACGATACGCTCGGGCATTGCGTGGGGGATCAGCTATTGCAAGACGTTAGCGGCAGGCTAAAAGAATGCCTCCGCGAAAGTGATTTTATCGCCCGTTTCGGCGGCGACGAGTTTGTATTGCTCCTGACGCAGATAGATTGCGCAAAAGATGCGTCGCAAGTCGCTCAGAAAATCTTTGAAGCTATGAGGCCACCATTTGATTTAGATGGACACGAATTCCATATCACGACTAGTATCGGAATCAGTCTCTATCCAAATCATGGCCAAGACGCGCGTTTTCTTCTTAAGAACGCGGACGCAGCCCTGTATTACGCCAAAGAACAGGGCAGAAATAACCACCAGTTTTATTCCTCGACCCTGGCCGTTAAAGCTTCCTAGAAGTCAGGACGCCTACCTCAACCGTACCCGTACCAGGTCGGCGTTTGACTCCACGTTGCCGCTCTTGTCCGTCGCGCGAGCGCGTATCTCATAGACCGTGAACTTGTTGTCCGGGAGCCGCCAACCGTAAGACCAGGTTGCCTTGGAGCGGTCTTTCTCGGTTACCACCTTTGTTTTCAGCCAAACTTCCGTCGGCTGCCACTCGGAGCCGGTCCAGTAGGCGTTGTCGGATTGGCGCCTTATCGATATATCCAGGCGGGCGATACCGGAATTGTCGCGCGATACGCCGAAGATATTGAAGAGTCTTCCCGTAATCTCAGAGGCGCCGGTCGGCGCTATAATAGTGGTCGAGGGCGGTGAAGCATCGTCCTGGGCGGTCACGGTGACGGTCATCAGTTTTGTTATTTTGGCTGTTATTTGGCTGTTGACCAGGTCGATTACCGCGTTTTGCACCGGCAACCACTTCTCCCGTTCTTCATCGAAGGAGACTAGTCGCAGCTCGGTCGGATTATGGACTTCATCCTGTCTGTATTTTATTTTCAGCAGCGCCGCCGTGTTGAAAGGAAGCTCTTTGGGCGACAGCTGGTATACCGGGCTATACCTGGTCATACCCTTCATCGGGGGTACTTTCTTATCTCTCAGCTCCTCGATGGTGAGGAGTGTCTCCGCCGTCAGCGCATCGGCGGGCACTTCGAGGCTTATCGATTGGTCGCCGCCATGAATAGTGCCGCCCACGGCGCCGACCGTTTCCTTAAAAAGGGACGTGTATGAGCCGCTGGTCGTAAAGTCCCACGAAAAATTAGCGGCAAGCGAATTGCCGGCCTTATCCTTAATCAGGTCTTTAAGGTGGACAGTATAGGTCGTGCCTGAATCCAGCGGGCCGTAAGGGACGAGCTTCGCGGTCTTGGTTTTGTCGTCATATGATACCTTAGCCGCCACCCAGCGCGAACCTTGCTTGAGATAGAAGGTAGAGCCGAGTTCCGTGCCGTCGTTCCGGAAGCTCCAGGGAGCCATCTTTTCGTAGAACACCACGCCGACGCTCGAATCTGTCGAGATATTCTTGGCTTTTTGCGCGGGGAAGATATGCCTGGTCACCGGTTGCGTCGTGTCGAGGATGATGCTATCGGATATCTGGTAGCTGTTGCCGGAGTCGTCCTTGAATTGCGCGGTGACGATTTTTGTGTCGTCGCCTTCCGGCAGTGTCAGCTTCTTCGATGCCTTGTAGCTTTCCCAGGGGAACCAAGTCTTCGCGTCGTCCGCGCTGAATCGCATCTTAGTCGCGCCCTTTATATCGATATCGATCCGTACCGCTTCGGTATTTACGTACTCGGCTTCGCCTTCGACATAGATGCTGCCGGTCGGGCCGACATTGTCGACCTGGGCGATACTTTCAGCCGGTGTCAGCTCGGTGTTTGAAGTGATGTTCTCGGTGCGCGCGTAGAGCCTGTAGAGGGCGCCATCGCTCGTCGGCAACTGCCATTTATACCTCCAGGACGCGACGGTGTTTCCGCTGGAACCGGAAGACTTAGCCTCGTTCCAGAACTCGGTCGCCACCCAGCTATTTCCGTTCCAGTAGGTGTTGTCGTAGAGGCGCTCGATAGCCACCCGCACTTTCGAGACGCCGATATCGTCGTGAGCGATACCTGTGACCAGGTATGTTTTGCCGACTATCTTATCGCGGCCGGACGGCATTAAAAAAGAGGTCTTTGGTCCTTTGAGCATGCTGTTCGAGACTTCCAGGCTAACGTTGTCGAACCATGCGTAAGTGGCGGCGTTGTTGGCCTTGCCGTTCTCAAAAGACGCTCCTACTACCAGGGAATACTGCCCCTTCTGGTCGAGAAAGCGGCTGACGTCTATCGACTCGACTCGCCAGGTGTTGTCGTTGAGGAGCGTCTTGTTCGACCAAATCGACGCGACGGTTTGGTCGGGTTTTATCAGGTTGACGTAGACTTTGTGCTCTATCGGGAGGATTGCCGACCAATTCTTTTTCCATGAAAATCTTAGCAAGCCTCGGCTTCCGGACTCGATATGAACCCACTTGTTTTGGCTGGCTTGCGTCTCACCCCGCCGGCTCCGGCCTGTCGTCTTGAAAAGAGCCCCGCCATCGGCGCCGGCTCCGGCCTCATCCCACTGGAAGACGGCTCCCTTGGTCACCTCACGTACCCGCCATTCACCGAGGTCCTTCTCGAAGGAGCCGTTTACTATAACCTGGCTCGCCGCCGCCGAGCCTTGAGCGCCCGTGATGATCAAGAAGACGGCGATTAGAAGTTTTAGTGAGCGCAAGCACAACGGGCGAAGCTGTCTAATTTCCACCGGCGGTCTCCTCTAAACTCGGCGCCGGCTCGACCTGGATTTGTCCACCTAGTTTTTTTTCAAGCTCTAAAAGCGCGTCGCTCGCCGGCTCGATCTTCAAGCCGTTCGCGATAGCCTCTTTGGCGAGCGCGAATTCGCCTTGGAGTATGTGGACATTTGCGACCTCCGCGAGCGCGCTTGCCCTGGCCTTGTCGGCGGGAGGCAGGAGATTGAGGACTATCTTCCATTCTTCGATAGCTTCTCGGTAAAACTTCGCCCTGGTGTTGGCTCTGGCTAACTCGGAGTGGAAAAGAATCACATCCGGCGCTGCCTTAACCGCTTGATTGAGGTAAGTTATCGCCTCGTTGCCCCTGTCCATGTGCTGCAAGACTACGCCGATTTTATATAGGGTATCAGCATCGCCGGGTTTTGACTTGAGGATGGTCTGGTATTCCTGGACCGAGCGGGCCCCGTTGCCGCTCAAGAGATACGCCGACGCCAGAAGTTCCCGCACTTCTTGGTCGTTCGGGTTTCCTGAGAGATACTTCTCCAGGCTTGGGATGACCTCGACGAACTCGCCTTTATTGTACTTCTCTATGATTGCTTGCTTACCATCGATAATCGGCTGGTCGGCATTTTGTTGGGGGGCTAAATCGGTTGCGGGCCCTTTCGAGAAGAATCTTACGCCCACCCCTAATAGCGATATTAAAATCAGCACGGCGAGCGTTATGACGACCGCTTTACCGATACCGGGTTGTATTCGTTGCGTCCGATCCTTTCTGATTGAAGCGCGCTTGCCCAAGCTAATTCCTCCGAAAAAACTACGATTTACTATGCGGCGCCCATATTATAACGGAATGCTTACACCTTCGGGTATCCGTTTTGTGCCCTAAGCGTGCTGTGATTTTGCAGGCGTGTCCTCACGTGCGCAGTTCGGTACCGATTGGTGGTTTGCGTGAGGCGTCGTGCGTCAACAAAGGTCTAACCATAACCATTGTAGCAGACGCGGCGGGGTATTGCATGCAAGAGTCATTCGTGCTTAGTCTTAGTTGAGTTCGTGGACGTTCCCGTGGCACAAAGAATTCGTGCAGCCCGAGATGTTTGCGTCATGTCCTGGTTTTGAGGGCAGGATCAACCGGTAGCCGAAGACGATCATCGCGGTTCGTGTCGTCTCATTCGGGCGCATATGGCAGACGACGCACATCTCGTCATTTGTCGAATCGATTCGGCCGTTATCATTTGGGTCTTGCCAGCCTTGGGCGACCGCATATTCATAGAGTTTGTCGGCGAGCATCTTGTGGCTTTTCCGGTTCGACGTATGTATGTCATGGCAGAGCATACAGGGCAATTTTGTGCCGACAAAATACTTGTTGGGCGGCGCGTTCGGCGGTTTGTAACCGACGGTCTCGGTCGATTCTCGTTTGGTGCGGTGGCCAGGGTACTTGATATTGGGATTGGTCGAATTGTACTTGGATTTGATATCGATGTTCGAGCCGGTTCCGTCATGGCAGCTAAAGCAGAGGGCGTTATAGGTGTCGGACGGGTAGTAGTTGAGCACCGCGGGGCTCTCGAAATAGGGTTGCTTTAGAATCCGGCGGGTCCTGTCGCCGCCGGTAAGGTTGAACTCGGGCCCGAAATCAGGCGCGAGATGGACCGCGTGACAGGTTTGGCAAAGGTTGGTCGTCGACGAGAAGGGACTAGGGTTGGCGTCGGTCGCGTGCGCCGAGGAGACCAGCGTCAGCTCTCTCGATTGCAGGTTGGTGAAGGCCCCGACTGTGCTGTCGGCGATTATATAGGTCTGGTCGCTCAACCGCGAACCGATAGTTCGACCACCGCTGGTATTCGCCAGCTTGCTTACTTTGTAGACGATATAGAACGTCTGCGGGGTTTCGCTTAAAGCCTGCGCCGCGCCGAACGTAAAGACCGTCTCATCCGCGCCGAATGTGGGGGGCGACGCGCTGACCGTCGTGTCGGCGGTGCCGCTAAACTGCAGGTCGCCAACGCCGTTTGTCTCTTTGTAGATAGTGACCGCCTCGATTGTGGGGCTGGCGTCGCTCGTTCCGAACTCGCTCAGTTTTATAGCAGACCATTGCGCTGTGCCGGCATCGGTTCGCAGCACCAGCCGCTGCATAAGCAGCTTACCCGTGCCCGGGGTCACGCTTCCTCGCGCGGCCGGCTCGGAGCTGACCGATATCGTGCCCGCCCACACCGTAGCAGGCGACAAGAGGGCTAGGAACATTGCGCCCGCTATTAGTATGAAAACGGTTAATGGTGAGATGAAGGCGGATTTACGAAATAATCTAAGCCGAGCTGTCACCCTTACGTAGCTCCTTCTGCAATGGCCAAAAATCGACCAAAAACACTACAGGGAGGCGAAATACCTCCAACTCTAATATATCAATTATCGGCGGCTTGCTCAATATAGGTGAGGCAAGTTCGACTGGGGAGACCAAGTTCTACTCCCAAACCGAGACGCGGTTATTGGTCTTGTCCGCCACATATATCTTGCCGCTCGTCGTGTCTATGGCAATTCCGTTCGGGTAAGATAAGCCGCCATCGTCTGTTCCGAACTTGCCGTATGAATATAGAAAGCGACCCTCTTTTGTGAAGACAAAGACTTTATGTTTTAGGGTGTCGACGATATGGAGCCTTCCTTTGCCGTCTAATGCCATACCCCGCGGCAAAGCCAGCGCGTCGCCGCCGGGCTGCGCGAAGAGGCGGAGGAACTCGCCGTTCGCGGCAAAGACCTGCACGCGCGCATTGTTCGAGTCGCTTACAAATATTTTTCCGCTATTATCGGCCGCTATGCCGTTAGGGTACAAAAACTCGCCCTTGGCCGAACCGGGTCGGCCGAACCGGGTGACGAGGTCTCCTTCTAAGCTGTAGACTTTGATGTCATGGTCGACTATGTCGGTCACATATAGTTTGTCGCCATGGGCAAAGAGCGCCATCGCTTTTCCGGGTGTGATATAAGAACCGGAGTTCCCGGCGTCTTCGGGGAATCGGTAGAGGAAACGTCCGCTTCTGTCAAACACGAGGATAGTGTTGTCGGAGCCTTGCGAAACCGATACATAGAGGCGCCGTTTTTCGTCTATGGTTATCCCGAGAGGTTTAATCGCGATGTTTTCCGCCCGCAAATCAATCGTGCGTTTAAACGACCCGGTCTGTGAATATACGGCAAGGCGTAGGTTTTCGGTGTCTGTTATGAATAGCAAGCCGTCGCTATAGACAAGGTTTAGCGGACCGCTAAGTTGCGCCTCGTTTTTGCCTGCAATAGTAGAATCAAAGGTGGGCGCGTTGCTCTTGAGGGCCGGTTTCGGGTCTTCGTTGTCCGCCACGTTAGCGACGGAGTAATAGAGGATGCCGGCCGTGCCGAGCAGCGTTATCAGAAAGATGATGGTCGCGAAGAGCCGCCTGTTAATATCGTTCACTCCTTGAGGATACTTTCGGCTTAATAATAACATAATCGGGATACACAGCGTTATGGCCGCGTACAGACTTCATATTTTATCGCTAATCACGAGGTTTATCGGCGCCCGCAAACGACATATGGCGGGTTGGTCTTATAACAGAGAGGTCTTTGCCAAAAGCATGCGGCAGGCAGTCGGTTTGTGATATAATTCATATGCACGATGCCGCTGGTTTATAGCAACGCCATCCCTTACACATCGAGACCCTCGCTCTAACAAATACGGCGGTCAGCAGGTAATCTTATAATATTGGTGGTATTTAGGAAGTGGCATTGCCTACGGATATCAAGGTCTTATTGGACAGGTTTAGTGACGCTGATGTCGTAATCGTGTCGCTGGCTTTAGCCTTTGTCTTTCTTACGATCTTCTATTTTGTCGTTCGGAGCCTGCTCGACAAGTTCGGCATCGAACGCCTATACGGCTTGCCGATACCCCTTTTTCTCGCGACCATTCTGGCCGTACTCGTCATCGTATCGTCGCTTACATCTCATCCCATTGCTTGTCAGGCCTGCCACCCGATGAAAGCCGCATCCAAGGAGCTGCGGGCATCTCGGCACAATGGGATTATCTGCTCCGCGTGTCATAAGAAGGCCAGTGTCATGAGTCTGCCCATTCAAAAGCTCGAGCAGGGAAGGATGTTTTATAATTATATAAACGGCGACTTCCGCCTCTCGATGAAATCGCCCGTCGATAACAAGAACTGCCTAAGTTGCCACGATGATGTTGTGCGCGGTGTTAAGACAAAATTCAAAGTGATGGTGAGCCACCGGGAGATAATTGAAGCCGGAATTAATTGCGTTGACTGTCACGACGGAGTGGCCCACAGTCGAAAACCGGCTGCCAATAAGGTTTCGATGATGGAGAAGTGCAGTTCTTGCCATAATGACGAGGAGGCGTCCGCGCGATGTGAGACATGTCACCTCGACAGCGTCTGGCTGGGCATGAAGCCCGCCCAGACCTGGGGTATCAACCACGATGAGAATTGGCCGAAACTTCATGGCTCAAGGAGCCTTTCAATCTGCAAATCGTGCCATTTTGAAAAAGATTGCGAGCGTTGCCACTCGGCGGTCCCGCACCCGGAAGGCTGGCCCTATATTCATGGCGAAGAAGCTAAGCGCAACCCTGAAGACTGCCGGATGTGCCATAAGGAAGAGAGCCTCTGCCGCGGGTGCCACAAGGTTACGATGCCGCATAGACCATTGTGGATAAATACCCACGTCGTGCAAGAGAGATTGGTGGGCGAGAAGGTGTGCCTGTCGTGCCATTCCGCAAAAGATTGCAAATCGTGCCATGAAAAACATGTCCATCGTTGCGGCGACGCGGATAACGAGAAGGGTAAGGAATGAGCGAACCGGTCATCGGCGGCCTAATCGATCGCATGATCGACGCTGTACGCCAGCCAGAACTTCATATGAGGGAGATACCGGTCCTAATTGGCCTCGGCATCCTCGTCATCTTTATAGTCCTCGTCACAATCGCCATATTCTTCGTTCACCCGAGCGAGAAACCGTTGCGTCACGTGGAGGAGAAAAAGCTACGTCGAAGCATTCGGATTCGCTATATCGCCGGCGCGCTCGCCGGCTTGTTTACCATCGGCACGCTTGGCGCCGCGATGTTTTACTCATCGAAACAGGAGTTTTGCGCTAGCTGCCACGAGATGCAGCCCGCGTATAAGAACGCGAGCAAGACCGTCCATAAAGAAGTATCTTGTGCCGGTTGCCACCAGGAACCCGGTATTTCCGGCGTCTTCATCGAGAAGTTACAGCTGGTAGAGATGGCGATCGCAAAATCCGAGATGGTCGGCGAAGTGAGCGAAGGATCGATATCGAATGAAGCGTGCCTGCGCTGTCACAGCGACGTGCTCTTGCGGGTTCGGGCTAAACGTATCGTCAAGATGGAGCACAAAGAACCGATAGAGGCGGGTTTTAAATGCATGGACTGCCATTCATCCAAAACTCTCTTCCATGTTGAGAAGCGGAAGCTCGACAACTTCGGCATGAGCCGGTGCGTCGATTGCCACAACCAGAAGAAGGCATCGGCCGAATGCGCGACTTGCCATCTGAGTACCGGTGAGATTCCTACGAGCATCAAGAGGGATGAGTATCCGGCGGCGAGTTTGCCGGACAAGATAACCTGCGGCAATTGCCATTCGACCAAGAGATGTCTCGAATGCCATACTCTGCCGATTCCGCACCCCAACGACTGGAAGACGGGAAAACACGCCACAGAAGGTTTTGTGAGCAAGAAACTCTGCGCGGAGTGCCATCAGCCGGCGCACTGCCGGGAATGTCACGCGGATTCGCCGCACGGCACAGGTTGGGTAAAGCGGCATGGTCCCGCTTCGAAGGTATCCGCCGCATCGTGCCAAAATTGCCACCGGTCGGAGGAGTTTTGTCTCATCTGCCACAAGGAGACGACCGATTATACCCTCAAAAATCCCATTAAAAAGGCAAAACCGTTGAAGAATTAGTACTCCATCACACATACATCGACAATCCGTCATTCTGAGGGAGTTGAAAACGACCGAAGAATCGCATTACCAATCGCGGGTCCGGTTAGGGCAGGGAAGAAGTCCTATGGCATCCGACGCAGACATTGTCTAACTGCAAGGCGTTGCTTCCGGCTTTGAGCATCGATGGAGCCGCGCCGGACGAATGCGGGAATTCGTTTACGCCTGTTCTGCCGTCTGCCTTATGGCAATCGTAGCAGGTAGGGCCATTGTTTTTCCCGTCATCAAGCGTTACCCGCGGGCTTCCGTCAGGTGTAGTCGTCATGCCGTGACTCGACGACGCATGTCCGAAGACGGTCGCGGATACCGACCCCTTAAGGACCGGTTTCCCGTCGTTGCTCGCACCGAAATTAGCGTTGTGGCACGCGGAGCACCACTGGCTTACCGTCTGTGTCGTTTCACCTTCGACCGGCGTGTAGTAGCTGTAACCACCGCTCTTGGCGGGGTTCGGGTCGGCTTTGAGCAGTTTGTTCGAGCTAAGACCGGCTAGTTTTACTGTTTTGTTGTCGTGTACCGAGTGGCACTCCAGGCAACCCCACGACGAGGCGTTTTTGGTATAAGCCGGATGGGTGTCGCCGGGCGCGATTATCATGCCGGCTTGTTCGCTTGGCGAGAGCCCATGACCTTCGGCATCGAGTATGACGGTGACGCTTGCCGTGCCGCCAATACCGTGGCAGAACGCGCACGTCTCGCCGTGCGAACTCGCTCTCGTCAGTTTATAGCTGCCGGTTGCGAGATGCACCGCATGGCACTCTTTGCACTTGTTGGTCGTGTCGGCGTAGCCGCCGTGCGGGCCTTTCGGCTTGGCGGTGTATTGTTGCGGGTAGTTATACCCGCCAAACGCCAAGTCTGCCGCAGCGTAGCCTGAGAACTTCGTTATGTTGGTATAGCCGACGTCGTAATTGTCGGGATAACCGTCGTAGATGTAGGTGCCGCCGGTTACGCCTTCCCACTTGTTCGCGTCATTGAAGTGATAGATGGCGACCGATTCATCGACCGGGTTGATGCATTTCATGATTAGCGTCAATGATGGGTCGAACGGCTCTACGGCATCGGTTGCCAACTCGAAGTAGAACCTGCTTACCATCTTGACGCCCGGCGGCCTCGAGGCGCTTCGTATCGTAAACGTCTTGTTCGCGTAGCGCGTGCTTGGAGGGATGATGAGCTTGACGGACGCATCCGCGCTCTCGATGGTCGTTGTCGTGTCCGCCAAACCCAGCGTGATGGTAAGGTCAACGTTTTTGGCCGTCTCCACCGCGCTCCTGATGCTCTCGCCGCTTCGGTTGACGGCCGCGAGCCTGTACCAATAGCTGCCGGATACCGTCACCGTGTCGGTGTATTGGGTAACAGTTGTTGTGCCCACCAAGCTGAATAGGCCATCGCTTGTCGTCGAGCGGTAGACACTATAGTGTTTCACGTTTTCGCTTGCCGGGTTGCTCTTCCAACTGAGCGAGAACCGGCTGTTCGCGCCGGCGGTGATTTGCAGCCCGGTCGGGGCCGTCGGCGGTGTCGGCGCGATTGTGTGCAGCGGGCCGGCCAGAGGCTCCGCTGTCAGGGCTTTGAGGTCCGGCGGCGCTACCTCGACACTCGCGCTCGATTCTATCGAGGCGCCGATGGTGCGGTCGATGGTAGCATTCGCGGTGAGGTTATAGGTTACCAGCAAGCGCGCGGGCGTCGCCGTTGTTATCTCAGCGAGCTTTATATTATCGAAGGTTACACGACCACCGCTAAAGGTCTTTGATGTCGAGAGCTGCCAGTCCGGGTTTGAGACAGCCCCATTATTGTCTGCGTCGTACCACAGCTTAACGCCTTCCGAGGCGGTATCGCTATCGGTCGCCGTGCCTATCCTCGTCACCGAGAGCGCGGTCAACTTCGCCTTGTCTTCATTGACGGTTACCTCGAGCACCTGCATGAGCTGGTCGCCGGTGTCGACGATGACGTCGCGCGGGGAGACCGTACTCTGTCCCACAGTAAGCGTATCCGGCTTGTCCTCAATGGTTAAAGTGGCGCCAGATAGGTTGCCGTAGTTCGCAACTTTATCTGGAGCGACGACTACGATATCGCCACTCGCGTAAATAAGGTTACTTTGTATCTTCGCGCCCACACTAGCGCTTCCCGATATGTCGAATGCCACCAAGATCGTTTCGGTTGTATTAGATGAGATTGCCAGATTGATACCGGTGAAAGAGGCGACACCGCTAGCGGTCGTAGTTGAGGCGATGATGGTATCAGTGCCGACGTCGTATACTCTGTTGCCGTTGACGTCACGAATCAGCTTCAGCAAAGATATATCTGAATCCAAAGCGGTGCCGACCTGGCGAACGGTGATATTTGCGACTGTTATGCCATCACCGAGAGGTGCGTAAAGATAAAGAACGTCACCAATGACGTTCGAAGAACCTTGCAGATGCGAGGCATTAGCGGGCGGGAGGTTGCTGGCGGTCAAGGTCTCCTCGGTGGCTCCAAAAGCGCTTGCAGTGCTCGAAAAAAACAACAAAAGCAAAACAATCCCCAGAAACAGGGCTGCTTTTGTCAATGAATCGTATGATAATCTATTGCTACGCAACGAAAATTGAGACATACCACCCAAACTTCAAATGGGCGCAAAAGAAGCGTTCGTCTCTGTGCATCACTTCTGCAACGACCTAGACTACCATTAGGGAACCGCACTTGCTAAAAGCTTACTGCAACAAACACACTCGGGTACTGCTTCTTGCACACATGGTCTTGCATTTTTTGATGGGTCCATCTAGAAAAACCGGCTATTTGAGGCCGATAAGCGCTGTCGAGGCGTCCTTGTTGTTCTCGTTCAGCTCAAGGGCCTTGGTAAACATAGCTTTTGCATTTGCTCGCTGTCCCATTCTTTTGTAAATGTCGCCTTTGGCGTAGAATATGTGCGACAGGTAGATATTGTCACTGCTGCTGACGGTAATGATCTTTTCCAGCTCCGCATATGTGGCAAGGGCTTTTTCAAACTCCTTTTTCCGCACGTACGCTTCGGCTAAGTCGGCTCGAACCGCTGTGAAGTCGGCGTTCATTTTTGCCGCCGTCTCAAGCTCCACAATAGCCTTGTCAAGCTCTTTCTTTTGCACCAGAATCCTACCCATATTATAGTGAGCATCGGCGGACTTAGCGTCGAGGTTAAGTAGGGCCTCGTACTGCTGGAAGGCCTCGTCGAGCTGTCCCTTTCGTTCGTAAGTATAGGCGAGTTGCATCAGCGCGTAGAGGTCTCCGGGATTTCCCGCAACCGCTCTCTCAAACTCATCGAGTGCGCTGTCCCAGTCTCCCTTCTTATAGAAGTCGAGCCCTTTTTCGCGCGCTTTGGCGGCTTCTTCTTTTGAGACCTTGGCTTGTTCGGTACCGTTCTTGTCGTTGTTGCCGATAATCGCATATGCGCCAATGGCTATTATTACCACCAGAGCCGCCGCGATAAACAGGTACTTATGATTAGAGTTTTGTGATGCGTTCGTGGCCGGCATTTATCGAGACCTCCTGTAGCCAACACTAAAAGCCGGACGATAGCGAAATCGTAGCCGGCTTTCCGAGATATTAAGTTGCTGCGACAAATAGTTTTTGAAAGTAAGGAATTGTGCGTGGCCTAAGTTATTCGGCAAACAATCACCGCCAAAACACTATTGCTATTGCGGATCTTACTACTCCATATTATCGCAAAAACTGGAAACATAAGCAAGTTTGCTGTTTTAAATAAGGGCTGGTAGGGGTAGCAGTCAAATAATAAGTCGGGGGAAGATGACCCAGATGCCTATTGGAGCGATTTTGTGTTGTGGCAGCTGTTGCAGACACCGTCGAGTTCGGTCGACTTGCTGCCCGACTTCAGCATGTCCGGGGTACTAACCGGATCGCCGGTAGTCGAGGTGCTCTCGGATGAGTGCGGGAATTTGCCGCCGGTACCGGTTGCGGTGTGGCACTGTTTGCAGGTCGGCCCGGAGTTTATGCCGTCAAGCGGCTTGACGACGGCAAAGCCGGCGGTGTCGGTGGTATAGCCTGCGCCCGAGACATCATGGCCGTAAGCCGTTTGTGTCGTGCCGCTGATGAGAACTTGCTTAGCGTCGGTATGCATGCCGAAGTTCGCGTTATGGCAGGTTGAGCACCAGTGCGACAACGTTTGTGTCGTCTCTTTGGTCGACGTGTTAATGAGAGAGGGGTTGTAATACAGATAAGTCTTGCCCTGGTTTGGGTCTTGCTTCAATAGCTTTGTCGAGGTGTTGCCGGCGAGTTTAACGGTCTTGTTGTCATGCGGTGAGTGACATTCGACACAGCCCCATTTGCTCGTCTGAATGGTGTACGGGTTAATCGTGTCATCCGGCGCGGTAAGAGTCTCCGCGTTTTTCTGGGTCGCGGTAAGGCCGTGGCCTTCCTCGTTCAAGGCAACTTTAGTGCCGACACCCGCGCCCGCAACCCCATGGCAGAAATTACACGTTTCGGCTCTCGTATTGGCTCTCGTCAGCATGTAGGAGCCTGTCGCGAGATGAACCGCGTGACATTCCTTGCATTTATTCGAAGTCGATACGTAGCCCCCGTGCGGACCCGATGGTGTGCTGGTGGCTTGTTGTGGGACAATATAACCTTCGGCTGCGGCTATGGATGCTGTTGCTGTGATTAGGCTGAGAACTAAAGCTACGAGGACTAAACTCTTTTTACAAAATGTCATATAAAACCCGTTGTTGAAACTTGCTTACACTAAAACCGAATGTTTGAGAGTTTACGTAGTGATTAGCTACAACAATACTAACATAAAGCTTGTATAGGCTCAAGGTTTTTATGGTAATTCATACCAGAGCCTTGCAAGCAGCGAACACGCAGACCTACTCAATGGTTATTTTGACGACCTGAACCCGGTCGTTGAATTTATCCGCAATCGCGAAGACGCCGTTCTGGTCATATGCGATGCTCGAGGGCTGGTTGAACTCGCCTTCTTTGACGCCTTTTTTGCCCAAGGTCGCCAGTTGTTTCCCTTTCGCATCGATGACCTTGACCGAATTATCGAAGGCATCGATCAGGTAGAGCAGGTTTTTCTCGTCCAGCGCCATGCCGGCGGGCAGCCCGAAGGCACGGTCGGCCGCCTTGATGTCCGCGGCGGGCTTACCTTTTACCCACAGCACCTCGCCGCTTCTCGATAATGCTTGGATTCTTAGATTGAGGGTATCGGATACGTAGACCTTACCGTTTTTGTCTACCGCGATGCCGGTTGGGCAGTCGAATTCTCCCTCCTCGCGGCCGCGCTTGCCCCATTCTGTAAGGAGGCGCCCCTTGAGGTCGAAGATCATGATGTGACCGTAGGTGGTAAGATATAGCTTGCCGTTTTCCACATGCGGTTTAAACGGCACCATGACCTTGAACTCGCTCTGGAATTTACCTTTTCCGTCGTAGACGACGACCTTGCTAAGCGCTTTGTCGGCGACATAGATGCGCCCGTCCTTCGATGTGGTGACGCCGGTCGGCTCCATCAGTTCGCCCTTGCCGAACCCTTTCTTGCCGACTTTTCTTAGAAACTGACCGGACGAGCGGAAGATGAGCACGCGCGCGTGGCCGGCGTCCGCAATATAGATGTTGCCCTTGTCGTCGAAGGCGACATCGGTCGGGCGGGACAACATCTCGTCGGTCTTAGTGCCGAATCCGTAGATGCTGAAGACATGTTTCATCTGCTTGGTATCGACGGCGGTCGCGCCTAGCGGACGCGAGATGATAAAGTAGAGATAGAGCAGCAACGCCGCCATTATCATCAATATCACAAGTAGTGCTACCAGGAAACTTCTAAGACTAATTCTCTGCATAACTCCTCGACCTATCTATCTTACCTATTCTAATTGCTTCAAGGCTTTTTCAGCTTCGGGATAGCTGTCTACGTATCTCAGCGCTTCCTCATACTCCTGTTTCGCGAGCGATTTCTTGTTCGTTTTTTCATAGCATTGTCCAAGGTAGTAGTGGACATCGGCTAGGGTAGCGTTGACTTTGAGCGTTTTCTTATATGCCTGTATGGCCTGCCCGTAATCGCGTTTCTTATGGTAAAGCCTACCGAGCTGATAGAAGGAGTATTCGTTGTTGGGATCGATGGCGGACGCTTTCAAAAACTGGCTCACGGCCTCTTCGGGCTTGCCCAGAGCCTCGTACGCCATACCGAGTTCAAACCGGGCATTCCAAGAGCGAGGCTCGAGTCGTAGCGCCTTCTCCAGTTCTTTGACGGCTTTGTCGGGCCGCTCCACTTCGAGATAGACGCCGGCGAGACCGACGTAGGCTTCGGCGTTGTTGGGGTTATCCTTAATGGCGGTCTTGTGTTTGAGAAGCTCTCGTTCGACGGCCGTTCGAACGACCGGTGGTTGAAAGTATACCCTCTGGACTATTAACGCGGAGACAACAAAGACTAACAGCAGGAAGAAAATAATGGAGCCCGCAAGCCAGATACTTATCTTTTGTTCCGGTTGCTTTTGTAGGTCGGTTTCTTCGTCGATGCCGTCTCTAAAAAATTCGGAGTTTTCAGGGTCTTTAGTTATTGTCATACAATGAGCCTCAATGAAAAGATTAAAGTAAATTTGCCGATTTTACAAGCGGTCATACGCATCTTTCGCCTCGGTCATCTTTGAATTCGACTGATAGGCTTTGAGATACGCATCTTTCGCCCGGCCCTCGTCGCCTTTTTGCTCATAAGCCCAACCGAGGTTGAAATAAGCCCGGTCGTTGGCGGGGGCGATTTGAAGGGCGTCTTGCCAGGCGCCTATCGCTTCGTCGATCTCGTTTAAGTAAGCGTGTGCGACGCCGATATCGATGTAGGCGTCGACCATGACCGGGTTGAGCGCAAGCCCCAGTTCGTGCTGGGTTATCACTTGGCGCAGCAACGCATGCCTGCCGCCTCGACCTGCCTCCAGCAAGGCGGCTCCGGCCCGGAAATACACCTGCTCATCCGATGGATTGAGCTTGCGGGCCTGTTCGAATGCGGCTATTCCCCGGTTTATGTGGCGGCCGCTGTTCTTGCTTGTTCCGAGTCGGAGCATGGTTTCGCCGAGCGATACGTGGTAAGTGGGTTCGAGGCCGTTGATGCCGATAGCCGACTCGAATCGCGCCAGTGCCGGCTCCGGCTTATGTTGGGCCAACAGTTCGCGCCCTTTGGCGAATTGAATATCCGCCATGAGCGGAGCGGTGCTTAGGATCGCCAGGCTCAGGGCCGCTATCGCGAGGAGGCTCAGGGTCGCGGCTTGCGCGGGTGCCGAGATATTTAGCATAAATGTTTTGCGCGGGGCGCTCGCCTCAAAGACGCCCGCGGTCAGACCTACGGCTATCCAGAAGAAAGGGGAGACCGAGAAGTGGCTAAAATTGAACTGGAGGTGAATAGCGAAGCTGAGCGCCGCCCCCATCGCCCCGGCCGCCGGCCATGCGCCGTTGTCTTCTTCAAGCTTGCGTATTCGGACGATACCGGCCCACGCGAATGCGACGAGTACCCATAGGTAGGCCCCGAGCCCGGCAAGCCCGGTCGTCACCGCTAATTGTAAGAACTCGTTGTGCGCCTTGTCGACGAGGGGGTCGGAGATGTGCTCGACCCAACCCTCGGGCTTGTATTTCCCAAAGACATATTTGAAGGTGTCGGGGCCCGCTCCGAGAAACGGTCTCTCGGCGACGAGAGGTAGCGAAGACTCCCACATCTGAACTCGCGTCAGGGTGCTTCCTTCGATGGAGAGAATCGAGGCAAGCCGGCCGCCGACGGTATATGAGCCGGCGCTAAATTGCACGATTGTAACGCCCGCTATGACCAGGAGGAGCGCAATCGCGATCACATGCCGGCTAGCCCACAGGTGTTTCCGTTGCAAAGCGCCGGTCAAGGCGATTCCGGCGGCCGCGCCGAGCCACGCGCCTCTGCCGAATGTAAACATAAGGGAGGTCGCCACCGTGAACAGGGCCGCGTAAAGGAGCGGCTTGGGAGCGATATGCCTCTTGCTTGCAAGCAAACCCGAGGCGATTAGCGGCAGCACCATCCCGAGGTACGCGGCGAGAAACGTCGCGTTTCCGAACGAGGCCATGCTCCGCGCGGCCTCGAACTGGTTGGGTTCGCCGAATCCGGCGGCGCAGTAGACCTTCGCTACCAGCAGGTATGGGTTGGTCCAGAAGTATTCGACGAGCGCTATGAGCGAGACCACAACCGCCGAGCCTATTATTGCTAATGTGACCGGCCTGTGTTTCGCCTTGTCTTTCGCGATACCGTAGGCGGCCGCGAAGAGAATTAAATAGGTCGCGGTAGTCGTCAATCCCTCCCAGCGCCCGTATTGTCCGTTGAGCGAGGTAAGAGGATGAACCGATTGGATGCCGGAGAGAATAGTAATTGAGAAAAAAGCTAAGAGGGGGAGGGTCAAGCTCGATTTAGGCAGCTCGAAATATCCTTTGCGCGCTACTCGAACGAGCCACGCTATGGCGATGGCTGCGGCTGTCAGCTTAAGAAAGGTGAGTTTGGGTAGCCCAAAGACCGGCGATGCGAAAGGATTTGCGAGTAACGGATAGAGAGCGACAAAGCCGATGATTAGTGACTCGTTGAAATTAAAACCCCAAAAGCGCTTTGGGTCGCGCGCGAGAGTCGTTGAAATAGTTACCACCTCTTTTCAAGATAACCGGCTTTATCTTAACATATTTAAAGCATGTTATCGTAGTATCCGAAGCGTCCGGTTATATTGAAAGATCCTATAAGACCCCTGCTGTTTCGCGGCTGGGGACGTTTTAGCCCGCAAATCGCCGGCCCTCGTCATGATGGAGGATGGCGGCAAAGATTGTAAAAGTTTGTAGTCTGTGCTACAAATAAAATATAGTATAATTTAATTAGGCATGGTGAAAGAGTATGGGTTTTTTCAAGCGTCTCTTGGTGTTGGCGGTAGTAGCGGTTATCGCCGGTTTTGGATGGGCGGCTTTTGCCGGACAGTCAAAGAACTCGCCGCCGGGCTCGAACTCGGGCCAGGTCATCAAAGACCAGAAAGCGATATTCGAACGACTTTTAGTGCAGGAGCCAAACTTTTATATCGATGATTACGAGGTTGTACGTATCTACGGGTCGGTAAAGAACATCGCCAAACAGCGGTGCTCGTATGTAAAACTCGCGGTCAAAGTCCGCAACAAGCAGGGCAAGCTTTTAAAAGAACTGACTGTGTCGGTCAAGGATGTCGGACCGAACGAGATAAAGTCATACGATATCAACGGCGGCACGATATCCGAGAGTATCGGTCTCGAGAGTGCGGTCGTGGAAGCGGCATTCGTGAAGAGGTGAGGGGTTTGCTGAGACGAAACGCACAAACAACGATTCTCATCGGGACATCGCTAGTCGTACTCTTTCTTCTCCAAGGATGCGGCTCGGGCGGCGTCGATGTCGATATCAAGAACGTCACGGCTAACGCCCCGTCGAAAGACGGCCTCGAACCGCTGGAGCGGGGCAAAGTACGGCGACAGATTCTCAACGAGACCGAGGAAAATATCGCTATCTGGCTCAAGGGCGTCTCCGCCGAATACGACCAAGCTTTCTCCGAAAATCTTTTGGCGCCATACGAAAAACAACTCGCTAAACTGCGACAAGAGGGGAGAGACAAGGTGCGCATCCATGAGAATCAGGCGTTTGAGGTGACCGAACTCGCAAAAGACGCCGCGACGGTCGAGTACACTTTCATCGACAAATCTTACTTCGTATCGGCTGCGACCGGTAAAGTGGTCGTCCCCGCTAAAAACTCCGAGTCTGAGATTCTCATAAGTGTCGTCAAAGAAGATGGGCGATGGAAGATCCGGGCACTCATAGGCTCGGGCGAGGCGACTCTTTAATCCCTCCGTTTACCTTTCGACTATTCAATCGAGCGTCGGCGCGGTACGGGCCTTATATCGGCCCTCGCGATGGCAGAAATCGCAGAGCCGCACGCTATGGCAGTCGTAACAGTAGTCGTTTTCACCATCGCCGGGCTGCCTGCCGAGCGCGATCGGGCCATGGTTCGTCCGCCAGAGTTCTTGAGCGCCATGGTATTCCATAGTGCCATGGCACGGGCAGGATTGGAGCATGGCCGGTTGGAGCGGCGCCGAGGGGATATCATGGCAGCGCCAGCAGACATCTCGGTCGGTAAACGCCGGGCGCGCATGTTTTGCTTTGGCAACCCAGTCCGGCGGGTGCGGCATCGTCACGCCATGACAATTCGTGCAGCGCTTTTCTTTATGGCAGCGGTAGCAGAAGTCCCATTGGACGAAGATGCCGGCTTTGATGCGGTCGCGCTTGGGCTCTCGAATCGCGGTCCCGATATCTTTTTCATGGCAGGTAGAGCATTCCGCGGCGGCCCGCTTGCCGTCGTGGCACTTGATGCAGCCGCCCATCGACGGTTCGCGCACCGGTTTGACCGCACCGGGATGGGCGACCGTGTTATGGCAGTCAACGCAACGGGCGCCGTCTTGCAAAAAATCGCTATGGCGCACTCTTATGGAATAGCGGCTTACCGTCTTCGAGCGCACTTCGCCGTGGCAGCGCAGGCACGCGCCGTCATCGACGGAGGCGGTCGCCGGCTCTATCTTATTCGTCGTCGCGTAAACCCACAGCCACCTCGAATAATCGATTTTCTGCAACAGAGCCCCGGTGGCACCGGCGGGCTGATGGCACTGGAGGCATTCGACGCCTTTATGCGTCGAGGACCGGAGTGCTATAACCGCCGTGCTCTTGCCATGGCAATTGGCGCAAAAACTCGGCCTGGCCGTATATGAACTTAAAGCGACGAAGGTTAGCGCGACAGCGGCGACTATAAGAAAGCGCTGTCCCCAGGCGGCGTACGGGCTCTCGCTAACCGGCACTTCGAGGCGAACGCGCAAGCGCTTACGTGTGGCGAACGAGTACGCCAGGTAGCCGAGCGCAAAGAGAAGCGCGAGCGTGACCAGGAGCATTACCGCGACCAGTATCGTGAGGTTCGTGTCGTATGTGGGATTACCGAAGACGTATCTAATATCTTCGAAGATATCGTTTATGCGCTGGGAGAGGTCGAGATCGTTAATCAAGGCCGGCCTCCTCGCGCAAGAGCTTCAATTTGTTCTCGGGTATGCCCGGGTGGGTATGATACTTATGGCACCTGGCGCACGACTCTTTCAGGTGGCATTGGTAGCAGGTTTTGTCGCCGTCTTTTTTGACGAGGGCGCTATGCCGCGACAAAAAGCTCCCCGGATGCGGCATCTCGAGCGAATGACAGTTATTGCACAATGATTCGCTGTGGCACTGCTTGCAGCCCGCCGCGGCCTCGTTCGAGTTCTTTACCTCTTTACCGTGAGAGACAATCCAGGAACTCGAGTGCGGCAGCTCGGTGTTGTGACAGGTGCCGCAATAGAATTTGCTATGACACGCCTGACAGGTGTTCAAATTGTCCATGCCGTGTGTCTGGCGCCAATTCTCGCTGTGGGATATCTGCCACACGCCCCGGACGCGATGCGACGGGTCGCGTTTGGTATCATTGATGTGGCAAGAAACGCATTCGCTCGATGCGGTGGTATTATTATGGCATGTCAGGCATTTGCTGATTTCGGCGAAGTTCTGTCGCGCGGCGCTCTTGCCGTGAGCCACGGTGCTGTGGCAGTCACCGCACCCATAGCCTGCCGCCAGTATCTCCTTGTGGCTGACCCGCAGAGCCTTGCTCTCGACGACTTTAGTCGCGATAGGCTTGTGGCAGTTGATGCAGTTCTTCGCGGGAACGACCGTTGTGACGGGTCTTCGGTAGATACCGCTGAGCTGGGCCGGGATCATCCGCGCGAGCGCTAACCGCTGCGAGAGGATACCGAAGGGTTCGTTGCCCGCGTGGCATGATACGCACCCGATGTCGCTGTGTTTAGATTGCGCCAAGGACGTATGCGAAGGCGTGTGGCAAACGCCGCATACGGCGGGTATCGCCCCGAGGGCGCCGACTATATTGAAGTATACGAAGAGACCCAAGATGACGCTGAGTAGCCCGTAGTAGACCCTTTGCAGGACGCGGTCGACCTGTTCGGTTTTATCCGGCCTGACAGGTGCGTTCATCGCTTATTCCACCTTGGCCTCGTCGATAACGGCTTTCGCGAGGGGCATCGCGTGCTTCTGTAGGGTGCCGTTTTTGTCGACCGGAATGTGGTCGAGGAACGATGTCTTGATAGTTATCGCGAAATTCTCCCTGGTCCAGCCGATAAAATAGCTGCCCTCGCTCTTGTCGTACCCGGTACTTATGGCCATCGAGCCTATCAAGAGGTTTTCGTTTCTTTTGGGAAATCTCTCTTTGAACGCCTCGGAAATGGATTCCTCGGCCTCCCTCGCGGACGGGTAGAAGGTGACCTTGGCATACGAATTGACCGGCGTCGCGAGCGCGATATTCGCGTCTAATACCTCGTAAATCGCCTCGGCGGCGGGAAACTCCGACCCCGGTATCGCCTGGCGCCCCCGCGTCGCGTACTGCAGGATCGATTCGGGCAAGAGGGTGACCGGCGCGACCGGCGGTTCGACTGCTTCGCGCGGCGCTGCTACGTCGGCCGCGGTTGTCGGCCTTTCAACTCTGGATGTGCCCGAGGATTCAAGCGCGATAATTACGACCATGAGCAGGGAGGAGACGATGGCAAGGAGAAGAAGCATGCGGAAAGCGCGTCTCTCCGGCACTATATGGTTTTGCTTTTCATCGTTCCGTCTCTCTCGCACCATGTTGTTCCTACCCGGTATATCGGCTTATATTCTATCAGTTAATTTATAAATGCGTACATAAAGAGGAAGGGCCAGTGTCCCGGCCCCTCCTTTTGTGTGTGTGAAAAACAACTCTTAATGGTTCGTGCCGATACCAACGTGGCATCTCAAGCACACCCCGTCGAGGTTGTTCGAGGTGACGTTGGCAGCTGTGCCGGTCGTATCCATCCAGATGTTGGTGGTTTTCGCCGGATCTGCCTGGGTCTGCCATGGTCCGAGCAACTTGATCGTGTTGCCTTGACCGCTGTGCGGGAAGTCGGACTTGGTTCCCGCCCCATCGACGTCGTCCTTTGCGACCTTGTACGAGCCGGTTCCGAAGTGGCAACGTTCGCAACCCTTATAGAAGCCTCCAGGGTCACCATAGTGGACTGTTGCCGGTACGATCGGCAGGTCGTTCCGGTGACAGCTGTAGCACTGCGCCGGGCCGTTGTACGCGCCGGTGTACGGTGCCGGGTGCGTCCGGTCGGAGTGGCTCTTAAAGCCGAGTTCCGCGTTTGACGTGTTCTTCCAGTAGCCGATGTTCAGGTTGTGGCAGTCGGCGCACCAGGGCGAAAGGGTGTACTGGTTGACGGTCTGCGGGTCGCGCTTCGGGCCGTACTGGTGAGCAGCCTCAACACCCGTGTACGCCGTGTAGATGGTCTTGCCCGGGCCGGTGTTCGATGCCGTCATTGTGGTCTCGGGTACCTTTATCGTATTCGCGGCGTTGACGTAGACCTTGCCGGCCGCCGGATTGTACTCGGTGTACGCCTTATGCGTCTGCATACCCACATCATAATCTTCGTAATGACCTGCGATCGTAGCGGTCCCCTGAATCGATGCCGACGGCATCAGCCGCAGCAGCTTGTAACCGCCGGCTAGCTTTGCTTCGGTCTCCAGAGCGGTCGGTCGCCAAACCATGTTGACGGCGTTGTGCGGCTGGTGGCAGTTCATGCAACGAAGCGCGAGCGGGCCGATGCGCATGTAGCCGGCTCTGTTGGCTCCCGCGGCGCTCTGGCCGTGGTGCTTGGCGAAGCGGAACATCTTGTTCCGGTCGGCGCTGTAGCGACGGACGTCGACCGTCTCGCTGACGGCGGTACCGCTGGCGTCGGTCGTCGTCAGGGTAACCGGCTCCGTCCATTGTTTTACCGAGCTGTCAGGAACAGTCGCGCTCGCGCCGATCGTGTGGCCGTTCGGTGTCGATTTGCCGGCGGCGTTGAGGTCGTAGACGACCTTAGTCGAGTGTGCCGAACCTCCGATGTGGCAATAGTCGCAGGCATCGTCCTGCGTATCGGAGCGCAACATGAAGTAGGCGCCCTCCGCGCGGTGGACCGCATGGCAGACCTTGCATTTGTTGGTCGCGGTGTCGTAGCCGCCGTGCGGGTTGCTGTACATCTTGGTTGTCTGGTCGTCAAACGCCTTGTACGAACCCTCGGTCTTGGCAGCGGTATCGACCCTATCCTTGTAGGTCCACATCGATGAACCGGTGTTGGTGTCAAAAGTGGTGGGGCTGACGGCCAAGGCGGTTCCGGCCATTGTAAGCACGAATATCGCGGCGAACGCAAATAGTATCGCTTTTTTCATAATTCTCACCTCCTTTCCTTAGGAATAAGCTTAAGGGATCCGTTCAGACGTATGCGGTTATCAATGTAGGGGAAGCATGCTAAGATGCCGGCTGCGATGAGTCTTGCGGTTAAAGCATCGTTCGTCGATAGAGTGGCCCAACATTGCACTTAAATTCTCAAATACCAGCGTAAGTTTTCGATAGCTAGCCGTTCCGTGCGCACCTTTGCGGCGCATACTTTATGGAACTATTTTTAGCTATACTTTGTAGTCAAGACTATTATATATTATATAAACCGTTACTTCAAGCTAATTCGAGGTCTCTTCTTGCGATTGGTCATCCGGTGTTTGCTTACGATCTATTTTCCAGGGTTGGCCGATAAGCGATACGTCGTTCCAGAACCTATGTACATCTTTACCCGAAAGCGAACCTTTTTCTTGCCCTTCGACCGAGAATTTAACCGATTTGATCTGCTCGAACTGTTTGAGCGTCTCGATGATCGCGCCATACGCGAGGACTTTCTCTTTCTTCGAGGCTTCGAAATCGAGCACTTCGCGGCTGAAATCGACCGTTGCCGCCCCTTTGTCGTCTACGGTTACAGCGAGTATGTCGCACTCCGGTTGGACTATCGCTATGTCGGTGTTGTTTTTTGGTTGAGCGGCGAGCAACGCGATGAGAGTCGTCTTTATGACCTCTTTATCGTCGGCGATGATATGGCGCTCCTCGACCAGCGTCTTGCCGGTAGCGTAGAAGACCGATACACTCCTTGTTTTATCGGGCAAAGTCATCTCCGGCGGCGGGGCGTCCGATGAACCGGCGCAGCCTAACGCGCCGCCGACAAGGAGGAGCATGATTATGGATATGGGCAAGGCGATCGATCTTTTCATCAACATCTTTCTCCTACTTCGTCCCGTATGCGGTCGAAAACTCCGCATAGTTCATAGTCGCGATGCCTAACTCGCCGGCGGCTTTTCTGAGCAGAGGCGACTCCGTCAGCAGAAGCCGCTTGCCTTTGATGCTATGCGCGAGCGCCAGTTCGGACGCTTGTCCGTCCGTTAGCTCGGAGAGCATCGGGAGCGTTTGCAGCTCACGCTCATTGATCGCTCGCTCAGTCAGGCGCAACGCCCGCGGTATCACGTCGCTCATCCGCTCGACGGTCTGTGGCGGGACGACAAGTCTCTTAAACGCGCTTGCCAGACTCTCTCCGCTATCTCCCGCAATCGCGTTCTGGAGGAAATCCTCGGTCGCGACGACCTGCAAGCGCGAGCGTGTAAGGAGCCGGAGCAGGAGCGGTATCAAGAGTACGAGCAGGTATGGCGCCCATGCGAAGATCCGGTCGGTCGCGGATATCGCTATCGGCACCTGGAAGACCTGGACGCGGTCGTTATACTTATCCGCCAGGACGAGCTTCCCGGAGCCGGCGTAGGCGACACCGGCGGGGTAGTAGAAGAAGCCGTCGTCATGGCCGATATCGCCGATGGTATCGACGCGCTCACCCTTTGTGTCTAGCAGTGTAATTTCGCTGCTGAGGCCGTCGACGACATAGAGATGACCGTTATCGTCTAGCGCTATGCTCGCCGGCAGGCCGAACTTTCTGTCCTTGCCCTGGTAGGTGATGGCCTTATCGGGGGGGAGGGGTTGCCCGTATTGCCAGAGAGGCTCGCCCTCTTTACTCAATGCCTGCACGCGGTAGTTCAAGCTATCGGCGACGTATATGGTGTCGTCGCCGCCGATAACGATACCTCCGGGCAGCTGGAACTCTCCCGGCGCCATGCCGCGCTTGCCGAGCGTGCTTATCAGGTTGCCTTGGAGGTCGCCTATCATAATGCCGCCGATAGTAGTAACATACAGCCGTTCCTTATGGATAGTCATCGCGAGCGGCGGCTCATCGTTGGAAAATTTCATCTCGTGTATCGCCTCAAAATTGCCGTTATAGACCACGACTTTCTTCGAGGTCTTTGAAAGTACGAAGACGCGTCCGTCCTCGGAGACGGTGACCGCGATGGGGTCTTTAAACTCGTATTTGCCGGTTCCCGGGTTGCCGAACTGGGTTAAGTATGTGCCCTCCCGGTCGAAAACGACGACGCGTTGTTTGCTCGTGTCGGCGATGAATATCCGTCCCTGGACGTCGAGCGCGACGCCGCTGGGACGGCGGAGCAGGTCGCCCTCAAAACCATAGATTGAGAAGAGGTGCCTAAACTCCTCCTGCTTCTTGGCTGTCGTGGAAACAGGCGGTTTCGTCAATGCGAAGTAGAGGAATAGCAGCGTCAGGAGCGCGATGAGAAGCGCCGCTATAAACGCGATATATCTCCTCGTCGTATAATCTATCGTTACCCGTTCGGTCGCCAAAACAGTAACCTCCAACCGTAAATTTAAATCATTTAGCCGCGGGCTTTTCCGGCTTAGCCGCGGTCGCCTTCTCTTTTTTTACTTTAGCGAGCGCGTCTTGCGCTTCTTTATAGTCGGGCACAAACTGGAGTGCTTCTTCGAAATATGCCATAGCCTTGCCCTTATCGCCGCTTTGTTCGTATACGAGCCCCATCTCGTAGAGGAGCAGAGCCGATTCCGGCCCGAAGCCCAAGGCGGCATCGTATGCTTTGATTGCTTGCTTGTATTTCTCCTGCTTCAAGTAGATGCGCGCTAACTCCGACCAGCAGGTTTGATAGAACGGCGCTAGTTTACCCTCCATCTTGGCGGCTTTTTCGAGAGTTCGGGCCGCTTCAGTCAGGTTTCCCTTTTCTTTGTTGGCCAGGCCGAGAATGTAAAACGCTTCCGCGTCGTCGGGAGCGAGCTTCGTAGCGATTCGCGCTTCGCTGACCGCCGTGTTGACGCGACCGATATCCAGATAGACCGCCGCGAGTTTTATCCTGGCGCGTGAATCGTTAGGGTTGACTTTGACCGCTTGCACTGCGAGAAGAAGAGCGCGTTCGGACTCGGTCCGGGGCGTTGTGTCTTTGCTGTCGAAGGCGACGTGGCGGACGATTGCGCCTCCGGTGCCAACGACCGCCAAGACCAAGATCGCCGTAATCGCTTTTAGGAGGAAAGGAGTCCCTCTGCTCATCAATAAACCACCTTTTTATTTATAAATATGACACAGACTACGAGACTTTGTCAAGAATTGACATAGTATGAATAATATGCACTTGTGTATTTTTAGGTGGTAGGGGCAACGCGGAAGAGACAATCGCAATGCTCACCAGCGTAATCATGGTCGCTCGCGCTAAACGATTAAAGCCGGATAGACAACGATATTCCGGTAATCGGGGCGAGCAGCCGCATGACCGCCTATTGCTTCTTGGCGGGTCGCTCGGACAAGGGTTGTTTTACGCCGCGGACGTGGCACCAGGCGCAGTAGGTCGGGCCGTGGCAGTCAAAGCAAACCGCGGGGCCGGTAACGGCGACGACGTTTTTATGTATCGACACCCAGCCGCCCAATCGCTCATTGTAGCCTTTGTGGTGACACGCGTTGCAGAAATCCTTCTCGCGGTGGCATTTCCGGCAGACCTGCGGATTTTTGCTGCCTAAAGAGCCGTGCTCCGCCTTGACGAATTTTTCGGGGTGGGGGACATCGACCCCGTGGCAACCTCGACAGTATGTTTTCTTGTGACACATAAAGCATGTGGCGGTGTCTTGCTTCGCTATCTTTCCATGGTCGGGCACTCGCCATGTTCCGACTTTGTGTGAGACCGGAACGGGGTCGAATACCTTCGGGTCTTTCGGGTGGCAAGCGTCGCACCTCCCCGGTGCCAGGGCGGCTTTTGAGAGACCGTGGCAACGGAAGCACCCGTCCATGCTTATGAAGTTCTGATAACCGGGACTCGTGGGATGTCCGGCGCGATTATGACATGTCGTGCAGTTGACGCCTTTTTCGAGGTGAATATTGTGGTTCATGATTAGGGACTTACGCGGCGTGATTATTCGTTTCGGCGTGTGGCATTGGAGGCAGCCGTCGTTATCAATTTTCTTGCTCAGTTCGCTGTCGCGGTTTATCTGCGGATCATACGATTTTGTAAAATGCCGGTATGCCTCATTTATCAGGTTTGTTTTCCGCTTAAGGCTACCTGTAATACCGGAGGCGTGGCAGGTGTTGCAGGTAACCTCCGAGTGAAGCGATGTCCTCCAAGCCCTAATCGCCGGCTTCATCTCGTGGCAGCTCACGCAAAAACCCGGCTGCGACGTGTACCAGAAACCGTACCCGAACGCGACCAGAAAAAGCATGCCCGCAACCCCGGCTACGCTGACGTAAAGCCTCTTGCGAGATTGTCGTGATTCCGGCAGGTTGAGGCGTGGGAAGCGAATTCTAGATTTTATGTTTCGGAAATTTATCTTACGCATTTTGCTCGATTGTAACATTGCGGTCGTATATTAACAAGCGAGCCTCCCGGAATACATTTTTAGATGAGGCAATAAGGCGAGCGACATTATTAATGGTCGTAACTCCTTGCGTCGGAGAAGCGCTTGTTGTGGCAGAAGCCGCAGTCGTTCTTGCGTGACAGGTGGCACTCAAAGCATAGTTTGCGGTGTGGCGTGAGTTCACCGATATCGCCGACTTCGGGATGGGCCGCGCCGGGGTGGCATTTTATGCAGGCGATGTCGACTTTTGTGGTATGCATCCGGTGATTGATTTTGATATCGCCCGAGGCGGAGTTCTCCCGGTTTAGGCTATGACAACCGCTCCGTTGGCAAGAGTCGATACCGGGCACGGTAGCTCCGGCGGGCTTGAGTTCGACCCCGGCCATGCTCGCGTATATCTCGCGGTAAAAGCTGATCCGGTAAATCCAGAGGCTGACCGCGCCTTGCTTGACGTGACACCCGAAGCAGTTTTTGACCGCCACCGAATGCGACGACTTCCGCCACGACTTGTAGTATTTTTCCATACCGTGGCAGAGGGTACAGCTCTTCGGGTTGGAGGTGTAGGCGTAGGGGACGGCCAAGAAGACGATAACCAAAATGAGCAGGTATTTAAGTACCCCGCGTTTTTTGCGCTCGCTACCGCCCGGGTCGGGCCGCTCGTCGACGCCGTCTTCGGTTATGAGCTTTTCGCTGTCGGGATTATCTCTTATATCATCCATTTAAACCAACACTAAGGGGCATCCTTGACGTCATTATTGGGCAACTTCTTGACTATAGCACTCGCGCATGATGGGAGACGCCGGCGTGTGGCCCGACCCATTAATCGTGGACAAAACCCTTTGTCCCCACGTGTTTCTTGATATGGCAGAACGAGCAATCGTTCATTCGCGCGGCGTGACAGCCTTTACACATCTTCCGCGCCGGCAATAACGCGCCGGTTTTGCCGACATTGGGATGGGCCGCGCCGGGGTGGCATTTTATGCAGGAAAGGTTGGCCTTGGTGACGTGTCCGCGATGGTCGATTTTAATATCACCCGACGCCGAGCTTACCCGGTTTAGGCTATGACAACCGCTCCGTTGGCAAGAGTCGATACCGGGCACGGTGGCGCCGGCCGGTTTGAGTTCGGCGCCGACTATGCTCGCGTATATCTCGCGGTAAAAGCTGATCCGGTAAATCCAGAGGCTGACCGCGCCTTGCTCGATATGGCAGTCGAAGCAGTTTTTAGCCGCAATGGTATGTGTCGATTTTTGCCACGATTCGTAGTATTTATCCATACTGTGGCAGAGGGTACAGCTCTTCGGGTTGGAAGTATAGGCGTAGGGGATGGCTAGAAAGGTTATTAGCAGTCCGATGAAACCCAAGACGAGGTACTTCTTCAGACTCTTTTTTTCCTTGGCAGTCGGTTCTTCTTGAGGTTGACTGTTTTCTTCGGACATTAGAAACCCCTTTGGCACGATGCATCTGTTAGCATAGGTCTGTTCCGCTTATTATGTGACAACTGCTACATAGTTGCAAGACTTCATTCGCACAGCAGGGGGTTGATTTGCTTGATTCCGCTAGTCGTGGACAAAACCCTTTGTCCCCACGTGTTTCTTGATATGGCAGAACGAGCAATCGTTCATGCGCGTGGCGTGACAGCCCTTACACATCTTACGCGCCGGTATCACCGCGCCGGTTTTGCCGACATTGGGATGGGCCGCGCCCGTGTGGCATTGCGTACATGAAATATTGGCTTTTGTGACATGCCCTCGGTGGTCTATCTTTAAATCACCCGAAGCCGAACTTACCCGGTTCAGGCTGTGACACCCTTGTTTCTGACATGAATCCACACCGGGCACGGTGGCGCCGGCCGGTTTGAGTTCGGCGCCGACTATGCTCGCGTATATTTCACGATAGAAGCTAATACGGTAGACCCATATATTCAAAGTGCCGTCTTTAACATGGCATTCAAAACAATTGCTTGCGGCGGTTGCATGTGTCGATTTTTGCCACGATTCATAGTATTTGTCCATACTGTGGCAGAGGGTGCAGCTCTTGGGGTCGGACGTATAGGCATAGGGGATGGCTAGAAAGAGCGCCAGAAGGGCAACGGCAATCGCCAAAAAATACCCACGCTTGAATTTTCCCGTTTTTCCGCCCGATGTTTTCTGTGGCTCTTCCACCGTATCCGGCATAGTCCCCCCAAGCCTCAGCTAAACGATTGATGATAAAGATATCGATAATATTATGTAATAACGGTTTGTTACTTACAAGGAGATTTTAAGGAATTTGTGCTACGGAATTATCCACAAACCGCTGTAGCGCGATATCAACACGGTATTGATTAGCGCGTGACCTTGCACAATAAACCCTTGCCTTAATACTGATCCTCAAAATAAGGTCGAAGGCTCGAAGCCGCTTAGTATTACTCGGCGCTTGATTGCTCCGCGCCGAAGATGTATGATGCAATCGCAAAGCTGAATATGTAAGTGCGATCTTGTTGCCCCGAGATAGCAGTCGCATAAGCGATTCACGCCCTCTGTGTTGTCTCGGCAGAAACGGGGTTTGATGAATGAGTCGCTTCCCATCATACAAATAAACCTGGCGCTTGATGTCATCGGGCCCGCGCTTCTGGTACTCGTCATCATCGGCATGTATGTCGGTCATTTTACCGGCAACGTAATGACCGGTCGGGCCCGCAAGCGGTTCAAATTATGGCAGTGGCCCGACCATGTGGAATTACCATCGTTGGTTCGTCGTTCTATGCACTTGATGTTGGTGGGCTCGATGGTCGTGTTGATGGTGAGCGGCATATATATCCGATTTCCGTTTGAACTGCCTTTCGGTAATCGCACGACCATCAAATATCTGCACTATGTCGCGGCTTTCGCCGTCACGGCGATATTCTTCATAAGAATCGGCTATGCGTTTCTCCATAAGAGCAAGGATTACCGCGAATTCGCGCTTACCAAGAAAGACATGACGGCCTTTGTGCCGACGCTTAAATACTATGCGTTCATGGCCAAGTCGAAACCGCACGTCGCAACCTATAACCCGATGCAGAAAGCATCATACGGTCTCATGGTTCCCACGTTAATCTTCATTCAGATAGTGACCGGGCTTGCGCTGCTGTTTTCGCCGCAGCTTCTCGGTTGGCCGGCATCCTCAGTGGGAGGGCTTGCGCTGGCGCGGGTCTACGTGAGAACCGTCCATTATTTCGTGACCTGGGTCGTGAGTGCGTTTATGTGCGCGCATATCTATCTCGCGATCACCGAGGATCTACCGGCGCTGCTGTTCTTCTTTTTCGGCATAAAGCCGCATGATTTAAAAGAGCGGAGAAACAAATCGGGTGAGGAGGACCGTGCGGAAAACACGAACACCGAAGTCGCCCACGATGCGCATCACGAGGGTTAGCCGAGCCCCTCAGTAAAGAGACGTCAGCGCCTTTTCCATCCGGTCAGCGTTGAGATTATTTGGTGAGCACGACCTCGTTCGACGCCGGGTCGACCGCGACCACCGAGGCGCTCGAAAGAGCCCCCGTGGAGCCTCCGGGACTCCACACCAGGACAAAAAGCCAGACGTCGCGCCCCTGAAGGCTAGCGCGTTCGGCGTACGCGGGGAGCGCGGGTTTATCGATGGCGGCGAGCGCGGTCGACAGTGCCCGCGAGGTCGAGCCTATATCTTGGCCGGCCTGTCCAGCGGCGTCGATGATACCACTTACCATTTTACCGCGCAAAGCTACCGCATCTTCCGCGGTATATCGGTCGGCAAAGCTTAGAACGACCGACGTGAACTTCACATCATCCACATCTTCTACCGTGTAGTCCTGCTTTGAGATTGCCACTTCGGGTTGGAGCGAAAGCCCTATGCCTCCCTTAAAGCGCTCGAGGCTCTCCACTCCCGGCTCCGCACGTTTCTCTTTGAGCGGCTGCTTAAGTTTTACGGGTGGTCGCGAATTCTGATTTTCAAGGGCGCCTGGGGCGCCTGCCGATGGCGCTTGCCGGTTCTGCCAGACACCTGATTTGGTTATAGCTAAAACGCTTGCGGCGACGAGTGCCGCGTATCCTAAGCTTAGAGCCGCGCGCAGTAGGGAAGCGCGCTTCTCTATGGAGTAGCGCCTTGCTTTTGTCGAAAGCCGATGGATATTGCGTTTGCGCAGAGTCGACTCGAGTTCTTCCGCTAGCGAGCGCGGTAGCTCTACATCGGATAGCGAATAGAGCGCCTGTGATAACCGTTCTATCTTAAGGAGTTCAGCCGAGCACGATGGGCACGCGCGAATATGTGAGGAGACCTCTTCAGCGCGCTCCTGTCTTAAAATCCCATCATAATAAAAGGGGAGTAAGCGCAATGCCTTACCGCACTTCATACCAAACAGACCTCTCCACTCTCCTTGCCGGATACTCGACCGGCGTTTTTTGAATGCCATATCTCATCTCAGAAGTCCTTTCAACGCTTCGAGCCCGCTGTCGAATTGCCGCCAAACCGGACTTTTGTCTTGCTCCGCTTTCATACCATGCACCATTTTTCCATATTTGACGAACTTTAGCTCAGCTTCCGCATGGCAGGCACTACAAGTTTTCGGCAAGTTTTTTCCGGATACTCGCGATTTCGGATTGCGCGAAGGTTGAATGTCGTGGTTTCCGTGGCAGTCCCAACATGCCGGTGCGTCGGGGGCGGCCGCTTTATATGCTTTACCGTGGTAATAATCGTTGTACGATTCCCAATAGTCTTTATGGCAGTCGCCGCAAATATTTTTGGCGTGAGTTCTCATCTCGGCAAGGGTTTGCGGTTTCTTGTTCGATGCCAGCGTCGCGTGCGCATCGTGGCAGTCGCCGCAAGCCGGCGCCGGCACGCCCCCTTTACCGGTTCTTTTGCTGAGCGCCAATTGCCCGTGGATGCTCTTAGCATAAATTTCGTGCTGCTTTTTGTGGCTGTGGCATTGCGAGCAGGTACGCTTGGCGACCTCTTTCCAGCCTGCGTCCTCGAGATCTTTTGTCGAACCCTCAAAGTTAGGGTGGCATGCGATGCAGGCAAGCGATTTGTGCGGATTAATGTCACGCAACTCGACCGCCTGGCTCAATGGAGTCTGCGGCCAGGTCGCCACAATGGATGCGGTTGCAGGGTCGAACGCGAAGACCGAGATTCCGGTGAGCAGTTTACCGCTTTTCGCATCGGTGCGGTTGACGACGATAAACAAGACCTCTTTTTCGTTCAAGAAGGCTTTTTCGACGTAAGAGGGGAGGGCGAGGTCGTTTGTCGTCGCAAGAATGGTCTCCATACACCGACCCAAAACGCGCTTCTCCAGACCAAGGATAGCCGCTTGAGCTGTAATCTCAGATATGATGTTGGCTCGGTAGAGCTTTGCTTCGACGGTCCGGTATTCCTGAGAAAAAGCGACGATTATGGGCTGGATCGCGACCTGTTCCAAGGCATCCTCAGCGTAGTGTTTTCCCGACACTAAGATTTCCGGGCGCGGGAGGTAATCATAGGCTCTGGGGCCACCGCTCTCTGCTTTTAACACGAGGTCTTCAAAGCTCTGGTTCAGGGTCCTCTCAGCGGCACTCTGTCCCGGTTCGGGCGCGAGGTCACTGATGTTGAAGATATCCAGTATTGCGAACCCCTGATCGAACATGAGGGCGAAGGTGAAGGCGGCAAGAGTCACGGCTATGAAGATAGCGGCGACGCCAAGTGTAGCCGAGCGCGCAAACCGTTCCAGGCCTCGGGGCGCGATTTTGCGTCTACCCGCTGTAGCTTTAAACGTCCCGGCCGCTTTGTCGGCTAGCTGCTGATATATGGATTCCGGGACGAGAAGAGGAGGGATGTCTCGCAACGACTGGGGAAGTTCGCGTAACTTAGCCGGTATAGCAGCGCATTCGCCGCATGTTGTGAGATGCTCCTCGACGTCGCGGCGAATATCTTCACTTAGTTGGTCGTCAGTGTAGTCGGCGAGCGAACGCCTGGCATCATCGCAGTTCATCTTCGGCCTCCTGTCTCAATCTTAGGATTAAGAGAGGGATTTTACAACAGCCGCGAGTATCTTTTGTTTTGCGTAAGCGCCGGAGAGCTCTGAGTCAAACCTCGGCAAGGTCGAATTGCGGATTAATGAGCCCAACATGTTCGGGAGTTGAGATATCGAGAATCTTGCAGATAATACCGGTGCTCGCCCGGCGTTTAGATTTACCGTCTAGTCTTTAGCGGCATACTCGCTTATTAAGGTTGGACACCATGACAGCGCATGCAGAAGTCGAGCGTGTGGCAAGCGTTGCAGCCGTCCCGAGCAGCTTTCGCCGCCGAGCCATGGTTCGACCTCCAGCGCACGGCGTGCGATTCGGGTTTCTTGGTATGGCAATCCATACACCAGTCGGGTCTCCAGTTATGGCACTCGTTACATTTAATGGTCTTGGATTGCTCACCATGGACTTTGAACCAGTTCGCCTGCTGATGACTTTCAGGAGTCCCCATCTTGGTATGGCAGACATCGCATTTATCGGGCGCTTTCTTGCCGTCGTGGCACTTCATACACGTTTCCATCTTCGGCTTGCGGGCCTTATCGTCGCCGAGCCCGTGAACTACTCTCGCGTGACAAGTCGTGCACTTTAGTCCTTGTTCGATATGGAGCTTATGGGGCACGTTGAGACCGCCGCCGAACGCCATCTCCCTGTTGAGGGAGTGACAATTACCGCAGGCGTCATTGACCGGCTCTTTTTGACGTGCGACTATCTTCGGCGCGTTTGGCTTATTGTAGACCGTAAAGTGAAGGTAGACTTCCTTTAAGGCGATCACTTTGTGGGTCGCGAAGTTTACGATGCCCGGCGGCATATGGCACGAATAGCAGGTTACCTCCGAGTGGACCGAGGCTTTCCAGCTATCGAAGGCCGGGTTCATCTCATGGCAACTTTTGCAGAAGCCGGGACTTCCGGTATATTGGAGCGCTCCATAGGTGAAGACACCAAACGCCGCAATCGCGATTATGATGATATTCGCCTTGCGTTGGTTGTTATTGTAGAAATCTTTGATTTTACCCAGCAATCCCTTAGCCTCGTTGCTCACGTTTATTTACCCTTCTCAACATCTTCAAATGGATCGTGACACCTATAACAGAAGGTCTTCGCGTCATGACAGACCAGACAACCGCTCTTTCTGACTTTGGCGCGAATGCTGTGAAATGTCTTCCACTGGCTGCCGCCGTAGTGGGTCGTCGGAAGCTTGCTCTTATGGCAGTCGCTGCAGAATGTCGGCGTCCAACCATGGCAATCGTCGCATTGGCTGTCGGGATGATTCGGGTCCTTATAGAGCTGCCCGTGCATCTCGAACCAATCTTTTTCGTTATGGCTCGACGGTACGCCTTTTTCAGTATGGCAATCCTTACACTTAAGGATAGGCGCGTTCTCTCTGCCGGTATCGTGGCAACTCAAGCAGAGCTGCATTGCCGGACGCCTCGTAATCTCGTTATCCCTGTCCTCGCCGTGGACGACCGAGGAGTGGCATACGACGCATTCGATTTTGCGTTTCTCGAAGTGGAGATTGTGGGGTATGATAAGGTCGCCGCCGGGGGATACGTTTCGCCAGCTAACGTGACATTTTTGGCAGACCTTACTCTTGGTGTCGTGCTTCGCTCTAACCGGGATCTGATAGTCGCCGGTGATGTGCTTCGTAGCCTCACTGACCTTGGTGGGAATACCTACGGCAAACCCTAAATAGCCGGGTTCCTTGTGGTGGCATTCGATACAGGTTATTTTTTCATGCGATGAGGCCTGCCACGCTTTGACAGGCTCTTGCATTGCGTGGCAGAGGCTGCAGGTTTGCGGACGACTCGTCATAGCCGTTCCGGCTACCACGACAGCAATGGAAAAGACCGTGAGGGAAGCGGCTATCGTTAAGATAAGTTTTTTTGTCCTGGAAGACATCCCTTTTAAGTCTGGCATTGATGTACCGTCCCCATGGTTGTTTTTGCTTGCATTAAAGAGACATCGGCTTAAGCGCATTTGACTTTAGTTAAAACACAAAAGTTTGTAACATGATAACACATATTGATCGCAAATCATATCCGCTTATGCTTATGAGCCGAGCACTCGCTCAGCAGCATTAACTCAGCTGAGCTAGCCTAATGTATATACGGTTAGGACTTCTAGGAAGCTACGATACGGTTATTATAAATGCTACATAGAGGTCACTGTCAAGCAAATTTTACCAAAAAAAAACGTGCTGGACAGCGGGTTTAATATAATAAGAGCGATTTTAACGCCCAGAATGCTAAAATATTATCAATTTCGGCATGTCAAACGCTCAGCGCCGTTAGGTTAATTTACGGTCCGCTCCGACGAGGATTAATCGAAAAAACGAAGATATCATTGGGCGTCACAGAGGGGCGAAACCATCCGGTAACACCGGCTCGGTCGCTTGAAGACCTAGCCGGTCAGTTTCAATATATACGAGTTGACCGCCGCCATCTTATTGGTCAGTATTAAAATGCCCATTGCCAGCAGTAGTACCCCGCTTACTATATTTACCGCGCGATAATTCCTTTTTATCCAGCCGAACGCGTTGAGCGCCGTGTTGAAGAAGAGCGCCGTCGCGATAAACGGAATACCCAGGCCGAGGGCGTAGACGCTCAAGAGTACCGCTCCCTGACTAACGTTGTCGCCGGTCGCGGCCACCATGAATATCGAGCCGAGCACCGGGCCGACACACGGTGTCCAGGCGAAACCAAAGGCCATGCCCAGCGGCAGCGCCCCCCATAGACTCCGTTGGCGCGTGGTCTTTGATTGAAAACGCTTGGTGTTGTAGAGCTGCGGTATTTTAATGATATCCATTGTGAACAAGGCGAACAGGATAATGGTGATACCGGCCACTTTTGTCATAATCGATTGATAGTTCGTCAAGGAAACGCCTACCAGGCCGGCCGATACGCCCAGACCGACGAATATCGTCGCAAAGCCGGCCACAAACAAGAGGGTGGCGAATAGGATTTTGAACCGTTCCCGGCCGCTCGATTCGCCGAGGCGGTCGACGGAGATTCCCGATATAAAGGAGAGGTACCCTGGGATGAGCGGCAAAATACAGGGTGATAAGAACGATATAATGCCCGCTGTAAACGCTATAAGTATTCCAATGTCGGGACTGCCGCCCATATATACCCCCTACCGGTATCTGTGTTCCGCAATCATTTTATCACAAGAATATCGGAAGTGAAGAGATTTTTCATACAAAAGGTGTGTTTAATATTGGCAAACTGACAAATAAAGGATATACTACAAAGCATAGTAAATCGTTTTACGTTTTCTTGAGAGGCTTTTATGAAGCGGTTCAAGCTGGGAAGTTTTCGACCGGCCGAGTCGGGTGTGAGAAAGATGCTCGGTGACCTTGAGGCCGACATAATGGAGCTTGTATGGGAGAAAGACCCGGCAAGCGTAAGGGAGATCCACGGTATCCTTGAGAGAGACCGCGAAATAGCTTATACGACCGTAATGACGGTAATGAGCCGCTTGGCCGAGAAAAACATCCTATTTCAAGAGCGCAACGGAAAGCAATATCTCTATAGGGCGCTCCTTAGCAAAGAAGAGTTCAACCAGACCATGTTCGCCTCGGTATTCAACGGTTTCCATGAAGACCTCGGAAAGCAAGCTTTAAGTTTTTTTGTCGAGAACATCACCGAAGACACAGCGACCCTCGACGAGCTTGAGCGCCTGATTAAGCAGAAGAGAAGTCGGATAGAGGAATGACCAAGACGCCCTCGCGAAATACGCGCATCAGTATAATCGGCCTTCTCGTATTGGGGTTTGCGGCTATTGGGGCAATCGGCTACAACATCGACCGGTGGCTCGCGAACGGCGTTGCCGTCAAGCGTATCGCCGAGACGTGCGCGGGTTTCGGGACAGAATGCAAAGACGCGTATATATCCATCGCTCAAATTATAGGAAGCCCGCGGAACCTTTTGGTAAGTTTGGCTATCGTGGCGCTCGGCGCGGCGCTGGTAAAAGCTGTGCTTGTGCTCGCTTCAGCCCGAAGGATGGCGGCGCGTTATGAGCGCAACGGAGAGGAATCGCCGCGTCTTAAGCGTCTCCTATTAGGGCTGAACGCCGAAGAGATGAGGGTTCGGATAGCCGACGACGAGTCTGTGGCGGCGTTTACGCACGGTCTGCTGGCCCCTTCTATATGTATCTCTAAAGGGCTTATCGACAAATTAAGAGATGATGAGCTGACGGCGCTGCTCGCCCACGAAATCGGCCACGTTCGGCGTCGCGATAACCTCGCGATCTTCGCCGCGATCTTCATCCGTGATTTTCTCTGGCCTCTCCCGATAAGCCACTACTTGCTCGGCCTGTTCGTTCGCGAGAAGGAATACGCCGCCGACGACTTCGCGGTCGAGCTTACCGCAAAACCGGTCGAGCTGGCCGAGGCTATCGTCTCTGTGGCCAGGGTTACCCGCGGCGTGACGTTCTCGCCGGCGTACGCGACGTTTTTCTCCGGGAGAGCGTCGGCTAAAGACCGTGTTCAACGTCTTCTCGACCCGAAGATAAAAGCGCGCCCCTCTATCTCCGGGTTGATGCTGAGCATCGTCGCAAGCGCAACCATTGTGCTGATCGTTGCGGGCTTTGCATATGCGCAGCCGGCGATAGACGCAAATGCGGTCGGTGGTTGCTGTAAGGGACCGGACTGCGTGGCTAAGAACCACGGATGTTGCAAGTAGTGAAAATTTTTTATGTTTAACTACTATGGGCCGTAGTAGATGTGTTAAGATAGACTTGCTCGTGTGCCCGGTTTATTTTTGACGCGGACATGGGTATCAGGCCAAGGCATTGCCGGCCGATTAGATATAAAAAGATTTAGAGAGGTGATTAGTTGTGGATAAGAAGAACGCTAATGAGAGGCTTAAAGGCAAGCGCGCACACTTTGTCGAGCCGAAGAATAAGAAACCGGCGCTTCTATACGTCGTGCTGAGCGTCGCGGTTGTAGCTATCGTGGGTTTCATAGTCGCCTATGCAAACTCGGGCAAGACGCCGGGTTCGGTGCAACCGACAGCCGCCGAGGCAAAATATATCGGCAGGTATTTGCCGTCCGATTTTAAACCGGAGAAACTGACCGAGCCGGTCGTTTACGACCGCCGGATAGACATGGTTCCGGTTATTCCCGAGGTTAAGGACGGCAAAGTAATAATCAAAGCGGGAGACGTCATCGTCGACCGCATCGTATCTTTTGAGTATCTTCGGCCGAAGGACGGCCAATCAATCTCGATGATGGCTTACATCAAGCCCTCGGGCGAACTCTTTACCGGAGTAAGTTATTGCCCGCCTTGTCAGGCCAAGTATCATCATTTTGAGGCCGACGGGACGCTGACGTGTAATGCTTGCGGCACCAAACGCGACCCTGAGACCGAAGCCGGCATCTCCGGCTCATGTAAGCTATATCCGGCCGATGCGATTGCGCACGAACTTGTCGGTAAAAACATCGAGCTGGCCGAGGCCGACCTGGCCGACTGGGAGCCGCAGCCGCTCGACAGGCCGGTCGGCGATGAATAATAGTCTATCGCGAATCGGTCTTACGGCATAAAAAAGTGACGATGGAATTAGCGGAGTTTATGTATGCCAACGCGTAAGGAGGCCCCTATGGACGAGAGCAGGATCGAAGAGGCAAAGAGCGAAGCGGACGAGGTGAGCCCCAGGCAAGACACCAAGAGCCGGGCCCTCAAGTATGTGGTGATTTGGGTCGCGGTTGTCGCGCTCTTTCTCGTGTTCAACAATGTCATAAAATCGGTTGCTTCGAACCAGGCAGCCGCGTTCGAACCGGGCTCTTGCGGCGGCGGTAGCTGTGGCGATAGTTGCGGTTCTTCGGCCGCACAGGTTGCCCCCGGCGGTTCGCAGGCCGCCTCGACGGAGCTTGCCGCGATAGAGAAGGCCGCTATGGATTACTATGCCGAGAGAACGGGCGACCGTGAGGTCACCGCCGAGGCCGAAAGCTTAGGATGTCATTACGAGATTACGATTAAGAAGGACGGCAAAGCAGTCACCGAACTTTCTTTTAGAAACGGCGAGTTCTCAGAGACGTTGTTTCCAGTGCGTCCTAAGTAATCGTCGCCCGCCCGAGGGGCGCGCGCTCGCGCTATCGGAAGCACTTGTGGTGCGCCCGCCCGAGGGGCGCGTTGCAAGCGGGCAATAAACGGGGCGTGGGGCTCAAAACCCCGGCGTCAACGATGAGTGTTTAAGATAAAGATTAAGAGTTAATGTAAAGGTGAATTTTGTGAGGCTCTACCACATAACGTGGAAGAATATAAAGACGCACCCCGCGAAGGTCGCGCTTTTGGTGGCCGGGCTCGCGGTCGGCGTAGCGGTCATCGTCGGATTATACACGGTCTCCAGAGCCATGCATATGGACCTGCAGGACAAAATCGACGAGTACGGAGCGAATATGGTCATTACGCCCAAGAGCGAGAGCTTGCCCCTCACATACGCGGGTGTGACCGTCGGCGGCTTGCAGTACGGCTCGCACTCGCTCACCGAGAAAGACCTCGAAAAGATCCGCACCATAGAGGAGAGCGCCAACGTAAAGGTCGTCTCGCCGAAACTCCTCGGCATAGTCGAGGTAAACGGGTCGAAGACGATGCTCGCCGGGGTTCGCTTCAAAGATGAGTTCGATCTTAAGAAGTGGTGGGAGATAAAGCAGGGCGTTCGTCCCGCCAACGACCGCGAGATCTTACTCGGCGGTAAAGCGGCGCGCAGACTCGGGGCAGGCGCCGGGGATAGCTTAAACATCTCCGGCGAAGAGTTTCGGGTCGCCGGTGTACTCGGACAGGTCGGCACGGAAGAAGACGAACTAATATTTATAGGCATGAAGCAGGCCCAGGCTATCCTTGAGCGGCCGGGCGAGGTCAGCTTCGCGGAGGTCTCGGCGTGGTGCAAAGATTGTCCCATTGATGACATAGTCGAGCAGGTAAGGGAGAAATTGCCGGGAGCCAAAGTCGCGGCGGTGCGCCAAGCCGCCGAGACGCGCGATGCCGTCATCGGCCAATTCAGCCTCTTCAGCCTGATACTCTCGGTGACGATGGGTATCGTTGCCGCGCTCGTAGTCTTTACGAACACGTTGAGCGCGGTTCGGGAGCGGCGCCGGGAAATAGGGGTCTTTCGCGCGGTCGGCTACCGCCGGTCTCACATCGCCCTCATAGTGCTCTTAGAATCGGCCATAGTCGGACTGGTCGCCGGAGTCGGCGGGTATCTCGCCGGTTTTTCGGCGTCGGGCTATATCGCGCCGATCGCCACCGGTATGGACGTCGGTGTCGTCTTCGACCCTATCGTCCCGGCTATTGCCATCGGCGGCGTAGTCGTTCTATCGTTGTTGGCAGGCGTGTATCCGGCGACAGTCGCCGCCCGCCTCGACCCGTCCGAGGCGTTAAACTCTATAACATAGGATGTTCTGATGAGATTACATACGATTGCTTTTAAGAATCTCGCGCGACGAAAAGGGAAGGCGACGCTGGTCGTCGTCGGGTTGGCCGTCGGTATCGCGACGATGGTCTCTATCGTCACCTTGATGCTCGCTTTCGAAAAGAGCATCGACACCCAGCTCGACGCGTACGGCTTCAATATCGTGGTTTACCCCGCCTCTTCGAGCCTCTCGCTAAATTACGGCGGCATGAATATCTCGGGCGTCGACACGTTCGAGGTCGAAACCTTGACCGAAGCGGACCTCGGGAAAGCGCGCCGGATTCGGAGTGCGGATCATATTATGGCCATATCGCCCAAGGTCTTACAGGCGATCGAGGTCAAGAATAAGAAGGCGCTCCTTGTCGGGGTCGATTTCGACGAGGAGTTTCAGGTTAAGAAGTGGTGGAAGGTCACGGGGCACAAACCTTCGTCGAAAGACCAGGTCATTCTCGGTTCGGATGCCGCAAAGAGCCTCCGCCTAAAAGTGGGCGATTCGGTGAAAATCGGCTCACAGACCTTTAAGGTGGCGGGTATTTTACATGAGACCGGAAGCCAAGATGACGGCCTGGTCTTTAGCGATATCGAATTGGCGCAGTCGCTCTTTGGCCGCGGTCAAGAGTTGAGCCTCATTGAAATATCGGCGCGGCGAAGCGACCAAATCGACACCGTCGTGGCCGAGTTGGAGAAGGCGCTTCCGGGTGCCGAGGTCTCCTCAATCAAGCAGGCGGTCAAATATCGGGAAGAGGCGATGGGCTCACTCGTCAGATTCGGGTTGATGGTGACGGCGATTATCATAATGATAAGCGGGTTTATAGTCTTTGTGACGATGACCTCATCGGTAAACGAACGCAAGCAAGAGATAGGCGTATTTCGGGCGATGGGGTACCGGAAGTCGAGCGTTGCCCGGATAATTCTAACCGAGGCGCTGGCGGTCAGCGTTGTCGGCGGTATTGTCGGCTATATTGTCGGTTTCGGCGCCACATACGCGTTGCCGCGGTTCGTGCGAGGTATCGAACTGCGGGTCGAGGCCGGTTCGTCGGTCTTTTTATTGGCGCTCGCGATAGCGGTCTTCGTCGGACTCGTCTCGAGCGCGATGCCGGCGCGCCGCGCGGCGAACATGGATCCGTCCGACGCGCTCAAAAGTCTTTAGGGGTAGATTTCTTTCATAGGAGGTTTTATTAATGTCGCTGGTGATAGCGAACGGGGTCTGCAAGTATTATGGGAACGATGAGGAGACGAGAGTCCATGCGTTGCGGCACGTCGATTTTACAATCGAGCCGGGCGAGTATATCGCGGTCATGGGCCCATCGGGGAGCGGAAAGAGCACGTTGCTGGCGATCTTGGGTGCGATGAACCCGCCGAGTGAGGGCGCGCTCCTCGTCGACGGTATCGACGTCTACGCGCTATCGCAGGAGAAACGGGCCGATTTCAGGCGCGAATACTTGGGATTCGTCTTTCAGCAGCCACAGCTCATACCGTATCTTACGGCGCTCGAAAACGTGATGCTGCCGTTGGTCGTGTCCGACGTCAAGGACAAGAAAGGGCGGGCGGCTCGGATGCTCGAAAAAGTCGGCCTCGGGGACAAAGCAAGACGGTTGCCGTCGGAGCTTTCCGGAGGCGAGCAAAGCCGTGTCGCCATCGCGCGCGCTATCGTAAACGACCCGCCTATGCTCCTCGCCGACGAGCCGACGGGCAGTCTCGACAGCAAGACCGGTTCCGAGATTCTCGACCTCTTTCAAGCCTTGCACGCGGACGGCCAAACCATAATAATGGTCACGCACAATCCCGACTCGATTCGCGATACCGGTCGTTTGATAGAGTTGAGAGATGGTGTCATAGTGAGTGACGCGGCGACCGGGGCGGTGTTGCGCGCTCCAAGCGGAGTCGGCACAGGCGACCGCGACGCAGTTTAGCTCACAATCGGCGCCCATGTGGTATAGAGACCGGCCCGCTGCCGGCCGTTCGGTAGAGTTGACGAGGGTGCCGAAGCGGTTAGGTCTTTACAAAACGCTGGATTACATCCATCAGTTCCTGTATGGCCGAGTCTTCGTCCTCGCTCGACATGGCCTCTCGCACACAGCCTTTGATGTGGTCGTCAAGGATGATTAGTCCTACTCGCTGAGTCGCGCCGAGAACCGACGATATCTGGACCAGAATGTCGACGCAATACTTTTCGTCGTTTACCATCCGCTGGATACCGCGGAGTTGCCCCTCAATACGCTTAAGTCTTGATAAAATCTTTTCTTTGTCGGCTGTATATGAAGTCATTTCTCCACCTCATTCGACCTCGCCTAGATACGTATACCCCTATTATCTTAGGATGTTGTGAAAGTGTCAACAATCCATATAAATCCACCTCGCTATATGGCTGACGATTTGACTTGGCAAGTTCGCAAATGATAACTTTGTACATATAGGGGGCAAGGGTATATGTCGCCGGTTTTTTTTCGATGAGCGCTCTCATCGATTGGATGCGTATCATAAGAGGAATATCGATTCGGCGCGTAGAAACACGCTCTATCTTAGATAAGAATAGAAGATAAGAATAGAAGGTGAAGTCGTGGAGACGATAAAAGTGATTCTTCCCGTCACGGGCATGACCTGAGCGTCGTGCGTGCGCCGCGTGGAAACGGCGCTCCGGAAAGTAGACGGTGTAATAGGTGTAAACGTCAGCCTGGCGAGCCGGAAGGCGACTGTCGAGATCGATAAGGACAAAGTCTCGGTCGGCGACCTTTTGGCGGCAATCAAAGAAGCGGGCTATGAAGTCGAAGCCGAAGAGACGGCCATCCCCATCGGTTTGATGACGTGCGCTTCGTGCGTGCGCCGCGTGGAGCAAGCGCTCCTCGCGGTAGAGGGAGTATTGTCCGCCAATGTCAACCTGGCTACCGAAAAGGGAACCGTCGCGTATATTCCGTCGGTCGCGACCCCGCGGCAACTCAGGAAGGCGATAATCGATGCGGGCTATGAGGTGCGGGAGACGGACGACGCGGCGGAGGCGCTTAAGCCGCGGAGTGAAGCCGAAGAGATAAAGCCTCGCTTGACCATCGCAGCGGCGCTCACCGTTATAGTGATGATAGGCAGCATGCACGACCTTATCCCCGCGCTGATGATGGTCCCGGACAAAACGAGATTTTTGATACTTTTAGCTCTGGCAACTCCGGTACAGTTCTGGGCGGGCCGGCGTTTCTACCGCGGGGCGTACCTTACGGCCAAACACGGCGCCACCGACATGAACACGCTTGTCGCGGTCGGAACGACCGCCGCGTACCTCTACAGTGTCGCGGTAACGTTTACCCCCGGGCTTTTCGAGGCCCAGGGGATCATGCCCGCGGTCTACTTCGATACCTCCACAACGATTATCACCCTCATCCTCTTCGGACGCTATCTTGAGGCAAGAGCAAAGGGAAGGGCTTCGGACGCTATAAAGAAACTCCTCGGGCTCCAGGCGAAAACCGGCCGCGTAGTCCGGGATGGCCGGGAGGTCGATATAGCCATCGACGCAATCGTCGCCGGCGATATCGTGCTGGTTCGACCCGGAGAGAAAATCCCGGTCGACGGTATCGTGGTCGACGGCTATTCGTCGATAGACGAGTCGATGATAACCGGTGAGAGTATCCCGGTCGAAAAGCGCGCCGGCGATGAGGTGATAGGCGCGACCATAAACAGGACCGGGGCATTCAAATTCAAGGCGACCAAAGTCGGCAGCGAGACCGCCTTGGCGCAAATAGTAAAACTCGTCGAGGAAGCGCAGGGCTCCAAAGCCCCCATCCAGCGTCTCGCCGACATCGTAGCGAGTTATTTTGTGCCGACGGTCATTACTATCGCGGTGCTGACGTTTGTCGTCTGGTACGTCTTTGGCCCGAAACCGGCCTTTACGTTAGCTTTACTAAACTTTGTCGCCGTGTTGATTATAGCTTGCCCGTGCGCGCTGGGGCTGGCCACGCCGACGGCCATCATGGTCGGCACCGGCCAGGGCGCGCAGAACGGCATCCTTATCCGTGACGCGCAGGCGCTTGAGAACGCGCACAAGATAAACGCTATCGTTCTGGATAAAACAGGCACTTTGACGCAGGGCAAACCGGTCTTAACCGATATTGTCGCGGCGGTCGGCTTTAGCGACGAAGATATTTTACGGTTTGCCGCATCCGCGGAGCGCGGTTCCGAACACCCGCTCGGTGAAGCGATAGTCGCCCGCGCCAAAGAACGAGCGCTCACCCTGGGAGAGCCGCAAGATTTCGAGTCGTTCACCGGCCGAGGCATCGGCGCTACCATCGACGGGCGCCGTGTGATGTTGGGCAACGCCCGCCTAATGGACGAGCGCGATATCGCGCTCAACGACTTGGACGGGGTCGCCGCGACGCTTTCCACCGAGGGCAAGACGCCCATGTATATCTCGGTCGACACGGAGGCGGTCGGCATAGTCGCCGTCGCCGACGTTTTAAAGGGGAACTCGAAGGCCGCCGTTGGGCGACTTAAGGACATGGGGCTCGAAGTAATTATGATAACCGGCGACAATGAGCGGACAGCCAAGGCTATCGCGAGCCAAGTCGGCATCGCCCGCGTCTTCGCGGAGGTGCTCCCGGCCGACAAAGCTCGTCAGATAAAGCGTCTCCAGGATGAGGGGCGGGTCGTTGCTATGGTGGGCGACGGCATCAACGACGCGCCGGCGCTCGCGCAGGCGAACATCGGTATCGCGATAGGTACCGGCACCGACGTCGCAATCGAAGCATCCGATATCACGCTGATCAGCGGCGACCTCCAAGGCCTGGTGACCTCGATCGCGCTCAGCCGGAAAACGCTCAAGACCATCTACCAGAACCTGTTCTGGGCGTTCTTCTATAATATAATGCTGATACCCGTGGCGGCCGGTGTTCTCTACCCGTTCTTCGGGATTAGCCTAAATCCGATGTATGCGGCCGCGGCGATGGCTTTAAGCTCGGTCTCGGTGGTATCGAATTCGTTGAGGCTGCGCAGGTTCAAGGCGCCGCAGCTCACAGCCTCGATTTAAGTAGCCGGGTGTAAAAGAGCCTCAAAAAGGTTATCATTTAGCCAGGAGAGATTTTGGGTCGCGGTTGTCGGGCCTTGCCGGCAATCGGGCGGGGTTAATGTATGGGTATAGAGCTATTTAGAATCGCACAGATATCGGACCTCCATTGCGGCGACAGCCGCTTTGAGGAGAGCCTCATGCTCAGTGCTGTCCAGGAGATAAACGAGGTCGAGCCGAATGTCGTGGTCGTCTGTGGCGACCTGACGACCGCGGGCTATTTGGACGAGTTCGAGCGGGCGCAAAATTATATCGACATGCTGCGCTGCCCCGTCAAGATAATCGTCGCCGGCAATCACGACCACCGCAATCTCGGTTACCTCCACTTCGAAAACATCTTCGGCACCCGCTACAAGACCTACGACCTCCAATTCGGGATGGCGTCGCAGGATGGTTTAGACGAACGGATAAAGTTCGTCGCCGTCGATTCATGCAAGCCCGACCTCAACGACGGCGAGATAGGCCGCGAGCATTACGATTGGCTTAAGGAGGAATTCGCCGTCGAGAGCACTTTTAAGGTCTTCATCCTCCATCACCACCTGGTAAGCGTGCCCGGAACCGGTCGCGAGCGAAATATCGTATGGGATGCCGGCGATGTTCTGGCGCGCCTGCGCGGCGCCGGCGTAAACCTGGTCTTTTGCGGTCACAAGCACGTGCCGTACGTGTGGTCGGTATCGAACATGCTTCTTATAAACAGCGGCACCGCCTCGACCTATCGAACCCGCGGCTTTACGGAACCCTCCTATAATATCGTCGAGATATTCTCCGGCGATGTGGTGGTCAAGACAAAAGTCCCCGGTGAGGATTTTACCCAGGAATGGAGTTTTCCGCGATACCCCGTCTTTTAACGAAGGAACCGCGGGCCGGTTGGAGAACTTAACATTTAACTCTAACAGCGTGATTGAAAAGGGTGGTGTTTGTATGCGCTCGCGAACCGCGGCAATCGGAGTCGATATCGGCGGCACAAAGATCGCCGCGGCGACCGTCGACCGGCGGGGAAAGATCGTCTTATCGCGCACGATCCCCACGCCACTCCAATCGAGCGAAGTCGCGATCGATGCGATTACCCGGCTCATAGAGACCGTCAAGACAGCTTCGTCCGGGAGAGTCGAACCGGTGGGCATCGGCATCGCCGCGGCGGGTACCGTCGACTGGGCGCGCGGGGCTATCGTGCAATCGCCGAACCTTCCTTTTAGCGACATAAAGCTTCGCGCGATAATCGAAAAGAGCTGCGGGCTGCCGACAGTCCTCGACAACGACGCGAATCTCGCGACCTTTGGCGAGAAGCACTATGGGACGGCGCGTGACGCCAACCATATCGTCGGCCTGACACTCGGCACCGGCATCGGCTCGGGCATTATCTGCGATGGGCGTCTCTACCGGGGGGCGACCGGCAGCGCCGCTGAGCTGGGGCACATGGTAATCTCTGCGTCAGGTCCCAGATGCACTTGCGGCTCGTACGGGTGTTTCGAGGAGATGGCGTCCGGAAGAGCGCTCGTTCGCTTTGCAAGAGCGCGGCTCGTGCTCGACGGGGGCGGTCTCATCGGCGAGATGGCCGGCGGTGACCCGGCGCGGGTAACCGGCCCGATGGTGACCGAGGCGGCCCGCCAGGGCGACGTCGCGGCCAACGAGGTCTTCGCCGAGGTCGGTTTCTGGCTCGGAATCGGCATCAACAATATTATCAACATCTTCAACCCGGAAATCGTAGTCATCGACGGCGGCATGGCCGAAGTCGGCGAGCTGGTGCTCGCACCGGCTAGAGCCGTAGTGGCCGAACGAACCCTTAGCCCGAATAAGTATGTCGCCAAAATCGTCCGGGGCCAACTCGGAAACCAGGCCGGGATGCTCGGTGCGGCCGCCCTCGTATTCGAGACCTTCGATGCCGGGTAGCCCTAATCAGAAGCTCAGGCCTTCTCTTTGCGCTTAATGGCAGATCAACCGTTCGCACAAATAGTCACAAATCCCTTATTAAGCGGGCATTTCTAGTTTTCCGACGGCCCGAAGCGGGTAAATCATCGTTATAGTGGCGAAAGGGGATAAAATGGGTTCAAAGACGGTCAAAAAAACAACGGGTAAGCCGGCCGAAGTGCCTGTCGAAGGCCTTCGACAGGTCTGCGACGCGAGTATCTTTAAGTTTAGCTCTACCGACGAGGTCGAGCCGCTCGAGGGAACGGTCGGGCAAGCGAGAGCGCTCGAAGCGATAGAGTTCGGCTTAGGCATCAAGACAAAAGGTTTTAACCTTTATGCCTCGGGCCCCCTCGGGGTGGGCAAGACCTCGACTATCAAAGCGTATATTCAAAAGCGGGCCAAGGAGGAGCCCGTCCCCGACGACTGGTGTTATGTCAACAATTTTGTCGACCCCGACCGCCCGTTGGCGATATCGCTTCCCGCCGGTCACAGCAGGGAATTCGCCAAACATATGGATGAGCTTATCGAGAGCGCGCGGGAAGAGATTCCCAAAGCCTTCGAGGGCAAAGAGTATGAGGAGCGCAAATCGCGCATCTCGAATGATTTCGAAGCCGCAAAGGAGAAAGGCTTCGGCGAGATAGAGAAGAAAGCGGAGGAGCGCGGATTCGCGGTCGACATAACTCCCTCGGGCATCGCCACGCTTCCGTTGAGAAAAGGGAGACCTTTGCGGAGAGAAGAGTTCGGTCTCCTCCCCGAGGAGGAGCGAAAAGAGATTCAAACGGCGGCGGAGGGGTTACAATCCGAGATTAACGAGGTCTTAGGTCGCATACGGCGCACCGAAAAGGAAGCCAAGCAGAGAGTCCAGGAGTTGGATAAAGAAACTTCGCTCTTTGCGATAGGCCACTTGCTCCAGGATTTGCGCGATAACTATAAAGACCACGCCAAAGTCATCGCTTATTTGGAGCAGATAGAGAAGGATATCATCGATAACCTTAACGATTTTCGCGTCACCGAAAAACCGTTGGCGGTTATGCCCGGCCTCGAGGCGTTCCAGAAGCAGCCGACCTTCGACCGGTACAAAGTAAATGTCGTCGTCGACAACGGCGAACTCGAGGGCGCACCGGTCGATTTCGAGCTTAACCCTTCTTACTATAATCTGACCGGTAAAACCGAGTATAAGGCGACCTTTGGCGCGATGAGCACCGACTTTACATTGATAAAAGCGGGCGCGTTTCACCGGGCGAACGGCGGTTATTTGCTCGTGAACATACTGGACCTGCTGATGAGCCCGCTCGCCTGGGATATGCTAAAACGCGCGCTCCACAGCGAGGAGATACGAATCGAGCTTATGGGCGAACAGTTTAGGGCGATTCCGGCTTCGACCATCAAGCCGGAGCCTATTCCTCTCAATGTCAAAGTGGTCTTGGTCGGCAGCCCGCGCATATATATGCTCCTCTACCAGATGGATGAGGATTTCCGGGAACTCTTCAAGGTAAAAGCCGACTTCAATATAGAGATGGACCGCACCGACGAGCACATGCTCAGTTACGCGAGCTTTGTCGGCAGCAGGGTTCGGGAGGCGAAGCTCAAGCCGTTCGACCCGTCGGGGGTCGCGAAAATCGTCGAATACGGCTCTTGGCTCGCGGGCGACCAGAAGAAGCTCTCGACCCGTTTTATGGACATCGGCGATATCGCCAGCGAGGCGAGTTATTGGGCGACAGCGGACAACGGCTCGGCGGTCGTCAACGCCGGGCATGTGGACAGGGCGGTCGAGCATAAGCGGTTCCGGTCAAATATGATAGAGGCGAAGACGCAGGAGCTGATCGATAGGGATATCGTGATGATTAAGACCGAGGGTGAAGTCGTCGGGCAGATCAACGCGCTCTCCATCATAAGTCTGGGCGATTACTATTTCGGTCGGCCCTCCCGGATTACCGGTAAGGTCCATCTAGGCAAACGCGGCGTCGTCGATATCGAGCGCGAGATATCGATGAGCGGGCCGAGCCACAGCAAGGGCGTTCTCATTCTCGCGAACTATCTCGCCGGCATGTACGCGACGGACAAACCGCTGTCGATGTCGGCGAGTATCACGTTCGAGCAGAGCTACGAAGGCGTCGACGGCGACAGCGCGTCGAGCACCGAACTCTACACGATTCTTTCGGCGCTCTCCGGCCTGCCCATCAAGCAGAACATGGCGGTTACGGGCTCGGTCAATCAGCACGGGGAAATTCAACCGATCGGCGGGGTCAACCGCAAGATAGAAGGGTTCTTCGATGTCTGCCGGGCGCGTGGGCTCACGGGGGAGCAGGGCGTCCTCATACCCGTGCAAAATCTCGACAACCTTATGCTCAAGAACGAGGTCTTGGAGGCGGTGGAGGCGGGACGGTTTCATATTTACCCGGTGCGCACGATAGACGAGGGAATCGAGATCCTTACCGGGGTCGAGGCCGGCCTGAGAGCCGAAGGCGGCGCCTTTCCCGAAGGCACCGTCCACTACCTGGCGAACGAGCGACTAAAAGAGATGGCCGAAAAACTGAAAGCCTATGAGTTCGGCGCGGCGCATACGGCGGGCGAAGCTGCGAGCGGACAGGAAGCCGCCGAGGCGGTCGGCAAAGATTGAGCTAAGGCCGAGTATCTCGGCACGGTTGGCGACGATGACATTGTTGTGCAATAATCGTTCACATAATAAGCCTTTGCTTGTGTAGTTATCGAGCAGCCTTCACTGTATCGTCGTCGATTTAATAATTTGAGGTGGTCTATGTCGAAAGTATATTTGAGCCGATTTTCCGGGAAGCATAAGAGTTGGCTTACCAAGACCGAGGAACTCTTCGAGCGGGCCGGTTTCGCGTCGCTTATTTCACCCGGCGAGATCGTCGCCGTCAAGGTCCATTTTGGAGAGCGAGGCAACACGGCTTTTCTGTCGCCGCTATATGTCAGGCGCATCGTCGACAAGGTCAAAGCGGCGGGCGGCAAACCGTTTATCACAGACGCCAATACGTTGTATGTGGGCACGCGTTCTAACGCGGTCGACCATCTTACGACCGCGTTAGAAAACGGTTTTAGCTATGCGACGGTCGGCGCGCCGCTTGTCATAGCCGACGGCCTCAATGGAAAGGACTATGCCGCCGTTGAAATCGACGGCAAACATTTCAAAGAAGCCAAGTTGGGGAGCGCGGTCGTCCACGCGGACGCCATGATCGTGCTGACTCACTTTAAAGGGCATGAGTTGACCGGCTTCGGCGGAGCGCTCAAGAATGTCGGAATGGGGTTAGGCTGTCGCAGCGCGAAACAGATGATGCACTCCGATGTTTTGCCCAAGGTCGACGAGGAGACTTGCACCGCGTGCGGGGATTGCGTCGAGTGGTGCCCCACCGGAGCCATCGCCGTAACCGACACGGCAAAGATAGATTCGGCGATGTGTATCGGTTGCGGGGAATGTACGGTGACCTGCTCGTTTGGAGCAATCATGGTCAACTGGAAGACCGAGCCGCGTACCATTCAAGAGAAGATCGTCGAGTACGTCTGGGCGGCGGTAAAAGATAAACCCGGTAAAGTCGGATACGTTAATTTTGTTATGGATGTGAGCCCGGATTGCGACTGCTGGGGCTGGAACGACACACCGATAGTCCCCGATATCGGCGTCGCGGCGTCGCTCGACCCTATCGCGATAGACCAAGCCTGCGCCGACCTGGTCAACGATACGTTGGGAATCGCGGGCCGGCTCACGCGCGCCGACGACCCCGACAAATTCGGGCGTATCAGCGGTATTGATTGGCGTCCGCAGCTTGCGTATGGCGAGGAAATCGGGCTCGGCACGCGCGCCTACGAGCTGGTAACGCTAGAGTAAAATGCCTGCTAGGCAGCGAATATAATAAAGTTAAGCGTATTACTAAAGTATTAAGGAGACGCACCTCCGGCCGGCGCCAAGGAGGGGATAGGCTCAGGCTTGACCAATATCCACTGCAGTCATCGCGTTTAAGGGGTTGAAGAGAGTGGAGTACGGAAAGCTTCTGTCACGCGCCGCCGGATTGGTCCGGCGTAACAAGACAATATGGTTGTTCGGTGTTTTTCTGAGCCTCTCCGGCGGTGCCGGCAACTTCGTCAACTTTACCGCCGATGAGCGGGATATCGAGCTGGTTCAAGAGCGTATCGATTCTTTTGCGGGCAGCCTGACCGCGGAGACGCTCATCATGCTTTTCGCCGGATTGGTCGCTCTCATAGTCTTTAGCGTCGCCGTCTATATAATCGTCACCGGCGCGCTCATCGGGCTGGCGGGGGACGCGGCGGCGGGAAAGCGAGCGCGTTTCGGCCGCGGTCTCGGCGTCGGCATCCGCAAGGCTATCCCGGTTCTCGGCGCCGCGCTGCTCCTTTGGGTTCCTTTTATGCTTATACTTACGATAGTCGCCATAGCCGATATCTACCTCTTCATGACCGTAACGCAAAATACCGCCGCCTCCACCACCACAGTCGTTATTTTGGTCTTCGCCACCGCATTAGCCATACTTATCTTCATCGCTTTGGGAATCGCACTCGCCATCATAGGCCGCTTCGCCAACCGCTTCATCGTAATCGATGGGACGCGGGCTTTTGCCGCGGTCAAGCAAGCGTCGTCGCTCTTCAGGCGCGAACTGGGCTCGGCGATTTTGACTTGGCTCATCATCTTCGGCCTCACGGTCGTCTTTATCGCCTTTGCGGGAGGACTGGGCGCGCTTATAATACTCGCGGTCAAGGCGCTTTTCGGGACGAGCCTCGTCGTCGCCCTGTCGGTCGCCGCGGTCCTTTTCTTGGCGGCTCTAATCCCATACGGCTTTTTCGAAGCCTTTGGGAGCACCTTCTGGACGCTGGCGTTCCTTGCGTTGCGTGGGCGGATAAGCGATAATCTGGGAACGGACGAGGCAGCGGCAGCGGCGTCGGATAATGCGCCTTAGAGTGCGTCGCCTATGAAGGAGTTATGGTGTCTGGGGAGAATGGAAAGCTCTATATCTGCGCAACACCCATAGGAAACCTCGAAGATATCACCCTCCGCGCGCTTCGCATTCTTAAGGAGGCCGACTACATCGCCGCCGAGGATACGCGGCACACACGCAAGCTCCTCAGCTACTATGACATACATACCAAATTGACCAGCTACCACGAGCACAACGAGGCGGCCAAAGCCGGCGCGCTCGTCGCTTTGATCGAGTCGGGCGCAACGGTCGCGCTCGTCTCGGATGCCGGCATGCCGGGCATTTCAGACCCCGGACACAAGCTTATCAAGCGTTGTATCGACAGAGGGATTGCGGTGGAGGCGGTTCCGGGCGCGTCCTCGCTTATCACCGCGCTCGTCATTTCGGGCCTACCTACCGATAGCTTTGTTTTTCAGGGGTTCATGCCGCGCAAAAAAGGGGAGCGCACCGCGCTCTTGGCCGAGCTGGCGGGGCAGAAGCGCACCGTGGTACTCTTCGAGTCACCCCGTCGCCTCAAAGCCACGCTCCGGGAAATCGCCGAGTTCGATGCCGACCGCGAAGTAGTCACGGCGCGGGAGCTGACCAAGAAATTCGAGCAAGTTCTCAGGGGTACGGCGGGCGAAATGCTCGAGCGCTTAGATGCGACCGAGATAAGGGGAGAGGTGGTTCTGTTGATAGCGCCGTCAAAAGAAAAACGTCCCCGAATATTGGAGGCCGATGGTTTAAGGTCCGCGGTTGTCGGTCTCATGAACGAAGGTATGCCAAAGAAGCAGGCGATTTTCGAGGTAGCTAAAGGTTTGGGTGTCGGCAAGCGTATAGTCTACGAGTCCGTTAAGGATATCCACACGTAGACTCTTGAGACAGGCCCATTGACGCTACATCCATGCTATATCGCAGGGCCGCCGGTTCTTCCTACCGGTTACTCCACTGTTGTCCGCTATACTTTTCGATCTATCAGAAGCTCCTTTTTGCAGTCTTGGCAGACATTTTTGCCTTTAAAAGTTTCGATCCGGGTGCCGCTTCCGCAAAAGACACAGACCGATTGATACTTGGATAAGACGATAGAATCACCGTCGACAAAGATCTCTAAGGGGTCCTTGATCTCTATGCCAAATGTTCGTCTTAGCTCCATGGGTATTACTATTCTTCCTAGTTCGTCTACACGCCTCACAATGCCGGTGGACTTCATGGTGTACCTCCTGCTGCTTTCCTTGACAAGTGGTTGCATCAATTATATGGTTGAGGAAAATTTGTGTCAACGCAGACTATTATAGAATTAAGTGAAATTTTTACAACAGGCGCGGGGAGATTTTAACTTGTCAAGGAAGGCTTTTTACGTAACGACGCCTATCTACTATGTTAATGATGTTCCCCATATCGGACACGGATATTCGACTATAATCGCGGACGTTATGGCTAGGTACAAGCGTTTTACCGGCTATGACGTGCTGTTTTTGACCGGCACCGACGAACACGGCCAGAAAGTAGAGAAGGCCGCGCGTGAAAAAGGGCTCTCTCCTCAAGAGCACTCCGATCGAATGGTCGAACCGTGGCAATCGTTATGGAAAAAGCTGAACATATCGTACGACGATTTTATAAGAACGACGCAGGAGCGACATATCGAGGTCGTACAAAGCATCTTCCAGGCGCTCTATGATAAAGGGGATATTTATAAGGGGCTGTATGAAGGCTGGTACTGTGTCCATGAAGAGACTTTTTATCCCGAAGCTCAACTTGTCGGCGGATGCTGTCCCGAATGCGGCCGCGAGGTCGAATGGCTGAAAGAGGAGAGCTATTATTTCAGGACCTCCAAATATCAGGAAGCTCTCCTGACGCATATCGAAAAGCATCCCGACTTCGTTCAGCCCGATTTTCGCCGCAACGAGGTTTTGAGTTTCATGGAGGGCGGCGTCCAAGACATATCGGTTTCGCGCACGACCTTTCAATGGGGCATACCCGTACCCTTCGATTCGAAGCACATCATATATGTCTGGTTCGACGCGCTAATCAACTACATTACCGGTAGCGGCTACCTCCAAGACGATGAGAAATATCGGAAATACTGGCCCGCGGACATCCATGTCATCGGCAAAGACATCATCCGCTTCCATGCGGTTATCTGGCCCATAATGCTGCTGGCGCTCGGCGTCGAGCTTCCCAAAAAAGTATTGGCCACCGGTTTCTGGACGCTCGGCGGCGAAAAGATCTCGAAATCCAAAGGCATTGTAGTCGACCCCAACGAGTTGATAGACGAGTTCGGAGAGGACACCATCCGTTATTTTCTCTTGCGCGAGATCGGCCTGGGGCTCGATGGTGAGTTCACCAAAGACGCCGTCGTGCGCAGGATCAACGGCGACCTCGCCAACGACCTCGGCAACCTCGTCCACCGCACGGTGGCGATGATGATGAAATACTTCGAGGGAGCGATTCCCGAGGCGGGGGAGGTAGGCCCGATCGACGCGGATTTAAAAAACGAAGCGCTCGGTCTAGCCGATGCCGTCGGGGAAGCGATGGATAGGATTGATATTCGAGAGGCGCTTGTGCGGATATGGAAGGTAGTCGGCAAAGCCAATAAATATATCGATGAAGCGGCCCCTTGGGCGCTGGCTAGAGAAGGACAGGCCGAGCGGCTCGCAACCGTGATGCGCACGCTCCTGGAGAGTATTCGTATCGTCGCACTCAACCTAACTCCGGTGATGCCGAAGACCGCCGCTCAGATATGGAGCCGGCTCGGGCAGGAGGGCTTCGAGGAACTCTCTTTCGAGGACGCTAAGAGCTGGGACGGTCTAGCCTCCGGCACATCGGTCAAGAAAGCGCCGCCGCTCTTTCCTCGAATCGAGATAGAAGAAGACGCATAAACTCTTGCCAAGTTGGATAGTATTGTGGTGTAGTTGTTGCTCTGAGGGTTACTTTTATGTGTGAGATCGGAGGCCGATGGGTAATAAAAGAGGCGGTTTGACCGATAGCCATGCGCATTTGGATTTCTATGGCTCAGAGCCTAAGATAGAAAAAGTATTGGCGCGCGCGGCCGAGAACGGTGTAACCGGTATAATCACGATTGCGGATAGTCTTGAGAGCAGCTATAGGGTCGTCGAGCTGGCCCGGAAGTACAGTGAGGTATACGCCGCGGTCGGCGTCCATCCCCACAACGCGAGCGACGTCAACCCCGAGACGCTCAAAGAGTTGGAGCGCCTGGCAAAAGAGCCGAAGGTCGTGGCAATAGGGGAGATAGGACTCGACTACCATAAGAACCACTCGCCCCATCTGGTGCAGCGGAAAGTCTTTGAGCAACAGCTCGAGCTGGCCAAGAAATTGAAATTGCCGGTCATAGTCCACGATCGCGATGCGGATGCGGATGTTATGGGGGCGCTTATCAAACATGGGACCAAAAAGGGGGTCTTTCACTGCTTCAGTGGAGACCTGGCGTTTGCCGAAAAAGTTCTCGCCATGAATTTCTATATATCGATCGCCGGCCCCGTCACGTTCAAAAACGCGGGCGCATTGGCCGGTATAGCCAAATTCGTTCCTTTGACCAAACTCCTCGTCGAAACCGATTCACCGTATCTTACACCTCACCCGTACCGGGGCCGCAAAAACGAGCCCGCGCATGTGCGCTTGGTCGCGGAGAAGATCGCCGAACTCAAAGAGATCGACGTTTCGGCGGTCGAGGCATCGACGCAGGAAAACATACGGCTTCTCTTCGGCATCGCTTAAATAGTCCGCTTATATTGTATCGACGCGGGTTACATCGTCTAATATTCGGGTCTCAGCGTTGGGCGACTCGAATAATCGCCGTGTTTCTGTCGATGCCGTACCGTGCCCGTCATTTAAGTTTTTCAAAACGAAACCGATTGTGCTATAATGACAGGCACTCGTTGCGATTGTGCCTTGACAACTTAATAAGCAAGCTGAAGGGACTGATTTGATGAAGGCACGTTTTCCTCAGCTAGCCGGCGGTTTTGGTGTAAGAAAGTACGAAGTGCTTCTTCTCGCGCTAATTATGGTACTTGTCTTGATGGATATGGTTTACAGTGAAGCTAAAGTAAACCTGGTCATCGATGGAGAGGCGAAGACGATAACGACGCGAGGCCGGACTGTGGCTGCTGTATTGAACGAAAACGGCGTAACGATCAAGGCATCAGACGAAGTAACGCCCGAACCCTCCGACCGAGTTAGGGAGGGTATGACAGTAAAAATACAACAAGCCGTACCATTGAAAATAAGAATCAACGAAGCTGAATTTGGAGTGATGTCGACTAACGGCACCGTTGGAGGAGCCCTGGAAGACATCGGGTTACGTCTAAAGCCCGCCGATAAAGTGGAGCCGAGTATCGACACGAGGCTCAAGGCAGGCTTAGCGATTAACGTAGCGCTGGTGACGAGCAAGTTTGAAGTCACCAAGACCACTATTCCTTATGAGACCGTAAACAAGACGGACGCGGGTCTCGATTATGGGAAGAAGAAGGTCGTAGCGGCGGGCAAGCAAGGTTTGCTCGTAAAGATTGTCGAAGTTGTGTACGAAGGCGACCGGCCGGTCACGAGAAGTGTTAAATCTCAGAGTGTTGTGACGCCGCCGTCGAGCGAGGTGGTGGCGGTCGGCACAAAACGTAAGGTCGCCCGATTGGTAGGGTCCAGTGTATCGCGAGGGGCTACTCGTGCTCCCGCCGGAAAGACGGTTGTTATGGAAGCTACCGCCTATGCGCCGAATTACGGCCCGGGCGTCGGCAGCATAACCGCTAGCGGCATGAGAGCACAGAGAGGCGTCGTCGCGGTAGACCCGAGAGTTATTCCTCTGGGCACAAGGGTGTATGTCGAAGGTTATGGCGAAGCGATCGCAGCGGATACCGGTGGAGCGATTAAAGGAAATCGTATCGACCTGTGCTATAACACACCGGGGGAATGCTTTAAGTTTGGCCGACGGGATGTAAAAGTTACCATCCTGGAATAGGTTACTACGAGGCGATGGAGCCACAGTGACTCTAGCTACGCCACACGCGACACTGGAAGTTGTCAAAAAATTTAGCCTCAGGCTCGATAAGAGCCTGGGGCAACATTTTTTGGTAGACCAGAATATCCTAAATAAAATCGTCGACGCCGCGGACCTCTCGGCCGACGACGTCGTTCTCGAAGTCGGCCCCGGCATCGGAACCCTTACCCAGGCCTTGGCCGAACGAGCGGGCAAAGTCATATCGCTCGAACTCGACCGGCGGCTAGAGCCGGTCCTCGAATACACGCTCAAAGACTTCCCCAATGCCGAGGTGGTCTTTATCGATGCGCTCAAGGCGGACTTGCCGCACCTTCCAGGAGGTCTGCCGGTTCCAAACAAGCTGGTGGCGAACCTTCCTTATCAAATAGCGACACCGCTTCTCGCCGGCTATCTCGACAACTTCGAAGAACTAAAGCTTTATGTGGTCATGATCCAAAAAGAAGTCGCCGATAGGGTCACGGCAAAACCCGCGACTCGGGATTATGGCGTGTTTTCGGTAAAAGCGCAGTTCTACTGCGATATAAACAAGGTCGCGACGATATCGAGAAACGTCTTTATCCCTCCACCGGAGGTGCGGTCGGCGGTTATCAAGATGGAGCGTTATGTCGAGCCGAGCGCGGACGTAGTCGACCGCGACCTCTTCTTCGCGGTCGTCAAAGGTGCTTTCGGGATGCGGAGAAAGACCATAAAGAATGCTCTGGCCGGGAGTGAGCCGCTCCGTCTCGACCCCTCTACCTTAGGTGAGCTGCTCCATCGAGCCGGCATCGACCCGCTGCGCCGCGGAGAGACGCTTTCAATAGATGAGTTTGCGCGTATAGCGGACGTCATCTATAAGGAGACGCATAGGTAGTTTTGCGCATGTCTCTCAAGCAACGACGAGGTTGCAAGAATATCCGCGAATGTTTCAAAATTTTATTAATAAAGAAGGATTTGACCGTACTTTGTCGTATAAAAAATATTGGCGAAGATATTCTTGCATTTGATTACCGCTCAAGGTAAACTTGTAGTTTTTGCGATTTTGATATATAATTGGTGGGTATCTGAAGGAGAGGATAATAGCGATGGCATTAATTCAAGTGCCCCATGCCGAAGTCGTCGATCGTATTCGGAAGGAGCTTGACGAGTTCGTAGGCGAAAAAATGCGTCTTAAGGCAAATATGGGGCGCTGCAAAATCATAGAAAGAGAGGGTGTTCTTGAAGAGACACACCCTAATTTGTTCGTCGTCAAAGTCGAGGAGAAGAGGGATCGTTGCAGGAGGGTCTCTTATAGCTACGCCGACGTTTTGACCAAGACGGTCGAACTTTCAAACCCCGATAACGGGGAAAACTTACTACCTTGGCTCATTCAATAATATCGAGTTTAGGCTTGACGACGGATTACGGGGCCTGGTGAACCAATGACGGCTGAGACCAGCAAAAATTTGCTTACGATTAAGGCTTTCGCCAAGATAAACCTTTACCTCGACGTAATCTCGCGCTATCCCGACGGATACCACCGGATTGTAAGTATCATGCAAAGCGTCTCACTCCATGATTTGCTCGAAATATCCGAAGCGCCCTATCCGGTCATCGACGTGCGTTGTACCGCGGGGGGCTTAAGCGGAACGACCAACCTGGCGTATCGGGCGGCGCTGGAGTTGAGGGAGCAGACCGGTGTTAGGGCGGGCGCTCGCATAAGCATCAAGAAGAACATTCCCATCGCGGCCGGATTGGCGGGAGGAAGCGCCGATGCGGCCGCGACGCTTTTCGGCCTCGACCGTCTATGGGGCCTCGACCTTTCAAGCGAGTATCTCAAAGAGATAGCGACTAGAATCGGTGCCGACGTACCGTTCTGCCTTATCGGCGGCACTATGCTGGCCGAGGGCAAAGGCGAGATACTGGCGTCCCTGACACCGGTGCCCGATGTTTCGCTGGTAATAGCGACCCCACCGATGCCTGTCTCTACCGCGGAGGTCTACCGTCAGTTCGATGAGGCGGGGCCGGCGCCGCTTGGGAAAAAAGACGAGATATTGAGCGCGCTTTACCACGGCGACGCCCGAGGCATCGCGGGTTCACTCAACAATCTTCTCGAATATGTAGTGCTCAAACGCTATCCCATAATTTTAGAGGCCAAAGATATAGCGCTTGCGTCCGGGGCGCTTGCGGCGTTGATGTCGGGAAGCGGCCCATCGGTCTTCGCGCTCTGCGGCGATGAGGTTGCGGCGCTCGAGGTCGCGCGGGCTATGCGCCTCCACGACAGCTCGTTCTTTGTGGAGGTTGTAAAACCGGCGCGTACCGGTGTGGAACTGGTGTAAGAGGCGCCAAGCGTCGGCTGGAGCGCCGATATTGGACGAAGCGCCGACCGCAATTTGAAGTTTTCCGTCGATATGTTGAGATTCTTTGAGCAAACTTCATCTAAACTAGAGGAAAAACAGGTAAGAATAACGAATATGTAACACCCAATAGAAGTTTAGAGGTGGCAAGTATTGGTAGACGCGATTGTCCTGGCCGGAGGCAATGCTCGTGGGCTCGCGCCGGTTGCGGCCAAAGGAATGGTCCCGATAAACGGCAGGCCCATGTATGAATATATTGTCGAGACTCTTTTGAGTTGCGCCGATATCGGCCGGATTTGCGTAGTGCTCCCCTCCGAAGAGGGAACGTCTCATATGGATGACCGGGTAACGATCAAGGTCGCGAGTGGTAGTTTGCCGCAAGTGGCAAAGGCCGGTTTTGAGTCTTTGGCGGCGAAGAAGCCGGTCCTTATGCTCTCGGCCGATATCCCGTTGGTAACCGTTGAGGCCGTCGGCGATTTTCTGCTTCGATGCGCAAAACGCGATGTCGATATATGTTATCCGATTATCCGTTACGGTGAGCCCGAGCGCCGTTTTCCCGGCATGAAGCGGACCTATGTCCGTTTGCGGGAAGGAAGATTCACGGGGGGGAATATTATGCTTATGAACCCGGTCGTGGTCTCGAAGAACATGGATTTGATGGAAGACGTTTATGATATGCGAAAGAGCCCGATGAAGCTCTTTCAAATACTTGGTTTTTGGTTTCTGGTCGGGTTCTTTCTGGGGATGCTCGACATTCGCCGGATGGAGCAACGAGTGGGCGATGTGTTAAACGCCACATGCGCGGGGATTGAGACGCCGTTTATAGAGATAGGGGTCGATGTCGACAAAGAATCGGATTTAAAATTGGTCGAAGCAGTTCTCTCTGGGGGTCGACATGAATAAGATAACGATAATAACCGAAGGCGCACCGCTTCCCGTGGGACCATATTCGCAGGGGATACGGGCCGAGAACCTCGTCTTTGTCTCGGGTCAGATTCCGCTCGACCCGAATACGGGGGAACTCGTCGACGGCGACATGCGAGTGCAGACGCAGCGCGCTCTTAAGAATGTCGAAGCCATCCTTTTAGCGGGAAACAGTTCGTTTGACAAGACTTTAAAGATGACGGTGTATCTGAGCGATATAGCTGATTTTTCAACCGTCAACGATGTTTTCGGTGAAATATTTTCCCAACAGCCGCCTGCCAGAGAAGCGGTTCAAGTCGCAGCTCTGCCAAAGGGCGCTAGGATAGAGATTTCAGCCATCGGGTTGGCAACCACACAGTAAAGGAGCGCAAGTATGGAAATTACAAAGGTGAGCATTCGACCGGTAGAGATGAACAAGGTGAAAGCGATAGCGAGCATTACCATCGATGACCAGTTTGTCGTTCACGATTTGCGAGTCGTCGAAGGGGACAAAGGCCTATTTGTCGCTATGCCCAGCCGTAAGTTGCCAAACGGCGATTTCAGGGATATCGCCCATCCTATCAACAGTGAGACTCGGGAGCGCATCCAAGCCGCGGTAATCGAGGAGTACAAGGGGCAGCTCGATCAATAGCAAGAACGTCTGTGTGTGCCGGCTCTGTTCTTTAGGCGATAGGGGCGTTAAATAAAACAAGGACGTTTTGCGGTAAAACCGGTATTTGGAGTGACCGCGTGTCGCATATATGTCCCGATTCTACCGGCTTAAGCCGCTTTCAGGTCGAATTTCGAAAGTGTTCGAGGGGCGCCGTTTTCCGGCGTCCGACAAGTCTTAAGTAACCCCCGCCCCTTCGATTGTTCCCGCCGGGAAACCGTTTTTTTATCAACGCTGAAGTCTGGAATCTTTTGCCGTGGATTGTCCGACATGCGCTCATTATTACGCATAGTTTTAAATATCGGGCTATAAGTGTATAATTTCTTAATTATGAACCTTGCTGTGATTGTTTTGGCCGCGGGTGAGGGAACCCGCATGAAATCGTCGACGCCGAAAGTTCTCCACGCCGTCTGCGGGAGGCCGATGTTGCACTATGTCGTCGATGCGGCCCGCGCGCTTGAGCCGAAAAAGATTATAGTCGTCGTCGGTCATAAGGCCGAGGAGGTCATGTCCGCCGTCGACGGCGTCGAGTTCGCCCTCCAAGAGGAGCAGCTCGGTACGGGGCATGCGGTGATGGCGAGCCGTCCGATGCTCTCCGGATTTGAGGGTAGTCTTGTGATCTTAAGCGGTGATACGCCCCTTATCAGACCCGAGACGATATCCGAACTCATCGATGCCTACCATACCGCGGGCGCCGCCGTCGGCATTTTGACCGCGCGGCTCGATAATCCTACCGGATATGGCAGAATCGTTCGGGCGGCCGATGGTTCGGTCGCAGCCATCGTCGAGGAAAAGGACGCGACCGAGGAGGAGAAAAGAATCGACGAGACCAATTCCGGGATTTACTGTTTTGACTCGGAGAAGCTATTTGCGGCTTTGGGGCAAGTTGGCGCCGACAACGAGCAGAAAGAGTATTATCTGACCGACGTCATCGAAATCCTGCGCGAGCAGGGTGCCGCGGTCGCCGCACGCACCGCGGGCGACGCCGATGAAATCGCCGGCGTAAACTCACGGGTGCAGTTGGCGCAGGCGGATAAGGTTATGCGCCACAGAGTCAACGAGGGCTATATGCTGCGCGGCGTGACCATCATCGAATCCGCATCGACCTTTATAACGCCCGGCGCCCAAATCGGCGCCGACACCATCATTTATCCGATGACCTTTATAGATGCCGAGACAATCATCGGCGAGGGATGTGTTGTGGGGCCATCCTCGCGACTGAAGGGCTCCAAGGTCGGGGATAATACTACGATAGACAATTCCATAGTGCTCCAGAGCACCATAGAGGACGACGCGACCATCGGCCCGTTCGCTCATGTTCGACCGGGGACGCATGTCAAGACGGGGGCCAAGGTCGGCGGTTTTGTAGAGATAAAAAACAGCGAGCTGGGCATCGACAGCAAAGTGCCGCATCTCAGCTATATCGGGGACGCACTAATCGGCGATTATGTTAATATAGGTGCGGGAACCATAACCTGTAATTATGACGGTTTCGAGAAACATAGGACCGTCGTCGAGGCCGGCGCTTTCATCGGAAGCGACACCATGCTCGTCGCCCCCGTCAAAGTAGGCAAGGGTTCGTTTACGGGCGCGGGTTCGGTTATCTCTAAAGACGTGCCCGAGGATAGCTTGGCGATTGAGCGTTCAGAGCAGCGGACAATCGGCGACTGGGCTAAGAAGCGAAGAAAAAAGGCGAGACGGCCTGAACAGTAAAGCATGAGGAGATAATGGCTAGCGAAGAAAGCAAACGGTTGATGATGTTTAGCGGCCGGTCCATACCGGCGCTCGCCCAGGAGATCGCGGGGCATCTCGGGATACATCTGGGTGAGGTGGAGTTGGCGACCTTCAGCAGCGGCGAAATCTACGTTCGGTACCTCGAAAGCGTGCGGGGCGCCGAGGTCTTTGTCGTTCAAACATTGTGTGATCCCATAAACGACTATCTGGTCGAGCTGCTGATCATGATCGACGCGCTCAAACGCGCTTCCGCGCACCGGATTTCCGCGGTTGTCCCATTTTACGGCTACGCGAGGCAGGACAAGAAGGCGGCCGCGCGAGAGCCCATCACAGCGAAGCTCGTCGCCGACATCTTGATGACCGCCGGTATCAACAGAGTGATAACGGTAGACCTGCATGCCGGGCAGATACAAGGCTTCTTCAACGTCCCTGTCGACCACCTGACGGGCCTTCCGCTCCTGGTGGACTACTTTAAAGAGAAAAACCTCGAAAATCTGGTTATTGTCTCGCCCGACGTCGGCAGGGTAAAAATGGCTAAGAAGTTTTCGGACAGAATCGGGGCGACGCTTGCTATTCTTCATAAGAGCCGACCGGCGCATAATGTCGCCGAGATATCGCACGTTATAGGTGAAGTCGAAGGAAGGCCGTGTCTGCTCGTCGACGACATGGTGGATACCGCCGGGACGCTGAGCAACGGCGCCCAGGCGCTTATGGAGCACGGCGCGAAAGAGGTCTTCGCCGCCGCGACGCATCCGGTACTATCCGGTCCGGCAATCGACAGGATAGCCAAGTCGCCGATAAAAGAGCTGGTGGTCTTGGACACGCTTCCGATACCGGAGAATAAGCTTCTATCCAGGATAAAGGTCGTCTCCATCGCACAGCTCTTTGCTGAGGCGATTAGAAATGTATACGAGGACAGGTCGGTAAGCGAGCTTTTCGACGGGCAAAACCAAGACTAGGGACGAGAAGCGGTTTACAATTACAGGTAAATGATGATTATATGGCATGTCGCGGTTGGGCCTAAAAAGCGGCTCGCTAAGGAGTTGACAGGTCGGCGGCATGGCGAAAGCACAGGAGTGATGAGATGGAAACAGCCGAACTTAAGGCGGAAAAGCGTGATGTCGTAGGTAAAGAGTCGAGCAAAAAACTGCGACGTGAAGGAAGGGTGCCCGCGGTCTTATACAGCGACGGGGAGTCGTCGACGCTGACAGTCGACGCCCGTGACTTTCGCGCGATCGTGCACTCGAAATCAGGAACCAACGTTATCGTCAAGCTCAAAATCGCGGGTATGCGGAGCCACCCGAGCGCGATAATCAAAGAGATTCAAAAGAATCCCTTGCGGAACGAGTATTTTAGTATCGACTTTCAGAAGATAGCGATGGATGAGAAGATAAACGCGATGGTTCCGATATCGGTCGTAGGGGAAGCGCCCGGTGTAAAAGCCGGCGGGATGCTCGAGCAGCAGCTTTGGGAAGTAGAGCTTGAGGGTCTGCCTACGGACATGCCGGGAAACCTTGTGGTCGACGTGAGCACTTTGGTGGTCGGTGCCGCCATCCACGCGCGGGATATCGTAATTCCCGCCGATATCGAGCTGGTGACCGACCCGGATTCGACGATTCTTGCCATATCCTTAGGCAAGGCGGAGGTCGAGGGCGCTGAAGCGGTCGAGGGCGCTGAGCCTGAATTGGTCGCAAGCGGCGGAGCCGCGGCTAAAGCGGCCGAAAAGGAAGCCGAAGCGTCTAAATAGGATCAAACCTGGAAGCGCGGGCGCGATCCGCGCTTTTTTCTTTGAGGTTGCATGAATATAGTAGTAGGATTGGGAAATCCCGGAACCGAATATGAATCGACACGCCATAACGCGGGCTTTATGGTCGTCGAGCGCTTGGCGCAAACCCGCGACATCGCTCTCGACAAGAGAACCCGGTTGGCGCGGTGGGGCGAGGGCGCCATCTCAGGGATACCGGTAACGTTAGCCGAGCCGCGCACGTTCATGAACAATAGCGGGCTGGCGGTGAAGGAGCTTCTCAGGGCGGCCGACGCGGACCCCGAGAAGCTCATCGTCGTCTACGACGACCTCGACCTGGAGCCGGGTCAGATACGCGTTCGAGAGAATGGCGGGAGCGGCGGACATAAAGGAATAATCTCCATCGTAGACCAAATCGGCTCCGGCGCGTTTGTGCGAGTGCGGGTCGGCATCGGCAGGCCGCCGGGCCGCCAAGACCCGGCGCGCTATGTTCTAAGCCCTTTTAGCAAGCGTGAGCGCGAAGATATGGCTGTCACAATCGAGCGCGCGGCGGACGCGGTAGCATATTTGCTCTCGGAAGGCGTCACCAAAGCTATGAACGAGTTTAATCGCCGTTCCGACCAAGACTAAATTTTGAATCGAACCAACAGGGGCCTGGGCAGCTTGCCGAGGCCTATGCGGCATGCGAATGATGCGGGGATTTATGTGGAAATAAGCAAACTGGTCGAATATATCTCAAGCGACGAGCGCTATAAGAGTATTATCAGCGAGTTAAAGAGCGGCTCCGAAGCGGACGTGTCGATTAGCGCGAGCGCGCGGGCTTTTCTGCTCGCGGCGATTCGCTCGGATTTGCGCTCATCGATGCTGGTACTAACGGCAAGCGCGGAGCGCGCCGTCCGTCTGGCCTCGGACTTGCGGGCGTTCTCGGTCGACGCGGATGTCTTCCCGGACCCCGAGACGATGCCCTATGATCCGCTCTCACCCGGCGCGGCATCCGCGGGTAAGCGACTCGCGGTTCTCGACAGCATGGCCGCGGGCGTGCCGCGGGTGTGGGTAAGCTCCATTCAGACGGCGATGGGCGTACTGCCTCCCGTCACGGAATCACTCCATCATCCGGTCGAGGTGCGCGTCGGTGAGACGATAGATATCTATGGCTTAGCTGAGCGGTTGGTGTCGATGGGCTATTTGCGAACGATGCGCGTCGAGGGCCAAGGTCGGTTTAGCGTGCGCGGCGGCATCATCGACGTCTTTCCGGCACAGGGGAAGACACCAATCCGTATCGAGCTTTTCGGCGACGATGTCGAGTCGATACGGACATTCAGCCCGACAACACAGCGCTCGACCGGCAATATGATCAGCGCCGTCGTCTACGGATGCCGTCACCTATCGCTCAACGAGGGCAATATCGAACGGGCGCTCCGGAGGCTTCCGGAGAGATACCGGGCCGAGCATGAAGATGAGATAGCCGCGTTGCGGGAGTTTCGCTACTTCGACGGAATCGAGAAATACCTGCCGTTTCTCTACGAAGAGACGGCTTCATTGATGGATTACCTGCCGGAGCATTGTATAATCGTCCTCGATGAACCCGAGGAGACGGAGCAAGCGGGCGAGCGCTACTACGAGCAGCAACAATCCTATATCGAGCACCTGGTGGAGGACAGCGCCGCGACGGGCTCGGCCGATACGTACTTCATGCGGCCGGCGGCGCTCCTCGAGAAGGGCGCGCCGACTTTGCGGTTGTTCTCTATAGGCCAATCATCAAACGAGGTCATGAGTTTTGCGGCCTCGGCGATTCAGCCGCTTTTCGGAGACATCGACGCGCTAGAAAAACTTCTCAAAGATTATGTAAGCGCCGGAATGGCGGTCGTAGTGGTTCTGCGCAATGAGGGAGAGCGCGCGCGTATGGCAGAGATATTCTCTGAGCGGGGGATTGCCTACTCGCGGGATTCGCTCGTTTTGCACGGTGTCTGTCTCGCGCTCGGAAATCTTTCCGGCGGTTTCGACAGCGGCGACCTCGCGCTCGCGGTAGTATCCTTTGCCGATATTTTCGGGAGGCAAAGCGCCGCGACTAAAGTCGGCGGTGTGACGCCGGGTCGGGCTATCGCAAGCGTCTCCGAACTCAACCCGGGCGACTTTGTCGTCCACAGCAACCACGGCATAGCGGTCTACGCGGGGCTCAAGCGGCGCGAAGTCGCCGGTATCGTCCGCGATTACGCGCTCCTCGAGTATGCCGGTACCGACAAGCTCTTTGTCCCGATGGAGCAGCTCGACCGGATAACCCGCTTTATCGGCACAGCCGGCGAGGAGCCGACTATATCGCGACTCGGCAGCGCCGAGTGGCTCAAAGCGAAGCGAAAGGTTCAAGCATCCGTCAAGAAGGTCGCCTATGACCTTTTGTCGCTCTACGCCGAGCGTTCGAAGGCGAGGGGCCACGCGTACTCGGCCGATACGGCGTGGCAAAACGAGATGGAGGGCGACTTTGTCCACGTCGAGACGCCCGGCCAACTGACCGCGATAGACGATGTCAAGCGCGACATGGAAGCCCCAAAGCCTATGGACAGGCTGATATGCGGCGACGTCGGCTACGGTAAGACCGAGGTCGCGGTCCGCTCCGCGTTCAAGGCGGTCGTAGACGGCAAGCAGGTTCTCGTTCTCGTGCCGACGACTATTCTGGCGCAGCAGCACTACACCACATTTAAAGAGCGGCTCTCGGCCTATCCGGTCAATGTCGATATGGTCAGCCGCTTCAGGTCGCGCAACGAGCGGAAGGATACCATAAAGCGTTTTAACGAGGGCGAAGTAGACATTCTGATAGGGACGCACCGGCTGCTCCAGGCCGATGTGAAACCGTTCGACCTGGGGCTCGTAATAATCGACGAAGAACAGCGCTTCGGGGTCAACGACAAAGAGAAAATCCGCAACTTCAAAAAGAGCGTCGATGTCCTGACGCTGAGCGCTACGCCGATACCGCGTACTATGCAGATGTCACTGGCGGGTGTGCGCGATATGTCGGTGATAGAGACGCCCCCCGAAGATCGCCGCCCGATCATCACCCATGTCGGCCGTTATGATGAGGAGATGTTGCTCCGGGCCGTCCGCCGTGAGCTTGGCCGGGGTGGGCAGGTTTATTATGTCCATAACCGCGTAGAGACCATTACCGGTGTCGCGGTGCGCCTGACCTCGCTAGTGCCCGAGGCGCGCGTCGCCGTCGCGCATGGGCAAATGAGCGAGAACCAACTTGAAAAGATAACGGCGGCGTTTCTAGAAGGTGATTACGATGTCCTAGTCAGCACGACTATCATCGAGTCGGGAATCGATATCCCGAACGTAAACACGCTCATAGTCGACCGCGCCGAGCATCTGGGCCTGGCCCAACTCTACCAACTAAGGGGGAGGGTCGGACGGAGCGAGCGCCGCGCCTACGCCTACTTTTTCTTTACTCCGAACCGGCTCCTAACCGGCCGGGCTTTCGAGCGGCTCAAGACGATCAGCGACTTTACCGAGCTGGGCTCCGGCGTCAAGATAGCCATGCGCGACCTCGAAATCAGGGGAGCGGGCAGCCTCCTCGGAGCCGAGCAGAGCGGGCATATGTCGGCGGTAGGTTTTGAACTCTACTGTCAGATGTTGCGCGAAGCTATCGAGGAGATGGAGGGAAAATCGGTGGCGGAACCCGCCGAGATAAAGATCGATTTGCCGGTCGACGCGTACCTGCCGGAGCCGTACATCGCCGAGGAGAATCTGCGGGTAGAGGCGTACAAAAAGATAATCCTCGCGCGGTCGCCCGAAGACCTCGATGAAGTCGCCTTGGAGTTAGCCGACCGTTTCGGTCCGGTTCCGGAGCCGGTCGACGCCTTGCTCGGTATCGCGCGCCTACGCTTAATCGCCAATGTTCTCGGCATAAAAGAGGTCAGCCTGCAATACGGCAAAGTAAGGGTGTCTCCGATACGAGTGCCCAAGCACCAAGAGGTTGTGTTATCGGTGTCATATAAAAATTTGTTATTCAAGCCCGAGCGCGAATACCTCCAGGTAGCCAAGGTGGAATCGTCGAACATAATTCCCTTCATGTTGTCTTTATTTAGTGATATAATGAGTTCGCTCTCTTCAAGAGACGATGTAAGCACGAAAGCGAGGTAATTTGATGAAAGTTTTGAGGTACGGCACGGCAATCGCGCTTATCGCGGTGGTTGCTCTATCCGTAGCCGGCTGCTCCAAAGAGCCCCTGGCTGCAAAGGTTAACGGTAAGAAGATCACATTGGCCGAGGTGGATGTGAGGATGGCTCAAATGGTTGGGCAGCAGGCCGAGATGTTCCAAGGAGAGCAGGGCGAGCAGGCGAAAGTGCAATTCCGAAATCAAGTCTTAGACCAAATGATTGAAATGGAATTGCTCATGGCTGAAGTCAACAAACGCGGCATCAAGGTGACCGATAAAGAGATAGACGACAAGTTAAAAGAGTTGATGAAAGAGTACGGTCTCAAGGAGCAAGCGGAACTCGAAGCGGCTCTTAAGCAGCAGAACATGACGCTTGTCCAGTTTAAAAAAGAGTTGGCGGACCGTATCCAAATAGAGAAACTCGGCGAGCAGGTGACCAAGGATATCAAGGCTTCGAACAAAGAGGTCAAAGAGTATTACGAAAAGAACAAGGCGAGTTTCGCGGTAAAAGACCAGGTACAGGTGGCTCACATTCTCGTCCAAGAAGAGGATAAAGCCAAGAAGATACTCGCGGATGTCCGGGCGGGCGCGGATTTCTCCAAATTGGCCAAAGAGCACAGCATCGACCCGGGGAGCAAAGATAAAGGCGGCGAGATGCCGATGACCGACAAAGACCAGTTTGTTCCAGAGTTTGCGGAGGCGTCCTGGAAGCTTGAGCCCGGGCAAATCAGCGATCTCGTAAAGACGACCTACGGCTTTCATATCATCAAGATGATCGCCAAGAAGAATGGCGGAGAGAAGGCATACAAGGAAGTCAAAGACGAAGTCGAAGAGCAGATGCTCAGCGCTGAGAAGCAAGAGACTTTCGGAAAGTGGCTCGAGGAGCTAAAGAAGAAGGCAAAAATCGATAGATATATAGACGCTAATCCACCGCAGGTAGCGCCGGGAGCGGCTCCAGGTGCGGCCCCGGGAGCGGTTCCGCCCGCCGACCAGGGAGCGCCTCAAAATACGGTGCCCCAGACAGGCAAATAATAATTTAAAATCAAAGGCCCGCAAATGCGGGCCTTTTTTTGATACACGCGGATTGCTCCGGATGGTTTCGGGAAAAGACCTAATATGGGGTCGGGGCCGGTGGAGCCGCTTGAGCGCCCGATATAGGCGCGCTATGTATCCCGCCGGGTAGAGTATACTTCGCCGTCTTTTCGTGGTATCTTTCTCTCTGTGGAGGTGGACTCTATGGCGGGCGATTACGGATGTGAGGACCTTATAGAGCTGATGGCGACGCTCCGCGGCCCGCAGGGGTGTCCGTGGGACAAAGAGCAGACCCATGAGACACTCCGGCGCTATCTTATCGAAGAGGCCTATGAGACCGTCGAAGCAATCGACAACGGTGACCGTCGGCACTTAATGGAGGAACTCGGCGACCTCTTGCTCCAAATAGTCTTTCACGCCCAAATCGCCTCGGAGGCGGGGCAATTTACGATGAGCGACGTCGCCGAAGGCATTGTCACCAAGCTTACGCGGCGTCATCCGCATATCTTCGGCGAAACGCAAGTTTCTTCCGCCCGCGAAGTGGTAATAAACTGGGAAAAAATCAAACACGAAGAGAAAGAGCGAGTTCGCGTGCTGGAGGGTGTTCCTAAATCGCTCCCGGCGCTACTCTATGCTTTTCAGATGCAAGGCAAAGCCGCCAGGGTCGGTTTCGACTGGGAAAACATCGAGGGAGCGCTCGAGAAGGTCGTCGAGGAGGCCGGGGAGCTTGCAAGGGCCGGGGCGGGCGACGGCGGCATCGAGCAGGAGGTCGGTGATTTGCTCTTCGCCCTCGTCAACATCGCGCGCCATCTTGAGGTCGAGCCCGAACTCGCGCTTAGAAAAACCTGCGAGAAGTTCGAGAGAAGATTTTGCTACATCGAGGACGAAGCGGCTCTGCGGGGGCAAAATCTTGCCGACATGACCCTGCAAGAGAAGGATAAGCTATGGGACGAGGCGAAAGAGCAAGAGTAGCCGCGGACCTTTGGTAGCTCATAGTTATATGAATTTCTTACTATTTCTTACTAAAACAGGAGGCGAAATGAGCACGATCGATCAGATTATCGGTAGGGAGATTATGGATTCGCGGGGCAATCCGACCGTGGAGGTCGAGGTCGTCCTCGAAAACGGGTATCTCGGGCGGGCGGCGGTTCCCTCCGGGGCGTCCACCGGCGCATATGAGGCGCTAGAGTTGCGCGATGCCGACCCCGGACGCTATCTCGGAAAAGGGGTTCAAACAGCGGTCGACAATATCAACGAGATCATAGCGCCCGAGATTATAGGTTTTGACAGCCTGGACCAGAGGTTCATCGATTTGACCATGCTCCGGCTCGATGGTACGGATAACAAGAGCCGTCTCGGCGCCAACGCCGTTCTCGGCGTCTCCCTAGCGGCGGCGAGCGCGGCGGCGAACTATCTCGGGCTGCCGCTCTATCGCTATATCGGCGGGGTCAACGCCCACGTTCTGCCGGTTCCGATGATGAACATATTAAACGGCGGTGCGCACGCCGACAACAACGTCGATTTTCAGGAATTTATGGTCATGCCGGTCGGCGCCGCCTCTTTTAAGGAAGGCTTGCGCATGGGTGCCGAGGTCTTCCATAGTCTGCGTAAAGTATTAAAAGCCAAGAAGCTCAACACGGCCGTCGGCGACGAGGGCGGCTTCGCGCCCGATCTCTCATCGAACGAGGACGCGATAAGAATGATCATCATTGCGATTGAAGAGGCCGGCTATATACCGGGCAAGGAGATATTTATCGCCCTCGACCCGGCTGCCAGCGAATTCTATAAGGACGGAAATTACGTTCTGGAAGGCGAAGGCCGGACCCTTTCAGCCTCGGAGATGGTCGACTATTACGCCCAACTGAGCGAGAAATACCCCATCATCTCAATCGAGGACGGCATGTCGCAAGACGACTGGGATGGCTGGAAGGAGCTGACCGAACGGATCGGTGAAACAGTCCAAATCGTCGGCGACGACCTCTTTGTGACCAACGTAAGGCGGCTCAAGGCGGGAATTGAAACGGCGACCGCCAACTCGATTCTGGTCAAACTAAACCAAATCGGCAGCCTTACCGAGACGCTCGAGGCGATAGAGATGGCGCAAACAGCCGGTTACAGCGCGGTAATCTCGCACCGTTCGGGCGAGACCGAAGACACGACCATCGCCCACCTGGCGGTCGCGCTCAACGCGGGCCAGATAAAGACCGGCGCGCCGTCGAGAAGCGACCGTGTCGCGAAATACAACGAATTGCTCCGCATCGAAGAGGAGTTGGGCTCCGCGGCGGCTTATCGCGGCATGGAAGCGTTCTACAACATAAGCCGCTAACCATAAGGCTTGGCGGTTGACGCACGGTATTAACGGAATTAACGCGAGTTTTTTTGGAGGCGATGTGAGACACGCGAAGATAGTATGCACGATAGGGCCGGCTAGCCGGGATAAAACGGTCATGAGAAGGCTGCTCGATGCCGGCATGGATGTCGTGCGTATCAATATGGCGCACGGAACGCACGACGACCACGCCCTCACAATCAAATTTACACGGGCCATGGAAGAGGAGACCGGCCGGCCCATCCCGGTTCTTATGGACCTCGCGGGCCCAAAACTCAGGGTCGGCGAGGTCGATGGCGGTGAAGTAGAGCTTATCGACGGTGACGAGTTTGTCGTCACCACTCGCGATATTCTCGGCACTAAAGACGCCGTCTCTATCAACTACCACGACCTGCCCGGGGATGTGCGGCCGGGCGACACCGTCTTGATAGACGAAGGTTTAATAACGCTGGAAGTGCTGGGGGTCGAGGGCGAAGATGTGCGCACCCGAATCATCGAGGGCGGCCCGCTCAATTCGCGCCGGGGAGTTCATCTTCCGGGCGTCAAGGTCAGCCTCTCGCCGCTCTCCGAGAAAGATCGTGCCGATTTAGAGTTTGGCCTTGAGAAGGGCGTAGACTGGGTCGGCCTATCGTTCGTCAGGAACGCGGAGGATATCGAGTTGCTGCTGAGCCTGATAGCGGAGGCATCTTCCAGCGCCAAAGTAATCGCCAAGATCGAAAAGACCGAAGCGGTCGAGGACTTCGATGATATTTTAAGGGTTTCGCACGGCATAATGATAGCACGGGGCGACCTCGGTATCGAGATGCCTACCGAGAAGGTCCCGTTTGTGCAGAAGATGATCATCGACAGGTGCATGAAGGCGGCCAAGCCGGTCATCACCGCGACTCAGATGCTCGATTCGATGATACGCAACCCCCGCCCTACGCGCGCCGAAGTAAGCGATGTCGCCAACGCGGTTTTGGATGGGAGCGACGCCTTGATGCTCTCGGGCGAGACCGCGATGGGCAGATTTCCGATTGAGAGCGTCGAGATGATGGGGCGGAGCATCATGGAAGCGGAGAAGGTTCTTACCTATTGCGTCGACCGCGGCGGAGCCAAAGGTAAAGCTGTCGGCACGACCTCGGCGATTAGCCGGGCTACGTGCGAAATCGCCTCGTCGCTCAAGGCTAAAGCCATTATCACCTCCACGCAGTCGGGCGAGACCGCCAGGCAGGTCGCAAAACACCGCCCGCTCCAGCCGATAGTGGCGGTGAGCCCGAGCCCGGAAGTCGTTCGGCAGCTCCAACTCTCATGGGGCGTCATCCCGCTTGTCGCGAGCCCGAGCATTCATCTCGACAACATGTTCGATATTGCCGTCGACATCCCGCTCAGGGTCGGCTTGATAGACAGCGGAGACCTCGTGGTAATCACCGCCGGCGTGCTGGTAAATGTGCCGGGAACTACTAATCTGATAAAGGTCCATCGCGTTTGAGCCGTTCGGTATGGCGGTTGACGCTCGACGCGCAGCGGCCAAGGCGGGCTTTCTTTTTACCGCGAGCGATTGTAATATTATAGTTAAGAAGGTTGGCCGGCGGGCGCTGGGGCGCTCTACCAATATTCGTAGCAATCGATACGGCAAGAGAGATAGCTGTGAGAACAGAGCAAAGGGGCAAGAATAAACAGCGGACGACTATGAAGTCCCTTAAACCGGCGCAGCTCAAAACCGCGTCGGGCGCTAAAGTCACGCCGGCGAAGGCGCGGCGCAAACCGGGCAAAGTCACGGCTATACGCCCGAAGCGGCGGGCTCGGCCCAATGTCGGGCGCATCATCTTACTCGGAATATCGATTGCGCTCATAGCTTGGGCCGTCTATCCGGTAACATACCGCATGGAGCACAGCCGTGAGCTGGCGCGTCTCGATACCCAGTTAGCGCGGATCAAGGCCGAAAATATCCGGCTCAAGGGAGAACTCAAAGAGTTGGACTCGGACGATTATGTCGAGCAGCAAGCCAGGTCGCTCGGGCTATCAAGAGCCGACGAGGAGATTATCATAGTCGTTCCCGAAAAGCCGAAAGAGTCGCTCAAGCCGAATCCGGATGACGCCGCAAAGAACGGGCAAAACGAAGGGTTCTCTTCGCTTTGGAAGCGTTTAACCGATTGGCTTACGGGTGTTTTTTAGGAAAACTAAATATCCAACAAGCGGGGATTTCGACGATAATACCCGCTTAGACATAGAGAAAAGTATCCTCACGGATGTTTTTTTGTTGTTTAATGGAGGATGTGAAAGAGAAGATAGCCGAGGATGATAGAGTAATCATCGAGACGCAAATCAAGCGCAAGCCTCGCCGACTAAGGCGCGTGGCTGCTCGCTGTGATTTCGGTTGTCCCGAAGTTGTCGAAACGGAACCGTTTTTGAGCGATGGAACGCCCTTTCCAACCCTTTATTGGCTTACTTGTCCGATGAAAGTCAAGGCCGTAGCGCGACTTGAAGCTAGCGGCTGGGCGGCCGGGTTTATCGACAGGCTCTCCCGCGATACGGAGTTACGGGCCCATCTCAACCAGGCCCAACGGGAGTACGGAGAGGCCCGCAAGTGCGGCGTACGCGATACGGCCCATCCCGTATACGACAAGGGCATCGGCGGCGTGCGAGACCTCGACGCCATCAAGTGCCTTCACGCGCACTTCGCGCACTATCTCGTGTCCGGGTCTAATCCCGTCGGCAAGCTGGTGGCGGAGAATCTCGGAGCCGGGGCGTGCGACGCGCGCTGTGACGGCAAATGAAAGCGGCGGTCATCGATATCGGTACCAATACGGTGCGGCTTCTAATCGCCGAGGAGGGCGCCGACGGCAAATGGCTCGATGTCGTGCGCGAAGTCGAGATAGCGCGACTCGGCGAAGGGGTCGAGCAGAGCCGGGAGATAAACCCGCGGGCGATGGAGCGCACGGTTGCCATACTCGAGGGCTACCGGGATTTAATGCTCAAACACGGCGTGCGCAAGGTGCGCGCGGTGTCGACGAGCGCGATGCGCGACGCCCGCAACGCGGACGATTTTATCGCCATGGTCGAGCGCCGGCTCGGGCTCCAAATCGAGGTCATCTCAGGAGAAGAAGAGGGGAGGCTCACCTTCGCGGGCGCCGCGTCGGAGTCGGCCGTCGCGCCCGGCGGCATGACCCTCGTCGTCGATGTAGGCGGCGGGAGCACCGAGTATATCCGGGGGGCCGGCGGCGGTGTTCTCGATGCGGTCAGCATCGATATCGGCGCGGTCCGCCTTACGGAACTCTTTTTCAAATCCGACCCACCGACCGATACCGAGTTCGCGGCGGCGCGCGCGATGATAGGGGAACGGACGCGCGATCTCTTCGAGCGCATAGTCGCGGCAAAGCCAAACGCTCTGGTGGCCGTAGCCGGAACCGCCACCCAGTTAGCCGCTGTTCTATATAGCGTTGAGCCCTACGACTCGGCGCGAATCCACGGCTCGAGAATCACGCGCGGTCAGCTGCAAGCATTGGTCGCACAGCTAGCGTCGCTCGACCTCGACGCCCGCAAAGCGCTGACCGGCATGGACCCCAAGCGCGCCGACGTCATAATCGCCGGAGCCCTCATCCTCGACGAGACGCTTGAGAGACTTGATTTTGCCGAGATGGTCGTTAGCGAGCACGACATCCTGGATGGCCTGATTCGCGCGCTTGGCGACGGGTCGACTTCGTAAGCCCTTTGTCGGTCCGAGAAGAACCGGATTGATATGTTTTGGATATGTTTTAGCGCAACGAAAAACAATCCATATTTAACTAGGATTTTATGAGTAAGATTTATATAATCGAAGAGATGCCCGAGTGGCGGAATAGGCAGACGCAGCGGACTTAAAATCCGCCGACCTTTAGGTTGTGCCGGTTCGACTCCGGCCTCGGGCACCATACTTTGAACAACCGGCGGTTAGCCGGCTTTGTGCTTCCGTAGGCGATAAGCCCAACAAAAATCTACCCACAATAATCAACGATAAATCCCCAAAGACGCCCCGCAAAATCCTTGATGCAAGCTGTTACCGGGCAAGTTTTATCTGGTCATTCTTATGGAAACTACTAAGTAGCGATAGAATTTAGACGACGATAAGAGCGGTGTCCGCGCCGTACTGTGAGAAGTTGGGGATGATGAGCAAGGATAGCGAGACTTTTAGGGAACTCGAGAGGGAGCTTAAGCGGTTCAAGAAACTCTTCGCGGAGGCTTTCGATGCCATAATCGTCTTCGGGCTCGATGGGACCATCGTCGACTCGAACGGCTACGCGAGCGAGCTTACCGGTTATTCGAGAGACGAACTCCTGCAAATGGACGCGTTTGGGCTGCGCCCGCACTCCGAGCGCCCGCAGGTGCGGAAAATACTCGATATACTCATCGCAAAGGGCCACGTTCGCGATTTCAGCGAAACTCACTTTAAGAAAAAGGACGGGACGTTGATTCCCGTCGAGATCAACGCGAAAGTCATCAAAGTAAACCGCCGCGCTTTTATATTGAGTATCGCCCGCGACATCACCGAGCGACTGCGAATCGAGAAAGAGCTGCGCGAAGGAAAAGACAACCTCGAACTACTCAACAAGGTCGCCCTTGAGATTACTTCACGCCTGGACTTTCGGGAGATTCTAACGCGCGTAGTGGAAAATGCGGTCGAAAGCATGGGCGGAAACGCGGGTGCGATAGGTTTCTACGATGAGCATGACGGCACGGTAAGCTATCCTTACCTCTACAATATGCCGCGAAATCTCGAGAAAGCCATAATAAGAAGGGGTGACGGGCTTTTCACCCGCGTCATCGAGACTAGAGAGCCGGTCATCATAGAGGACTATCCAAACCATGAGTTGGCGGTGGAGGAGTTCGTGGAGGCCGGCGTGAAATCAGCGGCCCTGGTCATATTGGAATCGAAGGAGACGGTCCTTGGAGTGCTCGGCGTCTTCGCCGTCGAGCCGGAGTCGGGGTTGCTCAGCGAAGGATTGGGCCTCTTGGTCGGTATGGGGCGCCAAGCCGCGGCGGCCGTTGAGAACGCGCGCCTCTTCGAGCGGGTAAAGGATTCCGAGGCGCGCCTGCGTGACCAAAATCGCAACCTACAGATACTCGCCAGGACCGCGCTTGAGATAACGTCCGGTCTTGAAGTCGACAAGTTTCTCCCGCTTATCGTCAGGCGCGCCGTGCAGTTGTCCAACGCCGACGCCGGTGCCGTCGGGTTTTACGATGAAAAATCGGATACCCTTACATACGGCCACGCATATCGTTTTCCGGGCACCTTGTCCCAGGCGGCCATACACTCCGGGGTCGGGGTGACCGGGGATGTCATCAAAACGAAACGGCCGTCTCTGGTAAACGAATGCCCGCCGCACGCGGCATCTTCCGTTGAGTTTGCGGGTTGCGGGGTAAAGTCTTTGATTGTCGTACCGCTGCTCGTAGACGAACGGCTGATAGGTTCGCTCTTGGTCGGCAACCTTAGCGAGGCGCGCAAATTTAGCGGCAACGACTTGACGATGGTCGAAGCGGTCGGACGTCAAGCGGCGATAGCCATCGAGAACTCGCGGCTCTTCGCGGAGACCGAGGAGCGGGCGAGGCGCAGCGAGGCCGCGAACGAGATAAGCCGAATCATCAGCTCCACCCTCGAACTCTCCGAAGTCCTCCAACGGGTCATCAATGAGACAAGCAATGCTATCGGCATCGAGGCCGGAGGCATCTTCTTTTACCAGCCTGATGAGGGTAGGTTCTACGGGCAGATGGGCTATGGTCCGGTCGGTGAGCGCATCCATGACATCGTCGAGGACGCGAGCAAGTTTCGCTTCGCCGCCGAGGCGATAAAGACCAAAGAATATGTGTTGATCAAGGACGCCAATATCGACCCGCGGGTTCCCTATAATTATGTTCAGATGTTTGGGCTGCGCTCGGTACTGGTGCTGCCGCTGGCCGTTAAAGACAAGGTGAGCGGGGTTATCGTATTAAGCCATACCGACGGGGAGCATGAATTCGACGAGGACCAGATAGCGTTTGCCGAATCCATCGCATTGCAGGCGGCAATCGCTATCGAAAACGCTCGTCTATTTGAAAAAAGCCGCCAATCGGCCAAGGAGGCGGGCCTGCTTATCGAAGCCAGCGATACGCTCACCTCCGCGCTCAATATCAATGATGTCCTCCAGCGGCTCGGCCTAGTCGCTACCGAGTTGACAGGGTTGAAGCGCGGCAGTATCCAGTTTTACGACCCCGAACGCCGGGGCATCGAATTTGTCGCGAGTATCGGTCGGCCAAATTTCGCGGTGGGGACGCGCGTCTCGCTAACGGAGATGGGCGATATGCTCGCCTCGATGTATGCGGAGATACGAACGGTCGTCATCGATGACCTCCAAACCGAGAGCCCACTCCGGGACTTCGTCGCGGACTTGGATATGAAGTCGCTCCTCGGTGTGCCCATAGCTCAGCGTGATGAAATAATCGGCGGCCTGTTTCTCGATAACCCGGGCGCCTCTCCGGCTTTTACGCCATCGCAAATCAGGCTGGCTGAAGCGATAGCGAGAGAGGCGGCGCTGGCCATATCGAACGCGCGTCTCTACGAGAAGATAAAGGACGCCTATGAGCGCGAGAGATACGTAGCCGATGTCCTGCAGCGCAGTTTCTTGCCGGGGCGCTTGCCGCAAATACCCAACACCGAACTGGCGGTCTACTATGCGTCGGCGAGCGAGGCCGCTAAAATCGGCGGAGATTTCTACGATTTCATCGACATCTCGGACAGTCTTATCGGACTGGTCATCGGTGATGTCAGCGGCAAAGGTATCGAAGCCGCCTCTACTACCGCGCTCGCAAAATATACGATGCGCTCGTTCGCCTACCAAGCCAAATATGCCTCAGGCGTCGTCGAGATGGCTAACCGGGTCATATCGCGAGACATCGAGACCGGCACTTTTATCACCCTTGTTTACGCGGTTTACGATTGGAACAGCGGTCGCTTGTTAATCTCCAACGCCGGACATCCTCATCCCATACATTATTCGGGAACGCTCCGTCGGGCGCGCCAGATAGAAAATTTCAACGCGGCGTTCGGCATTTTACCGGACTTGGCCTATACCGAGACGGTCGAGAGGTTGAGCGAGGACGACTTCCTCGTCTTCTACACCGACGGGGTAATCGAGGCGCGGCACGGCTCGGAGTTCTACGGCGTAGAGCGCCTGATGCGCGCAGTAGAGGTTCACGCGTACCTCTCCGCCGAAGAGTTGGTCGGACGCGTGATAGAGGAGGTCACGTTCTTCGCGCGCGGCCGCCTCACCGACGATATCGCCCTGAGTATACTCAGAAGAAAGTCGGCTAAGTAGAATACCTGGTATTTTCGGCTACTTCACCGTAAAATTATATCTCGAGGATTCTTATGAGGACTAAACCCTCGAAATGTTGGGCGCGCTCACACCCGTTTGTTTTTGCCGCGTCCGTTGTTCCCAAGAGGCCGTTCCCGTTTCTATCCGGTTGCGTATTGTGAGGTATGTCGATGCATGACAATAATATAAAGCGGTTGTTGAACGATATGAAGAGCGGCCAAATCGATGTCGATGAGGCTTACGCCAAACTAAGGGATTTGCCCTTCACGGAGCTGGGGTTCGCTAAGGTCGATAACCACCGCGCGCTGCGAAAGGGATTCCCGGAGGTCATATACTGCGAAGGAAAGACCGCGGAACAGGTAGAGGCTATCGCCGCTACTATCCTTGAGCGGGGAAGCGCGCTTTTGGCGACCCGAGCCGGGCGCGGCGCATACGATGCCGTCAGAGGCATCTGCTCCGACGCCGTCTATCACGAGGCGGCCCGGGTTATCGCGGTCGACCGCCGCCCCCAAGAGGCGCCCGTCGGCTTCGTGGCGATCCTGAGCGCCGGTACGGCGGATCTTCCCATTGCCGAAGAAGCCGCGATAACCGCTGAGATGCTCGGCGCGCGCGTCGAACGCGTCTTCGATGTGGGTGTCGCGGGTCTCCACCGCCTCTTGGCCTTTTACCAGACAATTGTCTCCGCCAAGGTTATTGTGGTCGTCGCCGGTATGGACGGCGCGTTGCCGAGCGTCGTCGGAGGCCTCGTATCTTGTCCGGTCGTAGCGGTTCCCACCAGCATCGGTTACGGGGCGCACTTTGGCGGACTCGCCCCGCTGCTGACGATGCTCAACTCATGCGCCACCGGTGTCGCGGTCGTCAATATCGACAACGGCTTCGGCGCGGGGTATATGGCCGCGCTCATAAACCAAATCGGCGAAGACGAAAGATAGGACATGAAGACGCTTACCCAAAAACACGCGCATCTCGAAGATATGCTGCGCGAGATGGACAGCCTTCTCGTAGCGTTTTCCGGGGGTGTCGACAGCACGCTCCTTTTGAGGGTGGCGCATGGGCTTCTCGGTGGCGACGTCCTGGCGGTGACCGGGGTCTCCGCGACGCTCCCGCCCGGTGAGCGGGGGCGGGCGGCGAGCATAGCCGCCGCCATCGGAGTCGACCACCTTTTCGTCGAAGCCGGCGAGATGTCTAATCCTGATTTCATCGCAAACCCTCCCGAGCGCTGCTATCATTGCAAGAAAGCGCGGTTTTCCGAGTTCTTAGAGATTCAATCCGAGCGCAAGCTGGCCTTGGTTGTAGACGGCGCCAACGCGGATGACGCCAATGACTGGCGCCCCGGTATGCGGGCCGCGGCGGAGCTGGGGGTGCGAAGCCCGCTGAAAGAAGTCGGCTTCACCAAAGCCGAGATACGCCGGCTCGCGGCGGAGTTGGGCCTTGCCAATTGGGACGCCCCAAGCTCACCGTGCCTCGCTACGCGCATCCCATACGGACAGCCCATTACCGAAGAGAAGCTCCGTCAGATAGGAGAGGCGGAGCAGTTTCTTGCCTCGCTAGACTTGGGTGAGTTGCGTGTTCGTCACCACGGCGAGCTGGCGCGGATAGAGCTTGGCAGAGTAAAGATGGCCGACGCGCTCGCCTGTGCGACTGAGATACACGAGCGCTTTGCCCAAATCGGTTTCAGGTTCGTCGCCCTTGACCTGCGGGCGTTTAAGAGCGGCAACATGAATATCGGCCTCGAAGAGGACTCGCCCAACAGGTAAGCGGTGCGGGCTCGTGTCGCATGTCGAATCTCCTAAAACTCCTAATTCGCAGCGTTATCCATAGGCAATTCCACGGATAATAGACCTCGCTATCCTGGAAGAGCTTGACATCGTCAAAGCGCGGTGGTACGGTCGCTCTATAGTAAGGCGCACTAAATTTATCGGAATTATAAAGAAAGCAAAGCAGGGAGTAAGATGAAATTTTCGGCCAAGAGCGAGTACGCGCTTAGGGCATTAGTCGATATGACACACTATTTCGGACAAGGCCCCGTCGGCGTGCGCGAAATAGCGGCGCGCCAGGGTATTCCCGAGCGCTTTCTTGAACAGCAAGTAACGGTTTTGCGCAAAGCAGGACTAGTAAAAAGCCGGCGCGGCGCCCAGGGCGGGGTTTTGTTGGCGCGCGACCCGGAGAGTATCACGGTCTTTGAGGTAATAGAAGCCCTGGAGGGGTCGCCCGCCGAGGTGAGCTGTGCCGGGAGCTATGCGTCCGAGTGCGCGAGAAACGCGCAGTGCGCGATACAAGACCTTTGGTGCCAAGTCGGACGCGCGGTCGAGCGTGTCCTCAAGGGGACGACCTTGAGGCAGCTGGCGATGGACCAGGTTCACTATGACCAAACACTCAAACCGATGTATTATATCTAAAACATTAAGGGGGAGACACATGGCGCAAATCTATAACGACCTTTCGGAGACTGTCGGTCGAACGCCTTTAGTCAGGCTCAACCGGGTCACCGACGGGGCGGACGCGGTGGTCGTTGCGAAGATAGAGTCGTTCAACCCGGCCGGCAGCGTAAAAGACCGAATCGGTGTCAACATGATCGACTTCGCCGAGCGCGAGGGAAAGTTGCGTCCCGGGCAGACCATCGTGACCTTCGCAAGCGGCGGCGCAAGGGCGAAAGGCTCGACCATAATCGAGCCTACTAGCGGAAACACGGGAATTGCGCTCGCTTTTGTCGCGGCGGCCCGTGGATATAAGGTCATTCTTACCATGCCGGATACGATGAGCCTCGAGCGGCGCAATCTGCTCAAGGCGTACGGCGCGGAGCTTATTCTCACCTCCGGCGCGGAAGGCATGAAGGGGGCGATTGCTAAAGCGGAAGAGATAGGCCGCGAAAACCAGGAATTTTATATGCCGCAGCAATTCGAGAACCTGGCCAACCCCGATATCCATCGCCGGACGACGGCGGAGGAGATATGGCGCGACACCGATGGCGCAATCGACATATTGGTAGCAGGCGTCGGGACCGGCGGGACTATTACCGGCGTCTCCGAAGTAATAAAGGAGCGCAAACCCGGTTTTAAGGCCATCGCCGTCGAGCCGACCGATTCACCAGTGCTCTCTGGTGGACAGCCGGGTCCGCATAAGATTCAAGGAATCGGGGCGGGCTTCGTGCCGCCGGTGCTCAATCAAGAGATAATAGATGAGATAGTCCAGGTCACAAATGACCAGGCGTTTGAGTATACTCGCAGGTTAGCCCGCGAGGAGGGCATACTGGCGGGCATCTCAAGCGGTGCCGCGGCCTGCGCCGCGGTCCAGATAGCCCAGCGTCGAGAGTACCGGGGCAAGCTGATCGTAGTTCTTCTGCCCGATACCGGTGAGCGGTATTTGAGCAACCCGGTCTTCGCCGATTTTGAATAATCCGCTAACGCGTAAGGGGTGCTTTAGGTGTTTAAGGCGCTAAGGGAAGAGATAAAAACGATATTTGAAAAAGACCCGGCGGCAAAGAGCGTGCTGGAGGTAGTCTTCTGCTACCCGGGGTTTCACGCTATCTTAATGCATCGATTCGCGCACTTGCTTTACGAAAGGCGCGTGCCGCTCATACCGCGCATCATATCTCAATTTAACAGATTTCTAACCGGAATCGAAATCCATCCGGGAGCGCAAATCGGGAGGCGCTTCTTTATCGACCACGGCATGGGCGTAGTGATAGGAGAGACCGCCGAAATCGGCGATGATGTCCTCTTGTACCAGAACTCGACTCTCGGAGGTACCGGCAAAGAAAAAGGAAAACGCCACCCCACAATCGGCGACCGGGTTGTCGTCGGCGCGGGCGCTAAGGTCCTTGGCGCCATCACCGTCGGCGACGACGTAAAAGTCGGAGCCGGCTCGGTCGTGGTGCGCTCGGTGCCGGCAAACACCACCGTAGTCGGCATACCGGGGCGCGTCGTTATGAGCCATGGGAAGCACTTGAGCGCCGAAGAAGTCCTCGAGCACGGGCATCTGCCCGACCCGGAAGCCCAGGCCATCAAATGCCTGGGGGATAAGATACGCGAGCTTGAACAAAAGATAGAAGCCCTGTCGAAGGGGGAGCAGCCGTCGGAGTTGCGGGTAGTCCCCGGTGAGCAGGGGGAGACATCGTGCGGCATCGACTTAGGCGCGACGCAAAAAGAAGGATAAGGCGCACCCTCTGCCGCTAGGATTAACGGCGCGCGTCGAGCGGGCGAGAATTTCTAGGTTTTATCAACGAGGAGGCAGCAGACTTGGAAAAATCGATTTATATGGATTACGCGGCTACGACGCCGATGAGACGAGAGGTTCTCGACGCGATGATGCCGTATTTGACCGATGAGTTCGGCAACCCGTCTTCGCTCTATACGTTAGGGCGAAGGAACAGGGGCGTCATCGAGGAAGCCCGCGAGCGCATCGCGGCGTTTCTCGGAGCCGACCCGAGGGAGATAATCTTTACGAGCGGCGGGACCGAGGCCGACAATTTTGCCGTCAAGGGGACGGTCTACGCGAATGAAAAAAAGGGTAATCATATAATAACCACCCCAATCGAGCACCATGCGGTGTTGGCGCCATGCCACTATCTCGAGAAACGCGGTTTCGATGTCACGTACCTGCCGGTCGATGAGTATGGTCTGGTCGAAGCGGCCGACGTCGCAAAAGCGATAACCGATAAGACGGTGCTCGTCTCGGTCATGCACGCGAATAACGAAATCGGCACAATCGAGCCGATAGGGGAGATATCGAAGGTGACCCGCGACAAAAAGGTATTGTTCCATACCGACGCGGTGCAGACCTTCGGCCACATCCCGACCAAGGTCGATGTGCTCGGCGTCGATTTACTCTCGATCTCCGCGCATAAGCTGTATGGCCCGAAAGGCGTCGGCGCGCTCTATGTCCGCAAGGGGACGAAGATGGTACCGATAATGCACGGCGGCGGCCAGGAGCACAACCGCCGCGGCGGGACGCACAATGTCGCCGGCATCGTAGGCTTCGCCAAGGCGGTCGAGCTGGCCGAAGAAGAGATGGACGCCGAGGCTAAGCGCCTCATCGAATTACGCGATTATCTCATCGCCGGCATCGTCGAGCGGGTCGAAGATGTCCGGGTCAACGGCCATCCGGAAAAGCGCTTGCCGAACAACGTGAGCGTATGTTTGAACGGGGCGGAGGGCGAGGCGATTCTGTTAAGTCTCGATATGGAGAATATCAGCTGTTCGAGCGGCTCAGCGTGTACCTCTGGCACTCTCGACCCATCGCACGTCCTCCTGGCCATCGGTGTACCGCCGGAGGTGGCGCATAGCTCGCTCAGGCTGACGTTCGGCGGCACGACGACCAAAGCCGAGATAGATTACGTCTTGGAGGTCTTGCCGCCTATCATAACCAAGCTGCGCGCCATGTCGCCGCTCGACGCATCCTGGGGTAAGAAGTGTTAGGAAAGTACTTATCGGGCTGCTTGACGGTTGATTGGCAGGCTAGTTGCGTTAAAAATATTATGGAGGGAAAGGATAGAAGATGTACACCGAGAAAGTAATGGAGCATTTCAGGAATCCTCGAAATGTCGGCGAGGTCGAGAACCCGGACGGCGTCGGCGAGGTCGGCAATCCGACCTGTGGGGATATGATGCGTATCACCATCAAAGTCAAGGATGACAAAATAGATGACATTAAGTTTAAGACGCTCGGCTGCGGTGCGGCAATCGCGACCAGCAGCATGGTCACCGAACTTGCCCAAGGAATGTCGCTCGGGGATGCCGAGAAGATATCGAGACAGGATATCGCGGATGCGCTCGACGGCCTGCCCCCACAGAAGATGCATTGTTCGGTACTCGCGGCTGACGGCCTGCGCGAGGCGATAACCGATTATCGCTCCAAGCATCCCGCTGAGGAAGGTTAGGGAGGTTCGCCGCGGCATGGTCGAGGCAAAGCAGCGCGTAGTCTGCGCGATGAGCGGCGGTGTGGACAGCTCTGTCGCCGCCGCCTTACTAGTCGAGGCAGGCTATGAGGTCATTGGCATCACGATGAATATCCGGCCGTCGGCGAAGACCGCTGAAGCGGCCGAGCGCTTTGGGGGTTGTTGCTCACTCTCGGACACGGACGATGCCAAGAACGTCGCCCACAAGCTAGGCATACCTCATTATACCTTTGATTTTCGCGAGGTCTTCAAAGAGGCGGTCATCGAAGACTTCGTATCCGAATACCGGCGGGGCAGAACTCCCAACCCTTGCATACGCTGCAACCAATTCGTAAAATTCAAAGCGCTGTTTAATAAAGCATTCGCCGTGGGCGCCGATTTTATAGCGACCGGACATTATGCGCAAATCGAGTTCGACGAGCGCACCGGGAGATTCGTTCTGAAAAAAGGGCGAGACAAACGGAAAGACCAGACCTATGTTCTTTATTCGCTAACACAGGAGCAGTTGGCGCACACGCTCTTTCCCCTGGGGTCGCTGACGAAAGAGGAGACTCGTGAAAAAGCCGAGTCGCTCGGCCTCTCCGTCGCCCGGAAAGAAGAGAGCCAGGAAATCTGCTTTGTGCCCGACAACGACTACGCGCGTTTTGTCGGCGAGTATGCGCCGGGAGCCGAGAAACCGGGACCGATTTACCATAAGGATGGGACTGTTCTGGGTGCGCATAAAGGGATAATCCATTACACTATCGGCCAGCGCAGAGGATTGGGGATATCCTGGCCTGAGCCGCTCTACGTCATCTCCATCAGCGAAGAGGAAGCCGCGATAATCGTCGGCACAAAGGAAGACCTTGGCGGGAGAGGGCTTGTGGCCAATGATATCAATCTTATCTCAATCGCCGAGTTGACATCGCCGATGAGAGTGTGCGCAAAGATACGGTATAAGTCGCCCGAAGTCCCCGCGACGCTTGTTCCCCTCGACGACGCCCGGGTCAGGGTCGAATTCGACGAGCCGCAATCGGCTATCACACCAGGTCAAGCCGTCGTCTTCTACGATGGGGATATTGTGGTCGGCGGCGGCACTGTAGAGGAAGCCCTCTAGGCCAATATTTTCGCCAAACGCATGTCGTCCGTGCGAGGTCTCTATTATTCGGCGCTTCGCAGCGTCGCATACGGGTTTACAGCGGAACCCCCGCCTCTGTGAATCTCGAAATGCAGGTGGGGGGCGCTCGCGCTCGCGTTCCCGGTGCTGCCGACCGAGCCGATGACTTGACCCGCCTCGACCCTCGTTCCCGAACCGATCCCCGCGCTGATGCCGTTGAGGTGCGCATAGTAGTAGGTATTTCCGTCATCGCCGTCGAGATATATGGTAACCCCGCCGAGACCCCTGTCGTAAGGCGTCGTTCTGCCGATGGTTCCCGAGACGCACGCGACTACCGGTGTGCCCTTTAACGACATGATATCGGTGCCTTTATGCCGGCGGCCTCCCGAGCGCGGCGCGCCCCAAGTATCCACATAGGAGTTTGAGCCGGTGACCGGAAAGACGAAGCCCGTTCGCGATTGACCGCGGGACACATAGGCTCTAGAAGCGCCGGCGCGAGCCATGGCGAACTTGCCGTCATTGCTTCCGGCAGCCCTTTTGTTTAACTGCGCCAACTTCGCGTTCCTAATAGAGTACTGCTGGTAAAGCTCTTTTCTAAGTGATTCGGCAGTAGCCAGTTGCTTCGCATATTTTGCTCTCGAAGCCGCGAGTCCCCGGCTCTGCTTGTCGAGGCCGGCTCGGAGTGTCTTAGTCGTGCTTATCAAATCGAAATCGCGGTAAAGAACGTATGACAACAATTTTGCCCTGGAGAGGAAATCCGTAAAATCATCGGAGAGTACGAGAACGGATAGGAAGCTGGACGGTCCCGTCTTGTACATATAGGTTACGCGCCTGTCGAGGTTTTTTCTCAGGGTTTCGATCTTGGCCTTAGTCTTATTGACTTCAGCCTCGTTCTTGCGAATTTCGTCATCGACGACTCTGACTTCCGTCAGCGATTGCTCGTAAAACAAGTTGGCCTTCTCGAGGGAGGCCCGGTTGTTTGCCATCTCTTCTCGTATTCGCTCTATCTCCTCTTGCTTATCTACTACGTCCGCGCCCGCGGACACGGACACGCCCGACAATATCAGCACGACTACTAGTATCGGCAAGATCAACACCGTCTTTTTACCGCCCAAACAAAGCACTTCCTTCCAAGTAACAACGCTTGAAGGCCGCGAAAGACACGCATGTTACGCTTGACACACCATGAAACAGCCGAGCACGCCTGCCCGATGTCCTATAGCGGTTCAGATCGGTATTCTTGGGATAAAGAAATCTTCAATGCTAAAATGCGGTGTGAGAACTCGTGTTGTGTTTAATGCAGGGATTAAGTAGCTGCGTGTCCGAAATCATCAAGAAAGATGCATTATTTCGCTAGGCCTATAAACGTTTGATTTTAATTTCAAAGAAAATTTTGTATATCACTCCTTCTTATCACTGCTTAAGTGTTATATTCTCCCTCAAGGATTCGCTATTGTCCATGCCAAAAACTGGAAAAGCGCGTCCAGCGGCTAAGTGTAGCCGTAGTAATCGCAGGTAAGACGGTTCGAGCTAGCCCGATAAAAAGTCGCAATAATTATTAGCGCAAGCCGGTTGTCACTGCTCTTTTTCGGAGAATATCTTGCCGGTGGAGAGGCCGGGGACAGGAGACCGACCTGCTTCGAGCGTCTTCACGGAGGCCGGCTGCCACTATAGCATACATGGACTAGGGGTACCCCGTATACTATATGTATAATTAAGTTATACAGGAAGTATATGAACATACTTACCCAAATTTATCAAAGACCCCTTGCTTTTTGGTGACGATTTTGTTATTCTAAAGACAACATAGGTCCCGGATGTGCAATGGCGCCCCTCCAGTTGCTCATCCGGGTTCTTTTTTACCCCCAAACCTCATCTCTTATCAAAAACCGTTGCCGTGCGAGGGCTGATAGGGGTCACGCATAGACTCGTAGCCCAGCCCGTTAGGGTTAGATTTCTAATCATATCCGTACGCCTGCCGATACTAATGGAAAAGTGTGAGGGGTAGGGTCGAGATGGCGGTTCCCAAACAAAAAGCAGAGAATATAGGTAGACTGACGATAGACGCGAACTATCGGCATATATCGCGAGCGCGCGAGTTTATTCTCAATATCGCACGGACTGTGGCTATCGGCGATGAAGCTGCCGACGATATAGTTCTCGCGACCGTCGAAGCGGTGACCAACTCGATTCGCCATGCAAACTCGGCTTGTGTAGTGGTTGAAGTCAATCGTAGCGGTGACTCGATGGTGGTTCGGGTAATAGATGATGGGAGCGGTTTCGATACCTCCTCCGATATCCGCGAGTTCCCCTGCGTGGAGGATTTGGGCGGACGGGGCATACCGCTCATGCACCTTCTCATGGACGACATTTCCATCAACTCCGAGCCCGGCAAAGGGACCGAAGTCGTTCTTTTGAAGAAGTTTAAAGTCGCCCAAGACGGTTCACGGCAGAAGGCCAGGGCGGCAAGCGGCTAATAATTCTCTTATCGGTAAGGCTTAGCCTTTTTCTTTTAGCGCGTTATTTAGAATTGCGTAGCCCCCGTGAAATTGAAATCCCGAATTTTCAGCGCCGGCACGTAAATCGTTCCCAAAAACGCGTCTTTCATCTGTCGCTCATCCGATACTTGTTCCACCTGAGAGAGGGCTCCCAGGATGCTCTGCGTAAAGCGGAGGTTCTTAATGCCGGTTTTTATTTCGCCGTTTTCCACGAGGAAGGTACCGTCTCTAGTCATGCCGGTAAGCGTCGTCTTAATCGGGTCCTCAAGGTTCGTGTAGTGAAAACTGGTCACGAGTATGGCGCGCTCAGAGCCTCTAACCATCTCGCTCAAGGACAAATTCCCGGCGCCGACGATGAGGTTGAGCGGAAGCGGGCCGTGGATATTCGGGGCCGGCAGGCCGTGCCCGGTCGACTCCACCCCTTCTTTTGCCGCCGTATACGTATCATAGCAGACGCCCTTAGCGACACCGTTTTCAATGAAGGATACCTTTTGCTTAGGGACGCCCTCGAAATCGAAGGGCAGGCCTATAGTGTGGTCGTCGAAGGCGTCATCCCAAATCGAAATCAGGGGGCTGACGATCTCTTGCCCGAGACGCTCTTTCATGAAGCTTCGGCCTTCCTGGAGCGAAAGGGCGCCAAAGCCCGCAAACGCCATGAACGAGACCATGTCGGCTACCGCGTCAGGCTCGAGTATGACCGTGTAGTGCCCAGGCTCGATATCTATGGGGTCAATGCTCATACGCGCTTTGTCGGCCGCCTCTGAGGCGACTTGGTCGACATCGATGTCGTCGACATCGACGGCTATCGCGCTGCCGTAGCCGGAACTCGTCTCGGCCATCATGACCGTCTTCAGCGACGCGTCGCTCACGACCGTTGTCGCCAACACCCCGAGCGTATTCGCGATTCCGATGATGTTGTAACCGGTCGAAAACGCCCCCGCTGCCGTCAAGTCTCCGTCTTCAGCGACGCGGATCAGCTTCTCGACCTGTCGGGCCCGTCTCTCAGGAGAGCAATCTACCGTCGACGAGGCGACGAGGTCTCTCTTGAGCGTATCTTTAGGGGAGGGGAGAGAGATAAACCGGTCGTCCGGCGGCCGGTGCGCGGCCATCTCGACGGCTCTGTCGACCATAGCTTTGACCGAATCGGCGTCGAGACGGTTGGTCGACGCGTACCCGAGACGTTTTCCCACCGCCGCCCGTATCGACAATCCCATATTCGTCTCGGAGACGTTTTGGTGAATGTGGTTGTTGGAAAAACGGGTGAGGGCGGTTTCGCGCGCACTCGCCAAGACCTCTAGCTGGTCCGCGTTCGAATGTTCCACAGCGAGGCGCATAACGTCTTCGATTTGCTTTACGTCTATCATCGACCCACACCCACCCTCACGTTGCGAAATCTTGCCGGAGCGGCCCCGTGGGCGACGTGAGACACCTGCAGGGGCTCTCCTTTGCCGCAATTGGCGAGACCCCAGATACGCCATTCGTCTCGACCGGCAATCGCGTCGCACGAGTTCCAGAAATCCGGCGTAAGTCCGGTGTAGTTGGGGTTTTTGATTACCGCCCCAAGCTTGCCGTTCTTTATCTCCCAGCCTATCTCGGCGGCGAATTGAAAATTCAGGCGCTTGTCGTCAATACTCCAACTGCGGTTTGTCGAAAGGTACAACCCGTCTTTTACGCCGTCTATCATCTCGGCAAGCGAAGAGTCGCCGGGGAGCAAGTTTATATTGGTCATCCTTATAAGAGGCAGTCTGCCCCAGCCGTCCGCGCGCATGCAGCCGTTGCTGGTCTGCCCGAGGATGGGCGCGGTCTCGCGCGACGTCAGATAGCCTTTGAACAACCCGTTTTTTACGATATCGAATCGCTGCGCCGGGATACCTTCGTCATCGTAGGCGAAGGTGCCGAGTGCCCCGGGTATCGTCGCGTCGGCGGTGATGTTTACGATGGGCGAGCCGTATCTTAGTTTGTCGAGTTTATCCAGGGTCAGAAAGCTCGTGCCCGCAAAGCTCGCCTCCATCCCGAGAACCCGGTCCAGCTCTACCGGATGCCCGCAGGACTCATGGACCTGGAGCGCGAGCTGGCTCCCATCTAGTATAATAGTCATTTCGCCGCTCGGGCATTCTTTCGCCGTGAGCAGTTCGACCGCTTCCTCAGCGATTCGCGCGGCGTGCTTACCGAGTTCGAGACTTTCGATGAACTCATAGCCCGCGGTCGCCCAATCTCCGCCATGAGAATTTGGATAAGAACGTTCCTGGATATCCTTTCCCGAAATCGCTATCGCGTGAATTCCGGCACCGCACTCGGTCGTCTCTTGTTCGATATAGCTTCCTTCAAGGCTCGCAAAGACCTTTTTTTGCCGCGCCATTTCCATCGACGCGGTGGCGATGGAGACCCCCGGTGTTTTCCGGATAACCTCCTCGGCTTGGCTCAGTAGCGCCAGTTTGTCTTTGAGCGCGACGTCAAACGGGTCTTTCTGAACAGGTGATATAAACGAGTCCGTTATAACGGGGGCGGGGGCGAGGGTTACGTTCTTATGCTTGACGAGAGCGCTAGCCTTTGCGGTCGCTACCGCGAGGCGGGCGACCCGCTCGATCTCGACCCGCTCGACTAAAAAGCTGCCCGCGAATCCCCAGGCTCCATCGGCGATGACCCGGATGCCGAAACCGTAGTTGGTGGAGGTCCCGAGTTCTTCGACACGCCCGTTTTTGATAATAATCGCTTCGTTCTGTCGCTCGATAATCCGAATATCCGCATATGTCGCGCCGTACGCTTTGGCGACATCGAGGGCGAGAAAGGCCAATTCCTTCATTTATCCTCCCATTCGATGATATATGAATTCCCCTAAAGGCCTTCTGATAAGCCTTTTATTCTTTATCGAGGCACTCGCCAAATAAAATAAGTAAACGCTAGACTTGCCGGCGTTTCTCAGGAATAGATAATACCACAATTTTAAGATTTGTTTAAGTCGCGACGATGGCCTAAGGTGTTTCGCCCGCGACGGGAATGTTGCTCAAGATGCGACGCGCGCCCGCATGGTCTCGGCGTTCGCTCATCTTGCTGATTTTGACGAAATCGTTGCGTTTAGGTGCGTGGATGAAGTAGCCTTCGCCAAGGTATATACCGACATGGTGGATGGGTCGCCCGAAGAAGACCACGTCTCCCGATTGGAGGTCGTCATAGGCCACCCCGACGCCGAGTTTCGCTTGCGCGCGGGAATAATAGGCGAGATTGACGCCAAATTTTGCAAAGACGACCTGAACCAGTCCCGAGCAGTCGAGTCCGGTTGCCGGGTTTTTCCCGCCCCACACATAAGGTACGCCGAGATATTGGAGCGCTTCGTATGCGATCGTGCCGGGCTCAAGCGATATCTCGTCGGCAGACCGCTTCGACACGAGCGTGTTTACGACGTTGACTTGTTCGCGCCGGCGCTCGGCTTCTTTGTTCTCGATTATCTGCCTGGTCTGCGCATCTATACTCGCCAACAGCTCTGTCTCTTCCCGGATTTTTGCTTCAATCGCTGTTTTTCTCTGCTCTAGCTGGACGGTGAACTCTTTTTGCTGCGCGAACAAATCATCGAGCGAACTCTTGGTCTCCTCGACCTTGGCGTGCTGTTCTTCGATGCCGCGAAGCAGCTCGGCATCGTGTTCGCTGATTTTAAGCAGGAAGCTGAGGCGTGTTATCAAATCTTTGAAGCCGGCTTTGTTGACGAGGGCGTCAATCGGCTCCACGTTGCCGTGCCGGTAAATCTCCACGATACGCTCATTGAGGATTTTGCGTTGCGCCTCCAGCTCGGCTTCGTACCAGCGTAGCCTTTCGTTGGCGTTGTTTAGGCTGGTCTCAATCGCGGCCAACTTAGCGCTTTCCGCGAAGAAGTCTGTGTTTAGGCCTTCCAGCTCGCCGCCTAAGAGGTCGAGTTCTTGAGTTATTCTCTCTGCTTGCGTCTGTCTGACGACTGTTTCCGCTTCCGCGAGCGCGCGCTCCAGCTCGGCGGTGGCTGTCGTGTCGCTGCTTATCTGGTTCGATGTTTCGGTTGCGGGGTTGGTAGTTTGTGGTGCGGGTTCTTGTACCGGCTCCGGTATTGCTAATACCGGTCCTATTTGGATAAACAGCATCAAGACTGCGAGAGTTAAATATACAGCCTTATGGCGATACAATGATTCCTCCTAAAAAACTTACTGAATCGTATTTTAGCATATCACACATGCGATTACCAGTAATCTAAAAAACCACTATATCAGCCAAGTATAATGTGGCTCAGAAGCTTTTGCAATCGCGAAACCGATATGCTATCATTATTGATGCCGCAAGGCGATAATGGCGCGGGGTGGAGCAGTCCGGTAGCTCGTCGGGCTCATAACCCGAAGGTCACAGGTTCAAATCCTGTCCCCGCTACCAGGTAAAAGAGGCTTCTTGGAAGCCTCTTTTATGTTGTGCGCCATGGTGCGACGTGTTCCACGAGCCCGCTTCTTGCCCGATTCAAAATAATACTGAAATAAACGATAGGGTAACGCGCAAATCCAGACAAAATAAAAAACGGCGAATGGGTTCGCCGTTTTTTTGTGGCAACGGTGGTTCTAATGCGGAAATAGAGGAGAAGTCAAGTTGTCTCGACTCCGTTAACAATTGGTACAAACTTTTTCGAACCGCTCCCGTGCCCCCAGTACGTAACATATATTAGCAAGTTATTCGCTCAAAAACAATATGATTTAGCATAAAAGTGCGAGAATACCGGCGATGGCCGGCGATGTCGCGCTCAATGACGGTCGTTGCCCCAATGCGTAACACTCCGTTGTCGCGAGCGCTGATGTTTTTGAAGTGCGACTATTGTGGTTTTGGCAGGGTGCCGATATGAGATACGAGCGCGGGATTTCAAATCTTGGGCATCGTCAAGTTAATGGGGTGACGATAGCGTGCCGTTGAGTCAAGCTGAGCTGAAAAAGGTCTTCGGTTCGTTTAGCTACCGGAAGGACCCGAAAAAGAGAGGCGCGGTCATAATCGACCGCGGGTGGGTGAAGGCGCACATCGTCTCGATTTCGACGCCGTTCGGGCGCTTTCCGTGCCACAGACGTGTCTCATTTCAAATGGAGGCTTTCGTGCGCGAGGCGTGTGGCGAAAAGCTGGTCACCGATATCGGAGGGATTTGGGTCGCCCGTCATATCTTGTGGGACCCGCGCCGTCCTCTCTCGGGCCATGCCTACGGATGTGATATCGACATCAACGTCGATGACGGCCTGGATGGGCCGGGAGGTAAGCTCAATTACGGCGCGAATTCCTACCAGCCCCCGGCACTGCTCGGGCTTGCTGAAAAATGGGGTTTTGAATGGGGCGGCCACTGGCGACGCAACCAAGACGGCATGCATTTTTCGTGCATCCGCGTGATTGCCAAAGAAGGCGCCGCTATCAAACCATAGGGCTTCCCGACTGCCCGGTCGGGAAGTGTGAGCCGAGCGTACTTATCTCCATCAGGTTGACGATGAGTTGCACTTCGTCCGCGCTCATACCCGCATGTTTCGCTATTTGCGCGGAACTCCAGCCCTTTCTGCTCAGTTCGTATACTTCTTTGTGTTTTAGGGAGTGACTTTTCGGGGGAGGGGCCACGGTCGGATTACCGATTTCCTCTATGACGAGCGGTTGCAACTCTTCACCGTATTCATAGTAATATTGGAGTTGTCTCAAGCGGTCGTCGGCGGATTCTATCATCTCATTGAGCCTGGTGGCCGCGTTATCCATATCGGACATAGCACGGGTAACCGATACTTGGAGTTCTTTTATCATAAAGCTCAATGAGTTTTCGAGTGAGCGCATCTCTTCGTGCTGTTTCTGCGCTCTGTCGCCGGATGATAGTTTGCGCAACGCTATCCATGCCGCGACAGGCAACACAATCAGTACTGAGAGAAGTATGATGACAATCGACAAGAAGCTCGAATCCACTGTTACCTCTAAATTGTTATATCTATCATGTGCTCTGGTTCGTCTTTTGGTCCGTTCGTGTTACCATTGTCTTTCTCAGCAGCGCCGTCCGCACCCGACCGACCATCTTTTTGACCGCTGCCTTTTTCTGAATCTTTCTGTTTGTGCTCTATTCTTACCTCATCGGCACGGGTCGAAGAGCGAACCTGTTGCTTCTTGATTTCACTCTTTTTTTGTAGCTCTTCAGCGAACTGCTGCTGCTGTGTTTTCGATTGCTGCTGCTGGTTTTGGTGCATTTTTTCGACTTCTCGAGCCTTATGCATCAAAATCTGAAGATCGGTTGGCCGTATTGACATCGTAGATCCTTTCAACTAAGGAAAAGCCGTAGTCAACAACCCTTACTCAACAAATCAGCTCGTGTAAGAATTATAGCATGCAAGCATACGACCATCCAGCGCAAAAGCTTCTCAATAGCGTCCTATCGTTTCATCGATGCGAGTTGCGCCGATGATGATATTTTTGTCGACCGGTGTCTTTATGTGATGCTCTTTTACGCTTTCTTCGGGGTCGCTCCTTGAAATCCTCTAATGTAATCTTCGAGAAGGAAAATGTGGTGAAAAACAGAGCATCGAGCGGCCACGTTATTTCCTTTTCATATTCTTATGGGAGACTTGTTCCTCAATGACAAACTTGATGATTTTGTCGCGGTCAGCCTCGCGAATCTTTGTGAAACCGATGCCTAGCAGGTATTCGTTCTTAATGATGCTCTTCGGTACGACTCGGGTGATTTCGCCGAACAGCTCCATTTGTGAGCCGCCGGGCAGAGTAATCGATAGCCGAATCCTCGACCCCGTGTAGGGGGTTCTCGTAGCGCGAATCATCATGCCTATACCGCTCTTAGGTCCCAAACTAATCCTTCTATCGGCATTCCATCGGTAGCTTCTTCGTTTGCGCCGATGATTTGGTACAAAGCTAAAGCCGACGGTTTTGAGACGCGAAAATATTGGCGACGTTGCACAAAGTCGACTTCCGCCGAAGGTCGAAGCATAAACCGGGTACTCTCGTTTTCGAACTCGACAACCTCTGCTTTGATCAGATAGGCGCCGTTATCTTGCGGGAGAATCATCGTCAACCTATTTTCGGCATCGGGTTGTATCGAGATCGTTTTCTTTCCAAGCGCCCGGCAGGCTACGAGTTCGCGGTTGAGCACGTTATCGATGCCGAAAGGCCATGAGTTGCCCCTAGCGTCTTCGATATAGATAATCTGACCTGTTTTGATTATATCCAGCGCCCCAAGTTGCATCTGTCCATCCGCCTTTTTCTAGTCGAGCGGCCTCGAAAATATATTCTAATTTAATTGAGGAGTTCGGACATGTGCGCGCGGAGTTTTGCGACAGCACGCAAGCGAATCTGTGAAATCCTCGATTCCGAGAGTTCGAGAACCTCGCTCGCCTCTCTTAAAGTAAGACCTTCGTAGAAGTATAAGGTGACGACGGAGCGCTCCTGTTCGTTGAGACTGTCGATCGCCTCGACAAGCGCGGTACTGAGTTCGGTCGACTCCAGAAGCTCGACCGGGTTATAGGAGTTCTTGTCTTCGATGCGCTGGCCCAGAGTGATTTCGCCCCCGTCGTCCTGGACGATAAAATCATCGAGCGACAGTAAGGGGAGCCTGCTTACGGCGGCCTGCATAGCGTTGAAAGATTCCAAGTCCACATTAAGCTCTTCGGCCACTTCTTGATCCGTAGCTGTTCTGCCCAGCCTCAACTCGACTTCGGTAAACGCCTTTCCGAGCACTTTCGCCTTCTGTCTCAATGAGCGGGGAGCTATATCATACGCTCGGAGTCCGTCGAGGATCGCGCCTCGGATTCTCGGTATGGCGTAGGTCTCGAATTTGATGCCCCGGCCATGGTCGAACTTTTCTATGGCGTCCATTAGACCGAAAACTCCATAGCTTACCAGGTCTTCTCTCTCGACCTCCGCCGGCAAGTTGTCCTTAATGCGCTCGGCGACATACTTTACGAGCGAAAGATGCTCGAGAGTGAGTTCTTCTTTTGCCCGTTGGTCACCGTATACCTTGCAACGCACCCAAGTATTCGGCGTAACCAGTACCATCGTTGTTGTTCACCGCTTCCGATTGCCCTGCTTATTGAGCGACATTGTCTGTATCGGTCTCTATTCTTTTAGGCTTGAACGGTTCGAATTCTTTTATTTCGGGGGAGTCGGCGTCATTGGGCGGGTTGTTTGTCGAGAGCATGTTTTCCAGCGGTGTCGAGGTCAAGTCGAGGCCGGTTCCTTTCCTATCCTCTTCTTGGGCTTTACGGAGAGCATCCGCTATTTCTTGAGCGTTATCGGAGGATCGCTCGGCGGTCGCGGTTAGTTTCGCAATCGAGTCTCTCGCCGCACCGATCACCACCGAGCCTATGATGCTTAGCACAATCCACACAAGGAACGCGCTTATGGCGAAGACGATGAAAAAGCGCTCGACTATTACGTAATATATATCGCCGCCGGTCGCGAGCGCCAGAAGGGAAGAGATGAGGCTTAAGACGATACTAAACGCGACCGTTAGTTTTTTGATTGTCTCACTGGTCATCTAGTTTCTCCTAGGTGACCGCCGACGTTTTCCGGCGCGGTCTATCTGCTCCTTAAAAAGATGGCCGACGATTCGGTCGCGGTCTACTTCATCGATGAGCGCAAAGTGCACACAGAGCAGGCTCTTGCCGATTATGGGCTCATCGGGGATACAGCGGACTACCTGACCGACCAAGCCGATAGTGCGCCCGTTTGCGACCTCGATTTCCGTGCGCAATGGGGAGCCCGACGGCAATTCGGCGCTCTTATCGATAATAAACGACATTCCATTGCCGCTAAGGTCTTTTACCGGAGCCTCGATGAGGTTGTCCGTGAGTATGTCGTCGGGGCCGTTTACCGGGCGATAGCGCGCTCGCACAAGTGGCCTGGAAAGCCTGAAAAACTCGCGCCGTTGTACGCGAACGGTTCCTTTTAGCAGCGAAAGTTTTAGTCGGACCGGGTCCTGTTCGATCTCGACTACGCGGGTAGGGAACTTATAGATGCCGCTCTCCGTTGCGCAAACGATTATGAATTCTTCGCCGGATTTAATTTCGATGGAACGCGGCTGCTCCATCAAAAGTTCGCAGGTTATAGTATTAAAGTCGTCCGAGGTCGAGCCGATTGTAAAAGGCCAGCTTTGTCTGGGCCTTATCTCGATCGTTATAAACAATCCTGGTTTTAGCACTTTATGGTTGCGCAAAATCTCACCTATCTTTCGAGCAACCTGGAGAGAAAACCCCTTAGGCCGGCTCCTCCGCCCGTGCTCAAACCATACTCCTCCGGCACATCGAGCTTCGCGGCAATCTCCTTTATGCATTTCGATGCGCGTGAACTGGGATACAGCGTCAAAAGAGGCTTCTGTTTTCTTACGGACATGTTGACCGAGGGGTCTGTGATAATGAAGCCTATGGTGTCTATGTGTTTATTGAGGAATTGCTTTGACGCCATGGTTATCCTATCGGCAATCTCGCGTCCCTCTTTTTCACTGGAGACCATGTTGACCACTATTTTTATATCGACCTCTATATCCCGTTGCGTTAGTACTTTTATGAGGCCGTATGCATCGGTAATTGCCGTTGGCTCGGGTGTTGTGATGACGAGGGTTTCGCGCGCCGCAAGGATAAAGGCGATGATATCCTTAGAGATGCCCGCGCCCGTATCTATGAGTGCGATGTCGGCCTCTTCATCGAGGTACACAAAGTTTTCGATGAGCTTCTGCTGATTTTCGTCGCTAAGGTTGGCCAGTTCGGGTATGCCTGAGCCGCCGGGGACTATCTTTATGGACTCCGGACCGTCGACAAGGATGTCGTTTATCGATTTTGACCCATCCACCAGGTGTTGAAGGTTGTATTTTGGGTTTATGCCGAAGAGTACATCGATGTTGGCCATCCCCAAGTCAGCATCGAGTATAACCACTTTGCGTCCGCGCATCGCCAGGGCGATGCCCAGGTTCGCGACAAGGTTACTCTTGCCGACTCCGCCCTTACCGCTGCTCACGGCGATGATTCTAGTCGGAGTCGGGCCCGGTTCGCGCGCGGTTGAAGCTATCGCGGCCGGCTCGCCCAAGATTCTGGGTGTTTCGACGGCCATCCGCTGTTGAGCGGGCGCCGCGGCCATTCGCCCCTTGGTAGCGTCTCGGTATGCTTGGACATCTCCGGCGGATGCAATTCGTTTCGTCGCGCGTTCATATTTGGCCGCGTCCTTATCGTTCGGGTCTCGGCGCGGGAGCCGGGACTTATCGATATCATATTTCGCCTCCGGTTTTGCAATGGTCTCGGGGCGCGAAGAGCCGGGGTCGACGATGGGGTTGGCGCGGTCTCTTTCATCCCTTATTTTCTGGGCAAGCTCGCGGAGTTTTTGTGCTTGATCATTCATCTAGCGGCACCCCTAGAATAATATTGGCCAGATGTTTGGATTCGGCGATGCTAATATCTTCGGGAACGTTCTGACCTATCGTCAAATAAGAAATCGGAACCTTGACCTTGTTTACTATATTTAAAATCGTTCCCGGAGTATTTGTCTCGTCGAGTTTTGTAAAGATAAGTCTGTTTACCGGCACCGACGAAAAGCGATTAATCGCGTGCATCTGGTCTGAAAGTTTTGTCGTGACGCTCAGAACCAGATGTATCTCATCGGGGGTACAGATGTTCATTAAACCCGCCAGCTCGTTTATTTGGGCATCGTTATGCGGGCTCCGCCCGGCCGTATCTATGAACACGAGTTCCTTGTCGTCATGGCGCTCAAGAGCTTCCCGCACGTCTTGGTTACTGAAGACTATCTCGATCGGCGCCCCTATGATGTCCGCGTAAGTCCGAAGTTGTTCGACCGCGGCGACCCTATAGGTGTCGGCCGTGATGAACAGCACCTTTCTTCCCTCGTACAGGCTATATCGGGCCGCGAGCTTGGCAATTGTCGTTGTCTTACCGGCACCGGTGGGACCGATAAGCGCTACCACCTTACGCTCTCCATCGGCTAGCGTAAGGGGAGGGCAGACCGGTAAGAGTTGAGCCATCTCCCGCGCCACGCTTTCTTGTAGCATGTCGGGGTCGGCCATTTGCGAAGTCGTCAGTTTCTCCTGCGCCGACTTCATCAGCTTCTTCGCGATATCGTCGTCGACCTTGTTCAGCAGCAACTTCTCATAAACATCCAGGAAGCAAGCGGGGACCTCTTGAAAGAGGGGGTCGGTCAATTGACCGGCAATAGTCTTGACGATCGATTTAATCTCATCGATTTCCAATTGAAGCTGGTCAAAGCGCTCACCGAGGACGATGTTTCCCCCGTCGGCTTCCCCAAAGTCGGCCCCGCCGTTCGATTTAGGTTGCGAAACGTTTATGTCGAGAGCCGCGGTAATTTCGACGGCGCTCTTATTGATTATATTAAACGGCCACGCTTTATGGAGCCGGCGAGTATGGAGTATTATAGCCTCCGGCCCCAAATCGGCTTTAACTTTTGAGATAGCTTCTTCCATGCTCGATGCTTCGTATCGTTTTATTTTCATCTTAGACTCACCATCCCCACAGATTGAAGCTCAAATTCCGGCGCTATCTCATTGTAGGATAAAACAGCTAGATTCGGCAGTTTTCTTTCGATAATTTTTCGAAGCGCGCGCCGTGTGTTCGCGGATGCCAGGACGGCCGGAACCCGGCCGGTGCTGAAAGCCTTTTCCAAGACATTCGAAAGCTCGATTACGATTTTTTGCATTATATCGGGGTCGAGAGCGATGCTCATTCCTTGATCCGTATACTCGACCGCTTCGGAGATCTCTTTTTCGACAAGCGGGTCGATGGTGACTACGTCGAGCTTGCCGTCCTCGGATTGGTGTTGACGGCATATGTTTCTGCCTAGCGCCGCCCGGACGTTTTCGGTCAGGATATCGATGTTCTTGGTCACTCTCGCGTGGTCGCCGAGCGCTTCTAAAATCGTGACCATATCCCTGATAGAGACCCGCTCACCCAAGAGATTCTGCAAGACCTGCTGGACTTCGCCGACCGCCAACACACCCGGCACCAGTTCGTCGACGACTATCGGGTAGTTCTCTTTTACGTTGTCGAGCATCGACTGAACATCTTGTCGACCTATCAGCTCATGGGCGTATTTCTTGACTATTTCGGAGACATGCGTGATTACCGCGGACGTTGGGTCGACCACCGTGTATCCCAAGACCTCGGCTTCTTCGCGACGGTTTGGGTATACCCAACGAGCGGGCAAGCCGAACGCCGGCTCGATAGCGTCGATTCCTTCCACCTTGCCGCTCGTCGTGCCCGAGTCGATAGCGATAAGCTGGTCGAGATAGACAGTCCCCCGTGCGATATCGACGCCTTTGATCTTTACGCGATATTCGTGTGACGGAAGCCGGATGTTGTCGCGGATGCGAATCGGCGGCACGATATAGCCCAAATCGATCGCGATTTGGCGCCGCATCAAAGTTATCCTATCCAAAATATCGCCGCCCTGGTCCGGGTCGACCAGCGGGACGAGGCTGTAGCCGATTTCAAGCTCCATCGGGTCTATCTGCAACATCCCTATCAGATTGTCGGACGCCGGTGTTTCCGGCTCGGCAGCCGTGCTCTCATCGAGCGCCGGCCTATGCGTTTCCGCTCGTTTCAGGTAATACGCGGCCGCCGCCGCGATACCGCCGAGTAGAAGGAAGGGCAGCTTGGGCAGCCCCGGGGCAAAGCCGAAAGCTATAACCAGAACACCGGCGAGCATTAGACCGCGCGGTTGGGAGAGTAACTGCCGCGAAAGGTCTCGGCCCAGGTCGCTATCGGAAGACATTCTCGTGACTACAATACCGGAAGCGGTCGAGAGCAGAAGCGCGGGAATCTGAATCGCTAAACCCGCGCCAATCGCTATGCGGCCGAACGTTTGCATTGAATCGACGAGGCTCATACCTTGCTGGGTCGCACCGATAATAAAGCCGCCGACCAGGTTGACTATCGCGATAATTATGCCGGCGGTGGCGTCGCCTTTGACAAATTTAGACGCGCCGTCCATGGCGCCATAGAAGTCGGCTTCCCGTTGAACCGCGCGCCTCCTATCTTTTGCCTCGACCTCGGTGAGGATACCGCTGTTTAAATCGGCATCTATCGCCATTTGTTTTCCGGGCATGGCGTCGAGCGTAAATCTTGCGGCTACTTCGGAGATTCTGCTGGTACCGGATGTGATTACAATGAACTGTACAACGACTAAGATCAGAAAGATGATGATGCCGACGACGTAATTATCTCCGATGATTATCGAGCCGAAGGCATCGACCACGCTGCCGGCATCGCCGAGGGACAGAATCGCCCTCGTTGTCGAGATATACAAGCCCAGCCTAAAAAGCGTCGAAACAAGGAGGTAGGTGGGGAAAATCGAGAATTCCAGCGGCTCTTTGTTGTACATCGTGGTCAGCAGCGTCACGACCGCTACGATAATATTGAAGACGAGGAGTGCGTCTATGATCGCGCTCGGCATCGGTATGATTAGGAGCGCGATTATCAACGCGATAATAATAGCGAGCGCGGCGTCGCTATACTTGTTTAGTTGTCCCATCGATGATGCGGGTAGCGCTTGATCTTGTGCCATGTCTGTTCCGGCTATTCTAGGTGATGGACGCTGTCTTTATCCGTTTATTGTATACTATCAGCGCTCGAATATCTATTTTCCGACCTGTCGTTCGACTCGGGTATTTACAATCTTCTTGTCGGTTTGAGGTGCTCCGAGGCTACCTCGTTAATGTCGGCGCGGGTGTTTTTCGAGTGCGCAAGCCTTTATTGAGCTGGTATACGAAGGCGAGAACCTCGGCTACCGCTTTGTATAGGTCCGCCGGTATCTCCTGGTCGACATCGACCGATTTAAACAGGGCTTGCGCCAGCGGTTTGTCTTCGACAATCGGGATGGCGTGTTCTTTTGCCAGGGCGCGAATCCGTTCGGCGACTAAGCGTTGCCCTTTGGCTATGACTGTGGGCGCGCCCATGTTTGCCTGGTCATACTTGAGCGCTATGGCCAATCGCGTCGGGTTGGTGATAATCACATCAGCGTTTGGAACCGCTTGCATCATCCTGTTCATGCTGAGTTCCATTTGCTGCTGCTTGATCTTCGCCTTAATTAGCGGGTCGCCTTCAGCTTGTTTGTATTCGTCCTTAATCTCTTTCTTGGTCATCATGATGCTTTTGTTGTGGTCATAGCGTTGGTATGCATAGTCGAAGACAGCGATTACCAGAAGGGTGATGCCCGTCTTGATTCCTATTTCATATGCAATGGAGCCAAGGACAACCAGCATCTGCCAAACATCGAGGTTTATAATGTTGACCATGTTCTCGAAATTGCCCGCAATGACCGAGTAGGAGATATAGCTGATTGCGATGATTTTGACGCATGACTTGAAGAGTTCCACAAATGCTCTTGGCGAAAAGAGCCGCTTCAGCCCTGAGATAGGGTTTATCTTTTTAAAATCCGGCACCAAGGGTTTCGCGGTAAACAAAAAGCCGACTTGGGCGAAGCCGGCGACCAGGCCGACAATCGCACCGACTACGATAACCGGCAGAAGATTCTTCGCGAAAAAAAAGGACAGATTGAGGAAGAGGGTCGACAGAATTCGCTCGTTCATTTCGAATGAAGCGGGGCTCTGCAGGAAGTAGCGCATCAGGTCGGTTATGCCCTCAAAAGCGTTTTGTCCGAAGTTGCGCATGGCAAGCAGGATAGCGATGATGATAAAGGCCGAGTTGATCTCCGCGCTCCGCGCGATCTGCCCTTTATTTCTCGTTTCTCGCTTCCGTTTAGGTGTAGCTTTTTCGGTTTTTTCCGAGTTCGCCATATCCCGACAGTCCTTATTTAATAGACCTGATCATTTGTTCAGGCATCTGGCCAAAAATTTGGCTCATATATATTAATAGCAGTGAGAGCATAGAGATTATCGCGATGAAGCCGACCGTTATTTTTAGCGGCATGGCTACTATGAAGACGTTCATCTGCGGCACGGTCCGAGCGATTATGCCGAGCGCCAGGTCGGTGATGAGCAGCACCCCGATTGCCGGCCCGCCGATCTTCAAGCCGATTATGAACATGTTGGCGACCATTCCAACGAAATGGCTGGTTATCGCGGGGCTGAATTCGAACATCGTGAGCGGTACGACATCAAAACTCTTTGCCAGCGCGCTGAAGAGGAAGTGATGGCCGTTGATAGATAAGAACACCAGGATCGCAAGGAGGTTTTTGAACTGGCCCATAATCGAGACGGAGAGGTTGCTTAGCGGGTCGATGACGTTGACCATGCCAAAACCCATCTGTATATCGATAATCTGTCCGGCAAGTAAAAACCCCATAAAGATCAGGGTCGCCGTAAAGCCGATCAGCGCGCCGACAGTCAGCTCCTTCGCTAACAGCAGCGCAAAGTCGACCATATGCATGCCCGGGTCGACGTCGCTCGGGGTAAAGGGAAAGATGACAAGGCTGGTTATCAGCGCCAACCCTACCTTTGCCTGCGTTGGGATGTTGCGGCTTCCGAAGATAGGGGCGAGAAAAAACACACCCGAAACGCGGGTGAGAACCAGCAGAAATGTGAGCAAACGCCCCGGTTCGAGCTGCAAAACGTCCAAGTCATGCTCCTGTATCGCTTATCGCTCGGCCGGCCGGCTCTTTTCAAATCTTGTGTTTATGGCAAGACCCCAAAAGCCAACGGCCGGGCTACTTGATATAGGTCGGCAAATTTACAAAAATGCTCGTCGTAAAATCAATCAGCTTGTTAAGCATCCAAGGTCCGAAAATCGCCAGCGCCAACATCGTTGCGAGCAGTTTAGGTATGAAGGTCAACGTGAATTCTTGAATCTGTGTCACGGCTTGGAGAATGCTTATCGTAAGGCCGGTAATTAGGCTGAAGACAAGGACCGGCAGCGCCAGCTGAAGGGTCAATATGAGGGCGTTTTTCCCTATTTCCATCGCTAATGAGTCTGTCATGCGCACCCGTTTCCGCAATCAGTTGAACCCCATAACCAGCGCTCGTGTGACAAGATGCCAACCATCGACTAAAACAAAGAGCAATATTTTTAGCGGCAGAGATATCATCACCGGAGGCACCATGAGCATACCCATGGACATCAGTACGCTCGCCACTACCATGTCTATTACGAGAAATGGAATAAATATAAGAAATCCGATGATGAACGCGGCGCGTAGTTCGCTGATAATAAATGACGGGATAACGACGTAGGTCGGCACGTCGGCGCGGGTTCGGGGCTGATCGAGTTTGGCTAGGTGGACGAAGAGCGCCAGGTCTTTCTCGCGCGTCTGCCTAAACATGAAGTCGCGTATCGGGTTGGACGCTCGCTCGAACGCCTGGTCGAATGAGATCTCTTCCGCGGTATATGGTTTTATAGCGCTATCGTTGATCTGGCCTAAGACGGGCGCCATGACGAAGAAGGTTAGAAAAAGCGCCAGCCCTATAAGGACTTGCGTCGGCGGTATCTGCTGTGTTCCGAGCGCGTTTCTGATGAAGGCGAGGACGATGATTATTCTGGTAAAAGAAGTGACCATAATCAATAACGCCGGCGCCAGCGAAAGAACGGTGAGGAGTAGAAGTATCTGGAGGCTGGTCGAGATATCTCGTGGGTTTTCAGCCGTCTCCACGCCAAACGATACTTTTGGCAAAGGTATCCCGTTTGGCCCCTGCTCCGCTCCCGAAACAAATCCGGTCATGACCGTAAAGAGGAGTCCCAGGGCTAATATCGTGATTTTGCGAGCAGCTCGTGACTGTGGCAAGAGCGCGCTCATCTACTCTTTTCACCCCTACCCTTGTTCGTCGATGACGGTGTGCCTTCAGACCTCTTGCTATCTTGTTTCTTAATCTCCTCAAGGAGTTGATTGATGTTCTGTCCGGTGGAGTGAAGGTCGTCTCTCCAGTGATTCTCGGTGCCAAGTGACGACTCCGTCTCACGCTTCGCCGGCCTCCGCGACCTTGTCTCGGATCTCTTTTGCGCCTTTGAAAAACGGCCGCTAAATTTTTCAAGATAGGCCTGGAATGGTTGGAGCGGCTCCGGTTTTGTCGCCGCAAGGCTTCTGAGCGCTTCAACTTGCTCGAAGTCGTCGATTTCGGCGAGAGGGTTGATGTTGTTGCCGGCAAGGCCCACGACCAAAATTTTGCCCGCCGCCTCCACGAGGCATATCGCTTTGCCCGGCGCGAGATAGCGGATGTCGAGAACACGGATAAGCTCTTGGCCGCCGGTGATCGAATTGTATTTTGTCGTAAAAACCTTAACACCGAATATCGCCAAGAAGCCGACTCCGATGACGAGCGCGAAATAGAATATGTACTTGACCGCGTTGACTACGGTCTGGAAGATTCCCGCCAAAAAGCCCGTTGTTTCTTGCGGCTCGCCCGGGTCGCGGTATGCGTCGAAAAGGAATTCGCCGCCGCTTTCCGTTTTAGGCCGTGAGGCGGCCTCATCGTCGGTGCCTTGGCTCGAAGAAGTGACCGCGCCCGCTTTTTCTTTAGGTGCCTCCGCGCGCTCCTCAGCGCCAACGACGGCAGTCGCTTCGCCGGCGGGGTCGCCAACGCTCAACTCGACATCGCCGTCTTCGGCAAGCGGCGGTATGGCGAATGCGGCGGCGGTATGGCTATGAATAAAAAGAGCGGTGAGCAATGCTAATATTGTCGGTGCCGCAATATGTTTGAGCCTGGAGCACAGGCTCGACAAACCCGTGGGAATAACCCGCGGCGCGAGGCCTTTTCGGCCCGCGAATCCAATCCGGTCGCTTTCGTTGGTCATGGCTACCATCCATTTATGCTGCGTTCAGTGATACTATTAACCGGTCTATCGCTGTGTGGCGGTATTCGCACTACTATATGATTGTTAATTTAGGGCCGGCACGGCTTTCCGTGGCTATAACGGCCGATGCTGTCCTTATAAATATCCCAAAGTTAACTTGCTAATGCAAGCATCATGCGCTAGTTAAGCGACCGAGAGGGGCGCAATGGTGTCGTATCTGTCGGTTCGAGAGAGATAAACCCTCGCCGTAGAAGTATAGCGCTTGTCGGGCCTCCCGTAAAACTAATCCTCGTAATTTCGTTATTTACTATTAAAGCACCCGTGAAATCGCCGATTAAGTTACGTAGAGGAACCACGGGGGATGGTTGCCGATTAGCCTGGACCTTGCCCGATAAGGGCGGTAGGCGAGGGTCATGACCGGCGACATCGAGCACCTGAAAATCGAGGGAGGCAGATAATAATGGAAGATAGATCTTTTGATCAAGGCCAGCTAGTCGTCTTTGAGTTATCGGGAGAGTCTTTTGGCATAGACATCAATGCCGTGCAGGAAATCATCAGGATGCAGCAGATCACCGATGTGCCGAAAGCCCCGATGCATGTAAAAGGCATTATCAATTTGCGCGGCAAGGTGATTCCGATAGTCGACCTTCGCGATAAGTTCGGGTTGACGCAGACCGAAGAGACCAAGTCGACAAGGATCGTAGTCGTAGACGTTACCGGCTGTACGGTCGGGATGATCGTAGACGGGGTCTCCGAAGTGCTTAGAATCGGCAAGGACCAGATCGAGGAACCATCGGCGATAATCGAGTCGTATGAGAAATACTTGCTTGGAATAGGCAAACTAGAGGAGCGCTTAGTGCTCCTCCTCGACCTGGGAAAGGTTATTCCTGAAGCGTCGCAGCTTCAGGCCGTCGCGTAACAGCTCGACTAGAATACGCGTCGCGTTAGTCTCGACCCAATAAGGGATGTAGGCAGCAAGCAGGTCTGGTGTCGAGCCGGCCTGCTTGCTTATTCATATCGACATAATGGGATATTTAAGCTCGAAAGCTTTTTGTCGATATAGTTTCTAGCTATTTTCTTACATGACCGGATATGGAGGAGTTCATGGCAGGGCAAACAAGAATGGGAACGAAGATCACGGTCGGTTTTGTGCTGATGCTGCTGCCCCTGCTAGTCATGGGCTTTATGAGCTTCAATGGACTTTCCGATATAAGGCGGACCTCTTTCCTATATAAAGATGTCGAAATGAAATTCAAGAAGGTCGGCGACTTGCAATCGCTTATAGGGCGCAGCGCCATGGAACTCGACGATACCTATAATAAGCGCGACACCGCGCAAACCCAAGAGTACGGCGCGCTCCATGGCGAGATAGACAAGACTATTGTCCAGCTGCAAACCCTGATGTCTTCGCCCGAGGCCAAGCAGGTGATTTCGCGAATCAAATCCGATATGGCTCTAGCCGACGCTAAAGCGAGCGAGGTGTTAGCCGTTGACGACTCGCCCGAGGCAAACTCGAAGATGGCAGAGTATGATGCCTTGGCGGCCAACGCGCTTGTCGATGCCGACCGGCTACAGGTCTTGATTCGGCAATATACCGATGGCCTTTCGCAGCGGATGGTGACGGTGGGGCAACGGACAAATGCCGTCAACGCACTTCTTTTGGTCATAGCGGTGGTTATTTGTATTAGTGTTATCGCCTGGGTCAGGATCGAGGTTATCGAGCCGTCTAAGCGGATGTTTTTAGAGCTTGCCGACGCGTCCGCAAGCCTTAACTCACTCCTAGGCGATGTCTTCGCGGACTCGGAGCATGTCAACCGGGCCGGCACCAAAATAGCCACATCTCTCGGCTCGTTGTCGGAGAGTTCCGATATCGAGCATGAAGCCGCGAAAGAGGTAAATAAACTGATAGAACAGATAGCGCTAGCCGTTAATCAGGTCGCCCACGGGGCGCACGAGCAGTCGAAGGATGCCGTCGAGATCAACGATATGATGGGGCGCTTTAAGTCGGCCATAGAGAGCGTTGCCGGTAACGCCATGACGGTCGCGCAGTTTGCTTCGGAAAGTCTCGGAATAGCGGAACAGAGCAAGGATACCGCTGAAGAGGCGACCTCCGGAATCGCACAGACCACGGAGACCGTCCTCTCCTCGGCCAACAAGATTCAGATGCTGGGCGAGAAGTCCAAGCAGATAGGCGAAATCATCGAAGTAATCGACGACATCGCCGAGCAGACCAACCTCTTGGCGCTAAACGCGGCCATCGAGGCCGCGCGCGCCGGTGAGCACGGCAAAGGTTTTGCCGTAGTCGCCGATGAGGTGCGAAAGCTGGCGGAGCGCTCAGCGAGAGCGACCGGGGAGATCGCAAAACTCATAAAGGGAATCCAAGACGAAACACTCGAGGCGGTAGCCGCCATGGAGCAGGGCACGCAAGAGGTCGCATCCGGTACCGAACTCGCCCACAACGCCGGCGAAGCCATTGAAGAGATGATGGTATCCATCAATAGAGTTGTTACAGAAATCGCCGGGGTTTCCACAGCAGCCGAACAGATATCGACATCGTCAGAGAAAATCGCGGCTGCGATGGACCAAATAGCGACGATCACCGAAGAGAATTCAGCTATAACACAAGAGGTCGCCGCATCTTCGGGTCAAGTCGAAACAGTAGTGGAAACGATTTCGCAATCGACCGCCCATTCCGCCGCGTCGGCTTCGGCTATCTCCGCATCCTCGCAGGAGCAGACAGCTTCGGTCGAAGAGATAGCGGCATCGGCCATCGAAGTCTCGAATATGGCGGATGAGTTAAGTGGATTGGTAGAAAAGTTCAAGATAGCTTAAAGCGGATTAGTGGGAGGGTTCACCGTGAGCGAGGAGCAGACGTTAGAACAAGAACAACTCGTTGTTTTTGAGGTGGGCGATGAATCGTTCGGTATAGATATATCGCTGGTGCAGGAGATAATCAGGCTCCAGCCGATAACCGAGGTGCCGCGAGCGCCGATGTATGTCAAAGGCGTTATTAATCTCAGAGGCAAAGTCATACCCGTTATCGATGTGCGCGAGAGGTTCAGTATCGGTATGGGTGAAGAGACAAAGGCGACGCGAATCGTCGTCGTCGATGTTCTCGGCAATATCGTCGGTATGATCGTCGACGCGGTAAGCGAGGTCTTGCGTTTAGCGACAGATTCAATCGAGCCGCCGTCGAGCATAGTCGGCAGCGTCGGCTCACAGTACCTGAGGGGAATAGGCAAACTCGAGGATAAGCTTGTCATACTATTGGATTTAGATACCCTTCTCGTCGAGATGGGCGCGAATTTGGTGGGGACGGCTGAAATCGCCTAACCCGAAGAAGCTCGGAAGCTATTGATATCCGGTTATACGGAAAGATTTCAACGGCAGCGGCTTACTATAACTGCGGGAGTAGATATGGACCTAGTATTTGACGCCACACCTGATGACTTGAGCGTGTTTCTACAGGAAGCGGATGAACTGATGCAACAGCTCGACGAGAATGTCCTTCGTCTTGAGAAAGAAGGCCAGAACCCGGAGATAATCCAGGAGATCTTTCGCGCGGCGCATACTCTAAAAGGCTCATCCGGCATGCTGGGACATGAGCGCATGGCCGAACTGACACACTCGCTCGAGTCGCTCTTCGATAAACTTCGTAGAGACGAGTTGAGTGTGACCACCGAACTCATCGATGTTTTTCTAGATTGCCTGGACGCCCTCAAGATATTGAAAGAAGAGTGCATTACCTTTAAGGCAAGCGACATCGATATAGGGACCCTTATTATAAAGATAGACGGGTTTGCTTCCGGGGCTCCTGTCGAAGCGAACATAGTCGCCGCCGTATCAATTGTTTTAGACGACCACGAGCACGACGTTATCAATATGGCCGAGGTCAAGGGTTCAACCGCTTTTTCAATCAGAATCAAAGTCGCGGATGATTGCATGATGCCGTCGGTAAGGTTCTACCAAGTGATCGAAGAGCTTCAGCCTGTCGGGGAGATAATAAAGACAAACCCCGGCATGGATGTGATAGAGAACGGCGAATGTGGTTCCGAGTTGGTGCTGCTTCTAGTGACCGACGAAGATCAAAGCCGTCTCGAAAGCATCGTCAAAGCCGTATCCGAGCTTTCCGAGCATTCAGTGGGGGTTTACAGTATTTCATCGGATCATGACGAAGACGAACCCCAAGAAGTTGAAGAGGCGACCGCTGTTTCCGGGGACAAGAGGATGCAGGACCTGGGACCCGAGGCTCGCGGCAAAAGCGCGCAGGAGTTGCAGCAGATGCGCACGGCCGCCGCCGTCAAGACGGTACGGGTAGATGTCGAGCGTCTGGACCATCTCATGAATCTCGTCGGTGAGTTGGTCATCGGCAAGACCCGCCTCCAGCAAATCGGGAGCGATTTAGCCAATAGTTATCACGTGGGAGATTTGACCTCGACGCTCAACGAGGTGACAGCGCATGTCGGGCAAATCACGAACGAACTCCAAGAAGAAGTCATGCGCGCGCGCATGCTCCCCATAGAGCAGGTATTCAACAAGTTTCCGCGACTGGTGCGAGATTTGGCGCGTACCGCGGGCAAGACCATCAATTTTGCCGTAGAGGGCAAAGAGACCGAGATAGACCGGTCTGTTCTTGAAGAGATAGGGGATCCGCTCGTACATATTTTGAGGAACGCAATCGACCATGGCGTCGAAACACCGGATGAACGGAGAAAAGCCGGTAAATCGCCCGAGGGAAGCGTATTTTTGGGCGCGCGTCATGAGGAGAACCATATCGTCGTAGAGGTTTCGGACGATGGTCGAGGTATGGATGTTCAAAAGATTAAAGATAAGGCTATACGCAAAGGGTTTTTGACACGGGAAGCCGGCGATCAAATGAGCGACCGTGAAATTCTCGACCTGATATTTCTGTCAGGATTTAGTACCGCCGATAAAGTATCCGAGATATCGGGTCGCGGTGTCGGCATGGACGTGGTTCGAAACAATATCAAGAAGATCAACGGTACCGTGGAGATCATATCCGAACTCGGTGTCGGAACGAAGTTCGTTATAAAGTTGCCGCTTACGCTCGTGATAGTCGACGCATTGACCGTCGTCGTCGGCGACAGGATCTACGCCGTTCCCCTTAACACGATAAAAGAGGTTCTAAAACTTGAGGACGGCCACATCAAGATGGTCGACAAAAAAGAGACTATGTTGCTTCGCGGCAGCGTATTGTCGCTGCTAAGGTTGAGCGAGCTTTTCAAGCATACCTCGGTTGCCGATCGCGGCAGCGAAGACGAACTCCATGTCGTAGTCGTTGGCTACGGGGAAAATCGTATCGGTCTCATCGTAGATCGTTTGCTGAGCAAGATGGAGATAATGATCAAAGCGCTCGGGGACTACCTGGGGTTAGTTGATGGGATTTCAGGAGCAACGGTCTTGGGAGATGGTCGGGTCGCTCTGGTCATCGACCCGGTAAGTTTGATTGTCAAATTTAATGCGGGCAAGAAGCTAAACGCGCAGCCGGTCTCCAAAAGCAAGAAATCAACGAGCAAGAAGATTGCATAGCGGGCCGGCTTTTTGCGATTAGGTTTAACAGGGAGAGATAATTGTGTCCAAGATGATAGGGAGTCTCACGCTAAAGCAAAGAGAATTACTGGAACGCATACTTAAGCTAAGCGCCGACAGCTCGGCTGTAGCTCTTAGCGAGATGACCGACAAGTCCATATTTTTGAAGTCTCCCGAGATCGATGTAGTGCCGCTCGGAGATGTGCCCGCGATAGCCGGAGGAAACGAGAATCCGGCGGTCAGCGTCTGCCTCTTGCTCCTCGGTGAAGCCCGCGGGAACATCCTTCTTGTGTTTCCCGGAAGAAGCGCATTCAAACTTGCCGACCTGGTTCTGCAGGAAGACTCCGGGGATACTGAGGAACTCAGTGAGATGGCCGTCTCCGTGCTCGGAGAGGTCGGGAACCTGGTTAGCGCGTATTTTCTAAGTACTCTCTCCGATTATACCGGATTAAGAATACAGCCGTCGGCACCGATGATAGTCCACGATATGGTCGAAGCCATAGTCAGCTCGGCGATGCTGATTCTTGAAGAAGCGCCGGATGAGATTCTTTACATTGAGACCAATATCGCCGACGAAAGCGATACGATCCAAGGCTATATGATGCTCTTTACCGATGAGGCGACGCTCCATTCAATTCTACAGGCGATGGAGGCGAGGTAGTAAATGGCTGAGAGTTTAATAAATATCGGAATCGGCGAATTCGAGGTATCCGGAGATCGCGGCAGTGCGATTATCACGCGAGGACTCGGTTCGTGCGTAGCGGTTTGTCTATACGATAACGTCGCGAAAGTAGCCGGGATGGCGCATATTATGCTCCCCGTCGACAACGGCAGGGATGAATTATTGAACGCGAGATTTGCCGATACGGGCGTCCCCCGATTATTCGAGGCGATGATAGAGCATGGCGCGGAGCCCGGACGTATCACCGTCAAGATGGCCGGAGGTGCTCGAATGTTTAAGATGCCGGGCGGCAGTAGTTTGCTCGAAATCGGTGAGCGAAATGTCGAGGCTATTACAGCGGTTCTCAATGAGCTTAAGCTCAAACTTGTCGCCGCCGACACCGGCAAGGATTACGGAAGGACAGTCGAGTTCTCGGTCGCAAGTGGTGAATTAATGGTTAAAGCAATAGGTCGTAGCGTGACCGTAATTTAGGAGGCATTAGAATGGGAAAGAACGTTTTGGTCGTTGACGATGCCGCCTTCATGAGAATGAAGATCGTCAAGCTTCTTACAGACAACGGGTACAGCGTTACAGGTGAGGCCGGCAACGGTGAGGAAGCGGTCATGAAATACCAGCAACTCAAACCCGATCTCGTGATTATGGATATTACTATGCCTGTCATGGATGGTATCGAGGCGATCACGGAGATCAAGAAGCTGGATGATAGCGCTAAGGTAATCGTCTGTAGCGCGATGGGGCAACAAGGTATGGTTATCCAGGCCATCAAGTCAGGAGCAAAGGATTATGTGCTAAAGCCCTTCCAGCCCGACAGGGTTCTGGAGGCCGTTAAGAAGCAAATCGGTTAGTTTTGAGTTCGGAGAGTGAAAATTTGCCCCAAGTAAAAGTTCTCGTCGTCGACGACTCTTTTTTTATAAGAAAACGTCTCGTTGAAATGTTAAACTCCGACTCTGAGATTAACGTTGTCGATACCGCCGAAAACGGCCTGGAAGCGATCGAAAAGGTCGCAAGGCTTAGGCCCGATGTCGTCACGCTAGACATAGAGATGCCCAATATGGATGGGCTGACCGCGCTTGTGCGAATAATGAAGGAGCACCCGACTCCGGTCGTTATGGTAAGCACACTGACTGAGGCCGGGTCTGAAGCGGCCATGACTGCCCTTATGAGGGGCGCGGTAGATTTTATACATAAACCAACGAGTTTTGGGGATACCAAGCTCTATAATATCAAGGAAGAAATCGTCGCCAAAGTCAAAATAGCGTCGCGCGCGCGTCTAAGGCTTGCGCAAAGTGCGCAACCAAGGACAATCGGAACGAGTGATCTCGTCCGGCCTGGCGGACACAGCAATAAACTCGTCCTCATCGGTTCCTCAACAGGCGGCCCCAGGGCTCTCTTGGAAGTCTTGCCGCGACTACCGAAAAATTTTCCCGCGCCAATTGCGATAGTCCAACATATGCCGCCCGGTCCGTTCATAAAATCGATCTCGAAAAGGCTCGAAGCCGACTCGGAGATCGATGTGAATGAGGCCGGTAATGGTGATAGATTAGAGCCGGGTCGCGCCCTGATAGCGCCCGGGGGCTACCATATGCTTATAGAGCAGGGGCGGGTCGTGAAGTTGAATCACGGGCCTTCCGTCAACTCGGTAAGGCCTTCGGTCGATGTCATGATGAGTTCAGCCGCCGCGGTCTATGGCTCACATATAATAGGAGTGATTCTTACAGGCATGGGGCGCGATGGCGCGGACGGTATGGCGCTCATCAAAAAAAAGGGCGGACGCACCATCGCCGAAGACGAATCGACATGTATCGTTTACGGCATGTCGCGGTCTGTAATCGAAAACGGCGACGCCGATAGTGTCGTACCCATAGAGCGAATAGCGAATGAGATAGTAAAGATGCTTTAGGAAAGAGGTTGCCGCGGTGGAGTTTAACGACAGTCCGGAGTATTCGTACTTTGTAAGCAAGATTAAGAGTCTTAGCGGTATCGATTTGAGCAATTATAAGCCTTGGCAAATACAGCGAAGACTCACATTCGTCATGGACCAAGCCGGAATGCAAAATTACAGGGAATTCGCGGATATGCTCGCGTCCGACAAGCGGAAGCTTAATGAGTTTGTTGACTGGGTGACGATTAATGTATCCGAGTTCTATCGCGACCAGCTGAAGTTTAAAGAACTTCAAGATGTTATCCTTCCCGAGCTGCTAAGCCATAAGAAAGAGTTGCGCATCTGGAGCGCCGGTTGTTCGAACGGATCCGAGCCCTACACCCTCACACTCATCCTTGAAGAACTGACGCCGGGAAAGCGCCACACGGTAATCGGCACCGACCTCGACGACAGAATCCTACAAAAAGCCGGGCTCGGGTGTTATGAAGACCGGGACATACGGAATGTCCCGAAACATCTTGTAAGCAGATATTTCAAGTGCGACGGTGGTCAAGCAAACTTGAGCGATGAGATAAAGCAACGCGTCGTTTTCAACAAGCACGACTTGCTAAACGACAAATACGAGAATGACTTCGACCTAATACTCTGCCGCAATGTGGTGATTTATTTCACTTCCGATGCTAAGGACCGGATATATCGGAATTTTAGAGAGTCGTTGACCGAGCAGGGAGTTCTTTTCGTTGGAGGCGCTGAGAGTATTCTGAATGCGAAGAGCTTGGGTTTACAGGTTGCGCGCCCGTTTTTCTATAAGAAGCTGCCTAATGACGGAGGATTGCATGTCAAGAGAGTTAGCTGAGAATATACGCAGAGCGATAGATGAGATGCCGCGGTTTTCGTTAGTGGCCGATAGGGCTATGGTCGGCCTGAGAGAGCAAGCGTTGAGCGGGGAGTCTTTGAAGGACCTCGGCATGTATGATGCGAGATTCGCTCGACAGATACTTCAGATGACTAAATATGCGGCGTTCGGGTTTGGTCCCGGAACGATCTCCCAAGGGCCGGCGGCGCTCGAGGACAAGGACGTGCTCCGAGGCGTCATGCTCGCCTTCTCTTTGCAGGACTTTATTAGCGGCGAACTCAAGTCCTATGGGCAAATCGCCGGAGAACTCTGGGAGCACTCCATAAACTGTGGACTTTCGGCCTGGATGATAGCGACGAAGACGAATTTCAGCGATTTAGAGCAAGCATTTGTGGCGGGCATGATGCACGATATCGGCAAAATCGTACTCGATAAATTTTTGTGTGAAGAAAGACTTATGTTGGTCGATACTATTACAGAAGATGGGCTAACCCCGGCAGAGGCGGAGAAAGCTTTGCTTGGGATAGACCACGCGGAAGCCGGAGCCCTCTTAGCGGAGAAATGGCACTTTGACGATGCCGTAGTCGAAGCCGTAAGGTGGCATCACGAGCCGGAAAAAGCTAGTGACGGATCAGACCTAACGGTCTTTGTCCACCTGGCCGATTGTATGTGTATGAGTCTCGGGCCCGCTCTGCGAAATGATGGTCTCGTTACTTTATTGGCAGGCAATATACCGTCGTTGGATTAGCTTGGCGGCATATTGAAAGCCGAGCGCGAAGCCGACAATCGAAAGGTAGCACAGCTCTAGATATCGGCGTTAAATGGAGGATATGATGGGGCAGGAAGTCGCACAAAAAATCTTAAAAGAAATAAGGGACTTACCACCGTTCTCAGCAATCGCAAATCGCGCGCTCAAGCTAACCAATGATCCTCGGGCGTCGGCGGTTGATATCAGTCGCGTTATATCGTACGACCCCGCGTTTACCGCGCGCGTGCTGCGCATGGCTAACTCGGCTTACTACGGGTTTGCCCGCAAAGTCACGACTGTGAGCGAGGCTATAGTCATTCTTGGCTACGAGACGCTCAAGAGCGTTGTTTTGGCGCTTACCCTCCAGAAATTCTACGACAACGAAGTCCGCGGATACGGGCTTGAAAAAGGCGATATGTGGAAGCACTCCGTTGGTTGCGCGCTTGCCTCGCGCCTACTTGCGACTCAGATAAAATATCCGGCCGTCGAAGAGGCATTTGTCGCCGGCTTGCTTCATGACGTCGGCAAAGTCATCCTTAACGAGTATGTAAGGGACGAAATAGACGAGATAATAGAGCTTGCCGGCAGCCAGGGACTCTCTTTTGCCGAAGCCGAAAAACGTGTGCTCGGCTTCGACCATCAGGATATCGGCTCCAAAGTTGCCGAGAAGTGGAATTTCAACGACACGGTAGTAGAGGCCATCCGTTGTCACCACCGACCGGAAAGGGCCAAGAAAGAGCCCGAGCTTACGGCAATCGTCCATGTGGCGGATTTCATCTGCCTCAGCTTGGGTCTTGGAATAGGAAACGATGGCATGCTCTATCCGCTTAAAAAGGAAGCACTTGAGATTTTGAAGTTAGACGAGCCGGAGATAGACAACCTGATTTATTCGGCTTATAACATCGCTGAAGAGATAGAAAAGATTCTGGCATAGCGCTCAGCCGGGATCTAGACGACATTGTAGATGGAAGGGACGGTAGAGATGCTCAAAGCTGAATTTGTAAACCCGTTTCTCGAAGCCGCTTGCGAAGTCTTCGAGACCGAAACGGGTGCCAAACTGCAAAAAGGACCGATTTCCGTTCAGAAGTCATCGTTAACTTCCCAGGAAGTCAGCGTGCTTCTCGGTATAACCGGCGAAATCCACGGCCAGGTAATATACGGTATTTCAACCAAGGCCGCGAAGAGGATCGCCTCCGCGATGATCGGGCGCAACGTACCCTTGCTCGACGAGCTTGCGCAAAGTGCGATTAGCGAATTGGGGAACATGATTACCGGGTTGGCGACGGTTAAATTTGGCGAGTCTTACTCAAGTCTGGCCATTACGCCGCCGACGCTTATCATAGGTCAAAAAGTCCTTATATCCACGATAGATATCCAGCGGCTCTATGTAGTTCTCATGAGCGAGTTTGGAGATATCGAGGTAAGCATAGCGCTCAAGGAGCGTGTTAGCGCGGAAGATATTTTGGCTTCCAAAAAGATGGCCTGCTAGAGATATAAGGGTTAACGACAGGGAAAGGAGGTGCAATATGATAAGAGGGTTATACGCCTCGGCTACAGGGATGCTTGCCCTAATGAACAAGCAGGATGTTATCTCGAACAACCTGGCCAATGTCAACACAACCGGATTTAAACGGGATTACGCGTCGATAACTTCTTTTCCGGAGGCATTGGTATACGCATCCGAAAAGAGGGTCGGCACGCAGGCTGCTCAGGCTCCCCTCGGCCGGCTAAGTACCGGGGTCGGTATCGGAGAAACCGGTTTCATAAATACGGACGCCCCGTTGCGCCACACCGGAAGTATGTTCGATGTCGCGTTATCCGGCAACGGGTTGTTTGCGGTCGGGACTCAAGCGGGTGAGCGATATACGAGAAACGGAAGCTTCGGAATCGACGGCCTTAGCAGATTGGTCGACCAGGATGGAAATCTTGTGTTAGGCGAAGACGGAGCCATAGCGATCGATGGCGATAAGGTCTTTATCGATGAGACAGGAAATATCTACGTCGACGATACCTTTGTCGACAAGCTAAAGATACGATATTTCGATGCCGATGAGTTGGAGAAGGCCGGAAGCAATTTGTTTATCTCACAGACCGAAGGCAAGGCTTCCGAAGCTCGCGTCAGGCAAAAGTATTTGGAAGGCTCGAATGTCGACGTTACGATCGAGATGGTCGACATGATCACGACGGTAAGGTCTTTCGAGGCCAACCAGAAGATATTGAAGAGCCAGGACGAAATCTTGGGTAGAGCGGTCAATGATGTTGGTAGATTAGCGTAAGAGGCTGGACCGGAAACGGAGGTCTCCCCAGAACCGCCGATTGATAGAGGCGGGTCAAACCCAACATCCCTTAACCGACATTCTCTATGCCTGCTCTAGTCCGAAATTACATGGATACGGTAAGAAGGAGGGTAGCATGATTGGAGCATTATGGACGTCGGCGTCGGGGCTGCACTCGCAAAGAGCGGCGGTGGACGCAATCTCGAATAATGTCGCGAATATCGGTACGACCGGCTTTAAGCGCAATATTACGCAGTTTCAGGATCTCGGCTATATGCAGGCAAATGCCTTAGGAGAGTTTGAGCCCGATAATTCAAGCGGGACGGGAATATCGATCGGCACGGGGGTTAGGGTCGCATCGACCCAGAGAATATTTAATCAGGGCAGGTTGGAGGCGACCGGCAACCCATACGATGTCGCTATCGACGGAGCGGGGTTTTTCCGGGTTCGACTTCCGGACGGAACCCCCGCCTATACGAGAGACGGCAGTTTCAACGCTGATTCAACCGGGAAGCTCACTACGTCGCAAGGGTATACGTTGGACCCCGCGATAACCTTACCCGAAGGGTCAACCGACCTTAATATACTGCCGAACGGTCAGGTTCGGGTCGTCGATATCAAGACCGGAGAGCTTCGAGAGGTCGGTACCATAACACTCTTCAAAGTCGATAACCCAAATGGCCTGTTAGCGGTTGGAGAGAACGTCTTCGTTCCGACTGCGGCCGGCGGCAACGCTGTCGAAGAGATACCCGAGAGCGATGGCGTGGGGCGGTTGACCCAGGGGTTTGTCGAGGGCTCGAACGTGGAGCTTGCGGATGAGATGACCCAGTTGGTCATCGCGCAACGCGCGTATGAGGTAAATTCGCGTGCCCTCAAGACAGCCGAAGAGATGCTGATGATAGCTACCAATATCAGGGCATAGCCAATATCGTCGACAGGTTGAAGGGTCTAGGGTATCGCGAAATATGTCAAGTAGAGAAGTGCGCCGGCGCCGAGCCGGTTCGTGTGAGCGGTTTGTTTCACCCGCGTTTGCGTAATTGTCGAGGCGGTTTTGCCGGAACGCTGGAGAAAGCGGCGGAACCTGACGATAACTATGAGCAAGTGGGGTGAGTTGTATGAAGGTCTCAAATGAGCAAGTCAAACAGGTCTTAGACAAGTATGCGCGGCAGGTCGAAAACAAAACGTCCGACCGGGCAAAAGGCTCGGAGCAGAAAACGGAAGCGCTCCGCCGCAATGTTGATTCCGTCACCATAACGGCTCGCGGGGAAGGGGCCAACAGAGCAATAGAAGCCTACAGAAAGCTTCCTGATGTTAGAAAAGACCTGGTTGATGAGGTAAAAACCAAAATCAAGTCTGGTGATTACGAAGTAACCAGCAAAGAAGTGGCAGACAAGATAGTCCATCGAATGATTGTCGATAAGATGGTCTAGACTATACCAAGGGTGAGAAAATTGAAGATCGATGATGTTGCTCTAGTCGATGTATTAAGATGCGAGAGAGAATCGTACCGGGACTTGCTTGAACTGGCGGAAAGAGAAGAGAGATTCATCCTAGAACGAGATGCGGAGGGACTGATGGAAGTCATCAGGGCGACAGAGCGGTTGATCGAAACCGTGCGCGAACTCGAGCGCGAGCGCCTAGCCCTGATATCGGCGGGGCTTAACCAGACTCCGTCCCAACCACCCCAAACGCTCTCTTCGGTTATGGATAGCTTGAGCGGCACGATGGCCGCCGAGGCCGCCCGGCTTAGGGACGAGATCCTCGAAGTTATCGAAGCTCTCAGTGAAGCCAACAGGACCAATGCCGAGTTGGCGCAGAGAAGCATCGGTTACATCGATTTCCTGCTCGGCACGCTTATCTCCGATGATGAGAGCTTTTGCTACGCTGAAAAATCAGTCGCACGTAATTCGAAACCGCGTTTGTTCGACGGAAGAGCATAAAAGGGTGTCTTAGATGAATGGGTTCTTTGGTATAAATATAGCGCGAAAAGCGCTGCAGACGAGCCAATACGCTATGGACGTCACATCGCACAACATAGCTAACGCAAACACGCCCGGGTATTCGAGGCAGAGGGTCATCCAGGGGACGACACCCTCATTCCCAGCTCCTTCGTGGAACAGACCGCTAATTCAAGGGCAGCTCGGGACAGGTGTCGAGGTTCACTCCATACAACGGGTACGTGATAGCTTCTACGACGGTCAGATACGGCGTGAGAACCAGTCGCTCGGTGGTTGGGAGACGACCCAAAGCACTTTGCAGCAAATCGAGACTATATTAAATGAGCCCTCGGACGGCGGATTACACAAGGCCATGGGTGAACTCTGGAATTCCTGGCAGCAGTTGAGCAAAAACCCCGAGAGCTTGTCGATGCGGACGTCGGTAATCGAAACCGGGCGCATGGTCGCAACGGTCTTCAACCAACTGGACGGGAAGCTCACCAGAGTCCAGGCCAACCTCAACGAGCAAGTCGCGGTCAAAGTGAGCGAGATAAATACGATAGCACGCCGAATATCGGAGATAAACCGGGATGTGCTCAGGGTCAAGACCTACGGCGCCGAGCCGAACGATTTGCTCGACGAAAGAGATCTACTGGTCGACAAATTGTCCAAGATGGTCGATGTTCAACTCCGCGAAATGGATACCGGCACACTTGTCGTATATATAAACGGCGCCCAACTGGTCTCGGAATACAACCATACCGAACTCGAGACGACGGCCAATCCGTTGAACAACGGCTACTACGACGTGAGGTGGAAGGCCTCCGGTCTTAATGCCACGATTTACGGCGGTGAGCTAAAGGGTTTGACCACGATGCGCGACGCGACGGTGCCGGCTTACAAGGGTAAGCTCGATACGCTTGCCGCGGCGCTTATCGATAGGGTCAATTCAGTCCATTTCGTCGGAATCGGCCTCGATGGTTTGGCGGGACGGAATTTCTTTGCGGGAACCGGCGCCGCGAATATAGCCATAAGCGCGGACATGTCCGACCCGAGGCGAATCGGCGCGTCACTCAGCGGCGCGGTAGGGGACAACGCGAATGCGCTGGCGATTGCGCGCATAAAGGATGCGTTTACCATGAGCGGCAACACCGTTACCATGGACGACTACTATCGGTCCATCGTAACTAATCTTGGCGTCGAGTCTCAGCAAGCTACCAGAATGCTGGCGAACGGCAAACTCTATTTTGAACTGATAGAGAACCACCGGCAATCGGTGACCGGGGTCTCGTTGGATGAAGAGGCGACCAATATGATTAAGTTTCAGCGCGCCTATCAAGCGGCCGCGCGCCTGGTCAATATCTATGACGAGATGCTCGACGTATTGATAAACCAAATGGTCAGATAGGGGGAGAAGTAGATGAGAGTTACCCAGAATATGCTTTCCAACACGATACTTAACAACATATCCGCCTCATATGGCCGCATTGAGAAGTATCAGGCGCAGTTAGCTTCGGGCAAGATAAATCGCCGCCCCTCCGATGACCCGGCCGCTGTCAATAAATCGCTCAGCTTTAGGTCGTCCGTTAAGGAGATCGAGCAGTATGCGCGCAATGTCGACGACAGCATCACGTGGCTATCGACCGCGGACGTATCGATGCGAAACGCCACTGAGCTTATGTACCGGGCTAAAGAGCTGGCTGTTATGGGCGCCAACGGCACGCTCGGCCAAAGCGAGCTGAACAAAATCGCGAACGAGGTGGATTCGATAGTGGCCGATATGGTCAATATCGGGAATGCCAACGTTGCCGGAAGATATATCTTCTCGGGGCAAAGGACGACGACGGCACCGTTTACTCAGGTAAGCGCGCCGGCGCCTGCTGTGAACTATAACGGAGACGGCAACACTATCGATTACGATATCGGCAAGGGGGCGACCATCAAGGTAAACCTCGCCGGAAATACCGTCTTTAAGGGAGCGACCGATGTTTTTCAGGTCTTACTCGACCTCGGCGCGCACCTTCGCGCGGGTAATTTCGCGTCGGTATCGGCCTCTACCAGCCTTATAGATAACGCGCTCGATGCGATTACGGATTCTCTGGCGGTTGTCGGGGCGAGGCTGAACCGCTTGGATTTCGCGAACGATAGACATATGGAGGACAGCCTAAACCTGACGGAGATCTTAAGTAGCGTCGAGGACGCTGATTTCGCCGAGGTAGTGGTCAGGCTGAAGGCCGAAGAGAATGTGTACCAGTCGGCGCTTATGACCGGGAGCATGTCCATACAGAAGTCGCTCATCGACTTCTTGAGATAGCTTTTGAGGATAAGAGCGGCGCGGGGTATAAGCGCTATCGCCAAACTGCGCGTCCGCGGAGTAAACAAAATAGATGGAAGTCGTTTAACAAACGAGCTATTAGCGTTAATATTATTAAACAGAGGAGACACCTATGGATGCCCGAACTGTATCGTTGATGCCCGAAGAGGCTCCCGAAAAAATTATGGCAAAGGTTGAAATGACGTCCAGAGTGAAGTTTGCGACCACCAGATTTGGAGTAGTCGAGATAGATGAGGACAAAATAATACGATTTGTCGAGAGCATACCGGGGTTTCCCGACGCGAAGGAATTTGTCTTGATACCGCATAAGGAAAACAGCCCGCTGGCCTGGCTTCAATCGACTGAGTTGGCGGATGTCGCTTTTGTCGTAATTGAGCCCTGGGCATATTTTAAAGACTATAACCCGGCCATAAGCGAGTGGGATTTGGAGAAGCTTGAAGCCGCGGAAGAAGGCGAAGCCGATTGCGAAGCATCACTTTTGGTTTTGTCTATTTTGACCATCCCGGGCGACCCGAAAAAGATCACCGCCAATCTCACCGCGCCCATAATCATTAATCTTCGCAATAACTTAGCAATTCAGGTTATTTTGGCTTATGATGGCTATATGACTAAGCATCCGCTGATATCAGAAGCCTAGGAGGAAGAGTGCTGGTTCTTACCAGGAAGATCAACGAGAGTATTAACATAGGCAACGATATCGAGGTCTTCATAGTCGAGGTAAAAGACGACCACGTTAAAATCGGCATCAAAGCTCCTAAGAATATCCCCGTCTACCGCCAGGAGATATACAAGGCTATTCTTGAGGAGAATGACCGCGCCGCTTCCACATCTAAAGACGCCCTCCAGAACCTAAGTGACCTTCTCGCCAAAGATATTTCTTAAAAAAACCTCCTTGATTTTGTGGAGAAACTTTAAAAAGCTGACGATATAACTGTTAAGTCCAGTCCTGTTCAGGGAGGATCTTTTCGGGCACCGGCCGGCCGGAAAGGGCACTCTCGGTTACGGACGGCAATGGCAAGGATGCCAAATAAACAGAGGAAATTCAAGGAGGAAACAAGAATGGCTTTAGTAATCAACACAAACATGCAATCACTCAACGCACAGAGGAACCTAAGTAAGACCCTCATGCCGCTCCAGACAGCGATGCAGAGGCTATCTTCGGGTCTTCGCATCAACTCCGCAAAAGACGACGCAGCCGGTCTCGCTATCGCAGTGAGAATGTCGTCACAGATCAGAGGTCTTAACCAAGCTATCAGAAACGCGAACGACGCGGTTTCGATGGTGCAGACCGCTGAGGGCGCCATCGATGAGATGACCAACGCCCTCCAGAGGGTCAGGGAGCTGGCAGTCCAGTCGGCCAACGCGACCAACACATCGTTGGACCGCGGCGCGACCGACAAAGAGGTCCAGCAACTTCTCCAAGAGATGGACAGGATCGCTACCCAGACGCAGTTCAACAACCAGACATTGCTCGACGGTACCCTCGGCACCAAGACATTCCAGGTTGGCGCCTCATCCGGCCAGACCATCGCGCTCTCTATGACGACCGGCCTTAGGGTCACGCAAATCGGTCAAATCGCCGAGCAGACCGCTGGTACGGCTGTCGATGCCAACGGCATAGTAGTCGGCGATAACGTCCAGATCAACGGCGTCCGCGTAGCCGACTCCGTAGTGGGCTCGGGTAAGGGCCAGGCCGCCAGCAGTGCTTACGCGAAAGCGCTGGCGATTAATTCGAGCGGCATAACCGGCGTGACCGCGTCAGCCGTATCCGGAACCAGGCTTTCCAATACCGCCAGCGCGGGCGTTACCATGGATAACGCGGGTGACTCTTACTCGCTCACCATCAACACCGTGGTCGTCGCGTCTTACTCAGGCATAACCAGCGTCTCGCAAGCCGCGCTCATGGATCGGATCAACCTGTACTCCACCGAGACGGGTGTCACGGCGACCCTTGACGGCACCAATATCGCGCTTACCGCGTCGGATGGTCGCAATATCGACCTGACCGCTACCAAGGTAGACGCCGGCCTCGCCGATACGGTAGCATTCGCCGCCGGCACAACCCAGACCCGCGGTTTCATCAAGCTCTCGGCAGCTAACAACATCACCGTGACCGATGCGAACAACAGGCTCGGTTTCGGCGCGAGCGCTGTTATCGCGAAAGACAGCACGACTCTTAACAGCGTAAACGTTACAACCGCGGACAAAGCCAACGATGCGATGAAGAGAGTCGACTCCGCGCTCCAGGTCATCACGACCATGAGAGCGGAACTCGGCGCTATCTTGAACAGGTTCGAGTCGACCAATTCGAACTTGTCGAACGTTCTCGAGAACATCACGGCAGCCCACTCGCGCATCATGGATGCCGACTTCGCGGCTGAAGCAGCGAACATCACTAAATCACAAATTCTCCAGCAGGCTGGTATCTCAGTACTTACTCAGGCGAATTCATTGCCTCAGAACGTACTCTCCCTGTTGGGCGGCAGGTAGATTTGGAGGGTTGAAGGGAGGGCTTAAGCCCTCCCTTCAAATACTATGGAAATGTGGAAGATAGGTTCAACCGATTTGAGCTTAAAGATAAAGCGGATTACCGCACTCGCCGAGTCGCCCAAACTTCAGCGTGCCGACATGGCGGCAAGGGCAGGCAAACAGCCTAAAGCGGACCCTAAGCCTGAAATCGAGAAGGCTCCCAGCAACAAAGCGGTCTTCAAGCTTTTAGACAACAAGCAAACGGTTATCCAATTCATAGACGAAAAAGGCGATGTAACAAAGCAGATTCCGTCGAAAGAGATGATCGCGGCGGCTGAGCATGTCCGGAAAATCATCGAACATCTTGTTGATAGAGAGGTGTAGTGTATCATGGCTTTAGCGACTTCAGGGATCTATTCGGGCTTGGACGTCGAAAGTATGATCAAAGGTCTCATGCAGGTCGAGCGCCAGCCGCTCGTCCGGCTACAGAAAAAAGAAGCCGGCTACCAAGCGAAGATCAGCGGGTTGGGCACGATGCTCTCGGCTCTTTCGGGTTTTAAGAGTTCGATGACCGCGATCAAAGGAAGCAGCCTCATAAGCATGAAGGCGGTCTCGCAAGACAGCAACGTCTTTACCGCGTCCGCGACGACCGACGCGGTCGCCGCTCTCCATAATATCAAGGTCAATAATATCGCGAGCGTGCAGAGTATTTATTCGGCGGCTTTCACCTCGGAGACAGCCGCCGTGGCCGATCTAACTACGCATGCCGTACAGAAACTTAAGATCCAGGTCGGCGCGGCGGATCCCGTTACCATAACCATAGATGCCAATAACAACACGTTGGCCGGCGTGCGCAATGCCGTAAACAGCGCCAATGCCGGCGTCAAGGCTTCTATTTTGAATGACGGGACAGGACACCGGTTGATATTAACTTCGACAACGACCGGAGCTTCAAACAGAATCTCGGTGCTCGTCGACGAAGATAATAACGGCGTGTTCGGCGAAGCCGCGGAGACGGATTTAATCGGGCTATCGAGGCTCGCGTTCAATCCCACCAGCTATGACGCCGCCGGGAATCCTACCGCCGGCGTTATGAATATGACCCAATCTCAGGCAGCCAGGGACGCCTCGCTTACCGTAAATGGTCTTGCCGTGACCAACTCATCGAATACGATAACGAATGTCATTTCCGGTGTCACTTTGAGCCTTAAGAAAGATTCGGCGGGCGGCACGCTCGCGCTCGATGTTTCGATGGATAGAGACGCGCTTAAAGCGAAGATGACCGCGCTTACCGGGGCCTACAACAACCTGATGGGCACCGTAAAAGATCTTCGGGGCGGCTCGACCGGCAAGGGCTTGCTTCGCACCGACAATGTCGTCAACACGGTCTACTCCGAACTGCGAGGGCTGACAAGCAACGCTTACAGCGGGTTGACCCTGGCCGATATCGGCGTCTCGGTAGACAAATATGGCGTGATGAGCTTTGATGCCGCAAAGTTCGACAGTAAGCTGTCGGCGAGTACGGCAGATGTGACCAAGATGCTCAACACTATGGGTACGAGCCTGGAATCGAAACTCGACAGCTATATCAAGACCGCTATTCCCGACAAGCAAGACGGATACCGGGCGACGATCAAGGTCATAACCAAGCGCGGGTCCGATATGGAACTCCGGTTAAGCAAGACCGAAAAAATGCTCAGAAAGAAATTTGAAAACCTCGACCGGCAGTTGGCGCAACTTCAAGGTCAGGGAAATTACTTAACCCAGCTGCAAACACAGATAAAGAGTATCGGAGGCAGTAAATAATGATGCCAAATACGGCTTACGCGCAAAACGCATATACGCATGCCATGGTCAACACATCGACAACACCTCTCGACCTCGTCATTCTTCTCTATGATGGAGCCATAGGGTTTCTCAATAAAGCGTCGCTCAGCATGAAAGATAATAACGTCTCTCAAAAAACGCAATACATTACGAGGACGATGGCGATTGTCGAGGAACTTCTAGCCTCGCTCGACCATGAGGCCGGCGGGGAGATCGCGGAAAGCTTGCAGAGCCTCTACCTGTATATGCAAAAGGAACTGACGATTGCCAATATCACTAACGATGCCGCGAAGATACGGCAAATCGAAGCGCTGCTAAAAGAGCTAAGGACCGCTTGGCGAGAGATTCGCTAAGCTTCTCAAAAATCAAGCACACCCTCTGGCCACCTTAGGATTTTCTAAGGTGGTTACGTGTTGTCGGAATGTGTCGCTTCTGTTATGGATTTTTGATAACATGGGTACATTATGGTTTCAGGGATTTTGCGACTCATATATCGCAGCGGTAATTAAAGTCTTTGTCTAGAAGTGGTTGAAGAAGGGGTTGCAGGTGAAGGTCGTATTCGTTAACTCCGGCTTGGATTCGGCTGATAAACCGTTTGATAGGTATATCGATTTAACCCTCCGCGATATGGGCGTCGATTACAGGTTGTTCGATTTTGCCGCTCACATCAAATTCTTCGACGATGCGTTTAACCATGCTAAAACAGCATATGACATAGACTATTCATCTAATCAACTCTATAGGCATTCAGCCGCTCCGCTTCTCCAGCTCGTCTCTGATTTTGAGCCCGATTTGGTTCTGGCTACCCAAGGCTGTTTTCTGCCGCCGATGACCGTTCGGTCGATGCAAAAAATGGGAGCCGTAGTCGTATTGTGGGTTTTGGACGACAATGGAGCGGACGAGACACTTAAGTATTCGTATGTTTACGACTACGTATTCACATTCGAGTCGAACCTCGTCGAAATTTACCTCGATGCCGGTTGCGCGAATGTAGCTTACTTACCACAAGCGGCATTCCCGGGTGTCTTTAAGAAACAGCCCGCTTCTCATTTTGAGTTTGACGTGTGCGTTATCGGCTCCGCCGATGGCGGCTCCGCCGAGGTTATCGATGCGATAGCCGGTTTTCTTATCGACGGCGATGTTCGAACGAGAATCTTAGGTGAGCGATGGGACGCGTTAAAATCCGCGCATATGCTTAATAAGTCGATTTCTAACCGGGCGATATACGCCGCGGATAGGGCGAGATACTATTCGAATGCGAAGATAAATCTAAATCCGCGGGGCAACCGCGATTTGACGCTCCGAGTCAACGGGCAAGAATGCGATATCGTGCGCTCTTCGCCGGAGCACAAGACCTTCGAGATTGCGGCCAGTGGCGGCTTCCAGCTAATCGAGAGCGTATCGCCCAATCTTGAAAGATACTTTGAGGTCGGCAGAGAGGTCGATATCTTCACATCGCCCGTTGAGTTGGCCGATAAAATCGCGTATTACTTAGAGCATTCTGACGAAAGAGAAGAAATGGCTCGTCTCGCACGTGAGCGATGTTTAAAAGAGCACACTTATGTCAAAAGGCTAGAGTTTATACTGGAGCATGCGTTACACAGAGATAGCGGGATGCTGATTCGAGATGCCGTCGCGTCCGTAAACAACGATAAGGCGCATACCTATGAAAAAAACAGGTTTAATTCCCGAAGAGATGACGAGATTATTGCGAGGACCGTGCCGGTCGAGGCAAAGAGGGTTCTGGAGATTGGATGCGGTGAGGGACTCCTTAGCGATATTTTGAGGTCGAAAGGTGTTAAGGAGATTTTCGGCGTTGAAGAGAACGAGGTCGTCGCGAACAAGGCCATCGACCGCCTCGACAAGGTTATTATAGGTAATATAGAAGAAGTGGAGCTTCCGTTTAGGAGTAATTTCTTTGATTGCATTATCTATAGGGGGGTGCTGGAGAACTTGCGGGAGCCCTGGCGGGCGTTGTCGAAGCAGGGGAACTTCTTGACCGCAAGCGGCAGGATTATAGCGTCCATTCCCAACACATTGTTTTTGCCGGTAATCAAGGACTTCCTGAAGGGTTGTTGGCGCTATAGCGGTAGCGGCACTTTGGACGGGACCCATCCCAAATCGTTTACCCTGCGCGAAATCGTTTATATCTTCAAATTGGCGGGATTTGAGATCGAAGCCGTAGAGGGGATCACCAATGGGCGTGTCGACTCCGATGAGGCTAGCGCTTTCATGAAGAGCATCAAACCGTTGAATGTGGCGGCGGAGAGCCTGACCGCCGAGATTCAATACTCTCATTATATGATGGTAGCTAAAAAGGTTAGGGCCGACGATAGAGGGGGGGTGGGCTTGTGCCTGGTAAAAAGCTAGACGACGAGAGAACGAGCGATTGCGGTTTAGCTTTTGGCCTCACGAGCACAGCCCCGGGTTTCCCGGCGGATGATTTGGGAGAAAGCGACCCGATAGAGGTCTTTGCCACACGCTTCATGCGGGAGCCTTGGCGATTTCCGGATAAGCATATCGAGCTTGCGTCGCTATCGGTAGCGATGATAGTCAGAAATGACGAAACCAATATCGCACGGAGTTTGGAGAGCATCAAAGACGTAGCGAACGAGATTATTATTGTCGATACCGGCTCATCCGATCAGACCGTAGAGATCGCGCGGAGTTATGGCGCGAAGGTATTTTTCCACCCGTGGAACAACAGTTGGTCGGAAGCCGGCAACATCTGCCTGGAGAACGCTACCTGCGACTGGGTGCTCTTTCTCGACGCCGATGAAGAGTTGATAGCGGAGGACGTATCGAGGCTGGCTGAATTGATTCAAGACATTGATCGTAGTCGATTCTATCTTAGTGAGATATATTACATCGGGGAGCATGAGGAAGATGGCGCCGTTTCAAATCTTTCCTTCAGTCTTTGGCGGAACAAATCGGAGTATCGTTTCGCTGACGGAGGCAAGGAGCAGTTAAAGGCGAGCGCCGGCCCTAACGACCCGAGTGTTGGTGTCGCGGAGGTCAGGGTCAATAATTTCAGCTATCTGAATAGACCAAACACCGGTAAGGCGCAGCGTGACCTTAGGTTTATTGTAGGCGAGCCGGATGACGGCTCGGGCGATTCGAGTATTCGAATCAAGGTCGGGGTCGATTACTTAGCGCAGGGTGACTTCAAGAGAGCGCTCGAGACTTACAAGCGTGCTTTCGCGAATCTCGCGGGTTCGGATATTCAAAACGCCGCGAGGCTCGTGAGTAACATGTCGCTGTGTCTTAAGGGACTGGGCCGGCACCGCGAGGCACTCAAGCTGCTCAGGGATGCTCAAGACGCTTATCCGGAATATGCGGATCTATTCTACTTGGAGGGCTTGGTCCATTTCGAGGAGCGGGACTACGCATCGGCCTCAACGTGTTTTGAGGCTTGCTTGACGATGGGTTCGCGAAGAAGTCTCTATTACGGCCATTCAGGCGTCGGTAGTTATATGGCGGCGTACATGGCCGCCCGAACATGTTTGGCCCTCGGCAACGAGGCGAAGGCTATATGTTATTATGAAAAAGCCCTGGCGTTGAATGCCGGGTATGGCCGGGCCGCGTATGATTTAGGACTGCTTCTAATGCGCAAAAACGGGCCGGAAAATGTCAGGCAAATTTTAGAGTCGCAGGTTGACCCGGCATCCGAGGCCGTGCTTTCTTCCTTATCGCTTCTATTTAGCCAAACCGGCTATTACGATATAGGCCTGATATATATAGAACGACTAGCGGAAAGAGGTTCCGCGCCCTCGCAAACGGCGCTCCTTAAGGGGGAATGCTTGTTTAATCTGGGGTATTTCAAGGAGGCGATCGCTGAGTTCGATAAGGTCGCGATATCGAGCCGACATTACTCCGCGGCATGCGCAAACAAGTCGGTCTGCTATATGCTCATCGGAGATAGTAAGCGAGCGATCGAGGCCATCGACCTCATCAAAAGCATCGAAGATTTTGCTTTGGTTCACGCGATTTATCGATCGGTCGCTTCCCTATCGAAGGGACAGGCCTCTTCGATTTCGCTGAATGATGCCGAGAAAGATAGCGCACTGGAAATTGTCGCCGACCTTATGGGAAAACTCTTAGAGCTGAAAAATCTGGACGTCTTCGAAAAAGCCGTAGCCCTATTAGACGAGTTCGGCCTGTCGCCGGGCGAGAGCAGTCTATTCCTTGGGAAGATATATTATGATGCAGGCTATAACGAAATCGCTGTCGAGGAGTTGATTCACGCGTACGAAAGCGGAAGCGCCGATGGAGAGTCTTTTTATATCCTTGGCAGCACTGCGTTCGACAACGAGTTCTTCGAGGAGGCTAAGACTTTTTTCTTTGAAGCGTTGCATAGAGGAGTCGAAGAACTCGGGCTCTTCGTACTGTTAGGTCGCACCCTCATAAAACAAGGTGAGATAGGCCTCGCAGCGGAGGTCTTCGACGCCGGCGCGGGCAAATACCCGAACTCCCCCCTAATTGCCGAGCTTAGACAGAGCATATAGGCAGGGCTATTAATCTTAAAAAACCTTAAAGCGCTCTCCGCTCCTTGCCGAAGTTAACATTAGGTCGCGAGACCGTTGATAAGGAGCGAAGATGTCGGAAGCAATAGCTTTAAGCATGGATTCTGAGGCGCGAGGCGAACAAAGGGTTGACAGGGCCGGGCTGGTAACAGGGGCCAGGGAATACCGAATGACAGAAGTATTCCGCACCAATCAAATCAACATCAACCTCCCCGAAGATTCCTCAGAGTTAGAGCCGAAAATTGTTTTCTTCGCCGCTCGCATGTAATCGTTCCAGCGCTGCGAGATAGGAAAAGATCAAAAAGATGTTATATCTTATTGAAAACGATAAAATGGCTTGTGGTTAGCACACAAAAAGCGCAAAAAACCGTATCTTATAAAATAGGCTTCTAAAAAATAATAATTTGGCTAATTAGTTGATAAGTAATCGGTTTTTATCTTAACATATAGAAAGCCGTTGATTGCCGGATGACGGATCTGGTGTTTAGCCGGCGAGACCAACGGCGAAGCCGGAGGATTGTGATGAAGAAGAGTACCACAGATATCATGACCGCAAAACAGCTTGCCGAATATTTGCAGATGAGCCGGATTACGGTTTGCAGGCTCGCGCGCGAGAAAAAATTGCCGGGTCTGAAAATAGGCAAGGCATGGCGTTTCCCTAAGGCGCTCATCGACAAGTATATTGCCTCGGGGAGCAATTTCGAAGAGGTCTTTGAGAGTCTAGAGGCGGCTGGAGGCGACCGGAATTGATTGGGAAATTGTTTTCAGGTGCCGCGATCGTCGTTCTGCAAAAAGGCTTGGACGCGACTTCGCTCAGGCAGCAGGTAATCTCGGAGAACATAGCGAATATTAATACACCCGGCTATAAAAAGCGAGAAGTCCTATTTGAGGGGGAGCTAAAGCGCGCGCTGGATAAGAAGTACGATTCGGGAATGCGGCAGACCGATGCGCGGCATTTCCCCGGAGGAAGGTCGCTTGCGGGGGTCGGTGCGCGAGTCGACGTGCTTAACGCGACTTCAATGCGCGAGGATGGCAACAACGTCGACGTCGATGAAGAGATGACGAATTTGGCGGAAAATAATATCCGGTTCAATACTATGGCTCAGCTAATCGCAGGCCGTTTCACCGGTCTTAAGAATGTTATCAACGAAGGAAGGAGGTAAGACGTGAGTATATTTTCGACGCTGCGGATAAGTTCATCGGGTCTTAGCGCAAACCGTTTATGGCTGGATACGATATCGAGCAACATCGCCAACGCGAACACGACGAGGACGGCCGAAGGCGGCCCCTACCGAAGGCGGGATATCGTCATGACGCCGCAGGGTCGAGGCGGTTTTTCTCAATTACTAGGGAGCGCGGGCAGCACTTTAGCAGGACAAGGAGTCAAAGTAGCGGCCATATTGAAAGATAGCGGCGCTCCCCGCATGACGTACAACCCCGAGCACCCGGACGCGGACGCGAATGGATATGTAGCAATGCCGAATGTAAATGTCGTAACAGAGATGGTAAACATGATTGCGGCGACACGTGCCTATGAGGCCAACGTCACTGTGATGAACGCGGCAAAAAGTATGGCTATGAAATCGCTGGAGATATAGTAAAGAAGGTCGGCCGATATGGAAATAGATCCCGTTAAGCTCAATCCGATACAGGGTGCGGCAATCTCACCGGCTAGGGTCGAAAGTCCGTCTGGGAAAGTCTTCGGCTCATTTACCGAGGTCTTCGATCAAACAATCAACAAAGTATCTGAATTACAGAAAAGCGCGGATACGGCGGTCGAGAAATTCGCCGCCGGTGAGCTTGATGTCCATGAAGTAATGATCGCGGTAGAAAAAGCAAGCGTCGCAATGCAGCTGACAATCCAACTCAGGAACAAAGTAATGGAAGCATATCAGGAAGTAATGAGAATGCAAGTTTAAGGTGGGTGAGAATTAGCTCATGGCATCGCCCCCCGGAGTGCTTGAAAACGCCAAAACAGGCTGGGATAAGCTTGATATAAATCAGAAGATGATTATCTTGATGACGGTCATCTTATTTGTCGTTGCGCTGGGTTCGCTCTTCTTCTGGGTCACAAGACCATCGTACTCCGTTCTCTTTTCGAACTTGAGTTCCGAAGACGCGGGCGCGATCGTGGCCAAACTCCAAGAGAAGAAAGTTCCCTATCGTCTCAACGGCTCGAGCATAATCGAGGTTCCGAGCAATCAAGTCCATGAAGCCCGTATCCAATTGGCTGGCGAGGGCCTGCCCGAGGGAGGCACGGTCGGTTTCGAGATATTCGACCAGACCAATTTTGGATTATCGGAGTTCGCTCAGAAGCTCAATTATAGAAGGGCCTTGGAGGGTGAGTTGGGGAGGACCATCTCGCAGATAAACGAGATACAGGGGGCCAGGGTACACATAGTCATGCCCGAACCTTCGCTCTATAAGGATAAGGAGAATCCGGCGACCGCTTCGGTCGTAATAAAACCCCGTGCCGGCGCCAGGCTTGCCGATAATAAGGTTCAAGGTATTGTAAATTTGGTCTCGAAGAGCATCGAAGGGCTAAAGACCGAGAACATAACGGTCGTCGATACCGCCGGCAATATCCTGAATGATGCCACCGGAGATTCGTCGTTCGCATCGGGCGGTAATTACACCAAGACCCAGCTGGGCGCCAAGGAAGCTTATGAGGGAACACTCGAGAAATCGATCGAGTCTATGCTCGGAAAAGTCTTGGGGAGCGAGAACAATGCCGTTGTGCGAGTCTCGGCCGACCTCGACTTCACCCAGAAGAGTACGGCGAGCAAAATCGTCAAACAAGAAGAGACACCTGTCGTAGTCAGCGAAGAGGTCGACAAAGAGAAATACGAGGGCAAAGGCGCCGCACCGGGCGGTATCCCCGGAGTCACGTCCCAAGTGCCGAGTCCTAACACCACCGAGCAGCAGGCATCCGCGACATATCCGAGCAGCGGCCAGGGTGACGGTGAGTCGAATTATTCGCGGCAGAAGAAAACGACCAACTACGGTTTTACCGAAATCAGCGAAGAAGAGGTAAAACCGCCCGGCGAACTCAAGAAGTTGTCGGTCGCGGTAGTCGTCAACAATGACGGCAGTAAGCCGATTCTTGATGAGACGATCGAGCAATTGGTAGCTGCGGCTTGCGGCATCGACAAGGGCCGGGGCGATGTGCTAACCGTTAGCAGCGTGCCTTTTGATACCGAATGGATGAAAAAGGAAGAAAAGGCTATCGCCGATGCCCAGCAGCGGGAGATGTATACGGAATACGGCAAATATGCGCTGGTCGCGATTGTATTTATAGTGGGTATGTTCGCTCTGTTGAAAGTTATCTCTAGCTTAAGGCCCGCAAGGCGACCGGAGTTGTTGATACCTCGCTCGGTGTCGGCGGCCGGGGCCGCGAGTCTAGACCTCGGAGATATAAGTATCAGCAATATTACACCCGAGAAGAAGAGAGAGATGCAGATTGAGCAGCGAAAATCGCAGCTCACGAAAGAGGAGATACAAAACCTCGCGAAAGAGAGACCCGGAGACGTCGCTCAGTTGCTGCGCATCTGGTTAAACACGTAGGCGCTCTGCCGGCCACAGGCTCCGGCACTCGGCGCACAATGCCGGCCTTTTGTCTTAAGGCCCGCGTCTTTTATCGTAACGGTCACGCGGAAAGCATATTAGTTTTATACAAAGTATCACGGGGGTTGATTGCAAGTGGTGGCAAGGATACGTTCGGGAGGCCTTAAGCAAGGAGTATCCGACAGGCAAAAAGCCGCAATCCTCCTGCTCGCACTGGGGCCGGATTTGTCGGCACAGGTGTTAAAGAGGCTCAACGAAGGCGAGGTCGAGCTGCTGGTCGCGGAGATAGCTCACGTTGAGAAGTTACCCCAAGGAGTCACCGACAAGGTTCTCAGCGAGTTTCATGACTTGTATGAAGCGCAGGGCTTTATCACCTCCGGCGGGCTCGAGTACGCGAGCGATATTCTTGAGCGGGCGCTCGGCAAGAACAAGGCCCGTGAGATTATCGAGCGCTTGAGCGCTACTCTCGAAATAGCCCCCTTTCATTTTTTACGTAACGCCGACCCTAACGAGATATTGAGTTTTATAGAGGACGAGCATCCGCAGACTATCGCGTTGGTCTTAACCCATCTTCGCCCGGAGCAGGCATCGTTGATTTTAAAACAGCTCGAGACGGTCTTGCGGGCCGAGGTGGTGCGGCGTATCGCTTTGATGGATAGGACGACGCCGGATATTATCGCTGAGGTAGAAAACATCCTCGAATCTAAAGTATCGTCTCTCGCCAGAGGTCAGGAGTATGCCGCCGTGGGCGGTCTCGATGCGACGGTCAAGATACTCAACCAGGTGGATCGCGGCACCGAGCGGGCCATTCTTGAGATTCTTGAGGACGAAAACCCGGAACTCGCCGACGAGATAAGGCGCAAGCTATTTACGTTCGAGGACGTTATCAACCTCGAAGACCGTGCGATTCAGCGTGTTCTTCGCGAGGTCGAGACGAAGAGGCTCGCCCTCGCGCTTAAGACCGCGAATGACGAACTCAAAGAGAAAATCTTCGCCAACATGTCGCAACGAGCCGGAGAGATGCTCCGCGAAGATATGGAGTTTCTCGGTCCGGTTCGCCTAAAAGACGTGGAACTCGCGCAGCAAGAGATAGTAAACACAGTCCGCCGTCTAGAGGAAGACGGGGAGATCATCATAGCGCGCGGCGGAGAGGAAGAGATAGTTGTCTAGAATTATTCGCAACCGCGACAGCGTAAAGAGCTTGAGTTTCGATAGGCTGGCTTATGAGCCCGGTGCGTCCGGGCTTACGGGGGGTCCCGAGGGCTTGGCCGATGCTCACGCGCAAGCGGCCGCTATTATCGAAAAAGCGCAAGCGGATGCGGTTGAAATCAGGAACGGGGCCCACGAAGCGGGGCACCGTGCCGGCATGGAGAGGGCGGCGTTGCGGGTCGCCGAGACGACTCAAGCGATAATCGCACTAGCCCAAGAAGCCTCCGAACAGAAATGGAAGTTCATTCACAGGGCGGAAGAAAATATCGTCGAGTTGGCGTTGGATATAGCGGAGAAGATCGTTGCCGAGCACGTCAAGCTCAATCCCGAGACCGTAACGAAGATCGCGAAAAAAGCGTTGCTATTAGCGGTGGAGCGGGAGCATATCGTCATACGGGTCAACTCCGAGGACCTCGAGGCGATGAAGAAAGCGAAAGAAGATCTCATGTGCGCCATGGATGGGATTGAAAAAATAGAATTGATTGCCGACCGCAGGATAAGAAGGGGCGGGTGCGTGATAGAGACTAACGCCGGTAATATCGACGCCGGTATCGAGTCTCAATTAAACGAAGCAAGGCAATCCTTAAAGGGAGCAATCGACGTTGATTGATTCGCAACAGAGCACCCCGGATTTCGTCAAGTTGCACGACGCGCTCAGGAGGATCTCGACGATTAAGCAGAATGGCAGGGTTACCCAGGTTGTAGGCCTCGTAATCGAAGCGCAGGGGCCGCCTGCCCAGGTCGGCGAAGTCTGCTATTTGCACATATCCAGGAACCAGCCTCCGGTCGAGGCTGAAGTCGTCGGTTTTAAGGAGAATAGAGTTCTTCTCATGCCTCTAGGAGATATGAGCGGCATCAAACCGGGCTGCGAAGTAGTGGCGAGCGGCAAGTTTCTGTCGGCAGGGGTCGGCAGGTCCCTCTTGGGCAGAGTCATAGACGGCTTAGGTAGTCCCATAGATGATAAGGGTCTGATATTTCCCGAAAAGGAGTACCCGCTCCACAACCAACCCCCAAACCCGCTAAAGCGCGCGCGGATCAGTCAACCGCTCACGCTGGGAGTTAAGGCCCTCGATGGGGTTTTGACATGCGGCAGGGGGCAAAGAATCGGTATATTCGCCGGCAGTGGTGTCGGAAAAAGCACGCTTCTCGGCATGATCGCCAGAAATACGAATGCGGATGTCAATGTTATCGGGCTGATCGGCGAGAGGGGCAGGGAGGTTCGCGACTTCATCGAAAAAGATTTAGGCGCGGAAGGTTTGGCGCGTTCAGTCGTGGTTGTGGCTACATCCGACAAGCCGGCGCTGATACGTCTTAAAGGTGCGTTCGCGGCAACGGCGATTGCCGAATATTTTAGAGACCAAGGCCTCGACGTGATGCTTATGATGGACTCTGTGACGAGGTTTGCTATGTCGCAGCGCGAAGTCGGGCTCGCAATCGGTGAGCCTCCGGCGACCCGCGGTTACACACCGTCTGTCTTCGCGCTCTTGCCAAAGCTGCTTGAGCGCTCAGGTACCGCTAAATACGGTACGATTACCGGGCTCTATACGGTCCTGGTCGAGGCGGACGACATGAATGAGCCTATCGCCGACGCGGTCCGAGGGATTCTCGACGGCCATGTCGTGCTATCTCGAAGACTCGCCGCTCAAAACCATTACCCGGCTATCGATGTCTTGCAGAGCGTAAGCAGGGTAATGCCCGATATCGTAAGCAGGGAACACATAGCCGGCTCAGGCCGGCTGCGCGATGTGCTCGCCACATACAGGGAGGCCGAAGATCTTATCAATATCGGCGCCTATGTAAGCGGCAGCAACTCGCGAATAGACTACGCGATTGATTTGATAGATCAGGCGAGAGCGTTCTTAAAGCAAGATGTTGAAGAATCGCTTCCCTTTAACGATACGGTAGCCGAGCTACTGGAAATATTCGCCGAGCGACAAGAGTTCTAAGGGACATTATGAATAGGTTTGTCTTTAAATTAAAGCCGGTTCTCCATCATCGACATAAGAAGGAAGATTTGCTGAAAAAGGAATTGGCTGAAGTAAAGCGGTTGTATGAGTCTGAAAAAGAGCGCTTGACGGAGCTGAGCGTTTGGCATGCCGATTCCCGTAAAGGTTTGCGCGAAAAGCAAAAATCCGCCATAGACGCGACCGAGATATCGGCGCATGCAAAATTCATAGAACGATTGGAGCGTCAGATAGAGGTACAATTATCCCGGGTAGCCAACCTTGCGTACGAGGTTCGAAAAGTTCAAGAGCGCTTGCTTGGTGCCGCGAAAGACCGGAAGGTTCTAGAGAAGCTCGAGGAAAAACAGCTTAGTGAGTATAAGTTGGAGGCTGAACGAGTCGAACAGGGTATAATCGATGAGATTGCGACGGTCCGCCACAACAGGGACGATGGGAGTCCGCTAAGGAGGAATCATGCCGAGCGATCTTGAGCGAGTCGGCTCGCGCCCTTACAAAATACGATATCGCCTAAGCGCTTTTACACTGTCTCAACATAAAGCTTTTGAGACTCGCGAAGGGATACCGCTGTTTAAAGAAACGCGGGCCTATGTAGAGAAAGTCACGCGACGCCGGAGAGATAAGGGGTTGAGAGGATGAGCGCCGACAAAAAGAAGAAAGGCGGAGCGACGCTCAGCATTATCTTGATATTGGTATATGCGGTAGTGCTGCTCGGCTCGCTCAAATACACCGGCGTAATAAAATTTCCGGCCAAGAAAAAGACTAATGTCGCGAAGGAAGAAACCGATAAAAAGGATAAGAGTGGGTCGACTACAACGACCACAGCAGCGGAAACCGGATCCGAAGCAACTCCGACGACGACAACGACGATATTAACGACAACGACGACGTCTGAGGATCCGGCGGCGGGGGAAGACAAAAGTTCGGACAAGCTTAAAAGACTGGTGAAGATCTACGAAGCTATGGACGCCGGCCAAACGGCTATTATCATGTCCAAGCTTACCGACAGTGAAGCTGTGTCCATATTAAGCGTGATGGACGAGGAGATAGCCGCCGAAGTGCTATCCGCCATGGATACGGATCGCGCTGCCGCTCTTAGCAAAAAACTCGGTCTCTAGCCGTTTGACCGATTTCGCTGAAGGGAGGTGAAAATATGAACATAGCTCATTTGCCCATATCCGGCTCGACTCAGAGCCGTTCATCCACGCCGGCACAAGGAGCGGACCTAAAAGAAGCCGCTCAAGATTTCGAAGGCCTGCTAGCCGGCATGATCTCCGAGAACATGGACGCGGCCGGCTCGACCCCGGCTGAAGCAGAAGCCCGCATACTCGGCGATACCCCGACGTGCTTACTCTCCAACCAAAAGATGAGCGAGGAACAACTCCTGGCGATCCTTGAGGAAGCGGGCGATGCGTTGACCGCTCTCGGTGACAAGCTGGAGGAGATAATGACATCGCTGCTTGGCGGAGAGAGAATTGAGTCTCAGATGGAAGGGCTCAAAGGCGCAATCACCGGTTCGATATCCGAGCTTAGTGAAAGCGCGGAGAAGATGAAGGGAAATAATCTCATCTTGAACGCGCTGCTAAGCCTTGAGGCTGTCCTCAATAGCGAAGGGGCGCCTAACGCACTCGAGAGGTCTGCTGAAACCCTTCCGGAGTCATTGAGACTCAAGCTCAATCTCCATCTGAAGGATGCGGCGAAGACAGGCTTGCCCGAAGGCTCGCGGACCGATACGTTCCGTTTCAAGCTCATTGCGCATGTGATTAGTGGAGAGTGCGCCCAGGCGGACAAGGCAGGCGTTCTCAACCCACACGCTAACATGATGGCTACGATGCGGGGTTTAGGTAATATCCACGCGGAATTGACGAACACCGCGCCCGCTATCGGAGGCCATGCGGCACGGCTACTCGCGGAGAGTCGGATGTCGGTAAGAGGTGACGCGCTCGACGGGATGGTAAACGACAATGAGCGACCGGCAACGGACGGATTGAAGTCGATAGTCGCGAACAAACTCGCCGCAACCTCTAATGCCGGCGAGAACGCGCGGAATGCGGTTCGCGCGCAGCAAGGCGCGGCGGGCGATGCGATGACAGCCGCAATCGATGACGTCGCGCCTGTCCGGCCGGAGACCGTATCCGCGAAGGAAGGTCGTAGCGTAGCGGATACTAGTACGACCGAGGCCCAGGTAGAAGATACGGCGCTTGTCGAGGTCGCCGGCTCGGAGGTTGAAGGTGGTCGAAGTGAGGGCGGCGCGTCACACGACGCACGCGGCGAAACGAACCTTCAAGTCAACGGCTCGGCAGCCGAGCGTAACTCAAGCGTTTCCAGGGCCGGTTTTGCTCAGCACATGGCGAATGCCGCGGAGTCGGCAAAGGCAGGCGCGACCGATCCCCACGGTGTCGTGCGCCAAGTAAGCGATAATTTCGTCGAGAAGTTCGACCTGCTTCTCTCCGCAGGCAAGGGCGAGGCCAAAATTCAGCTTCACCCCAAATATCTGGGCGAACTCAAGATACATCTGCTCGTCGAAAACGGCTCGATCAAGGCGGTACTGGACGCTTCGACATACCAGGTAAAGGAGTTGCTCGAGGCGAATTTACAGAGCCTTAAGCAATCTCTCGAAAATCAGGGCATTCAGGTCGGCAGGTTCGAAGTATTCGTAGGGCAACAGCAGAGCCGCGGCGGGCAAGGTCTCCACAAAAACCGTGCCGATACGCAAGCGGAGCAGGGGCTTCTGAATACCGAAGGTGAAGCGCAAAAGATCAAGGCCGGCAGCAATATCGAAGGCAACATAGCCGTAAACCTGTTGGCATAGGAGGCGATTATTATGACGGTAGGCGCAGTCTACCAGGCCGGTTCGACAGTTGTCGAGAGCGGCCAAAACAAGACCATGACGCTCGGAGACGGACTCGGCAAAGACAGTTTCTTGCAGCTTCTGATAACTCAGATGCGGCACCAAGACCCGCTTGAGCCGGTCAAAGACACCGAGTATATCGCGCAGCTTGCTCAATTCAACTCACTCGAGCAGATGCAGAACTTGAATGACAAGGTCGACAAGATGCTTAAATGGTCGCAAATGACCCAGGCAAGCGGCTTAATAGGCAAGGAAGTCGATGGCGTTACGCCAGACGGTACCATATCCGGAGCCGTCAAGGAGGTTCGCTATGTTGAAGGCGAGCCGAGACTCGTAGTAGGGTCACAGCAATTAAGCCTGAGCGAGATTGCCGGAATCTACGAGAAAGCGGCCCAGGCGCCGATAACTAAGATTAGCGCCTAGCAACTGGAAGAGCCTTGAATATTTAGGGAAAGGAGGATTTACGTGACAGACAAGATTTTCGTGCACCGGCAACCTATACGGCCGATAGAGCGGATAGAGGGAGACAAAAAGCAGGTCAAAAAGACTGCGGCCACCCAGGGACCATCGTTTAAAGATGTTTTGACGGAAGAAATCGGCAATGAACTCAAGTTCTCGGCCCATGCTAGGGCCAGGTTGGAGGCGCGGAATATCAAGCTGACCGAGTCACAGCTAAGCCGGCTTCATACCGGTGTGGACAAGGCGGCGAGCAAGGGCGCGCGTGAGTCGCTGGTGCTCGTCGATGATGTAGCTCTCGTGGTGAGCATAAAGAACAAAACCGTTATCACAGCGGTCGATGATAAGAACTTGAAGGAAAACGTTTTCACAAACATCGATAGCGCCGTGATTATGTAGGTTGTTTTGAACTGGACCTCTCTGAGGAAGTTCGTAGTCGCCGATTGACAGAGGCGGCTAATCGAGGCCGGTTCACCACGGGCGAGATTATTAATAACTACGGATTATTTAGGAGGTAGATGCGCTATGATGCGTTCAATGTTTAGTGCGGTATCGGGTCTTAGAAATCACCAGGTCCGCATGGACGTCATAGGTAACAACATCGCAAATGTCAACACGGTCGGCTTTAAGGGTAGCCGCGTAACCTTTCAGGATATGGTCTACGAGTTGACCAAGGCGGCGAGCGCCCCGTCGGAGGGCCTCGGCGGCTCTAACGCACACCAGGTCGGTCTCGGCATGATGGTCCGCTCAGTCGATACGCTTATGACCCAGGGCTCGCTCGAGTCGACCGGAAAATCAACCGACCTCGCAATCCAGGGCGACGGTTTCTTCGTTCTCGATACCGGCCAGGGAAAGGTGTTCAGCAGGGTCGGCGCGTTCGATGTCAACCTTAAGAAAGACCTCGTCGACCCCGCGACCGGTTACTATGTCATGGGTTGGACGAAGGGCAACAACGCCGCTAAGCCCACCGTTATCGATACAAGCATGAAGCCGACGCATATCAATATCCCAATGGGCCAATTGATGTTGGCGAAAGCCACATCGAACGTCACGTTTACCGGCAATCTCGATGCGGACGAGATAACCGGCTACAAAGCTAACGCGACGGTTCAGGTCTATGACAGCCAGGGTACCGCCCACAACCTAACCTTTGCCTTTACTAAAAACGCGACCGCGAACACCTGGGACTACGCCATCACGACGGTAGCGCCGACAAGCATAACGAGTGGCGGTACGGGTACGCTAAAGTTTAACACAGACGGCTCTATCAACCTTACAGCACCGCCTACCGGCTCGACTATCCCGGCGCTTGTGGTTAACCCCGGCAACGGCGCGAGTGCGATTAACGTCGCCCTCGATTTTGCACGCGCAATCCAGTTCGCCTCGGATAAATCCGATATCGCCGCCCGGTACCAGGACGGCTTCCCGATGGGTGTTCTTGAGAACTTCTTTATCGGTGTGGACGGTGTCATCACCGGAACGTTTACCAACGGTATGAACCAAGAGCTTGCCAGGGTCGGGCTGGGTGTCTTCGGCAACCCGGCCGGCCTCTTGAAGGCGGGCGCCAACGCGTTTAAGCAGTCGAACAACTCGGGTGAACTCCACTACGGCGCTCCGGCGACCGGCGCGAACGGAACGCTCGTCTCGGGCTCGCTGGAGATGTCAAATGTCGACCTCTCTCGAGAGTTTACGAATATGATCATCACCCAGCGCGGCTTCCAGGCGAACTCGCGAATCATCAGCACATCCGACGAGATGTTGCAGGAGTTGGTCAATCTTAAGCGGTAGTCTCTAACGATTAAAAACAGACCGCAAATTAGCGGCATAATATCACTGCGGAAGGGCGGCATTGCCGCCCTTCCGTTTTACTAAGGTCGGCGGGTATTCTTGCCGATAAGAATAATCGTAGCTTGAAAAGCAGTAGTTTAAATTAGGTCGTTATCGTATCAATGATTGCTAGATTGGCGAGGTAGACCAGTGATTAAGTTGACACGGATAGATGGAAGCGAATTAACAGTAAACGCAAATCTAATCGAAGTAATAGAAGCAAACCCCGACACGGTAGTAACCCTTATAACGAACAAAAAGTTTCTCGTAAAAGAGTCACCGCTCGAAATCACCGCAATGGCGGAAGACCACTACAAAAAGGCCGGAGGGCCTAGATTGATAGTGAATCTTGCGCACACCTCCCATTCCGACGACCACCCGGACTCGAGGCTCGCAAAATAGTGCGATTTTTCGCGTGAAGAAGGTGCGTTTGTGGATATCACAACTATAATCGGTATTATTATCGGTCTTGTCTTGATTACGTCGTCCATCGTAATGGGAGGAGATATAGCCGTATTCTTCAACCTGCCGTCGATCTTTATCACCTTTGGCGGGACCTTGGCGGCCACTCTAATTCATTTTAAGGTCGGCCATGTGGCCGGCGTAATGAAAATTGTTAAGAAAGCGTTTTCGGACCCAAAATTGAATTCGGCCGAATTGATAGCGACGATGGTAAGGATTGCCGAGCGCGCCAGGAAAGAGGGTCTGCTCGCGCTGGAAGAGGATATTAATGAGATAGGCGACGATTTTCTTGAGCGAGGCATGCAGCTCGTTATCGACGGCGCGGACCCTGAATTGGTACAAGAGGTCATGGAGACCGATATTATATATGTCGCGGAGCGGCATGCGCAAGGCAAAAGTATTATAGAGGCCATGGCTTCTTACGCACCTGCGTTTGGAATGCTCGGGACCTTGATCGGTCTGGTTCAGATGTTGAACCAGCTTAACGACCCCTCAAAGATCGGTTCGGGTATGGCGGTCGCGATTCTTACGACACTATACGGGGCGCTCCTGGCATACCTCTTCCTAACCCCCATGGCGGGCAAGCTCGGGGTAAGGAGTGCCGAGGAAGTCCTGCGCAAAGAACTAATACTCGAAGGCATTCTCGCGGTGCAGGCGGGCCACAACCCGCGGATGATCGAAGAAAAACTCAAGTCGTTTCTAGCTCCGGACGGACGAGAGACCGTCGATAACATAAGAGAGCGGAGGGTCTATGCCGAACATGAGACGCCGGTTGAAACGGCCCCCGGCTAGCGGAAACGGGGCGCCGGCCTGGATAGTAACCTATGGCGATATGGTAACACTTCTTCTAGTCTTCTTCGTAATGCTCTTCTCATTTTCCGTAGTAAGCCCCAAGAAATTCAGCACGGCTATAGGTTCGATACAAGAAGCCATGACCGGCAGCAACGGGAGGCAGTTCAAAGTAATGGATATGCCCGAGAAATTCGAGGTCGTGTCGCCCGGAAGCGGCGACCCCGCGGAGCAGTCGGAGGGCCTTGGACAGCGCTCGCCTATTCAAGATTTGAAGAAACAATCGAAAATCGGTATTCCGCAAACCGAGGTTCGGGCCATGGAGCAACTGAAGCATCAGCTCACGAAGGAGTTCGAGGGTACTCCGTTAAGCTCCAGCATCGAGATGGAGGTGACCGAGCGGGGATTGGTGATTCGGTTAAATGAAAGTATTCTCTTCCAAAAGGGAAAAGCGGAATTGCGGCCGCCGGTGTATCCGGCGCTCAAAATAATCGGCGGTACTTTGGCGTCCACAAACTATTCGATAAAGGTTGAGGGTTATACGTGTGACTTGCCGATAAGCACGCCGCAGTTTCCCTCTAATTGGGAGTTATCAACGGCGCGCGCCATTTCGGTTCTGCGCTTTTTTGTGGAAAACCAAAACATCGAGTCGTCGCGTTTGGCGGTATCCGGTTACGGCGAGTACAAACCCGTCGCTCCAAATTCCAGCGATGTGAACAGGGCTCAAAATCGCCGGGTCGAGATAGTAGTTCTCTTCCCGACGTTGAATATTCAAGAACCAAGGCAATGACTTAAGGAATGAAAAGGTGATGTTTGAATGGCCGTAGAGCAAGCTGTCAGTGAAGCGAAAGAGGTTTCCCAGTTGGAAGTAGTTCCGGAGCCACAGAAGGCCGGTCTTCTGTCAAAACTTGGAGGGCTCAAAATACCGATCATCATTTTAGCGGTGATATTGCTTGCCGTTGGGACCGCCCTCGTCATAACTAAAGCGGTAGGCGGTGAAAGCAAAGAGAAGGAAGCAAGCGAGAAGAAAACGAAAAAAGAGGTCGTAATCGGTAAATTCATAACTCTCGATGCCTTTACCGTAAATCTTGCCGGAGGGCAGAACTACCTGCAAACAGTGATTGCTTTAGAGCTTGACGGCAAGAACGTTGAGCTGGAAAAGGAAGTGAAAGAGCGCAAACCCCAGATCAATGATGCGGTCTTAACGATCTTAAGCGAGAAGTCGATCGACGCGATAGCGGATAACCAAGGACGGGAGAAGCTTAAGGAAGAGATTAAAAAGTCGGTAGACTCTTTGCTCGGCTATGGTAAAATTGAACGTGTCTACTTTACTACGTTCATTATGCAGTAATATTTTTATCTTAGATGCTGTAGGGGTTTGCCATGGCAGGAACGCTTTCACAAGATGAGATCAATGCATTATTGACAGCATCGTCTTCGGGCGTGTCGCTCGATCTTGAGGAAGAGATTTCGCCGGCACCGGCCGGTTCTAGGCACGTTCGCATATATAACTTTAGGCATCCGGATAAATTTTCAAAGAGTCATTTAAGCACCATGGAGCTGATTTATGAGGGCTTTTCGCGCCACCTAAAAGCAGCTCTTTTTATTTATGTTCGACAAAGTATCAACTTTAGTCTGGCCTCCGTCGAACAGCAGTCTTTCGAGGAGTATCTCGAAGGACTTTCCACACCCAGTTCCCTTATTACGTTTACAATGAAGAGCCTTCCGGGGAGCGCGGTTCTGGAGATAAGTCCTGAGTTGACCTTTCTCATACTCGACAGGTTGCTTGGTGGTCTCGGCGACCAGCCGGTCAAGATACGCGATTTGACCGAAATCGAGCATGGGATAATTCGCAAGGTCGCCGACAGGACTTTGATGGCGTTTAGGATGGCGTGGTCTGAGATCTATGACGTCGAGCCCAACATCGAGTCTCTCGAAACCAATCCGCAATTGCTCCAAGTCGTCCCGCCGAACGAAATCGTCGCCGTGGCGACGCTCGAAGTCAGAATCGGCGAGGCGACTGGGGCAATGAGTATTTGCTTGCCGTATCTAACGCTCGAACCCATCATGGCGAAGCTGACGCGCCAGACGTGGTTTTCGGCGAGATTCGAGCAAAAAGACGGCGAGAATATCGAAAGCGCGAATGTCCAGGAGAGCCTCAACAAGGTGTTGCTGCCCGTCTCGATAGAGCTTGGCCGGGCGAAATTGACGGTCAAAGACTTGCTGGCGCTCAAACCGGGTGATGCCATAGAGCTTGACACATCCGCCGGCAATGATATAAGAGTCTTGGTCAATGGAAGGCTCAAGTTTCTCGCGCGACCGGGCCTCATCGGGAAACGATTGGCCGTAAAGACGACTACGACTGTTGAGTGAAGAGAGGCGCGGTATGAGTAAAAAAAAGCAAACAGTAGGGCTTTCAGAGATCGAAAAAAGTGCTGTTGGTGAAATCTGCGACTTGATGACCGCGTCTCTCGCCAAGCTGTTTAGCGAGAAGTTGGGGGACGATGTCGGCATGAGCCCGTCCGTTGTGGATGTGGCGAAATTCGAGAGCTTGGCGACGGAGGTGCCGGTCCCGGTTCTGTTGATACAGCTTAGTTGTTCATCCGGTCTTGACGGGCAACTCTTTCTGTACGTTAACGGAGAAGGACTCCCAGCCGTGTTCGACCTGGCGATTCCTGAAAGCGCAAAGGACATCGGCGCGGATGACGATGCGATTCTTGAGAATCTCAAAGATATTATAGGCGGCGCGATTTCGGAAGCGATGAGCAATTTCGCTGAGAGCATGGGTCGAACTATCGATTGTGCTGTCATCGACACCTTGATTCTCCAAGATGAATCGGGCCTAGAGAGCATAAGTTTTATGTACCCGGACGGGAATCTCTTGCTGGCTTCAGCGGAATTGACCCTTCCGGGCGCGGGGGCGAATGCCGGTTATCTCATCCCGACTGAACTTGGCGGGCAAATCATCGATATGCTCTTGGGCGACGCGCAAGCGGGCGACACCGCCACGGCTGTTCAAGATGCTTCTGAGGATTTGGCGGATGATGATATTGAGGTCGCAGCCGGCGATGAGGCGGTGAAGGAGAGCAGAGCTATAACCGAAGGAGTCGTTTACCTGGACGAAACCGAAATACCTTCGATAATAGATGATGAAGATGTGTTTATACGGGAAGCGGTTCCTCAAGTCAGAGATTTGCAGCCGGCTGCTTTCGATGTGTTGGGTGTAGGCGCAGTCGGCGAAGGGTCGAACAACATATCGCTCCTCCTCGACGTAGTGCTCGATGCCTCGATAGAGCTTGGAAAGACAAAGATGACAATATCCGACATACTGCGGTTGGGCAGGGGTTCGGTCATCGAACTCGATAAATTGGCCTCCGAGCCGGTCGAATTTCTTGTAAACGGCAAGGTAATCGCGAGGGGCGAGGTCGTCGTTATCGATGATAACTTCGGAATTCGCATAACCGAAATAATGAGTCCGAAAGATATGCTGGAGCAGCTCTAGCCCGCGCCTTAGCGACCTGCTTATAATAAAAACGTGTAGGTTGTCGAGGGGCATGCCGATAACTTTACTGAGGAAGGGCTCAAGCTCTCATTTCAAAAGCTCTCCTTCAGGGTTTCCGGTTTGTCCTGCTGCCGAGCTCTTCCTCCCCCCTTTAAGGCTATCTCCTCCGGCGACACGACTGCGGGGTCGCTCAACGCCCTTCTTGAAGCGGCTAAGGAGCTATTCTAAGGATGACCCCTTGCGTGCAGTGTGTTGCCGATAACTACCGGGTACTTCAAGCGCATGCGGGGGAAGGCTCTTGAAAATAATAATCATACGAAAATGCTCGGAATTATTGACAGGCAATAATTATTTGTTTAATCTCTTAGTAACAATAGTATCATAGTTACAGGAAGTACATCGACTGTTCTCTTGATATAGCATATTGTTATGGGGGAGTTTTATGCGACATACAATGAGAAACGCAGCGGTAATAATCCTTATAGCGGCCTTGATTTTATTTATCTCGGTTGCGGTGGTCATCTTTGAACAAGGGATCGCCGTGCAGCCGGGTCGTTAGTTATTGTGCGGCGGTAACCCTCACGAGCCTTGTCTCAGCGGTGCTTACGTCCAACCCGGTGTGCTCTTCGACTCATCAATAGCGGACAGGCAATAATGTCGGTTTTTTGGCTTGCCGGTCGCATGATTAATCTCCGCGCCTCCCTTTATCGTATTTTACGCAGTTTTCAACAGCAGGTTTCGATGTCGATTTTGCGCGAGGTGAGTGCTTTATTGAGCCGAAATCCCGAAGGGGAGAGTTGTTGCGATCTTTCTAGAGTTCGGTTGTCCGGCAATCGAGAAATATGCCGGTAAGTGCTTACATATTATGCCAAAATATGGTATATTGTTACCATAAAGCGCATGCTAAGATATCGCACCTGGTGTGTGGAGGTGTTACTTGAACGTATATGAACTCAGTTCAAAGCGGAAGTGTATCTGCGCAGACCTGAGGAGATGCCCGGCGAGCCATTACCACAATTGCGCGGCGTATAAGAACGGCACAAACTGTTGGGACTCAGAGGACATCCCGTGTTGCAGGCGAAACGACAAGAGCCGTTGCGGCTCCTGCAGTATTTACCGGGCAAAATTGCTCGGCATAACTTCTCAAACATATCCGCGGACGGTCTAAACATCAGCCTCCGGCAGAGAGCATGCCTTAGGCTAACAGCTTGTCAAGTCGACCAATCTCAATCGACAGAGCCATACTTGTTTTCGCTGTTCCAGGTTGCCCGACGGGGAATTTTCTGTGCCGGCCGACCGTTGTTGTCTGAAGGCTCTCCGAATACCCGATTCGATCTCGCCCATCCCGCTTAAGATACTATTGTCTAAGGTCGATTTAGTAGTATAAGCGCGGTTGCGACTAATAAGGGATTGGTCTTGGATTACCTGCGGCGGTTGGATTTCACACAGAAGAACTATGATGAGCGTGTGCTCATCATAGTGCTCAGATGGATTACGCTGGTGTTGGCGCTGGCTTATGTCTATACGGCTCGATCGACGCCGGGTTTTGACGGGTTGCTCATTACAGCCGCAGCCGTATCCCACACCGCATTGGTAACATTTTCGGCGCTGCGAAGAGTCGGCGGACGCGGATTGTTCGTAGTCCTCGATGCGACTACTTGCGGATGGTTGCTGTTTTTCAGCGGCGCCTCATTGAGTGGTTTTGGAGCCTACGCGGCGGGCTCGGTGCTGCTATCCGCTTTTCTCTTTGGCGGTAGGGCCGGCTTGTCGAGCGCCACCATAGTCGCCATATTTTTCATTACGGCGCGGTATTTTACCCAAGCGCCCGACCTTGTAGCCGCGTCGACCTATTATGGTTTTCTTAATAATGTCGCCTATATCGCGGCTTTGTATATTATAGCGGTCTTTTTTGCGCAGGTGTCCCTTATTATTAAGCGGCATAAAGATACCGCTTCACGGCTTGAAGCGAATATCGATACGCTCTCATCCATTTATGACGTGGCTTCGAGGATATCCTCAAAATTTTTTCTCGACGATATCCTCGAGTCGGTGGTCGACCAAGCTAAGCGAATTATCAAGGGCGAGAAGACGGTCTTGCATCTCATCGATATCGACGAGAATAAACGCGCGTCCAGCCGGCATCTGGCGGCCGTGCGGGGAAGTCGCGGCGAGCATCCGGAATCGTGGTGGCGGCTGCAAATCGCGGATATCGCGGATGATGTCATGGCCGGCGGGAATGAACGACTTATCGCGCGTGCGCCCGAGGGGGCCGGGCACGCCGGTTCTTGGCTCTTGTGCGTTCCGGTAAAGGTCAAAGACCGGTCGGTGGGGCTTCTTTCCGCGATGAACTCATACGACAAAGGATTTACCGAAAATGACATCGAGGCGCTCAAAATCCTAGCCGGTTTCGCGGCGGTCGCAATTGAAAACGCGCGTCTTGTTAACCGGGCGCAGCTACTGCTCGTTGCCGATGAGCGCAATCGTATCGCGAAGGAGATGCATGACGGGCTGGCGCAATCGCTCTTCAGTCTGGTGCTCAACTTACAGGTGTGCCGGAAGAAGATAGATGATGACCCTCAGTCGGTCAAGGAGAAGATGGGCGAGATGCAAGCCGTCGCATCGCAGGGCATGGCTGAATTGCGGCGCTACATATATGACTTGCGCCCGAAGAACCTTGAGGACATGGGCCTAATCGGCGCGATCGTCTTTCATTTGGAGGAGATTAACAAACTCAATGGGTCCGCTGGTCGTCTGCGGACTTACGGCAAACGGCGCAGCCTGCCGCCACGCGCTGAATCCGCGATTTACAGGGTTGTGCAGGAAGCCACTAATAATATTGCTAAACACGCTAAGGTCGATAATTTCATGGTTTCCCTTAAGTACATGGAAGACAGGGTCGAATTACTGGTAAGAGATAAGGGGCGGGGTTTTGATGTCGATAGCGCGCTTGCGGCGGCGGAAAAACGAAAAACCTTCGGCCTTATGAGCATGCGCGAAAGGATTGTTGAGCAAGGGGGAGAACTTAGGATCGCGAGTGGTCCCGATGGCGGAACCGCGATTCGGGTCAGCCTACCGGTCGAGGAGATATGTGTTGGATAGAGTCAAAATTCTCATCGTCGATGACCATGAACTGGTGCGCCAGGGTCTGAAAGCGGTTCTGGAAATCGAAGACGGTATCGAGATAGTCGGTGAGGCGTCTAGCGGGCGCATGGCCATCGATAAAGCGCGGGCGCTCGACCTCGACGTTGTCTTGCTCGACCTGCGCTTGCCCGATATCGACGGCGTGGAGGTCTGCGCTCGGATAAAAGAATTAAGACCCGAAGTAAAAGTCGTTATTTTGACGACCTTCGATGACGCGGAGGACATCCAAGGCGCTATGAAGGCGGGAGCTTCAAGCTATGTATTAAAAGATATCGCCCCGTGTGACCTTGTGCAGGCGTTGGATGCCGTCAATAAGGGGAAGACTATCCTCGACCCCGGCGTCGCCGACAAGCTGCTGGCGCCGGCTATCAGCCGCAAGAGCGAATTCTCCGCCGATATTCTCTCCGACCGCGAGTTGGAAGTCCTTGAGCTGATGGCTAAGGGCTTGAAAAATAAAGATATTGCCGAGAGATTGTGGATAAGCCAGACGACCGTAAAGACGCACGTCAGTCACATTCTGCAAAAGTTGGGACAGAGCGACCGGACCCAGGCCATACTCCGTGCGATAAAGTTAGGACTCGTGGAAGTCCCGGCGAGAGTCGGGTAGCCAACCTTTCCTGTAACGTTTTGACCTACACCCTAGAACTATTCCGAGCCGACCGTGTTATTCTATCTCGCGCAGCATATTTTGACTTATAGGTAAACTGAGCGTATTATATGGTCGAACAGTGTAATTTGGTTACTTGCGCGCGTGAGATGTGAAAAGCGTATCCGCGCATGTAAATCCTTAAACTTCCAGGAGGCCACGTGTTCAAACGTATATTTCTTACCTCGCTCGTTTTGTTTTCGATTCTTAGCGCTATGGTCTTATCGGGTTGCTCGGAGCCGGTCCCGACAAAGTCGGAAGGCGAAGAGACTATCAAGATAGGTTTAATCTTGCCGATGAAGGGCGAGCTGGAGGTGTACGGTGTACTCAGCAAGCGGGCAATCGACCTGGCTGTTGACGAAATCAACGCCCAAGGCGGTCTGCTCGGTATGAAAGTCGAGACCATCGACGGCGATGACACCTCCAATCCGAATGTCGCATCGCATATAGCCAACGAATATACGCAGATCAGACGCGTGTCCGCGATAATCGGTCCTTTCACGACACAGTCGGCTTTGACCGCGGCTCCGGTCGCGAACCGGGACGGTGTGCCGCTTATTACGATTCGCTCGTCCGAGGCGAATATAACGGCGATAGGCAAGTACATCTTCAGGGCCTGCTACGTCGACACATACCAGGGAACGATGCTCGGCAAGTTCGCCGGGCGCGACCTCAAGGCGAAGAAAGCCGCCGTCATATTCAATACTGAAGACCAGGATGCGCAGGCGTTAGTGGACAGTTTCAAAAAAGCGCTGGCTGAACACGGGGGCAAGGTCGAGACGGTTCAGTCGTATGGGTCCGGCGTCACCGATTTTTCCGCACAGCTCAAAGAAGTCGCCAAAGCACAGCCGGACGTTATATTACTCAACGACTATGACGACAACTCGAGCTTGATAATGAAGCAGGCGGCCGAGTTGAATATCACGGCGAAATATCTCGGTACCGATTTTTGGAACGCGTTTAGCTTGGTAAAAGAGGCCGGGGCGGCCGCCGAAGGAAGCTATTATACGGCGCATTTTTCCGCGGACGACCCCAATCCAAAAGTAAAGGATTTTGTCGAACTATATGAAGGTGACTATGTCGCCAAACCGGAGTTTTCCTCAGCGCTCAGCTATGATGCGATGCACCTTTTATTTGAGGCCGTCAAGCGTGCTGATTCGACCAGGCCCGAGAAGATCGCGACCGCTCTTGCGGGGATAAAGAACTTTGAGGGCGTCACCGGAAAATTCACCTTCGATGAAAACCGCAACCCGGTCAAAGGCAGCGTTATTATGACCATCAAAGACGGCAAGCCGGTCTTCGCTAAAAGGTTGGAGCCCTAAGTCGCGGTCGACATTGGTAGCCGGCGGCACATATTTATGGTAATAACCGGAACGCGGCGTCTACATACCGGTAGGCGCCGCGTAGCGTTTCGGCCATCGAGCGGCCGCGATGAGTAGTTGTAAGGGCGGGTCGAGGCGGTGCCGGACTTGGCAGGAGCCGTTAAAGCCATTATACTTGTAAAGGCAACGGAAGATATTGGGGAGCCCGCGAGGGCGTTTTTTATTCTGGCTGGGCTGGGTGATAGCGTTGGTCGGCGCAAGCTTTTTCGACCGCGTTCTGAAGACGATTAACAACCACGGTATGCTTCGCGGAGGCGAAAGCGTGCTCGTTGCGGTCTCCGGGGGTCCGGATTCCGTTGCGCTTCTCCATGTTTTAAAACGACTCCAACCGGTATTAGGCTTAGATATAATTGTCTTTCATCTCAACCACAAACTGCGTGGGCCCGAGGCCGATGCCGATGCGCGGTTTGCGGGCGAATTCGCCGCCGGCATGGGCTTAAAGGCCATACTTGTCGAGTCCGATGCGCGACTGCTTATGGAGCGGGAGCGACTTTCGTTGGAAGAGGCCGCTCGCGAAGCCCGCTACCGGGAGATGGAGCGTCTGGCGGCGGAGCTGGGCATCGATAGGATAGCGCTGGGACACCATGCCGACGACCAGGTCGAGACCTTCTTGATACGTTTGCTCCGAGGCTCGGGCCTCGGAGGTCTGGGCTCGATAAAGCCGGTCCGGGACGGATACATCAGGCCGTTGATCGATGAGACGAAGAGCGAGATATTCCGGTATATCGAGGAATATTCCCTCGAATACAGGGTAGACGCTTCAAACCAAGACGAGTCTATCTTAAGAAACCGCATCCGGCACAAACTCATACCCCTTCTTGGCGAGTACAACCCGAAATTTCGAGAGACGCTTCTAAACACGATCGAGATTGTCCGCGAAGACCAAGCGTTTATCGAAGAAATAGTCGCCGGTGTCTTTAGCGGGCACGCTCAAAGAGAGCCTGGATTGGCGAGACTGCCGATAGTCGAAATCACAAACCAGCCGCTTGCGATTGAGCGCAGGCTTGTTCGCTTGGCAATCAGGTCGGCCAAAGGCGATTTGAGGGGTATTGAGTTTAAGCACGTCGACGCGATTCTCCGCGGCCTGCGAAATGGGTCCGGGCGCATGGAGATAGACCTACCGGGGCAAATAATAGCGAGAGTCGAGTATGGGCAGCTGGTCATCGGCGAAAGAGCGCTCTTTGAGGCGTTGCGGCTCGAATCGATCGAGCTTAAGGTTCCCGGTGTGACGCGAATCGACGCGCTAGGGGTCGAGATAAAGGCGGAACTGACCGAACCGGCGGGGCTTGTCTTTGGGCGCGACGGTGATATTGCGTATCTCGACGCCGCGGTCGTCGGCTCGGTGCTGAAGTTGCGCGTAAGGCGGCCCGGAGATTCTTTTAGGCCGTTCGGCATGACCGGTGAGAAAAAATTACAGGATTTATTTGTCGATAAAAAAATATCGAAACGAGAGCGGAATAGGGTGCCCATTATCGAATCGAATGGTAAAATTGCATGGGTGGCCGGCTTTCGAATCGATGATTCGTTCAGGGTCACCGAGCGGACGAAAGAAGTTTTGGCCCTACGGCTGCTGCGAATCTGAACTCAGGCCGTTTGTCCTGTTCCGTTTGGTGATATAGAATGGTCGAGCGCGACAGGCAACGCGGCTTTGATAATAAATGGCGCGGCTGAAACCGGGCATTATCCGAGGGGCGGCTTCGGCAGCTAAGGAGTATCTCTTGACAGCGTGTTGCGACCGAATTGTATTATTTGTGAAGTCGGAATGATTGGAGAGACGATGAAGGCGGAAATTATGGAACAAATCCTCGCGAACGACATCGACGAGGTCCTTGTTACCAGAGATGACATTCGATCGAAGGTCGAGGAACTCGGCGCTTTGATAAGCAAGGATTACAGCGACAAGAATCTCTTGATGGTAGGAATTTTGCGCGGCGCCTTTGTTTTTCTGGCGGATCTTATCCGTGAAGTTCATATAGCCATGGAGACGGACTTTATCGCGATATCGAGTTACGGGTCATCGACGAACACCTCGGGAGTAGTTCGAATCTTAAAGGACCTGGACGATGATATCGAGGGCCGGCATATCCTGATTGTCGAGGACATACTCGATACCGGGCTTACGCTCAACTATTTGGTCAAGAACTTGAGTTCACGCCGTCCGGCAAGTCTCGAGGTCTGTTCCTTCATCATCAAGGAGGGCAAGCAGCGGGTTCCGATAACACCGAAGTACTCGGGATTTACCGTCCCCAACACCTTTGTCGTCGGATATGGGCTGGACTATGCTCAGAAGTATAGAAATATTCCGATTATCGGGACGCTCAAGCGTTCCGCTTATGAGGACGACGGGCTCGTGTAAATTGTCCGGCGGGTGTAGTTGTGATAGCATCTTAAGCAAAGAAAAAATAAGGAGGAGCTTTTTTGAAGAAATTGTTTAGAAGTGCCGGCTTTTGGTTCATCATGATGTTGCTGGTGGTTCTAGTTGTCATACAGGGTCTTAAGCCCAGTGCGAAGCCGGAGGAGCTGGTCTACACCGAGTTTCTCAGCCAGGTCGACAAGGGCCGGGTGGCGAAGGTCGAGGTGTTCGACAAGGACAACCGCATTGACGGGAATTACAAGGCCGACTATAAGAAGGGCGGCGACTTTACCGTCTTCTATAGCGAAAACGATGATGAGCTGGTCAAAAGTTTGAGGCGCAACAATGTTGTCGTCAAGGTCGACCCGCAGACAGAGACCGTTTGGTGGTCGATTGCGCTAAGCTTCTTGCCGTTCGTGCTCATATTGGGCATCTGGTTGTTCATGCTCCAGCAGATGCAAGGCGGCGGCAACAAGGTCATGTCGTTCGGCAAGAGCCGGGCGAAGCGGCTTACAAAAGAGCAGCCGAGGGTGACGTTTAAAGACGTCGCCGGGGCCGACGAGGCCGTGGAGGAACTCGAGGAGATAAAGGATTTTCTCGCAAATCCCGCGAAATTTCAGGCACTGGGCGCGAAGATACCGAAGGGTGTCTTGCTCTACGGGCCTCCGGGCTCGGGAAAGACGCTGTTGGCGCGCGCGGTCGCCGGGGAGGCGGGTGTGCCGTTCTTCTCGATTAGCGGCTCTGACTTCGTAGAGATGTTCGTCGGCGTCGGCGCCTCGAGAGTTCGTGATTTGTTCGAGCAGGCTAAGACCAGCGCTCCTTCTATCATATTTATGGACGAGATAGACGCGGTCGGAAGGCACAGGGGCGCCGGTCTGGGCGGCGGGCACGATGAGCGAGAGCAGACTCTCAACCAGCTCTTGGTCGAGATGGACGGGTTCGATATAAAGGATAACGTTATATTGATAGCGGCGACGAACAGGCCGGACATCTTAGACCCGGCGCTCCTTCGTCCGGGTCGTTTCGACCGTCAAATAATCGTCGACCGGCCGGATTTGAATGGCCGGAGGGGTATTCTCGATGTACATGCCAAAGGCAAGCCTTTCGCCAAAGATATCGACCTGGACGTGTTGGCGCGAAGAACCCCCGGCTTCACCGGAGCCGACCTTGCAAACCTGGTCAACGAAGCCGCGTTGCTCGCCGCTCGCCACGGAAAGAAGGAGATCGACATGCGCGAGCTTGAAGAGTCGATTGACAGGGTCATGGCCGGGCCGGAACGCAAGACGCGTCTTATCAGCGAGCATGAAAAGGAGATTATCGCTTATCATGAAGCAGGTCACGCGCTGGTAGCGCATGAGCTGCCCGACACCGACCCGGTTCACAAGATATCGATTATCCCGAGAGGAAGGGCGCTCGGATACACCTTGACCCTTCCGACCGAGGATCGGTTCCTGGTTTCAAAAGCGGAACTTACGGCGAAGCTCGCGGTATTTCTCGGCGGCAGGGTCGCCGAGGAGATGAGGTTCGATGACGTTACAACGGGGGCCCACGACGACCTGAGCCGGGCGACCAAGGTCGCGCGACAGATGGTCTGCGAGTACGGCATGAGCGAGAAACTCGGGCCGCTTACGCTCGGCCAAAAACAGGAACAGGTATTTTTGGGACGCGATTTCGCGTCGCACCCCGATTATAGCCAAGAGATAGCATTCGAGATCGATAAAGAGATTCGCCGAATTGTGGACGATGCGTTTAAGAAAGCGAAGACTATCTTGACCGAGCGGCGGGACCTTCTCGAAAGTATCGCCAAGTACCTTATAGAAAGAGAGACTCTCGAGCGGGAAGAGCTGGAACTTATTTTCGACGGCAAAGAGCTTGCCCCCAAAGTAAAGGAGAGCACCGGCAGCGCTACACCGGCTGAGGAACAAACTCCCGCCAAGGGCAAAGAGCAAGAAAAAGAACGAGTCGATATTCCCGGCAAACTCAGGCCGGCCGAAGGATAATCTCGAAACCGAAGGCTTCTAAAAAAGCCGGATGATTAGAATTTAACGAAAGGCCACTACCGCAGTGGCCTTTCGTTTCCCCATATTCGCAAATCGTCGGAATTGTGACATAATATGGTATGCCGGGCAATTGCTCTGAAAGGGGTTTCTTTATTGGACAGGGAGAAGATCGAACAGGGAGTTAGGCTCATCCTGGAAGGTGTCGGGGAAGACCTAAACCGCGAAGGCTTACTCAACACGCCGCGTCGCGTCGCGGCAATGTATGAAGAGATTCTTCAAGGCGTCGAGCAAGACCCGGTCGCGGTCTTAAGCGTTACCTTCGGCGAGGAACATGATGAGATGATTATGGTCAAGGACATTCCGATTTATTCGATGTGCGAACACCACTTGATGCCCTTTATCGGGAAGGCGCATGTAGCATACATCCCCAGTGAAAACGGGAGAGTCACAGGGATAAGCAAGCTGGCGCGCGTCGTCGACGTGCTGACTAAGAGGCTCCAGGTTCAGGAGCGGCTGACGACGCAAATCGCGGACGCGATGGTAGAGGCGCTCAACCCGCAAGGGGTCATGGTCGTCATCGAAGCCGAGCATCTTTGCATGAGTATGCGCGGCGTCAAGAAGCCGGGCTCGACTACGGTCACCTCGGCTGTGCGCGGCCAGTTCAGAAAGAAAGCGGCTCGCTCCGAAGCGCTGTCGCTCATTGCGAATAGTATTTAGATAACGACCTTTAAATAGGGCCTTTAAGTAGGGGGGTTGGCGGTCGATGCGGCCAAGGGTTTTAAATATCGATTCGGTAGAAGCTGTGCGCGAAGCGCTGAAGATGATGCGCGTGTCGCCGGAGGGCATCGATATCATGTCCCCGAAGGGGATATACCGGTTGGTCAAGATTACCGGTATCGACTGTAGGGCGGCAAACATAATCAAGCAGGAGATGCTGGCCCGAGGCGGCGAAGCCGCCGCACCGTATGAGCTTTACATGCTCGACGCGAGAAAAATCGATATGATTCTCATGGGTACGGCCAAGCAGTTCGACGCGTTACTCGACAAGCTCTCCAAGCAACCGTTTGGCCTGCCGGCGCTCGCCAAAGACATCGAGAAAACGCTCGAAAGCTATACAAAGAAACCACCTGTCTTACAGGCCGGCCGGTTTGCGCTCGAATTGGCGTCGCGAACGCACATCATGGGTATCCTCAACGTAACACCCGACTCGTTCTCTGACGGAGGACGGTATTTCAGTTTGGAAGACGCGCTCGCACAAGCGAAGCGAATGGTAAGCGAAGGGGCTGATATCATCGACGTCGGCGGTGAGTCGACGCGTCCGGGGGCGGCGGAGGTAGGTCTCGATGAAGAGTTCAAGCGGGTCGTCCCGCTGATTGAGCGGTTATCCGCCGAAATCGATGTCCCGGTATCGATCGATACCTACAAACCCGACGTCGCGAGGAGCGCGCTCGATGCGGGAGCATCGCTCATCAACGATATAGGCGGCCTTCGCGACGGGGCGATGATAGCGCTCGCGGCTGAGCGAAACGTTCCGGTTGTTATAATGCATATGAAGGGCACGCCCCGGGATATGCAGCAAGACCCGGTCTACGGAGATGTCGTCGCCGAAGTCATCGACCGGCTCGACGGGCAGGCGCGGCAGGCGATAGCGGCCGGTGTGGCCGAGCACAATATCATAGTCGACCCGGGTATCGGTTTCGGCAAGACCCTCGAACACAACCTGGAGCTGTTGCGGCGCTTATCGGAGTTTAAGAGCCTGGGATTCCCGATTCTTATCGGCACGTCGCGTAAGGCGTTTATCGGAACGATACTCGATGCGCCGGCGGAAGAGCGCCTCGAGGGGACGCTCGCGACAATCGTTTACGCAATATCCAAGGGCGCGGGCATCGTTAGGGTACATGATGTGAAAGAGGCACGCCGGGCGGCGACCGTCGTCGACGCTATAACCGGCGGGGCGGGTTCGTGACCGGGTCGGTCGAAGCCTATCTCGGCTTAGGTTCCAACCTGGGTGACCGTCGTCGCAACCTCAAAGAAGCGCTCAGAATAATAGGCGAGAGCGACGGGGTTTCCGTCGAAAAACTATCTCCGCTCTACGAGACGGTCGCGGTCGGCGGCGTCGAGCAGGGCGATTTTTACAATATGGTAGCGCGTATCGAGACGAGTCTATCCCCGCGAGAGCTGCTAAACATGGCACATCGAGTCGAGGAACGGCTCCACAGAGTCCGGGGCGAGCGCTGGGGCCCGAGAACCATCGATATCGATATCCTCCTCTACGGGGACGCCTTGATTGCGGAGAAGGACTTGGTTATTCCTCATCCGGAGATGGAGAGTCGGGCGTTCGTGCTGGCGCCGCTCGGCGATATCGCGCCGCGGCTGGTGTTGCCGAGCGGGTGTGCGGTAAGTGAGCGTCTCGCCGGAATCGAAGGTCAAGCGGTCAAAATAATCGGCAGTTTGGATTGAGGGCGCTATAACGCTATAATGGCAGAGCGGGGGCGTGACTAAATAAAAAGCAAGGGCGCGACTAAATAAAAGCGAGAGGTGTTAGCTGTCTTGGATTGCGGTGAAAATTTAGTAAACGAGATTCTCAGGCTGAAAAAAGAGAGGAACGCGATAATACTGGCTCACAACTACCAGATAGGCGAGGTTCAGGACATAGCCGATTTCGTCGGTGATTCCCTCGGTTTGAGCAGGCAGGCGTCGGATACCGACGCCGATGTCATCGTCTTCTGCGGCGTTCATTTTATGGCCGAGACTGCGGCGATTCTTTCGCCTCAAAAGACGGTGCTGTTACCGGATATCGATGCGGGGTGCCCGATGGCCGATATGGTGACGGTCGACAAACTAAGAGAACTCAAGGCCGAGCATCCGGGGGTGCCGGTCGTCACATATGTCAATTCCAGCGCCGAGGTCAAGGCCGAAAGCGACTACTGCTGCACCTCGGCCAATGCCGTAAAAGTCGTCAACGCCGTCGATTCCGATGAGATAATCTTCACGCCCGACCAACATCTCGGGCATTATGTCTCGACGCAGACCTCGAAGAAGATAATTCTCTGGAACGGTTTTTGCCCGACCCATCGCCGGATTACCGCCCAGTCTGTCACCGCGCGCAAAGAGGCGCATCCGAACGCCAAGATAGTCGTCCATCCCGAGTGCACAGAGGAGGTCATCGCGCTTGCCGATGCGGTGGCGAGCACCGAGGGAATCCTCCGTTACGTCAACGCGTCGAGCGATACGGAATTCATCATCGGCACCGAGATGGGGATAATCCATCGCCTGGAGAAGGAAAATCCGGGCAAGATATTTTACACAGGCTCCGAGCGCTCGGTTTGCCCAAATATGAAGCGGATAACTCTGGAAAAAGTCTTATGGTCCCTCCAGGACATGGAGTATGTCATAACGGTTCCGGAGGATATCGCGGCGCGGGCGAAACGGGCTATCGACCGGATGCTCGAGATAGTCTAGATGTTCCGGTTTTAGCAGGCAACACGCGCTATTCGCGCATAATCATCGTTGAGAAGTTTGCGAATATGATTCCCAGATATTTAGTAAATTACGATACGGACAATATCGAAAAGGTCTTCACCGACGCGGTGGTTGTCGGAAGCGGCATCGCGGGCTTGACCGCCGCGCTCGAAATTTCGAAACAGTTCGATGTGGCGGTCGTCACCAAAAGCGAACTCAAAGAGACGGCCACCTGGTATGCCCAAGGCGGCGTCGCGACCGCAGTCAGCCGGGAAGACTCTCCGAAACTCCACTTCAGGGATACGCTCGAGGCCGGCGCCGGTCTCTGTGACCGGGAGGCCGTAAGCGTTCTGGTGGGCGAAGGTCCCGACCGCATCGGCGACCTGATTAGCATGGGCGCGCAGTTTGACTGGCGGGGCGACCGCATCGGCCTCTCCAGGGAGGGGGGGCACTCGCTGGCGCGGGTACTCCATTCGGGCGACTCGACCGGCAGCGAGATCGAGGCCACCCTGATTCGAACCGCTAACGCCTGGCAGAGCATCCGGGTCTTCGAGCACAGGTTCTCGGTAGACCTGCTGGTGGATAAAGGGCGCTGCGTCGGAGTGCTTACCTTCGATGAGCCCACGGGAAGCATGGTCGCCCATTTCGCCAAAGCCGTGATTTTGGCGACGGGCGGAGCGGGGCAGTTGTATTCGGTGACGACCAACCCGACGATATCGACCGGCGACGGCATAGCGATGGCTTACCGCGCGGGAGCGGTCCTCGCCGATATGGAGTTCATCCAGTTCCACCCGACCGCGCTCGACCGTGACGCGATGCCGAGGTTCCTCATAACCGAGGCTTTGCGCGGCGAGGGGGCTTATCTTAGAGATTGCGACGGCGAGCGCTTTATGGTCGGCAGGCACCCGCTCGCCGAGCTGGCGCCGCGAGACGTCGTGACCAGAGAGATGGTCCGGGTGATGGAGTGTTGTCACGATAAACCGGTCTATCTCGACGCCACCCATATATCGCAATCGATACTGCGGGAGCGCTTCCCCAATATCTGGAGCCGTTGCCGGGAGGTAGGCATAGATATTTCGAAGGATTTGATACCGGTGAGGCCCGCGGCGCATTATACGGTGGGCGGGGTCAAAACCGACCTCAATGGCGAGACCAACCTTGCGGGTCTCTATGCCACCGGCGAGACCTCCTGCACCGGCGTGCACGGCGCAAACCGGCTCGCGAGCAACTCGCTGCTGGAGGGGTTGGTCTTTAGTAAGCGCATCTCGACGGCGGTCATGAGAGAACTCGCGGCCGAAGAGGACCAGCCGGTCGAAGAGATAAGGTTCCGATATAGCGCGGACAAACCCGTTAGCGATGTCGATATCGCCGCGGAGCGGAGTCGGCTCCAGAAGCTGATGACCGATTACGCCGGGGTCGTCCGCAACGAAGAAGGCCTCTTGTTCGCGCTATCCGAGGTCAACAGGAAAGACGATATCCTTAAGGCCGGTTTTACGGAGCCGGCCGGTTTCGAATTCCAAAATATGTTGTGTATCGCGGGTTTGCTGATAAAATCGGCGCTCACGCGTAAGGAATCGCGCGGGGTCCATTACCGGGAAGATTACCCGGAGCCGAGTGACCGTTGGCTGATACATCTTGAAAATCGTTACGCGGAGGATATGGTTGCCGGATAAGCATCTGCTGGAGCGGGAGATCGAAATAGTGGTGGCGCGCGCGCTCGGGGAAGACCTTGGCGAGGCCGGGGATGTTACGTCAAAGGCGACTATCGGACCCGGGCTGAAGGTGCGCGCCGAGATCCTCGTCAAGAGTCCGGGAGTGATTGCCGGACTGGCCGTGGCGGAGCGGACTTTTGCCTATCTCGACGACGCGCTCGAGTTCAAGGCTTTCTTCGATGACGGGGCCCAAGTCGAGGCGGGCACCCGGATTGCCGAGGTGTCGGGGGACGCGCTGGCGGTGCTCGCGGGCGAGCGGACCGCGCTCAACTTTTTGCAGCACCTCTCCGGCATCGCGACCGAGGTCGCCAAGTACGTGAAAGCTCTTGAGGGGACCGGCGTCGACCTGTTGGACACACGAAAGACCACGCCGGGGTTGCGCTATCTCGAGAAGTATGCCGCCCGAACCGGCGGTGCGCGTAACCACCGATTCGGACTCTACGACCAGATACTCATCAAAGACAATCATATCGGGGTCACCCGTGACATCGAAGCGGCCGTGCGCAAGGCCCGCGACGCATACCCTAACCTTGTCGTCGAGGTCGAAGCGGAGACCTTAGACGAGGCGCGGGCGGCGGTCGAGGCGCGAGCCGATATCATTCTGCTCGACAACATGGACACGACACTCTTAAGGGAGGCGGTGGGGCTCATCGGAGACCGGGCGCTCAAGGAGGCCTCCGGCGGGATTACGCTCGCGAATATCGCCGATGTCGCCGCAACCGGCGTCGACCGCATCTCGGTCGGGGCGCTAACGCAGGCGGCGAAGCCGCTCGACATATCGCTCGAGGTCGTGGGGTATCGCCGCTAGCCGGAAGCGGATTTGTCCGACGGTACCCTTGTGTTTATAGGCTATTTCCACTTTAATATCTACAGGGTTCGATGTCGTTGCCGGCCTGGTTCGGCGGTCGAAGGTCGAGATGATGATTGAGAGGCTGTGGAGTTGAACGAAGCTCAGATACTGGATTTTCTAATCCGCTATTTCGATATGTACGGGTATTATATTGTCTTCCTGTTTCTCTTGATGGAGAACCTCTTCGTAATTGGCCTGGTGGTCCCGGGGGAGACGGTCTTGCTTTTGGCGTCGTTCGTCGCCGCACAAGGGAATCTCAATATCTACTACGTCATCATCACAGCCGCCGTAGCCGCGATTCTCGGCAATATCACGGGATACGTAATCGGCCGGAAAGGCGGCCGCCCGTTTATCAAGCGGTATGGCGGACGCTTGGTATCGCCCGAAAAGATCGACGCGGCCGAGGAGTATTTCGCGATTCACGGCCCAAAAACGGTCTTTATCGGAAGGTTTGCGGCCGGGGTCAGGGTCTTTGTGCCGCTCATCGCCGGCGCCTCGAAGATGAATTTCGGGAAGTTTCTCATCTATACCATAGCCGCCGTCGTCTCGTGGACGGTCGGAATCGGTTTACTGGGGTTCTTTTTCGGTCAGAATTGGCGGCTGCTCAGCAAGCTCGTCGGTAACTTCAGTCTAATTGTTCTAGCGGTGGTAATCGCCTTGAGCGCGCTGTATATCATAAGGAGGAGACGTGGTCGAGCGGACAAAGGAACAAGCGGTGATAGCGACGCTCAAGGAGCGTAAAGATCGCTATGTGTCCGGGCAAGAACTCGCTGTCGGCGCGTCGGTATCGCGGGCGGCTATCTGGAAGCAGATAGAGGGTCTGCGGACTAAAGGCTATGTGATAGAAGCGGCTCCAAGGCGCGGCTACCGGCTTGTCTCCTCTCCCGACCTTCTCATACCGGAGGAGTTGGCGGCACTCGTTAGAGCCGAGACCATAGGCCTTAGAGTCGTCCACCGCGAAGAGGTCGACTCCACGAACAATCTCGCCAAGGAATTAGCGGAAAACGGGGCTCCGGAGGGAACCGTCGTCATAGCCGAAGCGCAGACGGCCGGTCGGGGACGACTCGAGCGGAGCTGGGCCTCGCCGCGCGGCGGCATTTGGCTCTCGGTCATCTTACGCCCGCCGTTAGCGCCGCTCGGGACGACCCGCTTCACACTACTCGCCGCTGTCGCGGCCGCCAAGGCGATTGAAACCCTCGATATTACACCGGAGATAAAATGGCCGAACGATGTCTTGATAGAGGGCCGTAAAGTATGCGGGATACTGCTGGAGCTGAGCGCCCAAGCGGACCGCATCGAGCACCTCGTCATAGGGTTCGGCATCAACGCCAATATCACGAAGGATGCTATCCCGGTTGAAACGCGAGAGCGCGCGACGAGCCTTGCCGAGGTGTCGGGCCGGGAGATAGCGCGGGCGCCCTTTGTCGCGACGCTCTTCTCGATGCTTGAGCAAGAATATCGCCGATTGCTCGCCGGGGACTGGGAGGGAGTCCTCTCCGATTGGCTGCGGCGCTGCAATATGGTAAATAAGCATATCGTTCTCGACACGCATCAAGGGGTAGAAGAAGGTCTTTTCGCGGGCGTCGACGATTTCGGCGCCATACGTCTACGTCAGGCGGATGGCGAGGTCCGGACCTTTGCCGCCGGTGATGTCACAGTCAAAACATAGGATACTTGACCGCGGACTCGGTTCTTAATATAATTGTAAACCTGGATAATGTAGAAGGTTTACAATAAGGAGCTGAGTTATTTGAACGTCTCTCTCATGGCGAAAGCCGCGCTTATCGCGGCGCTTACCGCCGCGACGGCCATAGTCGCAATCCCTATCGGATCCGTCCCCGTCACCCTTCAAGTCTTTTTCGTGCTGCTCGCGGGCTTAGTGCTCGGACCGGTATACGGCGCGCTCAGCATGGTCGTCTATATCCTTCTTGGTATCGTCGGCTTGCCGGTCTTTGCCGGCGGGACGGCGGGAATCGGTGTGCTTGTCGGACCGAGAGGGGGGTATTTGTTCGGCTTCATCCTGGCGGCTATCGTAGTCGGCGCTATAGGCTTGGGCTCGCGAGGGGAAAGCTCCATATGGCGGCCGGCCGTTGCGATGGGCGCGGGCATCGTTGCCATTTACGTTCCCGGTGTCGCCCAGCTAGCTCTCGTGACCGGAATGTCGCTTACGCAGGCGGCTCTCGCCGGCGCCGCGCCGTTTATAATCTTTGACGTTATTAAAGCGGTCGCCGCGACGGCTGTAGCGAGGAAGGTCGGCCTCGCGGACGGTAAGTCGACCCACCGCTAACATCACCACCAAGCCCCGGGCCGATCAACTCTTATGGATTCGCTAGATAATGACTTTTTCGATTAGATATATTATATTCGAATTAATACCTAGTATATTTCGAGATTATTCGGGATTATCTAAAAGGGGCGGCTTATGAGAATAGATAAAGAAGCAAGAGAAGATGCGCTCAGTCTCGAAGACGCTATATTCGCCAGAAGAACCGTCCGTAAGTTCCAGCCGAAGCCGGCAACCAGGGAGATGTTGGAGAAGGTCATAGAGGCGGGCACCGCGGCCCCCTCGCCTCTCAATAGTCAGCCGTGGCGCTTTATGGTCGTAGCCGGCGAAAAACGAGATGAACTCGTCAAAATCTTGAGGAAATTCCCGGCCTATCTGGCGGACATTCTCGCCCTTTACCCGGGAGAGGCGCAATATATTAGCGAGGAATCGATAACGAAGTTCGCGCAAGACCTGGGCGGAGCCCCCGTCGTAGTCATTGTCTATATGGGCAAGAGGAGGAGCGATTACGCGCACCGAATCGATTTGCTGGCATGTGGCGCCGCTATCCAGAACATGCAGCTTACGGCCTGGTCGCTGGGGCTTGGTTCGGTTTGCCTGACATCGACGCTTTGGATAGAGTCCGAAATCATGGTCCACTTGGGACTAAAAGATTTCGAGCTTGTGGCCGTCCTGCCGATGGGATATCCGGAGGCGGAACCCGCCGCCGTACCTCGCAATCCGGATGTTACAACATGGATAGGCTTGTAGGGTAATCGATTTAGAAGCAAATCTATTTTTTATATATAAACCTCTCGCAGGCTTCCTGCTATAATGTTGGTGTTTATATTTTTTCCTTAAATAAAGGGGGTTCTCGGTAATTGCCTCAACGCTTGTTACTAACGATTGATGTTGGAAATACGCAAACGGTTCTAGGTCTCTTCAAGAAGAGGGAATTGGTGGGCGGTTGGCGCGTCTCCACGAGGCGCGATACGACCTCGGATGAGTTCGCGGTCTCGATCTCGGATCTCTTTAAGTTGGCCGGCTTTACGTTCAAGGACATTACGGGGGTAGTTGTCTCGTCGGTCGTTCCCTCGGTGACCGGTGCGTTGCGCGAGATGTCGACCGGCATCCTCAATATGGAGCCGCTCTTTGTCGATTCGGAGACGAAAACAGGCATACCCATACTATATGACGACCCCTTTGAGATGGGGGCCGACCGTATCGCCAACGCCGTCGCGGGAGTAGAGATCTATGGCAGCCCGCTTATCGTAGTCGATTTCGGGACAGCCACGACCTTCGACGCGATAAGCAAGAGCGGCGAGTATCTCGGCGGGGCTATCGCGCCCGGGGTAGAAGTCTCGGCCGAGGCCTTGTTTGGCAGGGCGGCGAGACTATCCAAGGTCGACCTGATCCATCCGACTTGCGCAATCGGCACGAACACCAGAAAGAGCATCCAGGCCGGGGTGATGATAGGAACCGGCGGCCTTGTCGACCGTGTCGTGGAGCGCTTCGAAGACGAGATGGGCAAGGTCGAGCATGTCGTAGCGACCGGCGGCCTGGCCGCGCTCATGGCGCCCGAGTGTAAACGTATTACCGCAATCGACACGTTGCTGACGCTCACCGGCCTTCAGCGCATCTATGAGCGCAACAAGGAAATCCCAGGCTAGGACAGAGTTCCGCTTCGACACGCGGATTCAGCGACCCGCGGCTATCTCGCAAATCATAATACACGGAAATCGAAGTCTTTATCGATAACGAACGAACCAAGCCCACAAACCATTACTTCTTAGCACCGGCTCAAGTCTATTTATGTCAGGGAAGGAAGACACATATGTGGAAAACAGCCATTACGAGCCTTGTCGCAGCTATTGTCGGCGGCGCGCTGGTCTTTGGGGGTATCACTTACGTTGTCCCGCAACGGGACGCTGCGGTTACCGGGGCGACGACCACTACGACCGCGCCCGACTCCGGGGCTAAAACGTCTCAGCGGGCCTTATCGCCGGCTGAGGTGTACGAGCGATTCAACAACGGTGTCGTCCATGTAAGGTCTGCCTTTACGGGAGCGCGAACCGACTTCTTCGGCTTTCCGATTGTCGAGACGCAGGTAGCCGAAGGTTCCGGCTTTATTATCGACGGCACAGGCCTCATCGTCACCAACGCCCATGTCGTCGAAGGCTCGAACGTGAAGGCGAGCCGAATTACCGTGGTCTTAAGTGACAAGTCCGAGGTCGAAGCTAAACTTTTAGGCACCGACATCAACACGGACCTCGCGCTTCTTAAGATAGACCCGGGTAAGCGCGAGTTGGAAGTCCTCGAGCTTGGCGACAGCTCGAAGCTGAAAGTCGGCGATTCGGTATATGCCATCGGCTCACCGTTCGGGCTTGAGGGGACGATGACCGAAGGGATTATCAGCGCCCTCAACCGGACCATCGACTCGCCGAACGGGCAGTTTAAAATCCGCAATGTCGTCCAGACCGATGCGGCGGTCAACCCGGGCAACAGCGGCGGGCCGCTGATAGACGCGACCGGAAAGGTAATCGGCGTCAATTCGCAGATTGCCGCGCGCTCGGGCGATTTCGCCGGTGTCGCGTTTGCGGTGCCCAGCAACACGGTCAGGGACATCACCGCGCAGCTCGAAGATGAAGGGAGAGCGAGCCATCCGTGGGTGGGCATAAGCGGTATCGAGATCAACAAAGAGTTCGCCGACCTCATGAAGCTACCCGTGGACCGGGGGGTTCTGATAGTACGGGTCTTCCAGGGAAGCCCCGCGGCGGTCGCCGGGATAAAAGGCGGCGACAAGCGCCTTATTACCAGCCAGGGTGAGATAATAATCGGCGGCGATGTCGTGACAAAGATCGATGGTGTGACGATCGCGACCATGGATGAGTTGGTCGGCATCGTCCGGGACAACAAGGTAGGCGAGACTATCGAACTCGAGATTTACAGGGGGGGCAAAAAGGAATCGCTCTCGCTTAAGCTCGGCGAGCTTCCGCAAAGCACGAGCGAGTGATAGTTGAACTCCCGCGAGCGTTGGTTTAAACTATAGAAGAAATTGTACACAAAATTGTGCACAAGGGGAACGATGAAGCTGCTCAGAATCGGCGATAAAATAGTCGACCGCGACAGGCTTTCAAATATCATCGGCGAGATCCTAAATCGCCGTGCCGTCGGGGCGACCCAGCAGGAGGTCGCGTTCTCGCTCGGTGTCGAGAGGGCCTTCGTATCGCATCTCGAAGGCTTGGGGGAAGTTCGGCGGGGAAACCGTATCGCCGTCATCGGCTTTCCTTTAGCCAATAAAGAAGAGCTGGAGTCGGTCGCGGGGAAGTTCGCGGTCGACCTCGTCTATTTCTTGAGCGAAAAAGAGCGCAAGGACTATGTGCTGAGGCGGAGCGGCGCGGAGATATTCAATGAACTCCTCGAACTCTTGGCGAGTCTCAAAGATTTCGATGTGGTCGTCTTTCTGGCGTCGGATAAGCGCATCGCTATGCTCGAAAAAATCCTCGACCGCGAGGTAATCGGCGTCCCGCTGGGGAACTCTCCCATCAAAAAAGATAAGAAGGTAAAGCCCGAGGTCTTATGCGATCTGCTGGAAAGCATTACCGACGGGAGGGGGCCGAGCCTTGAAACGAGTCGTAAGCGCAAGTTTGGGGTCTTCAAAAAGAAACCATAGAGTTGAACTAGAGCTTCTTGGTGAACGAATGACAATCGAGCGCCTCGGGACCGATGGGGACATGAAAAAGACCATGGAGGTTCTGCGTGAACTCGACGGCAAGGTCGATGCGATAGGCCTCGGCGGCATCGATTTGTACCTCGTTGCCGATGGCCGGCGTTATGCCATACGCGATGCGCAAAAACTCAAGAATGTCGTCAAGGAGACTCCGGTCGTCGACGGAAGTGGGCTTAAAGACACTTTGGAGCGCGAGACGGTCCGTTATCTGGTCGAGGACGCCGGGCTGTCTTTTTCCGATAAGACGGTCTTGATGGTCAGCGCGGTCGACCGTTTTGGGATGGCCCAAGCAATCGACCTACAGGGTTCGAGGATGATATTCGGCGATTTGATATTCGGCCTGAACATACCGCTTCCTATCCGGACGATGGACAATTTTACGAGAATCGCAAAGATAGTATTGCCGATCGTCACCAGAATGCCCTTTAAGTTGTTGTATCCGACGGGAAGCAAGCAAGAGCAGGAGTCGAACGAGAAGTATGCGCGCTTTTACGAGGAAGCGGATATCATAGCCGGCGACTATTTGTTTATAAGAAAATATATGCCCGCGAATCTTAAGGGTAAATGGATATTGACCAACACGACCACCGCGGACGATGTCGCGGACTTGAAGCGGCGCGGAGTCGAGCTGCTAATTACGACCACGCCGGTCTTTGAGGGCCGCTCGTTCGGGACGAATGTGCTGGAGGCGGCCTTCTTGGCGCTTTTGGGTAAAGAGTGGGAAGAGGTCGAAGCACAGGATTATTTAGAGCTTCTTAAGAGGCTCGATTTCAAACCGAGAATCGAACGACTGAACTGACAGCATAGACAGCATAGTCGATGAAGAACTAATGATTTGTTTGGCGCAGGGAGAAGAGATGGAGACTTTTGGTTTTTTAATACATCCGATGGACATCGAAGACGTGGCAAAAAAATATAAGATAGCCAAGAAGATTTCGCCGCGCGTAATCGGGAGCGTCCTCAAAAGGCGCAAACCGTTTGTGATTTCGGAGATTACCGGCATAAAATCGCAAACCGGCAAGCTTGCCGCCGGCTGGTTCATAGTCGTCCCGTTCTTGCCCAACCAATTCTTCGACCTGGAACAAGAGTATGTCGTCGAAAAGATAGCCAAAGCCTGCGAAGTCGGGAGAAAAGAGGGGGCGAAAATCGTCGGGCTCGGCGCGTTTACCGCAATCCCCGGTGATGGCGGTAGAGAAGTGGCGAAAATCTCGAAGGTTCCCATTACGACGGGTAACACCTACACGATAGCGACGGCTATCGAAGGCACGCTCGAGGCGGCGCGGAAAATGGAGATAGATTTGGCCGTGTCTCGGCTGGCGGTTGTCGGAGCGACGGGCTCGATAGGGAGCGCATGCGCGGAGATACTCGCCGGGCAGGTCGGCGGCTTGACGCTTATCGGGCGGGATGAGAGGCGACTCGACAAACTCGCCGCGCGGCTTGCGGGCAAGGTCGGTTCGCTCGAGGTGAGCACATCGCTCACGGCGATAAGCTCGGCGGATATTATCATCACCGTAACGGGAGCAGCGGATGCGATAATCAAGCCTGAGATTATAAAAGCGGGAGCCGTCGTCTGCGATGTGGCTAGACCGCGCGACGTTGCCGAGCTGGTCGTCAGGGCGAGACCCGATGTTTTGGTAATCGACGGAGGCGTGGTCGAGGTGCCCGGGCATGTCGAGTTCAATTTCAATTTCGGCCTTCCTAAGCGGTTGGCGCTCGCGTGTATGGCCGAGACCATGATTCTCTCCCTGGAGGGGCGCTATGAGAACTATACGCTCGGTAAAGATATAAGCGTCGATAAAATCCGCGAGATAAACGGTTTTGCCGAGAAGCACGGCTTTAAGTTGGCGGGGTTGCGGAGTTTTGAGCGAAAACTTACCGATGCCCATATCCAAAAGATCAAGGAAAAAGCACGATTTGAGATGGCCCTAGCCCAATAGAATCACGTGAGCGCAACCTAAACTCTCCGGCATATCCTGAGCGTGCCGAGTTTAGCACGGGACCCGCTTTTAAGCACGATGATTCAGGCGATACCCGCTAATACTCTTTTCCGTATTGCCGATATCTTTTACGACCATGCGCGGGTACAAATATTTTGACAATTATACGGCGTTTCCATATAATACTTAGCTAGTCTCGCGTGAGGTCGGCATCGTTGCCAAAGGCCTCTAAGATGTAAAGGAGCGAAACGGTTTGTCAGAGAAAGAAGTCATTCTCACCAAAGAAGGTTACAGCAAATTAGTCGAAGAGTTGCGCCATTTAGAGACTAAGCGTCGCAAGGAAGTAGCGCAGCGTATCAAAGAAGCCATCGAGTTCGGAGATTTGAGTGAAAACTCCGAGTATGACGACGCAAAGAACGAGCAGGCCTTTCTGGAAGGCAGGATTATCCAGATCAACGATATGCTTGCGTTGGCAAAGGTCATTGAAGAGAACGGCCAGAGCAAATCGACAAAGGTCGGCGTCGGTTCACGCGTTGTACTGCTCGATGTCGAGTCGGGCGATGAGGAGGAGTATCAGATAGTCGGGTCGTTCGAAGCCGACCCTACGAATCACAGGATATCGAACGAATCTCCTGTCGGGCGCGCTATTATGGGTAAGAAAGCGGGGGAGGTCGTCCAGGTTCGTGTGCCGGAGGGCTTTCTCGAGTATAAGGTAGTCGAAATCAAGAAGAACGCCGCAAAGAAATAGATGACACATGAATAACGAGCCAACACAACAAGCCTCAGATATTAATGAGTTGATGCTGCAGAGACGCCGGAAGCTCGATGTTATGCGGGCTTCCGGCGATAATCCGTTCAAGTCTAAATTCGACCGCACGCACATCCTCTCCGAAATAATCGAGCGATTCGAGTCGATCGAAGCGGGGGACCAGACCGGGGAGACGGTTATCGTAGCCGGCAGAATCATGGCTATTCGGCGCCACGGGAAAGCCGGTTTCATAGTCTTGAAAGACCGCACCGCCGGCATACAGCTCTTTCTTTCCATGGGCGCCCTCGGCGAAGAAAGGTACAAGGCTTTTCTCGATTACGACATCGGCGACATCGTCGGAGTCACCGGCATAGTCTTTAAGACGAGGCGGGGTGAGCTCTCGATAGACGTTAGGGACTTCAGTCTGCTGACGAAGTCGCTGAGGCCGCTTCCCGAGAAATGGCACGGACTCAAAGACGTCGAGACCAGGCACCGCCGGCGCTACGTCGACCTCATCATCAACGAGCAAGCGAGAAAGACGCTTCTCACGAGGACCAAAATCGTCAAAGCGATGCGCCGGTGGCTCGATAGCAGGGATTTCATAGAGGTCGAGACGCCGATGCTCCAGCCGATACCGGGCGGGGCGACGGCCAAGCCGTTCATCACTCATCACCAGGCGCTCGATATCGATCTATATATGCGAATCGCGCCGGAGCTGTACTTAAAGCGCCTTATCGTCGGCGATATGGAGCGGGTCTACGAACTCAACCGCAATTTCCGCAACGAGGGGATATCGGTCCGGCACAACCCGGAGTTCACGATGCTCGAGGTCTACCAGGCCTATGCCGACTACGAAGATATGATGGATTTATGTGAGGGCCTTATCAAGCATGCCGCGGAAGCAGCCCTCGGAACACTACAATTCGACTACCAGGACAAGCCGGTCGACCTCTCTGGAAAGTGGCTCCGGCTGACTATGGTCGAATCTATTGAGCGGTATGGCGAAGAAACGGTCTCTTTCGATATGGACATAGACGACTTGCGCTCGGTTGCTAAAAAGCACGGCATCGAGGTCAAGAGCTATTACGGTAAGGGAAAGCTTATCAACGAACTCTTTGAGAAGCTGGTCGAGGCGAAACTGTGGCAGCCGACCTTTATCATCGATTATCCGACCGAAATCAGCCCGCTCGCCAAGAAGAAGCAGGATGACCCCGAAGTAACCGAGCGATTCGAGTTGATAGTCATCGGCCTCGAGGTCGGCACGGCGTTTTCCGAGTTGACCGACCCCATAGACCAGCGTGAGCGTTTTGAGGCGCAAGTCGAACTCTTCGAATACGGCGATGAGGAAGCGCCGAAACAGGTCGACGAGGATTATGTCCGGGCGCTGGAGTACGGCATGCCGCCTACCGGCGGAATGGGCATAGGTATCGACCGGCTCGTCATGCTCTTGACCGATAATTACTCGATTCGCGAGGTCATAAGCTTTCCGCACATGCGTCCCGAGAAAGATTAGCGGCCGGCGGCCGTTAAGTCGGCGCCCAACCCCGGTTTGGCGCCTTATTCATATTGCCTTCGTCTTTGCGGAGCTGGATTCTCCCTCCCATCTACGGTATCCTAATTGTAGGTTCGCGCGCGAAGCGGGCGAGTAATGAATCGCGAAACGCGTGCCGATAATCATAACTATCAGACAGTCACAACTATCGGAGGTGCGAGACATCTAAGTTTTCGCATTCTACTGCGTTTAATGCGAACAATCGGCGGCTTGGCGGCGGCTTTGCAGCCATTCCAGTAGATTGCTCGCTTTAGCGGTCGCGCGAGTTTGATGGTAATATAGTAATAGCTGTTTGTGCCAAAAAATTTGTGGGCATATTACAATTACGTAGCCGCGCATCCATCGCACTCATGGTAAGCGGAAGGTGCATAAAGCTTAATTGAAGTAAGGAAAGGGAGTATGGGTCGTGTTTGAGCGATTTACGGAGAGAGCGCGCAGGGTAGTGGTGTTCGCCCAGGAAGAAGCTCGCATGCTCAATCAAAACTATATAGGAACCGAGCACCTTCTCTTGGGCCTGATAAGAGAAGAAGAGGGTGTCGCCGCGCGGGGCCTTCAGAGCCTGGGTATCAGTCTTTACGACGTTCGCGCGCAGGTCGAAGAGATTATAGGGAGGGGCACGTCGGCTCCGGTCGGGCATATACCGTTTACACCGCGGGCAAAGAAAGTTCTCGAGTTGTCGTTGCGTGAAGCACTGCAACTCGGTCACAACTACATAGGAACCGAGCATATTTTGCTCGGTCTCATCAGGGAAGGTGAGGGCGTTGCGGCCCGCGTCTTATATAATTTGGGGGCCGATTTGGACCGCGTCAGAAATCAGGTCATCCAGCTTCTGAGCGGCTACTATGGAAAGACGAGCGAACCGGCGACCTATGGTCGCACCTACAGCGGCTCGCTCCTCGACGAGTTTGGTCGCAACCTCACGCGGCTGGCTCGCGAGAATACGCTCGACCCGGTTATCGGCCGGGAGAAAGAGATAGAGCGGGTTATGCAGATTCTGAGCCGTCGGACCAAGAACAATCCGGTTCTCATCGGTGAGCCCGGCGTCGGCAAGACGGCCGTTGTCGAAGGTCTCGCCCAGCGCATAGCCAATAATGACGTGCCCGATATCCTCAAAGACAAAGAGATATATACGCTCGACCTTGGAGCGCTCGTAGCCGGCTCGAAGTATCGCGGTGAGTTCGAAGAACGCCTGAAAAAGGTGATTAAAGAGATTCGCGAGCGAGGGGACGTCGTTCTCTTCGTCGATGAGATGCACAACTTGGTCGGAGCGGGCGCCGCGGAGGGCGCAATCGACGCGGCCAGTATTTTGAAGCCGGCGTTGGCCCGGGGCGAATTGCAGACTATCGGTGCGACGACACTCGATGAATATCGTAAGCATGTAGAGAAGGACGCGGCGCTCGAGCGCAGGTTCCAGCCGATTGTCGTCGGCGAGCCCTCGGTAGAGGAGACCGTCGACATACTAAAAGGTCTTCGCCAACGCTATGAGGATCATCACAGAGTTACCATCACGGACGACGCATTGATTGCGGCCGCGCAGCTTGCAAGTCGCTACATAGCCGACCGCTTCTTGCCGGATAAAGCGATTGACCTGGTCGATGAGGCCTCGTCCAAGGTCCGCATGAAGAGGATGAATGTGCCCGACGAGAGCGTCGAGATTGAAGAGGACTTGCGCAATCTGCGACGTGAGAAAGAAGCCGCGATCGCGGTTCAAGATTTTGAGAAAGCGGCGAGTATCCGCGATAAAGAGCGCGGTCTCGAAATAGAGTTGACTATGAAAGACTCGACATGGGAGGCGCTTGCCAGCATGCCGGTTGCGGCCGTTACCGATGAACAGATTGCCGAGATTGTCGCGACCTGGACGGGAATTCCGGTATTTCGCCTAACCGAGGAAGAGACAGCGAAACTCCTTCGGATGGAGGAAGAACTCCATAAGAGGATAGTCGGACAGGATGAGCCGATAAAGGCGGTCTCCAAGGCGATTCGAAGGACGCGCGCGGGCCTGAAAGACCCGAAGCGACCCTCGGGTTCGTTTATATTTCTCGGCCCGTCGGGCGTCGGCAAAACCGAGCTTGCGAAAGCGCTCGCCGAGTTTCTCTTCGGAGACGAGAAAGCGCTAATCCAGCTCGATATGTCGGAATACATGGAGAAGCATACCGTATCGAGGATGGTCGGCTCTCCGCCGGGATATGTCGGTTACGACGAAGGCGGCCAGCTTACGGAGCAGGTGCGCAGGCGGCCTTACTCGGTCGTACTCTTAGACGAAATCGAGAAGGCGCACCCCGATGTCTTCAATATACTTCTGCAGATATTGGAGGACGGGCGTCTTACCGACGCACAGGGGCGCTCGGTCGATTTTAAGAATACCATAATAATTATGACGTCGAATCTCGGTGCTCGCTTCATACAGAAAGGAACACCGCTAGGTTTCGGGAAAGCGCAAGAAGGCATATCATACGAAGAGATGAAATCCAAGGTCATGGGCGAGATAAAGAAGACCTTCAGGCCGGAGTTTCTCAACCGGATAGACGACAGTATAGTTTTCCACGAGCTAAACAAGGAACACGTTAAGACCATTGTCGACCTGATGTTCAAGAGGGTCGTTGACCAGCTCAGAGAGCAGGCTATCGAAGTCGAGCTGCGCGAAGAGGCCAAGGAGGTTCTCGTCAAAGAGGGCTATGAGCCCGCGATGGGAGCGAGGCCGCTTCGCCGCGCGATTCAGCGGTTTATCGAGGACCCGCTATCCGAAGCGTTGCTCAACGGCTACTTCAAAGCCGGCGACAAGATAATTATCGACGCCAAGGACAGCAAGATAGATTTTGTCCGTCTCGATGCGTCACCGGTCGGAACAGCCGGTGAGCGCGGCGTATGAGCAAAATAAAGTATCTCGTGCGATGCCGGGCGTGTGGGTGTACCGCCCCTAAGTGGATGGGACGGTGCCCCGACTGCGGTGAATGGAACACCATGGTCGAGGAGCCCATTGAGTCCGGCATTTCGCTGTCGAAAGCGGGTTTGGCGCCCGCTGAGGCACCGCAGCCCGTAACCGGCATAGTATCGGACGTTGAAGCCCGGGTGCCTACCGGCATGCCGGAGTTCGACCGCGTTCTCGGCGGCGGAGTGGTGCCGGGTTCGCTTGTTTTAATCGGCGGCGAGCCGGGAATCGGCAAGTCGACCCTTTTGCTGCAGGTCGCGCACAGCCTCGGTGAGCGCCTCGGCACGGTGCTGATCGCTTCGGGGGAGGAGTCGCCGAGGCAGATAAGCCTGCGGGCGAAGCGTCTAGGCGCGCTCTCCGAAAAGCTGCTCCTTCTCTCCGAAACCGATGTCATGGTACTCGAGCGCCAGATATGCCAAAGCGAGCCGGCGCTTCTTATCGTCGATTCGATTCAGACGATGTTCCATCCCGACCTGCCGTCCGCGCCGGGGAGCGTGGGGCAGGTGCGCGAGTGCACCCACTACCTTATGCGCATCGCCAAGCAGACCCACCTGCCGATTTTTATCACCGGTCACGTGACGAAAGAGGGCTCCATCGCCGGGCCGAGGGTTCTCGAGCATATGGTCGATACGGTTCTCTATTTCGAAGGCGACAATTACCATTCTTTCAGGATTGTCCGGGCGGTAAAGAACCGTTTTGGCTCGACGAATGAGATAGGAATCTTCGAGATGACCGACGCCGGTCTCATGGAGGTCGCAAACCCTTCGGCGCAGTTTCTAAGCCGGCGACCCGATTGTCCTTCGGGGTCGATTGTCGTCGCGACAGTCGAGGGAACACGGCCTTTGCTCGTGGAGCTTCAAGCGCTTGTTTCATCGTCTTATCTGACGATGCCGCGCCGGATGGCGACCGGATACGACCATAATCGACTCTCGCTCATCGTAGCGGTGCTCGACCGGCGCGTCGGTTTGCACTTGGGCCGGGAAGACATCTATCTCAATGTCGCCGGGGGGATAAAGATATCCGAGCCGGCCGCGGATTTGGCGGTCGCTATTGCGATAGCCTCATCCCACAAGGAGATACCGATAGATAAAGAGCTGGTCGCAATAGGTGAAGTCGGCCTTACCGGAGAGGTGCGTTATGTGAGCCGGCTCGAGGCGCGGCTCAAGGAGGCGTCTAAGCTGGGATTTAAGCGCGCCGTTGTCCCAGACCAAGATGTTGCCGGTAAATCCGACCTCGGTATCGAGTTGCTTAAAGCTAAAAGCGTTAGAAGCGCGCTCGACCTGGTTGAATAATTTAGCTTCTCGAAAAAGTCTATTAACCGGGCTCGAATTTTCGCCGATGGATTAAACAGAAATTTTTGGTTATTATTAGGTATATCTATGCCGGTCTAATATTTCTTCGATAGCCGCACCCAAGATCTCTTAGGTCGGGGAGGTCTGTATATCAAATGTCGGGTCGGCCAAGCCGGACTTTTATGTAGTCGACTCCAGTAGGTGCTCAGATGCAGTTTAGCCGCCGTGAAGAAAAGGAATTGATAAAGACCTTAGCCAGGGTCGCGCCCGGAACCGAGTTTAGGGAAGGGCTTGAGCACATTCTAAGCGCGCGCACCGGCGCTCTCATCGTAATCGGCGACACCGAAGAGGCGGAGACTCTCTGTAACGGCGGTTTCGAACTGACTGTGGAATTTTCAGCGCAACGCTTGTTCGAGCTTGCTAAAATGGACGGCGCGATACTTTTGGACGCCGACCTAAGCCACATAATAAGGGCCAATGTCCACCTGGTACCCGACCCGACTTTGCCTACGAGCGAGACGGGTATGCGTCACCGGACAGCGGAGCGCGTCGCGCGACAGACGAAAGCGCTGGTCATCTCGATATCTCAAAAAAGGGATCTCATCAGCATCTACTACGACGGCATCAAGTATGCCTTGCAGGATATCAGAGTTCTTTTAGCTAAAGCGAACCAAGCCTTGCAGACCCTGGAGAAATATAAGCTTCGCCTCGACGAGGTTTTGGCAAACCTTAGCGCCCTTGAATTCGAAGACCTAGTCACCCTCTTGGATGTCGTTACGGTCTTGCAGCGTTCGGAGATGGTCGGGCGCGTCTCGCGGGAGATAGAGCGCTATATCAGCGAGCTTGGCACGGAAGGGCGTCTTATCAGGATGCAACTCGATGAGCTGGTCGGCAACACCGAAGAACAAGCGTCGATGATAATCAAAGACTACACGGCCAATCTCAAGAAAATAACCGGGGTTAAAGAGAGCCTCGTAAATCTGACCTCGGAGGAGTTGCTCGACCTTTCCGAGATCGGAGTCGTTCTGGGCTATAAGGATACCGTCGATTTTCTCGAACAACCCTTGCATTCGCGCGGGTATCGTTTGCTAAGTAAGATTCCGCGGCTGCCGTCGAGCGTCATCGACAAGATAGTCAACAAGTTCCGTGACCTGCAGTCCATCATGGGCGCGAGTATCGAAGGTTTGGATGCGGTAGAGGGCGTCGGTGAGATAAGGGCGAAAGCCATCAAGCATGGCCTGCAGCGCCTCAAAGAGTACAACATCCTGGAGAGGTATATCTAACCCCAAGCCGCGAGAGCGGGGCTAAGTCAAGTTGTAAAACCCCAGCGTTTCCAGGCGATTATTCTCTCTGCAGATAATATTGTCCATTTCCAGGCCGAGAAGATTGCAGATTCCCGCCAGGTAAAAGAGGGTGTTACCCAGTTCGCTCTCGACGTTTTCCAGGCAGTTCGAGCAGAGATCCCCGGAGACGTGGGTCTGGATATAGTCGATGATGTCGATGAGCGAGGCGTCGTCCGGCACCGTTTGTTTGCCCGCATCGATCTTCAGACATCCGCAAGCCGTGACCGACTTGACGATGGCGCGGTTTACATGGGCGGTGGAATCTTGGAGTCTCGACATGACATCGAGGATACTCTTGTGTCGCACAAGATACTCCGAGACAGCACTTTGAAATTGCCGACAACCTCTATCGCCCATTTAACACCCCTTGTAGGCTCCGGTTGAACTAATTGTAGTAACCCGACGGACGCTTGTCAACGCGTCGCATAGCGTCGATTGAAAACTCCCCCTGTTGTAACTCGAATATTTGTCCGGCTTGTTCATGGCTAAGCATCGGCTAACTGTGCTATCCTTAAAAATGCGTAATTATTTAGCTTTAGCAAAAAACGAAAAAGTACCGACAAGGTTTTTTAAATTTATCGATCTTAAGCAGTCTATGTGCAGTCATCATTATGCGTACCTCGGCAAGCGCTAGAAGGCTTGCTGAAAAATGCTGGGAAATGGGTAAGTTCTGCTTGGAGGTGAGCGCCTATAATGTAGCTTTCTTGATGCAAGAATTGACCAAAACTTAAGATAGGGGTGATTGATGTGTTACAGTTAATACGCGTTGTTTTCATTGTAACCGGCGCCGTCGGGGCCTATCAGCTGGCCGTCACCACGCCCATACCCGAACCGCTCTCCCAATATGAATTTCCCGCACTTATACTTTATATATTACTGGGAGTCGCTATCGGTTATGTTCTCGGTGGTATAATCGGGCGCCGGTTGTTGGTGACTTTAAACTGGTTGGAGAATAATGCGCAGAAACTTCCGACCGGAGACCTTTTTCTCGCGCTCTTCGGACTCTTGTCGGGGTTGATTTTGGCGTGGCTGGTATCTATACCGTTCGGTTATATCCAGATTCCGTTTCTGCAGTTCTCGGTGGCCATATTCGCTTTCGTCATCCTCGGGTATTTGGGCGTTCGAATATCTCTCAAGAAGAGAGAAGAGCTACAGTTATTCATGCGCGCCATACCGTCACCGTTGGCTAAAGGGCAGGCGCCTTCAGGGTCGAAACTCGATTTAGGAACAGCGAAGCTGCTGGACACGAGTGTGATCATCGACGGGCGAATCGCGGATGTCGCAAAGACCGGATTTGTCGAGGGAGTCCTCAATATTCCGCGGTTTGTCTTGCGGGAGCTTCAGATGATAGCCGATTCCGAGGATTCGCTCAAACGGAACCGGGGAAGAAGGGGGCTGGATATCTTGAAGACGCTCCAGAATATACCCACGCTCCACCTCGAGATTCTCGAGCGCGACTATCCCGACGTGGCGGATGTCGACGCGAAACTCGTTAAGCTCGCGAACGATACGGGCTCGCCGATAGTGACGAACGATTATAATCTCAATAAAGTGGCGGATTTTGAAGGCGTGCAAGTATTGAACTTGAACGAGCTGGCTAACGCTCTCAAGCCGGTGGTGTTGCCGGGCGAGGAGATGTATGTCGGGATTATCCGTGAAGGCAAGGAAGCGGGCCAAGGAGTCGGCTACCTGGATGACGGGACGATGGTCGTCGTCGATGGCGGAAAAATCCACGTCGGCGACGAAGTCGAGATAACGGTGACCAGTGTGTTGCAGACGCCGGCCGGGCGCATGATTTTCGGTCGGATGAAAGTTTGATTGGTGGCGAAAGAGTAGTATGAACCTGGCGCTGATAGTCGCCGCCGGAAAAGGCAGGCGCATGGGGACGGAAGGCGGCAAGCAGTTTTTGGAGCTGGCCCGAAGACCGGTGATAGCCCATACGCTTGCGGCCTTCGAGCGGGCGCTCTCGATCGATGCGATTGTAGTCGTGGTAGCGGAAGAGAACGTTAAGAAGTGCCTGGATGTGATAGATGAACACGGCATCATCAAGGCGGACCGTGTAGTAATCGGTGGAGACGAGCGCCGGGATTCGGTCCACAATGGCCTGTTGGCGGCTGCCGAGTTTGAGGGCGTCGATCTCGTGGCGGTCCATGACGGGGCGCGGCCATTGGTCACGTCGCGCCTTATCGATGAGGTCATAGGCGCGGCCGGCGATTGCGACGGCGCGGTAGCGGGTGTTCCCGCCAAGGATACGATAAAACTCGTTCGCGACGGCTATATCGCGGAGACATTGCCGCGCGATTTGACATGGCAGATACAGACGCCGCAGGTTTTTCGATACAAACTGCTCTTCGAAGCCTACCAGCGCGCCCGGCGCGAGGGCTTTAACGGGACCGATGACGCGGTATTGGTCGAGCGGGTCGGAGGGCGGATAAAGGTAGTCAAGGGCTCTGATGAGAACATCAAGATAACGACGTCTACCGATTTAGTCTTCGCGGAAGCACTTATGGAGGAGAGGTTCGCTGAGACCGACCGCGACCGATGAGAGAGCCGTTCGCGCATATCGCAGGGTGCCGTAAGTCGCGAGATTTAGATGTCATATGGCGATAAACCACAAGTGAGAGACGGATGAGGGTTGGAACCGGTTTCGATGTGCATAGGTTCGTTGAGGGGCGTCCGCTCGTTCTCGGTGGCGTCGAGGTTCCGTTCGAGTTCGGCCTGGAGGGCCATTCCGATGCCGATGTCCTGACGCACGCGATTATCGATGCGATGTTCGGCGCAGCGGCCGCCGGCGACCTGGGCCGCTACTTTCCCGATACCGATAGCGCGTTTAAGGATATCTCCAGCATAGCTTTGCTCCAAGACGCTGTCGGTATTTTGGAAGAGAAGGGATTCCGGCTCGTAAATATCGATGTGACCGTTGTTCTCGAGCGACCGAAGCTCGCACCGTTCAGGGAGCGGATGCGCGAAGTTATTTCAGCCGCCGCCGGGCTCGAAGTATCGAGGGTAAGCGTCAAGGCGACTACGACCGAAGGGCTCGGGTTTACGGGCCGCGGCGAAGGAGTCGCGGCGCAGGCGGTCGTACTGGTTGAAGAGATATAGCGCAAGCCGAGCATTTAGGCGGCGATGAAAATACGACCTTTGGGTATTAGGTCGATTAGGTTGCCCTTTCAAGAGTAAAAGCACTTCACGAAGAGAGGTTTTAAATAGAATGAGCGATGTACGGGTTAGATTTGCGCCGAGCCCGACAGGGCACCTGCATATCGGCACCGCGCGAACGGCACTTTTAAACTGGCTCTACGCCAGAAAGATGGACGGGTCGTTTGTGATAAGGGTCGAGGATACGGATTTAAGCCGTTCGACGGCCGAGTTCGAGACCTCGATTCTCGAGGACCTGGCCTGGATGGGGCTGAATTGGGATGAAGGCCCCGATATCGGCGGCGGTTTTGGTCCATACCGGCAGAGCGAGCGTTTTGATATTTATCGCAAGAAGACCGATGAATTGCTCGATACAGGGCAGGCTTATCGCTGCTATTGCGCTCCCGAAGAGCTGGAAGAGCGACGCAGAACGCGTCTGGCTGCCGGGCTGATGCCCAAGTACGAGGGGACCTGCCGCGAACTCACCGCTGAGCAGGAGGCGCGGCACCTGGCCGAGGGTAAAAAAGCGGCGCTACGATTTCGGGTTCCCGACGGGATGATAACGATACGCGATTTGGTCCGGGGCGCTATCGATTTCTCGAGCGAGGTCATAGGTGATTTCGTAATCCTCCGCTCCGACGGGTCGCCCTCCTATCACCTGGCGGTCGTAGTAGACGACGGCGAGATGAAGGTATCCCATGTCATACGCGGTGAGGACCATATAACGAACACGGCGAAGCACGTGCCGCTCTTCAAGGCGCTCGGGTACCCGGTGCCGGAGTTTGCCCACAACGCGATGATTCTAGGCCCGGACGGCGGCAAGCTCAGCAAACGGCACGGCGCGACCTCGGTCGACGAATATCGCAGGCGCGGCTATCTGCCGGAGGCTATTAATAATTACTTAGCCCTTTTGAGCTGGGCGCCCGAAGAGACAAGAGAGGTCTTCTTACTCCATGAACTGGCCGCAGCGTTTAAAATAGACCGTATCTCAAAAAGCCCCGCTATCTTCGACATCGCCAAGCTCAATTGGCTGAACGGACAGCATATAAGGGTCGCCGGCGTGGAGAGGGTGACCAATCTCTGCCTGCCGTACCTGCGAGAAGCGGGCCTTATCGACGGGGACGAGCCGCTCGAAGACGAATTCGCGCACCTCGTCCAAATTGTCGAGGCGGTCCGCGGCAACCTAACCGTTCTCGCCGAGATACCGGCCTATGCTAAAATATTTCTGAGCGAGTTCGAGATAGAGCCGGAAGCGCGCGAGTGGCTCTCCCGACCCGGCCTGCTGGAAGTCCTCAACGAGCTGCGCGACACCCTTGTCGCGCGCGGCGAACTCGATTTCGATGCCGGCAAAGAGGTCGTCTTAAGCTTGCGCGAGCGTTTTAAGGAGCGCGGCATAACCGGAAAAAACCTGTTCATGCCGGTGCGCGTAGCTCTGACCGGCAGCGCAAAGGGACCGGAGCTGCCTTACATCCTCGATATCTTAAGCAAAGAAGAGGCGCTGGGGCGAATAGATACGGTCGTCGAAGAAGCCGAGAAGGCCCGGTAACAGGCCTAAATGAGAGTAATCGTTGAGCCAAAAATGAGAGGCGTGTTATCGTTTGCCGGTTCGATATTATGCCGTGTTGTGTCAATAATGAACAGAACGAAAATCAATCAGGTGGTGTCGATAGATAATGTCGCTTAAAGTCTTTAACACGATGACCCGGAAGAAAGAAGATTTCGTGCCGCGCGACGCGGGCAAGGTCGGCATGTATATCTGCGGCCCGACGGTGTACAATTTCATCCATGTCGGAAACGCGCGGACGTACCTCTCTTTCGACATTATCTATCGCTATCTTAGATATAAGGGGTATGATGTCACATATGTTCGCAATCTGACCGATGTGGACGACAAGATAATAAATAAGGCGCGTGAGGAGGGGGTCTCCCCCGGGGAATTAGCCGAGCGATTCATCGAGGGCTACTGGGAAGATGTCAAGAGCATGGGTCTGGCCGAGCCGACCTTGGAGCCGAAAGCGACCGAGCATATCGGCGAGATGATAGCGATAATCGAGCGGCTTATAGAAAAAGGCCACGCATACGCGGTCGACGGGGACGTCTACTTCGAGATAGCGAGCGCCGCCGAATACGGGAAATTGTCGCACCGGTCGCTCGATGATATGAGAGCCGGCGAGCGGGTGGAAATCGACCCGAGGAAGCGTCATCCTATGGATTTCGCGCTGTGGAAAGCGGCGAAACCGGGCGAGCCGGCGTGGGATAGTCCCTGGGGACAGGGTCGACCGGGCTGGCACATAGAGTGTACCGCGATGTCCGTGAAGTACCTGGGCGTCAACTTCGACATACACGGCGGCGGGAGGGACCTTATCTTTCCGCACCATGAGAACGAGGTCGCTCAAACCGAGAGCTATACCGGCCAACCATTCGCCAAGTATTGGCTCCACGGCGGCATGGTCAATATCGGCGACGAGAAGATGGCTAAATCGGTCGGCAATATCGTTTTAGTGCGCGAGCTGCTGCAAGGGACGAACGCGAATGTCTTGCGCTTGCTCGCGCTAGGCACGCATTATCGGAGCCCGATAGATTTCAGCCCCGACAAGCTGGTCGAGGCCGAGGCGGCTTACGAGCGGTTTCTCAATGCCAGGCGGCGTATCCGTCAAGCGCTGGAGGCGCCGTCGGTGACCGTGCTAGGCGAGAAGAGAGCGCTGATGGATGGCCTAAGCGCAGGCTTGAAGGGTGCGCGGGAGAAGTTTATCGAGTCGATGGATGATGACTTTAACAGTGCGGCCGCGATAGCGGCCCTCTTCGACTTCGTAAAAGAGGTAAATACCTTTATCGAAGCGTATGGTGAGATGACCTTGGACGCCCGGGAGCTGCTTGAGAAAGCCGACGCGCTTCTGGTAGCCCTATCCGGTGCGGTCGGGCTCGATTTGGGGTTGCCCGAAGCGGGCGACTTGGCGGATAAGCTTCCCGATGATCTCTACCGGCTGGCTTCGGAAGTTTTTGTAAGCGCAGTCGATGGGGCGAGCAAAGCGGAGCTGCTCGACAAGATATTGGAGCGGCGGGTAGATGCGCGCAACGGCAAAGACTGGGCGCTCGCTGATAAGATAAGAGACGGTCTGGCGGCCGCGGGTATCGAGATCGAAGATACGCCGCTCGGCTTTAGATGGAAGTTAAAGGCTTAGGTGGAATTGGTTTGGAGACGGTAGAAGGCAGGCGTACTGTCTATGAACTCTTGCGAAGCGCCGGGCGCGTCGAGAAGATACTCATCGCAAAAGAGTCGAAGTCGACAGATATTTTAGACAAAATAGAAGCCCTGGCGAGAAAGCAGGGCGTTCGCATCGATACGGTCGATAAGGATAGGCTCGACGACATAGCGGGCTCGCGGGTCCATCAGGGCGTAATAGCGTATATCTCGGCCTACGAATACCTACCCTTCTCTGAATTCTGCTCGCGGTTGGATATTACGGCTAAACCGGTCGTCTTACTTCTCGACGGCGTGACCGACCCGCAGAATTTCGGCGCGCTTATAAGAAGCGCCGACGCGACCGGAGCGGCGGGGGTGGTCGTCACCAAGCGACGTTCGGCGCCGGTCACCGCGGCTGTCCACAAGGCCTCGGCGGGGGCAACGGCTTATGTCGATATTACCCAGGTAAGCAACCTTTCCTACGCGATAGATGAATTGAAAGAGATGGGCTTTTGGGTCGTGGGCGCGAGCGAGAAAGCCGGGCGCGCCTATTATGATATCGACTTTAACATGCCGCTCGTGGTGGTTCTCGGCAGTGAGGGCGGCGGCTTGTCGCGTCTCGTCGCGGAGAAATGTGATTTTTTGGCGGCGATTCCGATGAGGGGTGAGATCTCATCGCTCAATGTCAGTGTCGCCGGCGCGGTCTTGCTCTACGAGGCGCTGCGCCAGAGGCGGGTCTCGGGGGAGCCGGAAGCGTCGGGCAAGGTATTTTTATGAAAAAACTTCTTATCGTGGATGGATATAATCTGATATATGCGACCGACCGTTATAACAAGTGGCGCGATAGCGACCTCGAACTCGCCCGCGTCAAGCTTATCGAGGACCTCGCGACGCTCAAAGCGCTCCGCGGCTACGAGGTAGTCCTCGTCTTCGACGCGGCGAAAACGAACGCGCGCGGGCGCGCGAACACACGAATTCTCGGAATCGACGTCTGGTTTACCAGGGCCGGCGAGACCGCCGACTCTATGATCGAGAGGATGGCGGCGCAGCTTACCTTTGAGGGAGATGTGATTGTCGCCACCTCCGACTACAGTCAGCAAAAAGTTATTTTTCGAAACGGCGTGTTGCGAAAGAGCAGTCGGGAGCTGGTCGCCGAATTCGAGTCGACCGCCCGCGATATCGAGGAAAAAACAACTAAACGCGCGCGCTTCCAGCTAGAAGAGCGCATCGACGGCGCTATTCGACGCGCGCTGGAGCAAATCGTAATGGGTGATGACTAGGCACCCTTAAATAGTCCGGCAAGTATCGACGATTACTCGAATGTCTTACCCTGACGTTCTTGACGTAAAGCGGTATGATGTCTATAATAAAAATTCGTTATCGATCATCCGCATCACGAGAGCGACAACAGCCCTGGGCAACCGAGGGCATGCGGGATGAGCCGACTTGCATTTCATCGTAGACAAAAGGAGAGCAGGCAGTGCAAGTACAAACGGAACCATCTCGGCACCATCCGGCGATATTTTTCGAGACACTTTCCGACCCGCAACTTGTCGTTGCGGCGCGCGAAGGCAATGACGCCGCTCTCGAGCATTTGCTCCACAAATATAAAAACTTCGTCAAGATAAAGGCGCGCGCCTATTTTCTTATCGGCGCCGACTGGGACGACCTCGTGCAGGAAGGGATGATCGGTCTCTACAAGGCCATCAGAGATTATCGAGACGATAGACAAGCGTCGTTCCGGGCCTTTGCCGAATTGTGCATAACCCGGCAGATAATCACCGCCATAAAGACGGCGACGCGCCAGAAACATATCCCGCTCAATTCTTATGTCTCGCTCAACCGGCCGGTCTACTTCGAGGATGAATCGGACCGGCTCTTAGCCGACCTGCTCTGCGGCGAAGAAATTACCGACCCTATCGATTTGATCATCAGCGGCGAGGAGATGCAGAGCATGAGGTCTAGTTTTAGCAGGATACTCAGCGAGTTAGAGGCGAAGGTGCTCAAGCTCTACATCGACGGGCGGTCGTATCAGGAGATAGCCGACGACCTAGACCGGCATGTCAAGTCGATCGACAACGCGCTCCAGCGCATTAAGCGCAAGATCGAGTCGCACCTCAGAAGCCGTCTCGCGGAGAGTTGATTCGTAAACGTTTTGACCGAAGAAAGCCCCGGCAACGATACCGCAAAGCCCTTTTCCGCAAAGCTTGCATGCATGGCAATCGATTAATGATTTCCGCCGCGCTGTTATTAACACGCATCGATTGGGGAAAAGCTATAGAGACATAGACGCGTAAGACAACTACCCAAAGAAGGCTCGCGTAGACTCGAGAACTAAGTCTTTTGTCGTGTGCGGGTTTATTTGGATACTGTCATTATGGGGACGGTTTTACTATAATTGTTTAGTACAGGCTTAAAAGATCATTACCCGACGAGCGCGTGTCGAGTCGCTGTTGACGGTAGCCAAGGGTAATGTGGCCGGTCATTTAGCGCCGTAGACGTGGTCGTCGGTGATTGTCGGAAAGGATGCGGAGATGGAAGAGCGAAGAGATTTCGAGGAAAAAGAGGTCGAGGTACGGGAAGGGCTATCCGAGCCTTTAGAGGTTGGCTCGGCTCCGTCGCAGAGTTCGCCTAAGACCGCGGAGAGTCGATTCCGCGGCGACGGCAAGCGCAATATCTCCGCCTTAATCATCGCGCTGGCGTTTGTCAGTGCCATAGTCGGCGGGGTGGTCGCGACATATCTGGTGCCGTATATGTACGGAAGCTCGCCTGCGGCTGTCTTTGGCGGGGGGTCGGGCATATCCGGCAATGGCGCAACTGAGATTATAGCCGTCGATAAGGGAGCGGTTTCGCCGGTAACGGCGGTCGCGAAGAAACTCCGGCCGTCGATAGTAAATATCAACGTACGTCAATCCATAGAGGAGCCGTTCCATCCCGATGTCGTCAGCGGTGCGGGCTCGGGCGTCATCTATAGGGAAGACGGATACATTTTGACCAATAACCATGTCGTTTCGGGCGCGAAGGATATATTCGTCACTGTCGGCACCGATGAGATAAAAGGGACCCTAGTCGGTGCCGATCGGGAGACGGACCTCGCCGTAATAAAAATAAAGCGGAAAGGACTTCCGGCTGCCGAGTTTGGCTCGACCAAAGACTTGCAGGTAGGAGAGATTGCCGTCGCCATCGGCAGCCCGTTCGGATTCGAGCACACCGTAACGTCCGGCATTATCAGCGCCCTGAACAGGACCGTGAGCATCCCTGATTCGCGCGGGAATGAAGTCACGACATATACCGACCTTATCCAGACCGACGCGCCGATAAACCCCGGAAACAGCGGTGGTGCGCTCAGCGATGCCAAGGGTAGGGTCATCGGCATAAACACGCTCATCATATCGAGCAGCGGCGTGACCGAGGGCGTCGGTTTTGCCATACCTTCGGAGACCGTGCGGAATGTCGCCGACCAACTAATCGAAAAAGGCAAGGCGAGCCACCCGTATATGGGTATCCAGGGGAGCAACATCGATGACGTGCTCGTCGACACCTCTGAACTCGCGGTCTCAAATGGCGCTATCGTCCTCGACGTGCTCAAGGGGACCCCGGCTGAAAAAGCAGGCTTGAAGAAGAACGACGTCATAACCGCGATAGACGGCGAGAAGATCGAGACGATGGACGAGTTGCTCGTCTTAATCAGGCAGAAGAAAGTCGGCGATAAGATAGAGCTGACCTACTACCGGGGTAAAGACAAGAAAACGGTAGAGCTTACCCTCGTCGAGAAACCGAAGCGGTAGCGGGGCGACGGTGCGGATAAAGGTCATCGTTATAGGTAAAATAAAAGAGCGCTATTTAAGGGAGGGCATCGACGACTACAAGACCCGGCTTTCCCGGTTCGCGAAAATCGAAGTCGTCGAGTTGCCCGAAGAGGATATCGGGCAGTTGTCCGAGAGCGAGGTAAAAGAGCGCGAAGCGGCTAAAATTCGCAAGCAGCTCTCCGGTTCGTGGTTTACCGTCGCCTTGGATCGCGGGGGAGAAGAGCTTTCTTCGCCCGGGCTGGCGCATAGGATAGAGATGCTGATGGTCGGGGGCACCAGCAGCATGGCGTTTATTATCGGCGGCCCACTCGGCCTTGCTGAGGAAATCCTCAAAGCGGCGGACATGCGCTTTTCGATCTCCAAACTCACCTATACGCACCAACTCGCACGGGTGTTACTTCTTGAGCAGCTCTACCGGTCGTTCAAGATAATCAGGGGCGAACCGTATCATTATTAAAACTAAAACGCCGTGCTCTTGGATGGAGGCTAAAAATTAAAGACCTGACCCCAAAATTACAAAATTAAAAAGCCGTGCTCTCTCAGAGAGCACGGCTTTTTAATTCTATCGAAAGTCTTGTCGGACTATTTTGCCGCGAGTTCTTTCTTTTTGTCCCGGATAGCCTGCTTGATTCTATCGAGTTCTTTCTCATCGATATCGCCTTTGTCGAGCAGAAACGAGACAACCGGAGCGACCCGGCCGCCCATAACCTTCTCGACGACCTGCGTGATCATCGAATTGGCCATGTCCTCCTGGCTTACATTGGGCGTATACATGTATGCGGTGCCGGAGCGGTCTTGTTTGAGCACGTTCTTATTGGCCAAGCGGCTCATCACGGTCATAATGGTCGTGTATGCTAAGTGCTTGTCGGGATAGAGTTCTTCGAAAACATCCTTGACGGTCGCGCCGCCGAGTTGCCATACGACTCTCATGATGTCGGCTTCAAGTTCCCCCAGGCCGGAACCTACCCCAACCCGGTTCTTTCTGATTCGGACTGTCTTTTTTGTCACGCAATACCTCCTAAATTACAGCTACATTGTTGTGATATTCGTACTGAAGCCCCTGTTTTAATAATGTAGCAGACGAGTAACTGTTCTGTATTATATTGTAGCGCTATTTACATGTCAATAAAGACAACGCTAAGCACATTATGACGCTAAAATAGTACTAGTGTCAAGTTATATTTGGGTATTACGCGAATAATCAAGGATATTTTCCGTTTTTCGCAAGCGGTTGCCTTTAATATCCCGGAGTACGGAGATGTTTTTAAGGTCATCGGCGACTGTCTGGCGCGGTGTCTCCAGGATTACCGGTTTACCGGTGAGCAGCGGATGGTTGAGCAGGTAGTCAAAACCGGCGTTTCCGATATAGCCCTCGCCGATGGCCGCGTGGCGGTCGTGCGCCGTGCCCAGCGGGTATTTCGAGTCGTTGGCATGGATGAGTCCGACGCGCGCCATGCCGAGCGTCGTATCGAGTGCGCGCAAGGTACCCTCCACACCGGTCTTAGTCGCGAGGTCGTAGCCGCCCGCGAACGCGTGACATGTGTCGAAGCATATGCCGAGGCGCTCGCCGCCGCCCGCAATCTCTATTATCTCGGCAAGCTCTTCAAAGGTGACACCCAAGCTCGAGCCGGCTCCGGCCATGTTCTCCAGAAGAATCGCCACGCCGGAGTCGTCCGCGGCGATAAGCTCGGCGAGAGCGACTCCGACACGACGCATTCCATCGGGCTTACTTGACGTGACCGAGCTGCCGGTATGGACGACATAGTAAGGCGCGCCGATTATATCGCAGACCCGCAAACCATTAGCGATCGCCCCCTTGGAGCGGTCATAGATTTTCTCATCGGGCGCGCCGAGGTTGACCAGATATGGCGCGTGGACGACGACCGGGCTTATCCCGTATTGAGCGCAGGCGGCCCTAAAGTCCGCCGCATCATGCTTATCGGGGTTCCAGCGGCCCCAGTTGCGAGGGTTGCCGGCGAAGATTTGGATGGTCTCGCAATTTCGCTTGCGCGCGCGCTCTACCGCCAACATGAGCGAGCCGGCGATAGAGATGTGCAGGCCGAGCTTCATGAGAGGTCTACATCCTTTCCGGCGCGGCGACGCCGAGCACCGTCAAGACGCCTCGCAGAACCGTCCGAGTCGCGTCGCAGAGGGCCATTCTCGCGGTCGACAACGCTTTATCGTCGGTGACGACCCGGCATTTGGTATAGAAGAAATGGAAGACCGCGGCGAGTTCTTGCGCGTAAGCGGTGAGCGGATGGAGCGCCCTCTGCCGCGCGGCGCGTTCGAGCACCTCCGGCCACTCGGCGAGTTTTCGGATAAGGTCGAACTCGGGCTCGGTCTCCAGCCGCCGGTAGTCGATATCGCCGGATAGGTCGATCTCCTCGGCCTCGGCGAACCTCACAATACTCGATATGCGGGCATGCGCGTATTGGACGTAATATACGGGATTCTCATTCGATTGCTCTTTGGCCAGTTCGATATCGAAGTCGAGCGGGCTGTCGGTGCCGCGCATCAGGAAGAAGAAGCGCGCGGCGTCTCGACCGACCTCCTCTAGAAGCTCGTCGAGCGTGACCATCTCGCCGGTCCGCTTCGACATGCGCACCGGCTCGCCGCCGCGCATTAAGTTTACGAGCTGCCCGATGATTATCTCCAACTTGTCGGCGGGGTAGCCGAGCGCCCGCACAGCCGCTTTCATGCGACCGATATAGCCGTGGTGGTCGGCGCCCCAGATATTTATCAGTCTATCGAATCCTCGCCCGAGCTTGTTTTTGTGGTAAGCGATATCGGCGGCGAAGTAGGTCGGCTCGCCGTTGGCGCGTATGAGCACGCGGTCTTTTTCTTCGCCGAACGCGGTCGCCTTAAACCAGACCGCCCCGTCCTCTTCATAGACGTAACCGCTTTCGCGCAGCCCGGCAATGGCTTTGTCGACCGCGGACGACGCGTGGAGTTCGCGCTCGCTAAACCAGGAGTCGAAGACGACCCCCATTTTTTCCAGTGTCAGTTTCAAATGCTCGAGGACCTGCTTATAGGAGCGCTCCAAGAAAAGCGATTCACGCTCGCTCTCCGCGATATCGAGATACGCGTCTCCTTCGGCCGCGCTTATCTCCCGCGCGATGTCTCTTATGTATTCTCCCCGGTAGCCTTCTTCGGGAAAGGGGACGTCTCGACCGAGGAGCTGGACGTATCTTGTCGCGACCGATTTGCCGAAGATGTTCATCTGATTGCCGAAGTCGTTGATGTAGAACTCGCGCTCCACATCGTAGCCCCGAGCGGTCAGGACATTGGCGAGCGTGTCGCCGACCGCCGCCCAGCGGCCGTGTCCGATATGCATCGGCCCCACCGGGTTGGCGCTGACGAACTCGACCTGGACACGTTCTCCCCGGCCCGCGGTCGAATGGCCAAACGATTCGCCCTCGCGCTCGATATCCCGCAAGACCTCGTAGAGCCAATCGTTGCTCAGGTAGAAGTTGATAAACCCGGCGCCGGCTATCTCTACTTTGTTGATAGATGTGTCATCGCCGAGTGCCTCGGCGATGACTTGCGCCACCGCTCGCGGGGGCATCTGGGCTTGGCCCGCGAGGACCATCGCTATATTGGTCGACCAATCGCCGTGCGCTTTCTCGCGCGGCCGTTCGAGAACGATTTGGGGTATCTCCACGGCGGGCAGTCTCTCATCGCGTTGAGCCCGCAGCAGCGCATCGCGTATCAGTTCGGCCAGTCTCTCGTTTATCATCTCTTACCTTTGCTTTTATGGATGCATCAACAAACAATCATTATATCACTTTGAGGTGGTTCAACTGAAGCGGATTATCGGTATTATCTTGTGGCCGCTTCGACGCTCAAGACCCTGCTCTACCTTTGACTATGCCGCAATCCTTATGTTAAACTTACTCAGTCGGCAGGCCGTAGCTTGTCATATTATTCTTCGCGGGGAATCGTTTTTCAGGAGGTTTATCTTGGTCTTGCCGGTTACATCAAAGGTTAATTCAAAAGGCCACTTGGAAATAGGCGGTTGTGACGCGGTGGAACTCGTCAAGGAGTACGGCACGCCGCTTTTTGTCATGGATGAGGAGACGATTCGCGGGCAATGCCGCGCCTATATGGCGGCGTTTGCGAGCAAGACCGAAGATTTCGAGGTCATTTACGCGAGCAAAGCGTTTATATCGGTCGCGATGTGCCGGTTGGCGCAAGAAGAGGGTCTGTCGCTGGATGTCATGTCCGGAGGCGAGCTGTACACCGCCGTAAAAGCGGGTTTTCCTGTCGCGAAAGCTTTTTTTCACGGCAACAACAAGACCCCCGCCGAGCTTAACCTGGCGTTGGAGCATGGGGTCGGCCGAATAGTCGTCGACGGTTTTCACGAACTCGAACTGCTCGACACGATAGCGGCTGAAAAAGGTATGACCCAGGATATTCTCTTGCGAATCACGCCGGGGATAAAACCCCAGACCCACAACTTTATTCAGACCGGCCAGCTCGATAGCAAGTTCGGGTTTGGCCTCCATGACGGCCTGGCGATGAGCGCGGTAAAAAAGGCGCTGACACTCGGCAATATCGACCTAAAAGGAATCCACGCGCATATCGGGTCGCAAATATTCGAACTCGGCTCGTTCGCCAAAGCGATAGAGATAATCATGGGGTTCGTCCACGATATCGAGGAAGAGACCGGCTTTGTCGTGGGTGAACTAAATACCGGCGGCGGCTTGGGTATCAAATACAAGGCGGTCGATGAGCCGTCGACCATCGAGGAGTACGCGGGTGTCATCGTCGCCGGCGTCAAAGAGCAAGCGGCGCGCCTCGGGCTCGCGGTTCCGAGAATCATGGTCGAGCCCGGCCGCTCGATAGTCGCGAATGCCGGAGTCACGCTTTACACGGTCGGCACCATCAAGGATATTCCCGGTATTCGCACTTACGTCTCGGTCGATGGCGGGATGTCGGACAATTTGCGCCCGATGCTATATGGCGCGGTATACGAAGCGCTCCTCGCTAACAGGGTGGAGGACGAAGCGCACGCGCTCGTGACGGTGGCCGGAAAGCATTGCGAGTCCGGCGATATTTTGGTGCGAGATACGATGTTGCCGTACCCGAAAGCGGGGGATATACTCTGCACGCCGGCGACCGGCGCTTATGGGTATATGATGGCCAACAACTATAATCGCCAGCCGCGCCCGCCGGTTATCATGGTAAAAGAGGGGGCGGCCCGCGTAATAGTTCGGGGTGAGACCCTCGATGACCTGGTCAGGCTCGATACCGGGCTTTAATAAGGGTAAGATAGTATTTTAATCTTAGGGGAATAGGAAGAGTCTTGAATAAGAAGATCGGCATCGGAATCATAGGTTTCGGCACGGTAGGCTCGGGAGTCTACCGGATACTGAGCGCAAAAGCATCGAAGCTGGCGCGGCGCTTAGGTGCCGACCTGCGCGTTGTCTTAGTCGCCGAGAAGGCGCGGGAGCTTCTCGAGGGCAAAGTACCGGTCGAGAAGCAGTCGGGCGACGCCAACGAGGTCATCAATCATCCCGACGTGGATATCGTGGTCGAGGTGATAGGGGGCATCGAGCCCGCTTACACCTTTATCAAAAACGCGCTCGAAAACGGCAAACACGTCGTCACCGCGAACAAAGCGTTGATGGCGAGCCGGGGCGGCGCGCTCCTTGAACTCGCCGAGAGAAAAGGCGTAGACCTCTTTTTCGAAGCCAGCGTCGGCGGGGGCATCCCGATAATACGACCGCTCAAATATTGCCTGGCAGGTAATACTATCTCTCGGGTGATGGGCATTGTAAACGGCACCACTAACTATATCCTCACCAAGATGGTCGATGAGGGGATGCCGCTCGCGGCGGCGCTCAAGGAAGCGCAGGATTTGGGATTCGCGGAGGCCGACCCTACGGCCGATGTCGAGGGCGACGATGCCGCGGCTAAGATAGCGATTTTGGCATCGATTGCGTTTAACAGCCGGGTCGTTCCCGAGCAGGTCTACACCGAGGGTATCATGGATATAACGCAGGCGGATATCGCGTACGCCAAGGAAATGGGGTACGCGATTAAACTGCTCGCGCTGGCCAAAGAGGACGAAGACGGGGTCGACGTGCGGGTTCATCCCGCGATGATTCCGGCGGACCATCCGCTCGCGCAGGTCTCCGGTGTGATGAACGCCATCTTTGTCGAGGGCGACGCGGTCGGCGAGGTCATGTTTTACGGGCCGGGCGCGGGGAGCCTGCCCGCGGCGAGTGCCATCGTCGGCGATGTCTTTGAAGTGGCGCTCAATATCAGCCTCAACAAAGTCGGCAGCGCGGCCTGCAGTTGTTTCGAGAGCAAGAAGGTCAAAGCTATCGATGAGGTAACGTCGCGCTACTATATGCGCTTGGAAGCGGCCGATAGGCCCGGAGTGCTCGCCAAAATATCGCAGGTCTTCGGCGAGGACGGCGTGAGCATCGAGAGCGTTATCCAGAAAAACACCCGCGGTGACGGCGCGGAACTCGTTTTCGGTTTTTATATGGTCAAAGAGAAGAACTTTAGGGAATCACTAAAGAAGATAGAGCGGCTGGATGTCGTCAATAAAATCTGTAATGTGATAAGGGTGGAAGAGTAAGTTATGGGCTGGCGAGGACTGATCGAAGAGTACGGGGATTTTCTCCCGGTGACCGAGGCGACCCCGGTGTGTACGCTCCACGAGGGCGATACCCCGCTGATTCGCGCGGAGAGCATTAGCAGGAAGCTGGAATGCGACGTATACTTCAAATACGAGGGGTTAAACCCGACCGGTTCCTTCAAGGACCGGGGTATGACGGTCGCGATAAGCAAAGCGCTGGAAGAGGAGTCAAGGGCGGTTATCTGCGCCTCGACCGGAAATACCAGCGCGTCCGCGGCGGCGTATTCGGCGCGTGCCGGCATCAAGTGTGTCGTACTTATCCCCGAGGGCAAGATAGCGCTAGGCAAGCTTTCGCAAGCGTTGATGCACGGCGCGCAGGTAATAGCGATACGGGGCAACTTCGACGCGGCCCTTAAGATCGTGCGCGACCTCGCCCAGGAGTACCCGATAACGCTGGTCAATTCGCTCAACCAATATCGGGTTGAAGGGCAGAAGACCGGGGCGTTCGAGGTTTGCGACGCGCTCGGCTCGGCCCCGGATTATCTCGCGATTCCGGTGGGCAACGCCGGTAACATCACATCTTATTGGCGGGGCTTTAAGGATTACGCGGCGGCGGGTAAGGTGGAGAGGTTGCCCAAGATGATAGGCTTTCAAGCGGCGGGTGCCGCGCCGATTGTCTTAGGACACCCGGTGGACCATCCCGAGACCATAGCGACGGCTATCCGAATCGGAAATCCGGCCAGATGGCAGGAGGCGGTTTCAGCCGCGCAGGATTCGGGCGGTTTTATAGATATGGTGACCGATGAGGAGATACTCGAAGCGTACCGGCTTATCGCGGCTACCGAGGGTGTCTTTGCGGAACCGGCTTCGGCGGCGTCGGTGGCGGGCCTGATAAAGATGGTTGAGACGGGGCGCGTCTCCAGGGGCGTGCGGGTCGTCTGTGTCCTTACCGGTCACGGGCTTAAAGACCCCGATACCGCGATAAAGACGGGCGGGAAAGTCATCGAGACCGAAGCGACGCTGACCGCGGTCGAAAAGGTCATCTTCGGGGCAGTGTAGAATAACGGCCGGGGTCGGCAATGCCGGCACTGTTTTTGGTCCGCGAACAAAATGAGTCGAAAAATAATCCGAGGGTAAGGTTATGGTACAGGCCATTGTGCCGGCTACGACTGCGAATCTGGGACCGGGCTTTGACGTCTTAGGCCTGGCCTTGAATCTATATAACACATTCACGCTCGCCGAAATCGAGAGCGGGCTGGTCGTCGAGGTCTCCGGAGACGGCGCCGAGCGTCTTTGCGGGGATGAAAATAACCTCGCATATATCGCCGCGAAGCGGCTCTTCGATGAGGTCGGCCACAGGGCCGGCGGCCTTCGTATCGGCATCGATATAGGGGTGCCGCTCGGGAGGGGGTTGGGGAGCAGTTCGACGGCGATCGTCGGCGGGCTGGCAGCCGCCAATGACCTTTGCGGCGGGCAGTTGTCCAGACAGGATATCTTTGCGCTTGCCGCCGAAATAGAGGGCCATCCCGACAATGTGGGCCCGGCCGTCTTTGGCGGCTTCACCATATGCTACGAACGTCAATCGGCGGTCCGAGCCGTTTCGCTGAAACCGTCGAAGAATATCAAGCCGGTGGTGCTCATACCATCGAGCATGCTGGAGACGAAAAAAGCCCGCTCGGTGTTGCCGAAAAGCGTCGCGATGGCCGATGCCGTCTTCAATATCGGGAGGTCTAGCATTTTAGTCGCGGCGCTCCTCGAAGGAAGGCCGGATATGTTAAGAGACGCCATGGAAGACCGGCTCCACCAGCCATACAGGGCGACCCTTATCCCGGGTATGGACCGGGTGATAGAGGCGCTTAACGGCTATCCCGATATCGGCGTGGCGCTGAGCGGCGCCGGCCCAAGCATTCTCTGTCTCGTAGCGAGGTCGAAAGAGGTCGAATATGTAGAGCTTATAAGCGGTGTGCTTGCGGAGCGCGACCGGGATTACGCGGCGGTTCCCCTGGAGTTCGATTTGGAAGGCGTAACCGTCAAGAGTTGACGGCGCCGGCCGGTAGCGCGGATCTCTCTGATTAATCGGTATTGATGTTGACCCGGCAGTTAAAACGAGTAAAATAGAGGGCAACCTAGGTTAAAGATTACAAGACAGTTTTGATGGTACGCGTTTGCGGGGACTTAACAAAAGCGAACTATCCGAAACCCTCGACCCATCCTGTGATTCCATACAGCATATTTTTGTCGGGCCGCGTGCGTTGTGGTCGCCCCTCGCGCGGGGGCGCGGATTGGAACAAACAAACAAACATCATAATTTGCTTGCATCGGTCGTAAAGGTACGGTAACATTGGTCGATGCTAAAGCTGGACAGACAGGAATCGAGATGGGTTTTTTAAAACGATTACTGCGCTCGTTTGTTCGAGCTGCGCTTATAGCAGTGATTCTCTGGTTTATCGAGTGGCTTGTAGAGCCAAAGACCGATGCCTAGCGCGCCTCGAAGTGGTTCCTCAGAATTGAGCATTTTCGCGTATAGCCGGCAATAAATCCTGTGATTTTATGCGTGTGTTTCTTTCGACAGAAGAACAATACGCGAAGGCGCGGCGCCTCGATGCGCCAAGAGCGCATCGAGAAAGGAAAGGAATTTTTATGGGCGATAAAGCCCCTATAACAATCGCACACATCTCCGACCTCCATATAGGGTCACAGTATTTTATCCCGAACCTATTGAGCAGGACCATAGAGGAACTCAACGAACTCAAGCCCGATGCCGTTATATGCACCGGTGATTTTACGGATGCGGGCTTTCGCCAGGAATACACGACGGCGCAGACCTTCTTATCGACGATAGAGTGTGAGCGCCGGCTCTTTATCCCCGGCAACCACGACTCTCGCAACGTAGGATACGTCCACTTCGAGGAGTTCTTTGGTGAGCGCGACCGCGTGCTCACGTTCGACCGCATGATGATAGTCGGTACCGATTCAAGCGAGCCCGACCTCGACAACGGCCGTATCGGCCGCGAGCGTTACGCCTGGCTGAAAGATGCTTTCGAAGACGACAGCTACTTCAAGATTCTCGCCCTCCACCACCACTTGCTTCCGGTTCCCGGCACCGGCCGCGAGCGAAGCATGGTCTATGATGCCGGTGATTTGCTTGAAGTCTTGATAGACTGCGGCATCGACCTCGTTCTATGCGGCCACAAGCACGTACCGTATGTGTGGAGGCTCGAGAGCCTGGTGGTAGTAAACGCGGGTACCGCTTCCAGCCTGCGGCTTCGCGGCAAGACGAAACCTTGTTACAACATCGTCGAGATAGACGAGCGTGACAACATCAAGATATTTCGGAAATATCCCTATGGGGGCCGTGAGCTTATCGCCGAGTTCTCTTGCGACGATAGGAATTACTGCAAGTGGGAGCGGGTCGAGGCTGATGTCGTATCGGGAGGTGGCCGGCCATAACTCGGGCGATTGCGCTTATCGACGGCGAACACTATCCTCCGGTGATCAAGTCCGCTTTGGAAACCCTCGCTAATAATCATGATTATAATGTGGTCGGGGCGGTCTTCGTCGGCGGCCTCGAGAAATTATCCGAAAAGGGCGAGTTCGATGACCTCGGTTGCCCGGTTATTAAAGACGAGGACACGCTGACGGCAATCCTGATGGCAATCGAGCGCTTCGACCCGGAAATCGTCGTAGACCTCAGTGACGAGCCGGTCATAGGCTACAAAGAGCGTTTTTTCTACGCCAGCCACGTGCTGACAAAGGGTATCCCGTATATCGGAGCCGATTTTTGGTTCTACCCGCCGGCTTTCCAGAAGGTCTTGCGGAAACCATCGCTAAGTGTGATCGGGACCGGCAAGCGCGTAGGTAAGACCGCGATTTCCGGCTTTATCTGCCGCCATCTCGATGAGGCGGGCTACCGGCCGGGAGTTATCGCGATGGGGCGCGGCGGGCCGCCCGCGCCGGAGTTGATTGAGGGTCGGGAGATCGAGCTGACCCCGGAATACTTACTCAACCTGGCGCGCTCGGGCAAGCACGCCGCCTCCGACTACTTGGAGGATGCTTTGACGAGCCGTATAACGGCAATCGGATGTCGTCGTTGCGGCGGGGGGCTTGCCGGTCAACCTTTTATTTCGAATGTTTCCGCCGGCGCCAAAATCGCTAACGCGCTCGACATTGATCTCGTCGTTTTGGAGGGTTCCGGCTCGGCGTTGCCGCCGGTCCACGCGGACGCGCATATTCTTACAATCGGGGCCGGACAGCCGATAGACTATATCGACGGATACTTCGGGACATACCGGGTGCTCTTGTCCGATTTGGTCATAATATCGATGTGCGAGCCGCCTATCGCGGACAAAGACAAGGTCGAGCAGTTAGACCAAGCGATAAGAAGTATTAAGCCGCAGGCGAAGATAGCGCATACGATTTTCAGGCCGAAGCCGCTCCGGCCGATAGCGGGAAAACGTGTGTTTTTAGCGACAACGGCTCCGCCCTCGATGAAGGGCAAACTCGTCTCTCACCTAGAAAAGACATACGATGCCGAGGTGGTCGGGGTGAGCACCAATCTTTCGAACCGCAAGTTGTTGCGCCAAGATATCGAAGCGGCCGAGGGGAAGTTCACGACGCTATTGACCGAATTGAAGGCGGCGGCGGTCGATGTGGTGACCGGCATCGGCTTCGGACTGGGCCTCGAAGTCGTGTATATGGATAATCTGCCGGTGGTTATCGGAGGCGATGGCGACCTGGAAGACCTGGTCACTTGGGTTGCGGACCGGGCAAAACAAAATTTTGCGGGCGGGAAGAGCAGTGATTAAAGACAACGAGAACAGATCGCAAATCGTAATCAGCGACGACCGGCACGGCTTGCCTTTTTCGAAGGGCCTTATAGCGTCCTCGTTAACGGCGACGGGCTTGTCTCCGAGCCGGTCGCACAAGGTGGCCAGGATCATCGAGCAGCATTTAATTGAGACCGGCAGGTTTTCGATAGGCGTTGAAACGCTGCGCCAGGTCGTTTACGAACAACTCCTTTCGCATGAGGGCAAAGGGTATGCCGATACTTATCGGCGTTGGCAGACGTTGCTCCATATCGACCGCCCGATGATAATTCTGATAGGGGGGACCACAGGTGTCGGAAAATCGACGATTGCGACAACGCTCGCTCATCGTCTGGGTATCACGCATATCGTAGCCACGGATGCGTTGCGCGAGGTCATGAGGACCGTTCTCTCGGAAGAGTTGATACCCGCACTCCATGAGTCGACTTTCTTGGCTTATAAGGCGATTAACCGGCCAATCGAGGGCGACCCGTTGGTAGCGGGCTTTCGCGAGCAGACCAAGGTCGTCGCGGTAGGCGTTAGGGCCGTCGTGGATCGGGCGATTAAGGAAGGTCTAAACATGGTCATCGAGGGCGTCCACGTTGTGCCCGGTTTTATTCGAAGCAGGTTGTCCGAAAATGCGGTCATCATACCGTTGATAATAACCGTCGACAACGAGGAACTCCACCGGAGCCACTTCTATGTCCGAGACGCGCAGACCGAAGGGTCACGTCCGTACGAGCGTTACCGTGATAATTTTGAATCGATTCGCAGGATCGGCGATTATATAGTAGATTTGGCCCACGAGTACGATATCCCGGTTCTGGTCAGCCACAGCCTGGATAAGACGATAATCGCGGCCCAGGAAGTCGTATTGAATCGTGTTTTAGGACCGGTCGAGGAAGGCGTCAAGGGTTTACTTGACGAGGCGAAAAAGGAGGATTAAATGAAACTTTTTATCGATACCGCCAACATCGAGCATATCAAGGAGATGAATTCGCTCGGGATTATCCGCGGTGTTACGACAAACCCCTCTCTTTGCAGCAAGGAGGGCGGGGATTTCAAGAGTTCGATTGCCGAGATAGCGTCGATTGTGGCCGGCCCCATAAGTGCTGAGGCGGTGAGCCTGACGCGCGAGGGCATCGTCGAAGAAGGCCGCGAACTGGCCGCCATCGCCCCGAACGTAGTCGTTAAAGTACCGATGATGGAAGAGGGGCTTGCCGCGACTAAAGTTCTGAGTTCTGAGGGTATAAGGGTGAACATGACACTAATATTCTCGGCGAACCAGGCGCTCTTGGCCGCGCAAGTCGGCGCGGCTTTCGTCAGCCCGTTTATAGGGAGGTTGGACGATATCGGCCATGATGGTGTCGAACTACTTGACAGCATCGGCTCTATCTATGATATTTATGGTATCAAAACCGAAATCATATCAGCCAGTATCCGGCATCCCCTCCATGTAACTCAGTCCGCGTTAGCGGGTGCGGATATAGCGACGGTTCCGCATAATATTCTAAGAGCAATGGTCAAGCATCCGCTTACGGACATCGGAATCGAGAGATTTCTCGAGGACTGGAAAAAACTTCAGGAGAACGCGTGCAAATAAAGAAATATTTCGCCCAACGCCAAAATAGACCAAAGAGCAATATCTAATCAGTAAAGAAGGTGAAGACGTGAACAAAGCACAACTTGAATCGAAGACATTAGTGGAGTTGCGGCCTATCGCAATGGAGTTGGGTATAAAGAGTGTCGCGACATTAAGGAAGGGCGAACTCGTCGAGGCTATTACCGGCGCGCTCGAAAAGACCGCGGCGCAACCGGTAAAGACCCAGCAACCGGCGCTTGCGGCGCAACCGGGCCGTGCGGCGATAGCGGAGGCGCCGGCGGCGGGGCCAACCGTGACCGGAACACATGCGGAAACCAGACGCCCGCCGAGAATGCATGTAGCCGAGGAGCCCCGAGACGAGAAGTTGCTCCTGCGTAAAGGCATCCTCGATATCTTGGGCGACGGCTACGGCTTCTTGCGAACGCAAGGGTACCTGCCGAGCGAGGGCGATATTTATGTTTCATTGTCGCAGATACGCCGTTTCAGCTTGCGTCGCGGAGACGAGGTCGAGGGGCAAGTAAGGTCGCCTAAGGATACCGAGAAGTACAACGCGCTCCTGCGTATCGAGGCGGTAAACGGGGCGGAGCCGGACACCGCGCGCACTCGCGCGCAGTTCGAGTCGCTTACGCCAATCTATCCGAACGAGAGATTTCTTCTGGAAACCAAGCCTAACGATGTGACTACGCGGATTATCGACTTGGTCGCGCCGATTGGAAAAGGGCAGCGTGGCCTGATAGTGTCGCCGCCGAAGGCCGGTAAGACGACCATTCTAAAGCAGATAGCCAATGCGATAACGACCAACAACCCGGAAGTCCACATGATGGCCCTGCTCGTCGATGAGCGACCCGAAGAGGTCACCGACATGGAGCGCTCCATCAAGGGCGAGGTCGTCAGTTCTACCTTCGACCAGCCGGCGGATAACCATGTCCAAGTCGCCGAACTCGTTCTTGAGCGGGCAAAACGCCTCGTCGAGCACGGGCGTGACGTCGTAATCATGCTCGACAGCGTTACCAGGCTGGCCAGGGCATATAACTTGACGATACCGGCGAGCGGGAGAATTCTCTCCGGCGGCGTCGATTCGACGGCGCTCTTTCCTCCAAAGCGGTTCTTCGGAGCGGCGCGAAATATCGAATACGGCGGCAGTTTGACGATTTTGGCTACGGCCCTGGTCGATACCGGCAGCAGGATGGACGAGGTTATCTTCGAGGAATTCAAAGGAACCGGCAATATGGAACTCCATCTCGACCGCCGACTCGCCGACAAGCGAATATTCCCGGCAATCGATATCGACAAATCCGGCACTCGTAAGGAAGAGCTTATTTTGCCGCCCGATGAGGCCCAGCTTATATGGAAGCTCAGAAGAGTGCTTCACGCGCTCGACTCGGGCGCGTCGATCGAGCTTCTCATCGATAAGATGAGGGAGACTAAGTCGAATACGGAGTTTTTAATGCAGATTTCGAAGTCGAGGTAATGATTCTTGCACCGATAGCCACTTTACCGCTATTTTCGGAGCAGACCTCTTTTGTTGTCAATCAAAACCTGTTATGTTATAACATTAGTGCGGTTTTAGCTAATTTTAACTAATTTTAACCGAGGTTAAAGTTCACGGCAGCGGGATATATTCTGCTGTGAACTATTTTTTTGGAGGTGAAAGTCGTGAGAAAAGGGATTCATCCCGACTATGTCAAGTCGCAGGTCTCCTGCTCGTGTGGCGAGACTTTTGAGACGCGCTCAACGAAGTCCGAGTTGAAGATAGAGCTTTGCTCGAAATGCCATCCGTTCTATACCGGAAAGCAGAAACTTGTCGATAGCGGCGGCCGCGTGCAGCGATTCCAGAAGAAATATGGTCTTGCCGTCACAAACGTCGAAGAGGAAGAGAAGAAAGCCGAAGAAGAGCAAGCTTAAGCAAGACGATATTTCGATAATCACACGTAATAATAAGGGCGATATAGGCTAGGTGCTATGGCTAAACCATATTTCGGCGGGCAGGCGGTCATCGAGGGCGTTATGATGAAAGGGCCCAAGCATTGGAGCCTTGCCGTCCGCTCATCCGATGATACGATTGTCTCTGTAGACGAACCATTCAAATCGATTAGCGAGCGCTGGCCTATTTTCAAGAAACCTCTTTTCAGGGGTATCGTTGTTTTGGCGGAGACCTTTGTCCTCGGCATCAAGACGATATCGCTCTCCGCGAACCTTTCCTTAGGTGAGGCGGAAGAGGAGATAAGCTCGAAAGAGATGGTGGCGACGCTGCTTCTGGCGTTCGCCCTCGTAATCGGGCTCTTCATGGTCCTCCCTTTTTACTTGACGAGGACGGCGAGCGCCGTAATTGAGGACCGCTTTCTCTTTGCGTTCACCGAAGGCATCTTCCGTATAAGCATCTTTGTCCTCTATATCCTGGTGATATCGCGCGTCAAAGATATTCAGCGCGTATTCCAATACCACGGCGCCGAGCACATGGTCATCCACGCATATGAGGCGGGGGAAGAACTCACCCCGCGGAATGCCGCCAAATACAGCCCGCTACACATAAGGTGCGGCACCGCGTTTATGCTTATAGTCATGGTCGTAGCCATCTTCAGCTTCTCGTTTTTGCCGACGACAAACGTGTTGAGCAGAGTCGCCGGCAAGCTTATCTTGATTCCGATAGTGGCGGGTGTCTCTTATGAGATTACGCGAATCGCGGCAAGATACGCGCATCTTTCGGTTATGAAAATCCTGATGTGGCCGGGGTTGATGCTCCAAAAACTGACCACCGGCACACCGGACGAGTCGCAGCTCGAAGTCGCGATTTACGCGCTCGATAAGGTGCTTATCGCCGAGGGTGTAAAGGAAGCCCCGGTCGAAGCCGAGACCGTAGACGAGCCATCACTTGCTGTCAGTGCGGACCAGCCATTCGCAACGTAGCTATTATTGGCGCCTTCCCGCATACTTATTTCCGTCGGCTTTAATAAATTTCGCTGTCGCTCCTCGCAATGACACCGCCTAATTTATGATTGATGGGGCAGTAGTAAAAGATAAAAATGTAGGGGCGGAGCTTGTCTCCGCCCAATGGGTAGGGCTGGAGTATGACCGGGCCGAGACAAGCTGTGGGCCGAGACAAGCTCGGCCCCTACGGGTTATTTTCAAACGGCCCCTTCCTGTTTACTGTCAATGACTCTTCCAGTATAATTAATAAGGTTATAGACCTAACAGGTGATTAAAGATGTTCGAAAAATTACAGGAAGTTTTAGACAGGTACAATGAAATAACGGAAAATTTGAGCGACCCCGAGGTCATAGGCGACCAAAACAGATATCGCGAACTCGCGAAGACCCACGCCGGCATGACCCCGCTCGTTACCTTGATAAACCGCCTCTATGAGCTGGAGAAGGGCGAGGCCGAAGCGACCGAGATGCTCAAGGGAGAGCAAGACCCCGAGATGCGCGACTTTCTCCACGCGGAGTTAAACACCTTTAAAGAGGAGCGGGAGAAGGCCGAAGAAGATATCAAGTTCTTGCTGGTAGCGGCGGATCCGAACGATGAGAAGGATATCATCGTCGAGATACGGGCCGGCGCCGGCGGGGATGAGGCGAGCCTCTTCGCGGGCGAACTCTACCGGATGTATTCGCGTTACGCGGAGGCGCATAGGTGGAAGACGGAGGTGCTGAGCACCAGTCCGGCCGATGTCGGCGGCTTCAAAGAGGTCATCTTCGAGATTAAAGGGAAAGGCGCGTACAGTCGCTTTAAATACGAGTCCGGCGTCCACCGGGTGCAGCGCATTCCTGTGACCGAGTCGGGAGGGCGCATCCATACTTCGACGGTGACGGTAGCGGTCCTTCCGGTGGTCGAAGAGGTCGAGGTCGAAATCGGTCCCAACGATGTCAAAGTCGATGTCTTCAGGGCGGGCGGCCCCGGCGGCCAGTCGGTAAACACGACCGACTCGGCGGTGCGCGTAACGCACTTGCCGACCGGGTTGGTCGTCTCCTGCCAGGACGAGAAGAGCCAGTTGCAAAACCGCGAGCGCGCGATGACGATTTTGCGCGCGAGGCTCTATGAGAAGATGATGGATGAGCAGAACGCCGAATTAGCGGCGGAGAGGCGCTCTCAGGTCGGGACGGGTGACCGCAGTGAGCGAATTCGCACCTTCAACTTCCCGCAAGGCAGGGTTACCGACCATCGCATATCCTACACCGTCCACAATCTCCCCGCCATTTTAGAGGGCGAGATAGACGATATTATCGACGCGCTGGCCGCGGCCGACCGCGCGGAAAAGCTCAAACAGGTGGTGTGATGCCTTTGGCGGCCATGACCATCGGTGAGGCGATAAAACAGGCCGCCCTGGAGCTGGAGGGCGGCCCTTTGATAAGCGCCCGGGTCGAAGCAGAGCGAATCGTAGGGGAGGCGCTCGGCCTCGAGCGGTCCGACCTCTACTTATATAGCGCGCGGGAGTTGACCGCGAGCGCGCAGGCTTTTATCACCGGGGCGGTAGCCGAGAGGCTCGGCGGCAGGCCGCTCCAATACATCTTGGGGCACCAGCACTTTCGTTATCTCGACTTCGTCTGTCGCGAGAATGTCCTAATCCCGAGGCCGGAGACCGAGCGCCTGGTCGAGGAGGTATTAGCCGGACTGAACGATTTGCGCACGCTCGGCTTGCCGCTCGTGCTGGATATCGGCTCCGGTACCGGCGCAATCGCGCTGAGCATCGCGCATGAAAACGATGTCGTGCGCGTTGTCGCGGTCGATGTCTCGGATGCCGCGGTCGCGCTCACCTGGGAGAACGCGGAGCGCCACGGGCTCTTAGACTGCGTAACGGTCGTCCAAAGCGACCTCTTCGGAGGGGTGCAAGATTACCGTGGGTGTGTCGACATAGTCGTGTCGAACCCTCCCTATATTAAAACCTCCGACCTGGATGGTCTCCAAGGTGAGGTCCGGCGCGAGCCGCGGCTCGCGCTCGACGGCGGCGAGGACGGCCTCGATTTTTACCGGGCAATAATAGAAGAAGCACCGGCGTTCATCAAACCCGGCGGCCTGCTCTTCTTTGAGATAGGTTTCGACCAGGCGGCCGACGTCACAGCAATCTGCCAAGCGAGCGGCGGCTTCAAAGATATCGAAGTCAGAAAAGATTATCTCGAAAACGATCGCATTATTAAGGCGAGAAGGATTTGACATGGCCGCCTTTAAAGAGCGGACGACCGAATTGATTGCGGTGGACCCCGATAATCCGGACGCCGCCGACCTGCGTGCGGCGGCGAAGGCCGCGCGCGAGGGCGCGCTCGTCGTATTCCCGACGGACACCGTCTACGGTGTGGGCACGAGCGCGCTCGTCCCGGAAGCGGCGCGCGACATATACGCCGCGAAAGAGCGCCCCGCCGACAAGCCGCTTATCCTGCTAATCGCCGACCCGGAAGATGTTTATAAGTATGTTACCGGGGTCGACGACGCCGCCAGGGAATTGATGCGCGCATACTGGCCGGGCGCGCTGACCCTTATCTTCAAGAAGTCGCCGGTCGTGCCGGCGGCGGTGACGGCGGGCGGCGAGACGGTCGGTGTGCGCTGCCCAAATAACGCGGTCGCGAGGATGTTGATACGGTCGGCAGGCGTCGCTCTTGCGACGACCAGCGCGAATATAGCCGACAAGCCGAGCCCGAAAAACGCGGGGGAAGCCGGCGCGCTCGCGGGTCGTGTCGACTTTATCATCGACGGGGGCGAATCGCCTCTCGGCATCGAGTCGACGGTTCTGGACGTCTCGACCGCAAGACCCGAGTTGCTTCGCGAAGGCTATGTGACTTGGGATGAGTTAAAGGAAAAACTCGCGCTGTGAGGCTGCCCTTTACAAGCCCATAAGCAGCAGGTATCCTTTTTAACAGGGATTTATTGGCGCCGCGGGCACGCGCGCCGTTTTACGGAATGCGTAGCTTGGAAAGGCGGGAGAGGTTTGAAGGTCGTAATAGGGTCCGACCACGCCGGATATGATTTAAAAGAAGAACTCAAAGAGGTGCTCAAAGAAGAGGGCGTCGAGTTTTTGGATGTCGGCACCATCAACGGCGACGACTCTGTCGACTACCCGGACTTCGCCGAAATGGTGGCGCTAAAAGTTGTCGCCGGGGAGTATGACCGCGGGGTTATCGTATGCGGTACCGGGGTCGGGGTGGCCATTGCCGCGAACAAAGTCAAAGGAGCCCGCGCCGCAAACTGCAACGAGACGGTATCCGCGCGCTTCAGCCGCGAGCACAACGACGCCAACATCCTAACCTTGGGGTCGAGGATAATTGGCGCGGCGGTCGCGATAGAGATATTGAAAGTATGGTTAGCTACCGGCTTCGAAGGCGGCAGACACGCCCGACGGGTCGAGAAGATAAGTATGATAGAAGAACGAGCAGGGGTGAGCGAATGACATTAAGGGAAAGCGATTCGGAGATATGGCAGGCCATCCAGGACGAGCTTGAGCGCCAGCGGCACACACTCGACCTTATCGCGTCTGAAAACTATGTGAGCGAGGATGTAATCGAAGCACAGGCTTCGGTCATGACCAATAAATACGCCGAAGGCTACCCGGGACACCGCTATTACGGCGGTTGCGTGCATGTCGATACGGCGGAGACGATAGCTTGCCGGCGCGCCAAGGAACTCTTCGGCGCGGAGTACGCCAATGTCCAGCCCCACTCGGGCGCCCAGGCAAACACAGCGATTTACCTGGCGTTGCTCAAGCCGGGCGACACGGTCATGGGTTTGATGCTCCCGCACGGCGGCCACCTTACGCACGGCAGCCCGGCCAATATCTCGGGCCGGATATACAACTTCGTCGCTTACGGGGTCAACCCCGAGACCGAGCAGATGGATTACGACGAGATTCGAAGGATTGCCCGTGAGAATAAGCCGCGTATGATAGTCACAGGCGCGAGCGCTTATCCGCGCATCATCGATTTCGAGGCGTTCCGCTCGATAGCCGACGAGGTCGACGCATACCTTATGGTCGATATGGCGCATATCGCGGGATTGGTAGCAGCCGGGGTTCACCCGAGCCCCGTACCCCATAGCGATGTGGTATCTACCACGACGCACAAAACGCTGCGCGGCCCGCGCGGCGGTTTGATTCTGGCGCGCGAGAAGTACGGCAAAGCGCTCGATAAAGCGGTCTTTCCGGGGACGCAGGGCGGCCCCATGATGCATACGATAGCGGCTAAAGCGGTCTGCTTCAAAGAGGCCATGGCCGGTGATTTTAAGACCTACGCCGAGCGGGTCGTGGTTAACGCGCGCGCAATGGCCGAGGTTTTGGCGGGGCGCGGGTTTCGGATATGCTCGGGCGGCACCGATACGCACCTGATGCTAGTCGATTTGACGAGCAAAGGGATAACCGGGGCCGATGCCGAACAAGAGCTTGGAATGGTCGGTATCGTTGCTAACAAAAACACCATCCCGTTCGAGACGCGAAGCGCCTCGGTAACGAGCGGCATCCGTTTAGGGACGCCGGCGATTACGACTCGCGGCTTAAAGGAAGATGAGACCCGATTCTTGGCAAACCTTATCGCCGACACCCTGGAGGGCATGGGCGATGAGCGGGTACACGGGAGGGTCGCGGCCGAAGTTAAACGGCTCTGCGAAGAGCACCCTGTCTACAGCAACCTCGCTGCCGTAGGGCGCTAGAAAGACGTTGATAACGGTTTGATCGACTGTCACGGCGGATGACGCGGCGGATAGGTCGCGCGTCGGCCCACAAAGCGTTGGAGAGGCTGGGAGGCGCTGGGATAAGTATGGACTATGATAACGGGCGGAGCGGCCCGCCTCTCTCGGAGCGGCCTTCCGATTCGAGGCCCTCTTGGGACGAGTATTTCTTAAACATCACCAAACAGGTCTCCCAGCGCGCGACCTGTGTCAGGCGAAAGGTCGGGGCGCTTCTCGTGCGCGATAAGCGCATCCTCGCGACCGGCTACAACGGCGCGCCGTCGGGTGTTCGGCACTGTATAGATATCGGCTGCTTGCGTGAGATTCAGGGTATAGCATCGGGCGAGCGCCACGAACTCTGCCGCGGCCTTCACGCCGAGCAGAACGCGCTTATTCAGGCGGCGCTCTACGGCATCGCGGTCGGCGGGGCGACGATTTATTGCACACACCAACCGTGTGTGCTCTGTGCTAAGATGCTTATTAATGCGGGCATTAAAGAGATATTTTTTGAGCAAGGCTATCCCGACCTGCTCGCGCAAGAGTTGCTGGAAGAGGCTGGGGTCAGGCTTTTGCGGATTTCCTTTGACAACGGCAGCTGATTATATTTTGATTATTTATTAGCGATGTAGCGCAGAAACCGGCAATCAAGCTATTGCATGCGCCTTTGATTTACTTTATTATAATTCAAGGATCGGTGTTCGTAATTAATGTTACAATCAGATGATGGCCGCTGGCCGATGTGGGAAACCCGACACGCTTCGGATGAAGATGTCGAGAGAGCCGGCAAAGGCGACCGCGGCGAAAATAAACCAACCGAACACAAGGATTCCGACAAAAAAATAACGACAAGCAAGGACGTTAGTTCGAGGAAAGCCAACTCGTCAAAGCGTGAGTTGGTAAAGCTTGGGCATCTGGGGACCGAGCTTTTGGCCGCTGTTCTAGTCGGTACGCTCATAGGTTGGGCGATAGGGCGGCTAGCGCCCCGGTACGCGACCGCCATTATGATATTGAGTATTATATTCGGCGCGGCGGCCGGTTTCTTGAATATCTACAGAGCGGTCATCGAGATGGAGCAAGAAGAGGAGCGCCAAAAACGTGACTTCTCTAAGTAGGAAACGTCCAAGCCCACGGTACAAATCTCTTTTCGATACTAGGGCGATTTTACTGCACGGCTTGCCATTCTGGATAGCAGCGCCTATCATAGGATGGTATATTAATGGGTGGTTGGGGCTTAAAAGCTCGCTCATCGGGCTTCTTGTGCTCGGTCTGTATGTAGGAAGCACCGTCACCGCCACCAAAAAGTCCCAGAGGTTCTCCGCAAAAAAGGCGGTCGCTTTTGCGGTAGGCGGCTTTTGGGTGCGACTTATCGGTCTTTGGATAGTCGTATTTTCGTTGTCTCGTTTTCTTGAATTGAACCTGACACTGCTTCTTTCAACGGTAGCGGTCGGATTCACTGTGGTATTGGCGATGAGCGTTAAGAACTGGCTGAGGGATTAACGTTTGACTCAAAACAGGAAAGGAGAGATATATGGCAGCAGAGCAAGTAGCCGGAGCCGAGCAATCCAGCGAAGCCGGCGCGGTAATGTCTCACATACTCGAGGAGTTTAGTCTCTCGAACGAGTATGCCTTCAAATTTTTCGGCATCCCATTGCCGCACGGCCCCAGTATGCACCTTTTCGGTCTTGATTTTTCCATAAACAAAGCGGTCGTCGTCGTATGGTTGGCTACATTTATAACGATTGGCCTTGTCTGGTACACGGGCAGGGGCGGAGGGCTTGTCGCGAGGGGCCGGCTGAGAAATTTCATCGAGGCGATGGTGCAGTTTGTAAAAGTCGATATCGTCGAAGCGAACATAGGTACGCATGAGGGGAAGAAATGGCTTCCATTCATAGGCGCGCTCTTCTTTTTGATTCTATTCAGCAACCTACTGGGTCTTATTCCCGGCTCAAACTCCCCGACCAGCAACATCAACATGACCGCGACGCTCGCGATCATCGTCTTCCTCACCTTTGTGGGTGCGGGAATGGTGAAGCAGGGGCCGTTCGCGTATATGAAGAACCTGGCTCCGCACGGTATGCCGGGATGGCTCTACGTCATCCTTTATCCATTAGAGATATTCAGCCAGCTTGCTAAACCGCTCTCGCTGGCCTTGCGACTCTTTGCTAACCTGCTGGCGGGGCATATACTCATTCTGTCCTTGCTGGCTCTGATAATCATGTCCGGCAGTATCATCGTCGCACCTATCCCATTCGCATTCTCCATTATCATGTATGCGTTTGAGATATTTGTCGCTTTTATCCAGGCATATATATTCGCGGTATTGTCAGCGATATATATTGGCGCAGCTATCCATCCTGAACATTAGGATTAACGAGAGGAGGTTACTTTTATGGAGATCAATCTTGCACATTTGGGTGCCGGCCTTGCTATCGGCCTCGGTGCTATCGGCCCCGGAGTGAGCGTAGGCATCATAGCCGGTAAGGCCCTCGAAGGCATGGCCCGTCAGCCGGAAGCCAGTGCTACCCTGAGAACGACGATGATCATCGGTATCGTGTTTGCCGAGGCTATCGCTCTTTATAGCTTCGTCGTCAGTATCCTGCTGTTCTCTAAGTAGGAAACGGGCTGAACTTTTCTGGAAGGAGTAAGTGGGTTACGGATGATTGAATTAAACCAACCACTGATAATCTATGTGACTTTAGCTTTCATCGTGTTGGTGATTGCTTTAGCCAAATTTGGTTTCGGCCCGATCGTAAGCATGTTGGATGAGCGCGAGAAGACGATACGCGAATCCATCGAGCAGGCGGAGAACGCTCGGCTTGAGGCGGAGCGCATGCTCAAAGGTTATGAGGAGAGATTGGCCGAGGCGCGTGCCGAGGCGCATAAAATCATCGCCGAAGGCAAGCAACTTGGCGAAAATCTTAGAGCTGAGATTAAAGCCAAAGCTGATGAAGAGGTCAAGCTTATGATCGCGAAAGCGGAAGACCAGATCAACCGCGACGTAGAGCAGGCGATCAAAGAGTTAAGGACGGAGGTAGGCGACCTTAGCGTTACCTTGGCCGCAAAAGTAATCGAGCAAGAGTTGGATAAAGCCGCGCACGAGCAGCTTATCGAGAGTTATCTGAGTGAAGTGGGTCGTTTGTCATGAAAGACGAGCGGGTAGCGAGGGAATACGCGGAAGCGCTATTTGACGCGGCGATTAGCGATAACGCGCTTGAGAAAGTCGCCAAAGAGGTCGAACTCGTGGGCGACTTGCTCACCGACCCGGAGTTCGAAGGGTATTTTCATTCGGCAAAAGTGGGCGGTGAACAGAAAAAGAGCGTTTTTAATAAAGTCTTTCTACATGAAGTATCGGTTATGACGCGCAACTTTTTCTGGATACTCTTCGACAACGGTAGGGAGAACTTGTTCTTTGAGATAAGAAACGAGTTCGACCGTCTCTTGGACGAACATCAAAAGCGGGTTATGGCCCGGGTCATCACGGCGATACCGCTCTCCGATGACCTGCGAGCGAAAATCCAAGTTAAGCTCGAAGAATCTACCAAGAGGGAAGTAATACTTGAAACCGTTGTCGACCCGACAATCCACGGCGGAATGATAGTCTACGCCAACGGGCAGATCATCGACGCCAGCGTAAAATCACGTTTAAGCGACTTACGCGACAGGCTAATTCAAGCGCGGTAAGGAGTAGGTTTATGAAAATAAAGTCGCGAGAGATCGCCTCTCTGTTGAGGCGGGAAATCGAAGAGTATGAACCTCAAATAGAGGTCGAAGAGGTTGGAACGGTTCTGGAGGCCCGAGACGGCATCGCGATAGTCCACGGCGTACGCGGCTGCATGGCGATGGAGATGCTCGAGTTCCCCAACGGCGCGTTCGGTCTTGCCCTCAACCTCGAGGAAGACAATGTCGGTGTCGTTATTATGGGTGACTACCTCGACATCGCCGAGGGCGATATCGTAAAGCGCACCGGCAGGATCGCCGAGGTCCCGGTCGGCGACGGTATGCTCGGCCGTGTCGTCAACTCGTTGGGTCAGCCGATCGACGGCAAAGGCCCGATAACACCGGAGGCACACCGCCCGATAGAGTGGCTGGCCCCGGGTGTTGTCCACAGGCAACCTGTTAAGGAGCCCTTGCAGACCGGCATCAAGGCTATCGACTCGATGATACCCATCGGTCGCGGACAGCGCGAGCTTATCATCGGCGACCGCAGAACCGGAAAGACCGCGATTGCGATTGACGCAATCATCAACCAAAAGAACACAGGCGTTGTCTGTGTCTATGTCGCCATCGGCGGCAAAGCATCGACCGTCGCGCAGGTCGTCGAGACCTTAGAGCGCCACGATGCCATGAAATACACCATCGTTGTAGCCTCTCCGGCCAGCGACCCCGCGCCGATGCAGTATATCGCACCGTACGGCGGCTGCGCTATGGCGGAGCACTATCTCTACAACGGCAAGCATACGCTGGTCATCTATGATGACTTGAGCAAGCAAGCTCAAGCGTATCGCCAGATGTCGCTATTGCTGAGACGCCCGCCGGGCCGCGAAGCATACCCGGGCGACGTCTTCTATCTACATTCGAGGCTGCTGGAGAGGGCGTGCAAGCTCAGCGATGAATTGGGCGGCGGTTCTCTTACGGCGCTGCCGATTATCGAGACGCTCGCGGGCGACGTTTCGGCGTATATCCCGACGAATGTCATCTCGATTACGGACGGCCAGATATTCCTCGAGTCCGACCTCTTCTATTCGGGCGTGCGCCCGGCGGTCAACGTCGGTATCTCGGTATCCCGAGTCGGCGGTAACGCGCAGATCAAAGCGATGAAGCAGGTAGCAGGACGTTTAAGACTCGACTTGGCGCAGTTCCGTGAACTGGAAGCGTTTGCGCAGTTCGGCTCAGAGCTGGACAAAGCGACGCTGGCACAGTTGGCGAGAGGCCAGCGCATGGTCGAGTTGCTGAAGCAAGGGCAGTTCGTGCCGATGGTGGTTGAAGACCAGATCATATCTATCTTCGCCGGTGTCCGCGGCTTCCTTGACGACATCGACGTGACAAAAGTCGGTGCGTTCGAGAAAGGCCTACTCGAGTTCGTCCGCGGCAATTACGCGGACTTGGCGAAGAACATCGTCGAAGAGAAGGTCATTTCAGAAGAGAATGAGAAAGCGCTCGGCGAAATCATCAAGGAATTCAAGACATCCTTCGTCGGCATGGCTCTATAGCTTGGGGATGATTATCCATGTCAAAGGCAAGAGCAGTACTTAGCAGAATAAAAAGTGTCGAGAGCACGCGCCAAATCACCAAGACTATGGAGATGGTGGCGACCGCTAAGATAAAGCGGGCGCAATCCCGAATCGAGGCGGCACGGCCGTATGCGATAAAAATGGTCGATGTCTTAAACAGCGTCGCCCAGCATGTCGGGGCGGGCAGCCATCCGTTGCTCGAGGTTCATGAAGAGACCAAGAATGTCGTGATTATTCCGGTCACTTCCAACCGGGGGCTCTGCGGGGCGTTCAATATGAACATCCTGCGGCGCGCGGAGGCGATATACCGCGACGAGACGGCCCAAGGCCGCGAGGTATCTTTTGTAGCCGTCGGCCGCAAGGGCGCGGGTTATTTAAGATTTGCCGAATATAACATTATCGCGGCGCATACCGAGTTTACCGACCGCCCGACCTTTATCGAGGCGAAAGCGGTTGCGGATAAAGTCGTCGAGATGTATCAGGAAGGCTCCATCGACAAGGTCTACATTGTGTTCAATCATTTCAAATCGGCGCTGGAGCAAAAGCCGACGACCCATCAGCTACTCCCCGTAAAACAAGCGGAGATATCGGGTGGCGGCGGCGGCGAGGCCGAAGCGGGCGGGACGAGTGTCGAGCACGAGTTCGAGCCGGACGCGGTGCGAGTGCTATACGATCTATTGCCGCGCTATGTCAATACAGTCGTTCTTAGGGCGCTGATGGAATCGGCTGCGAGCGAGCACGCCGCGCGCCGGATAGCGATGAAGAACGCGACCGACAGCGCGACAGAGATGATAGAGAATCTCACCAGGTGGTACAACCGGGCGAGGCAGGCGCAAATCACGCAAGAGATCGCTGAGATTGTCGGCGGCGCCAATGCCCTGCAAGAGGCATAGATCTGTTTTGTAAGTTTATCGATGCCGACATGTTCGGCAATAGAATTGAGGTGAAGAGTTTAAATGGGCGTAGGTAAAATTGTGCAGATTATCGGTGTCGTTCTAGACGCGGAATTCGATGCGAGCGAGTTGCCTCCGATATATAACGCGCTCAAGATTTCGGCTGAGACGCCCAATGGGACAGTTGAGGTCATTGCCGAAGTGCAGCAGCACTTGGAGGGCAATAAAGTACGCGCCGTAGCGATGTCATCGACCGACGGTTTAGTAAGGGGCATGGATGTTTTGGACACCGGGGCTCCGATAACCGTACCGGTCGGCGACGGCACGCTCGGGAGAATTCTCAACGTTTTGGGTGAGCCGATAGATACCGACACGCCGGTTCCGGCAGCGGAGCGGTATCCGATTCACCGCAAGCCGCCGGAGTTCGACCAGTTGAAGCCGACCGCTGAGATTTTGGAGACCGGCATCAAGGTCATCGACCTTCTGGCACCTTATGTAAAGGGCGGTAAAATCGGTCTCTTCGGCGGAGCCGGTGTAGGCAAGACCGTTCTCATTATGGAGCTTATCCATAATATCGCGACCAAACACGGTGGTAACTCGGTCTTCACAGGGGTAGGCGAGCGCACACGCGAGGGTAACGACCTCTGGCTCGAGATGAAGGAGTCGGGCGTTATCGACAAGACCTCGCTGGTCTTCGGCCAGATGAACGAGCCCCCGGGCTCGCGTCTACGTGTCGGCCTGACCGGCCTTACCGTCGCGGAATACTTCCGTGACCAGGGAAGAGACGTTCTTCTCTTTATCGACAACATCTTCCGCTTCACACAAGCGGGCTCCGAAGTATCGGCGCTCCTCGGGCGTATGCCGTCAGCGGTAGGCTATCAGCCGACGCTCGGCACCGAGATGGGCGACCTGCAGGAGAGAATCACATCGACCCGGACGGGTTCTATCACGTCGGTACAGGCGATTTATGTCCCCGCCGACGACCTGACCGACCCGGCGCCGGCGACCGCGTTTACGCACTTGGATGCGACGACCGTTCTCTCGCGCCAAATCTCGGAGCTTGGTATTTACCCGGCGGTCGACCCGCTCGACTCGAGTTCAAGGATTCTCGAGCCCGGCGCCGTCGGCGAAGAGCACTACACGGTAGCCCGTAATGTGCAGCAGATTCTGCAGCGCTACAAAGAGCTTCAGGACATCATCGCGATTCTCGGTATGGACGAGCTTTCCGAAGAGGACAAGCTTATCGTTATGAGGGCGAGGAAGATCCAGAAGTTCTTGAGTCAGCCCTTCAACGTGGCCGAGGCGTTTACCGGTCAAGAGGGTAGGTATGTGCCGCTTGCCGATACCATCCGCGGCTTCAAGGAGATCGTCGATGGTATGCACGACTCGCTGTCGGAGCAGGCGTTCTATATGGTCGGCTCAATCGAAGAGGCCATAGAGAAGAATGCGGATATGGCCGCTCAGGTGGCTTCGTAAGGGGCGTTTACTGGAGGTTTAAATGGCTGATCGCAAGCTTCTATGCGAAGTGGTAAGCCCTGAGAATATCGTCTATAGTGGAGAAGCCGACATGGTAGTCGCTCTCGGCGTCGAGGGTGAGCTGGGCATTATGCCGCGGCACATCCCTATCGTTACGCCGCTTGCCCTCGGTGAGTTGCGTATACTCAATGGCGGGCAGCGCGATTTTGTTTCCGTGTTGGGCGGTTATCTCGAGTTTAGGAATGATAAGCTCACAATACTTGCTGATGCGGCGGAGCTTTCGCACGAAATCGATATTGCCCGCGCCGAGGCGAAACGCCTCGAGCGGGAAGCAGAGATAGCCGAGGCGAGAGCATCAGGTAAGATACTCCTTGAGGCCGAGGTAAGCTTGAGAAAAGCGCTTGTCAGGCTCAGGGTGGCACAAAAAGGCTAACCAATGCTGGAATAACTTAATAATCGGAAGCCAGAGAAGGATTTCAAGGTTAGAGCCTGAATTCTTTGTCTGGCTTCTGCGTTGTTGAGCGATATCGGCTATACTATAAGCTCCACAGTTGAGGAGATTTAAGGTAATGAGCAATGAGTAATGGTTCGAAGTTCGTCGTCGAGGGCGGCAACCGGCTCTCTGGAAGAATAAAGGTGGGCGGCGCGAAAAATTCCGCCCTCAAGCTGATGGCGGCGGCTTTGTTGACGGAAGAGACGACGATTCTCACGAACGTCCCGATAATAAACGACGTCAAGACGATGGCTGCGGTGCTCGAAAGGTTGGGCGCCAGGGTCGCGTATAGTGAGCCCGGCGTCGTCGAGATAAAGCCGACATACCCGCTTTATCCTGAAGCCCCTTATGAATTGGTAAGCCAGATGAGGGCCTCTATCATCGTCTTAGGGCCGCTTTTAGCGCGCCTTGGAAAAGCCCGGGTCGCTATGCCCGGCGGTTGCAATATCGGCTTGCGTAAAATAGACATGCACATACGAGGCTTGGAGGCGTTCGGGGCGCGGTTCGAGGTAGGCCACGGCTTTATCGAGGCTTACTCGGAGAAGCTGGTGGGCGCGAAGATAGCCCTGGACTATCCGAGTGTGGGCGCGACCGAGAACCTGTTGATGGCGGCTACGCTGGCCGAGGGCGAGACGGTAATCGCCAATGCCGCCAGGGAGCCGGAGATAGTCGACCTCGCCGACTTTCTCAACATGATGGGCGCCAGGATAAAAGGCGCCGGTACTTCTACTATCGTGGTCGAGGGGGTCAATAAGCTGCACGGGGGCGAATACCGTGTCATGCCCGACCGTATCGAGGCCGGGACATTCCTGGTCGCCGCCGCAATCACCAAGGGCGACGTCGTGCTCGAAGACGTATCCCCGGAGCACTTAGAACTCGCCGTCAGCAAGCTCCGCAGTATCGGGGCTATCGTCAAGGTGGGCGTGGGCGAGATTCGAGTCATCGGGCGCGACGCAATCCGCCCGGCGGACATAGCCACGCTGCCGTATCCGGGGTTTCCTACCGACCTCCAGACGCAGTTCATGACGATTTTGGCTATCGCCGAAGGGACGAGCATCATCACCGAGAATATCTTTGAAAACCGCTTCATGTTCGTCGCGGAACTCAACCGGATGGGCAGTGATATCAAGACCGAAGGGCGTCATGCCGTCATTCGAGGCGTGGCCGGTTTGAGCGGGGCGCCGGTAAACGCGCCCGACCTGAGGGGCGGGGCCGCGCTGGTCGTCGCCGGCCTGGTCGCCGAAGGCGTCACCGAGATAGCCGACATCTACCACATCGACCGGGGCTATCACGATTTTGAGCAGAAACTGCGGGCGGTAGGCGCGAGCATCGAGCGAGTGTAGGGGACGTTGCTACGGGAGCTACGTGAGTTACGTGAGGAGGCAGGGGACGTTGCTACGTGAGCAGGGCGGATTCTTTTGATCTGAAGGAAACGCTGCTTCTATGTAATCGTTTAACATGAGTGAGTAAGCGTAGACGTAGCAACCGTAGCAACGTCCCCTACGCCCCTACTCCACCCGCGTCAAATAAAAAGCTATCCATGCAGTGGAAGAGCGCCTAACACGCCGCGCTGGAATCATTGAAGAAGTCGCTGTTGCACCAAGCCTTTGCGGGCGAGTTGTAGAACATTGATCGATAGCCATAACCGTTAAAACCAGCGATTTTGTGACCAGTATTCACGGTTATATTGACAAAAGCGTGAAAAACCTATAATTTAACGGTATGGCAAAGATCCTGAATGTCTACAATAAGATCAATACCCTTCGGGAGCGATACTACAGGGCGTCAATAGGCAAAGACGCGCTTATTAGAATTATCAACGAGGCTGAAGTTGCCGAACAGGTATTTAACTCAAACGCCATCGAAAACAGCACCCTCACTTTAGAAGAAACAGAAAAGATTCTGCTCCAGATCGACCTCGATCGATATATCTCCGAACGTGAAATATTTGAGGCGAAGAATCTCGCCAGAGTCGTAACGTATATAGATACTAAGGCCAAAGAGCAAGAACTTTCCCTAAACGTCATTTTAATGCTGCACAAAATGCTTATCTCCAATATCCGCGACGATATTGCCGGCAGGTTTAGGCAAGATCAGGAATACGTTCGCGTAGGGAGTCATATCGCGCCTGACCCTCAGGTGGTCGTCGGTCGCCTCGAAAAAATGCTCGCGGAGTTCAATGCCGAAAGTCATATAAATATCATTAAGCGTGTAGCAAAGTTGCACCTCGTCTTTGAACACATTCATCCGTTCGTTGACGGTAACGGCCGTATCGGGCGTGTCGTTAATAACTATTTGCTGATACGCGAGGGCTTCGTTCCGATCAACATTAAATTTATTGAGAGAAACAAATATTACGAGGCTTTTCAGGAATTCGACTTAAAGGGTTCGACCAAGATCATGGAAGCGATAGTAGGCAAAGCCCTCACCGGCAGCTACCATAAACGGCTTGCATATTTGGAGGGCGCGGAAATAATGACGCTTGCCGATTATGCGAAAAAGTTTAAATTATCGCACCCAAATATGATTAATAAGGCAAAAAGGCAGACCATCGAAGCGTTTTTGGAGAAGGGCATCTGGAAGATCGGAGTTCCCAATAAGTAAAATAAATAATATGAACGAAGCCGAAACCAGAGCCGGGAATAGGGGATTCTCCTAAGTCCCGGTCGACATACTTTAAGGTTAAATAAGTCGGTTGCAAAGGGAGTTAGATATTGATCCGTATAAGACGTCATGATAAAACAGCGTTTCGTGTCAACAGCTACAGCTAGCACTGGTTATATCCGCAAGTTACGAATTCTAGCAGGCGTCTTATATGGACACAAGCAGCAATTTTGGAGTATTATACGGATCAGTATAAACATAGTTAGCGCAAAAAAACGGCACACAGCAGAAAAGCAGACCAGAAACGGCTGAGGCAAACTATTGGAAGCACTTCAAAGGTGGTTAATTCGGGGTCGGAATGAATAGGCCTTCCAAACAATGGGAACTTCTCCTGGGTGAACTGTACTGTCGAGTCCGTGATTGTCATCTTTGTCCAAGGATGGATGCAGAAAAAACTCTGCGTCGAGCAGATGCCGTTTCGGTTGAGGAAATGGACGTTCTCATCGTCTCCCAGTCGCTAGCGGCAAATCAACTTAGGCGGAGCGGTGTCAATTTCTTTAAAGCCGATGGCACTATTGGAGCGACCGGGGTTATATTGGATCGGTTTCTTCGAAAGTTCGGCAGAACAGTCCATCCGCCGAATACTGTCGTACTGTCGAATGGAAATGTAATTTCGCGGCGCGAGGAAGGATTGCGGTCCGTCTACAACACTGAGATTGCCCAATGTTATCCAGGGAAAGCACTCGGGAAGAGTGGCGATAGGCGTCCCACACCAATTGAGCTAACCACTTGCACGAACCAGGGATTTTTACTGGAAGAACTCCAAATCGTCAACCCAAAACTCGTCTTACTAATGGGAAGCGCTTCGTTTGAGGGTTTCTACGAGAATATGCTCGGACTCACTCCTAGCTGCGGTCTGACTCAAGAAATTGATAATATAGTGAAAAATTGGGAAATCCCCAATTTATGCGTTTCAGGCACAACGATAAAAGTCTTACCGATTCAACATGCATCCGGGGCAAACCCTAGGTTCTCGAAGATGGCAAATGATCCGCTCTTAATCGACTTGATACGAGGAGCGTTATGACACGGTCAGCAAGTGAATGGATTCCACTGATTCAAGAGGTTCTTTCGCCTGATTTATTGAAGTCAGCATATGTAATAATCAATAAAGGAAATCCAATGTATGGTCATTGTTATGCCGCCACCGAGGCGCTGTATTACCTTTTGGGAGGCAAGGAGTCAGGATGGCAACCATGCAGGGGAAAGGATGCTGAAGGTGTTACGCATTGGTGGTTGAGAAACGCCGATGGCCAAATACTTGATCCTACTGTTGAGCAATACACCACAGTAGGGAAGAAACCTCCATACGCGTCAGGAAGAAACGGTCCTTTTCTGACTCAACAACCGTCAAAAAGAGCGAATGAAATAATTGCCCGCGTGAAAAGGATTAATGAACAGAATAGAATCAGGCCGGGGAATACATAAAACTGGCCAAGAAAGTGCTAACCAGGCAATGCAGCCGACCGGCTGCGCCGGCGGCTGATTGCTACGTTAGGTGCAATGAAAGTTCCAATACAAGGAGGCGAATCGAAATGGCAGTTCTCAAGCATCAATTTGTAGTCGACGACAGTGGGAAGAAGACAGCGGTCATCTTGACTATCGAGGAATACGAAAAACTAATCGAGGAGGCGGAAGAGTTGGAGGTCATTCGAGCGTATGATGCCGCCAAGGCGGCAAAGGACAAAGCGATTCCGTTCGAGCAAGCTGTCACTGAAATTGAGCGTGGCTGACAGTGACCTACACGATCACCATTTTACGGCGAGCACAGAAGGAACTGTCCGATCTGCCGCAGGACTATTACACTCGGGTACGAGATGAGATTCGAAAGCTGGCGGAGGAGCCGCGTCCGAACGGATCGAAAAAACTGGCTGGTCGATCCGGGTGGCGAATCCGAGTTGGTTCTTATCGAGTGGTTTATGAAATCGATGACGCGAGTTGCTTGATCATCATTATGCACATTGGTCATCGCCGAGATGTTTACCGATAGCCGTAGCAGCTAACAAGGCGCTAAACACGGACGCGCAAAGAACGCGCGCCGGTCAGTTTAGTCGTTCGGCCAAGGGAAAATATGACAAAACAAAGCATCCTTAAAGAATTGATAAGAATTCAGAGCCTGTTGCGCAAACTCTCCTTAAATTAGCAATCAATCAGTACGTAAATTGTCAAGCGATTGTAGTATAATAGCAGTATAGCAAGGCAATCCTACCAATGGGAGGCTATATGCCCTACAATTTCATCGGCGCCGATCGGAATCAAACCTACCCTTTAACGGGAATCATAAATGCGACAGGTTTGTACGCATGTCTTGACTCAATGTATACAAACTACCATACTTTGTATACATTTATAAAAAGACGCCAACAAACTTATGAAAACTGTTGAAATAGGCACAATGAGAACTCAGCCAGGGGGCTTTAAGGCCTTTATTCCCAATCCTTTTCCGCCAAAGGGTGGCTTTGACCTTGACCCAAAACTCTTGAAGAAAAACAATGAAGCGACTCGGCTTCTCGGCAAACTCGATGGTATCACAATGCTTCTTCCCGATGCCGATTTCTTTCTCCTCATGTACCTGCGAAAAGACGCTGCTTCTTCAAGCCAAATCGAAGGCACAATGGCGACTATGGTCGATGCGATTGAAGCTGAAGTAAGAGTGAGTGGAAATATCCCGACGGACGTCGATGATATTTTGCATTACATCAATGCTCTTAACTACGGAATAAAGCGACTTACTGAAAATAATTTTCCCATGGGACTCCGGTTTGTGAGAGAACTTCATAAGGAACTCATGCGCAAGGCGCGGGTGACTCATGTTTCTGATCCGGGAGAATTTCGTAAAAGCCAGAATTGGATAGGCGGCACTCGTCCCGACAATGCTCGTTTTGTTCCGCCGCCCGTTGCCGATATGCATAAATCGCTTGGTGAACTCGAGACTTTTATTCATACAGACGATGCAACGCCTACGGTAATAAAGACGGGTCTAATCCATGCTCATTTTGAGACTATCCACCCATTTTTGGATGGTAATGGCAGGACGGGGAGGATGCTGGTTACTTTCTATCTGTGGAAAGAAGGCTATTTGGAAAGACCGGTACTGTTTTTGTCATCATATTTCAAAAAACATCAGAAGCTTTATTACGAAAAACTCGAGGGCTACCATAATGGAAAGATTTCCGAATGGATAGACTTTTTCCTTGATGGCGTAATTGAAATAGCCAACGAAGCCATAGACATAGTCGGCAAAATCACTGCTTTGCGTGAAGAAGACATGGCTAAAATCCAGGCGCTTGGCAAACGCGCTTCAGAAAGCGCCGCTATGGTTTTGCCAAAACTCTACGGCCAGCCGATTGTGAATACCGCCATCATTCAGCAATGGACAGGTTTTACTCGCGCGGGGGCGCAAACAGTTATTGACCGATTTATTGAAATCGGGATACTAGCGCCAAAAGATAAGGACAGAAAATACGGTCAGTCGTACGTGTATAAAACCTATCTTGATATTTTCATCGGGAGTAACAATTGAAATTTATAAACGATGCGGAAACCAGAGCCGGGGCAGAAGGTTAAACCACTCTCTTCTCAATTGCTTCATTCACGTATTTAGGATAGGGAAGTCTATACTTTCCAACATTCATTCGCAACACACCTGTTGGCGGCCGGTTATCCGCGAACGGTCGTCTTCCCTCGTCCCGCCCATACCTCAAACCCCACACCCACATCGCTCCAGCCGCCAACCACACCTACTGGTAATCGACCTTCATCGTCGTGGGGTCTACCAGCTCTATCCATATTTGCCCCCGGTTGAACCTGATTTCGCTTCCCGCGGAATCGAAGTAGCGCGTTATTTCCGATACCGTTTGCCGTTGCCAAGTGGCAAAAATGACCCTGCCGTCTTGAAAGACTATCGCTTGGCCGGTCCCGCGCAGGTTGAGCTGCAATCTTCCCTTGGGGTCATCGGCTATCTTCGAGATTGGGACGTATTGGACGACGACGTTCTTCGCCGATATCAGTTTGTCGTTGGCGGCATCTTTATGCGGTTGTCCCGCCATAAAGCGGTTATAGGTATTTTTGTTGCGGTCGTATTCGTAGTGGACCTTAAACTCGGGCTTGGAAAAGTCTATGTCGATAGATGCGTTCGACGGGCGCAACTCGGGCGCGTCGTCGTCCTTGAAGTTCGGCTTCTGATAGAAGACCTGCGAATCAAAGCCCCGATCCTCCGCCTTGCTCCATAATTTCTCGGTAGACGTGTAGAGGTTATGCGGCGCCTTGCGGTTCCTTACGCGCCGGTAAGCCTCGCTGTTGGCGAACTCATCGAGGTCGGCGACGCGCAGGTTCTTTATGACGCTGTAGACGGTCGCCGGGCCGCCGCAGTGGACATACAATGCATCGTACGCTTTGGCGAGGTCGACGAAGTACTCGCGCGCGCTCCGCACCGGGCCAATCGTGGCGACATCTTCGTGGAGAAAGACCGCCATGAATCGCGTAATGCCGCCCTCGGCGACGGTTTCATAAACGACGCACGCGTCGCTCAAACCGGATTGCGGACGCGCGTCGACGTGGTTTTCAATCATGACTGCGAGCGGGCGGCGTGTCGCGTTAGGCTCGTGGGTATATTCGCCGTCTATGGGGCAGGGGAACGCGGGTTGCGGGGCCACCGTCGTCGGGGTTGTCGGCTGCGCAATCGCTTGCTCGTCCTCTAAGACCGGTCGCTCATTGACGAGCGGCCAAATAACGGCAGCCGAAACCGCTGTCAGCAGCAGCAACGATAGTAATATCGCTAGTATGATATAGATTGGTTTCATATAATAAAGCAGCTCTCAAACTATACTGTATGCAAGCCCCTCGCGGGACTCTTCTGTAGGATATACCTGGTCGAACCATTAGTCAAGCCGCCCCAAGCGTTAGCGATAAAGTCCCTGCCGGGCAGCGGCCCTTAATAAAGCCATAATAATTTGATTCATATCGCTAAAATGACTAGAATCGTAAGATAGATAGATAATTGGAGGAAAAGCCGGTGCTTGGAATAGAAGAGATAAAGCGGATAATACCGCACCGCTACCCCTTTTTGCTCATCGACCGGATTCTCGAATACGAACCCGGCAAACGAGCCAAAGGCCTTAAGAACGTCACGGTCGATGAGCCGTTTTTCGCGGGGCATTTCCCGGATTACCCGGTGATGCCGGGCGTCCTTATCGTCGAAGCGTTGGCCCAGGTAGGCGCGGTAGCTATCTTGAGCCTCGAAGCGAATAAGGGAAAAATCGCATTTTTCGCCGGTATCGACGGGTTCCGCTTCAAAAGGCAGGTCTTACCCGGAGACCGGCTCACCCTCGAGGTGGAAATCACGAAGTCAAAAGGACCGGTCGGCAAAGGCAAAGCGGTCGCCGCCGTCGACGGGCAACTCGTCGCCGAAGGGGAATTGACTTTTGCTGTAAAATAAGTAAGTTAATAACGTCTGATGCGAATTAAAACACCAGACACCGTAACGCCGATGCGTTAAAACCAAAGAGTGTTTGTCGATAGCAACGGGCAATACGGCAACGGGCAATACGGGTCAACAGACAAGTAGGAGACAAAGATGTCGCTTGCAGAGAGAATAATTTCGCGGGACGCGCGCGTCGGCATAATCGGTATGGGCTACGTCGGATTGCCGCTCGCCGTCGCCGTCGCCGGGGCGGGTTTTCGGGTGACCGGAATCGACGTCGACAGGGAGAAAGTGTCCAGTATCAACGAGGGCGGAAGCTATATCCCGGATATCGATTCGGCGCTTGTGGATAGCGCGGTAAAGGACGGCCTGCTCAACGCTACCGCGGATTTTTCTGTGCTTAAAGAGATGGATATAATAAGTATTTGCGTGCCGACGCCGCTGAGCGAGATGCACGAGCCCGATATTAGCTATGTACGGGCGGCCACCAACGAAATCGCCAAATACCTGCGGCCCGGTCAGATGGTGATACTGGAGAGTACCACCTATCCGGGGACGACCGACGAGGTAATCCTCCCGGTTCTCGAGGAGAGCGGCCTTACCGTCGGCGAAGGCTTCTATTTAGGCTTTTCTCCGGAGCGCGTCGACCCCGGCAACAAGAATTACGGCATAGGGAATACCCCGAAGGTCGTCGGCGGCGTGACTAGCGTTTGCACCGACCTCGCCGGCTCCTTTTATTCGCAGTTCGTGCGGATGGTCGTGCCGGTCTCTTCGACCAAGGCGGCCGAGATGACCAAACTTCTGGAAAACATCTTCCGGTGCGTAAATATCGCGCTCGTAAACGAGTTGATGCTCTTATGCGACCGTATGGACATCGATATCTGGGAGGTCGTCGAGGCCGCGTCTTCCAAGCCGTTCGGCTTTATGCCGTTCTTTCCGGGACCGGGTTTGGGCGGGCACTGTATTCCGATAGACCCGTTCTACCTCTCCTGGAAGGCGCGTCAATACGACTTCCATACCGAGTTCATAGAATTGGCCGGCAAGATGAACGAGAGCATTCCGTACTATGTCGTCGCGAAGATAGGGGACGCCCTCAACTCGCACGAGAAGAGCATTAAGGGCTCGAACGTGCTCATCCTGGGCCTGGCATACAAAAAAGATATCGGCGACACGAGAGAGTCGCCCGCCATTAAAATCATAAGCTTGCTCGATAAAAAGGGAGCGAATGTAAGCTACCACGACCCCTTTGCGGAGCGGGAGATTATCGAGACCAAGACGTACGCGTCGGTCGAGCTGACGCGGGATACCGTTTCGGCGAGCGATTGCGTCGTGGTCGTCACCGACCATACAGACATAGACTACGGTATGGTCGCCGACAACGCCCGGCTGGTGGTCGACACCAGAAACCGGATGAAACGCTTTGCCGGCAATCATATCGTCCACATTTAACTACGGCATTCAGGGGGAACAATTGGTTAACGTAGGAGTTATAGGATATGGCTATTGGGGGCCGAATCTGGTGCGCAATTTCGACCGGATGCCCGGCGGTAATCTGGTCGCTTGCTGTGATTTGAACCCCGACAATCTCAAAAAAGTCAAAGCGCTCTACCCTAAAGTGGAGGTCACGACCGAGGTCGACGATATTTTGAAAAACACCGCAATCGACGCGGTTGTCATCGCGACCTCCGCGATTACCCACTTCGATTTGGCGAAGCAAGCGCTCGAGTCGGGAAAACACGTCATGGTCGAGAAACCGCTGACGCTGGCGAGCAAGACCTCGCGGCAGTTGATAGACATCGCCGACAAGGCCGGCTGCATCCTGATGGTCGGGCACCTGCTCGAATACCATCCGGCCGTCGACTATATAAAAGGCCTAATCGACGACGGCTCGCTCGGGGACGTCCACTATCTCTACACCCAACGCCTAAACCTCGGGCAGGTCCGCAAAGACGAGAACGCGCTCTGGAGCCTCGCCCCGCATGACATCTCGATTATGTTTTACCTGCTCGGCGGAGCAGAGCCGGTCGAAGTATCGGCGCGCGGCGAATCCTATATCACCGACGGTGTCGAAGACGTCGTCTTCTGCAACGTCGCTTTCAAAGACCGGGTCATGGCCAATATCCATGTGAGCTGGCTCGACCCGCATAAGATTCGAAAGATAACCGTCGTCGGCAACAAAAAAATGGCCGTCTTCGACGATATGGAAAGCTCCGAGAAGGTGCGTGTCTTCGACAAGGGCGTCGGCTCGAACCCTGATTACCGCGCCTACGGTGAGGATATGACGCTTCGTTTCGGGGATATAATAATACCCAGTATCAAGATGAAAGAGCCGTTGCGGGCCGAATGCGAGCACTTTATCGAGAGCATCCAGAGCGGGCAGAGCCCGCGAAGCGACGGCCACGATGGGCTGAGGGTCGTAAAAGTGCTCGAAGCGGCGCAGGCGTCACTTAAGAGCGGCGGGAAGCCGGTCAGAATCGCGGAGGGATAGGTTGAGCGGATTCATTCATGAGAGCGTCACGGTTCCGGCTTCGGTCACGATGGGCGAGAACGTCGTAGTCTTGGCCGGCGTCGAGCTTGGCGAAGACGTAGCCATCGGGCATAATGTCGTAATTTATGAAGGAACTGCGCTCGGACGCGGCACGGTCGTCGGTGACGGCGCGGTCGTAGGCAAGCAGCCGAAACCGCCGAAGACGAGCACGCTATCGTATAGCGAGCCGTTTGCGCCGCTCGTAGTCGGCGAAGGATGCACTATCGGCTCGGGAGCGATCCTCTACGCGGGCTCGACGATAGGGGACAACTCGATGGTCGCGGACCTCGCCTCGGTTCGTGAGAGCTGCGAAATCGGCGACTACGCGCTTATTGGACGGGGTGTTTGCGTCGAGAACGGCGTAACCGTCGGCGACTACACGAAAGTCCAATCCAACGCTTATATCACCGCCTATACGGTCCTAGAAGACCGGGTCTTTATCGCCCCGTGTGTGGCGACGACCAATGACAATTTCATGGGCCGGACTGAGAAGCGGTTTGAATCTATCAAAGGCGCCCACGTAAAAAGAGGCGCGCGCGTAGGCGGCAACGCCGTTCTGCTTCCCGGTATCGTCATCGGAGAAGAGGCGTTTATCGCGGCGGGCTCCGTCGTCACAAAAGATGTGCCGGCAAAGAAGCTGGTCATGGGTGTTCCCGCGAAGGTCGTGAGAGACGTCCCCGATGACGAGCTGCTCACGGCTAAAAACAATAGTCTTTCCTAAGGAGTGTATATGTCTATTCCATTACTCGATCTTAAGGCGCAGTATGGCGAAATCAAAGATGAACTGGAAGCGGCCGTCTTAGATGTGCTGCGCAACACGCAATATATTCTCGGTCCGAAGGTCGCCGAGTTCGAGAAGGCGTTGGCCGATTATTGCGGCACTCAATACGCGGTCGGCACGGCGAACGGGACCGACGCGCTCGTCCTCGCGCTCGACGCGCTCGGGGTCGGGCCGGGAGACGAGGTTATAACCAGCCCGTTTACCTTCTATGCCAGCGCCGAGTGCGTATCGCGCCTCGGCGCCGTGCCTGTATTTGTCGACATCGAAGCCGACACCTACAATCTCGACGCCGCCCAGCTCGAGGCGAAGATAACCACGCGGACCAAAGCGATAATCCCCGTTCACATCTTCGGCCAGCCGGCCAAGATGGACGAGATAAACCAGGTTGCCGACGCGCATGGCCTAAAGGTCATAGAAGACGCGTGTCAGGCAATCGGAGCGGAGTACCGGGGCGGGAAGGTCGGCACGCTCGGCGACGCGGCCTGTTTCAGCTTCTTCCCCAGCAAGAACTTAGGGGGCGCCGGAGACGGCGGGGCCGTCGTCACCGACGACGAGGAATTGGCCGCCAAAGTGCGCGCCCTTCGCCAGCATGGGAGCACCAAGAAATACTATCACGGACTCATCGGCTACAATAGCAGGCTCGACGCGCTCCAGGCCGCGATTTTGCTGGTAAAACTGGGACGCCTCGACAGCTGGAACGACGCCCGCCGCGAGAAGGCCCGGCGATATGACGAACTCTTCGCCGGCGCAGATATAGATTTGGTGACGCCGGCGGCGCTCGATTATATCAAGCACGTCTACCACCTCTACGTCGTCCGGGTGCCGAACCGCGCGAGTGTCGAAGCCGTCCTCAAAGAGGAGGGTGTCGGCTGCGGCGTCTATTATCCGGTCCCGCTCCATCTCCAGGAGGTCTACAGCGGTTTAGGCTACAAACTCGGCGACTTGCCGGTCAGCGAAGCCGCCTCCCGCGAGACGCTTGCGATACCGCTCTATCCCGAACTCACGCCCGAGGATATGGAGCGCGTCGTCGAACTCGTAAAAATCACGGTCGCGGAAGCGTAAGCGGGAATATAAGCGGTTTAACTTAGAAATTCAAAGAATGGGATTGAGTCGGATGCAAAAAATCGTAACAATCGTGGGCGCGCGCCCCCAATTCATAAAGAGCCTTCCCGTCTCTAATCAAATCAGGAAGAGCTGCCGCGAGGTACTGGTCCACACCGGACAACATTATGATAACAACATGTCGGACGTCTTCTTCGAAGAGATGGGGATACCGGAGCCGGATTATAATCTCGGAGTAGGCTCCGGCACGCAGGCCGGGCAGACGGCGCGGATGCTCGAACGCATCGAGCGCGTTCTCCTCGACGAAAAACCGGACGCCCTCCTTATTTACGGCGATACCAATTCGACGCTTGCCGGGGCGCTTGCCGCGTCCAAGCTCCATGTACCGATAGCCCACGTCGAAGCCGGGCTGCGCTCCTTCGATAAAAAAATGCCCGAGGAGATAAATAGGATTGTCGCCGACCACCTCTCCGAAATACTTTTTTGCCCGACGCGGACCGCGGTCGACAACCTTAAAGAAGAAGGCGTCACCGAAGGAGTCGAACTGGTGGGGGACGTGATGTACGACGCCGCGCTCCACTTCGGCGCCATCGCCGATTCGAAATCCGATATTCTGAATGCGCTCGGTGTCGCGGCGGGGGATTATCTTTTAGCGACAATCCATCGCTCATCAAATACCGATATCGTCGACAACCTTAAGGTGCTGCTCGAAGTCTTTGTCGAGTCGGGGCGGAGCATCGTCTTCCCGGTCCACCCGCGAACACGCAAAGTAGTCAGCGAGAGCGGGCTGCAAAAGATAATAGCCGGCTCGAAGGTGCGGATGACCGACCCGGTAGGCTATATCGACTTCTTAAAGTTAGAGAAGAACGCCGCCAAGATTTTGACCGATTCCGGCGGGGTGCAAAAGGAGGCCTTCTTTTTCGCGGTGCCCTGCATAACGCTGCGCGACACCACCGAATGGGTCGAGACGGTCGAGGGTGGGTGGAACGTTTTAGTTCACGTCGACAAAGAACTGATACTCCGCAAGATAAGCGATTTCGCGCCGACCGGGACGCCCGCGCAACTCTTTGGCGACGGAAAAGCGGCCCAGTATATCGCGGAACGGTTAACAACTTAGCGGAGTAACGCTATAATCATAGAACACAAGCAATTTGGGAGCTTAACTGTTGAAACCTAACGTCACAGGCGAGAAGAGATTGCGGATTTGGATAGATATAACCAACACGCCGCATGTCCTTATTTTCAGGCCCATAATAAAGGCGCTCACCGGGCAGGGACACGAAGTATTGGTCACGGCGCGCGAGTTCGCGCAGACCAGCCAGCTTCTGGACAGGTTCGGTATCGAGCACACGCTCATCGGCAAACACCAGGGCAAAGAGATTTACCGGAAGATATACGGGCTTGCCTCGCGCACCGGCAAGCTGGTGGCGTATGCGGCGGGCAAGAAGTTTAACCTCGCGGTGAGCCACGGCTCGAACGATTGCGCTGTCGCCTCGTTCTTCTTGCGCGTCCCGCATGTGACGATGTTCGATTATGAATACGCCAAAGCGATGCACAACATCAACCTGCGGGTATCGACGAAAGTCTTGATACCGGAGATGATTCCGTCCGAGCCCCTCTACGAGTACGGGGGGACCGACGCGAAAATAGACAAGTATCCCGGCCTTAAAGAAGAGTATTACCTGGCCGATTTCGAGCCGGACGATACGGTGGTAAAAGAGATCGGGCTCGACCGGGGCAAGATAATCGTGGTCATGCGCACACCGCCCGATGTCGCGCTCTACCATCGTTTTCACAACCCCATCTTCATGGATGTCCTCAAAAAGTTGGCCGCCCGCGACGATGTCCGGGTCGTGATGTTGCCCCGCACGCCCGAGCAACGCGAAGAGGTGCTCAAGCTAGGCCTAGCCAATGTTTTTATCCCGGACAAGGCGGTAGACGCGCAAAGCCTTATCTACTATTCCGACCTGGTAATAAGCGCCGGCGGTACCATGAACAGGGAGGCGGTGGCGCTAAATACGCCGGTCTATACCCTCTTCGAGGGGAAGATGGGGGCAATCGACACCTGTCTCATAGCGGAAGGCCGGATGAAAAAGTTGAACGACCCGCAAGAACTGGTAATCGCGAAAAAACCGGCCTACGGGCAGGGCAAAACTCGTGACATCAACGTTTTGTTGGATAAGATAAAAGAGATAGCTAAATAAGGAGGAAACTTTCTTCATGGCATTGATCGACGAAAAAGGAAGGCTTTTCGGGCGGGTTAACCTCATAGACGCGGCGCTCATAATCGGCGTGCTGGCCTTAGTGGCGCTCGCTTTTGTGGTTTTAAGGGGACAGGGCAAAGTCGCGACCGTGCCCGAGAATAAAACCGTCACTTACACGATGATAGTAAAAGCTATTCGGCTCGATGTCGCCGGTTACATCAAAAAAGGCGACCTCGTCAAGAAGCAAGTGACCATGGGGCCGGTCGGAAAAATCGTCGACGTCGAGATTAAACCGGCTCAAGCGGTGGTCGATACCGCTGACGGGAGCAAAGTGCTGACCGTCTCACCGACTGAAAAAGATGTTTTTATCACAATCGAGACGAAGGGCCGTGCCGGCAGCGATATCATAGCGACCGGCAACGAGGTTCTGCGGGTAGGCGACAGGTTCAATATCGTCACCAAGTGGTTTATAGGAGACGCTGTCATCATCGGTATGGATGTCGCCGGCGACTAGCCGCGGTATAGGGGTGAAATCTTGTCCGAACTAGTTGCGGTACGCTCCAAAGCTTTTCCACATGTGTATATTATCGTCGCCGGCGCGGCGGTACTTCTCGGCATGCTCGGAGCGTCTCTGCCGTTCTCTAAGTTTATTCTTATCATCGCGGGGGCGATTGTCGCGGCTTTCGCGCTTGCCAACACCACATTCGCCATTGTCCTTTTGGTCACGGCGGTTCCGCTGGTCGGTTTTGGCGTCAACTTAGGTCCGGTTCCGATCGACGCGGTCACTATCTGCACGGCGCTTGTCATCATCTCGTACGCTATTCATAATTTAGGCACCGGCGACAAGCGACCGTCGGTCCCGTACGCTTGGGCGTTCCTGGCGTTCCTGGTCTTTGGGGCCGTCTCGGCGGTCGTCGCGCCATCGACGGTCGAATCGGCCGCGGTCATAATCCGCTTCATCGGCTATTTCGCGCTTGTCTACGCGGTCGGCTATTCGGTAAGGTCCCGGGAAGCGCTGACCTGGATATTAATACTCATGATAGTCGCCGGCGCAATCACCGGTCTTTACGGGATATACCAATACACTTACGCGCCGCAGACGGCGAAGATAGGCCTCTACGATTTGTCCGATGAGGTCGCCGCCAGGGTCGGCTCGACCTTTGAAAACCCCAATTTCTACGCGGAATATCTCGTGCTTATGGTGCCGCTCGGCTTGGCGTTGGTGCTGGGCTCGCGAGGGTTGTTTCGCCGGTTTGCAATGGGGGGCGCGACGCTGCTCCTCTTCGCCGCGCTCATCCTTACCTATACCAGGGGCAGTTGGATGGCTACCGGGATAGGCGTTATTCTGATGTCGTTGCTGACGAACGCTTGGCTGGTTTGGGTCTGGATAGCGCTTTTTGCGGTCGCGTTCGCCGCCGCGCCCGGCGTCGCCAGCCGCCTCGCCAGTATCACCAATATCACCGGAGGTACCGCCGGTTTTCGGATGAAGCTTTGGCGGATTGCGGCCGGCATCATCCGGGAGCACCCGTTGATAGGTGTCGGCATCGGCAACTATTACGATGTCTTTACCGAGTACATCTTCCGGCATCCCGAGTTGAGTGTCGGTTGGGTCATATACGGCGCGCACAACTCCTACCTTACGTTTTGGGCGGAGACAGGTATCTTCGGCATCTTATCGTTCGTCGCCATCATCCTTATCTCGATAAAATACGGCCTCTATCTCTCGCGCGCCAAGGCCAAAGACAGGTATCTCTCCTGGATAAACTCGGCTATTGTCGCCGGCGTAATCGGCTTTGCCATAAACAGCCTGACCAGCAACAGCTTCCATCACCCGCAGCCCGCGGTCTTCTTCTGGCTCCTCCTTGGCTTACAGGTCGCCATAGACGGTTTGGGTCCTGAGCCGGCGCATCACGAGGTCTCCCCATATGCCGAGGGGAGTTCTATTCTGCGCAACCTCAACCGGGCCAAGGCTACTCTTTCCGCCGCTTACCAGGCGCACGCAATCAACCGGATTATCCTGTTCAGCGGCGGGATATGGCGGAAGAGCGGCCTCATGGTATGGCTCTTTAAGAAACCGGCGACCCCGTCGCTCGCGGTCGGGAGCACGTTCTACGCCCCAGTGAAGCGGACGGCACGAGCGTTTCGCGGCTGGGGAGAGGCCACGCTCATGGCCAAGTTTGCCGCGGAGGTCGCCGAAAGGCCGTTTGTCGCGTCGCTGCTCTTTGCGGGAATCGCTCTGGCGGTCTGGGCGCTCTCAGTACCGGCGGTCGGCCGATGAGAGAAGGGCGCGTAAATATCTTCTCTCCACAGGTCTTCTTGCCGCTCTTTGTCTCAGCGTTTTACCTCGCCGGTTTAGCGCTGGTAGAGTTCTCACCCCGGGCGCTCTTCATAATCGTCACGGGGCTACTATCATATTTGCTCGCCGTCTACGCGGCGCAACGAATTCCAGACGATAGGGGAGCGCTCAACAAGAGCCAAGCGTTCGCGTATTTCGAACGGCTGCTCTTGTCGTTGCCGGTCGTATTCATTCTCGACCTCGCGCTCAAGCAGGTCGCGCCGCTCGCACTGCGCGCCCCGCTCTATCTCGCCCTGATGACCGCGCTCTTCTATGTTTTGGGAAAATCAAAGGTCAAGGTTACCGGTATGAATTACCTCGGTCTCGGCCTTCTGATGATATGCGCCTATGTGATTCCGGCGTTTGCCGTGTATGGGCTATACGGCTCGTATCTCAATCGCACCGGCGGGTTGATGCCGGCGTTTCTCGTCGGGATAGGGACGATAGTCACGGTCTACGGCTTGATGAAGATAGCGGAGGCGCTCGATACGCGCCGCCTGCTCCTTATGGCCGCCCTTATCGCGGCCGTAATCGGCCCACTGATGGCGGCCGGCGTCGGCTACCGCGCTTACGCCATCATCTACATCATGCCGCTCGTCTTCGAGTATTACCTGGAACGCAAGAGGCCCGTCGATTTCAAGGCGGGCGCAAAAGCGGCGGCTGTGGTCGTTCTCATCTTCATCTACACCTATCTCGCCACCTCGGTAGCGCGCGGGGTGATGTATAACCTGGCTCCGCTCGATTCGCCCAACGCGCCCGCGTTTGTCGTCGAATCCATGGAGAAGGGCGGCTACACCTACAGCGATATGGCGCTCAGCGGCTCGGAAGTGGGGCAAAAGTTCATCACGCGCCCCTTCTTCACCTACAAGGTCTTTCTGGGGGTCATCGAAGACAGCTATCCGTGGGGGCGGTCGCACGGGCGGTTGACCCTCTCGCTCATGCCCGGCGTCAACCTGGGGCGCGCTACGACCATCAGTATCCTGGGCAAGCCTTTCTCGACATCCTTTTTCGGGCTGGCGGTCCTGGAATTCGGTATTCTCGGGGTTATCCTCTACTCGGGGCTTCTCGGGATATGCCTGGCGACCGCGGCGCGCTTTCGCGACCCCAAAGTCTACGCGTTGATGCTGACCATCGTCATGCTATGGCTCGATACCGGCCCTTCGGTATGGTGGCATTGGCTGCCGTTTACAGCCGCGCTGTTGGCGTTTGGTTCCCTGGTATTGAGACGAAGAGAGGCCTCGTAACGCACCCGCTATTTGGAGAGCAGTTTGTAAAAGACGAGCGCCGCTTGCTCGCGGGTGAGCTTAAGCTCGGGCCTGAAGAAGTTCGGCCCGTATAGGCCCATCAGCTCGTTGCCGACAGCCAGGCCTATCTCGTTATAATACTTATGGTCCGCGGGCACGTCTTTCATGACAGGTTTTTCGTCGATCGGCGTATTGTACGCGGCGCCCAGGATTGCGGCGGCCTCATCTCTGGCGACCTCATCATCCGGGCCGAACAGCCCATCTTTGCCGCCAAGGTCTACGCCTCGCTCCTTGAGCGTTTCGATGTAGCCCCAATTGGAGCGGTCGCGCCCGACATCCCGGTAATACCCGTGGAAGACCCGATTTGGAGACCAGTTCTTTATCCGGCAGAGCCAGACCGCGAACTCGGTCTTGGTCATCACATTGTGCGGGCCGAACCAGCCGTTTTCGTTGGTGACGATTCCCGCCTTGCTGAGCGCGGTTATCTGCGTAAACGAGCGGTGTTCTTGCGGGATATCTATGAAGTTGTATTTAAGGTAATTATTGAACTTATCCGCGTACTCCTTGAACGCCGCTTCGCCGGTGAAGTCGTAGAGCCGGTAGAGGAGCGTGGTGTGGATCTTGTGGTATTCAAAACTCGCCTTATTGCCTTTGACGAGTGAATAGTTCGACCAGTAACCGAGGTCGTACTCGCCCAAGTGCTCTTTCGCCTCGGCTATACCGGCGTCGAACAGTTTAAGCGCCTTTTTATTGCCGGTACGCTCGTGGTAATCGTGGAGGCTGTCGAGCGTAAACAGAAACCCGTTGAGAATCTTGAGTTGGTCGGTCGCGGCCACCTCTAAATACCAGTTGCCGTGCTCGTCATAGTCGGTGACGCCGCCTTTATCCCAAGGTACGCGGAAGGAGTTTAAAATCTTTTCGCCGGCACGCAGGTACTTCTTTTCGCCGGTTATTTCGTAGCATTTTCCGGCGAGGTCGAGGATGAGGCCTTGCGCCATCGCGGACCTCCAGGGGGCGGCGAATTTGCGCGACCCGAATTCGAGGTCGAAGTGGTTTTCCCAGATATAATAGGCGCCGACGCCCGGGAATGTCGGCTCTATCGCATGGGCAAGGAGTTCGTCGGTGATTGCGACGAATTTCTCGTGGTTGCCTTTGGAGTAGTGCTCGAACGCCATGTTGGCGGTGGTAACCGGGTTGAAATGGACCCCGTAGTTCGGGTAATAGACATACGCCAGATTAGCGCCCTCGTAATCTTTTAAAATCTCCAACTTCTCCGACGCCGTGTTTCCGGCGAGGAAATAGCTTATGGTCTTATCTATATCCTGCATGATTATTTTGATGCGCGTCTGAGCTTCGGGGGTGCTCTCGTCGATTCCGGCGATGAGGTCGAGGCTGTATTGGAGTTCCGCCGCCTCGCGTCTCCGGCCCTCCTCGTCCAAGTCTTTCTTGACCCGCACCGCTTTTTCGAGAGTAACGGCGCCCGGCTCGTTTTCTACCTCGGCGCCTTCGACGGATATCTTTGACTTGCTCGACAAGGCGCTCGGGTTGAGGAGCGGCAGGGAAGGCCGCTCCAGAACCGGCATCACGTTATTGGCGAGCGAGTCCGGGTAGAAGTATGCCAGCGCCAGCACCGCGAGGAGCGTGGCCAACAACAACTCTTTTATTCTAAATGCGTGACGCTTTTTTACTTTATAATAATAGAGCATGGCTCTCCCAAACCCAAACCGCGTCCTTTTTATTCTAAGTCTCTACCCACAAAGGGTCATTTCTAAAAAGCTCCCCGTCGCGAGAGAACCCGCCATAAGGTCAAGAGCATAACTTTAAGGTCGAGAAAGAACGATTGGTTGTCGACGTATTCGATATCCAGCGCGAGGCGCTCGCCGAATGTGATATTGCCGCGCCCGTTGACCTGCGCCAGGCCGGTTAGGCCGGGTTTTACTTCGAGGCGTTTGAGGTTGTCGTCCGAGACTTCCAGCTCTTCGGGGACGAGCGGCCTCGGTCCGACCAGGCTCATCTCACCCTTAGAGATGTTGATGAGCTGAGGTAGCTCATCGAGGCTGGTCGTTCTCAAGAACTTTCCGAACGGGAAGACCCGCGGGTCGTCCTGAATCTGGCAGACATCTTCGTCTTGGGCGCCGAACAATTGGAACCGGTCGATTATACTGTCCGCGTCGGGTATCATCGTCCTGAATTTTATGATATTGATGATGCGCCCATGCCGGCCCACGCGTCTCTGGTGGAAGAATATCGGCCCCGGAGAGGCGAGTTTTATGCCGATGGCGATCGCGAACATTATAGGCGCCAGGAACATCAAGGCCGCTATACTTGCCGCGAAGTCAAGGACCCGCTTTATCAGCGGGTATATGATCATATGTTTTTGGCTGGCCGGCGCGTAATGCGCGCGCTGCTCGCCGATGATGCCGCCGAACATCAGCAACGTCAATATGGGGATATAACCGACGAGTACCTTTATATGGAAGGGATACGGCAACAGCGACGGGACATCCTGCGCGGATATATTTATTCTTATCACGCTAAACAAAAGGTAGCCTAATATGCCGATTATCCAGCCGTCGGTCTTCGAGCGCCAGCCGGCCCAATATCCGCAGAATACCGCGGTCAAATAATAGGCTCCTATTAGAAGTATGACTTCGATTTCGTTGGCGACCGCCGTGTCGCCGATTTCGGTCTGCCGCAGGAGCCGGTTGTAAAGGAGCACGAATCCGTGGAATAAAACAAACGAAAAAAGGCCCGATTCGATTATCGCTCTGATTTTAGTGAACATGAATTCTCCCGCATAATAGGCTCTATTATAGTTTAATGGGCTTCAATGCGCATATCAAGACAGGCGAGGTTTGTGTTTAGAAAGAAACCATTTGAGGGATGATGTGTTTTTATGATAATCTGACGATTGAATTCTTTATTGGAGGATTAGTTTGTACGAGGGAAAGCACTCAGCGGCAAAACCGCGCAAGCGTGATTACATTCGGGTCTTTACGCTCTGGGCATTGATGATAGCACTCTTCGTCGGCGCCGGGAGTTTTGTCTTCGCCAGAATTCTCGAGGAGAGAATCCACACCGGCACGCCGGCCCACGGCGCGGATGAGGAACTCGCATGTAACGCCCCCGAAGAAAACGAGCCCGCCACTTTTTTGCTTCTCGGCAGCGACACCAGGGGCGGAGAAGACGAGCGGGGTCTTGCCGATACCATCATGGTGTTGAGGGTCAACCCCGACAAAAAAATCGGCTATCTCATCTCGATTCCCAGGGACACCAGGGTCGATATTCCCGGCAAAGGCAAGCGCAAAATCAATGCCGCGTACCAGTACGGCGGCCCCGACTTAATGATAGAGACAGTCGAGGATTTTCTAGGGCTAGACATCAACCATTACGCGGTCGTCGATTTTCAAGGATTTAAAGATATCATCGACGCGCTCGGCGGTATCGATATCGACGTGGAGAAGAGGCTCGTCGACGATCGCCACCAAATCGATATACGCCCCGGCTACCAGCATCTCGATGGGGAAGAAGCGCTCAAGTATGTCCGCATTCGCAGGGTCGATGACGACTTCGGGCGCATCGAGAGGCAGCAGAAATTTCTCAAAGCCGTGATGGACAAGCTTCTGCGGGTGAGCTCGCTTTTGAGGATACCGCAGCTTGCCGACATTACGTCGCGAAACCTTAAGACCGACCCCGAACTCGGCGTTACGCGGATGATAGGATACGGCAAGAACTTCAAATCGCTGGGACGGGAAAACCTCCACATGGTCACGGTGCCCGGTACGCCGCAAGAAATCGGCGGCGGAAGCTATGTCATCGCCGATGAGGGTGAACTCGCCTGGATACTCGAGCGAATCCGCTCCGACCTGCCGCTCGAACTTACCGAAGAAGAAAAAGAGAATCTTAATATCCGGGTCGAGGTTCAAAACGGCAGCGGCACAGCCGGCATCGCCCACAAGATGGCCGAAAAGCTCGGCGCGTTGAATTTCAAGATACGCGAGGTGGGGAACGCGCAGAGCTTCACCTACTACGATACGCAAATCATCGCCTCCGAAGAGAAGGCCGAATTGGCGAGGCGCGTCCAGTCGAAATTGGGTTTTGGACGTGTGGTCGTCGAGGGAGCGAGTTCCGAAACAATCGATGTCCTGGTCATCGTCGGCAGGGACTACAGCCGCATGATAGGCGAGTCCGACGACTAACCCCTAACCATCCGTATACAACTTAGCCAGGCGCTCGGCGACCGCGATATAGTCATGGTACTTTACGACCCACTCTCGCCCCGCAAGGCCCAGCTCTTCGCGGAGGTCGGGTTTTTCCAATAGTTCCTCTACGCGCTCGACTATCTCGTCCTCGGTTTTGGCGAGCGCGAGCGGCGGCGCCTCAGCGTACCAGTCCTGATACTTGAAATGGCAGACCACCGGGCGGGCGCAGGCCATCGCCTCCATCTCCGACATCCCCATGATCCCCAACTCGAATTGTCCGACGACGACCCGATAATTCGGGATGAGGCGCGCCAACTCTTCGTGCGTCATTTTGGGGATGAAGTTCACAAAACCGCAATCTTTAAACCTGTCCAGGTCGGGACCCCACGTCAGGGCGTCGATGCTCAGGCCTGGGTTGTCTTTTTTGACGCGCTCGAGTGCCCGAAACGCGACATCGACCCCTTTAATCTTGTCGATTCTGCTGATTAAGAGGACCTTGTTCGCGGCGCCCTCGAAACCCCGGGGCTCGAAGAGTTCCGTGCGAATCGGGTTGGGTATGAAGATCGCGTCGGCCCGCGCTTTCTCGGCGTGGACCTTCAAATCAGGCGTGGAATAAAAGACACGCTCGGCCCGGTCGAGACTTATTTTCGTAACCGCTTTGAAAAGGGGATGGTAGAGGTTTCGCCGGATATCGGTCCCGTGGCAGTGGAGCCGGTACGGGTAACCGCCGAGCACCCCGAGCATGCCGAAGTAGGCGTAGTGGATGTGGACGATATCGAAGCGCTCGCGCGCTATCTTTGAGCGAAGCGCCCGCATATCCGCGATACGATTTGAGACGACCTTCAATTTGCCCAATTTGCCGCTGGTGTTTATGCCGGTGTACGGCTGGTATAGAGAGGCGTCTATACCGATTTTCCGCAAGCCCTCCACCAGGCCCGCGGGCACGTTTGCGACGTTGTTGACGTGTAATACTCTCATTTTACAGGGCCTTCTCTTAAAGTTGGGCATGATATTGAGGTTTTACCAAGCTACGATGAAATTTTAAAGGGTTCGCGGGGCCGCGTCTAGGGGATGAGGCGAGTTATGAGAACCGGGCCGGCGCAATTGTTTCTCGTAGCTCAGGGCTTTAGCCCTGATTGCTTGCCCGGTTTGCATAGATAGCGGTTGCGGTTGGCAATACAATCCGTTGCTGTTAGAATATTGAGAAGTACGTTGGCCAAAAGACATCTCTTGCGCCGATGATTATCAAAACCTTGCTTTTGGTATGTATAGAACAACCGCTCATGATTTAAGTAAATGTAAAAATTTGCCGATGTTTTTGTAGTAATTCAATGCCGCATGTATCTCTGTCGAATGAACGGTAGTCCGCTTGTACCAGGAGGTTTTGCAATGGTGAAACGAGGGCCGGCAGCACTGCTTCTTGTTTTAAGTCTTATTTTTGCGTTCGCTCTTCCCGCGCATGCTTCGTTTAGCGATTTATCCGGCAACGACGAGTATTACAACGCTGTAGTCGACCTTACATCGAAGAATATCATCTCGGGATTCCCGGATGGCACCTATCGTCCCCTCGACCCTTTGACCAGGGCGCAGATGGCTAAGCTTATCTGTTTGGCCAAGCAGTACCCGCAACCGACCGCGGCCGCGGACGTCTTCAAAGACGTCCCGTTCGACCACTGGGGCACGGATTATATCAAAGCGAGTTCCGCCGCCGGGATTGTCCGCGGCTACACGGACGGGACATTCAAACCCGAACAGCGGATTACCAGGGCCGAGTTGGCGCGCATGTTGCGCCGTGCTATCGAAATGCCCGTGATTTCAACGAGCACTCCAAGTTTTAGCGATGTCGCGTCGGGCTACTGGGCGTACGGTGAGATAAAGACCGTCGCTTACTACGGCATCATGGGTGGTGCGAACGGCAAATTCCGCCCCGCCGAATACGCGACGCGGGCCGAGATTGCTCTGGCTGTCCACAACATGCTAAACGCGAATTTGACCCCGCCCGAACAGCAGCCGTCGCCGCCGCTGGATGACGGTAAGATAATTGTGGCGATCGATGCCGGGCATGGCGGTAAAGACCCCGGTGCGGTAGCCAAGAGCAACGGCTTGAAAGAAAAAGATGTCAATTTAGCGGTCGCTCTGAAAGTGCGCGACCTGTTGAAAAACGCGGGCATCGAGGTCGTCATGACCCGCGAGACCGATGTATTTTTGGATTTGAGCCAACGCGCTACGCAGGCGAACAACGCCAACGCCGATATTTTTATCAGCATCCACCATAATGGAAATGTCAACCCCGACGTGGACGGCACCGCCGTCTTCAGCCACCCGAATTCGCAAGAGGGCGCGCGCCTCGCGAAAAGCATCCAAGACGAGCTGGTCAAAGCGTTTGGTTGGGCGGGAGTCAAAGGCAAAGACGACGGCATCAAGACCGCGGATTTCAAGGTCTTAAGAGAGACGCTTATGCCCGCGGTTCTATGCGAGTCGGCATTCTTAAGCAACGCGGATGAAGCGGCGCTCCTGGCGACCGATGAGTTTCGCCAAAAAGAGGCCGAGGGGATATTCAGGGGCATCGCCAAATATCTCGGATTATCGATTTAAAGCCAGGCCGAGTGGTACCCCGGTAAAATTATGTATTATAATTGAAGCGCAACAGTAAAGCTTAAGTGAAAGGAACTCCAGTGAAGAGGACCATTACATTATTGCTAATCGTTGCCTTGGTTTCTCTACTAACAGTACTTGCGACCGGCTGCGAAGACGAGGCTAAGAAGAGCGCCCCGGTGAGCGAGGCGCAAAAGTATAATGTCGCGACCGATGCCCAAGAGAGCGCGGCGACCGAGAGCGGCGCCGACGCGGGCAAAGCAATAGCCGGCGCCAAGAGCGCCAAGGCCGTCGACATCACGGTTTACTTCAGCGATGACCAGTCCGAATACCTCGTTTCCGAGACGCGCCACATAGCCGACACCGAAAACCTTGCGATATCCGCGATGGAAGAGCTTATCAAAGGCCCGACGGAGAGCGGGCACTATGCCACTATTCCATCGGAGACCTCTATTCTCGGCATTGACATAAACGACCGCATCGCCTATGTCAGTTTTTCGAAAGAACTAATCGATAAGCACTGGGGCGGCAGCTCCGGCGAGCTTATGACGATAACGTCTATCGTCAACACCCTGACCGAATTCGACGATATCCAAAAAGTCCAAATACTCGTCGACGGAAAGACCGTCGAGACTATCGCAGGCCACTCGGATGTAAGCAGACCTCTTGCCCGGGACGACACGAAGATAAAGTAGGACGGGACGTCGCCCTCGATGCCCGACGCGGTTCGTCAATCATCATTTATGCGGCAATATTAGGAGTTCAGCGAGGAGTTCAGCGATGCGCAAAAAGTCATTTATCTTAATCGTCTTAGCAAGCCTGGTCTTTCTCTACGCAACGCCTGTTCCGGCGGCTGCCGCTGACTATACCTTTAAAGGCTACGGCTTCGGGCACGGTATCGGCCTGTGCCAGTGGGGCGCCAAGGGGAGGGCGAGCGCGGGGCAGGCCTACGAGCAAATCCTTACCCACTATTACCAGGGGACGCAAATCACGAGCGACTACAATGTGCCGCCTACGGTTCGCGTTCGCCTCTTCGACAAAGCGAATCTTACCAAAGTCTTCTTCGCGGGCGAGAACTCAACGACGATAGATTTTGTCAACACCGACGGTACTTATGCTTACCAGGGCGCCGTAGGCAAGTGGTCGGCAATCTCCAACGAGCGGGGCCTTTTAAGCCTCATCGGCCCGGACGGCACGGTAGGCGCCGAGAACCTGGCGAGCCCCATCATCGCCACCAACGCCGCCGACAACATCATCGTCTACAATGCGAGCGCCAAGCGATTCCATTCTTATAAGGGAAGCATGTACGTCTATTCGACCGGCAAAGCCTCGCTCTATGTCGTCAATTACATACAATTCGAGCCGTTTTATCTCTACGGGCTAGGCGAGGTGCCTTCGAGCTGGCCGTATGATGCACTTTATGCGCAAGCTATCGCGGCGCGCTCCTACGCCATCAAGAACATGAAGCCGCAGGCCGCCTTCGACCTCTACGACTCGGTATCGAGCCAGGTCTACGTCGGTGTCGACAAGATAAACGAGACCTCGAAGGGGACCAATTGGGGCGCGAGATGGAAGAAGGCGGTCGACGACACCGCGCGAAAAGTAATCACGCATAACGGGTCGCCGATATCGGCTTATTATTTTTCGAGTTGCGGCGGGCACACGGAGAACATCGAGCTTGCCTGGACTAACTCTAGCGCTCAACCTTACCTTAAGGGCGTAAGCGATAAAGACTCGTCAGGGAAGGCCTACTGTCAGCAGAGCGGCAATTCGAGCTTCTCGTGGACAGCCGCTTTTAGTAAAGCGGACCTCGAGTCGAAGCTTGGAGTGACCGGGTTCTCCGGCGTCGGGATAACAAAGACGGGTGTGTCGCCGCGCATCGCCAAACTGGATATCTTAAAATCCGACGGCTCGAAGACGACGATGGCCGGGAGCACCTTCCGCTCGAAGCTCGGCCTGAAGAGCACCTGGATATATCAGATGGGCGGCGTCTTCCCGGATGTGGCGCTCGACCACTGGGCATCCGCGCAAATCACAAATCTCGTGGAGCGCGGCGTTATCGGCGGCTACCCCGACGGCTCGTTCAGGCCGGAATCGCCGGTTACCAGGTCGCAGTTTGCCAAGATGCTCTGCTTGGCGCTGGGCATATCGAGCGCGGGCGCGAGCGAATTTACCGACTCACAGGGACACTGGGCCGAAGGTTATATCCAGGCGCTTGCCCTGCGCGGCGTCGTCGGCGGTTATCCGGACGGCACCTTCAAGCCCGAGGCCCAAATAAACCGCGCCGAGATATGCGCCATCATCGCGCGGGCGCTCGACCTCACGCAGGGGCCGACGCCGGCCGCGTTCCCCGATATCGCCGACCACTGGGCGGCGCCGAACATCCGGCTTATAGCCTCCAACGGCATTGTCAACGGCTATACCGACGGCAGTTTCAAGCCCAACGCGAGCGCCAAACGCTCGGAGGTCTCGGCCATCGTCTACCGCATGTTCGGGTTTGCGCAGTAGTCTGTGTCCTATACGGCAGGCAGTCCTTAAAATTGAGCTGATAATAAAAATAATAAAAATATCAAAAGCATAAATATGCAAATATATCTTGCAATGTGGATAGTTTTTGGGGCATTATCTTAATATCGTTCAACGAAGGAGAGCGGCATGAGCCCGGAAGATAAGAAAGAGTTTTTGGAATTATTTAAGCAGAGCTTTGAGCGCATAGTATTGCCGACAATAGTCGATATTCATAGGATTTTAGACCGCATTACACAGTTTGATTGCAGTGAAGATCAACTTGACGACAACGGAAAATGCTTGGTCGACATCGAGCACAAGCTAAACACAGTCGTCGACGAGCAGGACAAGCAGGCATAGAAATAGATTTAGGCATTGGAGTGAGCCGATGAATTCAGATGACAGAAAAGAAATCATCAACATCGTCAACCAGGGTTTTGAAGCAGTCATTCTGCCTTATTTCGCTCGCGTCCAAGAGGGTATCGACGCAATACGTGAGGACGTCGCAGTCATAAAGGATACGCTGCAAGACCACGGCAACAGGCTTGCCAAAATCGAAGTCCGGCAGGAAAACCACAGCTACCGTTTAAGCCGTATCGAAAACATACTTGATGACCATAGCGATGAATTTGAGCGCGTTAATCAAAAGCTCGACGCGGTCGTTGACCGGCAGGACAAGCAGGACGCGGATATCAAGGGGTTAAAAGGGAAGGCCGGTTAAGCTGCCCTGGGGCTTAACCGAACCCGCGCTGTTCGCCCAGAAGATACCGCTCTTTATGTGCGGGAAGTTTTTATCAGTGACCCCTTTACTATCGTTGCCGTACACGCTATTCTAATATATCACAAAGTTAAATTTACGTGAAATCGCTTTTGTAAAAGACGCTTTTAAGGTAGAATGTTTTACTGTGCGCCTTATGCGACATACGCTCGCAAGGGCATAGGATTTTGAGCAATCGAAGTCGAATAAAGTCAATCAAAGTAACTGTAAATAGTCCGGAAAGCCAGTGCGGTCCATGCTGCGACAGGTGGGCGGAAGAAACATTCATACCAGAAATCGTCGAGCGATTATTAGCGGCAAGTTCTACGACACGGAGGGGCTTTCGTGACACCCAGGGAAAATTTGTTATCTTTTTTCATAAAGAGCAGTATCTTTTCCGCTGCTTCTTCGTCTATTCGTTTTGGAAGGGTAAGTTTTCCAGCGGCGAGCATCGGGTATAGGAGAGGTTATGAGTAACCTTAAAAACCTCGATGTGCTGGTGATGAACGCCAAACAGTTGGACGGGGACGCTCTCGCCACACTCTATGACGACTTCCTTCCACATGTGTTCCGGTATGTCTATTATCAAGTGAACAACCGGGCTGTCGCCGAGGATTTAACATCCGAGACGTTCTTGAAGATGCTTACGGCCGTCCCTGATTTCAGGGAAGGGGGAGATTCGTTCTACCCTTGGCTCTTGCGAATCGCCAAGAACACGACCTTCGACTACTTGAGGTCGAAGTCGAGGCAGACGCACATCTCACTCGATGAAGAAATCGAGGAACTTCTCTTTGACAGGCGCAATAAATCCGATCTTGAGCACACGGTCATCGCCGCGCTCGATGCCGAAGAGGTCAAGAAAGCCGTCGGCAAGCTTACCGATGAACAGCAGCAGGTGCTGTTACTCAAGTTTACGATGGGCCTTTCAAACGCCCAGGTCGCGCGGGTGCTCGATAAGACCGAAGGTTCGATAAAGTCGCTTCAGGTGCGGGCGCTCGCCTCGATAAAGAGGTATTTCGAGTCTAACCGGCGCCTTGAAGAGCGGGTCGAGCCGGCGGCGATTATCGGCAAGACCGAGCCGGTAAAGAAGGCGTAAGATGAGGTTTTACGGTTAAACGTAGCTCAGTAAACGTAGCTCAGGGCTTTAGCCCTGACCGTCAGCCCTAAAGGGCTGAGCTACGAGGCTGAGGCTATAACTATAAGAACAAGGGATACAGAGTGGAAAAGGCAAACGCGAACAACAAAAAACTGGAGAACGCGCTCGACTACAGCATAAAGCTGTTGAACTCGGGCGCTTCGATAGAAGATTGCCTGAAGCTCTACCCCAACCAGCGCCGCGAACTAAAAGAGCTGCTGGAGGCGGCGGCCACGCTCAAGTCCGCCTACCCCGGTTATCCCGAATTGCGCCCATCGAAACTATACGCGAAGACCGCGCGCGCCGAGTTTCTCTCCGCAATCGAAAACGGCGTGCCCGCTACACCGAGGGCGAGAGTGCGCGAGCCGCAAACTACTAAATCCAATCTCTTTGTTATAAATAGTTTCTTCCGCAAGGCTATTCTTAGCTCCGCGGCTGCCGCGGCGGCGATAGTTATAGCGGCGGGCGGTTTGGTCTACGCATCCGGCGACAGCATGCCGGGCTCACCGCTCTACGCCGCCAAACGGACGGCGGAAAAAATTCAACTAGCCCTTGCGCTCAACCCCGAAGGCAAGGCGAAACTCCACTATGATTTTGCCCAGAGAAGGATAGACGAGGCCAAAAGTATGGCGAAATCGGGTAAAGACGCCCAAGTCGCCGACATCTCGCGAGAGGCGAAAGAAAGCCTTGAAGAAGCGGGTAAGGTAGTGAAAGTAGTGCCGCCGGTCGAGAAAGACAAGCTTACCGGCGAGATAGACTCTATAGATAGCGCCGCCAGAGAGCGGACGGCAAAGAAACTCGCGGACGCCGCGGACGCCGATGGCGTTAGCGAGGCGATACCTGAGACAAAGGCGGCCGGACTAACAAAGAACAGCGCCGGCGATGATGAGAACACCGCAAGCGCCGAGACGCCGATGATGACGGCGAGTGTCAAGAGGTTGGTCGAGAAAGCGACGGCGGGCTCGTCGAGCAGCAAGGCGTCGGCGTCACTCGCCCCGTTCACCGTGGAGGGCCTCGATATTTCTGATAAATACATCAGCCCGAACGCGGACGGCGCAAAAGACTCGATAACCGTGACCGTAAGCGGGGCGGCGGCCGACAAGTTCAAGGTCGAGCTGTACAGGGGCGCGGTGCCGGTCGCGACAATCGCCGAGCAGACAGCGGGACGAAATCTGGAGTTTGTCTGGGACGGCAAGGATATCGACGGCAACATAGTCGCGGACGGTGAATACTCCGTTAAGGTCTCGGGTGGCGGCGGGCAGGCGGCGAATAAGAAAGCCAAAGTCGTAGTAGACACCGTAGCTCCCGCGATAAAACTAATCGAGCCTCCGGCCAATATCGAGACGGCCGTCTCGCGGCCAAGGTTTGTCTGGGGGGCCGACCAAGACATCGAATCTAGCGACCTATACCTGAGCCTCGACGGCTCGACGCGCGAAATCGCCGGCATCACCAATGGCTTCTATCTCATGGATAGGGATTTAAGGCCCGGCGCGTGGACATGGATTGTCGTGGCGCGGGACAAGGCCGGGAATATAAACAGGAGCGAAGCGCGGGCGCTGACCATCGCGGAAACCGAGGATGATAGCGCACCCGATGAGTAAGACGGGCACGCCGCGTTTCTCGGGTATGCAGAAAAGTTTTTACGTTAATTATTGGACAGACCGTAACTATTTTGGTTGTCTGTCGTCTAAATAAGTGTAAGGCAAGACCTTGTATGGGATTGCCTTTATAATTTTATTCCGTCGCGAGGGGAGGTGGAACATATTAAGACAAACATGTTAAACAATGTAATTCGAAGGGAAGGTGCTTTAATGATTAAAGGAAGAAACAGAATTGTTGCCATGACACTCGTTGTCGCGATGATCTTGACAATGGTTCCGGTAGCGGCGTTCGCCCATAAGGTTAACCCTGTACCCGCAAAGCCTAATGTCGCAATCGGGGCAATAAGTGGGGCAGCCGCCAACGTAACGGTTGAGGAAACATTTACAACCGAGTTTCCGGTAGCCGATACAACGGTCACCGTCACACTCAAGGATCGCAATGGCACCACTGGCAACGTCACCTTTGCGAATATCCCGTCAGTTAGCGGCTCGGGCGCAAAGAGCATTCAGCTTATCAATTCGCATACTCTGCAGTTCAAGATTAACGGCGATAGTGCGAAGACCGACAAGATTGACTTTACCAACATCAACTACGCTGTACTTGCTACTACGCCAACCGGCGATGTCAAGTTTGAAGTTGCTATAGGTTCCGAAACCAACACATATAGCAACGCGACGATCGTGCACGGTGTTGCGGTAGCGCGCGTCGGCGACAAGACGTCGCTGAGCGCAACCGGCAACAGCCTCTCGGTAGCCGGCATCAAGCTTACAGAGAGCGCGGCGGCGCAGTTCCAGGGTGGCAACAAAATCAAGCTCAGCATCGAGAACGCCGGTGTAACCTGGACTCAGGTTGCGATAACCACCGTTACCACCAGTACGGCGGGCACGAGCCTAGAACTCGGGACCATGACGATAGTCGACAGCGGTAAAGCACTCGAGGTTACCGTAAACAAGGCGAGCACCGAGGCCAGCACAATCGAGTTCGGCGCATTGAAGCTCGACGTTTCAAACACCGCGGCAACCGGCGATATTAAAGTCGCGGTAACGAGCACAGGCCCGGCGCCTATCAACCCGACATCGGTCGCCGTTGCCAAACTCGATGTTTCCGGCACGATCGCAGCCGCCGCAACAGCGACCAGTGTTACAACCGGTAATGGCAAGGCAGCCGGACCTATCACACTAACTGAGAGCCAGGCAAAATCGTTCTCGGCCTCTTCAGGCACTAACATACTGAAAGTAAAGCTAAAAACCGGAACCTTCCAGTCGGCTCCGACCGCTGCGGCAACCGGCGGCATTACATTCGCTGTCGGTAGCAACACAACAAGCTCAACGGCAGGTTCACTCAGCCCTGATTTTACTGAGGCAACCTGGACGATTAACGCCCAGAGTTCTAGCGCCGGCGTTATCACCATCAGCGGTCTGATGATCAACATTCCGGCCGGCGCAACCGGGGATATTCAGGCCGATGTAAGCGGCGGCGGTATTAGCGGCACCAAGACTGTTACAATCGCAACACTTGGCACCACCTCTATCGCAACTGTCGCAGCCGCAAGCAAGCCTGCAATGAAGGTCAACACACCGAACCAGGCGGCCGGCGACATCACCATCACCGAGGCCGCTGCTGGAAGCCTTGCTACAAGCGGTGTTATTTATCTAACCATCTTCGGTCAGAACACCACCGACAACGCAATCATCTTCGGCGCGCTTCCGACCGTTAAGGTTACAAGCGGCGACCTAGTTGTCGGCACCGTTGTCGCGGCGAGCACCGTAAGCACAACGGCGACAGCCGAGAAATTCACGATCAAGATCCCGGTTACCACAAAGAGCGGTACCGCAAGCACTATCAAGATCAGCGGTATCAATTACGATATCAGTGCTAAGGGCGCTTCAGGCGACATCGTTCTCGACGTTCGTTACATCGCAACCGACACCGGCTTTGCTAACGCGACCAGGCTCGCAACGGTCGCAAACGGCTTCATCGGCGTTGTCGCCCCGAAGTTCGCTGACGTTCTATCGACACACTGGGCGTTCAGCTTCATCGAAAACCTCGTAGCCAAGGGCATTCTCGCCGGTTACGCTGATGGCTCCTTCAAGCCGAGTGGTCACATCACGCGCGCGGAGTTCGCGAAGATAGCTGTTGTGGCTAAGGGCCTTGGTACAAAAACCGGCTCATCCTTTAGCGATACCTCAGGCCACTGGGCAGCGGGCTACATCGAGGCTGCCAAGGCAGCAGGCATCATCGGCGGCTACGCTGATGGTACCTTTAGGCCAAATGCGATGATCACACGCGCTGAAATCGCGAAGATCGTTGTTGTTGCGGCTGGATTTACAATCAATACCTCGGGCGCGGGCTTCAGTGATATAGCTAGCCATTGGGCGAAAGACTATATTCTGACCGCGGCAAACCAAGGTGTTGTCGGCGGTTACGCGGATGGTACCTTCAAGCCAAACGCACATGCAACTCGCGCGGAGGCCAGCAAGATGGTATCGGTCTGGGTTAACAAATAATCCAACCAAATAATCGAGTTTGCAGCGCAAGCTTCACACCTTGATTAGAAAAGAACGACAAGAGAGCGCCTCACCCGAGGCGCTCTCTTATGTCCCGGCGTATTTTCTCTTAATTAAATGTGAATAATACGTTTCTGTAATCGTGAACTTTTCAGTGCTGAAAATAATTCTAAGCTTGCAAAATGAAAGCCGATATTTCATATTACATCATCGATGAAATCCAACGCATGCCGTCACTCTTCCCACTTCTGCGGGCATTGGTGGACCAAAAGAGAGCAGGAGGGCGATTTCTTATACTCGGCTCAGCCTCTCCCGCATTAATAAAACAAGCCTCGGAAAGCTTGGCCGGCAGGATAATCTATCATGAGTTGACGCCGTTTACAATGGAAGAGACAGGGTACGACAGCATTCAAAAACTCTGGTTGAGGGGTGGGTATCCCGAAAGCTATCTGGCTCATTTCAATACCAAGAAGAGGTTGATAAAATCACCGAAAGTATTTATCCGTGATTCGGGATTGCTTCATGCATTGTTAGGAATCAGGACATTTGAGGACCTGCAGGGTCATCCGGGACTGGGCAGCTCTTGGGAGGGGTTTATCGTCGAGCAAATAATCGGGCTTATACCAAAGAATTGGCGGGCATTTTTTTATCGCACGAGCGCGGGCGCGGAAATTGACTTATTGCTGCTTGATGCTGGAAATAGACCTGTTGCGGTGGAAGTAAAATATTCCGCAAGCCCAAAGGTTTCAAAAGGGTTCTGGATTGCGTGCGACGATCTATCTTGCGGGAAGGGGTTTGTCGTTTATCCGGGGGAAGAATCATATCCGATCGGAAACAATGTCTTTACGTTACCGGCCAAGGACTTGAGAGCGGTCATTGAAGGAGTTTAACACTTCTCTCTCAAAGGGATTATTCTTAGATCATGGGGTCTTAAGTATTAAAGTAAAACCATGCCTTGTAAACCACGTCTAGACGCGCCAGGGCTCGTCCCCTAAATTAACCTTGATGTCATAACGTCATAGCGCTATGATTTATGATATAGAACCAGGAGGTGACGTTATGACTACCCGAACAAAACGAGCAACTATATATTTAGATCCCGAACTTCATAAAGCGCTAAAGTTAAAAGCGGTTGAAACATTCCGGTCGGTATCGGAGATTGTTAATGATGCCGTTAGGGAGGCGCTTAGTGAGGATGCCGAAGATATCGCAGCGTTTGAAGAAAGGATCAAAGAGCCTTCGATCAGCTATGATGAAATGGTTAAGAGATTAAAAGAAAATGGCCGTCTATAGAATTTACTTTAAAGTATCTGTCGAAAAAGACTTCACCCAGATACCGAAAAAAGATATTAAGAAGATTCTAAAACGCATTGAAATGCCGGCCGAAGAGCCACGACCTACCGGTTGCGAAAAGCTGACCGGTCAAGATAGATATCGTATACGGCAAGGACGATATCGTGTCGTCTATTCAGTTGCGGACAACGATCATATGGTTTGGATAGTTAAAATTAGCCATCGTAAAGATGTCTACCGGTAAAGTGAATGTCGAGGGTTTGAGGAGGAGGAGGACAACGATGAAAATTAAGTATTTCAGTGATACCGACACGGCTCTTGTAGAATTTTCAGACAATCCGATTGAGGAAACGAGAGAAATCTCAGACTCTATATTGACCTTGATGCTGACGGCAACACGGTCAGTATGACGATTGAACATGCCAAAAAAACAGCACATTTGCCGGATGTTACATATCAGCAAATCGATAAAGAAACCGCCTAAATCCAGGCACCGGTCTTGAAAGTTTGTAAAAGCACAGAGTTTCTGCCTAATTTGGCGGTGGATAACTGAATAGAATATCAGCATATAAAGGAGCCTGTTTTTAAACAGTTTTGGGCTTATCTTAATAGAAATAGCCCGCTTTTTAGGTGACAATATATAGCACCTATGCTATATTGTACCTGTGAATCAGTGGTGCCTGATCTATTACGAAACCGCAAACGGAAGGTGCCCTGTTGTGGAGTACCTTGGCGCCCTCGAAACTAAAGAAGCTACTCGCATAACTTACGACCTCGACCTTTTAGAGTCGTTTGGCTTGGGACTAGGGGCGCCCACATTAGAAGCATTCGCGGTAAACTGTGGGAGCTGCGCGCCACCGGGCGGACACAGCACAGGGTTTTTTACTTCGCCGCGTCGGAGAAACGCCTGGTGTTATTACACGCCTTCACCAAGAAGACAGTAAAGACGCCGCCAGTTGAGATTGAAACAGCCCTACGAAGAATGAATGACTACAGGGAAAGGATGGAAAGTGAAACATAAAGATTACATTGCCGAAAGGGAGGCCCGGGACCCTGAGTTTAGGGAAGCACGCGAGGAGCTTAAACCCCAATATAAGTTTCGCCGAGCGATGATAGGTGCAAGGCTTGCTGCCGTACTGACTCAGGAGGAACTCGCCGAGCGCATGGGAACAACCCAATCGGCGATAGCAAGGCTTGAAAGTGGAAATCAGATGCCAACACTTGACACTCTTTTCAGACTGGCAACAGCGCTTGGTGTTGACTTCACCATCACGCCGGAGAAATCCCTGACGGCCAATCCGCACGAGGCAGCATAAGCGATATACATCCGCGAAGGGGTAGTTTGGATTTTAGCGTGAACTTTTCAGTGCTGAAAATAATTCTAAGCTTGCAAAACGAAAGCCTACATTTCATAAAACAAGGGCAGGGGGTGGCGTGATTATACTTAGTATTTGCTCAAGGGATTTACCTTACCAAGCCTTTAGCCCATCTATATATTCGGGATGCCTGGGCGACCATCGTTTCTACACCATCTTTCCTAATTGGCTTACTTTCATATTCCGCCTGAGTCTTCTTCGTTAAGATCTCAGTGATTTGTTTGATTTTGGTATCCAACTCGGTGACGTCTTTTAGGGGCAATGTCTTAAGGAGGTTTACAACCGTAGCATGATTTTCGCCTTTATGTCTGCAGCTAAGGAATTTTGCCGTAAGCGCATCGCAACTCGAAATTGTGGAGTGAACTGCGAGCACGGCGGCACCTTCATGATTGTTTTGTTTGAGCAGTTCTCTGGCGCCTTCAAGAAACCTTCTTGCTTTATTTATGAAGAGTTTTTCTTCGCCCGGATGTGTCGCCGCTGTCTTTGCTCCTTTTGCCAAAGATCTAGAACCTCCTCAAGGTCTTCTCCGTAAAGTTTCTTACCATAATGAGCTACTTCTTTTACGAGATTTAGACTCAATAGCTCATCGCAGTTTTTGCGCCTGTTGCAGTAAAAACTCATTATGTGAAGATGGTTACCAAAATGCTTACTTACTTCTTCTCTCACGGGATCCAATAACTCATCGAGTTTTGATTTATCGATGTCATCCTTGAATAGAAGAAATAGATCGATATCGCTATCAGGGCTCTCATCTTCTTTAACTATGCTTCCATAGAGGGATGCATGGATTAGTTTATTGCTTATGTCCTGGTTATCCCGTAACGCATGAGTTAATCTACCCTCAAGTTCTCGCATTACCGATTGTTCAGCTTCGAATAAAGCAGCTAACGGTTGATATAAGATATTGTTCTTGTTTAAAGAATAAAGATTGCTTCTTCCAACGTGTTTCACAGTAAGAATATCGCTACCTTCAAGCGCTTTTAAGTTTAGCCTGGAGGTAGCATGGGGAAGGCTGCTTAACCTAGAGATATGCCTACCTGTAAATTCACCGGGGAACTTAAAAAGCGTTCTAAGAATCTGAATTCTTGCCTCATTTGTAAACAATTGATCTAACGGTCGATTTATTTTCAAAGGATGCCTCCGCAACAATCATAACTTATGGCTATAATATTGTCCATATGATTAATATCGTAACCATGTGGACAATATTTAAACATAAATTGAATTCGTTATGACAAAATTGAGATCATCCGACAGTCGTGGCCGCCGATCGGCATATAAAAACGATTCCAACCCAGGTACCGGTCTTGAAAGATTGAATGTCGGGGTCAGACCTCGACAGCCTCCTCGAACAGCTAAAACTAATTCTTAGTGTCCCGTCATCGTGTCATTAATATATGCGCATGATGAGTCTGCCGTCACTATTGTCTTAATCTAAAAACTTAGCTAGGGAAGTAATCGGAGAGTGATAGCTGGTGTTATTGATAAAGTTCTTATTGAACAAGCAAAGGCCTATGGAACACGCACTTTTAGCAATGAACTCGCCCAATTTACCAACCACTTGAATCGAATTGAAGTAAGCCACTAATTTAGACGTATCTTTCAAAATCAACAAATGAGACTTCGCCCCTAGCTTCAACGAGGGAGGCGCAGTTCAGAAACGGTCGGTAGAGCGCCTGCCTTGCACGCAGGAGGTCATCGGTTCGAGCCCGTTATCCTCCACACCGAAACTAGAAGCCCTGTTAGAAATGCCAGAACTTCTGGTCTTAGTCACTACTGTCCGGTAAAGATTCCGGCCTAGGGGACGTTTCTACGGATATCGCACAACAAAGCCCGGAAGTCTTTTTCATTGAATATTAGAGCTATTACCGTTTACTTTCTAATCCTCAACCTCCCATTTTTATAAACGCAAAACTTGTTTAGAAGTTTATCTGAGTGCTCGTCTAATATCTTATTCATAATTTCGATTTTTTCGTCGGATTTCGCATCTTCAAGCCTTAACAGCAAAACCCCTCCGTGAGGCAACCTGGAATTAAAAACTAGCTCCCCAAAGTCCTTGTCCATCGTAATAACCATGCGGTTTTCAAAGACAGCCACTTTCAGTATTTCTTTGTCGAGCATACGAGGGTCTATATCTCTTATGCTTTTTAAGTCGTACCCCTGATCTTTAAGCCATTCTTCTAACCTTTTACCTACTCCCACATCCACTAAAAACTTTAAGTTTTTGTACTGCATCCTTAAGCGCCTTTGCCAATTTCAAAAACTTGCTCCTCGGTTACTAGCTCAGCAGCGTAGAGTAAAACAGCTTTAATATCTTCAGGCTCTAATTCAGGATAGTCGTCAAGTAATTCCTGAGTGGAAATTCCACTAGCTAGTGCTTTTAAGATTTGCTCAACAGTAATTCTTAAACCCCTTATGGTTGGCTTGCCAACCATAAGGTCGGGGTTGATAGTGATTCTTTCCAGTAGCTGCTGACCATTCATCTCTTTACCTCTTCTGTCTTTATGATGGAGAATTATGCGTAAGTTTTACTTAAGAAAGCGTTTCCTTATGTATACAAAAGCTTTAATTTTATACTAGCTTTTGTAAAAAAATAAGACAATAGGCGAAGGACCTCTGGCTTTCTGAAGTATCCGGTTACCGGTTCAAATTGTGAATTTGTGCCGCTTATCTTGTTAGTAAGATTTGATCATACTATAATTGTTAAACAAACGCATGCCAAACGATATATATTCTTCTTTTGAGGTAGCGATATACCGCAGCCTTACTTATTAAGGAATAAATCTATGGTTAAAGTTCAGATGCTAGGAAAGTTTGCCATATTAACTCAGGATGGCGAAGTTACGATTCCTGCCGGGAAGGTACGCCAACTCGCTGCATATGTCTTCTGGAAGCAAGGTGAATGGGTCAGGCGCGATGCGCTGCGCGGTATGTTTTGGGGTGACGTCGATGAGCAAAGGGCGGCGGGCAGCCTGCGCACCGCACTCCATCACTTAAGGCAAGCCCTTAATAAGGGTGGTGCTCCGCAGGATGTCTTGGAGATACACAGGGATGCGGTGCGTGTCCCTTTAAAGCGGGATTTTAGCTCCGACGCGTCGATCTTCGAAGCTCGGGCCATGGAAGAGGTTCATGGGGATACACCGGATATCAAGTCTCTGGTGGCGGCGGCCGGCATTTACCGGGGAGACTTTCTTGAGGACATGAACGAGGATTGGTGTTTGGCTGAACGCAGGCGCCTCTCCGATATCCATGCCGGGGTACTGCGAGAACTGGTCCAACGTCTTGCTGTTTCAGGTCTGAATCAGGTAGCCGTCTCGTATGCTCATCGTTGGCTTGCCATAGATCCGTTGGATGAGAGGGCGCACCGGTCCCTAATGCGTCTCTATGCCGCTATAGACCAACCGACCCGCATAGCGGAACAATTTGAAAGCTGCCGGCAGATACTAGATGTGGAGCTGGGTATCCCCCCGAGTGAAAAGACAATAAGCTTATATAAGAAGATAGGCCCAGATCTAAACGATTATTCTACTAGATCAACTGGCGGTAGTCGGCACAACGAGCTCCATCGGCAAGAGCTTAAGTCTCATAAAACCGAGCGCCTCTCAGATGATCCGCTACGCAATGCCAGCTTTCTTCTGGTATATGGTGAGGATAAGGCCCTGCAGGGCGATATCGACGAAGGTATGAAAGCGCTTGAGAAAGCGTTATCTATATATAAGCGACACGGGGATAGAAAGGGCGAGGCGCAGACCCGGCTGATTATAAGCGGTGCTCTTTTGTTTACGCCGGTGGAACCCAAACCCGGTAAAGCACTCGCATATATCGAGCCGGCACTTGTGTATTATCGTGAAGGCGAACAACCGTCTGACCTGTGTCGGGCGCTGTTGCTTGCGGCTGACGCCAATTGGCAGGTCGGACGTTTTGGCAGGGCAGCAACTTTGGCACATGAAGGTATGGGTCTAGCGCAAGCGTTTAGCGACAGGGGATCAGAAGCCAGGCTCTCTTTAATTCTTGGGTTAGCGCTTAGAGATCAGCATCGTCTGCAGGAGGCAAAGGCGGCATTTGATAAAGCCATTCAGTCTTTAACTTACTTTACGGACGCCCAGGACATTCAAAGAGTTATTTTCGAGCGTGCGCTTTTGGCACACTTAATGGGAGAGCGGCTGGTGGCAGAGCGATTCTTACGCGAGACGCTCGCCATAATCGGCAAGGTCACACCTTCGCCAAAGGTCGAGCAGCTCGAATTTGTGGCTCGCGCAAATTTATCGTTCACGCTATACCTCATGAACGAGCGGGACGAAGCGGTGGCGCTATGTCCGCCCCCTGAAGCAGGGAAGTACAGCCCAGGACACCTGGGGTTATTAACTTCACTTGTTCTTGCGGATTCGAACCCTGGGGCGTCCGTAAAGGTTTTAGAGGAGTGGCTGAGAGGTAATATTTCGCAACTCCCGTCGTATTATGTTGAACCAACAATTGTGGTAATGGTGTGGCAGTTGCATGGCTTTGGCATGGCCAAAGAAGCGGCGCGATGGGCGGCGGTAGGAATACGCTTCGCGCGCGCCAAAGGCTGGCCCCGGTGGACGTCGCCGTTTTATAGCTACCGGGCATTAGCCCTAGCCCGGATGGGGCGACTGGAGGCCGCAAGTATCTGCATTCGCCGGGCTGAAGAGAATGCAGATGAGGCTTGTTATTCTACGCCGGCCTGGGTTGCATGGGCTAATGGTCTAGTTTCAAAAGCGAGGGGAGACATCGATTCCGCGACCCGGTATTTGAAGCAGAGTATAGACTTATTCAACCACATGAACGATCGCTTTCGTGCGCGACAGGTCGAAATTGATCTGCGGGAATTGCCCGCAACCACCCTAATTACCTAACCCTCCTTAGATGTCCACATGTGCCCGATGTATGGCCGGGCCATGCATAACGTTAAGCCTCAGCACAACTACTACAGCATCACACATGCATTGATTAGAACTTGTCATTCTAAGGGAGCGACAGCGACCGAAGAATCTCAAGCTACAGCTCAACGCAGCATGTATGAGATTCTTCGTTTCGTTCAGAACGACAATTCATAAAACATGTGATGGAGCACTACATGCCGGACTTATTTTTGAAAAAATCAAAAACTCGCAGCACAAAGATATCATTTTTAACGATTATTTAACGATAGCTTGATATCCTAGCAGTCAATGGCTATTTGCCTAGATAACTGAGCCCTAATGATTTAGGATGATTCAGCTTATTCAGGTCACACTAAATGATTGGGTAGCAATGAAGGCATGTCTCTATGTGGTCACTTGGACATGCTGGAGCTAGTAGTGAAACCGACCCTCAAGTTTTAAGGGTCGGTTTTTGTATTTTATAGATAGAAATAGAAGGATCGAAATAGCATCAAAGCGTTTTGTAAAGGAGGGTTCGCTAAGCAGATTCATATAGATAAGGGCTTTTAGCTCAGCTAAGGGTTGCAAGCCATGTAGTTTTAACTTTAAGGAGGACCATAAATGAATGGAAGAAGTAAGTTAAAAGGGAGGGTAAGATACCGCAAGCTACTTGCAGTTATCACAATTCTCTCCATGTTAACCGGCATCCTACCCGTCTTTCCCGTCTACGCCGGTATCGATCATACCGCCACCAATGTCGCTGAACTGGATGCTGCGCTGGCAGGGGTAGGCGCTGGAGAAACCAGGACTATTAAACTGCTTGCCGATATAAATTACAACCAGGGCATCAGCATCACCGAGGGCAGAAACATCATTTTTAACTTGAATGGTTTTAATCTGAATGTCACTAATAGCGGTGGTGAGGGGCTTAAGGTAACGAGCGGGAGCGTTGGCTATTCCGGAGCGGGCGCGTTCAACGTCACCGGTACTTCCTGCGGGGTGAGCGCCAACGGCAGTAGCGCCTCGGCAACTGTGACCAACGCTACGGCAACCGCAGAGGGCGGAAATGGCGCAGTTGCCATCAACGGCGGAAGCATTGTCGTCAATGGCAATGCGCAGGGCGGATACAACGGAGTCAGCGTCGCCAATACCGGCAGCATGGCTGTTGTCAACGGCAACGCCACCGGTATTACCGCTTCCGACAGCAGCGGTGCAAGGGCCAGCCATGGCGGAAGCGTCACCGTAAATGGCGGTACTGCACAGGGCGTGATGTATGGCGCTTATTCCAACGGTAGCGGCAGCCTTATCACGATCAACGGCGGTGATGCCATCGGTACCGGTCCCTACAGCCACGGTGCGCATGCCGAGATAGACGGAAGCATTCGTATAGACGGGGATGTACAGGGCACACAATACGGCGTTGTTTCCGGTATCGACACCTCTGTTGTCGTTACCGGCAATGTTACGGTAACCGCTGCGGCGAACGGATTCGGCGTGTATGCAGAACGCGGAGGCAGGATTGAAGTTGGAGGCAATGTCGTGGCAAACGGCTCCAGCCTGGGCGCGTATGCCACCTACAGCGAGATTACGATTGACGGTGCAATCCTGGCGACAAATTATATAAAGGTTTATGATCATAGCACTGAAGCATTTGTTTATAAGGACGGGAGCGCGGGCAGCCGCACAATTCCCACAACCAAGGCCGGCTATTATACCTATTCCGAAGGCACCAGCATCGTCTGGGTCAAGGAAGAATTAACCATCGAGCCTGCTCCTAACTATATTACCACCAACTTTGACAGTATGTTCATGTCCCCCGGACAGTGGCCCCAGATTTCTGTTACAGCTTTTTATACAGGCAGTAACAAGGAGGTTACCGGTGACGCTGAATTTGTTAGCAGTGATACCGGTGTGGTACTGGCCAGCCATACCGACCCCAACTACCCCGACAAGGATGGTAACGGTTGGACCCTGGCTATAGCCTCCGGTAAAGCCACTATTACTGTTAGTTATGGCGGTAAGATAAAAGAAATCCCTGTAACAGTTATCGATAAGACAATTGAACCAATTTTTAACGGTTATTCCCCCGGCGATACGCCAGGTACTTACATAGCCAACTGGGGCTATAAGAACAACAATACCTTTGAAGTCTCTGTGTCGGATGAAAACTCCTTTTTCGATTTGCCTCCAACCGACACCAGAAAACCTATCACTACTTTCAGCCCTGGAGCTGTCGATGATGCCTTCCAGACAGAGTTTACCGATGATCTAACCTGGACTATTAAACAGCCTAACGGTGTCGAGTATAATGCTACAGCGGCGGCCAGCATTTGCGAAATCGACGGCACGGGCTATACAACGCTGGACAACGCGCTGAACGCGGTGCCGGAAGCCGGGGCAACGGCGACCACGATAAAGTTATTGCAGGATATCAATTATATCGGCGGCATCACGGTGGCTAATAAAAAAATTACCTTTGACTTAAACGGCAAAACGTTGTCGGTTGACAGCACGGCGGAAATAGGACTGACTGTTACAAACGGCAGTGTAATCGATATAACAAACCCCGGCGCATTCAATGTTACGGGCAGTAAAACGGGGCTGTATGCTTACAAATCAACCGTTAAAGTCACCAATGCCAATAGTGGTACGAATTTCGGAGTTAATGCCAGAGATAATAGTGATATAACTGTGACAAATGATGTAACATCGGCTTCATACATGGCTGCGTCTGCCAGCGGCGGAAGTAAGATTAGCATAGGAGGTAATGTTTCAGGCGCTAATTATGGTGTTTACGCCCAAGACGCCGGCACTGACATTACAGTTACAGGAAACGTTTCAGCGACTAATTATAGTGGTTGTGGCGCTCATTCCAGGGGTGGTGCAACTGTTACGATTCACGGCAATGTCACTGCAGCAGGCAGTAATAGTACAGGTGCAAATTTAAATACAGGCGGAACATTAACCGTTGACGGCATCATTACCGCCCAAAGTTATATTAAGTTCGGAACAGTTGTAAAGACTGCAGCGGATATAACGACCCCCACCACCAAGGACGGCTACAGCACTTATACCGATGGCACCAGCACCGTCTGGGTCAAGGAAGCTGCTCCGGCGGACACCACCCCGCCTAGTGTTCCTACAGGCTTGGAAGTGACTGACCGTACCACATCCAGCATCACCATCGCCTGGGATGCTTCCACAGACGCCGGCGGCATCGCCGGCAATGATATTCAAATGAAGCAGGGCAGCGGCGGCACTTATTCCATCGTTGGATCGACCGGCGGAGATGAAACCGGGTTCACGAAGACCGGTTTGAGCGCTTCTACAACCTATTATTTCCAGGTGCGGGCCAAGGATGAGAATGCCAACGTCTCGGATTGGTCCGCTGAGATAAGCGCCACCACCAGGAGCAGTGAGGGCGGCGGGATATCGGTTCCTTCAGCCCCGCTCAACCTGAGGCTCGCATCGAACGAGGACGCGATCCATCTGGTGTGGGATCCGGTGAAAGAATCCAACATCAAGGGCTATCACATCTATCGCAGCGAGAAGGGCTCAAGCAGCACGCCAATGCGCTTGACAGAAGAGCCTCAAAAAGACGTCCAGTTCAAAGACCGTTCTGCCACGACCGGAACAACCTATATCTATTACGCTATTGCGGTTAACAACTACGGGTGGGAGAGCCTGAAGTCGAACACCGTAGAAGCCGCCCTTGCCGTACGGGGCATCTTAGCTATGTCAGACGTCCCATCCAACGCGTGGTATAAAGATTACGTCGAGAAGCTTCTTTTAAAAGAGGTTCTCGATGGCTATACCGATGGCGCGTTTAGGCCGAATGGCAAGATAACGAGAGCCGAGTTTGCAAAGATGCTTGTGCTTGCCATGGGGTGGGAGGTAAAGAACCCGGATAAAACATCGTTCCCAGATGTGGCGGAATCTTCCAGCGCGTACGAGTACATCGAGACCGGTGTGGAAAAAGGCGTTCTTCAAGGCTACAAAGAAGACGGCACCTTTAGACCCGATCGCTTTATATCCCGAGAGGAAATGGCAAAAATCATAGCCATGACACTGTCTCTTCCAGAGGCCGAGGCCACATTTAAAGACATCGATACATCCTGGGCGAAGGAGTTCATTAAGGCTTGTGCTAAAGCCGGTATTATCAACGGCTATCCGGGGGATAATACCTTCAAGCCGAAAAACCATACGACCAGAGCTGAGGCGGCAGCGATGATCGCCAGGATGCTTAAGGATTAATCACTTCAATTGATAAGCGATAAAACAGGGGGCCTAGAAAGGGCCCTCTATTCTAACTGATGGAAGGGAAGGAGATTTTAAATTGAAAACAAAAAAAATGCTAATCATGTTTATTGCCCTGGTTTTTGTGCTTGCACTATTGTCCGGCTGCGGTGACGCACCGAAAAGTGAGAATACAAGTCAGCCGCAGGCCGGCAATGAGGGCCAATCGACAGCGTCCACACCGAAGGCTGAAACGCCGCAGAAGGAGGCCAAAGTTTCGATTGTTCCTCCCGCTGGCTGGAATACGGTGCAAGGCTCGACCGTGGCGGTACAATACTTGAAAAACGGCGCCAGCTTTATGGTGGTGGAAGACAACTTTAATCAGGGCAAGACCCTGGAAGATGTTGTTAAAGAAGCAAAAGCCGCTATAGATGGCGAGTTTCAAGATATTAAATACGAAGGTGAGACGGAGGCCATAACGGTTGACGGCAAGGATGCCCGGAAATTCTTCTTTACATCCAAAGCATACGGTATACAGATGAAATATGAATATGTCTATCTTTTTGTTGGCGAATCGCTTTATCAGATTACATTCGGGGATGCGGCGAATACGTTTGACTCGCTTGCCGCAGATTACGAGAAAATCCTTTCAGATATTCGATTCCAGTAAAATTATGCGACTTTTTGAAGAGCTATGGTTTTGAAATGAATTTCACATATGCAACAGCACAAAGCGCTATAATAGCCATCAAGTAGAAGGATTCTCGCCGAATGCGATCTTTCCAGGGAAGAATTCTTAGAACTGCTAAGTTAACACCCCATCCTTTCGGCTAGTAGCCCTCCAGTCATACCCCTAAATAGGCACCGTGCTACCACACGGTCACTATATCTAAAACCACAGGTAAGAGCAGTATGCGCTAGGGCATATAAAATGTGCTTTTTCTAATGGCGTTTATCGTTAATTCCGCTGGGCAATAGTCTCTCTAGCTTTAGTATTGCGCGATATCGAAGAGGGGAGATGGCGGTCGATGACTAAGTTACGTTTTTTGGATGCGCGCTTACAGCGTTATGCGCGCAAAGGTCGTTTAGCGATATTAACCATATCGTTTGTCTTATGTGCGATGGTAGCCACAGCTATAGCCGCATCCGGCGGAGGGTCGGGAGGGGTGCTCGCATCATCGGTGCCGGAGACGACCTCGACGCCGTTTGCTCTGGCCGACCTTACGGCGGACGCCGTAATCGGGTTCAATTATATGCCGGAGACGACCGCCACAATCGAGATCTATGACGGGGTATTAAAGACGGGGACAGCGGCGGCCCGTACAAATAAGGATGGATATTTCGAGGCGAAACTCGGGGGTTCCGGTATAGACATCAAGAACGGCAATCGTGTAGTCGTAAAAGCGGGCAAGCAGAGTACCGTCTTTACGACGAATCTTTTCGCCGCCGCCGATTTCAATCCCGGGGTCGTCTCGGGGAAGACCGATGGCGGGAGCATTGTTTGCCTCACCGTTAGACCCGCGGATTCGAATGTTGATACCCATACCATCACCAATGCCGATAGCTCAGGCTCTTTTAGGGCTATTTCAAATTTTAGCCTAAACGACCGCATATGGGTCTCCTCGCTCCATCCCAACGGCAACCTGACGCAAATGGAGCTTATCTTCGGCACAGCGAGCCGAGCGCTTTTTCAACCGATTGTCTACGCGGGGGATACGACTAAAACGGCGGGGGATACGACTAGAACGGCCGGGGTTATCGAGATAAGAGAGATCAAGCCGACTTCGCTCACCTCTACGACTACTGCAAACGAGGTGACGGTAAGGCTTCTCACCCCCGGCGTGACCTTCGCGTCGGGGCCGAACGCGACACCCTTGAGACTTCAGCTCGCCGACCCGAAGGCGCTCTTGTCGGAGGGTAACACCAAAGCCACATGGCGTGTAAGTCAATCGACCACCACCACGGCGGGGAGCATCATTCTTAGCGACATTGAATATAATGTCGGTACATCGACGGCCTCCGGGCCGGTCGAGCTTAAGGTCGGGGGCAGCGCCGGCGTGACATCGGAGACCGTAAGCAATGCGAGGGTATTTCCTTCATCGAGCAAAACGAATTTCGACCTCGCTATCAAGGTTGTAGATACCGCTACCCCTACCGGCGACTCTTTAAATGGTGCCAGGGTGAGAATCCTCAAAGGCGACGGCGTGTTCACGCAGCAGTACAATCCGACTTCCGGGTCGTTCCGATTCGACCTGCCCGCCGGGGAGTACGGCATCTATATAACGCGCCTCGGCCACGAGGCCATTCGCACAACGATTGACCTTACCGAGAATACAGCGACCGTCTTCGGGCTTAACAAGACCGATATAGGCGTAATGGTCCCCGAAGGTGCCGCCAACATCGCTTTTGAGCAAATCGAGTCACTGCTGCAGGATATGGGCTACCGGGTGTCGGTCATTACCGAAGACGACCTCGCGGACGCCGGGCGACTGAAAGCTAATCTCAAAGCGCTCTTTATCAACTCATCGAGCGTAGCCTTTTCAAGCGGCAGTGTCTCGGCAATCAAAGAGTTTGTCGAGGACGGCGGCTCGCTCTATATATCGGATGCATCATTTGGCTTGATGAACGCGGCCTTTCCGGGAAAACTCACGTTTAAGGCCAATCCGTGGATTACGGTCGCGCAGAAAATCAATGCGCGCGTCGAGGACGGCGGCTTTGCGGATTACCTAGGACTGACCAGCCCGGCGAATTTGACACTCGACTTCAGTAAAATTGCGCCGTGGGTCTCAATCGATAAAGTTGCACCTGAGGTGGATGTTTATGTTTCCGGCAATATCAAAACAGGCGCAGGCGGCTCAACCGTCCTCAACAATAAACCTCTGGTTGCGGGTTTCAACGAGGGGCTGGGACGCGTCCTCTACACCAGCTATTACGCAAACCCTGAAAACGGCGCGCTCGACGAAAACGGCCGCAAACTTCTCACCTATTGTGCTCTGAGCACGCTCGCGGGACGAGAGATAAGCGCTATGCAGGCTAACCTTAAGGCTGAAGGTTATGCTGTGGAGAAGATAAATGTCGGCCGTTTAAGCGCCGGTGAGACATCGACGGCTTGTGGAATAAACATAGGCGCGGCTAAAGATGTAAAAGCAAGATTGGCCGTGCAGTCGGGCGAATACGTGTTGAGTGTGTTGCAGCCTGACGGCAAGTTACATGCGGCAACCGCGAAGAACTCGTCTTTAGCCACCGTCTCTGTTACGAACGCGCCGCCCGGAGAATGGAAATACTGGGTTCAGGCGAACGATGCTGGCAACGGTTTACCATATGTTATCGGCATTGGGGTCAGACCGACGCCGCCGCCGCCGGTTAAACCCGGTCCAAACACGGGCGGCGGCCCCTCCGGCGGCAGTGGCGGCCCTTCGGGCGATGACAACGACACACCCCCGGCGGTTTTGCCGGAGCCGATCGGTTTGAAGGCCGAGGCGGGTAACGGAAAGATAACACTTACCTGGAACACCGCAACCATGCAATCGTCGGCGCCCCGGATAGCCGGTTACAATATCTACCGGGGAACCGAGGCCGGCCTGGTGGCGCGAATCAATAGTTCGCCGCTGACGACGACATCATATTCCGACACGGCGGTCGAGACGGACATCACTTACTATTATTGGGTGACTACCGTCGGCTCAGACGGCAAAGAGAGTGCGCCCTCCGACTACGCGACGGCTTCGCTCACCGCGGTCTTGCCCGACCTTACATTTAAGGACACGCCGGCAGCCGCCTGGTACATGGCCTATGTCAAGAAACTGGTCACGGCGGGCATTATAGACGGGTATAGAGATGGGCGTTTCCGTCCGAATGCCAACATAACACGCGCCGAGTTCTGCAAAATAGTATTAGCCGCGTTGGGCGAGACCCCGCTGGGTGGTGCGGCGCCGTCCTTTAAGGATACCGGCGGGCACTGGGCGCAAGGCCATATCGAGAAAGCTAAATCGCTAGGCTTTATCGATGGATACAAAGATGGGCGTTTCCGTCCGAATGCCAACATAACACGCGCCGAGATATGCAAAATAGTAGCGTATGCAAAACAATATCGCCTCGGGGAGACCTTCAACGCGTTCCCGGACTGCAACGGGCACTGGGCCGAGATTTATGTCGCGACCGCTAAAGAAAACGGCGTGGTATCCGGTTTCCCGGACGGCACATTTCGCCCGTCGGCCAACGCAACACGAGCCGAAGCAGCCAAAATGATAGCGGTGATGATGGAATAGCAGGGTTGAGCGCCGATAACAGTGCTTCGCCCATAGATGGTGATAACCGACTCTGAGCGGGTAGTCCTTAACGCGTATCCTTATTAAAGCCCCCCGAATATGCGGCCGATACAAACATATGGGTTTATTTGACAGTTCTCATGTTTTTGATTGGCGTAAATCGGCTTTTCCGGGGGCTCACATGCATCGAAAGAGACTATCGCTTACCATCGCAGCAATCTGCGCTACGGTGCTGCTGTCGATCTCGTTTACGGCAAACGCCGTCTCAAGCGGGAGCATATCCGGCAAGACGACCGCGGCCGGAACCGGAACGGCGATTCAAGGCATGTATGTCGAGGCCATGCCGGTCGATGCGACCGGTAATTTTGACCCCGCGAGGAGCGGCACCTATAAGACTTTCACCGACTCCGCCGGCGCCTACGCGATAGGGGGGCTTCCGGCGGGAGGCTATAAGGTAATCATCAATGCCGCGCTCGCCCAAAACGATGACGCGCGCCAATATATATTCCAGCTCTATAACGGCAAGCCTACTTGGGATACCGCGAACGTAGTCGGGGTCGAAGGCGGTGTCGCCACCAATAACATCGACGTGTCGATGTACGTAGGCGGAAGAGTGACCGGCAGAGTGACCGGTGCGCCCGCGGCGACGGTCTTTGCCATACCGGTGCTCAACAGCGGCCTTCTCGATGTCAACAGGTATATGCGCCAGGCTTCGATCGATGCTTCGGGTAACTATACGGTCATTGGTCTAGCGTCCGGCTATTATAAGGTTCAGGCCTACCAAATCGGCTATATGGACGCATATTATAATAGCAAGACGACATTCGAAACGGCCGACAAGATCTTTGTCGGCGCCCCAAACACCGTGCCCGGCATCGACTTCACCATGGTCGTCGGTGAGAGCGGAGGCGGACCGGGCGGCGGCGCCGGCGCGGACGGCCCTGTCGGTGGCGGAACCGGCGGAGGAGCAGGCGGCGGCGGAGGCGGCGGAGCAGAGCCCGGAGGCAAACCACCGACGCCGACCGGCTTAAAAGCCTCGTATAAAGAGGGCAAGGTTACGCTTACCTGGAATCCGGTGACCGCGACCGGCCTCACCGGATATAATATCTACCGTGCCGAAGACGTCAAAGCGGCGGGCGCCAAGCTCAACTCGGGCGATGTCGGTGCGGCAACGTATGTCGATGGGACGGTCGAAGGTTTGAAGACCTACTATTATTACGTGACGGCCGCAGCTGGCGGGTCGCTCGAAAGCGACCCCAGCGTCAGGGTAGCGCTCGTCATCGATGAGCTGCTCGAGCCGGTGCTCTTCAAGGACGTCGGACGCGAACACTGGGCCTATGCCTTCATCGGTCGCCTGGCGGCGATGAAAATAGTCGGCGGCTACAGCGACGGCACGTTTCGCCCCGGCAATAGTGTGACCAGGGCCGAGTTCGCGAAGATGATAGTCGTCGCCTCGGGCTGGACGCCGGCGACTCCCGCTTCGCCGTCCTTCAAAGATGTCCCGGCGAGCCACTGGGCGTACTCCTACATCGAGACGGCGAAAGCGCGCGGTGTTATCGGCGGCTATCCGGGCGGCGTCTTCAAACCCGGAAACAACATCAAGCGGGCCGAGATATGCGCGATGGTCGTCCGCTCACAAACATATCCTGTCGATAAGAGCGGCACCGGGTTTACGGATATCGACGCCAGCCATTGGGCTTACGAGATGGTAATGACCGCCAAGAACAAGGGCATCGTCGGCGGCTATCCGGGCGGCGTCTTCAAGCCGGACGGTCTCGCATCGAGGGCCGAGGCGAGCAAGATGATTTATTCGGTTATCCAATAATAATGTGGTATCTTTCTAAGCAGGCAACCGTTTAACTATTTATATGTAGCAAGATTTGGAGCCTAGACCCCAAAAAGGAGAACCCATGCGTCACAGCGAATATCGAATCAAGAGAAGTGCTTGGCGAATTAGAAGAAGCGCTTTACCGCTATTTTTTTCCCTCTGTCTTTTATTCGCTTTTGCGACCCAGGCGGCGGCGGCCACGGTAATTCCTATCGTCTTTCCGGTCAACGGGGAATGCGGTTTCACCGATACCTTCGGCGCCCCGCGCGGCGGCGGCACCCGCACGCACGAGGGCACCGATATCATGGCGGCGAAGATGACCCCGCTCGTAGCCGCGGTAGACGGCGTCATTTCACGGCTCAACAACGGCGAGCAGACCAGCACCGCCAACGGCCTCCCGTACTACAACCTCATGCTCAAGGGCGACGACGGCAACGCCTATTATTATGTCCATCTCAACAACGACACGCCCGGCACCGACGACGGGATGGGCGGGCCGCGGAACGCCTATGCCCCCGGGATAGTCAACGGGTCGAGGGTGGTAGCAGGGGAGCACATAGCATACGTGGGGGATAGCGGGAATGCCGAGGAATCGAGTCCGCACCTCCATTTCGAAATTCACCAGGGCGGCTATAAGAATCCAATTAATCCGTATCCGTCGCTGATGGCCGCCAAGGCGGGCCTTTTCAAAGACATCGGGACGGACGATTGGTGTTTTCAATACGTTTTTTCGCTGGTCAAGAAAGGCGTGGTTAGCGGCTATGGCGACGGGACCTTCAAGCCGACGAGCGCGGTCACCAGAGCGGAGTTTATAAAAATGGTCGTCACGGCGAACGGCATCGATACGCTTACCGCGCATAATGGATATTTCCCCGATGTCTCATCCGCGCATTGGGTCTCGCCTTACGTCGAAGCCGCTAAAGCATTGAACATAATCAGTGGTGACGCGGCCGGCAATTTCAGGCCGGATGTGATTATAAACCGCGCCGAGGCGGCTAAAATCGTCGTCAATGCCGCAAACGCCAACGAGAACGCCTCCGGAGAACTCTTCTCGGACGTCGCATCGGACTTTTGGGCGTACGTGCCGATAATGACCGCGCGGAACTCCGGCATTATCAACGGATATCCGGACGGGACGTTCCGGCCGGTCGGCGGCGCCAGTCGAGCCGAGTCCGCCAAGATAATCTTTTCGATAAGCCCGTAACTGTTGGCGAGTCGAGCCCGTTACAACAAGCGAGCGGTCTATAAGTAGGCGCTTGCACAATAAGTCAAGGGCTTTACTATTTGTGAGAACTATGCAATCCTTAGACTTGCATGCAATCCTTATACTTGCTGAAAGAACAGACGTGTCAATAGTCGCAGTTTAAGACATACTTATGGAAGCAGCCGTTTTCACAGCAAAGGAGGATACGATTATTGATCGAATAATCACCGCTTTGGTCATGATGCTCATCTTATCGATTGCCGCACCGGCTACCTCTACCGCTGCGACCTTCGAAGAGTTCGCGCTTCTCGATTTGATAAACGATTACCGGGCGGGCAAAGGCCTTGGAGAATTGGTTCTTTCGGAACGCTTGACGCAAGCCGCGGCCGGCCACAGCCGCGATATGGCCGCAAAAGATTATTTCTCCCACAAATCTCTGAGCGGCGCCGACTTTTCCGACCGGATAAAAGCGGCGGGTTATACCTATAATACCGCCCTCGGCGAGAATATCGCCGCCGGTCAATGGAGGGCGGCCGACGCTTTTGCGGCCTGGAAATCGTCGCCCGGCCATAATACCATCATGCTCGGTAAGGCCTATAAGGCGGTCGGGCTAGCCAGGGCATACGACGCCGACGCCAAATACCAATGGTACTGGACGGCCGATTTCGGCGGCGTGGTCGATGTCTCGGTACGCGCCGCGAAGTATTCCGAGGCCGACAATTGGGCCTATCAATATATCCAGTGGCTAATCAAGCAGGGCATGCTCTCGGGCTATCCCGACGGCTCGCTCCGTCCGGAAAACCCTATCACACGCGCCGAGTTCTCGACGCTGGTTGCGAAATCATTTAAAATAAGCGCCGGCGGGAGCAAAGTCTTTCGCGACACGAAAAGACATTGGGCCGGGGACTATATCGCGGCCCTCGCCGACCTAGGCTATATCTCGGGATACGGCGACGGCTCGTTCCGTCCGGACGGCCTTATCACACGCGCTGAGATGGTGAAGATGCTTGTTCAGGCCGGGGGGTTGCGGGCGCGGGCGGGCGCGTCGAGTTTTTCAGATGTCAGTGACCACTGGGCTCGGGATTATATTACGATAGCCGCGTCGAACGGGATTATAAACGGGTATGCCGACGGTACGTTCAAGCCCAACGCCGGCTGCCTGCGCTCGGAGACCGCTACCTGCGTCTATAGGATGGTAAACGACTAATACCACAGCAGCGCATTGTTTATCGCGCGCTCGCCCTTGTCCTCATTGGGGTAGTTGCGGACAGCTCCGTTGAAGTAGAGGGTGCTCGAGCCCCCGCCGTCGAGGTTCATGGCATCGACGGCGCCGTGATACTTCATCTCTTCGGCCAGCTCCGTTAAGGTCATCCCCACGCTATAGAAGCTCATCCGGCCGTCGACGACGAGGGCTATGAGGTTGCCCTGCGGGTCGATGCCTATCGCGGTTCTCGGATGCCGCTTCGAGACGATGCGCGACTCGAACCCTTCGTTTTCGACGCTTACCCGGCCATCCCTGACAAGACGCGGACCTCCGCCGATAGCTTTGGTGTCGTCGCGCCAGGACGGCTTGAGATTGAAATTGAGCCTGACGGTGGCGCCTATCCAAATGTTATTGGTCAGGAAGGTCTTGCCCGAGCCGATTCCCGAGAGGACTATCCCGTCGAGCGGGATGGCCTTGTTTCCCGTGCCGTACCTCACATCTACGACCGTTCCGATTATCTCGCTCCCCGGAGTAACCGTTTTATCGACTCGCAATTCGACTTCGGTGCCGTTGCCGTTGGTCAGTGTCGACGGACCGTAAAAAGGCGTATACGCGACTATCGTGTCCTTGGAGGGCACCATATCTCGCGCCTTGTTGACCCATGATATGACGCCGGTCTTCTCGACGCCGCTCGTCGTCTCGAAGGTAAGCGAAGCAACGAGGGACGCCCTATCTATAAAGGTACTCCGGTCGCCCGAGAAGCCGAAGTGCGACCGCTCGTTGATAGGGGAGGAGAGAATCTGCCCGTCGACGAGGAGCCCGCTGCAGCCGCTCTTGCCGTCGCTCGAGAAGAAATCGGCGTTAACGCCCGCTATGGCGTTTTTGCGTTTGGCGAGTGAACTCAGCTTTTCGAGACCGAGGAGCCGGTCTCCGCCCAGCCCCGGATTGGTAGCGGCCGCCGCGTATTTCGGTATTTTCAAGACATGAATACTGAAAGGCCCCGAGTTTTGAAAGCGGCGGTGTTTTTCGTACGTTATCTCATTTACCGTTGAGGTTTCGATGACAAAGTCTTTGCCGACGAGCGAACGGTATATGAGCGCGGCGGCCTCGGCTCTGGTGATGGGTGCGTTTGGGCGGAACGTGCCGTCCGGATAACCGGTGATTATGTAGTTCTCGGCGGCGGCCTCGATGTACGGTTGACCCCAATGGGCGCTCGCCACATCGGTAAAGGAACCGGTGCCGATACTCGCGAGGGAATAACCTTTTGCCTGGACGAGAATCTTCGCTACTTGCGCTCTGGTGGTGGCGTCGTCGGGACGGAATGTCTCATCGGGGAACCCGTTCATCCAGGTCGCTCCGATGGTTTTTGAGATAAACTGAGCCGCCCAGTGGTCACTGGATAGGTCGTTAAAATCTACAGAGCCGGTCGCTTGCTTGAGCAGAAACGCTTCGGAAAGAAGTTTTGCCAACTCGCCCCGGCGCAAACCGTCCGCCGGCCTGAACCGGCCGTCTTCGCCGCCCCTGATTATGCCGTGGTCGGCGAGCGAGAGAATCTGTTTGGCGGCCCAATAATCTTTATCGACGTCTGAAAAAGAGCTGCCGGGCGCGGCGAATGCCGCCGGCGTGAAGCTGAGTATTAGGGTTGCAAGCAGCGCTATCGCGGAAATAGTGCGCCTCATGATATCACCTGTTATTCGGGTTTTCTAGAATCCGGTCAGTCGTTTTCCTCGCGGCCGGTTGTCCGGCAGCCGCTTGGGCTAAACTTCGGGAAAAAAGGACTATTGCTGTTCACAGCGGTATGTGCCGGATACGGCAGATTGCTATGTCAAAAGACATGGTAACATTCTTAGACGATAAGTTCAATGATAAAGTTACGCAAATATGATACTAATAATGAAGGCGCCCTATTGCCTAGGGCCGTCTTTTGCCTTAACATTGGACTGCGATATATGTTAGAATCGTTACATTTATAGTTGCAGCTGTGTTACGTCGAAGTTTAGGTGGTTGATAGATGGGCTTTCCACATGGCGGGAATTTGCGCAAGACCGCAATCCTCGTTTGTTTCTTCCTGATACTGTCCTATCTCAGCTTGCCCGTCGCGGCGGTCGGAGCCAATCCCGCCGGCAACACCCGATACGCGGCAGGTGTGACCGCAAGCAATGGTGCGCACACGAAGAGCGTCGGCGCGGCCTCTGAGGGTGCCGCCAGGCCCGGTGAACTTCTGGTCCGCTTTAAACCCGGCGCCGACCGGGCGGCAGCCGAAGCGCTTCACAGAGAAGTCGCCGCCCGCCCGTTGTCGACTATTAAAAGACTCGATATCGTGCGCGTGGTTATCGAGAGCGGTGCGGTCGATGAGGCGGCCCACCACTACATGAATAGCGGCCTGGTTGAGTTCGCGGAGCCCAACTACAGAAGAAAAGCGACCAATTTTGTACCGAACGACCCGCTCTACGCCGACCAGTGGGGCTTGCCTAAGATAGGCATGGGCAAGGCATGGGAGTTAGCGGGGTCGGCTCAGACGCAGGTAAAAGTCGCGGTGCTCGATACGGGAGTCGATGCGAACCACGAGGACCTCAAAGATTCGCTGGCGATAAATACATCCAACGGCGGCAAGGTCTTAGGCAGACGCTTTTTTGTCGACGGGAGCGGAAAACAGGGGAGCGACGAAAATTTTACCGATGAGGTCGGTCACGGGACGCACATCAGCGGTATTATCGCGGCCAAGACCGGCAACGCGCTCGGGGTTGCGGGGATAGCCTCGACCGCCCGGATAATGCCGGTAAAGGTCTTGGACGATATAGGTTTCGGCGACGATGTGAGTATCGCGCTGGGCTTGATGTGGGCGGCCGACAACGGCGCGCGAATCATCAATATGAGCTTGGCCGGGCCGACGCCGTCGAAGACGCTCGGCGAAGCGGTCAGGTACGCGCAAAGCAAGGGCGCGCTTATTGTGGCGGCCATCGGCAACGACGGGAGCGGCGTCTCCAACTACCCGGCAGCCTATGAAGGTGTTGTCGCGGTGGGCGCGGTGGACAGCAAGGACGCTTGGATTCACAAGTCGAATTTCGGTCGGCACATCGATGTCGTCGCGCCCGGTCTCAATATTCTATCGACCTTTTTAGCGTCAAAATCATATGACGGAAAGGCCTACGAGGTGAATAGCGGCACTTCGATGGCGACCGGTTTCGTCAGCGGGCTCGCCGCGCTTTTGCTCGCCATAAACCCGGCGCTTACACCCGAACGTGTCGAGGGTATTATGAGCGTTAGCGCGGACGACCTCGGCGTCGCCGGCTGGGATCGCTACTATGGACACGGGCGCATAAATGCCGGGAAAGCCGTTCAGATAAGCACTATCGGCACGAAACCGGCGGTAGCGATTGTCTCCCCGGCGAACAACACGCAAATCACCAAATCGATTATGCCGGTTTTAGTCAATGCGTCCTCGACAAGCACCGACATCGCCTTCGTCGAGTTTTACCTTAACGGCGTTCGGCAAGGCACCGTTGCCGCGCCGCCGTATGTCTTCAACATCGGCACGGGCGACTTGTTCGGCAAGAATACGATAAAAGCGCGGGCTTACGACAAGAACGGCAATACCGCAAGCGCCGAGATAACCTGCTATAAGCAGACCTTCTCCGACGTGGGGTCGGAGTACTGGGCATTTGAGGACATCGAAATTCTCGCATCGGAAAAAGTCCTCGCCGGTTATCCGGGAGGTATTTTCATGCCCGCCAAGGCGGTCGGACGGGCGGAATTTGTCAAGATGCTCGTCGAATCACTCGGATTTTCGAAGAAATCCTCTTACAGCGGTTACTTCAAGGATGTTTCATCCGCGCACTGGTCGTGGCCGTATATCGAGGCCGCCTATGACTTGGGAATAATCAGCGGTTATGGGGAGAACGTCTTCGGGCCCGAGGCGCGGATAAAACGCGTGGAAATGGCCGCGATATTATTGCGCAGCGGGGTCTATTCTCTTAATTACTCGGGGACGGCCTTTAACGATGTGTCTCCCGGGCACTGGGGGTTTGTTTCGGTTATGTCGGCCCGCAACGCCTCTGTCATCACGGGTTACCCGGGGAATTACTTTCGACCGGAGCAGGCGATGAGCAGGGCTGAGGCGGCGCGGGTCATCAAGAACTCGTTGTATTAGCCTGAGCGGGCTATGGACTCCCAAGTTACACGGTCTTGTCTGTTTAAAGGTTGCCGGATGCGCCTGCCGACTGTACGGTGACGGTCCTTAGGTTGGTGTTCCAGGAGACCCGAGCACCGAGGCACTCGGCGATGAACCGCAAGGGGACGAAGGTCGCGCTCGCCTTCATCGACGGCAGGACATCTAAGATGACAGGTTCACCGTTGACGAGGGCTATGTTGTCGCCGATGGTAAGCTCGATGTTGATACCGTTGTGGTCAATGGTTATTAAATCGCCCGCACTATCCCATGCAACCGCGCCGCCGAGTTCCTCGAAGAACTTTCTAACCGGCACCAACGTGCGCCCTTGACGGATAAACGAAGGGGGGTCGGCGCAGAGCAATTTGTCGTTAATGTAGACGAGCAGGTCGTAATTGGGGTCGCGCGATACGAAAAACATGCTCTTGGGGTAGGCGATGAATTCTTGCGCGAACATCTTCCCGTACGGTCCGCCATCGACCGAGCCGATGCCGACGTGCGTATACTCTGCCTCCAGCATGTTCGCCTTGTGTGTCGGGCTCCCCATAAGCCCCTTGAACGCGGCCTCGACCGAGGGTGCGCCTGCGAGGTTCTCACCCGCAAGGAGCCATCCGTCGGATACACCGGACGCCAGAACCCGGTCGAGCAGAGACCCGGAGATCGGAGAATCATGGCTGAAGAAGTCGTGCGTGATCATCTCTTGGCCGTAGCGGCGGGCCATGAAGGTGAGTTTAGGGTCGATTTCGAGTGCCTTCAGGCCATTGGCGCGACGCTCTTTGTTGACGAGGTTGAGCATGTATTGCTCGTCGGCGGTTAGGCTGACAGCGCCCGCGGCTCCAACCGCCAGGGATGATATCAAGACTACCAGCGCCGCGATTAGAGCGATACGTGGCCGGAAACTCACTACAACCATCCTCTCGACTTGCCTTTTGCGAATTGTCCATGCTTTTCAGGGTATGTGCGCCGCATGCAAAACTTACGCCGCGCCGCCGGTTTTATCCGACGCGCGGGCGAATGATATAACTACGGTTATATATCGGTTCCAGAGGTGGCGACTTTAATGGGAGTTGGGAGCCGACAAAAACCACCCCGCATTTTTAGAGTTCCGCTAAAAAAAGGCGCAAAGTAAACCCTCTTTTGATAAGATTATTTAATCGAATGAACCGCCGACATGATCGCCGCAGTCTAAGGTAGTTATGAAAAAAGTACTGATTTCAGGATATTACGGGTTTGGCAATACGGGTGACGAAGCGATACTCTCGGCGATGGTCACGTCGCTCAGGAGCGAAGTGCCCAACGCTGAAATAACGGTGGCTTCGTACCGTCCTCTTGAGACAGAGGCCAGGTATGGAGTCAAAGCTATTCCGCGCTCGGTCGGTTCGGTGCGCCAAGCTTTAAAGAAGAGCGACCTTTTTATCAGCGGGGGCGGCGGGCTTTTGCAGGATGTCACCAGCGTGAGAAGCCTTGTCTACTACTGCTCGCTTCTTTTGCTGGCGCGCGCCGAGCGCGTCCCCATAATGATTTACGGGCAAGGAATAGGCCCGCTGAACAGATATTTCAGCAGGTTTCTCACCAAATTGGCGATATCGGGCGCGAACGTGATAGCGGTTCGCGACGAAGGCTCTAAAAAAATACTCCAAGAAATGAAAGTCCGTCGCGAAGTGGTCGTCACCGGTGACCCGGCGCTCCTTCTCAAGCCGGTACGGATGTCGAGGCTTAAAGGATTGGACCGGCCTGTCGTAGGTTTCGCCCTGCGGGCCTGGCGCGGCATAGAGTATGGGCGCTTAGCGGCGGCCGCCGACAGCATCAAGGCGCGCACCGGGTCGAGCATCGTGTTCATCCCGTTTCATACGAAGCGAGACGACTCGGTGGCCGAGCAGATAACGGCGCGGATGAAAGAACCCGCCACTATTATAAATGGAATCGAGCTGCCGTCGGAGGTTATGGGTGTCATCGGCGAACTCGATGTTTTGGTGGGGATGCGCCTTCACTCCAATCTCTTCGCGGCGCTTCAGGGCATCCCGTTTCTTCCGGTGGCTTACGACCCTAAGGTCGATGAATTTTCTAAAACCGTCGGCGCTCACGCATCTGTAGCCTGCCGCGACCTCGATGAGCGAGAACTCGTCCCCGAAGTAGAGCGGCTCTTGGCGCTCGGCGGTAATTGGGGCTATTCGATAGAGGAGGCGCGCGGCAGAGCGAGGCGGAACGCACTGCTCGCGAAGGAACTGCTCAAGGAGCGCTACATCCTGGGAGTTCGCTTCGACGCCTTCGAGATGGATGAGGCGATAGCGGCGATTGAGGACTTGATAGCCGAGCGTAAGCCGCATCTTATCGTTACTCTCAATGCCGAGATGATGGTCATGGCCAAAAAAGACGACGCGTTTAGGAAGGTTTTGCACGGCGCGCATCTCGTCGTCCCCGACAGCATTGGAATAGTATGGGCGGGTAAGCTGCGGACTCGTGTTCCGGGCATCGAAATGATAGAGGAAATGGCTAAAGTAGCCGTGCGCAAGGGCTACCGCATATACATGGTCGGCTCCGAAGAAGGAGTCGCGCAAGAAGCCGCGCTGAAATTGCGGGAACGTTACCCGGGCCTCAATATCGTCGGCATCGAGAGCGGCTATTTTTCGAGTCAAGAGGAGCCCGGTCTCATCGAGCGTATTAGACGGGCCGAGCCGGATATCCTGCTCGTCGGCTTGGGCATGGGCAAGCAGGAGAAATGGATTGCCGGGCATCTGCGCCGGCTCGGTGTCCCCGCGTGCGTCGGTGTCGGGGGGAGTTTCGATGTCATGGCCGGGCAGGTAAAACGCGCGCCCGAATGGGTGAGGAGCGCCGGCTTGGAGTGGCTCTACCGGTTCGTTCAGCAACCGACGAGATTCAAAAGGATTTTAGCGCTACCGAGATTCGTCTACCTCGTCATACGTGAGCGGGGCTTGATGTAGGCGCGTCTACGGTGAGTGCGCAGGCCGGAAGAGGGCGAGGAGATAATACATGAGCAAAGGCAGGGCGCTTGCGCTCTCGGCGGGCATAGTGACCATAGCGACTCTTTCGGGCCGGATATTCGGCTTTGCGCGCGAGATGGTCATTGCCAACAAGTTCGGCGCCTCCGCTGAAACCGACGCGTTTATCGTCGCGTTCACCATACCAAACATCATATACAGTCTCGTCGTCATGGGGGCGCTGAGCGCCTCGTTCATACCGGTATTTAGCGGGTTGCTCGCCAACGACGACGAAGAAGAAGCGTGGCGCCTGGCGCATACGATTCTCAACCTCTTATTGATTGCGTTCGGTCTTATTGTGGCGGCATTGATGGTCTTCGCGCCGCAGGTAGTCCTTTTGGTATCCCCGGGTTTTGGCTCCTCGGGTGAACAGTTAGCGTTGGCGTCGAGCTTGTTGCGAATTATGGCCCCGGCCCTCGTATTCCTCGGTATATCCGGGCTGATGGCGGGGACGCTAAATTCATATAACCATTTCGCCACGCCGAGCCTGGTCGCGCTCGTGCAAAACGTCATCATGGTCGCGGCTATTATCTTTCTGGCGAAGCGGATGGGTATCTACGCCGCCGCCATCGGGTTTCTTGCGGCTTCACTTTGCCAAGTGCTAATTCAGCTGCCGGCGCTGTTGAAACGAAGATTGCCGTATCGGGCGGTGCTCGATTTGCGAAGCGAGCGGGCAAAGAGCGTCGCCAAATTATTCTTGCCGGTGCTGGCCGCGCTAGCCGCCGGTCAGTCGAATCTTATCGTCGACAAGTGGTTTGCGTCGTTTCTCGAGACCGGCAGCATATCGTATCTCAATTACGCGTTCAAGGTAGGCAGCCTACCGTTGAACACGCTCGTCGCGGCAATCGCCATCGTCTTGTTTCCGACGCTTTCCCGGCAGGCCGCGACGAGGGATATGGAAGCGCTGCGCGATACGATTTCGCTCGGTGTTCGCATTATCGCGATGGTGGCGGTGCCGGCATCGGTCGGTCTTTTTGTCTTAAGCAAACCGATTGTAGGCCTGTTATTCGAGCATGGGGCGTTCGGGCCGACCGCGACGGTCGCGACGGCGACGGCGCTTGCCGCGTACTCGTTCGGCTTGGTCGCCATGGGCCTTAATATGCTGCTCATCCGGTCGTTCTACGCGCTCCATGACGGTGTGACTCCGCTCAAGGCGTCGCTCGTCTTTATAGTCTTGCTGATAGCGCTCGACATAGTTCTTGTCCGCCCGTTCGCGCACGTAGGCCTCGCTCTCGGCTACACAATCGCCGTGAGTGTCATGGCCTTGGTTATGCTCGGCGCGCTTAGAAAGCGCCTCCAGGGCTTGGACGAGGCGAAGCTGCTGGTCTCGTTCGCGAAGACCTCCTTGGCGGCGGTAGTGATGGGGGTGGGGGCGTGGTTTACGGCATCTTACCTGGGCGCGACGCTTGCCGGCGGTACTAAGCTTGCCGAGTTGACGGTCGTAGGGGTTGCGATAGGCGTAGGCGCTCTTTTATATCTCGGTGTCCTGGTTTTGGCGCGGGCCGAAGAGATAACGATAATCCGGCGGCTGATTAGCGGTAAAATCTCCGGCAAACAGGTCGCCGCGGACAACGCTTAAGGGAGTATGTGCCCCGGCGGCGGGTTGACAATCAAACCTAAAACCAACATGCTTTTGTTTATGGCCGATAACCGATAAGAGAAACTGATAGATGACTAATTCGAGCGGGGAATGCTGATGGAGCTGGTAGAGCAGCTTAGACGAAACCTCAAAGAGACGCTTCGTTACCTCAAAGAGCGGGTTGCGGGGACCGTCGATATTGGGATAATCTTAGGGTCGGGCCTTGGCGGTTTGGTCGACGAGGTCGAAAACGCCAAACGCTTTACCTATGACGAACTGCCGCATTTTCCGAGACCGACGACCGAGGGCCATTTCGGCAACCTGGTCATCGGGATGCTGGCCGGCAAGCGCGTAGCCGTGATGCAGGGGCGCTTCCATTATTACGAGGGCTATACTTCGGCGGGCATATCCTATCCGGTCAGGGTTTTGAGCGGGCTCGGCGCGAAGACTCTGATAGTCACGTGCGCGGCCGGCGGTCTCAACCGGGATTTTGCGCAGGGCGATATAATGGCCATTAGGGACCATGTCAATATGATGCCGACCAACCCTTTAATGGGGGCGAACGACGACGAGATAGGGCCGAGGTTTTTGGACATGACCGAAGCCTATAATAGTGAATATCTCGCGTTGGCGCACCGCGTATCCGAAGCGGAGGGCATACCGCTCAAGGAGGGCGTCTATGTCGGCCTGCTCGGCCCGGCTTACGAGACGCCCGCGGAGATAAAGTATTATTCGACGATGGCGGATGCCGTCGGTATGTCGACCGTGCCCGAGGTGCTAATAGCGCGCCACGCCGGGTTGGATGTGCTGGGGTTTGCGGTGATAACCAATGTCTCCGGCGGGCGACACACGGTCAGCCACGAAGAGGTCATAGCCGCCGCGCGGAAGTCATCGGAGTCTTTGGTCCGTTTGATAATAAAAGTCATAGAGAAAATGTAAGCCGCAAAGGAGCGATAGTATGAAGTATGATGTAAAAGACCTCGGTCTCGCGGAGACCGGGAAGAAGAGAATCGAATGGGCCGACAAAGATATGCCGGTGTTGCGCCTCATCCGGGAGCGGTTTGAAAAAGAGAAGCCTCTCAACGGCGTAAAGCTGGCCGCCTGCCTCCATGTCACGTCGGAGACGGCAAACCTGATGCGAACGCTAAAGGCCGGCGGGGCGGAGGTCGTTCTGTGCGCCTCGAATCCGCTGAGCACGCAAGACGATGTAGCGGCATCCTTGGTCAAGGACTACGAGATACCGGTCTTCGCCATAAAAGGTGAAGACGACAAGACCTATTATGAGCACATCCACGCGGCGCTCGACTTTCATCCCGAAATCACGATGGACGACGGCGCCGACCTCGTATCGGTTTTACATACCGACCGGGTCGACCAGGTCGGTGAGATTATCGGTGGAACCGAGGAGACGACGACCGGTGTTATTCGTCTCAAGAGCATGGCGGAGCAGGGAGTCCTGCGCTACCCGATTATCGCGGTAAACGACGCCCAAACCAAACACTTCTTCGATAACCGCTACGGGACCGGACAGAGCACCGTCGATGGCATATTGCGGGCGACGAACATTTTGCTCGCCGGAAGAACCTTAGTGGTGACCGGATACGGCTGGTGCGGCCGGGGTGTCGCGATGCGCGCAGGCGGCATGGGGGCGAATGTCGTCGTCGTCGAGATAGACCCGCTCAAAGCGATAGAAGCCGTTATGGACGGCTACCGCGTGATGCCGTCGATAGAGGCCGCGAAGATCGCCGATTTATGGGTAACGGTCACCGGCAACCTCCATGTCATCGACCGCGCGCATTTCGACGCGATGAAAGATGGGGCGATAATCGCGAACAGCGGGCACTTCAATGTCGAGATAAACATCGCGGCGCTCGAAGAGATGTCCGAATCGCGCAGAGAGGTCCGCGAGTTCGTCGAAGAGTTTTTGATGAAAGACGGCCGCCGCATCTATCTGTTGGCCGACGGCCGCCTGGTAAATCTCGCCGCCGCCGAAGGGCATCCCGCCAGCGTTATGGATATGAGCTTCGCGAATCAGGCCTTGGCCGCCGAGCTTATGCTAAAAGAGGCGAAGAAGATGGAGAAAGACGTCTTCGGCGTGCCGAGCGATATCGACCAGGAAATAGCGCGGCTCAAACTCGCTTCCATGGGCATCGATATAGATGAGCTGACGGAAGAGCAGTATAAGTACCTTCATTCGTGGGAGATGGGGACATAAGACGAATTCGCGAAAATTTTTGGAGGCGTTAGTGTGAAGACAATCGAGTGGAAAAACGGAAAAGTCGTTTTAATAGACCAGACGAAGCTTCCGCTTAAAGAAGAGTATATCGTAACCGACGACTACCGGAGGGTCGCTGAGGCGATAAAGATTCTTAGCGTGCGCGGCGCGCCCGCAATCGGCGTCGCCGCCGCTTACGCGGTTGCGCTGGCGGCCATGGAATCCCAGGCAAAGAAGACCGGGGATTTTTTGGATGAACTCGCCGGAGCGACAGGGCTTATCGGGGCGACGCGCCCGACCGCGGTCAACCTCTTCTGGGCGCTTGAGCGAATGAAAGAAAAGGCCGGCGCCAATTCACATCTCGCGGTCGGCAGGCTAAAACGGGTTCTCAAGGAAGAGGCGGATTTAATCGCCGCCGAGGAACTCGAGATGAGCAAAAAGATGGGCGATTACGGCGCCGAACTCATCGCCGACGGGGATAACGTCCTCACACACTGCAACGCGGGGGCGCTGGCGACAGTCGATTACGGCACCGCGCTCGCGGTTATACGCTCGGCCCACAACCAGGGCAAGAAGATCCACGTCTACGCCGATGAGACGCGGCCGCTCCTGCAGGGCGCCCGGCTTACGACGTGGGAGTTGATGAGGGAAAACATACCGGTCACGCTGATTTGCGACAATATGGCCGGCCATTTCATGAGCCTGGGAAAAGTCGACAAGATAGTCGTCGGGGCGGACAGGGTGGCGGCCAACGGCGACATAGCCAACAAAATCGGCACGTACTCGGTGGCGGTTCTGGCGAAAGAGCACAATATCCCGTTTTATGTCGCGGTCCCGGTTACGACCATCGACACCTCGATTCCGGACGGGAGCCACATACCGATTGAAGAGCGCGAGTCGCACGAGGTGACGGGGTTTGGCGGCTCACAGGTCGCGACCGAGGGCGTCACCGTCGCCAATCCGGCGTTCGACGTTACGCCCAACCGTTACATCACCGCCATCATTACCGACCAGGGTGTCTTGAAGCCGCCTTACGATAAGGCAATCGCCGGACTTTTCGAGAAGTAGACGCTATCAACGAATTAGCGGGCATCATCCTGTCAATACTAATACTCATCTCGATCGGGTTCTTCAGCAAGCGGGCCGGTCTGCTTAAGCGAGCGGATAATGCGGTTTTGAACAACATCATCATCTACATCACGATGCCGGCGCTCATATTTCGCGCCGTTTTCGAATCCGAACTAACTCTGTCCATCATCAAGATATCTTTGCTGGCTTTGGTTGTCGTCGCCGTCAGTATGCTGACGGCGTTTGTTGCGGGGCGTTTCGCCTGCCGTTCGCGCCCGACGTTCGGGGCGTTTGTGCTTGTCGCGGCGGTCGGCAACACCGGCTATCTGGGATTCCCGCTTACGATGGAGATATTCGGCATCGAAAACCTGATAAAAGCGGTCTTCTACGACCTCTTCGGGACGGTGATCATCCTCTTTACCGCGGGCCTGGTAGTCGCCGGCAGGTACGGTGGGCGGGAGGGGAAGATTAACATGGTGCGGGAGATTCTCCTCTTCCCGCCGCTTCTGGGGTTGGTCGCCGCATTCTTGTTCAAAAGCGTCGGTTTGCCGAAGTTCTTTCTCGACGTCATCGGGTTTTTGGCGGGAGCGACGGTGCCGTTGATAATGATCTCCATCGGGCTGGCCCTTGAGGTCGGGCAGGTCCGCCGATACAAGCTCGAGATAGGCATAGTCAGCGTGATAAAGCTCTTTGTGGCGCCGCTGACGGCGCTGGCCGGCGCGACATTGTTCGGGTTGAGCCGCGTCGACCTCGGGATAACCGTGCTGGAGGCATCGATGCCTGCGGCCATGTTCTCGATGATAATCGGGCTCAAATACGGGCTGGACAACGACTTTCTGCCGGCGGCTATCGTCACGACGACGATGATTAGCCTGGTAACGATACCGGCGTGGCAATATGTCTTAAGCCTATTGGTGGGTTAGCGCTAGAAATAAATGCTTCTCAATCATACGGTTGCCTTTAGCCGTTTGTTCTATGTCGGTGGGTTAGCGCGAGAAATAAATGGGCTTCTGCTTAGCTGACCTGGTCTTTGACCCCACACTCGCCTGCCGGAGGCCTCGCAGCCGTTTTAGAGCCACTGATACCTCTCTCGTCCTCCTGGAACGGCAGGGCTTACTCCTAAGACGCACCATGCTCAACAAAAGTCAGATATAGATAGCTTTTGCCTTACGTGGATCCTTTTGCCTGCATCTAGCTTGGATTATCCGGCGCAACACTGGGCGGCGCCGGGGCAACCACAGACCTAAACAGAAACCCAAAGTCATAACCTACCTGATTTTACCCGTATTTGCGAGAATCCACAACCGCGCGCCGACGGTCGCCCCCGGAGCCGTCGAGCGGTGTCCTGGCCACGGTCAGCACATAAACCACTGCGGCGCCGCGTTGTTTAAGGGCGCTAGCGCACTCGCTCGCGGTGCTCCCGGTCGTGTAGACGTCGTCGATGAGGAGTACGCGCTTGGGCACTTTACCGAAAGCCCGAAAAGCCCCCTTGACGTTGTCCGCGCGCCGGGCGAAGCCGAGGCGGTGTTGCTCCGGGATGTTCTTGACCTTTGCGAGCCCGGTGTAGAGCGGCTTATTGTGTCGGCGAGCCAGCTCTTTTGCGAGTAAGCCCGATTGGTTGTAGCCGCGTTCGGCTTCTTTGAGTTTAGAGAGCGGGACAAACGCGACGGCGTCGACGGCGTCCATCAGATGACCCGCCTCATCGTCGATGAAGAGGCTGAGATACGCCGCAAGGCGCTTGCCGTTTTTATATTTAAACGAGTGAATCGCGCTCTTCAGGCTGCCGGTATAGGCGCCGCCCGAGCGCGCCGAGGTGAAGTGGAGGTGCTTGCCCCGGCATTCACGGCAGTCGGCGACCGGCCGCACGCAAGGTTTGCCGCACTTATCGCAGACGGGGTCGGCAATACGCGAAAAGCTGTCCGTGCAGCTCACGCAGAGCGGCCCGTTCGAGGCGCTCTCGCAGACTAGGCAGACCTGCGGGAAGACGAGTTCGGGAAAACCGCCGAGCAGGCGGCGCAAACCCGTCCACGCACTGCGAAAAGAGCGCGGGGCACCACTCCCTATAGGGTTATGGCTATCCATGCGGTTTTGCCCGCGCCGTCGGCTTTGGCCCGGTCGAGCCGGACTTCATAATGATTGGCATATAAACACAATAGCACAAACCAGCACAAACCGATTGGCCAATGGTAAGAAGTTTTTTATAATATTGTTTTGAAATATCAAGCGACAACACGCGCTTGAGGAAGAAGAGGCGGCGAGCGAATATACCATGTTCCGTATAGCAGTCAACGCGCTTCGCTAATAAGGGCATGTCAAATTCGCGCAATAAGAAGAACCCCTACGCGGCGTGGTATGCACGCCACCGGTCTGCGGATGACGGTTGTCGTCAAAGCACCCATATTAATATGGCAATATTTACCTGGTGATTGAGTTTCCTGGGTGGTATGTATGTAATTATAGGTACTATAGATAGCACTTTCGTTTTGTAGACGGGTTCAAAGTGGTATCATATACCTAGGTTGTTGGTTTGTATGGATTTAGGAGGTGCACGTGCTTCAGGGAACGGTCAAATGGTTTAGCGCGGAGAAAGGCTACGGATTTATCGAGCTGGAAAGCGGCGATGATGTCTTCGTACACTTTTCTGCCATTCAGGAGGAAGGCTTTAAAACCCTCAACGAAGGCCAGGCAGTCATGTTCGAGGTGGTTGAGGGAGATCGCGGTCCTCAGGCTTCAAATGTCCAAAGACAAGTATAAACATTTTGAAGTCACTGAAAACCAACAACAACACCCCATGTATTTCATACATGGGGTTTTACGTTAGTGGTATGCCCGAGTTAGTGGTGCGCCCGGCGGGGTTTATGCGCCGGCTGTCAACGGGTCAACCCGCGTTTCCTCATCTGTAGTTATTCAAAGTATAAGAGCTGTCGGTCGACACGAGCATAGTTAGGAGTGTATGCGCATGGAAATAATCGTAAAAGGCAGGCATATGGAGGTAACCGATGCTCTTCGAGCGTATGCCGAAGAGAAAATCGGGAGAATAAGCAAGTATTTCGACAAAATCATCAAAATCGAAATCGCTTTCATAGATGAGAAGAACCCGAGCATCGAAAAATCGAAGACCATAGAGGTGACAGTCTTCCCGAAGGGGCCTATCCTGAGGGCCAAAGAGTCCTCGACCGATATGTATGCCTCGATCGATATGGTCGTCGACAAGCTCGAACGGCAAATCAAACGATATAAGAACAAACTCTCCAAGAGCGCCAAAGGCTCTCCGAAGCCCGGTGAGATGAGCGCGGCTCTCGTCGCGGTCGAAGAGGAGTTCGAAGGCCCGCGTATCGTCAAAGTCAAGCAGATTGCGGTCAAGCCGATGGACGCCGAAGAGGCGACCCAGCAGATGGAGCTTTTGGGGCACGATTTCTTTGTCTTCACCAACACCGATACCGATGAGGTAAACGTCGTTTATAGGCGTCGCGACCATAACTACGGTTTAATCGAGCCGATTTCCGGCAAGATGTAACGCCGGTCGGGCAATTTGCGTTATAGTTAAAGGGAAGCACATATCGAAGAAATTGTTGGCGGCAAGACGGCGGAAGAGGAACCCAAATGAACCCGACGATAGACAACGTCTCGGTCGAGGAGATCGAGGGCTTGCTCTGCCAAATCGAAGAAATCAAGGCGGCACGAATCGTAGTCGGTCCGGGTCGCGGAATCGAAGAGATTCATATTCTAGCGAGTTCGGGCAAGGGGCCCAAGCAAATCTCCCGCGACATCGAATCGATGTTGATGGCGCAATTCGGCCTACCCGTAAACCACCGCAAAATCAGTATCGCCCAGCTTGGCTCCGCTGAGCACAGGGTGCCGAGAGCGCGGCTGAAACTCGATTCGGTCCGGCACGAAGTCGATGACCGGAGGGCACGAGTCGCGGTGACTTTGCGCCACGGCGAGACCGATTACGAAGGCCTCGCGGAGGGGGTCGCATCGAGAGTAGGCAGGCTACGGCTTGTCGCGAGCGCCGCCTTAGCCGCCGTTGAGCGGATAATCGCAGGGAACGAGGCCTTCGCCCTCGAAGACATCACCGCGATGGCTTTGGGTCGCGATACGGTCGTCGTTGCCTCGGTGGCGTTACTCGACAGTAGCGGCGATGAGACATATGTCGGTTGTGCTATAGTAAAAGACGATGAGCGCGAAGCGATAGTAAGAGCGGTGCTCGACGCCGTCAACAGGCGCTTGGAACTCTTGATAACCTCATAGCGTTAGCGTTGATTTCTGGACCGACATCAAAATGTTCGAGACAAAGGTGAACAATCGATTAGTTATTGAGCGGAGCGGTGCTGACCCTTCCGACAGCGAGCGGGGAAGGGGAGAGAACCTAAAAGGAGGTCTCTTTGTTGAAAGCCCGTATTCTGATGACACTCGTTGCCCTCGCAAGCTTGATTCTGGCCGGCGGAGCCGGCAGCAGAATGGGTTGATTTTCTTTTGATGTCGGTCCTTTTTTATCTATAGCAAGAAGGACGACCGGCTGTCGGTTCGACTATTATCACTCAAAGAGATACAGTGAAGGACATCACTTCCAAGGCGAGAATATTTTTTTATAGCGTATATGCGGCGGCATTTGTGGTTTTGCTTGCAAGCTTGATAACCAAGCCCGCTTTATCGTGGGCGGATGTCGCTTTTTTTGCGTTGTTCATTTTTGTCGCCGATTCTTTCACCATCCCGCTACCGAAGAATGCTTCGATTTCAGTCAGTTTCGCCGTTATTTTCGCGGCGGCGCTTCTCTTCGGCCCCCAGGCCGCGGTAATCGCCGGCCTCATAACGGTAATCAATATCGGTGACCTCAAGCGCAAAATCCCCTGGTACAAGATGGTATTTAGCGCGTGTAATTATGTCATATCGGCCTATGCCGCCGGTTATGTCTACATCTTGACCGGGGGCTCTATCGGCGGGATAACCGTCGCCGACTTCCCGTACATAATCGTGCCCGTGGTCTTTGCGAGCACGGTCTTCTTCGCCCTAAACACCGGCCTTATCGCCCTCGGAGTCGGCCTTTTGAACGACGAATCACCCGTTGGTATCTGGCGTTTCGACTACCAGTGGCTCATCCCGAACTACTTCGCCCTCGGTGTGCTGGGCTTGGTTCTGGCGCAGATATACTACCTGACCGGCCCGGCGAGCTTCGTCCTTTTGATAGTGCCGCTCCTCATCGCCCGGCAGACCTTCCAGGTCTATATGCAGCTGCGAGGAGCGTATCTCGATACGGTCAAAGCCTTGGTCCAGGCGCTGGAGGCCAAAGACCCGTACACGCGCGGCCACTCGGAGCGCGTCGCCAAGTACGCGGAGCAAATCGCGCGCGAGCTAAAACTGCCCGAAGACCGGGTGGAGACGCTTCGCTACGCGGCGCTTCTGCACGATATCGGAAAAATCGGCATCGCCCGCAAGATTCTCAACAAGCCGGGAAAGCTCAACAACGACGAGTTCAAAAAGATACAGTCGCACCCCAGAATCGGCGCGAGCATCCTAAATGATATCGATTTTCTCGAAAAAGCGATCCCCGCGGTCTATTACCACCACGAACACCTCAACGGACGCGGTTACGGGGAGGGCCTGGCGGGAGAGCGCATCCCGCTTCTCGCGCGGATTATGACGGTCGCCGACAGCTTCGACGCGATGACCTCGACGCGCTCATATAGGCCGGCGATGAGCGTCGAGGAGGCGGCCGAGGAATTGATGGCGTGCTCTAACCGGCAGTTCGATAGCGAAGTCGTCGAGGCTTTCATGCGCGCGCTCGACCTGTCGATGGAGAAGGCCGGCCCCGAGATAAAGGAGTTGCAGCTAAGCATTGGAGTCGAGAATCCGGCATAAGGCGAAAATATATAGGAGTGTCGTAATATCGTTTGGCGTCATCGCGCTCGCGGTCTACGCGATGCGCCTGACCGCGGATAATCTCGCCATGGTCGGTTTGTTCGCGCTCGCGGCAATCATCAGCAGGCTCCTCGATATCCGCCTGCCGCAAGGGGGCAAGGTCCACATCGACACGGCGGTAATCATCGCCTCGGTCTTGCTCTTTCCGCTGCCGCAGGCGCTCCTCATCATCGTAGTCGGTGTCGTCGTATCGATGCTGGTGCAGCGATTGAAGTTAAAGTTCACAGCGACGATGTACCCGCTTTCGCAGCTCGTTTTGATTGTTATAGCGGCCGCCCAGGTCTTTTACGCGGCCGGCGGCGAGACCGGCAAAATCGAGCCGTTTTACGGCATAACGGCGCTGGTATTGCTCTGCGGCGTCTACACCTTCTTGATGCTCGGCCTCGACCAACTGGCTATCTCTATCAACCGGGGAACACCGTACATCCCCGCGTTCATGTCGGCGGTCGAGTTTTTGGCCCCGTTTTATTTAGCGCTCTCATCGCTCGGGGTGCTTCTTGCGATAATGTACGGGGGCATGGCGTACTGGGGGCTGCTCATATTTTTTGTGCCGCTTCTGGTGACGCGCCTCTCTTTTAAATCTTTTCTCGACATCCGCAGGGTATACCGGAAGACCATCGAGGCGTTGGCGAATACAATCGAAGCGCAGAACCCGCGCCGGCGCGGCCACGGCCAGCGGGTAGCGAGTTACTCGGTCGATATAGGCAAAGAGATGGGGGTGCACGGGCGCGACCTCGAGTTAATCGGCTACGCCGCGCTCCTGCACGACATCGGCATGCTCGGCGTCGACGAGGACTCGCTCGACCACCTGCTGGAGCAGGCGAGCGCGCAGAGCGGCGAAGCCCCGCACGCCATCATCGGCGCGGAGATAATAGAAGAGGTCGATTTCTTAAAAGACGCGGCCGACATGGTCCGCAAGCACCACTTCCCGATAGATAAAGTCGGCTCGCCCTCCGAGCTGTCGCTCGGCGCGCGCATCATCAACGTCGCCAGCTCGTTCGACAAGTTTACCCGCGCGGACAACCCCGACGAGCGCCTCACCGCCTACCAGGCCATAACCCGCATCAAGAAAGACCAAGCCATAGTCTACGACCCCAAAGTAGTCCGCTCCCTCATCAATGTCCTCCGCAAACAGGGGAAGTTGATGGAGTTTGTGAGCTAAGCCGGACGCATGCGGAAAGCATCTAACTAAGAATTCCTAAATAATTCAGTAATTCGGATTAACGGATTGACGTATATGCAGCATATCCGTCATAATTGTATTGAGGTGGTAATCTTGATAAGGCGATTAACGGAAAGAAGCAGCATTAGTATCCCGAAAGAGAATCTTGAGCGTGTAGGTGTGCAGCCGGGGGATTATTTCGAAGTGTCGGACGACGGCAGGCGGATTATCCTCACGCCGAAAGTCGTTGATGACAAGTTTTCAGAGAAAGAGTGGGAAGAACTTGCGTCGTTGGCTAAAAAGGCCGGCAAAAAATACAAGACGGCAGCCTCAGCTAAGAAGCACCTCGAAAGGCTGTCCGAGTGAACTACGAGTACAAACCTTCCTTTGAGCGAATGTTCAAGGAGCTTGAACCGGGCGCAAAAATACGGGCTGTTAACGCGATATTCTCACTAATCGACTTCTTCGAGACCGGACAACGAACCGTCGGTCTCGGACTAAAACAGCTCCGAGGCGATTTTTGGGAAATCAGAGTCGACCTCAAAATCCGAGTTCTTTTTGTTTTCGAAAGTGATACTGTCAGCTTCATAGTCGTCGGAACCCATGACGACATCTCGAAATTTCTTCGCAGGTCTTAAAAAGAAGTTACAAAATCGTACGATGCGTATTCATCCATTGAGATTTGATATACCGATAGGCGTTAAGTGAGATAAGTCTGCAACGTTGTAAGTTATGTGCTATGATAACGATGTTGTTGGTGGTGAAGGATTAAATATGGAAGCTAATCGGATAACTGGCCGAGAGAAACAAATCTTAAGGTTAGTCGGTAAGGGTTTCTCTAATAAAGAAATAGCTTATGATCTTAGCCTAAGCATCTATACAATTGAGAACCACCTCAGTAAGATCTACCGTAAACTTAATGTGAAAGATCGTTTTGAAGCTGTTGAGACGGCTAGAAAAGAAGGCATCTTTCGGTAATTTCTAAAGCCTGCGTCCATCCATCCCATCCCATACATTCTTTCAAGCACAAATTTATTTGCTCTAAACTACGAGCGCTTATAGCTGAATGTAGCCAATATTAGCCGTTGCACAATAGAAATATATTGCTAACCTAATACATAGGATTAAGAGGAGGCGCTGCTATTTCAAGAAACGAGAGGCAAAAGGAAGGGGTTTTATTATGAGAAGCCTTTATTGGCGCATATCATTAAGTCTGCTGCTCTTATTATTGCTGCCTGCAACCGCTTTCGCATTACCTTACGGTGAAGCCGCTTATGCGACCAACTCTACTGGTAGTATAACTACGGCTTGGGGGACTTTTGCTAAGAATTGGGTTATGGATAACCCCACACTGCAATCCCCCGATGGTCAGCACGTGAACTCGATATACATCAGGTATGATAGTAAAAATATAATCGAAATCGGCTGGTATAGAAGCTATCCGTCTTCATCGACAAACCCGCAGGGCTTTACGGTACGTCTAAAGAATGATGTCTACGAATTTAAAGCGCTGGGCGCAATGACAAAAGGCACGTATGCCAACTTTCAGATAAACAATGTGCCGGGCACATATAGTTTTGAAACCTGGATCAACGGAGTTCGGATGTACACATGGACCAATAGCGGCTTTACATCTGGACGAACTAGAGTAGGGGCTGAACGCAGGTACGGTGGATCGGGCGGTGACACCAATTATGCCAATTTTCAGGAGCTTAAATATAAGGGTAGCAGCGGTGCATGGGGATATTGGTACAAAATTAATGACGAGTATTTAGGCGGTCAAGAGGATGTTTGGTACGATGTGTTTCCGAACGATGCTGCGTATAGCTTAATCATTGATAGGAACTCTTAGGTAAAACTAATGTTTCGCAGGATGATGGGGAAGGATGAATTCTATGATGAAAGAGATTAGTAGGCACAAATTGTTAATATTAGCAGGTTTATGTTTACTGGTTGCCTCAGCGCTAGCATTTACAGTTTTTAAATCTAGCATTGCACCCAAAGAAGAATCCAAAGTTGCGATTCAAACAGAAAATAAAACAGAAGCGCTCGTAAAAGAAAGAAAGAATGCATCAATTAAAGCTATTAAAAGGCCAAATGAAAACATGCTTATGATTGAAGGCACAATGAGCGAAGACGGTACTAGAGTTGCCAGCTTTAACGAAGCGCTATCTAAAATTAGCGCAAAACCAAAGCTGCCAGACGCGGCTGTTGCGGGAGAGCCCAAAGCAGTATATGTTCTACACCTTGCCCCCACGCCTGAAGAACAAGGGATAGGTATCGAGTACGAAAACGGTATTTACATTTATATCTACCCTAACAAATATCCAGCGCCTGATTATGATAGTGATTCAAAGACTTTGCCTGGTGTCAAGCTTGGAAATATTAACGGATTTAAAGGAACTATCCATGAATATACCCAGAGAGTTATACCAGTACTCGGTGAAGTGCGGGAATCAGCTCATGTTATTTGGTATGAAGACGGCATTGAGTATAAGATATTTGGCGACAAAGAGGGAAAGGTAAGACTTAAGGATTTACTGCCAATCGCGCATTCAATGCGATAATCAGGCAAAGATATTAAAGCAAATAGACCTACGCAAAGGAGTAAGCTGCTTGAATCTAGGTAGCTTACTCCTGTCTATGCTGATTTTTTGCACGTTCCTTTGCCGGGGTTCTGCGGTTAGTGACAAACGCCGCCCCAAACAACGCCAGGGGGTGTTCTTAATTGCTGGCTTAATATGTGATATATTGCTACCAATCTTCCCCAATGACCATACGCGCGAAAAGTGCTACAATACGTGTGGTTATTTGAAAATCGCGCGGCGTCCGATATTCTGGATTAAGATTACCGACTGCTGTATCCTTGGATGTGATATCACAATTGGAGATGAAGAGAATTGTTTAAGGCACTCGAGAAAGTCCTCCGCATGGGGGAGGGCAAAAAATTTAAATTGCTCGAAGATAAAGTGGCTATGGTAAACGCTTGGGAGCCCGAAATGGCCCCGCTCAGCGATGCCGAACTCAAAGCGAAGACCGCTGAGTTCAAAGCGCGGCTCGCCGAGGGTGAGACGCTCGACGACATTCTGCCGGAGGCCTTCGCCGTTGTGCGCGAAGCATCCAAGCGCGTCCTCAACATGCGTCACTTCGATGTCCAGATAATGGGCGGCACGGTCCTTCATGAGGGCAAAATAACCGAGATGAGAACCGGTGAGGGTAAGACGCTCGTCGCGACGCTCCCCGTATATCTCAACGCGCTGGAGGGCAAGGGCGTCCATGTCGTCACCGTCAATGATTACCTGGCCAAGCGCGACAGCGAGTGGATGGGGCGGATATACGAGTTTTTGGGCTTCAAAGTCGGCTTGCTCCAGAACGACACGCCGCTCGAGGTAAAAAGGGAAGCCTATCGGGCGGACATAACCTACGGAACGAACAACGAGTTCGGCTTCGATTACTTGCGCGACAATATGGTCAGCCATATCGAACAGCGCGTCCAGCGCGGTCGTCACTTCGCCATAATCGATGAGGTCGACAGCATTCTCGTCGACGAGGCTAGGACGCCGCTGATCATATCGGGCCAGCCGGAGCAGTCGGCCGACACCTACTATACTTTTGCGAGGATTATTCCCAAGCTCAAAAAAGGCCGCGACTACGACGTCGACGAGAAGCACCGCACCGTCGCGGTGACCGAGGAGGGCGTCGCTCGCGTCGAAGAAGCGCTCGGCATCGACAACATGTACGACCACGTCAACAGCCAGCTCGTAAACCACCTGCAGCAGGGGCTCAAAGCACAGGCGCTCTTTAAGAAAGACGTCGACTATATCATCAAGGACGGCGAGGTCATCATCGTCGATGAGTTCACCGGTCGCCTGATGGAAGGGCGCCGCTACAGCGAGGGCCTGCACCAGGCGATAGAGGCGAAAGAAGGCGTTCGCATCCGCGAGGAGAACCAGACGCTTGCCACTATTACCTTGCAAAACTATTTTCGCATGTATGAAAAACTCGCCGGTATGACCGGTACGGCCGCGACCGAGGCCGACGAGTTTATGCACATATATAAATTGGCGACGGTCGTCATTCCGACTAATAAGCCTATGGTCAGAGATGACATGGCCGACCTTATCTACAAGACCGAGGAGATCAAGTACAAGGCGGTCATCGACGATATAGTCGAGCGCAACAGACAAGGGCAGCCGATACTGGTGGGCACCGTCTCAATCGAGCGGAGTGAGCTTCTCGGCAAGATGCTCAAGCGCCGCGGCGTCAAACACGAGGTGCTCAACGCCAAACATCACGAGCGCGAGGCCGAGATAATCGCGCAGGCCGGGCGGAAAGGCGCGGTCACTATCGCGACGAACATGGCAGGTCGAGGCGTCGACATCGTTCTCGGCGGCAACCCGCCCGAGCCGGGCGAGGCCGAAGAGGTCTTGGACGCGGGCGGCCTTCATGTTATCGGCACCGAGCGCCACGAGTCGCGCCGTATCGACAACCAGCTCCGCGGCCGCTCGGGTCGCCAGGGAGACCCCGGCTCCACCCAGTTCTATCTCTCGCTCGAAGACGACCTCATGCGTCTTTTCGGCTCGGAGAGAATCGGCAACATTATGGAGCGGCTCGGCGTCCCCGACGACCAGCCGATAGAGCATAGCATGATATCGAAGTCGATCGAGACCGCGCAGAAACAGGTCGAGGCGCAGAACTTCTCGATACGTAAGCATGTCCTCGAATACGACGACGTGATGAATAAGCAGCGCGAGGTTATCTACAATGAGCGCTTCGCGGTGCTCACCGGCGAAGACCTCCACGATCGCATACTCGAGATGATAGACGATGTCATGTCAGGCGCGGTGGCGGTATTTACCGGCGATGAAAAATACGCCGAGGCCTGGGATTGGGACGGCCTCTTCGCCTACATCAACCAGCTTTTCACGTTGGATTGGGGCAGGGATTCGATTGACGACGCGACGATTACGCGCGAAGAACTCGCGGAGCGGCTCATCGAGACCGCGAGAGAGACATATATTAAACGCGAAGAAGAGTTGGGGCCTCAGGCTTTGCGCGATATAGAGCGCATGGTCATGTTGGAGGTAATCGATAATAAGTGGCGCGAGCACCTCTACGAGATGGACTATCTCAAAGAGGGCATCGGTCTGCGCGCCATCGGCCAGCGCGACCCGCTTATAGAATACAAATCGGAAGCGTTTGCGGCCTTTAACGCGATGAGCGAGGGCATCAAAGAAGATGTCCTTCAATATATGTACCATGTGAAGGTCGTCCGCGACGAGCCCGAGCGCCCGAAAGAGAAGGTCTTGGTCACCAGCGGCGGCGGGGAAGGGTCGAAAAAGCCCAAAATCAATGATGACAAGACCGGGCGAAACGACCCGTGCCCGTGCGGGAGCGGCAAGAAGTACAAGAAGTGCTGCGGCTAGATTATTAAACCGAAATCAGATTCGAGCAGGGGTGCTATAGATTGGCTGTAGATTTTAGCGAAGAGATTAACCTGGTACGCGACAAGATACGAGACATAAAGGATTATCTTTGACGTCGATACTAAGCGTGATGAGTTAACAAAGCTCGAAAAAGAGGCGAGCAAGCCGGGTTTCTGGGACGACCAGGAAGCGGCGCAAGCCCTGATGTCGAAGATGAGCGATATAAAAGACGACATCGCCGCTTGGGAGAAGGCCGATGACGACGCCGAAGAACTCGAGATAATGAACGAACTCGCGGTCTCCGAAGGCGATGAGACGCTCGCCGCCGACGTGGAGCGAGACTTCAGGCGTTTGAAGAGATACGCCGACGACCTCGAGCTGCGGAGCTGGTTTACCGACCCGCTCGACAGCCACAGCGCCATCGTCACCGTTCACCCCGGGGCGGGCGGCACCGAGTCGCAAGACTGGGCCGAGATGCTCATGCGCATGGTAATTCAATGGTCGAAAGATAAGCACTATCAGACCGACATCTATGAGATTGCGGCGGGCGACGAAGCCGGCATCAAGACCGCGACATTTACTATTCAAGGAAAATACGCGTACGGCTTTTTGCAGGCGGTCCGCGGTGTCCATCGTCTTGTCAGGATATCTCCGTTCGATTACGGCGGCCGGCGTCACACCTCGTTTGCTTCGGTCGATGTCATCCCGGAGGTCGAGCGCGATGTCCAAATCACAGTCGACCCCGCCGATTTAAAGATAGAGACCTACCGCTCGACGGGCGCGGGCGGCCAGCATGTCAACGTGACCGACTCCGCGGTGCGAATCACGCACATCCCGACAGGCGTCATGGCCCAGTGCCAGAGCGAGCGCTCGCAAACGAAGAACAAAGAGACCGCGATGATAATTCTCCGGGCCCGCCTGTACGAGCGCATTCAGGAGGAGCAGGCGCGAGAGGCGGCCGAGCGGCACAAGCAGAAAAAAGAGATAGCCTGGGGGAGCCAGATAATGTCGTATGTTATGCACCCTTACCAGCTTATCAAAGACCACCGCACCGGCGTCGAGAAGGGTAATGTCCAGGCGGTCCTCGACGGCGACCTCGATGATTTCATAATCGAGTATCACCGGCAGCGGATTTCGGAAGCCTCCGATGAGCAGAGGGCGACGTAGGATCGTCAGGGCTAAAGCCCTGAACTGCGGGCCCGGAGTTTCGGGAGCAATAATAATCATGTTAGCCGAAGGCCGATAACCATGACTGAACCTAAAAAGCCTATTATCAAAATCGAAGCCGACCTCCACGTCCATACGGTGGCCAGCGGACATGCTTACAGCACCGTCGAGGAGATAACGAAAGAGGCGGCCAAGAGAGGTCTCAAGATGGTCGCGCTTACCGACCATGGCCCGGCGTTGCCCGGCGGCGCGCATCGGTACCACTTTTGGAACCTGCGCATAATGCCGGCCGAACTAAACGGCGTCCGCATCCTCAAAGGAATCGAGGCCAACGTCACCAACGCCAACGGCGACCTCGATTTGCCCGAAGACTATCTCGCGCCGCTCGAGCTGGTACACGCCGGGTTTCATCCGAATTGCGGCTACGTGAGCGGCTCGGTCGCGCAAAATACCGAAGCGCTTTGCCGGGCGATGGATAATCCGTTGCTCGACTTTTTAGTCCATCCCGGCAACGCGAAATTTCCTATCGACCCCGAGACGCTCGTCGACGCCGCGGTCGAGAAGGGTATCCCGCTCGAAATAAACAACAGCTCGTTCTTGCCGACCACCAGCCGGCCGGCTGCTTACGATTATGATTTAGCTGTCGCAGAGTTCATCCGCGAGAAGCGCTCGCATGTTATAATAAGCAGTGACGCCCATATCCACACACAGGTAGGCGTCTTCGACCAGGCTCTAGAGCTGGTCACCCTAGCGGGCATAACCGAAGATCAAATCATAAATACCTCGGCTCAAAAAGTGCGGGACTATCTCGCTTCAAGGAGAGCCCGGCGTTAGGAGTTAGCGTGAAACGCTGGTGTATAATCGCGACATTAGTCATAGTCTCGGGCGTATTCTTCGCGATAGTCGTCCCTACCGTCGTCAGTTACTCGATAGAGAAGGCTGTCATCGAGACTATCCGCCGCGATTACAATCTCAAGGATTGCGCCTATGTCCGCGTCGACTACAGTTATCCGGAACTCTTCCGCGGCAAGATAGAGCGCGTCTACATCGAATGCGCCAAAAGCGAGTTCAACGGCATTAAGCGCAGGAGTGTCGTCATCACCGTTAAAGACATAGAGTTCGACGTCAAAAAGACGCTTCAGACGCGCGACGCCGCAATTAGCGACGTCGGTGCGGCCAAGACGAGCATAGTCGTCGCCGAGGCCGAGTTAAACAAATTTATCGCGAAGAGTCATGACGATTTGAAAGGCTGGCGTCTCGACCTTAAACCCAACAAAGTGGTCGCAAGCGCGGAAATCGAGATGATAGGCAAACTAGATATTTCGCTCAAGCCCAGGTTAAGGGGGAACAGGCTCGTTCTCGAGCCGACCGATGCTAAGTTTGCAGCTATGGATGACCTCGGGCTAAGTGAGGCTAAGAACTGGATAGGCGAGATAGGGCTCGACCTTCCCGTGAGCGACCTGCCGTTTAATATGAAAATCACCAAAGTGCTCGTTCAGGATAACCAGATATTGGTCAACGCGGGCAACTGACAGCATTGAAGCGTAATGGCCGCGCATCGGTGGTCGAGGTAATCGCCGATATTGGTCAACGCGGGCGACTGACAGCGATAAAACCTTGTTTTAAGTGAGTTTTAGCACTTCCAGCCAGGATGGGCGCATGCAAGCGGTCGCCGAATAATCATCGAAGTTATTTGCCGCGCGGTGCAAAACGCGCTATAAAGATAGATGGGATTAATCGTTAACGCCAAAAGAGTGCTTTGGCGAGGCATTGCCGGTCGGCTTGCGCCGGCCGTATTGTGTGCGGATTGTGAAAGGAGCGGACTTGATAACCGACACGACAGACAAACAGGTGACCGTCTCATTGGTCGAGGCGAAAGCCAGGACCATACGGACCCGAATAATAAATATGCTTGGCGCGGCGGGCTCGGGCCACCCGGGCGGCTCTTTATCGGCTGCCGATATCGTTGCGACACTCTATTTCCATGAGATGAAACATAATGCGGCGGAGCCGCGATGGCCGGGGCGCGACCGTTTTGTCTTAAGTAAAGGGCATGCCGCGCCGGTCTTATACGCGGCGCTCGCCGAGAGCGGCTATTTTCCCCGAGAAGACTTGGCGACGTTACGCAAGATAGACAGCCATCTCCAGGGTCATCCCGATATGAATAAAACACCGGGCGTCGAGATCTCGACCGGCTCGCTGGGGATGGGGTTTTCGGCGGCGGTAGGGATGGCGCTCGGCTTGAAGTTGGACAAGAGCGAATCGCGGGTCTATGCGCTCATCGGCGACGGTGAGTCTCAGGAGGGGATAATCTGGGAGGCCGGCATGTTCGCGGCGCAGCATAAACTAGATAACCTGGTCGGGATTGTCGATTATAACAATTTGCAGATAGACGGCCATGTGAGCGATATTGTCGATATCCGGCCAATCGCCGCGAAATGGTCGGCTTTCGGCTGGCACACGATTGAAATCGACGGACATAGCGTTGCGCAGATAATCGGCGCTCTCGATGAGGCGAAATCGGTAAAGGGTAAACCGACTATGATAGTCGCCAACACCGTTAAGGGCAAAAACGTCTCATTTATGGAAGGCCAAGTCGACTTCCACGGTAAGGCGCCGTCCAAAGATGAGGTCGCGCAGGCCTGTGGCGAGATAGCGGCTCTTGGGCCGCTGGGATAACAATAAGGGGACGTTGTTACGGTTGCTACGGTTACGCAACTAAGCAGCGGAAGATTTGCGTTGCATAATAGAATCTGACAATAGAATCCGTAATATCCGTAATACCCGTAACAACGTCCCCTTTTATAGTAAGGAGAACGATGTCTGAGAAGAGAGCGACGCGCGAAGCGTATGGCGAAACACTAATAGAGTTGGGTCGAGTTCACCCGAATATAGTAGTCCTAGACGCGGACTTGGCGAAGTCGACAACGACGATAAAATTTAAGAAAGAATTTCCTGACAGGTTTTTTGATTGCGGTGTCGCCGAGCAGAACATGATGGCGATGGCGGCGGGGTTGGCGACGACCGGCAAAATATGTTTTACGGGCTCGTTTGCGATGTTCGCCACCGGTCGCGCGTTCGAGCAGGTGAGAAATACGATAGCGTATCCCTCCCTCAATGTTAAAATATGCCCCACGCACGCCGGCATAACAGTCGGAGCCGACGGAGGGTCGCACCAGACCATCGAAGATATCGCGCTTATGCGCGTGATTCCCGGCATGACCGTCATCGTCCCGGCCGACTATTACGAGGCGAAAAAGGCGATTGCCAAGGCGGCGGAGATAGACGGGCCTGTCTATGTGCGACTCGGCCGCGCGATGCCGCCGATGATATTCGACGGGGATTACGATTTCGTCCCCGGCAAGGCGGTTCTCCTCAAGGAAGGAACGGATGTCACGATTTTTGCGACCGGCATCATGGTCGGTAGCAGCCTGGTCGCGGCGGAAAACCTTGCTAAAGCAGGCATCAGCGCGGAAGTTATCAATATATCTACTATAAAACCACTAGACGATAACGCTATAATAGAATCGGCGGTAAAAACCGGAAGAGTGGTAGTAGCAGAGGAACATAGTATTATTGGCGGACTCGGGAGCGCTGTCGCGGAGTTGTTATGCGAGAAGCATCCGGTACTGGTGGCAAGAGTGGGAATAAAGGACGTTTTTGGGCGCTCAGGCGAGCCGGACGAGTTGCTGAAATATTACGGACTAACCGACGAAGACATCTCCCAAGCGGCGAAAGGTCTACTAGGCGAGTAGATACGCAAGCCCCACTTTCCCGCAAAGCATACCGGCAAAGACTTTTGCTTTATCTTGAGCCTTCTGGTAGCATACCGATTTTGGGAGTGATAGTAGCATGATTAAAATGAAGAACGTATCGATGTTATATAAGGGGGCTCATCGTCCCGCGCTAAAGGACATCAACGTCGATATCGACCGCGGTGAATTTATCTTTTTGGTCGGTCCCTCGGGTTGCGGCAAATCTACTTTCATACGCTTATTGCTTAGAGAATTGATACCCACAAAAGGCGATATCTTTATTGCCGGTCACGACCTTGTCAACATGCGTCGCTGGCGCGTGCCGTTGCTCAGGCGCAACATAGGCTGCGTCTTTCAGGATTACAAACTTCTCCCCAACAAGACCGTCTACGAGAATGTCGCGTTCGCGCTCGAGGTTATCGGGCGCCCGACGAAAGTCATCAAAGCGCAGGTTCCGGAAGTCATACGGCTCGTCGGTCTTGAGGAGAAGCTCAACAATTACCCGGATGAACTCTCCGGCGGTGAGCAGCAGCGTGTCTCGATTGCGAGAGCTTTCGCCAACCGTCCGGCGATTATCCTCGCGGACGAGCCGACCGGAAATCTCGACCCGGCGACCTCGGGCGGCATCATGTCGCTTCTGAACAAGATCAACCGGACCGGGACGACGGTTTTGGTCGCGACGCACGACCGTGAGATGGTCGACAGCATGCGCAAGCGCGTCATCGCGCTCGAGGAAGGGGTTCTCATGCGAGACCAGCAACGCGGTGTATACGGGTACGAGGAGTAAGTCAAGGAATTCAGGGAAAAGATCGCCGGCAAACCCCGAATTTCTGTGTTGAATATTTAGAAGGAGCCGAACTATATGCAATTTCGTCCTTTTTACTTCTTGAAAGAGTCTTTGGTAAGTTTCAAGAAAAATTGGGTCATCAGTATGGCGGGCATTACCACAGTCGCACTATCGCTGCTGCTGGTAGGGGCCTTCATGCTCTTCGCGTTCGCGATGAACAACATCATAAAGTCGACCGAGCAGAAGGTCGAAGTAGTGCTTTTCCTGGCCGAAGGGGTGCCCGCCGAATCGGTCGAGGCGCTCCAGGCTGAGATAATATCGTGGGAAGAGGTCAAGAAGGCGACCTATGTCTCCAAAGAACAGGCGCTCGGCAGGCTTAAGCAAGAATTTAAAGAGTCGGACATGCTCGAGATGCTCGAAGGCAACCCGCTGCCGGCGTCTCTTGAGGTAACGCTTAAGAACCCGCAAAAAGCCAACGATGTCGTCGACCGGTTAAAGGGACGTTCTGAGATTGACGATATTAGGCATGATAGAGAGACTGTTGAGCGGCTGTTTCAGGTAACCAGGGTCGCAAGGTGGTTCATCGTGGTCTTTGTCGGGCTGCTCGCGTTTACATCCCTGGTTCTTATCGCTAATGCGATTCGCCTCGCGATTTATGCGCGGCGCAAAGAAGTGGCGATTATGCGGTTAGTCGGTGCGTCGAACTGGTTTATCCGTTGGCCGTTCTTGCTCGAAGGCACATTGCAGGGTTTCATCGGCGGTATTATCGCGGCGCTCCTGCTCTACCTCGCAAAGGTCATGCTCATAGATAAGATAAAGGATGCGCTGGTGTTTCTGCCGATCAACTCGAGTCCGCAGGAATTCTATCAACTTATATTTGCTTTGCTTGCGGCGGGGATGTTCATCGGCGCGGCGGGGAGTGCCATAGCTCTGCGGCGATTCTTAAGAGTCTAAAACGGCAAGCAGGTGCGGTTGCTATACGTAAGCTCGAGGATTACGCGCCCCTATGTAGTGCGCTGGTTGACTTGCCAAGCCTCCAATGCTTAACTAGTAGCTAATCAAAGGTGGAGCCATGGGTATTACTACTGCGTTGCGGCAAAAGATAACAGCAGTAATTACGATATTAGTCATTATCTCCCAGGTTAATCCTGCCCTTTCTTCCGAGGTCTCCAGTAAGAAAAACGAGCTAAACGACGTCAACAGCCGCCTCGAGCAGACCCGCGAAAAAATAAAACAAACCAAAGCACAAGAGTCCAGGCTTGTCGGCGAGATAAAATCGGTCGACGATAGCGTCCTTGCGGCCCAACAAGAGTTAGACCGGTTCGACGCCGAACTCAAGAAGATAGGCTCGGAGCGCGGTGTGACCGAGCGCCAGCTCGAAGTCTTACAGGTCGAACTATGGGATACCGAGCGGGAGCTGGAACAGACCTTAGCGAAACTCGACGAACAGAAGACCTTTTTAGGCAACCGTGTCGAGGGCATGTACAAGCGCGGAAGCGCGGGTTACCTCGATGTTCTGCTCAACGCGAGCAATTTTACGAGTTTTTTGAACCGGATGCGTTTCCTGGAGTATGTCGTAGCTCAGGACATAGATATAGTCGGACGCATAACCGACACCAAGGAGATCATCGAGCAGAAAAAGCGCGATGTCGAACAGAACAAAGCCGCTGTAAACGGCGAGCGCGTCAAGTTGGTAGCCGAAGAGCGGCGGATTAAAGAGCTGACCGAAGCGCGGCTCACTAAGAAGAAGGCTCTCCAATCCGAGAACAGCAGGAAGCAAGCGCTGCTCGTACAGATTAAGGACAGCCGTTCAGCATATGAGCTGGCCGAAGACCAACTTCTCGACGAGTCGTCGCGTATTACGTCAAGAATAAAGGAGCTGGAACGCAAGGCGCGCGAGAGCGGGCGCTCTTCGGCGAGACCGAGCAATTTCTCACCGGGTGCTTTTGCTTGGCCGACCGATGGCGAGGTCACCTCCTCGTTCGGCATGAGAAAGCATCCCATACTCGGCGTAACGCGCATGCACACCGGCATCGACATCGGCGCGCCTTCCGGGCAAGCGGTTATCACGGTCGACGACGGCGTGGTTATCCAGGCCGGATGGCTTAAAGGATACGGACAGACCGTAATCGTCAGCCATGGCGGCGACACGAGCACTCTTTACGCCCACCTCTCATCGATCACCGCCTCCGAGGGGAGCAACGTTTCTAAAGGGCAGACGGTCGGCAAGGTGGGTTCGACCGGCCTCTCCACCGGACCCCATCTCCACTTCGAAGTGCGAAAAGACGGCGAGCCGCGGAATCCCATGAATTGGTACTAATAAATCTTTAGTAAAACCGGTCCGCGGCCATTCGACGACCCCGGTAATCCCATTGTGGCCCTAATATTTCGCAAGCTATGGCGGATGCCCCTGTTTTTGCTTATACTAATAAAAGTAATCGTATTAAAAGAGGTGTAAGTTTTGGATAGAAAAGTTTTAGCCGCAACTGGAGTCGCGCTCGCATTTTTGGTAGTCTTCGCCACATTCGCGGGGGGGATGTTTCTCGGCAAGATGCTGGAGCAGGAGCGAACGGAGGCGTACAGACAAGGATTGCCGTCGGTCCAGAAGGTCCAGGAGGTATTCTCGATAATCGACCACGCTTATGTCGAGGAAGTCTCGGATAAAAAACTGATAAACGGTGCGGTGGAGGGTATGCTCAAGGTGCTCGACGACCCCTACACCCACTACTTCGACAAGAAACATTTCGACAAGTTTATGGAGGACACGACCGGGCATTTCGATGGTGTCGGTATTGTCATCAGCCAGAACAAAGAGAAAGAATTGGTCGTGATATCGCCTATCGACGGTACCCCGGCCGATAAGGCGGGCATTAAAGAGAACGATGTAATAGTGAAGATAGACGACAAAACGACCAAGGGCATCAATAGCGACGCGGCGGTAAAGCTGATTCGCGGAAAGCGCGGCACGAAGGTCAAGCTGACGATGCGCCGTGAGGGCGCGAAAGAGCCGCTCGTTTTTAACCTGGTGAGGGCGCAAATCAACATACCGAACGTCTCGTCCGAGAAGGTCGATGGCGATATCGGTTATCTCAGGCTCCACCAGTTCAACGAGCAGACCCAAACAGACCTCAAGAAACACTACGAAGAACTCAAGTCGCAAAAGGTAAAAGGGGTCGTCTTCGACCTTAGAAACAATCCCGGCGGCATTCTCGAGCAGTCTGTCGATGTGGGAAGCATGTGGATAAAGTCGGGCTCTATCGTTAAGGTGAAATCTAGGACCGGCCAAGTCGAATCGCGAAATGCGAACGGTGGGGCGGACGAGAAGATGCCCCTCGTCATTCTGGTCAACAAGGGCAGTGCCAGCGCGGCTGAAATCGTCGCCGGAGCTTTACAGGATTATAAACGGGCCGTGATAGTCGGCGAGAATACTTTCGGTAAAGCGTCGGTACAGACGGTCATCAATCTATCTGACGGGTCGGGGATATTGCTCACAACCGATAAGTATCTGACACCGAAAGGACGGATTATTCATAAGAAAGGCATCAAGCCCGATATCGTTGTCAAATTCGACCCGCACAAAGATAAAGAGGACGTCCAGCTTAAGAAAGCCAAAGAGGTTTTGAGGGAGTTAATCTCGGGGAAGCGGAGACTTAAAGCGGCGTCGTAAGGTCTGCGTCAACCGGTGACGCGCGCAAATTAAAATAGCCCAGAGCGTCTGCCCTGGGCTATATGATTTTCGTGCTATAATCTGTCGTCGTCGTCGATTTCATCGAAGAGTTCCGCCGGTACCTCTTCGTCGTAGTGCGCCGCCGCAAAGATCTCGCGATTGACGCGGTTTGCCCGCTTATTGTCCTCTTCGACCGGGGTCAGCTTTAGGATTTTGATGTCATCGACCAATTCTATTACGCTCAAATTGTTATCATGAGGGAAGAAACGTAAATAATTAAAGCTAAGGATATTCAAGAATATGCAGCCGTTTACGATGAGAGTCGAGGTCTCGGCGTTAGAAAAGACTTTAACCACGACACCCTCGCCCTCACTGATGGTGTCGCCGTCGACGTTGTAGGTATATTTGACGCTCTCAAGGGTCTCGAGGGCGCGTCGCATGTCCTTCTTGTTAATCAGGATGCCTTCATTGACGATACAAGGAGCAGGTGAGGCATGACGAAAGTTTTGCATCGATTATAACCTCCGAGTCTGTTGCGAGTTACTTGCTCATTCTATAACAGTTACCGGAAACCGTAAATACCAAAAAATCGAATATGGCGAAAACTTTGAGAGGTGTAAAATGCAGATAACGCGCGAGATAATCAAGCTGATGAGCAAGAAGGGATACGCGCCGCAAGACCTGGACGGGCTGGCGGCAGAGCTTGAGCTTCCAGGCATAGACAAGCACGATATAAAGAAAGCCTTGGGCTTGCTCGAGGCCGAAGGGAAAGTCTTGCGGACGAAGAAGGGCAAGTATGCATTGCCGGCGCAGCTCGATTTGGTCATCGGCGAGTTGCTTTCGAACAAGGCCGGATATGGTTTTGTAAAAACCCCCATCGGCGATGTCTTTGTCCCGGCGAGCAAGATAAACGGGGCGATGCACGGTGATAAGGTCGCGATTCGCATTTCGCGAAGAAAGACCAGGCAGGGCCCGCGGAGCGAGGGCGAGATAGCACGCATACTGGAGAGGGCTTACGAAGCGGTCGTCGGACGTTACGAGCGGCACGGCAAGATAAGCATAGTGGTCCCATCGGACAAGCGCATACAGTATCATGTCTTTGTCCATAGAAACGACGCTATTGACGCGAAAGACGGGGACATGGTCGTCGCCAAGATACTCGAATACCCGGACGGGGTGCGCGCGGCGCGCGGGAGCATCGTAGAGATAATCGGCGACGAGACATCGCCGACGATAGAGATAGACGTCATCGTCCGCGAACACAATCTAAGCACGGAGTTTACGTTGGCGACCATGGCCGAGGTCGAATCGGTGCCCGAAAGCGTCATAGTCGCCGATACGCTGGGGCGCAAAGACTACCGCGATCTCTTTACGGTCACGATAGACGGGCTCGACGCTAAGGATTTCGATGACGCCGTCAGCATCAGGCGAGATAATAGGGGGCATTTCCACCTCGGCGTGCATATCGCCGATGTCTCACACTATGTGGGCATCGGCAGCGCGCTCGACCAGGAGGCTTACGAGCGCGCGACCAGCGTCTATCTTGCCGACAGGGTGTTGCCGATGTTGCCCCATAAGCTTTCGAACAATATTTGCAGCCTCAACCCGCGTGTAGACAGGCTGAGCCTCTCTGTCGAGATGGTCGTCGATGAGAGCGGTGAGGTCGGCGATTTCGAGATATTCAACGGGGTGATAAATAGCGATTACCGTCTCACCTATGAGCAGGTCGACGAGGCGTTCGCGACAGGGGTCTTCCCCGATGAGGACGTCCGCGACCTGCTCGTTTCGATGCGCGAGCTGAGCGATGTTCTGGAAGCTAAGCGTTTGAGGCGGGGAAGCCTAAATTTCGAGACCATCGAGCCGAAGGTGATTCTCGATGCCGATCTCAAGCCTTTAGAGGTCATAGTGCGCGAGCGCACCGCCGCGACCAAGCTGATCGAGGAGGCGATGATTCTCACCAACGAGACGGTGGCCGGCTTTATGTATTGGCAGGATTCGCCGATGGTCTATCGCGTCCACGACAAGCCCAACGAGGAGAGCCTCGTCCAGATAGAGGAACTCATCGAAAACCTCCATTATCCGGTCAAGAAGCTCAAGGGGGCGCATCCGAGGGTGATCCAGCAAATCATCACGCACGCGCACGACAGGCCTGAGAAGCTGCTCATAAACAACCTTTTGCTGCGGGCGATGAAGCGGGCGAAATACACGCCGTCGAGTACGCTCCACTTCGGGTTGGCTTCACAAAACTATACCCATTTCACCTCGCCTATCAGGCGGTATCCCGACCTCATCGTCCACCGGCTGGTCAAGGCGGCGCTCGACCAGAGTCTATCCGAGCCCGACATCGTAGGCATGGTCGATAGTCTCGTCGAGATTTGCGAGCACAGCTCGTACATGGAGCGCGAAGCCGACGAGGCCTCGCGCGAATCGGTCGATGTCAAACTCTGTGAGCTTATGAAAGCGCATATCGGCGAGGAATTCGATGGGACCATAACCGGTGTCGCGGGATATGGGTTTTTTGTTCAGCTCGCGAACACGGCCGAGGGGCTCGTCCATATTAAGGACATAACCGACGACTATTACGAATACGATGAGGCTACCTTTACGCTGCTTGGGCGGCGCACGGGGAGGGCGTTTCAAATCGGCCACACCGTGCGGGTCCAGATTACGAACGTCGTTATCGGTGAGCGCAGGATAGATTTTGTCTTGGCCGAAGAGGAACAAGCCCGTAAGAAACGCTCTAAGAGGGCAAGGTAGCCGTGAGCCGTATATCGCGGTTGAACGACTTGTGCTACGCGACTTCTTCGGGGCGGGAGTTTTCGCCACATCCCGGCCGCGAAGTGATATAATTCATTACCATGAAAACCGAAAGAATCGCGGCCAAAAACAGAAAAGCATACCATGATTACCATATCGATGAGACCTACGAAACGGGAATCGAGCTTAAGGGGTCTGAGGTAAAGTCGATTCGCGCCGGTAAAATCAATCTGCGGGATAGCTACGCGCGGATAGACGACGGCGAGATGTGGCTATTTAATGTCCACATAAGCCCATACAGCCACGTCGATAAATTTACGCAGCCCGACCCGATTCGGCCCCGTAAATTACTGCTGCACAAGAAAGAGATACTGCGCCTCATAGGGAAGACAAAAGAGAAGGGCTATACGCTCATACCTCTCAAGGTCTATTTCAACAACCGCGGCAAGGCGAAGGTCGAGATAGGGCTGGCAAGGGGTAAGTTGCTCCACGATAAGCGCAAGGACATCTCCGAGCGCACCGCGAAACGCGATATAGAGCGCGCTCTTCGCGAGCGGCAGAAACAGTAGGGTCGAGCGTTTGGCATGCCGGGCGTGAGAGCGCCGGCCCATTTACAGCGCACGCCTTATTCTATATAATTTATATGAGGTTTCGTACATTGAAAAATGCGCCGGCGGTTAATATTGCCGGCCAAAAATATGGGGGCGACAGGCTTCGACTGAGGTTGGTTTCGGCAAGAGAAGCGAGTCGAGCTCAGACAACTCGTTAAACTATCTGACAAAAAACAAACGCAAACGAACCAGTTGCACTAGCCGCTTAATTGCGGCTCGTCAAACTAGAGATTGCTCACATCTCTAGGGCGACGTCATTTTAGTGAGCTTACTTCACCCGGACGCCCATAGGGGTTGAAGAAAATCTTATGGGATAGCGACCGGTTTACCCTGACTGTGGGGATGCCGGAAGCGAATAACAAACATAGTCTACACTCGTAGATGCTCTTGTGGAAATGCCTGAGGACGTGGGTTCGATTCAGAAATGGGGTCGCCGGTAGCGGTAACGCTACCAGGAAAAACAAGGCTTACATCGGTGAAATCTAAGTTCGAGAGAATAAGGCAACGCCGAGGGGTGAAAGCCCTCTAGAGACTTATGTAGGAGTCTTGCCAAGTAGGTAAATCTATGGCTCTTACTATACGCCTTGCACCGCATTGCAAGATAAATGCGGTTGAAGACATAGTCCGGTCCTTTCGGAAACGTTAGGGTAGCTGTCCCACCGCCTCCACAAAAATAGGCCGCCTTTTATGGGTGGCCTATTTTAATGCTTGCATATAGAACATATGTTCGTTTATCATATAGAAACTTCATGCGCAACCCGCTCTTGTTTCAGAACCGCCGTCACTCATCTTCGTGCCTCTCCGTGTCTATCTCGGCATATTCTTTAAGGTTTTTCTCGGTAGACCGATATTTTTAGAGTAGCAATAAAGCTCTGTCGAGCGTCAAAAAGCTTATCAATGCACAAGGGAGACATCGGTTGCGGGAACGTTATGATTTTCTCGAAAGATTATTAGGAAACTCGGCAATGGCGACGTTCGTCATCGATTTCGACGGCAAGTTCATCTATTTCAACGAAGCAGCGTATACGGCGCGCGGATACACCCGCGATGAACTTCTCGACATGACCATCAAAGATTTGGCGACGTCGGACAATGTGGAGCTGTTCGATGAGAGGATAGCGCAGCTAAGAGACGAGAGCAGCGCCGTCTTTGAGTCGGCACACATGAAGAAGGACGGGTCGGCTCTAAACGTCGAAGTCCATGCGCACATCGTGGAATTTCAAGGTAAAGAAGCGATCATCGCCATCGCACGTGACATCACCGACCGTAAGGATTCCGAGAGACTACTCAAAGAGAGCGAGGAACGCTACCGTCGCCTTATTGAATTATCCCCGGTTGCGATGGCAGTTCACAGCGGCGGAAAGGTCGTCTACGCGAACGCGGCCGCAGCGAAGCTTCTCGGGGCCTCGAAACCGGCTGAACTCATCGACAAACCGGTTCTTAGCCTTGTCCATCCGGACGACCACGCCCTGGTGAAAGAGCGTGTCGCTCTGATGATGCAAGGCAAGGAGGTCGATTTAATCGAAGAGAGGTTTGTACGCCTCGACGGCGGGACAATCGACGTCGAGGTAGCGGCCTCACCGATCATGTACAACGGCATACAGGCCATTCAGGTCGTAGTCAGGGATGTTACTGAGCACAGACAAGCGTTGGCCGCTGTCGTAGAGGCAAAAGAGCGGGTCGAACAGCTCTACCGGGTCATGCCGAGCGCCGTGTTCACCGTCGACAACGAGTCCGTTATCACTAGTTTCAACGATAAAGCGGCTGAGATAACCGGCTACGAGCCTTCAGAGATTATTGGGAAAAAATGTACGGTTTTTTCGCGGGACCCTTGTGTGAGCAGGTGCGGCTTGTTCTCGGCGGATGTGTTGAAGCCCATTATGCGTGGCGAATGCACGATACGTCGCAAAGACGGCGAAATCCGAACGCTCTCTAAGAACGTCGATGTAATTCGCGATGTCGGTGGAGACATAATCGGCGGCGTTGAGAGTTTCGAGGATATCACCGAGCGCAAGCACGCCGAAGAGATGCTCAACTATATGGCATATTTTGACCTGCTTACCGATTTGCCCAACCGCACGCTCTTATCCGACCGGCTTGTCTTGGCTATCGCAAACGCGCATCGCAACGGCCATATGCTGGCAGTGTTCTTCCTGGATCTAGACAGGTTTAAGGCGATCAACGATACGCTGGGCCACACGGTCGGCGACCAATTGCTCCAGCGCGTAGCCGACCGGCTCAAAAGGTGTCTGCGTGAAGGCGACACTATAGCACGTCTGGGCGGTGACGAGTTCACGCTGCTCTTACCGCGGGTTGATACTATTGATGACGTTACAGTCGTAGCCCAGAAGGTCATCGATGTGCTCAAGCCGTCGTTTATGTTCGAGGGGGGTGAGCTTCATGTAACGACTAGCATAGGTATCGCCCTCTATCCGGACGACGGCGAAGACGTGTCGTCACTCTTAAAGAACGCGGACATCGCGCTTTATCGCGCAAAAGAACAGGGTAGAAACAATTACCAGCTCTACGCGCCGTCGATGAATGCCAAAGCGTTCGAGCGGCTGGCGATGGAAGGCAACCTGCGAAAAGCGCTCGAACGGCAGGAATTTACCGTTTACTATCAGCCGCAGCTGGACTTGGCAACCGGCGAGATAATCGGCATGGAGGCCCTCATTCGCTGGAACCACCCCGACCTGGGCCTGGTCTATCCGGCGGAATTCATCCCCATGGCCGAAGAGACAGGGCTGATCGTGCCGATAGGCGAGTGGGTGCTCCGTACCGCATGCGAGCAGAACAAAGCCTGGCAAGACGCGGGACATGCTCCGATAAGGATGGCCGTCAATTTGTCTTGTCGCCAGTTCCAGCAGGTTGATTTAGCTGAGAGGGTGGCGCGAATTGTAAAAGAGACCGGTCTCGACCCCCGGTATCTGGAGCTGGAGATAACCGAGAGCGTTCTTATGAAAGACGCCGATGCGGCGGTCGATACGCTCAACAAGTTGAAGAAAAAAGGAATCTATATTTCGATAGACGATTTCGGCACCGGTTATTCATCCCTTGGATATTTGAAACGGTTCCCGATCGACGTTCTCAAAATAGACCGGTCGTTCATCAGGGAGCTGAGCGCCGGAACCGAAGACGCGGCAATCGCCACCGCGATTATAACGGTCGCGCACACGCTGAAGCTGAAGGCGCTGGCGGAAGGCGTCGAGACTTTGGAGCAGCTAGAACTCTTGAGGTCGCTGAAGTGCGATAGCATGCAAGGTTTTCTCTTCAGCCGCCCTTTACCCGCCGAAGAAGCGTCCAAAATATTGGGCGAGGAGCGCCAGATTCGTGTAGCTTGAGCCGGCCGGCTGAAGTTGCCCCAACCGGCGTCTACCTTCGAAGAACGCACTAAATCATTTTATTTAAAGTCATGTGTCCCTTAGTTTCTTATATGCCAAACTCTTCGAACCAGTACTCCATCACACATACATCGACTAGTATCCGTCATTCTGGGGGAGTTGAAAACGACCGAACAATCTCAAGCTTTAGAGATTCTTCGTTTCACTCAGAATGACAACTCATAAAACGTGTGATGGAGTACTAGTTTGCGCCAAAACTGCGCAAAATATCCCCTAATCTTTATTATTTTCAGCTCATTTTAGCTATAATGAGGAATGCTGTTTTAGTGCGGTATTTATAGCGCAGCGTTAACGTGGAGGAAGAATGGATAGCAGGCCGATAGGGATATTCGACTCGGGGCTCGGCGGCTTGACGGTCGTCGGTGAGATCGTGCGCCAACTGCCGCACGAGCAGACGCTCTATTTCGGCGATACCGCGAGGTTTCCTTACGGGCCGCGTAGCGCGCGGGAGCTTCGGGGGTTTGTCTTTGAGATAATCGATTTTTTGCTCATGTATGATGTCAAGTTTATAGTGATAGCTTGCAATAGCGCGTCGGCGGCCGCGCTCGAAGCGGCCCAGCAATTCTACAGTATCCCGATTATCGGCGTCATCGAGCCGGGCGCGCGGGCGGCGGTTCAGGCGACGCGGAACCGGCGTGTGGGGGTCATAGGTACGCAGGCGACGATATCGAGCGGCTCATATATTACGTCCATGAAGACGATAGACGCCGGGGTTAAAGCCTATTCGCTCGCTTGTCCGGAACTCGCGGACTTCGTTGAGCGCGACGAGATAGCGGGCGAGAGGGTGGAAGGGGCCGTCAAATGGTATCTCGACCCCTTGGTGCGCGACGGTATCGATAGTTTGATTCTAGGATGCACGCACTACCCGCTCTTGTCGGATACGATTGCGAAAGTCGCCGGAGACGATATCACGCTAATAAGCTCGGCCGAAGAAACCGCGCGTGAACTCAAGGAATTTTTGCAGCGCAAAGACCGCTTACGTGAAGGCGGCACGAGCCCGGAGCCGAGATTCTTTTCGAGCGGGGATGAGCACGTCTTTGGTCGGCTGGGGGCGCGGTTTTTAGGCCGGGAGATAGCCCATGTCGAGCGTGTCCATCTCCCATTGAAAGCAAAGGTGAATCGCGTTGAAAAAGGATAGAATCATTTGGCTGACCAGGGGAGCTATTATCGCGGCGATGTATGTGGCGCTTACCGTGACGCCGCCGCTAAATGTCATAAGCTTCGGTACGGTCCAATTTAGGCTCTCCGAAGCCCTCAGCATTTTGGCGTTTTTTGAGCCGGCGGCGATACCGGGCCTGTTTGTCGGTTGCTTGCTGGCAAATAGTATCGGCACGCTCATGGGGACATCCCTGGGCATGCTCGACATAGTATTCGGCTCGCTTCTGACTTTGCTTTCGGCTGTGTTCGTATGGAGAATCAAGAATCCCTTGTTGGCGCTGACGGCGCCGGTGGTGCTCAATGCTTTTGGTGTTGCCGCGCTCTTGAAAATCGTCCTCGACCTTCCATATTGGCCGAGTGTTCTCTTTGTGGGAATCGGCCAGACGGTGGTAGTCTATGGTCTCGGGTATCCGCTCTTGCGGCTGGTGCTGAAGCGGCGGATTTTAATCAGGGAAGACGTATTTCGCGAAAAAATGAACCGTTAAATCGTCGATGTCGAGCATAAAATCAGCCAAACCAACATTCGGAGAAAAGATTTCGCGGATGGTCTAGACGCGAGCCTTATTTGCCAACCAGCGCTTATTGCTATAACGTGGAACCAGGTGTTGATATAAGATACTCAAGCGTCGCGGGGGTTTAAGCCGCGATATTTAATAACGAAGGAGAGACTTATGGAGCGCGCCGATGGAAGGCGACCCGACGATATTCGGGAAGTCAGTATAACCAGAAATTACTTGCCGCACGCGGAGGGCTCGGTCCTTATCGAGATGGGCAACACAAACGTCATTTGCACCGCCACAGTCGAAGATAGGGTACCGAATTGGCTGCGCGGGCAGGGTCAGGGCTGGGTTACCGCCGAATACGGCATGCTGCCGCGCTCGACCGGAATCAGGATGGTGCGCGAGGCGAGCCAGGGCCGCGTCGGGGGGCGCACCCATGAGATTCAGCGCCTAATAGGACGTTCGCTCCGCTCGGTGGTAGACTTAAAGGCGTTGCCCGAGGTGACGATTTGGATAGATTGTGATGTGGTGCGAGCCGATGGCGGCACACGGACCGCGTCGATTACCGGCGCGTTTATCGCATTATATGACGCGCTCAGATGGCTCGTCGCGAATAGGCGAGTAGCCGAGTTGCCGCTCTCTGATTTCGTATCGGCGGTAAGCGTCGGCGTCGTCGATGGTGTTCCGTTGCTCGACCTTTGTTATGAGGAGGATTGCAAGGCGCAGGTCGACATGAACGTGGTGATGACGGCTTCGGGCAAGTTCATCGAGGTTCAGGGTACCGCCGAAGAGCACCCCTTTGAGCGCTCTGAGCTGGAGCAACTTCTCAACTTGGCGGAAAAGGGAGCATCGGAGCTTATCTCCCTGCAGCGCGAGATTCTCGGAAAGGATTTGTCGGTCAATGTTGGAACTCATCATAGCAAGTAAGAACGACGGCAAAATCAGGGAAATCGTCGATATCCTCGAGTTGTCCGACGTGAAGGTCTACACGTATAAAGATTTTTCCGACTGGCCGGATGTCGAGGAGACCGGGACGACCTTTTACGATAACGCTTTGCTTAAAGCGGAGGCGCTGGTCGAGAAGTACGGGAAATCGGCGGTCTCCGATGATTCCGGTCTCGAGGTGGACGCCCTGGGGGGCGACCCCGGTGTCGACTCCGCCATATACGCGGGCGAGCATGGAAACGCCGCCAAGAACAACGAGAAGCTGCTGCGGGCGCTCGACGGCGTTCCAGAGGATGAGCGAACCGCGCGTTTTCGCTGCGTCGCCATATTGATGACGCCGGACGGTTGGAGGATTTCGACCGAAGGCACGGTCGAGGGACGGATAGGCTTTGAGCCGCGCGGTGCGCTGGGCTTCGGCTACGACCCGCTCTTTTTTCCGACAGGGGAGACGCGCACCGTCGCGGAGATGGGTCTCGACGAGAAGAACAAGATAAGCCATCGCGGGCAAGCGTTCATGAAGATGCGGGAGAAGATGGAAGAGGTTCGCGGGCACCTGAAGCGTTCATAATCCGTTTACTGCTAGGATAACGCGCAACGGCGGACGATAACCCTCAGCAACGGACAGCAACAAACAGATATTAATTACTGCACTTTCCACCGACTATGTGCTAAAATACCATCTGGCATACCTTCAGGGTATGCCGTATATTTCGGGGTGTGGCTCAGTTTGGTTAGAGCACCGGTTTTGGGAACCGGGGGTCGGAGGTTCGAATCCTCTCACCCCGACCAGAGAGTTCTTATTCGAACTCGAAGAATTAAAGATTGCATCAAAGAGGTCACTTCGGTGCCGACATCGCCGAACTCGTGCTGCTTTTGGCTTTCTTCTAATGCTTTTGTAAGCTCATGGTCAGCAAGCTCATTTTGAATATCAAGCCTATCTGAATTTCGCCGTTTTGTAACTATAATATCCGATGATTTGTTATTCATAGCCCCGCATCCCTTAAGATATTAGCTGATCGACGAACTCACGAGGCGTGATTATCTGAATTCTCTGATAGGTGCCCACTTGAAGCAAATGATTATCCCCGGAAATAATGAAGTCCGCTTTGCCTTCGACTGCACAAGCCAAAAATATATTATCTGATGGATCTTCGGTTATGATATCTAGTCTTAGCTCGCCAGGGGTTATCTGAGAGTACTTACCAAGAAGCAATAAATCCTTCTCGATCTCTTCGTCTGTTAGAGAAAAGGTCTTCTTTATCTTGGGATAATTTAAAACCTTGCTTATCTCGGCAATAATCTCATCCGAGGCAAGCAATATAAATTCGCGGTCCCGCCAAGCTTCAAGTATCTCAAAAGGTGCACCTGAGCTTGAGATGGTTCCGCTTACAAAAACATTGGTATCTATGCATGCCTTAATCATGCTTAACCTCTTCTAATTTTAGATAGCGCTGATTCAACCGCAGCCTCTACTTCTTCAGGCTTGGCGCCTTGATTCTTGGCCCTAATCTTGTCTAAAATCTCAAAATCCTTCCTTCGTTGCTGTTTAAACTCTTGAAATTCGGCGTATGAGATAATCGCAACCATTGGTTTCCCGGCACGCTCAACGATGATCTCATCGCCTCGGTAGTGTGCTTCTTCCATAAGCCGTCCGAAGTTTTTCCTGGCCGTCATAGCGTTTTCTTTTTTCTCCACCTGCATAACACCTCCTCTAGTTAATACAGTCATTATAACTGATATAGTTATATTATCAAGGATATTATTTCCAAATTATTTTTATTTACCGCCGGCTTTTTAATCTAATCGGGTTGAATTAAGTTGCCGGCGTCGCTTCGCTCCGAAAGCGGCCGGAATAAATCGGAATCGGTGGCCGAAATCGTCGGAATACGCAAGGCGTCTTATGTGGGCGCAAATAGCAATTTTGGCGTATTATACGGATTAGTATAAACATTGTTAGGCGCACAAAAGCGTCAAAGCAATCAAGGAGCATTCGCGATGAGAGATGTATCACAAAAGATGGGAATCCGAGAGGGAATGCGAGCATTCTTTGGGAATGCCCCGCAGTCCGCTCTGGATGCTATAAACCTGCCAACTCTTAACATTGCTTCTCAACTCCGAGGACAGTTCGACTATATTCATGTCTTTACTATAACTCAGGCCGAGATGGACGATCTATTCCCTAAACTCAAACGCCATCTGAAGCCAACAGGAATGCTCTGGATTTCACGGCCCAAGAACAAAAAGCTCAAGATAACAATGGCCTTGCCATCCTAAGAATTGAAAAGGGTAAGCCTGTTGATAGTAGAATCGAGATACTCACAAACTCAGAATCTGTTATCTACGATATACTAACAAATGATAATATTATTGGCTTAGGAGTAGATACATTATCTTGCTGGAGCACAGCTTCCAATAATTTCAACCGAAATCCCGCAAACTTTTCCATAATGCCGTAGTCTTCAACCAGGTTCGATCTTGCGGTTTGGAAATGCCTCGTTGTAAGCCTTAGTTTTGGCATGAGAAGGTAGGCGGCAAAAACTTCAGCTTGACGCTTCTGCAACTTATCCCAGGAATATACACCAATAGAAGAGCGGTCGGAACTGTGTGACACTACACAAATCTTCTGAATGTGCCGGCAAAACGGGTGATAATACAGAGTCTACAGTCTCTTCTAGCGATAATCGACACTTAGTGTCTTAAATTGATGCACTCGGTGATTCATTAGGAATGAGCAATTCTGCTCCAGATTTGGAATAACAATAATGAGGATCATGTGTGGCCGGTTTTCGTACAGGTCACCGTCGTCTCGACTTTTCAAAGCAATTCTGCTATCATTTCAACGCAGCTAAAAGAAGCATTTCGCACTTTCTTGAGCTGCTAAGAATTGAATAACACCTTGTCGGGGTGAGTGAAGCATCGCCCGGGGTGAGGTCGGGGAAGCAATTCCTAGCGTACATGCGGACGTAACTCAGTTGGTAGAGTCACAGCCTTCCAAGCTGTTGGTCGCGGGTTCGAATCCCGTCGTCCGCTCAAGAAAAGCGCTTTGAGCGCTGAAGATGGCCAAAGGCCTCAGCCTGGCGGCCTTTCGTAGTTTCTAATTTCAAGTATGCGCCCGTAGCTCAGCTGGATAGAGCATCGGACTTCTAATCCGAGGGTCATAGGTTCGAATCCTATCGGGCGTGCAAAATAAGCAGGGAATATAAGAAAACCACCAGGCAAATATCTGGTGGTTTTCGCTTATTTGCTAACAATTTGCTAACAACAACTAGAAAAAAAATTATTCGCTAAATATCGCGTCTTCTGCAGTGCTCGCAATCTTAGAATAAATCTCAGGCATTAGGTGCATATAGATGTCTGTTACGGTCGCGGAAGAATGGCCCACAACGCCTTGAATATCGTTTCGGTGGACTCCCTGGTTTTTCAGTAGGGTAGCGAAGCTATGGCGAAGGTCGTGAAATCTGATCTTCTTTGTTATTCCTGCAGCCTTAATTGCTTTGTGGAACTGTATCCTTGAGATGTGGGGGGCATCGTAGAGATTACCTTCTTTCTTTATCAAAAAGATGAATTCAGAGCCTTCGGGCGCACTTAATTGCAGGTTCAGCAGCGCTGCATGAAGCTTATCAGATATGCCAACTACGCGCCTGCTGGTATTAGATTTCGGAGTATCAATCACGCCCATAACAATATTTTGGCGGACATAGATAAACCTTTTTTCGAGGTCGATATCAGACCAGCGCAAGGCCAATATTTCACCACGTCGCAGGCCAGTTAGTGCAGCTATCATAAAGAACGTTTTAAAGGCTCTTGTGCCGTATCAAACAGGAGCTTAATTTCTTGTGGGGTTAATACTTCGGTTTCTTGCTTCTCTTGCCTTGGCGGTTTAACATACTCAGCAGGGTTTTGCTTTAAGTATCCATCAATGCAGGCAGTCTTCAGTATTGCCTTTAAAACGACCAGGTGATACTGGATAGAGCGTGGGGATAGTTTATGTTCTTGCTTCTGGCCTTCCTCGTGCTCTTTTGATATAAACTCCTTAATAGCTGCAGTTGTGATGTTGGTTAGCTTATAGTTGCCAAAATGGGGGATTGAGCGGGCGGGATTGCTACCGCCAACAGAAAAGCATTATAAACTGCACCCTCTTCTTGAAACCGCTATTGAAGAATTAGCAAGCAAAAGTGAAAGCAAGCAGGTTTTGGCTGCTAAGCTAATAAGGGTCATAGCTGAAGATGCTTAGCTAGGCCTAGATAGAATGGCCATCAAGAATCTCTCTTCAACTTCTTCTTCGTTTTTGCAACCGCTTATATCAATATTTGACTTTAACAAGACATTAACTGCCGATCTTACCAGTTCTGTATTGGCCAATTTTCGCCCACCGGTTATTCTAGCCTTTAGGCTCAGCGCTTCTAAGCCCTCAAACATATCTGGCGGCATGGTTATTGGTACCCGCATACAGCTACTTCTATCACTTATGGTAATCACCCCTTTGTTCCTTTGTGCTAATCTTCTATATCGGTGACTCGAATCCTTCAAGATAATGAGACTGATTGTATATATGCCAATGCATTAAGAAGTAAGCAATGTTATCCTTGAGTAAATACTTATCTGTTTTTAAAATGAGTTTATTAACAACCCAATAAAATTATGACTGAAAAACAAAAACAATTATGGGGAGCAGCAAATGTATTCGTATTTATACTTATTAAATAAGCTCTAATCTTTATAAGGATTCAATTTATGAATAATAACACAAATAACAACGCGACAAAAGAGCAGGAACGCACAGAACTGCATCGCGCTATCTGGCAGATTGCCAATGATTTGCGCGGCAGCGTCGACGGGTGGGATTTCAAACAATATGTCTTGGGAATGCTTTTTTACCGCTTCATTAGCGAAAATCTCACCAGCTACATCAATGAAGACGAACGTCGTAGCGGTAATAAAGACTTTGATTACGCCAACCTTACGGATGAGAAAGCGGAGTTTGGTCGTACCGATACGGTAAAGGAAAAAGGGTTCTATATTTTACCTAGCGAGCTTTTTGTTAATGTCCGCGCCAAGGCGCGCCACGACGCCAACCTTAACGAAACGCTGGCCGCAGTGTTTCGCAACATTGAAAATTCGGCCAAAGGTTCTGACAGTGAAGACGATCTCAAAGGCTTGTTTGATGACCTTGACGTCAACTCCAGCAAACTCGGCAATACGGTAGAAAAAAGAAACCAACAACTGGTGAAACTTTTAGAAGCAATTGGAGATCTGCGGCTGGGCAATTACTATGACAATACGATCGACGCTTTTGGCGACGCCTATGAGTTTTTGATGACCATGTACGCTTCCAACGCGGGCAAGTCCGGAGGAGAATTTTTTACCCCGCAGGAAGTAAGTGAACTGCTGGCCTGTATCGCGACCGTCGGTAAAAAGGAAGTCAACAAGGTCTATGACCCGGCTTGCGGTTCCGGTTCGCTACTTTTGAAGTTTGCCAAGATTCTCGGCAAGGAAAACGTGCGAATAGGATTCTTTGGGCAGGAGAGCAACCTGACCACCTACAACCTGTGTCGCATCAATATGTTTTTGCATGATATCAACTATAATCACTTTGATATTGCACACGGCGATACGCTTACCGACCCGAAGCATTGGGATGACGAGCCCTTTGAGGCGATAGTCTCCAATCCGCCCTATTCCATCAAATGGGATGGTGATAACAATACGCTTCTCATAAATGACCCGCGTTTTTCACCGGCGGGAGTATTGGCGCCAAAGAGCAAGGCCGACCTTGCTTTTACCATGCACATGCTCTCCTGGCTTTCCACCAGCGGCACGGCGGCAATCGTTGAATTTCCCGGAGTGCTCTATCGCGGCGGCGCGGAGCAGAAGATTCGCAAATATCTGGTAGATAATAACTACATCGATACCGTCATCCAGCTTCCGCCCGATCTTTTCTTTGGCACGACCATCGCCACCTGCATCATCGTTCTCAAAAAGAGCAAGAAGGACAATAAAACGCTGTTCATTGACGCGTCAGCCGAATTTGTGCGCGGAGGAAATAAAAACAAACTGAGCGATGAAAACCGCGAAAAGATATTAAACGCGTTTATTGAGCGCGCCGACATAGAACATTTTGCAAAGCTGGCGGATAACAAAACCATTGAAGAAAACGAATATAACATCGCGGTATCCACTTATGTGGCGCAAAAAGACACCCGCGAGGTGATTGATATCAAAAAACTAAATGCCGAAATTTCCGGCATCGTTGCCCGGCAGAATGAACTCCGCAAAGCAATTGATGAGATAGTGGCGGACCTGGAGGGAAGCCGATAATGAAAGATGTAAAGAAACCTTCAAAGAAACAGCTTGCCCGTTCTTCTGCGGCTGAATACCTCACATATATCTCGGCAGTAGGTGATAGTCGGCAAAGTATTGAACTGCGGTACGAGAATGAAAATATCTGGATGACGCAGAAAATGATGGCGGAATTGTACGGGGTGAGCGTTTCCGCTATAAATCAGCATATTAAAAAACTTTTTAATGACAGCGAGTTGAATAATTCAGTTATTAAGCGATACTTAATAACTGCCTCTGATGGTAAGAACTACGATACCGTGCATTACAATCTTCAAGCGATTATCTCTGTCGGTTTTAAAATAGAAAACGAGCGGGCGGTCCAGTTTCGTAAGTGGGCGAGGGAAATTGTTAAAGACTACACCATCAAGGGCTTCGCGATGGATGATGATCGCCTGAAACAAGGCGGGAGTATTTTATCCAAGCAATTTTTTGAGGAATTATTAACCCGTATCCGCGAGATTCGGCTTTCGGAAAGAAAATTTTATCAAAAAATTACAGATATTTATGCTACGGCGATTGATTATGATTATACAGCCGAATCCACGAAACGTTTTTTTGCTACTGTGCAAAATAAACTGCATTGGGCGATTCATGGGCAGACGGCGGCCGAGGTGATTGCAGCACGGGCAAGTGCTGATAAGGAACACATGGGATTAACTACTTGGAAAGACGCTCCAGAAGGGAAAATACAAAAATTTGATGTGTCAATCGCGAAGAATTATCTCAAAAAAATTGAGCTTGCAGGTCTGGAGCGCATCGTTTCGGCATATCTGGATATTGCTGAAGATATGGCAGTGCGAAAAATCCCTATGACGATGAGTGACTGGGAAGAGCGTCTGGACAGATTTATCGTCATGACCGATCGTGAAGTGCTTCGCGACAGCGGGAAAATATCCCATGAACTAGCCAAAGAGTTCGCAGAAAGTGAATTCGAAAAATACCGCATCACGCAGGATGGTGTTTTTGAAAGCGACTTTGACCGGTTTATCTCGTCGGATGATTTTCATGAAATGGAAAAAAGACTGGAGAGCGGAAAAAAGTCAACTAAACAAGATCCTGAATCAGGAAGATCATCATGAATAGATCATTGAATAAGGTCGAAAAACTGATCGCCGAGCTCTGCCCAGAAGGGGTGGGGTTAAAGAGTATTGGTGAAATCTGCCAAATCAATCGTGGCAGAGTCATGTCAAAAGATTACCTCAGAAATAATGTTGGCGAGTATCCGGTGTATTCATCTCAAACAGTCGACGATGGTGTTTTTGGACGCATCAATACTTACGACTATGACGGAGAATACCTGACATGGACAACTGACGGAGCAAACGCCGGTTCAATTTTCTACCGCAAGGGTAAATTTAGCATTACAAATGTTTGCGGTCTTTTGAAAGTTAAAGTTGACGGTGTAAATACGAAGTTCCTCTTATATATCTTAGCGACAGTTTCTAAAAAATACGTTAGCGCCGGAATGGGAAACCCAAAAATCATGAGTAATGCAATGGAGAAAATCAAAATTCCCATCATACCCCTTGCAACCCAAGAAGAGATTGTGAAAATTCTGGATACCTTTACAGAGCTAGAAGCAGAGCTAGAAGCAGAGCTAGAAGCAAGAAAGAAGCAATATGAATATTATCGGGATGAGTTGTTGACGTTTGGGGAGGGTGTAGAGCGGAAGACGTTGGGGGAGGTTGTTCATTATCCAAAAAATCGAATATCATTTGATAGTGTTGATAATACAAACTACGTTGGTGTTGATAATTTATTACAAAACAAACAAGGCAAAATTGAGTCAAACTATGTACCGACTTCAGGTAATTTAATTGAGTATAAAATCAATGATGTTCTTATTGGAAATATTCGACCATATCTTAAAAAAATATGGTTGTCTACTAACAACGGAGGCACAAACGGGGATGTTATTGTTATTCGAATTAATGATGAAGATAAAGAAGGATTTATTCCGAGGTTCCTATATTTTTTATTGTCTTCTGATAAATTTTTTGACTACGATATGCAATTTGCAAAAGGAGCGAAAATGCCACGTGGGGATAAAGATGCTATCTTAAAATACAATATCCCCGTTCCACCGCTCGTTGAACAAGAACGAATCGTTTCAATTCTCGACAAATTCGATGCGCTGGTTAATGATATATCAGCCGGCTTACCGGCAGAACTCAATGCACGGCGCAAACAATACGAATATTACCGGGACAAGCTGCTCACATTTAAACCGTTGGAAAAAGAACATGCCAAACAATAAAAGATACAATCTTGTAGCGGAAAATCCTCAAAGCACGGTGGTGGCCGAATACGCTGCCGAATACCGTACCGCCAAAGCGTATCAGAGTGAGGCGGAACTGGAGCGCGCTTTTATTGAGCAGTTAGAGTCACAGGCGTATGAGCATCTGTCCATCACTTCCGAAGCCGATTTGGTTCTCAATTTGCGCAAACAACTGGAGAAGCTGAACGGCTTCACTTTTTCCGATGCAGAATGGGCGTCGTTTTTTACCGGAGAGATTGCAAATCCCAACCAGAGTATTGCCGAGAAGACGACCACCATTCAGGAAGACTACATCAAAAATCTAAAACGGGATGACGGAACAGTAAAAAATATCTATCTGCTCCGCAAAGACAAGATACACGAAAACAACTTGCAGGTTATCAACCAATACTCCACCGAAGAAGGACAAAGAGCGAACCGTTACGATGTAGCGCTTCTAGTCAATGGCCTGCCGCTCGTGCATATTGAGCTGAAACGGCGTGGGGTAGCGATCCAGGAAGCGTTTAATCAGATTAACCGCTACCAGCGCGAGAGTTTTTGGGCCGGATCGGGACTCTTCGAGTATGTGCAGTTATTTGTGGTTTCCAACGGTACACACACCAAATACTACAGCAACACCACGCGCTCGGAACATATCAAAGAATCAAGTGAAGGTGCCGTCAAGAAAGGCAAACGTTCCAGCAACAGCTTTGAGTTCACGAGCTGGTGGGCGGACGCGACCAATAGACCCATTACAGACCTTGTGGATTTTACCAAAACCTTTCTCGCCAAACACGCGCTTTTAAATATTCTCACACGCTACTGCGTGTTTACCACTGAGAAACAGCTTTTGGCGATGCGGCCTTATCAGATAGTGGCAACCGAGAAAATTCTGAATAAAATCGAAATCAGCACCAACTACAAAAAACTCGGCTCCGTGGGGGCCGGCGGTTACATCTGGCACACAACCGGTTCGGGCAAGACCCTGACCAGTTTCAAAACCGCCCAACTGGCAAGTAAATTGCCCTATGTTGATAAAGTGCTTTTTGTCGTTGACCGTAAAGACCTTGATTACCAGACCATGCGCGAATACGACAAGTTTGCAAAAGGCGCGGCCAACAGCAATACAAGTACGGCGATATTAAAACGTCAGCTCGAAGACCCCAACGCGCGCATTATTATCACAACAATTCAAAAACTCGACCGGTTCATCGGACGGAATAAAGGACATACGATTTTTGACGGCCATATCGTGCTTATATTTGATGAATGCCACCGCTCGCAATTCGGCGATATGCACACCGCCATTACCAAAGCGTTTAAAAACTACCATCTTTTCGGCTTTACCGGAACACCGATCTTTGCTGTGAATGCCCCTTCAGGAGGCCGTCCTGATTTTAAGACCACCGAGCAGGCTTTTGGCGATAAATTGCACACATACACCATCGTGGACGCCATTGCCGACAAGAATGTTTTACCTTTCAAAGTGGATTATGTTTCCACCGTGCGCGAAGCCGAGGACATCGAAGACAAGAAAGTGCGCGACATCGACCGGGAAGCAGTGCTTGCGGCGCCGAAGCGATTAGAAAATATCGTGCGGTATATCATGGAACACTTTAATCAGAAGACGAAACGGAATTACAGATCTTTTACCCATAGTGTTACTACAAATATTGAGGAGATTGTGACGGCAAAAGATAGATCCAAAGTTGAAAGGATTATGGAGAAAATCCGATTATCGGGCTTTAACTCTATTTTCGCCGTTTCGTCCATCGATGTGGCAAAAAAATACTATACTGAATTCACAAAACAGTTAGCAGACGTGCCAAGCGATAAAAAACTCAAAATAGCGCTTATTTACAGCTTTGGCGTAAACGATGAAGAAATCGACGGCGTCATAGACGAAAACTCCGAAGATACCAGCGGGTTGGACAAAAGTTCAAGGGATTTTCTCGAAAATGCCATCAAAGACTACAACGCCATGTTTGGGACTTCGTATGACACCTCTTCCGATAAATTTCAGAATTACTATAAAGATGTCAGCGAACGGGTGAAAAACCGTGAGGTTGATATTCTGCTGGTAGTCAATATGTTTCTGACGGGCTTTGACGCGACGACGCTCAATACCTTGTGGGTGGACAAAAATCTGCGTTTACATGGTTTGTTGCAGGCATATTCTCGCACCAATCGTATCTTAAACACCGTCAAGACATTCGGAAACATTGTTTGCTTCCGTAATCTGGAAAAAGCGACCAATGAATCCATTGCCCTCTTTGGCGATAAAGAAGCCAGCGGGATTGTGCTTTTAAAATCGTATGACGAGTATTACAACGGCTACAAAGACGGCGACAAAGAAGTTCGCGGCTATGCCAGTCTGGTTCAAGAGCTGTTGGATAAATTTCCAGTTGGCGAGCGGATTATTGGGGAACAAAATCAAAAGGATTTCATCAGGCTCTATAGCGCGATTTTGCGGGTGAGAAATATCCTGGTTGCATTTGATGAATTTGCCGGTAATGAAATTTTAACCGAGCGGGACATTCAGGATTATCACAGCGCCTACATCGACCTCTATAATGAATTTCGCAAGGCAGGTGAAGGCGAAAAGGAAAATATCATCGATGATATCGTGTTTGAAATGGAGCTCATTAAACAAATTGAGATCAATATTGATTATATTTTAGCGCTTGTTAAAAAGTACCACGAGGACCACATCAAGAACCGCGAACTGCTTGTTGACATTAACAAGGCAATCGACTCAAGCGTTGAACTGCGCAACAAAAAAGACCTTATCAACCAGTTTATCGCTTCGCTTGATATCCATTCGGTCGTGGATGAAGACTGGCAGAAGTATGTGGAGAAGAAAAAGATTGAAGAACTGGAAGAGATTATTAAGCACGAAAACCTTGACCACGACGAAACCTATAAATTTGTGCGAAACGCGTTTCGTAACGGCAGTGTTGAAACCACAGGAACCGCTTTAGCGAAAGCTTTGCCGCCGGTGTCACGCTTTTCTCCCGGAGGAGAGCGTTCCAAAAAGCGCGAGAGCGTTTTGGGCAAATTGACACGCTTCTTTGAACGGTTCTTTGATATTTCCGGAGGGCGTTTGTAACAATATACAAAAGCAAAGAATTGATGTGACGCGATATTTTCATTGGAATAGCCTCAAGCCTTGCCAAATTGATAATGTGGATGATGTTGAGAAATCATTTAGTGAGTTTTGGGCAAGTGCGCGCTCAGAGACTTTAACCGATCTTCGACAGTAAATAGGCATTTTTACCCTACCTAAAATCTAAAGCACCAGCTCAGCCGTCTGCAGAGTGCCAGAAACGCTGAAAAAGCGTAGGCACACGTTTACCAGTTATTACCTTGACTATTAAGGTATGCTTGCCCTACCATATAGGCATGTATTTAAGAACTATCAGCCGCAAGAACAAAGACGGCTCAGTTGTGCGCTATCTTCAGCTCGCACATAACGAGAGAAACGAAAAAGGCCAAGCCCAGGCCAATGTGGTCTACTCTTTCGGCAGAGAAGATAAGCTTGACCGGGATGCCCTCGCGCGTCTAGTAAAAAGCATCTCCAGGTTTTTAGAGCCCGGTGTAGCCCTTGAGGCAGGCGCAGCCCCGGATATCTCATTTATCTCGTCAAAGCCATATGGGACGGCCTATCTAATGGATACACTCTGGGAGCGAGTAGGTATCGCATCAGCCATAGGCGAGCTTCTCAAAAACAGGCGCTTTGATACCGATGTCGAGCGCACCCTCTTTGCTCTCGTCGCCAACCGGGCAATTAACCCGCTTGTCGAAGCTCTCAGCCGTCTCCTGGATAAAAGACGACGTGGTGATTGAGAACATATCAGAGGCAACCGACGACCACGCCTACCGCGCAATGGATTTTTTGCTCGAAGCCGACGAGGCCATACAAAAGCAAGTCTTCTTCTCTGTCGCCAACTTGCTTAACTTAGAAGTCGATCTGCTCTTTTTCGACACCACCTCCACTTACTTCGAGGCGGGCGAAGACGAGTTTCGAAAATACGGCAATACAAAAGACCACCGAGAGGATAGTCCCCAGGTAGTGGTGGGCCTTGCGGTAACACGTGAGGGGATCCCGGTTCGCTCCTGGACGTTTCAGGGAAACACCGCCGATATGTCCCTCGTCGAGCGGATTAAGGATGATCTTCGGGACTGGAAACTGGGCAGGGTCATCATGGTGGTGGATAGAGGCTTTACCTCAGAGGAAAACTTGCGCTACATGCAACGAGCAGGCGGCGGCTACATCGCCGGGGAAAAACTTCGATCGGGGAGCCCGTTAGCGGAAGAAGCCCTCTCGCGGGCCGGTAGATTCAGGCAGGTAAAAGACAACCTCAAGGTAAAAGAGATCGTGGTCGGAAATGGAGAGCGGCGAAAGCGCTATATACTCTGCTACAACCCGGCTGAAGCTAAAAAGGACAAAGAGATGCGCGAGCACACCATCTCACGGTTAAAGAACGAGCTTGCCAACATCAAACAGCTCAAAGGAGCCCCGCACAAAAAAGCGGCGTGCGAGCTACGCAGCAACAAAAGCATGGGGCGGTACCTTAAACAAAAAGCAGACGGCACGCTCTCAATCAACAAGGCCAAGATAAAGGCCGAAGAACGACTCGACGGCAAGTTCCTGCTTTCAACCTCAGATGACACGCTCTCTTCCGAAGACACAAGCCCTTGGCTACAGGCAACTCTTAGAAGTCGAGCGGGGGTTTAAGGATCTAAAACACACCCTTGAGCTTCGCCCCGTTCATCATAGAAAAGAGGACCGTATACGTGCGCACGTTACCTTATACTTCTTAGCTCTGCTTATCATTCGCATAGCTGAAATCAAAACAAAGAAGACCTGGAGAACAATCAAAACAGAACTAAACCGTTTGCACCTTGGCGAGTTTTCCGGCCCTGCGGGCAGAGTTCTGCAGCGAACAGAGACGACGCCGCTGCAAAAAGCGATATTTGCCGATCTAAAGATCAAAGAGCCGCCGAAGTTCTTCGAGATAACCCCGTAGGCACTACACGCATTTTAGCCACCCTCTATCCTTGCTGGATAACGCCCTGTTTGGGGCCGCGTTTGTCTACTGACTGTCGAAGTTCGGTGTATAAGTGGCAAACAAACCTAAGCATTTAAGGCATATTATCTGCAGGCCGATCATTTAATATAAGCGAATGTTGCTTTTTTCGGCTCGATATGGGTATATTTTTATTGCGGCACGATACGGGCTGCTTGGACACTAAATTGCCCCACTCTAAACACAGCAGGCAAATCAGAACAGCGTTAATGTAACAACTCAAGAATATCAAGGAAGCTAATACATAGACCCCGTATCAAGTAGTTAGAATGGGAGGTAGGCTTAGTGAGTGATGAAAAATATATGCACTCACCAATTGTAGAGGCCGTATGTGAGTTTCAGTTTGAACCTGATTCTCCCTGGGACTCTGTAATGCCGGGTCTTATATACGGGGAAGTCAAAGATGATTTTTCAAAACGTCAACAAGCAAAGGGCTTTGCTTTGGGTTTTACGATTGCCCCAGAAGAGGTGAGACAGCAGGTTCAACAAATCGATAGAATACAGTTTCTGTCCGAAGATGAGAAATCTTTAATTCAGGTTGGCCCGCAAGCTCTCTCTGTTCATAAGCTTGCTCCGTATAAATCTTGGGAGGATTTCCTGCCATTAATTGAGAAAGGTCTCACGGCTTACCGAAATATAGTAAATCCAAAGCAAATCCACCGAATAGGCCTCAGGTATATTAATCGCATTGAGTTCGAATCCGAACAAGTTAATCTTGAACAGTATTTTGAGTTTCGCCCGTTTATTGGAGATAAGGTGCAGGAAAAAATGCCTCAAGGGTATGGGCCTTTTATAACCGGTGTGCAAATACCGTATGAAGATGCGAGAGACGTCTTAAAGCTTGAATTAGTGAATGCTACACCTGAAACATCTACTAAAAGTAGCGCGATATTGCTCGATCTTGATTATTTTCTTATAAAGCCAAGAGAAGTTGGCTTCGAGGCTGTTAATGATTGGGTTAATAATGCACATGATCGTATTGAAGATATTTTTAAGGCAAGCATAAGCGAAGAGCTTAAGCAAAGGTTTAGAGGAGAGGCGTAATGTCAACCGCATCGACTGTCTTAGCATATACAGGCAAAATTCAGCCAAATTTGCGGCATACTTCAGTCACTTCAATACTCAAAAAGGCTTTAGATTGGCTAGCACCAGAAGAACAGCCAGCGTCTGGAGTCATCATATGCTTAGAGGAGAGCATGCCTGTCTCTGCATCTGCTGTGCAGGGGCTTAAGAAAGTCATGGAATGGAAGGATATAGGAACAACAACAGCTCGTATCTCTCAGCAAGAGAAGTTATTGCTCGAAAAAATGTATGACCTTAGGGGCGGCACTGAGGTTATGGGCTTAATAGAGAAACAACCGTTTCTTTCTACGTTGCTAATTGATGCTTACAGAAAGGTTTTGAGCTACTTTCCGGAGGCACACCGTTATCTTGATGTTATAAGAGACCCAGAATCACCTGAAGGTAGCAGGCTGGCGCTATACATTGCAACAACCCTTGCACCTGAAGAAGCTGTGGAGCGACTTGAGCAATTTGATGAGGATTGGTGGCTAGATACAATAGATAATACGCGAGGAAAACTAATCATTGATGTGGAGGTATAATGGCTTTTAATTGGTCAGAATACCTAGCTTTAGCCCAGGAACTCCCTAAGAAATCATCAAGCTCCGGAAATATGGAAGCAAAATTGCGATCAGCGATCAGTCGGGCATACTATGCAGCTTACTGTAAGTCTCGCAACCACATGCAGCATAAAGACATGAAATCCTTTCCGTCTTACAAAGTAAACAAACATGATTTTGTTAAGCAGCACTTCTTAAACGATACAGATAAAGCTAGAAAATCCATAGGAGCAAATTTAGATCGATTAAGAGAAGAACGGAATAAAGCTGACTACGATAACAGCTTTAAAGGCAACTTGCTTAATACGACCCAAAAATCGATAAGCCAGACTCAAAAGCTGTTTTCAAAGTTAAGCAGCTTATAAGGTTGAATATAAGCAGAGCCGCTCAAGGCATAGTTTCGCCATTGAGCAACTTCTAACATAGAAGGCAAAATACACATACGATAAGCGTAAGGGTAAGAATTCCTGTGTCGGCAATTAAAGCCTGTCTAGATCACAAGTGTCCATTTTTGCTAACATTTTGCTAACAGCACTGACAAACAAGCATGGATAAGCACGGACACTAAGTAATAACTACGGCTATTTACCTGCTTAAATGCAAATGACTAACAACGGATATTCAGAGAAAAGAATGGTTTACCAGGGATAATGCAAAGATTAGAACTTCTAATCCGAGGGTCATAGGTTCGAATCCTATCGGGCGTGCAGTATAAGAACCCTAATCGCGAGCATAAAAAAGACCGCGCCCAGGGTCGCAGTCTTATCTGTCGCAAGGTGTGTCCGTGACTATTACCTGCTCAGAGCGCCGACAAACAGCGCGATGATGCCGATTACCAGGAGTATTGCCAATAAGAACAGCGCGATGAGCGGGATGAAAAAAGTCCAGACCGCTCGGGCCGTCGAGAAATTGTAATTCTCGCGGACGCCTATTATCGTCAACACTATGGTCCAGATGGTAAAGGGCAGCGAGATGAGTCCGTAGAGCGATATGCCGATGCCCATTACATAGTCGAGCAGGCTAAACGGAGTCGAGATGATCATCGGGAAGCTTGCGAAACCGACCGCGCTGACGAGTCCCGGAAATTCACCTTTTCCTTTGAGCAATGATGCGATGAGATGGAGTATTCCGGCATAGACGACCAACCACAACAAGCTGAAAAACGGGGTTCCGACGATGGTAAAGACTATGATGGAACGCGGGCTGAACATGGGCAGACCGCTTATCTCCGGTATTTGTTCAAACGAGTTAAGTGAACCCGGTATTGAAGCGAACGCCCCGATCCAGGCTACCGCGACATATATAAGTATGCCGGCGGCGACGAGCTTGTGTTTGGCGACGTAGCGCAGAGTCTCGACCGGGTTGGCGATTACGCCGTAGAGCAGCTCGGTCGTCGTGCGCTTTTCGGGTTTCTCATGCGGCTCTTCAATTATGGGATGGTCGAGCCGCTCAGGGGTCGCATGGTCTCCGGTGCCGGCTTGTTCTTCGCTTTGGCCCGGCTCAGCTCGAGGTTCTTGAGGCTCGATGAACCGCCCCTCGGCTCTCATCGTGTCGCCTTCGCCGCTCTCCAAGCGTTGCTCTCCATCGTTTTTACCGTGGTCGTTGTCCTTATCCAAGGCTACAGTCCTCCATTGTGCTTATATTGTGGTGTTCCGTAATTCGCGCGCAGGTGCTCCAGCATCATCAAGTCGCTTCCCAACACTTTTAGCTTGATAAGGTCGCGAATGTATAAGCCCGGGGCTGCGAAGACCTCCTCGAATAAGCCGGGCGCTCTATACTCTTCGACGATGGGGTCTTCGATTTTGGCGAGTTTTGCCGCCGTGTCGATGGCGGTGTCGTATCCGCCTAAAACATCGACTAGGCCGAGCTTCTTCGCCGTCGTGGCGGGGAAGAGTTCACCGGTAGCCAGCTCTTCTACCTTTTCTCGCTTGAGCTTACGTCCCTTCGCCACATCGTCGACGAACTGGTTATATACCTCGTCGGAGAGCGCTTGGTACTTTACTTCTTCCTCGGGCGTGAGTGTTCTCTGGAACATGTCTTTGTGCTTGCCCGACTTTATCGTCTGCAGTTTGATGCCGAGTTTGTCCAGGAGACCGGATAAATCGGGTATCTGCGAGATGACGCCGATGCTCCCGACCAAGCTTCCTCGTTTGGCGACTATCTTGTCGGCTTGCGAAGAAATATAGTACGCGCCCGAGGCGACCGTGTCGCCCGCAAATACGACCACCGGTTTCTCGCTCTCATCGACCATCTCGGCAATCTCTTGCGAGGCGCCGACCGCGCCGCCGCCGCTGTCTATCTTAAATATGATGGCGCCTACGGCAGGATTATCGTTGGCCGCCTCTAAGCGGTCTCTTACGAACTTCGGTGTGATACCGCCCCCCGCCGAAAGGAGCGACGCATCCTGGCCCTCGGCTATGGTCCCGCTCAAGCTGATAAACGCGATGACGTCGCCGTCTCCGCCGCGAACCTTGTCAATGCCACTGACGGCTATTGCGATGATGGCGACGAGCGAGACGGCAACGACGGCGACGATGCCCGATATTACGATGGTACTCTTTTTCACGAAAATCCTCCTCGTATGCTCTCTTGCGAAGTGGCAGATGTTTGACTCGACTTCTCTATGAATTGACTGTACCCAAAGCTTAAGATAGCTATCGTACGTAGTTCGTTGTGGCGCGCGCAAAATCCTCTTAGGCTCGAGACGTTTTACGACAATCACTCAGCTTATCGTCGCATTCGATGTCATCGCTTTGACGTCAAATGCTCGATATCCCCGCGCGATATAGGTCTTGGCGGGCATAGGTCTGCGCTGTCAGCGTCTGCCGGTCTCCACAAGGGCCGATACACGGCAATGAAAAGCGGTAAACCTTGAATAATCAACAAAATAGTTTTAAAATAAGATGGTTGCCGTCGTTTAGTGCGGCAAAACATGGTGATCGTAGCTCAATTGGTTAGAGCGTCGGACTGTGGCTCCGAAGGCTGTGGGTTCAAGTCCCATCGGTCACCCAGGAAAAAAGTCGCCCCCTAGGGGCTATTTTTTCTAGAGAGTCGATTCTCTCGCGGGCTCTCTAGGGATAGAGGGAATAGACGGGCACTTAGCTCAATTGGCAGAGCAGCGGACTCTTAATCCGGAGGTTACAGGTTCGATTCCTGTAGTGCCCACGTAAATACCGCCTTCATCGGCGGTATTCTCGACGAAACATGTTTCCGCTTCGAAGAGCCGGTTTAGGTCGTTCGGAGACCGGCACCGGGAATGCGAGGGTGGCGGAATTGGCAGACGCGCTAGACTTAGGATCTAGTGGGGCAACCTGTGGGGGTTCGAGTCCCCCCTCTCGCACAGATAGCCGGCGACGGCGGTATCGCATAAGGGCATGGGTTTTAGCATTGGTCGGAGTTTATCTAGCGCAAGCTCGGGCCGACAGCCAACAGCTATTATTCGTGTTCTTTCGTTTCATTCGGGCATAAAGAGTGATAGTAGTATAATGATAGACGTTACGTCTAAATGGGAGGCTAATCTTGAAGACTGAAATCGAGAAGTTGGAAGAGAAGAACACGGTACTTCTGACAGTGGAAGTATCGGTGGATACGTTTGGGCGGGCGATCGATGAGGCATATAAAAAGATATCGAACCAGGTAGTGATTGCGGGCTTCAGAAAGGGCAAGATACCTAAGACCATCATCGACAGCAGGGTAGGCAGGGAGTCGGTGCGGGAAGAAGCGCTCCAGTCGGCTTTGCCCAAGTACTATGTAGAGGCGCTCCGGGAGACAGGCTTGGATCCGGTAGACCAACCCGATGTGGATATCGTCCAAGTCGGAGATGACGTGCCGTTGAAGTTTACGGCTAAGGTAAAAATCAAGCCCGAGGTAGCGCTCGGAGACTATAAAGGCATTGAGGTTATCAAGCCGGCGATAGAGGCCGGCAAAGAAGAGGTCGATGAGCAACTCGACGCTCTTAGGAATAACTTCGCGAACCTGGAGCCGATTGAAGACAGGGCCGTGCAAAACGGAGACTACGCGCTCATAAATTTTGAGGGCTTTATCGATGGCGAGCCCTTTGACGGCGGCTCGGCCGAGGACTATCTATTGGAGATAGGCTCGGGAACCTTCATACCCGGCTTCGAAGAGCGGATTGTCGGTGTGAAAAAAGGCGAAGCCAAAGATGTGACCGTGACCTTTCCTAACGACTACGGTAGCGAACAGCTCGCGGGGAAAGAAGCGGTCTTCAAAATTCTCCTGAAAGAGATAAAGGAAAAGAAGCTCCAAGACCTCGATGATGACTTCGCAAAACAGGTCGGTTTCGATACGCTCGACGAATTGAAATCCGATATCGAAAAGAAGATTAGTGAGGTAAAGGCGAAGAACGTCGATGCCGAAGTAAGAGGAAGCGCGGTTGACAAAGTGACGGAGGCCGCCGAAGTCGAACTCCACGACGTCATGGTCGAGCAAGAACTCGACGTCATGGTCGAGGATTTCGGAGAAGAGGTAAAAAGGCAGGGCGTCGAACTCAACCAGTATCTGAAAATGGTCAACTCAAGCATCGAGGAGCTGCGAGCGGAATGGAACGAGCGAGCGCATCATAGGGTAAAAAGCCGTCTTGTTTTGGAAGCTATCGCCACGCAAGAGAAGATCGATGCCGGCGTCGAAGAGGTCGATAATGAAATGAAGAAAGTCGCGACAGCGACCGGGCGCGATTTTGAAGAGGTAAAACAGATATTCACGATGCAAGGCAATATGGGAGCACTCGCCACTAGAATAAAGCTCGCCAAGACCATCGATTGGCTGGTCGGACAAGCGAAGATAAAGACCGGCGAAGAACCGGAAGTTGAAGAAAAAGAGGATAAGAAGGCGACGGAGAGGAATACGAAGGCAGAGACTTCGACGAAGGTTTCGGAAGCGACCGAGGAAGAGAAGGGGACGGATTAATGAGCGAGATCATCACGAACCAGTTAATACCCATGGTTGTCGAACAGACGGCCAGAGGTGAAAGGGCTTACGATATCTACTCAAGATTGTTGACGGAGAGAATTATCTTTTTAGGTACTCCCGTCGATGACAATGTCGCCAACTTGGTAATCGCCCAGCTCCTTCATTTGGAGTCGGACGACCCCGAGAAGGATATCAGTATTTACATCAATAGCCCGGGCGGGGTTGTTACCGCCGCCCTGGCGATGTATGATACAATGCAATATATAAAGCCGGACGTATCAACTATCTGTATAGGTCAGGCAGCTAGCGCCGCGGCGCTTCTCTTGGCGGCGGGGGCGCCCAATAAAAGGTATGCTCTTACGAACGCCAGGATATTGATTCATCAGCCGCACGGTGGCGCGACCGGTCAAGCGGTCGATATCGAGATTCAGGCAAGAGAGATTTTGCGGACGCGAACGGTCCTCGACGAGATACTCGCTTCTCACACCGGGCAAACAGTGGAGAGGGTGCACAGCGACACGGACAGGGACTATATCATGACCGCAGCGGAAGCGAAAGATTACGGCATTGTTGACGAAGTCGTAACGCAACGCAAGAAGTAAGGGAGGTAGCAATGGCCAAATTCAGCGAGAACGAGCAGTTAAAATGCTCGTTTTGCGGAAAAAGCCAGCGCCAGGTCAAGAAACTCATCGCGGGTCCCGGTGTGTATATCTGTGATGAATGCATAGACCTGTGCAACGAAATAATCGAAGAAGAACTGACGGAAGAGGTCGAATTCAAGCTGGAGGATCTCCCGAAACCAACGGAGATTTATGGCGCTCTCAACGACTACGTCATAGGCCAAGAGGTAGCAAAGAGAATTCTAGCGGTAGCCGTTTATAACCACTACAAACGCATTCAGGTCGGCCCGCAAGGCGACGACGATGTCGAGCTTCAAAAGAGCAATATTCTACTTCTTGGGCCGACCGGTTCAGGAAAGACCCTTTTGGCTCAGACATTGGCCAGAACGCTTAATGTACCGTTCGCCATCGCGGATGCGACGGCGCTAACGGAGGCCGGGTATGTCGGCGAAGATGTGGAGAACATCTTGCTCAAGCTCATCCAGGCCGCCGATTACGACGTAAAAAGGGCTGAGACGGGCATTATCTATATCGACGAAATCGATAAAGTCGCTCGCAAGAGTGAAAACCCGTCGATAACCAGGGATGTTTCAGGCGAGGGAGTACAGCAGGCGCTCCTCAAGATTCTTGAAGGAACCGAAGCCAGCGTACCGCCGCAGGGTGGACGCAAGCACCCGCACCAGGAGTTCATCCAAATCGATACGACAAATATTCTGTTTATCGTCGGCGGCGCTTTCGCGGGTCTCGACAAGATAATCCAGAACCGCATAGGCAAGAAGGGCTTGGGCTTCGGCGCCGAGCTTAGACGCGAAGACGAGAAAGGCGCGATTTCGGTCGTCGGCGAGGTACTGCCGGAAGACCTGTTAAGGTTTGGCATGATACCGGAGTTTATCGGAAGGTTGCCGGTAATCGCAACAGTCAGCCAGCTTAGCGAGGAAGACCTTATCAAGATACTCGTCGAGCCGAAGAACGCCCTTATCAAACAGTATAAGAAGTTCTTCGAGTACGACGGAGTCGAGCTGGTATTTACCGAGGGTTCGCTCGGGGCTATAGCACAGAAGGCTATCGTGCGAGGGACGGGCGCCCGGGGCTTAAGGGCGATACTCGAGCACGTACTCCTCGATGTGATGTACGAGTTACCGTCGCGCACCAATATTAAGAAGTGCGTCATAACCAAAGAGGTAATCGAACAGAATATCGAGCCGACCATTCTTACCGAGGGCATGGAAGACGTGGGCTTTCCGGAAGATGAAACCGAAGTCTCAGCTTAAAGAAGTGTAGCGCTTATAATAAAGGCAGCTTACCGCAAGCTGCCTTTATTTATAGGGTGATACTCCCGCATAGTCAAACGCCTTTGTCGGTATATATAACTATGGACAATTATGAATTGGTGCTAAGTAAACTCATAGAGCGGCTCGCTAAATTCAATTACGCGATCGTCGGCGACCGGACGGGCGCGGAGTTCGACTTGGAGACCGAATCGCTTAAGGTGCGATTTCTGGGACAGGATTATTGTGTTACCAAAACCGATTGCAAACCGCTCGGCGGTTACGTCGACGACACCAAAGATATAATTCTTATAATAGATTATTTGCTCTCATTTGGAAGTCTCGACGCCGGTGATGATTGGATAGACTTCAGGGATTTACCGGGGGCGATGCCGTATGATGGGGCGTTCAGGGCCAATGTCGAGATGGTTTTGGAGAAGAACGCCTCCCATATCATCGAGCGCAAAGACGGGCTGACCGGTAAATTCGACGGGTACGACGCGGTCGGCTTCTCAAATGCCGATTTTGCCGTTGTCTTTCAGGTCTTTCCGCGGGTCGATTGCCTCGTTTTATTATGCGCCGGCGACGACGAGATAGGCGCGGGCGCCAAGCTTTTGTTCTCTTCGAAAGCGCAACACTACCTCACGACGGAGAGCCTCGCGGCGATAGGCGAGACGCTGACCAGAAGAATTTCCGGCCGCGTTTCATAGGTAAGCGCATTAATCACGGGAGGCATTTTTTACAAGCGCCGCGACATTTGCGGTCACCCCATTTACCCGCTTACGCACTCCCATGCCCTGTGGTATTATGTTAAAATGGCTCAGTCCGAGTCCTGACCTCTATTTCTATGAAAAGGGAGACGTAAGTTGGAGGAAACCCTGCCTAAAGTTTATAATCCTCATGAAGTCGAAGCCAAGTGGTATGATATTTGGGTCGAGCGGGGCTATTTTCGCGCCCAGGTCGATCTCGGTAAGAAGCCTTACTCAATCGTAATCCCGCCGCCGAACGTTACCGGCTCGCTCCATATGGGCCATGCTCTCAACAATACCCTGCAGGATATCGCGATCCGCAAGCACCGGATGGAAGGGGACTCGACGCTCTGGCTCCCCGGTACCGACCATGCCGGTATCGCCACCCAGAACGTGGTCGAGCGACAGCTCGCGCAAGAAGGGCTGACCCGCCACGACGTCGGCCGCGACGATTTCATCAGGCGCACCTGGGAGTGGAGGGACCGGTACGGCGGCCGCATTATCAACCAACTCAAACGTCTCGGCGCCTCTTGCGATTGGTCGCGCGAGCGCTTCACTATGGACGAGGGCTACTCGAAAGCGGTCCGCCGCGACTTTGTCCAGCTCTATAGCGAGGGACTCATCTATAGAGACAACTACATCATCAACTGGTGTCCCCGCGATTTGACCGCGCTCTCCGATATCGAGGTAGAGCACGCCGAGGAAGAGGGCAATTTCTACTACGTCAAATATATGCTCAAGGGAACGCCCGATTTCATAACCGTCGCGACGACGAGGCCCGAGACCATTCTCGGCGACACCGCGGTCGCCGTACACCCGGAAGACGCCCGCTACCAAGACTTTGTCGGCCTAACGGTCGTTGTCCCCGTAGTCGGCCGCGAGATTCCGGTCATTGCGGACGATCATGTCAATCCCGAGGTCGGGACAGGTGCGTTAAAGGTGACACCCGCGCACGACCCGCACGATTTCGAGATAGGTAATCGCCATGGCATAGAGCGGATTAGCGTATTTACGCCCGACGGCATGATCAACGAGGAAGCGGGCAAATACGAGGGTATGAGCCGCGAGGAGTGCCGCGAAGCCATCCTCGAGGATATAGAAAAAGCCGGCCTTTTAGTCAAAGTCGAGCCGATGACGCACTCGGTCGGCCACTGCTACCGGTGCGATACCACAATCGAGCCGTACCTCTCGACGCAGTGGTTTATGAAGATGAAGCCGCTCGCCGAGCCCGCTATTGCGGCGGTAAAAGAGGGACGGGTCAAATTTGTCCCGGCGCAGTGGGAGAAGATCTACTTCGACTGGATGTACAATATCCGCGACTGGTGTATCTCGCGCCAGATTTGGTGGGGCCATCAGATACCGGCCTGGTACTGCGGCGATTGCGACGAGATAGTCGTCGCCGAGGAGACCCCGGCGGCGTGTACGAAGTGCGGCGGCGCTAATCTCGTCCAGGATACCGATGTCCTCGATACCTGGTTCAGCTCGGCGCTCTGGCCGTTCGCGACCCTGGGGTGGCCCCGGGAGACCGAGGAGCTTAAGTATTTCTATCCGACCAGTCTTCTGGTCACCAGCCACGACATCATTTTTTTCTGGGTCGCCAGGATGATGATGATGGGGCTTCATTTTATGCGCGACATACCCTTTGACGACGTCTATATCCACGCGCTCGTCCGCGACGAGCAAGGACGCAAAATGAGCAAGTCGCGCGGGAACGTCATCGACCCGCTCGACGTCATCGACGAGTTCGGTACCGACGCGCTTCGCTTTACGCTGTCGAGCATGGCGACGCCGGGCCGGGATATCTTTCTTTCGCGCGAGCGTATCGAGGGCAACCGGAACTTCGCGAACAAACTTTGGAACGCGTCGCGGTTCGTCCTAATGAACCTGGAGGGTTTCGAGAGAATCGTCGTTAAGGAAGAGGAGTTTACCCTCGCCGACCGCTGGATATTCTCGCGGATGAACAATGTGGTAAGCCGGGTCGAAGACGCCTTGCGCGTCTACAATGTCGCGGAAGCCAGCCGGCTTATCTATGACTTTTTCTGGAGTGATTATGCCGACTGGTACATAGAGCTGGCGAAGCCGAGGCTCTACCAGAAGGATGACCCGCGCCGGCGTCTCGTCGCGCAGAACCTGCTCGTTGAGATTGTGGATGTGACGCTCAGGCTGCTCCACCCGTTTATGCCTTTTATCACGGAAGAGATTTGGCGGAAGTTTCCCGGCGCCGGCGAGAGCATCGTCATCGCGCCGTGGCCGAGATCGGATGCATCGCGCATCGACATGGGAGCCGAGAGCCAGATGGATGTTGTTCAGAGCGTGACATCTTCGATTCGCGCCATCAAGTCGGTCCTCGGTATCGCGTTGACCAAGCCGGTGACGGCGATGCTCAAAACCGCCGATGCCGACAAGCAAGCGATACTAGAAAAAGACGCGTCTTATATTAAAGAATTGGCCTGGGTCGAGGAGTTGATAATCGCCCCCGATATCGCCAAGCCGGAGCACGCAGCGGTCGATGTCGAGCAGGGAATCGAGATATTCATACCGCTTGCCGGGCTCGTCGATATCGAAGAGGAAAAAAAGCGCCTCGGCAAAGAGCTTGCCAAGACGCAGGCCGATGCCGAGAAGTCGCGCAAGAAGCTCTCGAACCCGCAGTTCATGGAGAAAGCCGCGCCCGAGGTCGTCGAGAAGGAAAAAGCCAAGCTCAACGAGTTCGACGAGAAGATTCATAAGCTTACGAAACAATTGGAGAGTTTGTAGGAGAGCGCGATGAACTTCGCTGAAGCTATCAGCTACATAGAGGGCGCGCTCAAGTTCGGCATCAACCCGGGCTTGGAGAAGATCGGGGCGATTTGCGAGCGGCTCGATAATCCGCAGCTCAAATACCCGACGATTCAGATTACGGGCACCAACGGCAAGACGTCGACGACCTGGATGGCGCGTACCTTGCTTACGACATCGGGCTTGCGCACGGGGTGTTACACATCACCGCACCTCCATACTTACCGCGAACGCATCACCGTCGACGGCGAATTCATCACCGAAGAGGATTTCGCGCGGGCGCTAAACGACATAATGCCGGCGGTTGAGAAGGTCCGGGCCGAATACGGAGAGCTTACCGAGTTCGAAATTCTCACCGCGATGGCCTTTTACCACTTTGCGGTGAGCGGTGTCGAGGTAGCGGTCTTCGAAGTAGGTCTCGGCGGACGCTGGGACGCGACGAGTATGGTGCAACCGAAAGTGGCGGCGATAACGAGTATCGCGCTCGACCACACCGACAGGCTGGGAGAGACCTTCGAGGAGATAGCGTGGGACAAAGCGCACATCATAAAGAGGGGAAGCATAGCCGTCATAGGGGAGACCCCGCCGGGAGCGTTCGAAAAAATCAAAGAGCGCTGTGAAGCGCAGGATGTCCCTATGATACTGCGCGGGAGAGATTTTTCGCCTCACGGTATCTCGATTCTAAAGAACGAAGGGTCGAGCTTTTCTATCGAGGGGATTTTCGGGACTTACGACGACCTCCGGTTGCCGGTCTTCGGTGACTATCAGGTAATCAACTTCACAACGGCCGTCGCGATTGTCGAGACCTTTACCGGCCACAGAATCGAAGACGACACCCTCCGTCGCAGCCTTGCAGCGGTAACATGCCCGGGGCGTTTCGAACTCGTTTCTTCAAACCCGGCGGTCGTCCTCGACGGGGCGCACAATCCCGATGGTATGGCGATGCTCGTAGCCGGGCTTCCCAAGGCGTTCGATTACGATAGATTGCTGGTCGTGCTGGCCGTCTCGAATGACAAGGATATCGAGCAGATGCTTCAGACCCTCGGCGCGAACGCCTCGATGCTAATTCTGACCCAGAACACAAGCTATCGCTCGGCAAGCGTTAGCCGGCTCAACGATATTGCCATGAGGGCGACAAATAGCTATAGTATTGAAGCAGACCTAGAGAAAGCGATTGATAACGCTATCTCGATGGCCGACGCGGGCGACCTGGTATGTATTACCGGTTCTCTATACACGGTCGCCGACGCCCGCGAGATTTTGGTCGATAAGCGCTAAACGCTATCCAAGTCACGGCGGAAGCATGATCTCTACTAGTCTGGTCGTTATCGCGGAATTCTGTAAAAATATATCCAGCACTCAATAAAGCAGGGGTAGTAGTGGAGTTTTTTCAATCGGTCGTCGACTTTTTCGATTCGCCTCTCTTCAGGCTTATCGTAAACCTCGTCTATTTGTTCGGCTTGGTTCTCTATATCAGTATCGCGAAATGGACATATTCCGACGCTAAGCGGCGCGGGGCGATGGCGTTCTATTGGATGATAGTCGCTATGCTCTTTCCGGTAGCGGGATGGCTGATTTACATGATTGTCAGGCCCCCGGAATACGTGGAGGATGTCCGCGAGCGGGAGCTGGAAGTCAGGGCGAAAGAGGCGCTGCTCGCGAGTGGCGACTTGGCCTGCCCGGCGTGTTTCAAGCCGGTCGATAAAGATTTTCTAATCTGCCCGGCCTGCAGGCGCAGATTGAAGAAGTCGTGCCCGTCGTGCGACAGGGCGCTCGATACCGGTTGGAGCATCTGCCCATATTGCCAACAGATTCTTTAGCCGCGGCTCGATCGATATCGCTGTGGTAGCGAATGTTTTTTTGAAACCGTCGAGCCCGCCCGATTCATTGTCCGCCCGTGCAATCTGACTGCCTAGATACATATCGCTAAACCATAGATCAATCAATCGGTATATTCCATATTGAGCGGTTTGTAACAAATTAAGGGGGTATGTAACAATAATGGCACCTTAGAACCGCAATTTATCAAAATTAATGCCAAAAAACGCGCATTTTAGCTTGAAAGTTTTACGCGGTACTGTTAAATTAGCTGTGGCGCACACTTTGTTATCAAAATCACAAGCAAAAGTTGTTAGCGGAGGATTTGATGGAGAGAACGTTTACGATGATCAAACCGGACGGAGTCAAGAAGGCTCTAGTCGGCGAGATAGTCAAGAGGTACCAAGATGCCGGCCTTAAGCTGGTGGCGCTAAAACTTACGAGGCTTTCCAAGGATGAAGCAGAGGAACTCTACTCTGTACACCGGGGGAAGCCTTTCTACATGGAATTGGTGGATTTTATTACCGCGGGGCCGGTTGCTCCTATGGTAATCGAAGGCGATAATGCGGTCAGTCGGGTTCGTGATATAATGGGCGCGACCAATCCAAAGGACGCGGACAAGGGAACCATCAGGGGCGATTTCGCCGAGGAAGTCTCCGAGAACATCGTTCATGGAGCTGATTCGACCGAGTCGGCCAATAGAGAGATAGCCATATTCTTCAACGACGACGAGCTGGTCGGCTAAGGGAGTACCCGCGGACAGGTTGCGCACAGGGGTTACCCCGTGCGTGAGCGAGAAGAAGTGATATGGAGACGCTGGAGTCACAGAGCAATATCGATGCAAGGGACGGATACAAGGAACGGCTCTTATCCTTAAAGCATAAGAGAACCAAAAACAATACGAGGGCTATCGGGAGAGCCCGAAGATTGAATCCGAACCTTGGTAATTTGAGACCTTTGCCGATATTACAAGGAGCGCCTGAGTCTTGAGTTTAGAGCGTTCGATATTCCGCAATTAACTGGGGAGAGTTAATTTTAATGGTCAGCGAAATCATCTATTTTTCTGTTTTTGTCGCGGTCGGCTTAATGGTAGTCGTCCTGATGCTCGGGATACAAAAACTGCTTCAGACGAAAAGGCACAGCGACGCGAAGTTGTCGGTCTACGAATGTGGCAATATCGACGTTGTGAGCGACCCCCGCATACAAATCAAAATGCGCTATTATATCTTCGGACTTCTTCTTATTATCTTCGACGTCGAAATGATATTTCTCTTCTCGTGGGCGGTTGTCTTTAGTAGCCTGGGTGTGGTCGCTTTAATCGAGATGTTGATTTTTGTTGTGATTCTATTAATCGGCCTGCTCTATGCATGGCGTAAAGGAGTATTAAAGTGGAGTTAACGAACGGGCAAATAATACGGCAACCGGCTTGTAGGGCAGGCATATTACAGGAGCAAGCGCCGGGTACCGGCTTAATCCTCGGCAAGGCCGGCGACCTACTGAATTGGTCGCGCAAGAATTCGATTTGGTGGATGGCGTTTGGCCTTGCTTGTTGCGCCATCGAATCGTTGATGTGCTTGAATACGGCGCGTTTCGATATGGATAGGCATGGCGGGTTGCTGCGAAACACCCCCAGGCTGTCCGACCTAATGCTTGTGGCGGGGACTCTCACACATAAGATGGCGGACATAACAGAGCATTTATATGAGCAGATGCCCGAACCAAGGTATGTCATGGCCATAGGGGGCTGCGCGATAAACGGCGGGCCGTTCTACTATGATAGCTATACCGTGGTCAGAGGGGTCGATAAGATTATTCCGGTCGATGTTTATGTCCCCGGATGCCCGCCGCGGCCTGAAGCCGTCATGTTCGGGATAGAGCAACTTAAGGAAAAGATCATAGCCAGAGGAATGATCGAGTAATGAGTGACGACATTAACGCGAACGAAACAAATATCGATGGTATTCCGGGAAAAGGGATGATAGTACAAGAAGAAGGTCTCGGGTATACGATTACTGTCGAGAGGGAGGATTTACTCAAAACGGCGACAGGCCTCAAGGAGGCCGGCTTCGACCTCTTTCTCTTTGTTACCGGAGTGGACTATCCGGACCATATCAAACTGGTCTACAGGATATATTCGACGAAGAGAAAGAACCGAATGGCGATTATCGTAAAAACGGACGTGCCCAAGAGCGACCCCGCTGTCGATTCGATGGCGCCCTTGTGGCCGGCAGCGAATTGGCACGAACGAGAGGCATACGATTTGTTCGGGGTGGAGTTTAAGGGACATCCCGACCTGCGCAGGATTTTTATGCCGGAGGATTGGGTCGGTTATCCGCTGCGCAAAGATTATAGCGATGACCATATGCTCGTCAGCGACGGTGACAAGTACGCTCGGCCTCCGCTTTCAGTAATCGATAGCCGGGCCGGTGATGACGCCGCCGCAGGGAAGCCGTCGGCTCGGGTCGAACAAGCCGTCGCAGCGGAAAACGAGACAGGCGTCGCCGCCGCGAGTGAGCTTGAGCGGGCTATAAAAGACATCAAAACCGATGTCCTCACGATTAATTTCGGACCGCAACATCCCAGTGCGCATGGCGTCTTTCGCGGCGTGTTCGAGGTAGACGGCGAGATAATCACGCGGATAGATTCGCACATCGGTTACTTGCATAGGTGTTTCGAAAAGATCGCCGAGCACCGAACTTATACGCAGTTTATCCCGTTTACCGATAGGATGGACTACCTCTCAGCCATGCTCAACAATTGGGGCTATACCATGTCGGTCGAGAAACTGGCGGAGATCGCGGTGCCGGAGCGAGCCGAGTATTTGCGGATAATCGTCGGCGAACTCAACCGTATCGCTTCGCACCTGGTGTTTTTATCTACGGCGGCGATAGAGACGGGCGCGTTGACACCATATTTTTACTATTTCGATGAGCGCGAGCGGATATTACTCCTCTTCGAGCAGCTCTGTGGCGCAAGGTTTACCTATAACTATATGAGAATCGGCGGTGTCAGAATCGACGCCCCGGAAGGATGGTTCGATGACGTGCTCGCATTTTGCGAGCGGCTCGAAAAGAGCATGGTCGACTATGACAAGCTCCTTCTCGGAAACTATATATTCAAAAAGAGGATGAAAGGCGTTGCGCCGTTCTCTGCTGAGCAGGCGTTGAGCTGGGGTCTTACCGGTCCATCGCTAAGGGCTTCGGGCGTCAATTATGACGTACGCAAGGCGGACCCGTATTCGGTCTATCCCCGCATCGACTTCGATGAGGTAGTTCTATGCAACGGTGATAACTTGGACCGGGTAATCGCAAGGTCTCAAGAGATACGGCAGAGCCTCAAAATCATCGAGCAGGCGGTAGCGCAGATACCGGATGGGCTAATCGTCACTCCGGATTTGCCGCGCTACATTACTCCGGCACCGGGTGAAGCGTATGCCCATATTGAATCGAGCAGGGGGGATTTAGGCTTCTTTATCGTTAGCGACGGGAGCCCGAAACCGTACCGTGTCAAGATTCAGGGACCGAGCTTCGGAAACCTGCAGGCTTTGCCGGCGATGGCTACGGGCTGTTATTTCAGCGACGCGGTGTTGATATTTGGAACGCTTGATACGGTCTTTGGAGAGGTGGATCGCTAATGCTGACGAGCGTGGAACTTTTCGAATTCGCAACTAGAAACGGGATACCGATTTGGGCGCTAGACGCGTCAATCGCGCTCCTGCTATCCTTGGCGGTCTTCTCACTTTGCGGACTCGGCGTAATCGTCCTTGTTTACATGGAGCGCAAGGTGAGCGCGGACATCCAGCTGCGCTTAGGGCCCACGCATGTAGGGCCGCGCGGGACGCTTCAGCTCATTGCCGACATGATAAAATTGCTGTCTAAGGAAGATGTTTTTCCAAAGAATGCCGACCGCTGGCTCTTCCGGCTCGCGCCGGCACTGGTATTCATATCGGCTTTCGTCGGGCTTATGGCGATACCGATAGGGCCGCGCCTGGTCGTTCAGGACTTGAATGTGGGGCTGTTATATGTTTTGGCTATACCCTCCATCGCCGTAGCGGGATTAATAATGGCCGGCTTCGGCTCGTATAATAAATACGCGATGATGGGCGGTCTTCGAGCGGCGGCTCAGATGGTCAGTTACGAAGTGCCGCGAGCGCTATCGGTCATCGGGATCGTCATGATAGTCGGCTCGACTAAGCTTTCGTCGATAGTCGACGCGCAGGGCTTGTGGTATATCTTCTTGCAGCCCATCGGATTTATGGTCTTTTTCGTCTCGACCCTCGCGGAGATAAACAGGGTGCCGTTCGATCTGCCGGAGACCGAATCGGAGCTGGTTCACGGATACAGCACTGAATATAGCGGCATGCGATATGCGTTCTTCCTTTTCGGGGAGTATATAGCGCTTATCGCTGCGGCGGCGCTTACCGTAGTCTTGTTCCTCGGTGGTTGGCATGGACCCGGCCCCGAGTTCCTGGCTCCGATATGGTTCGCTATCAAGTTCTTCGGCATAATCTTTGTAATAATGTGGGTGCGCTGGACCTTACCGCGTTTCCGTATCGACCAGGTAATGGACTTGGGCTGGAAAGTGCTCTTGCCGCTCGCATTGCTCAATATCTTGATAACCGGAATTGTAATGTCAATTTAACACGATCTGCTCATGGCCGTCGGCGATTAGCGATTACGTAAACCGCTGAGAGTCGGCTGCGTCGAGCCGAGAGTTCGTAGCGAAAAGGTTGATTTGGATGGCCGGACGTGTAACAGACTTCATAGAAGCATGGATGAGCATATTCACTGGGCACAGGATCACCGTGCAAAAGATCATCGACAAGAGGCTGAAGCGGCATCCTATGCCGACAATGCTATATCCGTACGAGAAACCGCAATTAGCCGAGCGGTATCGCGGCACGCCGAAGTTGAACGATGTTATGGTCGAGACGACAACGGTCGAGAAATTTCCCAACATTATCGGTGAGTTCAACAGGACCATCGAGCAGAGGCAAGACGAGGATCTGCTACCGCCATGTGTCTTCTCGTGTCCCGCGCATGTCGATGCGCGCGGCTATGTAGAGCTGATAGGGAAGGGCAGGCATAAAGAGGCGCTCGACCTTATTCGAGAGAGATGCTCGATGCCCGCGTCGATAGGGCGGGTCTGTACGCGGCCGTGCGAAGAAGGGTGTCGCAGAAACTACTTTGATGAGGCGATATCGATACGTGACCTCAAACGGTTCGCGGCGGATGCTTGTAGAGGGTTGCCGCACCCGGCTCCGATCCCGAAGACCTCGGATAAGAAGATAGCGATTATAGGCGGCGGGCCGGCCGGGCTGACAGCAGCTCAGGGGCTGGCTAAGCTAGGTCACAGCGTGACCATATACGATAAGAACCCAGAGGGCGGCGGCACACTTCTTACGGGAATACCTAAATACAGGTTGCCGAAGGACGTTCTTAAGTGGGATGTCGAGTCGATCTGTTCACTCGGTGTCGAACTGAAGAAGAACGTTGAGGTAGGAAAAGACATCACCTTTAGCGACCTCATCGCTTCATATGACGCCGTTTTGATTGCTACCGGGCTTCCCGGGTCATGGGACCTCGGCATCGAAGGCGAGGATGCCGAAGGTGTTTGGGGTTGCCTCGATCTGCTCCGCGCGATGAACCTGGAGCAGAATCCCACTATCGGCAAGAAGGTAGCGGTGGTCGGGGGTGGAAACGTCGCTATGGACGGCGCGAGAACATCTATTAGATTAGGGGCGGAAGAGGTCTATCTGGTATATCGGCGCGGTAAGACCGAGATGCCGGCGCGGTTTGAGGAGATTCACGAGTCGGAGGAGGAGGGCGTCATTTTCGAACTTCTCACAAACCCGACGCGGGTCGTGGTGGAAAATGGAAAAGTAGCAGGCCTCGAATGCATACGCATGGGCCTGGGTGAGGCGGATGCTTCCGGCCGGCGGCGTCCCGAGCCGATTCCGGGCAGCGAGTTCGTCCTTGAGGTAGATACTGTCGTGACGGCAATCGGACAAATGACAGAACTTGACTTTCTGGCGGGAAGCGATATTGAGCTAACTGAACGGGGCGTTATCGTCTATGACAAGTTGTCGCTTCAGACCTCGAACAAAAAAGTTTTTGTCGCCGGCGAGGTTGTCACGGGGGCGGGGGCCGCGATTGAAGCGATAGCAAGCGGCCACGAAGCTGTCGAGTCGCTCGACAGGTATTTCAAAGGAGTCGATTTGGCAGAGGGCAGAACGCCGCGGATTATGCCGACAGGGTCGACCTATCCGCAAGGCTTCTTAGGTTGGGCCGAACCCGAGCATCGCCGGATCCACATGGATATGCTCTCGCTCGAAGAGAGACTACAAGGTTTTAACGAGGTAGAGCTTGGATTCAAGGAAGAGGAAGCAGTGCGCGAGGCGAATCGGTGCCTTGTCTGTAATACCGGGATTTGTAGCGGATGCACCATGTGCGCGAGAACGTGCCCGATGTATTGCATAGATGTAAATCGAACCGCCCCAACGGAGACCGAGCGAAGAGTCGTCAGCTACGACCTTGACCTGACGAAGTGTATGTATTGCGGGTTCTGCGCGGAGATTTGCCCGACCGATGCGCTTGAGATGAGTAAGGACTTCGAAAACGCGGAATATGTTAAGGAACGGCTCTTTTACGATAAAGAGCATGTCCTTCGATATGAGACTACGGATATGAGCCGGTCCAGGGAGTAGTGATATGAACGATATTGTCTCGCATGTAATATTTTTCGCGCTAGCCGTTTTAGCCGTTGGCAGCGGTGTGTTGGTGGTAACGGGAAGAAACCTCTTCCATGCCGCGATGTTTTTAGGCCTGTACCTGCTATCGATCGCCGGATATTTTTTCCTGCTCAACGCCGACTTCATCGGCATCATGCAGGTCTTCGTCTATGTCGGCGGTGTGGTCGTGGTACTGCTCTTCGGTATCATGCTCACCGCGCAGTTAACGAATGTGCGGCTGACCTCGGCGATGGAGCAGCGCTGGGTGACGATTGTCTCGCTCGTTGGTCTAGTCGGGCTGCTCGTATTCGTCATTAAAGATACTGTTTTCAGGATTTCGGCGTTAGCGCCGGTGGAAGATACGATTTCGTTTATAGGAAGGATGTTTATGACAGATTACATCCTTCCGTTCGAGGTCATATCGGTTCTGCTGCTGGCGGCATTGATCGGCGCTGTTATTATAGCGCGAGAGGAGGGAGGGAAATGATACCGCTCTCTTACTATTTGATACTCAGCGGAGTACTCTTCGCTATCGGTATGGCCGGTGTTCTTTTGCGAAGAAACGCGGTGGCGGTGCTTCTCTCTGTAGAAATAATGCTGAACTCGGCAAACCTCAATTTCGTGGCGTTTTCGAGGTATATCGCGCCTGAGCAGGCCTCGGGGCAGATTTTCGCGCTTTTTGTAATGGCCGTCGGCGCGGCTGAAGTCGCAGTCGGTTTGGCTTTGATTTTGATGATTTATCGAAATATGCAATCGGTAAATCTTGACCAGTTCAACATCTTTAGGTGGTAACCGGGGAAGGGGATCATGGATTACCTATCGTTAATTGTATTGTTGCCCGTACTCAGTTTTATATTGCTCGTAGTCTTCGGCAAGAGGCTTGGGGATAAGTCTGCGTATTTAAGCATCTTGGCTGTCGGTACCGCGTTTGGGCTGTCGGTAAAAGCGCTCCTGGATGTTATGGGAGGCGCTCGTGCCGATTTGACGTTTACCTGGCTGACCGTCGGCGACCTGGAGCTGACCTTTGGTCTGTTGTTGGACCCGCTAGCCGGCATGATGCTGGTCGTTGTAACGTTTGTCAGCTTGCTTGTACAGCTATTTTCAGTAGGATACATGCACGGTGACAAACGGTATGGTTGGTTTTACGCGTGTCTGTCGATGTTTACCGCGTCGATGCTGTTGCTCGTCTTTTCTCCGAACTTTGTCCAGATGTACATGGCCTGGGAAGGCGTAGGTCTCTTTTCGTATCTGCTGGTCGGTTTTTGGTTCGAAAAACGGAGCGCGAGCAACGCCGCCAAGAAGGCCTTTATGGTTACGAGAGTCGGCGACCTCGGCTTTGCAATCGGCTTGATTATTCTCTTTTTAACGGCCGGAACGCTAGATATGAGCCAGGTCTTCGCGATGAAATTCGCGCCGGAGACCGCGTCGCTCATAGCGATACTCTTCTTCTTCGGAGCTATCGGAAAATCGGCGCAGTTTCCACTCCATGTTTGGTTGCCTGACGCCATGGAGGGTCCGACACCGGTCAGCGCGCTCATTCACGCGGCTACCATGGTCGCCGCCGGCGTCTATCTGGTCGCCCGTGCTTATCCGCTCTTCGAGCAAGGCCCGGCCGCAATGGAGTTCGTCGCGATTATAGGGACGATAACGGCGTTTATGGCCGCGACAATCGCATTGACGGCGACCGATATTAAGAAGATACTGGCTTACTCGACAGTCAGCCAGCTTGGATATATGATGATGGGTCTCGGTGTCGGCGCGTTCGCGGCGGGAACGTTCCACCTGATGAACCATGCTTTCTTCAAAGCGCTCCTCTTTTTGGGCGCGGGCAGCGTCATCCACGCAGTCCACAGCCAGGAGATTTTCGACATGGGCGGTTTGAGCCGTAAGATGAAGATAACCTCGCTGACGTTTGTCATCGGAGGGCTCGCGCTTGCGGGAATCCCGCCGTTCAGCGGCTTTTGGAGCAAGGACGAGATTTTGTTGGGGGCGTTCGACGGCGGGTACATGGGCATCTTTGCGATTGGGCTTTTGACGGCGCTCTTTACGGCGTTCTACACTTTCAGGCTGATATTCGTGGTCTTCTTTGGAAAAGCGAGAGGACACCACGCGGACCACGTCCACGAGTCGCCGGCTGTGATGGCCGTCCCGTTGATCTTGCTGGCTGTATTGGCGCTCAGCACGGGCTTGCTCGGTTCACCGTTTACGGGCTACGCATACCAGTCGTTTATTTTGGGAGGCGGATTCGAGCATCATACCAACTACATGGTTATGGGGCTCTCCATCGGAGTAGCCGTGCTCGGAATATTCGGCGCATGGTTGAAATACTCGACAAACTTGCTCCCGTCTAATGTGTTAAGCAAGAACAATATCGTCTACAAGCTTCTGGTAAACAACTACTATATCGACGAAATCTATGAGTTTACACTCGTGAGGCCGACACATGCGATCGCGAGGTATGTCTTAACCTTCGACCAGAAGGTAATCGACGGCGCCGTCAACGGTGTCGCTAAGGCCACAGCGCGAATCGGCGGCGGCCTGAAGTATGTGCAGACCGGTTATGCGCAGAACTATGCGCTGGTCATGGTGGTAAGTGTCGTCGTTTTGATAATCTGGTCGTTCCGGGCAATGGAGTTGTTTTAATAGGTCGACAGAGACGGACTAATTCGAATTTTATTAAGGGCGTGAAGGAATGGACTATCCAATACTGTCAATAATCGTTTTCTTGCCTCTGCTGGGAGCGCTGCTCTTGCAGTTTGTGCCGCGCGAAAAGGCGAATTTAATTCGCGGCATCGCGCTTATCACAACTCTGGCCGGACTCGTCTTAAGCATCCCGATTCTGACGGATTTCACGGCCGGCCAATCGGCGATGCAGTTTGTAGAGAAGCAAGTCTGGGTGCCGGGCCTCGGCATATCTTACCACCTTGGCTTGGACGGGTTGAGTATGCCGCTGTTCTTATTGACGCTGGTGCTGATGGTGATAGCGGTTTTGGCATCATGGTCTATAAAGGAGCGGGTCAGGGAGTATTTTAGCTTGCTATTACTACTCGCAGTGGGCATGCTCGGCACCTTTGTCGCACTCGACTTTATTTTGTTCTACGTCTTCTGGGAGATCGTCCTTATCCCGATGTACTTCATAATCGGTATCTGGGGCGGCGAGAATCGCAATTACGCGGCTCTCAAGTTCTTCCTATACACGCTAGCCGGGAGCGTTCTCATGCTCGTCGGTATCTTGGCGCTATACTTCACTTCCGGGCTGAACACCTTCGATATGGTCGCATTGATGCAGTCGGGATATACGCACTCCTTATCGACCTTTATCTTCGCGACGTTCTTTCTGGGTTTTGCCGTGAAGGTGCCGATGTGGCCGTTCCATACCTGGTTGCCCGACGCTCACGTCCAAGCTCCGACCGCGGGCAGCGTACTCCTTGCGGGTATTCTTCTTAAGATGGGAACCTATGGGTTTGTCAGGGTCCTCATGCAGATAATGCCCGGTGAGTTTGTAGAGTTTGCGCCGTATATAGCGGTACTCGCGGCGATCAGTATCGTCTATGGGGCGTATGCCGCTTTATCGCAGAGCGACCTCAAGAAGCTGGTCGCTTATTCGAGCGTCAGCCACATGGGTTACGTTATGCTCGGCTTGGCCGCGCTGACGCAGGTCTCTATTAACGGCGCGGTTCTGCAGATGGTAAACCACGGGTTGATAACGGGCATGCTCTTCTTGGTCGTCGGCTACATCTATGAGAGGACCCACACGAGAGACATCGCCAAGCTCGGCGGACTCTCGTTAAAGATACCGATTCTCGGCGGGATGTTTATCTTCGCGTCGCTGGCTTCGCTGGGTCTGCCGGGTTTGAGCGGCTTCGTCGGAGAGTTTCTTGTCCTGCTCGGCTCCTACGAAGCGTACAAGGTCTACACTATTCTCGGTGTGCTGACGCTCGCTCTGGGTGCGTTCTACCTCTTGCGGGCGGTTCAGAATGCGTTCTATGGCTTGCCGCCGACTTCTATGGAAGATTTTAAAGATATGAACGGGCGCGAGTTTATGAGCCTGATGCCGCTGGTGGCGCTGATCATCGTTTTCGGCGTCTATCCGAAGCCGTTGCTCCAATATATCGATCCCGCGGTGAGCACAGTATTACAAATGATAAGAGGTAGCTAGGATGAATTTGATGCAAATCGAGTGGAATAACATAATGCCGGAACTAATAATCTTTGGCGTCGCGATAGCCGTGTTGCTGGGAGAGATGTACCTATCGGCGAACGGAAAACGCATGCTTGGTGGGTTCAGCCTGTTGGGCATAGCAGCCGCGCTTTTTAGCCTCACCACGCTCTACGGGGTCGAAGCCACTGAGTTCATGGGCATGTTCTCAATCGGCCTTACGGCTACGGTTCTTAAAGGGATATTACTTGTCACAACCGCTCTGGTCGTCCTGGCGACGCTCCGTTCGCGTACGACGATCGGGGAAGGCGAGTTCTACAGCATGATGCTCTTCTCGGTTCTGGGAACTATGTTTATGGCGTCGGCGACCGACCTCATCATGCTCTTTATCGCGCTGGAGCTGACGGTTTTGCCGGCGTACATTCTGGTCGGCAGCAAAAAGACGGCCGGCTCCGCCGAAGCGGCGCTCAAATATTTCTTGCTCGGTCTTGTCGCGTCGGTTATCTTGCTCTACGGCATGTCGCTAGTGTACGGCTTGACCGGGCAGACTAATTTTACGGCGATAGCGGATGCGCTTGCCGGACAGGCAATCCAACCGCTCTTGCTCGTCGGAATGGTGATGATAGTCGTCGGTCTCGGCTTTAAGGTCGCAGCGGTACCGTTCCATTTCTGGGCGCCGGACGTCTACGAGGGGGCGCCCGTGCCGGTCGCGTCGTTCTTGGCGGTCGGACCGAAAGCCGGCGGTTTTGCCGCGCTCATTCATTTCTTCCCGGTAGCTTTGGCTGTAGCCGCCCCTGTTTGGGCGGGGCTCTTCGCGATACTCGCCGTGCTCAGCATGCTCCTCGGTAACTTGGCCGCGCTTGCTCAGACCCAGGTCCGAAGGCTTTTGGGTTACTCGGCGGTAGCGCACACGGGCTATCTGCTCGTCGGCTTGGCCGTTGCGGACAGCTTTGGCTATACGTCGCTCATCTTCTACTTCTTAGTCTATTCGCTTGCCGCCCTCGGGTCGTTCCTCGTGATTCTGGCTACGACAGAGCGGGGGCTTGGCGAGAACGTTACCGATTTTGCGGGCCTGTATAAGCGGGCGCCGATGCTGGCGCTTGCTATGGCTATCTTCTTATTCTCACTCGTCGGGATACCGCCGTTCGCGGGCTTTATGGGCAAAGTATATCTGTTCGGTGCGGCGGTTCGCGGCGACTTGATTTGGCTGGCCGTCATCGGTGTACTAAACAGCGTCGTCTCCTTCGGTTATTATGTCACAGTCATCCGCCAGATGTACCTGGTGAACCCGCCAACCAACGAGGGATTACCGGTATCCAAACCGCTCTATCTTTCGATAGTCTTGATTATGGCGGCCGTTGTTTTCCTGGGTGTTTACCCAAGCGCCTTTCTGTCTATAATAAACCTATAGCCGGATGTGATGCAGGGGGGGGCACAATGGAGGAGCGGACTTTCGCGCTTATGATAAGAAACGCGCTTACCGAATATGATTTCGCGAGCATTGACATCGATGACACGAGCGCCCGGGTCAGGCTGCAGAGAGAGGTCTTTGCCGAGAACGGGAAGGGCGATATGCTAGAGTATGTCTTCTCCGATGCGAAGCTTATAAGGGTCATCACTGAACTCAAGTCATATCTGCCGGCTCTCTGATGGAATCCAACGGCGTTATTCAGAAAAACTAATTAACGCCTTCATATCAATCCAGCTGCTTACCAGGTCCCGAAAATCCTAAGATTGCCTTGCCGCTTTTTGAGTCTATTACTACATTATAGGTATCGAAATACATTTGGCGGTCATCATTGACGCCATCTGGATGACCACCCGCAGCCGGAATCTGAACGCCTTTAAAAGTAATAATCCAATGGTCACCATCGAAAACTGTTCCTTTATCGAGTTTGACATAGTGCGCATTCACTTCCGTTGCTTTGTCAAGCCCTTGCGCAAAGCCCTTGGCAATTCCGACAGCTTTCTCTCGCGAGATATCCGGCTGAGAAGCGGCAGCAACCGGTTCTATCCCATTACTTCTCCAATCCCTCGTCTCTTCAGCATCCAAGCTTACCCGTTTGCCTGACATCAAAGAGGGCACTATTTGAGCATTTACAACGGCTACAATTCCTAAAAAAGCGAGAACTAACAACCCTAAAATGATTATTCTTTTCATTTTTACCCCCTGTTACTGATAGCGGCTATCATATATACTAAACTCACTGCTGCTAACCGAATAAAGCTTGTGGTTACTGAGCGTGCCTTCCCTTTTTAGAAGGTTGGCTCGCGACCAGTAACCGAGCTTTATATCAAGATAGACATTTCTTAAGCTCCGTTCACGATTGTAAGCATCTGTTCTTTGGCGGGGACAATACTAACGAACGCTAAAAATGCTTTCTGTTATTTAATCAAACGCCGGCGCATGATGGCGATCGGTATTAGAAAGAGCACGGCCGTCAATGCGACCGTAATGAATATGCTGGTGAATACGTCTTGGTCGAGCCTGCCGAGGGTGAGCCCGCGACAGACTAGCACCACGTGATAGAGCGGCGTAAACAGCGCGAGTTTTTGCGCCCACGCCGGCAGCGTCGAGATGGGGAAGAAGATACCGGAGAACAAGAAGAGCGGCGTGATAAAGAGCGTGAAGTAATAGTTGAAGAGATTTATATTAGAGACCAGCGCCGTATATATCATGCCGACAATCGCGAAGAGCGCCGCGAAGACGAAGAGCAGCGGTATGAGCAGCAGCGCCGCCGCCGAATCGACATAGCCAAAGACGGCGATGACCCCGAGGAAAGTAAGCGCGTTGATATAGCCGCGCGTCGCGCCCCAGAGAATCTCACCCGCGATAACGTCTTCTATGCTCAGCGGCGTTGCCAGCACCGCGTCGTAGGTTTTCTCATACTTCATCCTGATGAAACTGCTGTAGGTCGTCTCAAAGGAGGACGCGTACATCACCGTCGAGCCGAGAAGGCCCGGGGCTAGAAATTGAACATAGCTCAGGCCTTCGATATCCCGGACTAAAAGGCCTAGGCCGATTCCGAGAGCCGTGAGATATATTACCGGCTCGAGAAAGTTCGGGGCCGCCGCGAACCAGAAGACCTTCCGAAATATCTTCCAGTTCCGATACCACATCCTTATGACTCCGGCGGGCGATATGGAACGCGCGGTCTTAATGAGCGGGTTCAATCTCGCAGCCGCCTTCCGGTCAGCTTCAAGAAGACATCTTCGAGAGTCGAGCGTCGCTTGAGCGCGTACTCTATCTCAAAGCCGGCGTCCTTGACCGCCCGCATAAGTTCATCCGCCGCCAGGGCGAAGAAGACATACGTATCATGTTGTACCTCGTAATACTCGCTTTTGGGCACGAGAAGCTCTTGGAGCGCTTCTCGCTGCCCCTCGGCGACCCGTATCTCGAGCGCTTCGCCGCCGATATGGGTTTCTATTAAATCAAGGGGGTTGCCCTCGGCTATGATGCTTCCTTCATCCATGATGATAATACGGTCGCAGAGTTGGCTTGCCTCATCCATATAGTGGGTCGTCAAGACGAGTGTTACATTTTGTTCCTGCAGGCTTTTGAGCCTATCCCATATAAGGTGTCGCGCTTGCGGGTCGAGGCCGGTCGTCGGCTCGTCGAGGATGAGCAGCTCGGGGTTGTTGAGGAGCGCTCTTGCCAGCAGGAGACGCCTCTTCATGCCGCCCGAGAGCGTATCGACCATCGTATTAGCTCGCTCTTCGAGCTGCATGAATGCGAGAAGCTCATGGAGACGCCCGCCCGCCGCCTTTTTCGGAATACCGAAGTAGTTGGCGTAGACCTCGAGGTTTTCGCGGACCGAGAGGTCGGTGTCGAGATTGGTCTCTTGGGGCACAACGCCGATCCGCCGCTTTATGTCGCGGATGTCGTCGCGGACATCTAGGCCGAGAACGACGAGGCTGCCGGCGGTCGGCGGCGACATCCCGTAAAGCATTCGAATCGTCGTTGTTTTGCCCGCCCCGTTGGGGCCGAGGAAACCGACGCGTTCACCGCGCTCGACCGTGAAACTTATTCCTTTAACCGCGGTCAAGCCGTCGAAGACCTTGGTAAGGTTTTCCGCGACGACCACTCTTTCCCTCTCTGTGTTAGACTCGATATTAGCCACTGTTTTAATATACCCGAGAAAGCACCAAAAGTTTAACGGATTGGGAACTTTTTTGCGGTACACAAATTTTAAAGCGTCAAGCGGATAGGGAAGGGAGACGGATTATGTGGGTGAAAGGAAGAGTTAAGACGAGGGTCGCTCGCTCGATAATCGCGTCCCTTATACTCGTTCTTGTCATGACTTTATTTCTGCCGGGCGGTGTTTTCGCCGCCGTCAAGAAGCATTGGGGCGGCGGCGTTCGAGTCGCCGAGAACGCGGGAACGCCCTGGGAGATGACTCAGCTCATCCCGGACAAGGACGGCAACCTTTTTGTCGTGTGGCTGGAGCGCAGGAAGGCCGAGGTCAAGCTGTTTGCTCAAAAACTAGGACCGGATGGACGTTTGCTCTGGGACAGGCCGGTACTAGTTATTGGCGGAACCTATTTTAATTACGGATATCCGCCGGTCTGTCTTTCGGGAGACTCGCTAATCGTAACTTGGACAGACAATCGCAACCGCAGAAAACCGGATGTATATGCGCAGAAAATCGACGCCGGCGGCAACAAAAAATGGGGGGACATGGGCGCGACCGTCTATGTCGGCGCTGGCGCTCAGAGCATCAGATCGACAGTGTCGGATGAGGAAGGCGGCGCGATTATTGTCTGGCGCGATGATGAGCGCCCCGGCTTTTATATGCAGCGGATGAGTTCGGGCGGCACCCGGATGTGGAGAGAGGAGGGCGTTTCCGTCAACGAGGCACTCGGCATAGAGCAGCTGGAAAACGTATCTTACTACGGCTACGACCCGACGGGGGAGTCGGTAAACATGGTATCCGACGGTGCGGGCGGGCTATATTTCAGCTGGAACGACCTGGCCGGCCATGAATACGGTTACTACGGTATGCCCGGTCCGAACCAGCGGATGAAAGACGGCCATATCTTTGTGCGGCGGCTCAACAGACAGGGGTCTATGGTGTGGCCCTCTAAGTTGAGCATCGATGTCAAGGGGTTGCCTGCGGAACCCTGGTTCGGCCAGCTCCAGGTCGCCGATGATAACTCGGCGATGTTAACCTGGACACAACCGAAAGGCATGCCTTACGTCGAGAGAAAGGAAGGTCCGGGCGGCTTCGGCTATTTCCCGAATCCGAACGTAAATTTCTTCGCGACAAAGGTCACCCCCGACGGAAAGGTCGTCTGGGACCACGGCAAGCCATTGATTTCCAAGGATGGCGACACCGGCTACTATGATCCCGGAATGGTGACGGCCGTAGAGGGAGGGCTTCTTTATACCTGGCCGAAGATGCGTTTCGAGGAGCGGACCGACAAGATAATCGGCCCGAGGGGTGAAGTGGTCGACACTGTTATCAACAACGTTCCTATCCCGATCGGCATCGACCTGACGCTTATCGACGCTACAGGGAAAGTCGCCTGGAAAAAGACGATAGCCTCGAAAAACGCGTACCAGTATCCCGTCGCCGACAAGGCCGGAGGGTTTTTCTTAATCTCAAACTCATATACGGATTTCGGGCCGTTTCCGGCGGAGACGATGTCTGTGCAGCGATACGATTTTCAAGGAAAAGCGCTCTGGGGTCAAAACGGTGTCGTTCTCAAAGGCGGACAGATATTGACGGGAATCGGATTTGTGCCGGATGAAAAAGGCGGCCTTTTTTACGGCTGGCGGCTGATCAAGCAGACCAAGCCGCCCGTAGAGCCTGTTAAGTTTGGCTACTACGGGCCGCATCCGCCCGAGGAAGACGCGGAATCCGACATCTACGTCCAGCATATCGTCGATGACGGCAGCGGTTGGTCGGATATAGCTGTCGAAGAATGGCCTTTCCCATATGTCGATGGATTGGTCAAGCTGGAGGCCGTCCGAGGATATGCGGAAGGTGATTTCAAGCCGGACGCTCATATTACCAGGGCGGAGTTTGCCAAGATGGCGGTTACCGTGCTCGGTATCGGCTCTGAGAGTACCGCCACGGCCGCCGGTAAGGCCAAATCGACCGATATCGCCGGCCACTGGTCGGAGCAGCATATGGTCAAAGCGACCGCGTCGGGAATCCTCAAGGGATATCCGAACGGCGCATTTAAGCCCGATGCCAAGATAACTCGCGCCGAGGCCGCCACTATTATTTACCGCGCTAAGGATATGAAGACCATGGCCGCGGCGCAGGCGTTTCCAGATGTGCCCATTGGTCACTGGGCATTCCAGGGTATCGCCGGCGCTAGAAAGCTCGGCATAATCGAAGGCTATCCCAACGGCGAATTCAGGCCCGAGACCTATGCGACGCGGGCGGAAGCCGCAAAGATGATATTTAATCTGGTAAAAATGGGGCAATAGCGACGCCGCGACAAAGTAGTTAAGCTCTTGTAATAAATCGACGGGGTGGGCTTGTGCGCCCATCCCGTTTTGCTATTCCAACATCTCCCACGTTACTCCGGAAGGTATGTGGGCGACTCATGAGGTAAAACCGCTCTAAACAGCCGTTCGCTCTGGCGCTAACCGGCGGCTCCAGGGGAGCGAGGGCTTAGATTGTAGCAGTGCATCGTAAAAGATATCACCCTAATGAGGGATATGTAACTTCAAATTAATCGGATATTATCAAATATAGGCGTGTAATAGGCTATTTCTAAGTGCTAGAACGTAACAATAGGTACAAACAAGATTTGTATTCTGATGTTGCTGGGTTCTTTGCCTGGACATGATAAGCTTGCTACCAGGTAATATGTCTGTAATTGAAATAGGGCTAGGCGCGAGGAAGGTTCCGCAACACCCAATATTACGGGAAACGGTCGTATTTAAACTGTGAACGGCATTGTGTGTGATACGTGCTTAAGCAGTTCTTAATACTAGCGATAAAATACCGGCAAATGTGATAACCAACCGCTAATCACCGTAAATGTACCGTTTATCTACCAATTCGACCGTTTACCAAAATCTTATTACAATTCCTTAATTAGCAGGTAAACTTTGTGTGACGCTACACAACGGGAGTATTATATGGTCTTTTCGGAGCCATATGGCAAAGTAGGTATCGAAAGGTAAACGGTTAGAAGCGCCTTAGGGCTTGCGACTATATGTGGTGACCATGTACAAGTTGCCGAAAACAGGCAAAATGAACCGTGAACCGTTAAAAAACTACCGATAGCATCAGGTGCGGCAACTCGAACGTGTTCTTAAAGCTTAAGGTCAGGCTGGTGAGAACTCTAAGGCCCGGTCTTTGATGGTGTTACAAAGTATTTAAGAGAAGCCTCAAGTTAGCAAGTTCGGCGAAGATGGTTTGGAGGGCGCTTGATACTCAGTGATGTCGTGGAATTCCTGGAGAAAGTACCTCCGTTTCAGTTTCTAAAAAAGGGCACGTTGCGGATGATAGCCGGCAAAGTGTCGATGGAGTATTATCCAAAGGGAACCGAGATACTAACCCAGTCCGGACCGCCAAGCGAGCATCTTTATATCGTGCAAAAAGGCGGGGTCAAGATTTTTGTTCGGTCCGGCACCGATGAAATAATCATCGACTACAGGAACGAAGGGGACAGCTTCGGTTTCGTATCGTTATACAGCGGCGATAAATCGAGAACGAGTGTAGTCGCCGCCGATGACACGATTTGCTACCTCATCGACAAAGAGACCTTCTTGAGGTTGCACGACTCTTACCCGGCCTTCGCGGAGTATTTCCTCCGCTCATATCTTGGGAAGTACGTAGACACCACCTTCCGCGAACTTTACGACAAAGGTTTCTTATACAGGTCGGGGAATACCCTGCCGTTCACGACGCCGGTGGGCGACATCGCCACCCAGCGGCTCATAACGGCGTCTCCCGAAAAAAGTATCCGGGCGGCCGCCCGGTTGATGGCGGAACGTAAAATCAGCTCGCTTGTCGTCATCGACGAAGCGCGCAGACCTTTGGGAATCGTGACCGACCGGGATTTGCGAGAGAAGGTAGTCGCGACGGGTGCGAGCGTTACGGGTCCTTTGCGTGACATAATGACGACTTCATTGGTGACCATAGAGGTAGGCGAATTCTGCTTTGAGGCTCTTCTCAAGATGATTCGCCACGGCATTCACCACCTACTGGTGATGGACAAAGACGTCTTAAAAGGCATAGTCACAAACCATGACCTCATGATGCTCCAGGGCCTTTCACCGATTACCATCGCGCGCGAGATAGAGAGCCGGCAGAATATCGAGTGCCTCATACCGATATCGTCCGAGATATCGAGCATGGTCGGCCTCTTGCTGAAAGAGGGCACGAAAGCAAGTAACATCTCGCGCATCATAACCGAACTCAACGAGCGGCTGCTCCAGAGGATTATCGAGATAGACCTAAGCGAGCACGGGCCGCCGCCGGTACCGTTTTGTTGGATTGTCTTCGGAAGTGAGGGCCGGAAAGAGCAGACCTTCAAGACCGACCAGGATAACGCCTTGATCTATGCCGACCCCGAGACTCCCGAGATGGAGAAAGAGGCGGCCGAGTATTTTCATGAATTCGCGGTTCGCATAAATGACGCACTGGTAAAGTGCGGTTTCCCGAAATGTCCCGCCGATTATATGGCCGGCAACCCCAAGTGGAGCCGGCCACTGAAGGTCTGGAAACGCAATTTCACCGAATGGATAACCTCCTCGACCCCTGAATCGATTTTGCTCTCGGTCATATTCTTCGATTTCAGGCCGGTCTATGGGGATTTGGACCTCGGTAAGATGTTGAGGCGCCACTTGAACCAAAAGCTCGAGCAGGAGCGCTTCTTCTTGGCGCGCATGGCGGCTACAATCGTCGACAATCGTCCGCCGCTCGGCTTTTTCAAGACGTTTGTCGTGGAAAAAAGCGGTGAGCATAAGGACCAGTTGAACTTGAAGATAAGCGCGCTGGCGCTAATAGTCGATATAGTGAGGCTCTTCAGTCTCGAGCGGGGCGTTAGTGAGACCTCGACGCTCGAGCGTATCGAGGCGCTCAAGGGACAGCATGGTTTGATAGATGAGTTCGGGCTAGAGCTTGAGCAGTCTTTCGAGTTTATAATGCTGTTACGGGTTTTACGCCAGTTCGAGCAGATAGAACTCGGTTCCGAGCCGGACAATTTCATCAATCCCAACGAACTCAACACGCTCGAGAAGCAGACGTTGAAAGAGATATTTCAGCTGATATCGAGAGTCCAAGACCTAATAGACCAGCGCTATTCCTTGGGGACGGTGTCGTAATGGGTTTTAGGGATTGGTCTAGAGGCAAAATGTCGGATATCAGCGAGTCGTATAGGCGGAAATCGTCAAACTTCGGGGCGATGGAAGCGGCGGTCTTCGGGAGCGAAGACCTCGGCGTTCCAATCGATAAAGCGCGATATGTGGTCATCGATAGCGAGCTGACCGGACTGGACGATAAGAAAGACTCGATCGTCTCGCTCGGCGCTATCCGAATGGCGGGAACGCGGATTTTACTCGGCGAGACCTTTGATAGGCTTATCAGTCCCGAGGCCAAGCTTACGGGTTCGAGCGTCGTGATACATGGGATAACGCCGGGCGAGGTCGCCGAAGAGCCTTCCATAGAGGAGGTCTTGCCGGAGTTTTTGAGTTTTTGCGGTGACGACATTATGGTCGGCTATATGCCTGCCATAGATTTGACTTTTCTCAATCGTGAGGCTAAGCGGCTCTATGGGGTATCGGTGAAAAATCCCATTTTAGACGTCTTTGCGCTCGATAAGTGGAGGAGGCAGCGGATTGGCGAGGATAGCTCGGGCCATCCGAGCCTATATGATATCGCCAAGAGTTTGGATGTGCCTGTAAAAGGGGCTCATAACGCTATAGCGGATGCCTTTATTACAGCGCAGGTCCTACAGCGGCTTCTACCCGCTTTAATAGACTTAGGCATAAAGAGCGTGGGGGAGTTACTGGCCGTAAGTAATCCGGCAAAGGGGGGTGATAAGTTCCGTTTTTCGTTCAAGTTCGGCAACTTTTAGACTCAACTACAACTTAGGGGGTGTTTACATTGGCTGTAACAAGCGAGAAGCCTAAAATGGCTCATCAGAAGTATCTCGATAGCCCGGATTTTCAAAAAATGGTGTCGACGAGAAACAGCATCGTCGCGATACTGACCGTACTGACATTAATCACCTATTTCGGTTTCATCTTCCTTATGGCATACGGTAAAGAGACGTTGGGCGCAAAAATCTCGGAGAACATTACCATCGGGCTGCCGATCGGCGTCGCGGTAATCGTGATTTCCTGGATACTGACGTTCACATACGCGAATTGGGCTAACAGAAAGTACGACCAAATGGTCGAAGATATCAAAGGAAAGATCGGAGGCTAACAGATGAATACACAATTCGGGGAACCGAATCCCATAGCAATATTCTTCTTCCTTCTGTTCGTAGCGGGAACCCTGGGCATTACCTACTGGGCGGCTAAGCGAACGAAGACGACAAAAGATTTTTATTCCGCGGGTCGAAGCATTACCGCGGGCCAGAACGGAATGGCTATCGCCGGAGACTATATGAGCGCGGCCTCGTTTCTGGGTATCGCCGGTATGGTCTCGCTTAGCGGTTTTGACGGTCTCATCTATGCAATCGGCTTTTTGGTAGGTTGGCCGATAGTCATGTTCTTGATTGCCGAGCCGCTGCGGAATCTCGGAAAGTATACATTCTCGGATGTTGTCGCTTACAGGCTTCGTTCGGGTCCGGTCAAGACAGCGGCCGCGGTTTCGGCTGTGACCGTCGTCGTCATGTACTTGATTCCGCAGATGGTAGGAGCGGGCACGCTTATCAAGCTGCTCTTGGGTCTCCAGTATGAGGTGGCGGTCGTTCTCGTCGGAACCCTTATGATGGCTTATGTTCTTTTCGGGGGTATGATTTCGACGACTTGGGTTCAGATCATCAAGGCCGGACTGCTTCTTTCCGGCTCGACGATTTTGTGTTTTCTAACACTGATGAAGTTCGGTTTTAGTCTCGACGCGTTCTTCGGCGCCGCCGTCCAAAAAGTCAACACGTTGACCAATACGACCGACGGCTTTAAAATGCTTCAACCGGGCAAGCTGCTGGAGAACCCGATTGGAACAGTATCGCTCGGACTGGCGCTCATGTTCGGTACCGCCGGTCTGCCGCATATTCTGATGAGGTTTTATACGGTGCCCGATGTTAAGGCCGCGAGGAACTCCGTCAATTACGGTACCGCATGGATCGGCTACTTCTATATCTTGACATTTATCATGGGCTTCGGCGCCGCCGCGCTCGTCGGCCAGGATGTTATAACAGGCGTCGACGCGAAGGGTAATATGGCGGCGCCGCTTCTCGCGCAGGCCATCGGTGGCCCGATATTTCTCGGGTTTATCGCCGCCGTCGCTTTTGCGACGATCCTCGCGGTCGTCGCCGGACTGACACTTGCGGGCGCAGCCGCTTTCAGCCACGACTTATATGCCGGCGTCTTCAAGAAAGGCAGATCCACTGAAGAAGAAGAGATGAAGGTAGCTAAAATAGCTACGATCGGTTTTGGTATCGTCGCTGTAGTTCTCGGGATGGCCTTCAAGGGTCAAAACGTCGCGTTTATGGTCGGTCTTGCGTTTGCTATCGCGGCGAGCGCGAACTTCCCGGCGATTCTCATGTCGGTCTTTTGGAAAAAGTTCTCGACGAGCGGCGCGGTCGTCGCCATTTGGTCGGGCCTTCTATCGTCGGTCATCCTTATCGTTATCGGGCCTACGGTCTGGGTGGATATTCTGGGTAACGCCGCGCCTATCTTTCCGTTGGGCAACCCGGCTATCGTTTCGATGCCGCTGGCGTTTATCTCGGGCATTGTCGTATCGCTGCTCGCACCCGAGGCGGAAGCACAAGAGAAATATGAGGAGAAGAAGGTCCGCCTTTACATGGGCGTCGGCTCTGAGCAGTAGAAAGCCGTTGTGCGTCGCGGTTTCTGTTCTTGCATAACAGCATAATCGTAAATAGGTCGGGCCCTGGGGAGAACTTCGACCGATTCCCATGCAAGCCGGTTTAAAATCTGGTATACTGTTGCGGCGTGTAGCTATTGCCGCGCACCTAAGGGAGTCGGGTTGAAGGTGTTGTGGAAGACAATCCACGGGGCCCGGCCTTTATCCGGCAAGTAAGGGGAAAGAAACAAAGGGGGAGAGTATGACGGAAAAGCTAAATGTGGCCGAGGAAACGGTAATGAAGTTTCCTCCGCCTGCGGAGTTTAGCGCGAATGCTCACATTAAGAGCATGGAAGAGTACGAAGCGATGTACAAGAGGTCTATCGAAGACCCGGACGGTTTTTGGGCCGAGATGGCCGAGAAGAACCTTACCTGGTACAAGAAGTGGGACAAGGTACTGGACTACGATTTTCACAAGCCGTACATCAAATGGTTCGAGGGCGGCAAGCTCAACGCCTCGTTCAACTGCCTTGACAGACATCTCAACACTGCGAGAAAGAACAAAGCGGCTATCATCTGGGAGGGCGACGGCGGGGAGTCGAAGACCTATACTTACCAGCAACTTCATCGTGAAGTAAACAGATTCGCCAATGTTCTTAAGAAAAACGGCGTCTCCAAAGGGGATAGGGTGTCACTCTATCTGCCGATGATTCCCGAACTCGCGATTGCGATGCTCGCATGCGCGAGACTCGGCGCAATCCACAGCATAGTCTTCGGCGGCTTCAGCTCGAACGCACTCCGCGACCGGATTCAGGATTGCGCATCGTCACTTCTAATAACATGCGATAACGGTATGCGCGGCAGCAGAATCGTCCCGCTCAAAACCAACAGCGATGCCGCGCTCGAAGAATGCCCGACCGTTAAGACCTGTATCGTGGTCAACAGGGCCGGCGAGTGCGAGATGAAAGAAGGCCGCGACGTATGGTGGCACGAGGAGATGGCCGCAGCCGATATCGCAAGCTTCTGCGAGCCGGTCGAGGTCGACGCCGAAGACCCGCTCTTTATTCTTTACACGTCGGGTTCGACCGGCAAGCCGAAAGGCGTTCTCCACACCACCGGCGGATACCTGCTCTTCGCGAACATGACCTTTACGAATGTCTTTGATTACAAAGAAGAGGATACGCACTTCTGCACGGCGGATATCGGCTGGGTAACCGGTCACAGCTATATCGTATACGGCCCGCTTTCGGCTGGCGCGACCAGCATCATGTTCGAAGGCGTACCGAGCTATCCCGACGCCGGAAGGTTCTGGGATATCTGCGATAAGTACCAGGTCAATATCTTCTACACCGCGCCGACCGCTATCCGGGCGCTTATGAAAGAGGGCGACAGCTGGGTCGCGAAACACGACCTCTCCAGCCTGCGCGTGCTCGGAACGGTCGGCGAGCCTATCAACCCGGCCGCGTTTATGTGGTATTACGAGAAGGTCGGCCACAGCCGTTGCCCGTTGGTCGATACCTACTGGCAGACAGAGACCGGCGGCCACATCATAACGCCTCTACCGGGGGCTATGACATTGAAACCCGGCTCAGCGACGAGGCCGTTCTTCGGTGTTGTGCCGAAAGTCATCAAAGAGGACGGCTCACCGGCGGATGTGAATGAAAGCGGGTATCTCGTCATCGAGAAACCATGGCCCGGCATACTGCGCGGCACCTACGGCGACCCCGAGAATGCCCGCATCAAAGAGGTCTATTTCAGCCGCTTCCCGGGTGTGTACTTCACCGGAGACGGCGCGCGCGTAGACGAGGACGGCGATTTCTGGGTGACCGGGCGCATCGACGACGTTATCAACGTCTCGGGTCACAGGATGGGTACCGCCGAGGTCGAGTCGGCGCTGGTAAGCCACCCGACAGTCGCCGAGGCCGCGGTGGTCGGCTTCCCGCACGACATCAAGGGCGAGGGTATCTACGTCTATGTGACGCTTAAAGACGGCAACAAGCCGTCTCCGGAACTCCAAAAAGAGCTTGTGCAGCATGTGCGCAAGGTCATCGGACCGATTGCCAGTCCCGATAAATTGCAGTTCACGCCGGGTCTGCCGAAGACCCGAAGCGGCAAGATCATGAGAAGGATTTTAAGGAAAATCGCGCACAACCAAATCGATGAGTTGGGCGATGTTTCGACGCTGGCCGATCCGTCGGTTGTCGATAGCCTGATAAAGGACCGTCTCTAAACCCATACTGGTTAAACTGGTTAACAAAAAAGGTCGGCTTAAAACCGGCCTTTTTTATATTGACAACCGGTTTCAAAAACACCAAACTCGTTAATAAAACCCGACTCAAGAGGGGATGGTTAGAGTGTTTATGAATAATTTCACCTTAAGCCGCGAGGACACGGTAATTGTCGTCGTCGACATACAGGATAGGCTGGCGGCCGCCATGCCTAAGCGCCAAAAGGTCATCGACAACTGCCTTCACATAATCGAACTGGCGAAGATGCTCGACATACCCGTCCTTGTGACCGAGCAATATCCGAAAGGGCTCGGCCCTACCGTGGCCGAGATAAGGGAAGCGCTTCCAGTCTATAAACCTATAGAGAAAGTCGCGTTTAATTGTTGTGACGCGCCGGATTTCTCGGCGGAGCTAAAGCAGGCATGCCGTCCTAAAGTCGTCGTGGTCGGAATGGAGACGCATATCTGTGTGCTGCAGACGACACTCGGCCTGATTCAGGAGGGATATGGCCCTCATATCGTCTCCGACGCGGTTTGCTCGCGCGTCGACCACAACTGGCGCGTCGGTTTGGAGTTTTTGCGGGACGCCGGCGCGGCCATTACCTGCACCGAGACGGTCCTCTTTCAATTGCTGGGGGCCGCGGGCACCGAGGAATTCAAAGCGATATCGAAGCGGATAAAGTAGCCTGGGCGGACTGAGCGGGTCCGGGAGCAATTATGAGTAAGCCCGGCCGCGTTCAATACACTCCTTCGGGTGATAGCTAAGTGCCGTTTACAAAAGCGCAGCTAAATATGGACGCGTAACCTATAAATCATGCGGGCGCAGGCTTCTGAGTGCTTATAAAAATGTTGACAGAAAAGCAATTTTTGTCTAGTCTAGGTCTAATAGTCATGCTGTTGGGGAGCAGCAGCGCCGGCGAGACGTTTAGTAAATAGTCGAGTCCTTGGTTGATTCTATGTTGGGGGACGTAGTGTCAATAAATCGAAAACTTGAAACCACATACTCTGGATAGTTCTGCGTTTCCTTAAGCGTCTTTTTTCCGTGCGCAATAGCGGAAAGGTGTCCGATTCGCATTATAGCGGAAGAGAGATGGTCCGATATAAGCAGTAGGTAGGGGCGCCGACTATGCGGACGAGGGAATCCGGGCCCACATCGCTCGATATCGTCCTAGGGGGGCCGCGGGCGGAGATTTCAAAGCAGGGTAAACGGTTTTTTGTTTTTCAGGCCTGATTTTAACGAAAGAGGTGATTTAGTGAAGGAATCAAGCGATATCCGCGGGTGGATAGTGACGTTTTCCGGAACCGCCATAAACTTGGCGTTAGGAGTTCTGTATTCTTGGAGCATAATCGCAAAGTCTATGAAGATGCCGGTGAGCGACGGCGGTTGGGGTTGGACCGCGACCCAAACGCAGCTTCCCTACGCGGTCGCATGCGGTGTCTTCGCGATAATGATGGTATTCGCCGGAAGGGCTCAGGACAAGTTCGGACCGCGTATCGTGGCGTCTATCGGCGGCGTGCTTACCGGTTTGGGTTTAATGGTGGCGAGTCTCGCATCGTCCAATAATGTCTTCTTCGCCGTTCTCGGCTTCGGGGTTATGGCGGGTGCCGGAATCGGTTTGGGTTATGCCTCGGCGACGCCGCCCGCGATAAAGTGGTTTCCGCCCGCCAAAAAGGGTCTGATCTCGGGTTTAGTCGTCGCCGGTTTCGGGCTGGCTTCGGTATACATCGCCCCTCTGACGACTATACTCATCGAGGGAAATGGGATCAACCAGACATTCTTACTTTTAGGCGGCGCGTTTCTGGTTATAAGTGTTGTCTTCGCGCAGTTCTTGAAGAATCCGCCGGCCGGCTATGTTCCGATTGAGAAGCAATCGAAGAAGAAAGCGGCCGCAACGACGCCGCCTCCCAAGAAGTATGATTATGACTGGCACGAGATGATCAAGACCCGCCAATTCTATCTGCTGTGGATAATGTTCGCGTTGGGTTCGGCGGCAGGTCTTTTAACGATTGGAAGCCTCGCGACTATAGTCTCATCGAAAATAGCCGGCGCCAGCACCGACGCGGCTGTCTTGGCCGAAGCGGCAAAATGGTCGAGCCTGATAGTCGCCATCCTGGCCATTGCCAATGCCGGCGGGCGAGTCATAGCCGGTTTCTTCTCAGACCTCATCGGCCGCGTCCGCACGATGCGCCTCGTCTTCTTCTATCAAGCTGTCTGCATGCTGGTCTTCCCGGAGCTGGGCACGGTAACGTTTCTCGTTCTCGGCTCGATATTCGTCGGGTTTAACTACGGGGCTCTCTTGGCGCTCTTCCCGTCGACGACCGGCGATTACTTCGGCACCAAGAATCTCGGCGTAAACTACGGACTTATCTTTACCGCCTGGGGTTTTGGCGGCGTCTTCGGTCCGGTCATGGCCGGTATGATACGGGATGCCACCGGCTCGTTCTCGCCGGCTTTTCAGATATCGGCGGCGCTCTGCCTGGTAGCGGCGTTAGTCTCCTTTATCACTAAGGCGCCGAAAGCCTCGCTAATCGGCGGCGCTGTTGAAAAAGAACAGGTCGGCGCGGAGCGCGGGCTGTTGGTCTTGGATGGGTCGAGCGCGAGATAAGAGCGAGCGCATATTTAGCTAACGACGTATCGTTTACGACATTAGATTGCTTGCCGGGGTAAGGCCGCGAGTATAGGGCGGGGGGTCGGCTTTTGAGCCGGTCCCCCGCTATGTGTTTGTTGGGCTTCGGCGGATGCCCCGATGTGGGTGCGCATCGGGGCGGCCTTAAACTACTCCATCTGCGGCTTAATTCGCAAAAGCCGCCCCCATCAAGGAGCGCTTGTATTAAACTAGGCCTAGAGCGCTAATTATAAGTGACGCCCGACTTCGACCTGGGAGTAGATTGATGGCAGGCAACAAGGACCCGCTCGGGGCAATCGGCGAAGAGACCGGTCTTTCCGGCGACGGCAAAATCGAGGGGGTAACCGCCGAGAGGCTGAAACGCCTCGATTTTCATAGCGCGTTAAGGCGAGAGGTACTGCCGTTATGCAGGCTCAAGGCGGGTGAGGTTTGGGAAGACCCGGTGCGCGGGCATCGCGTGGGCGTGCTCGACGCGACCGACCATGAGCACATCGCCGCGCTTACCGGCGGAAAGAGAGTCCGCCTGGTCGTCAACGACCCGCCGTATAATATCGCCGTAGGCGGGGCTAACACCGCGAACCTCTCCAAGCAAAGCCTCGAAGAATACCTGGGCTTTTCGCGCAAATGGGTCGTCAACGCCATCGATGTTCTAGCCGATGATGCGCATCTCTATCTTTGGATTGGCGCGGACTACAAAGACGGGCTGCAGCCGCTGCCCGATTTTATTATCCTCATGCGCGATTTCCAAGAACTCACTGTGCGCAATTTAATCACGATGAGGAACCAGCGCGGCTACGGCACGCAGAAGAACTGGATGTGGGTTAGGCAAGAACTTCTATACTATGTCAAGGGAGACCCGGGCTTTAATATCGAGGCCGAGTACACCGACATACCGAAGATACTCCGTGGCTACTACAAAGAGGTCGACGGCGAACGCACCGAGAATTTGGAGCGCGGCAAATCGCAGTATATACGGGCGGGTAATGTCTGGGTCGATGTTCAGCAGGTATTCTACCGGATGGAGGAGAACGTGCCCGGTTGCTACGGGCAGAAACCGCTCAAAGCTATCGAGCGCATCGTGCGCTCGGCGAGCGATAAGGGTGAGACGTTAATCGATTTCTTCGCGCACGCGGGGACGACGCTCATCGCCGGCGAGCGCCTCGACAGGCGAGTATATACGTGCGACATCGACCCGGTCTTCGCCGAGATTACGATTCGCCGTCTCGAGAATCTAAGGCAGACCGGAAAAACCGGCTGGCAGTGGCGAAACCCCTTTCCCGAACTGGAGAAATAATAGCGAAGCCGCTATCGACGATACTGCTCGCGGGCGTGATAGGAGCTTCGAACCAGCGGAGCCGACTCGACGTGCGAGAATCCCAACCGGTAGCCGATTCGCTTCAGCTCGTCAAACTCCTGGGGGTCGTAGTACCTGGCGATGGGGAAGTGGTCCCTTGAGGGGGCGAGGTATTGGCCGATGGTGACGATATCGCAACCGTGGTCGCGCAAATCGGCGAGGACCTCCGCGACCTCTGCGTGCTCCTCGCCAAGCCCGACCATGACGCCCGACTTGGTGCTTCCGCCAAAACCCTGTTCTTTTGCGACCGAGAGGAGCCGTAGCGAGCGCTTATATGCGGCCTCGGGTCGCACCGCCGAATAGAGGCGGGGCACCGTTTCGATATTGTGGTTTAGAACATCGGGCGCGGCGTCGATCACCGCTTGCAGGGCGCCCCAATCGCCGCCGAAGTCCGGTATCAAGACCTCGATAGCGCACGCCGGCGCTATCGAGCGCACCGCTTGTATCGCTCGGGCAAAGACCGAGGCGCCGCCGTCGGCGAGGTCATCCCTCGTCACCGAAGTTATAACAACATGTTTCAGGCCGAGCGCGGCGACGGCATTGGCGACGTTCGTCGGCTCGTCGGTGTCGGGAGGGAGCGGTGTGCCGTCGCCTACCAGACAGAACCGGCAATTGCGGGTACAGATATCGCCGAGAATAAGAAAGGTCGCTGTTTTAGCCTTAAAGCACTCATATATGTTGGGGCAACCCGCGGCTTCGCAGACCGTATGGAGATGAAGGCCCCTAAGTATCGATTTGACCGCACGGTAGTTTGTCCCTTGCGAAACCCTCACGCGAAGATGGAGAGGTTTACGCATCACCCCTGACGAGCTGCTATTATTATTACTATAAACATCAACTTTAGGTAGATAGTTCTTAGGCACTCAAATCCTTTCTTAAAAAGCGGCCCCTTACGATAGTCGTCGGCGTATTTGGCTTAGATGGGGACACCTTCGATCTCCGCTATCTTGAGGAGTTCGTCTTTCTCCACGATAGCGATGTCGGCGTCGAAGACCGCGGTGAAGCTCTTGACTATCGACAACTTAGCATCGCTCACGGCAATTCGCGTGTCGAGAATCCGCGATAGAGAGGTAGTCCCCTTATCGGCCAGCCCGCAGGGGATGATACCGTCGAAATAGGAAATATCGGTCGAGACGTTGAGGGCGAATCCGTGTTTAGTCACGCCGCGCGTCACGCGCAAGCCGATAGCCGCGAGTTTCTTGTTATTTCGCCACACACCGGGGAGTCCAGGGAGACGCTCCGCGGAAACCCCGAAGTCGGCGGCGGTTCTTATTAACACCCCTTCGAGGCGGGTTAAGTACTCTCGTATCCTGGAGATGCCGCCGATTTTGACTATCGGATAGCCTACCAACTGACCCGGTCCGTGATAAGTCATCTCGCCGCCCCGGTCGACCCGAAAGAACTCGACGCCGCGGCGCTTTAGGTCGGCCCGGCTCAGCAGCAGTTGCGTTGGGTCGGCGCGTCTTCCCGCTGTATAGGTATGGCCGTGCTCGACAAGGAGCAGAGTATCGGGAATCCGTTCCGCACGGCGCAGCTCGACCAGGCGTGCCTGCAGCTCAAGCGCTTTAGAGTAATCGTATCGATTGATATCGGCGACTAAACAGTCCATTCGGGTACCCGCTACTTATTCGAGGAAACTCGCCAGGTCGGGCGTGAAGTCCCACGTCTCGAGGTTATATTTTAACCGGCCCAGGAATTGCGCCGCGACCGCGCCGTCGACTATGCGGTGGTCGTAACTGAGCGGCATGTACACCATGTGGCGTATGGCGATGGCGTCATCGATGACGATTGCGCGCTTCTCTATCGCCTCAAGGCTCAAGATGGCGACGTTCGGCTGGTTGATGATGGGAGTCTGTATTATCGAGCCGAACGAGCCGGGGTTGGTGATTGTAAAGGTAGAGCCGGTGACCTCGTCGATCGAGAGTTTGCCCGCGCGGGCCTTATCGGCCAATTCATATATCTCGCGGGCGAGCCCGGTCAAGCTCATGTTCTCGGCGCCCTTTATTACCGGCACGATTAGCCCGTCTTTTACGGCGACGGCGATGCCGAGGTTGACGTAGTCATGAAGGGCCATGCGCCGCTCGTCGATGATGCGCGCGTTGAGCGTCGGGAAGTTGCTGAGCGCGTCGACGGTGGCTTTGGCGACGAAGGCCAGGTAGGTGATGGGGAAGCCTTCGCGGCGCTTAAAGGTCTCTTTGATGCGCTCGCGCTGGGTGTGGACGTTGCCCATGTCTATCTCGATGATGGCCGTGACGTGGGCAGCGGTCTTGCGGCTGCGCACCATGTGCTGGGCGATTTCGCGCCTGAGACGGCTCATGGTCACGACGCGCTCGCCCGGCAGCCCGGCAGCTTCCATGGGAGTCACCTCCGCGGCCGGCGCCGGCGTTTTAACCGCAGGCGCGGCTTCCGGCGCGGGCGCCGGTTCGGTGGGCGCCGTCACCGGGGCGGCGGCCGGTTTTCGGGAAGCTAGGTGTTTCTCGACATCTTTCCTGGTTATTCTATCGTCCGCGCCTGTTCCTTGTACCTGGGCGAGGTCTATATCGTGCTCGGCGGCGAGCGCTCTGACGACGGGGGAGGCGAAACCCGCGGCGGCGGGCACCTCTTTCGCGGCGCTTGGCTGAGCCGGCGCTTTTTCAGCAGGCACCTCGGGGGTTATGCCCGTGTCCGCGGGCGTTTCTTGCGGCGGCGCGCCCGCTTCGTCGATGAGGGCCAGCTCGACGCCGACCTCGACCGTCTCTTCCTCTTGCACCAGTATCTTGGTCACCGTACCGCTGACCGGGGAGGGGATCTCCGTCTCGATTTTCGCGGTCGATATCTCGACTATGTTTTCGTCTTTTTCTACCGTTTCGCCCTCTCTCTTGAGCCATTTCAAAATCGTACCCTCGGTTACGGTCTCGCCGAGGCGCGGCATACTCAAAGGAACAGTCATACAAAACACCCCTAGGTTATTTTAAATTCGCCTACCTTTATCTCCCAACCGGGCGACTAATATGCGGACAGCCTGTCTATCGCCGCAAGGACATCATCGACCTGCGGGATAAAGTAATCCTCGAGCGGCGGGCTAAACGGCACCGGCGCGTCCGGCGCCGAGACCCTTATAATCGGCCCGTCGAGATGCTCGAAGCCCTCCTCGGCGATTATCGCCGCGACCTCGGCCCCGATGCCGAGAGTGCGCGTATCCTCATAGAGCATGACGGCCTTGCTCGTCTTGGCGACCGAGTTGAGAATCGTCGCTTTGTCGATGGGGAAGACGGTGCGAAGGTCGACGACCTCGACCGAGACCCCGCCGGCCCGCGCTTTTTCGGCCGCTTGGAGCGCGGTATGGACCATCGCCCCATAAGTCACAATGGTGAGGTCGCTACCCTCGCGCTGTACTTTTGCGGCACCTATGTGGCATACATAGTCCTCTTCGGGCAGAACCTCCTTAACCCGGCGGTAGAGGTATTTGTGCTCGAAATATAGGACCGGGTTGTCGTCGCGGATAGCCGCTTTGAGAAGCCCTTTCGCGTCGTGCGCCGTTCCCGGTACGATGACCTTTAAGCCCGGCACGTGCGCGAACCATCCTTCGGGGCTTTGGCTGTGGAACGGGCCGGCCCGCAAGCCGCCACCCGATGGGCCCCGTATTACCATAGGGACCGCGTCGCGTGTGCGGTAGTGCATCTTGGCGGCGACGTTGACTATCTGGTCCCAGCCGCACGAGATAAAGTCGGCGTATTGTACCTCCACGACGGGGCGCATCCCCATCAGAGCCGCTCCGATCGCCATACCGATAAAGCCCTGCTCGGCGATGGGCATTTCGATTATGCGCTCGGGCCCGAATTTATCGAGAAACCCCTCGGTGACCTTGAAGGCGCCCCCGTAGTCGCCGATATCCTCGCCGAGCATAAAGACGTTTTCGTCGCGCTCGAGTTCTTCCCACAGCGCCTGCGATATGGCTTCGATATAGCTGGTCTCTTTCGGTTTATTCGCGGTAGACATCGGTAACGGCCTCCCGTCCCTCGGGGTAAGGGCTCTCCTCGGCAAATTTTAAAGCCTCGGCGACCTCTTGGGTCACGCGCCCGGTCATTTCTTTTATGCCGGCCTCATCGAGCAAGCCCTGGTTCGCAAGGTGTTTTTCAAACCGTTCGACGGGGTCTTTTTGCGCCCACTCCTCGATAAGCTCTTTCGACATATATTTCGCGGCGTCATGCCCGGCGTGCCCCCTCATGCGCAAGGTCTTTGCTTCGATAAGGGTCGGGCCGCCGCCGTCTCTGGCCCGCTCGACCGCTTTTTTTACCTCGAGGTAACACTCGATGATGTTATTGCCGTCGACGATGACACCGGGTATGGCGTAGGCGTGTGCCCGCTCGGCCACATCCGAGAGCTTCATCTCCTTATAGGGCGGGGTGGAGTAGGCAAAGCCGTTGTTTATTACTATAAATACGACCGGCAGGTTGAGCACTGACGCGATATTGAGCGATTCGTGAAAATCTCCCCTCGAAGTCGCGCCCTCGCCGCAGAGGGGCATCGCGACCCGTTTCTCACCGCGCAGCTTAAAGGCGAGCGCGGCGCCGGTCGCGACGGGGTAGAAGTCGGGGAGCATGCTCACGGTCGCAAAGAGCCCCCGCTTAAGGTCGCCCTGGTAGTTGGCTTCACCTTTGCCGCGCGTCAAACTGTTGGCGCGGGCGTAATGGTTGGTAAATACCTCTTTTGCCGTGAGCCCCTGCGGTAGCTGCGAAATCATGTCGCGGTGTGTCGGCGCCAGTACGTCGCCTTGCTCCAGCGCGTACGATGCCCCGACCTCGATGGCTTCTTGTCCGCGTCCGAGATAAATCGCCCCGGGTAACTTGCCGCCCTTATATTCCAGTTCGAGCCGCTCTTCTATCGCGCGCCCGAGCCGCATAAAGTAATACATCTCCCGCAGCTCTTTGGCGCCCGGCTCGATTGGTTTTACATCCATCTGTCACCTCGCTCTATGCTTAGCTTTTAGCTCTCCGAGCATGTATTGCTCGAACGCAATGCTTCTAAGTCATGGCTCTAGCCCTGATAAACTTAGCCCTGGTAGACAACGCAAAAGCTCAAGATTTAGTTATGCTTCTCAGCCCTAAAGGGCTGAGCTACGATACTTAGCGCTTGCCACCCTAGAGCGCATGCAAAGGTTTTCCGGCCAGTTTTAGCGCGGCCTCGCCAATCGCCTCCGTAAACGTCGGGTGCGGGTGGAGAAATTGCGCTAAGTCGGCCACGGTCGCTTCCCAGTTTGTGATGAGCATCGCTTCGGGAATCAGGTTTATGACGTCGGGCCCGATAAGATGGACGCCTATCAGCGGCCCGTCTTTTTCGGATACGATTTTTATATATCCGGTATCATCCTTGGCAATCGCCGAGCGCGGCAGCGCCTGGAAGGGAAGTTCGACCACGTCTATGTCGTAACCGGCTTCCCGCGCCTCTTCTTCGGTGTAGCCGACTTTGGCTATTTCCGGGTAGCCGAAGGTATATATAGGTATCTGCTTGAGGTTTAGCGTTGGTGGGTTTAGGCCCGCTATAGTCTCGGCCGCATGGATGCCCTCGGCGAACGCATAGTTTGCGAACTGGGGGTTATGGGTTACGTCGCCCACCGCGTAGATATTCTCGACGGTCGTTCGCATGGAGTCGCCGGCCGTGATAAAGCCGTCCCGCGTCTCGATTCCAAGCGATTCGATATCGACGGCGCTGGTATTAGCGGTTCGGCCGACGGTCACCAGGAGCTTGTCCGAGAGTATGGTTTGGCGCGCCCCGTCTTTGTCGGAAACCTCTATCGAGACGCCGCCGCCGATTATTTGGGCTTCCTCGATTCCTACACCGGTATGTATCGCTATGCCGCGTTTCGCAAACGCTTTTTCCAAGTGTTTTGAGATAACGGGCTCGTCGCGCGGCAAAAGGCGCGGCTGCATCTCTATTATGGAGACCTCGGTCCCGAACGAGCGGAAGAGGGAGGCGAACTCGATTCCGTAAGCCCCGCCGCCGATTATCGTGACGGACCTGGGAAGTTCGGTGACTTCAAGCGCGTCGGTAGTGTTCATGATGAGGCCGTTGTCTCCTTGGAGCACCGGTATGTTCCGCGGCATCGAGCCGGTCGCGATGATAATATCGCGGGCGCGAAGGGAATCGATGCCCGCGTCGCCTTCTATTTTGAGCACGCCGGGCTCCGTAAGCCGCGCCGACGCGCTTATCACCTCGACACCTCTATTTTTAAGGAGGGAATTCAAGCCCGTAAAGAGGCGCTTTATCGCGACATTCTTGGCTGTTTGGACCGCCTTCCAGTCAAACGAAACGCCGTCGACGGTGATGCCGAACTTGCCGGCGCGTCCGATGCTTTCAAGCATATTGGCGCATTGGAGCAGGCTGGTCGCGGGGATACAGCCGCGGTGCAGGCACGCTCCGCCGACCTTGTCTTTTTCGATTAAAGCGACCTTGAGGCCGAGCTGCGCCGCGCGCAAAGCGGCCGAGTACCCACCCGGGCCGCCGCCTATCACCGCAATATCATAAACCGTCGCGCTCAAAGCAACCTCCAAAACCAGGAACGAGCAGGGGCGAGGGCGCCTGTCTCGACCGCGAACGCCAATGTTTGGCTGGGGCAAATACGCATGCTTGCCCAACAACCTTAATTTGATTGAGAATATACCCGTTAGCGTCGCGCCCTAATCGTTATACGGTGTAAAAATCGGCGTGGCGAGTTGCGTGAGATTCGCGGTGGAATATAGCAGACTCCCCTAAATCGACCGATATGGCCCTAGGCCTTAAAGTCGGCCGGCGGTTGATGACATATGCGGAAGTATCCTATAGAATAGACAGAGGAATTCTTGAGACACGTAAAACCGCACATCTCTTCGCATGGAGGGGCAATTGACGGAGGGAGACGCGCACTTGACCATCAAGCAGCTTCCCCCTGAGCTTAGGCCCAGGGAGAGGCTTGTGAGTTACGGTGCGGGCAGTTTGTCAAACGCCGAATTACTGGCTATAGTGTTGGGGACCGGCACAAAAAACCGGACTTCCGTACAGCTGAGCGCAGAGCTGCTCGTCAGCTTCGAAACGCTCGGCACAATCAGCAGCTCGACCGTCGAGGAACTCTGCGATATCGACGGGATAGGGGAGGCTAAAGCGGCAAAATTGCTGGCCTCGCTGGAGCTGGGAAAGCGTGTCTGCATGGCTTCGCCGTCAGAGAAAAGCGCGATCGGCAGCCCGCAAGATGTCGCGGACTTGCTCATGGGAGAGATGCGCTACCTCGACCGCGAGCACTTCAAAGCGCTCGTGCTCGATACTAAACATCAGGTGTTACGGGTCGTCGATATCTCGATAGGGAGCTTGAGCTCGTCTATCGTTCACCCGAGGGAATTATACAAGAAAGTGATACGCCATAACGGCGCGGCGGTGATAGTGGCACACAATCACCCGAGCGGGGATCCGACACCGAGCGCGGAGGATATCGCCGTGACTAAGCGCTTGGTAGAGGCGGGAACCCTGCTGGGAGTCGACTTATTAGACCATGTGATTTTGGGCGACGGTCGTTTCGTCAGCCTGAAGGAATACGATTTGATGTAGCTTTCATGTAGCCGAAAGGAGAAAAAGGCGAGGATGTTTGATTTCGTATCGATGCCGTTTAGTAGAGATATGGCTGTTGACCTCGGCACAGCTAATACTCTTGTCCATGTGAAGGGTAGGGGCATCGTTCTCGTTGAGCCTTCGGTCGTCGCCTACGATAAAGCTTCCGGCAAGATTTTGGCGGTCGGTATGGACGCAAAGCGCATGATAGGGCGCACCCCCGGAAACATCGTCGCTATCCGCCCGCTAAAAGACGGCGTCATAGCCGATTTCGATGTTACCGAAGCGATGCTGAGACATTTTATCCAGAAGGTACATAACCGCAAATGGGGAGTGCGGCCGAGGGTCGTCATCTGCGTCCCGTCGGGGGTGACCGAAGTGGAGCGAAGAGCGGTATTCGAGGCTACGCTGCAGGCCGGAGCCCGCGAGGCATATCTTATAGAAGAGCCGATGGCCGCCGCGATAGGGGCGGGCCTTCCCATAAACGAGGCGACCGGCAACATGGTCGTCGATATCGGCGGCGGCACCACCGAAGTCGCCGTTATCTCGCTCGGAGGCATCGTCACTTGCCAGTCGATCAGGATTGGCGGAGACGAGTTCGACGAGGCGATTATCGCCCACGTGAAAAAGGAATATAACGTGATGATAGGCGAGCGTACCTCCGAGGAGATAAAGATGGAGATAGGTTCGGCTTATCCGCAGGGCGACGAAGAGGACGCCGAGGTGCGCGGGCGCGACCTCATGACCGGGTTGCCCAAGAATATAATCGTCTCATCCGAAGAGATACGCTCGGCGATAGAGGAGCCTCTGTCGGCGATTATCATGGCGATAAAGGCGACCCTCGAGACAACCCCACCGGAGCTTTCGAGTGATATTATGGATCGCGGCATCGTCCTTACCGGCGGCGGTTCCTTATTGAAGGGAATGGATGAGCGGATACGGCAGGAGACCGGGATGCCGGTACATATAGCCGACGACCCGCTCAGCTGCGTCGCTATCGGCAGCGGCCAGGCGATAAGCGAAATACAGACATTGAGGAAAGTGCTGATAGGCACCTCTTCGAGGTAGTAAAAGAGCGATTAGTTGTCGGTATCGAGTGATATGTTTTGATTGTGGTTTTGATTCATACTAATAGTTGCAGGCTGATGGCTGATGGCTATTTATTTTGGGGGCTTCATGCCTGAGTTTTTCAGCAAACGTAATTATCTCATCATACTAGGCCTCATATTCTTCGGCATGGCCATTCTAACCATTCATTTCAGGGAGGGCGAAGACGGCCCCATCCACCGTCTTCAACGCTTGGTTATGGCGGTGACCGCCCCGGCGCAGATGGCTGTGAGCAGCTCGCTCCAGCCGGTCCGCGACGGCTGGGACTACCTCGCTCACTTCGGCGACATCAAGCGCGAAAATCGCCGGCTGAAAACGGAGGTAGGCGAACTCCGCCGGAAGGTGGGCGCACTACAGTCGCTCAAGAGCGAGAACACCCGTCTCAGAAAAATCGTAAAATTCAAAGACAAGGCCGAATACGCGAGTGTGCCCGCCCATGTCATAGGGAAGCCATCGAGCAATTGGCGCTCCTCGGTCATTATCGACTGCGGTCTCGACGACGGCGTCGACCGCGGGATGCCGGTGGTCGTCGGCGGCACGCTCGTAGGCCAGGTGACCGAAGTCTCAGGGCGCGCGGCCAAGGTCACACTCCTAAACGATGTCCAAAGCGGGGTCTCGGTTCAGGTTCGGCGGACCAGCGAGGTCGGCATAGTCAAAGGACAGCTAAAGAACCAGCGGCTGGTTCTCCAATACATTTCAAGGGATTCATCGATAAACCAGGGCGACCGGGTCGTCACTTCGGGGCTCGGCGGCGTTTTCCCGAAAGGCCTCGAGGTCGGTAAGGTTTTAAAGGTCAGCCAATCTATCTACAGTCTCCACAAAATCGTGGAGATAGCCGTTCCGGTGAACTTTGCCGACCTTGAAGAGGTGCTGGTGATAGAGTATAAAAGCGACTTCGATTTTGGCCGGGGGAGCAGATAGTGTTGCCGGTATTCCAAGCACTCCTCGTCATAGTGACAACTTTCATATTTCAGGCCGCCGTAGCGCCCCATATCTCGATCATGGGAGCCAAACCTAATGTGATTCTCATAGTAGCCGCTCTCTACGGCATCATGCACGGGCCTTCCGCCGGCGCGCTGGCCGGCTTCGCGGGAGGTCTTCTGTGCGACCTTTTATCCGGTGTCTATGTGGGCTTAGGCTTGCTCAGCAAGTCCCTGGTAGGGTTCTTCGCCGGGCTGGTACAAAGGGCCATTTTCGTGGAGAACATCATCTTGCCGATGGCGGCCATCTTCGTGGCGACCGGCATAAGCGAACTCGTCTATGTCGTCTTTCTGTTTTTGCTCGGCGAGACCGTCCCGCTCAAGATTCTTATTGTAAATATAATCCTGCCGACGGCGATCTATAACGCGCTATTGACACCCTTCGTCTACGGCGCGGTACGCCGCTTCATGGCGGTAAGGCAGGATACGCCCGCGGTCAGAATCGGGGAGAAATATAATTAACCAAAAACCGAACCCAAAGACCAAAATATGAAATTGACTGACGTGACTTTAGACAAAAACACAAAACCCGACGATGTGCGTCCGCGGCTTGTCGTGCTGACATTTATCGTTGTCGGTCTGTTTCTCGTGCTCATAAGCCGGCTTTGGTTTATGCAGGTTATGGCCGGCGAGAAGTACATGGAGATGGCGCAAGGCAACTATATCCGCTCCATACCGGTCGAGGCGCCGCGAGGTATCATCTATGACCGGAACGGACTGGTGCTCGTCGATAACCGGCCCAGCATCGGCGTGTCGATATCTCCGGCGGTCGCGAAGGAAGACCCCGAACTTCTCGAGAAGATGAGCGACGTTCTGCGCATGAGTGTGGATGAGATTAAGGAGCGGCTCACGGAGAAGAAATCCGACCCGTTGAAGCCGAGAATCGTCAAGCGCGACCTCGACGACAAGACTCTGGCGAGCATAGAAGAGCATAAGATGTCGCTGCCGGGAGTCGATATCGTGACCGAGTCGATACGGGGCTACCCCCACGGCGAACTCGGCGCGCATCTCTTTGGATACTTGGGCGAAATCTCCGACCGGGAGATGGCGGAGTTCGAGCGGACCGGCGACTATTTGCTCGGCGATATCACAGGTAAAACCGGGGTTGAGAATATATATGAAGGACTGTTGCGCGGGCAAAAAGGGAGCCGGCAGCTCGAGGTTAACGCATCCGGGCGCCCGCTCAGCGTAATCAGGGATGAAGACCCCGTCCCCGGCCACAATCTTATGTTATCGATAGACCTCAAGATACAAAAAGCCGCCGAGCAGGCCCTCACGGATGCGATGAACCGCGCGCGCAGCGGGCCGGGCGAGCGTTTTGTCGCCGACGCCGGTGCCGCCATCGTTTTAGACCCGAGGAACGGTGAAATACTCGCGATGGCGAGCAACCCGACATACAATCCCGAACTCTTTATCGGCGGAATATCCAAGAAGAACTGGAATGAGCTGACGGCGAAGGAGAACAATTACCCATTGAACAACCGAGCGCTGATGGCGTATGCCCCCGGCTCGACATTTAAACCGGTCACGTTGATAGCGGCTCTCGAGGACGGCCTGGCTACGATCGACGATAGCTTCAACTGTACGGGCGTGTGGTATGGCCTTGGGAAGAAATGGGCCAAGGCCTGCTGGGAACGTTCCGGGCACGGCGGTATCGGAGTGCTCGGCGGCATGGCCGAATCGTGCGACATCGTTTTTTATGTGATGGGGCAAAATTTTCAAAAAGACGGGCGAGAGCGTCTCCAGTATTGGGCGAGAGCGCTTGGCTTTGAGGCGCGGACCGGGGTCGACCTTGCGACCGAAGCACAGGGGCGAATCCCGGACAAGGAATGGAAGCGCGATTTCAATAAGAACAACCCTGAGTACCGGCGCTGGTTTCCGGGTGATACCGTCAATATGGCCATTGGCCAAGGTGACGTGCTCGCGACGCCGTTGCAGGTCGCGACTTTTTATGGGGCTATAGCAAACGGCGGAATGGTCTACCGGCCTCATATCGGAAAAGCGATGATATCATGGGACGGGAATGTAAAACGTGAATTCAAGCCTAAGCCGGAAGACAAGAAGAGACTGCCTGTCTCTAAGGACACAATAACGTATACGCAATCCTCGCTCGAGAAAGTGATCGAGCAGGGCACCGGCGCCGGCGCGTTCAACGGTTTTCCGATAAAAGTAGCGGGCAAGACCGGCACGTCCGAGGTGCGCGGAAAAGACGACTTCGCGTGGTTTGTCTGCTACGCGCCCGTCGATGAGCCCAAGTTCGTAGTCGTGGTACTGGTGGAGCAGGGCGGGGGCGGCGGTTCGACTGCCGCACCGGCGGCGCGTAAGATATTAGCCGCCGCCTTCGGTCTCAATGACCGGGGAGCGGGCTATGTTTACGACCCTTCAAGGTAAAGGCCTCAGAGGTCGCAAAAGAACTAAGCATGAATTGCAGGCAGTCTCGTGGGAGATGCGCAAATGAGTTTAAGAGACATAGATATCTTGAGTATAAATAAGAAGGTCGATTTGACGGTCGTTGTGACCGTCGTGCTTCTAGTCGCCTACAGTATCGTAATGGTATATAGCGCAACCCAATCGAACGCCGCTACCAGCGACGACCCGTATTTCTTCATCAAGAAGCAGGTTGTGGCACTGGCCATCGGCATCGCGGCTCTTTTGCCGGCCGCTTTAGCTAACTATAACCGGTGGCGAAGCGCGTATGCTCCTCTCTACATACTCAACATCTTTATGCTTGCGCTCGTCCTGTTTATAGGTGTCGAGCACAAGGGCGCGTTAAGCTGGATTGAGGTAGGCGGCTTTCAGCTTCAACCGTCGGAGATATCGAAGGTATTGCTGATAATCACCTTGGCCGGTTTTTTTGCGACAAGAAAAAACCAGCTCCCCGGTGTCGGGGACGCCCTGATGGCGCTGGCGCATATCGGCTTGCCGCTAACCCTGGTAATGGTCCAGCCCGATTTGGGAACGGCGCTCTGCTATATCGCCATTCTCGTGGGCATGATGCTCGTAGCCGGGTTCCCGGCCCGATACTTCGGCTATATCGCCATCGCGGGCTCTTTATTGACGCTCGTGGCTGTCAAGTTCAACTTTTTCAAGGAGTACCAGATAAACCGCTTAATGGTCTTTGTGGACCCCAGCAACGACCCCCAGGGGGCGGGCTATAACCTCTTGCAATCGAAGATAGCCATTGGCTCCGGTCAGTTCAGCGGGAAAGGACTGCTCTCGGGAACCCAGGCTAAGTTGCAGTTCTTGCCTGAGCGCCATACCGATTTTATCTTCTCCGTCGTCGGCGAAGAACTCGGTTTCATAGGGACCGCTTTTTTGCTCGTCCTCTTCTTCACACTCATCATGAGGGGACTTCGTACCGCCGCGTATTCTAAGAATTACTTCGGGACGCTCCTCGTCACGGGGGTTGTTTCGCTATGGTTGTTTCAGATGATCGTCAATATCGGTATGACCATCGGCCTTATGCCCATTACCGGGATACCGCTTCCTTTTATGAGCTACGGCAACAGCTCCCTCATCACTCATCTGGCGGCAGTCGGTGTGTTGCTCAATGTCTATGCCAGACGCTTTTCCCAATAAACGATTGCGCGCGCCTTGTTTAGCGGCGGTTTCATTATGTCGATAGACCAGGTAGAATAGATTCAGAGGCAAGAATCCGGATCGAGGAATCTCATTTGCTCAGGTGGGGGCGGCATGTCTATCTACGGTAAGATTAAGAAGGTCAAGAGTTGGAACAAGGCGCTCGACACCGTCCGCAAGGATGCGGAAAAATCGATCTCGATAGCGATAATAGGTAAACCTCAAGTAGAGGTAGATATAATAGCGCTATTGCAGGTAGATGCCGCCGAAAAGGCGGTTTTCGGGGCGAGCGAACATAAGCGAGAAGCAGACCGGAGCGCGCAATTGCGCGGCGCCGACCTGGCAATCGCGGTCGTGGAAAAAGGCGAAAGCAAGAGCCGGCTCAAGGCGGTCGCCGAGCAGGCCCGTATGTCGCAGGCGCGGCTCGTGGTCGTCGGCGGGAGCGACTACGATGAGGCGTTCGCCGCCGAATTAAAGGAATTATTCAGAATCGTCGGCGCCGGAATGCTCTTCGTTTCCGCCCCGGACGCCGGGCTTATCGCAAAGGCCATCATGCCGGCGGTCGTGAAGAAACTGGCGAAAAAAGAGGTATCGCTCGCGTTAAAACTACCCGCGTTCAGGGATGAAGTCGTAAAGAGCATCATCGCCGAGACCGCCCGGCGGAACGCGCTTATCGGGGTCGCGGTCTTTGTGCCCGGAGCCGATATGCCGCTCTTGACGTTCAATCAGGTGAGAATGGTGATGAGGATGGCCGCGGCATACGGCGAAGAACTCACCGCCAAGCGTCTCAATGAGATATTGGCGGTCATAGGAAGCGGCCTTGTGTTGCGAGCCGCCGCGCGGCAGCTTCTCGGTTTAGTTCCGGTCGCGGGGTGGGCGGTAAAGGGCGGCATCGCTTATGGCGGCACCTATGCGATGGGCGAGGCGGCGAAGAAATACTTCGATTCGAAGCCTGCTTAAGAGAAGCGGCGCGCCGAGCCGAGCCGAGCCGCGAACAGCCGGCAAATTGTAAGCATCCCGGCATCTTTGCAAAAAAACGGATAATTTAGTACATTGTGTGGGCAATAGCTGATTGCCCTGTTTGTTTTAGGAGCGTCAAGTTGTAGTAAGAGCTTTAAGGTGGTATAAGAATGAGCCTATGGCCGCGGGTCGAGCGGGTTTTACGGAGGGTCGAGAAGCCGACCCGCTATATCAACGGCGAACTTAACTCCGTACATAAAACAGTCACCGGCGAGGGAGTGCGCGTAGCGTTGGCCTACCCGGACGTATATGAAGTGGGCCTGCCCAATATGGGTCTGCAGATACTATATGAACTCCTGAACGGCGGGGAGAACGTCGTCGCCGAGCGCGCGTATGCGCCGTGGCTCGATATGGAAGCCGTCATGCGCGAGCAATCGATACCGCTCTTTACGCTCGAAAGTCACACCGCGCTCGCCGACTTCGATATCTTGGGGTTCACGCTCCAACACGAGTTCATCTATACGAATGTTCTCAACATGCTCGACCTTGCCGGGCTTCCGGTCCTCGCCGCCGAGAGGGGCGATGAGCACCCGCTGGTGGTAGCGGGCGGGCCCGGGGCGGTCAACCCCGAGCCGATGACGCCGTTTATCGATGTATTCGTCGTCGGCGAGGCCGAAGAGCTTATCTTTGAATTAGTAGACGCCGTCAAAGAGTTCAAGCGGGCGCGCGCCGGCAGGGAAGAGGCCTTGCGGCGCCTGGCCCGGATACCGGGCGTTTACATCCCGACGCTCTATAGCGTCGAATACAATGATGACGGCACAGTCGGCAAGATAAAGGCGGCGCCAAGCGCACCGTCCTCGATAACCAGGCGTATCGTAAAAGATTTTAGCGCCATTCCGGTGCCACAGCGGCCGATTGTCCCGTTTATGGACGCGGTCCATGACCGCTGTGCGGTAGAGGTGATGCGCGGCTGCACTCGCGGCTGCCGTTTCTGCCAGGCCGGCATTGTATACAGGCCGGTCCGCGAACGGACGCAGGAGCAGGTGGTGTCGGGCATCTCCCAGATACTGGAGACTACCGGCTACGAGGAGATATCTCTCTCCTCGTTGAGCAGCGCCGATTACAGCGCGGTCGCCGGCACCCTCAAAGAGCTGTCCGAGAAGTATGACGGGCGGAACGTATCGCTGTCGTTGCCGTCACTAAGGGTGGATGCTTTCTCTATAGGGCTGGTAAAAGAGATAGCCAAAGTCAAGAAGACGGGCCTGACATTCGCCCCCGAGGCGGGGACCCGGCGGATGCGTGATTTTATCAACAAAAACGTCACCGAAGAGGATGTTCTAAATACCGTTACCCTTGCTTTTCAGGAGGGATGGCAAAGAATAAAGCTCTACTTTATGATTGGTCTTCCCACGGAGACCGAAGAAGACTTGGAGGGCATCGTCGATCTTTCGCAAAAAGTGGTGGAGGCCGGGTTGGCGACGCTTTCGGGAGCGGCTAAGTCTCGCCTTACGGTTACGGTCAGCGCTTCCGCGTTTGTGCCTAAGCCTCATACGCCGTTCCAATGGGTCGCCCAGGATACGCTCGAGGAATTCGAGGCGAAACAAGGGTATCTGGCCGCGCGGCTCAAGGGCAGGCACCTCTCATTCAAGTGGCATAACGCTAAATCGAGCGTGGTGGAGGGTGCTATCGCCAGGGGCGACCGGCGTGTCGGCGACGCGATATATCGCGCCTGGCTTTTAGGGTGCAAGTTCGACGCTTGGACGAAGGAGTTCAACTACGAGAACTGGCGGCAGGCTTTTGCCGAAGCCGGATTGGCAGGCTCTTTTTATGCCGGCAGAGAGCGGGGCTTCGACGAAGTCTTGCCCTGGAGCCACATCGAAACCGGCGTCGACGCGGAGTTTTTGAGAGACGAGTTTCTCAGGGCGACACGCGGCGAGACGACCGCGGATTGTCGCTTCGACGGATGCGGCGATTGCGGTGTGTGTCCCAATCTGGACGCGGAGAATATCATTTTTTAGCCGGAGATGGGTCTATTGGCAAAATTACTTCTGCATTACGGGAAAGACGGGCCTCTAAAATATCTGTCGCACCTCGAACTCATTCGCGCGCTTGCGCGCTCATTTCGTCGAGCCGGTATCGAGGTCGAGGCGAGTGGCGGCTTTAACCCGAGGCCTAAAATATCATACGGGCCGCCGCTGCCGGTCGGTACGAGCAGCCGCGCGGAGTATCTCGTCGCGGAAGTCAAATCGACTTTGTGTGACGACGATATAGTCGGCCGGATTTCTCGCGTGCTGCCGAAGGGATTGAGCGTGTTTAGGGCGAAATATATTGCGGAGAAGCAGCCGTCCATAGCGAGCATTATTGAGTCTGCGGCATATAAGGTCGAGGTCAAAACGTTAGTTGGTGCCGGTGAACTCGCATCGCTCGTCGGGCTCTTAAGAAACGAGGAGCGGCTGCTAATAACACATAAGGGAAAAGAAAAACGGGTAGATACTAAGGAGTCGATTTTAGGCTGGAATACCGAGGAAGCGGGCGGCGGAAGAGTCGTTTTTCATATGATTCTTGCCGCTGGTGAAAGAAACAGTGTGCGTCCGGAGGTCTTAATCGACAAACTGACTCAGAGTTATCCCCAGATGCCGGATATAGAGGTAATAAGCATAGAGCGTGTCGCGGAGTATGTTAACCGGGATATCCCGTTAATAGATATTTATGATTTCTACAAAAATGTGACGATTGGAAGTGAGTGTGAAAAGTCGTGAGCTGATGATCTCCGTCGATGACTTCGAGACGAGGGCCGCCGTTCTCGAAGACCGTGAACTCGTCGAAATATATCTGGAACGCCGCGAAACGCCATCGATTGTCGGTAATGTCTACCTCGGCAGGGTCAAAGATATCTTGCCCGGGATGCAGGCGGCTTTTATTGATATCGGAATCGAGAGAAACGCGTTTCTCTATGTCGAGGAGATCGTATACCCCAGGGAGAACGAGGATGAGCCGATGCCGCCGATTCAGCATCTTCTCAAACCGGGGCAGGACATTCTCGTGCAAATAGTGAAAGAGCCGATGGATTCCAAGGGGGCCCGGGTTACCACGCAGATAACCCTCCCCGGACGCTATCTGGTTCTCTTGCCGTACTCGAGCTTTCTCGGAGTTTCACGACGCCTGCCCGAAGACGAGCGCCACCGGCTTAAAGAGATTTGCGAACAGATAAGGCCGCGCGACAAAGGACTGATAGCGCGCACGGCGGCCGAGGGGGCCGAAGTCGAGGAACTCCGAGAAGATGTCGAGCGGCTGCTGCTGTACTGGAGAAAGATAGAGCGCAAGGTAAAATCGTCCACTCCGGTCAAGCTCATCTACCAGGAGCCGCAACTAGCGCTAAGAATCGTCAGAGACCTTTTTTCTCATGACTTCAAGCGTCTGCTCATCGACGACAAAGAGGATCACGGCCAAATCATCGATTTTCTCGAGTCGACCGACCCCGAACTCAAGCGAAAGGTCGATTTATATACCGACGGGTTGCCCTTATTCGATAAATACAACATCAACCAGGATATCGAGAATGCGATGAGGCGCAAGGTGTGGCTCCGTTCCGGCGGGTACATCAGCATCGACCATACCGAAGCGCTGACCGCGGTCGACGTCAACACCGGTAAGTATATAGGCAAGACCAATCTCGAACAGACTATTTTCAAAACCAACTTGGAGGCGGCCGGGGAAATAGTCCGACAATTGCGGTTGCGAGACATAGGCGGCATCATCGTCATAGACTTCATCGATATGCAGGACTTAGACCATCGTGAAGAGCTTTTCACCACGCTCAACGCGGCGTTGGCGACGGATCGGACGAAGACGAGGGTAATCGAGATATCCAAACTCGGTCTGGTCGAGATGACGCGAAAGAACGTAAGCCAGGGGCTTCTCGATTTCCAAGCTGAATCCTGCCCGCGCTGTCGCGGTCTCGGCGTCGTGCTCTCCGAGACTACTCTCGGGATTCAGACCTATCGGCAAATCAAGAAATTTGCCGCCACCCACTCGGCGGAATCGTTTATATTCAAGGTCAACCCGCACAGTCGGGGTTTTCTTGAGCGCGAAGGTAAGTTGGCTGGCGACATCTTGGAGCTGGGTTGGGGCAAAAGGGCCTATCTGGTCTTCGAGGAGACCGTCGCTCCCGGCAAGCCGGAGATGGTAGAGGAAGGTTCAGGGGACCAAATAGAAAGAATGTTCAGACATGGATAACTTTGTATACCCCTGGGGCTATTGTGAAGCGAACGCTTTGCTGTTATATTGTAATTTACAAGAGTTCCTGTCAGCGATACTTCACATATCAACCGGTGCTTATTTAAGTAATATGGCGTATGTTTATAAACAATAATAACAACTACAAACCGAATAAGCAAGGACAAGCCGGAAAACGGCTTGTTTTTTGTTTTTGCGGACTAAGTTAAAATTTTCACATGCAAGTACGAGAATTCACAAACGCATTAAATGTTGACAGGGGGTACTACACTCTATACCTGTAAACCAAGGGAGAAACCGGCAGTTATGCCGCTAGAAAAGTTTGCCAAAAAAGCTACGAGTCGTTATTTGGAAGCTACGAGGAGTCGGATATCGACTCCGAATAACTATTAAAATACCCCGTTGCTCAAGCGGGTGTAAATAAGCAAAACGAGGAGGTGAAGATTTTTATGAAGATTGAGCGATTTTCAAAGAACGAATTGACGTATTGCAAAGGAGGAAACTTAGTGAACAAGCGCTTATTATTCCTGGCAGTCATGCTGGTGGTCATCATGATGATGGCCGCGTCGCCCGCGCTTGCCGGCAAGACGGCTCCGGCGCCGACCGTGACCATCACGGCCCCGGCGAATGAAACTACGGTCTCGGGGACTGCCGTTACCATCTCGGCTGATTGCGCGAGTGGCGGAACGGGTTATACGGTTACAGGTGTCACCTACAACATCGATAGTGGTGCAAACGTAGCTATGTCCGGCCCGGATGGTTCCGCTTCCGGCACCTGGACCGCCAGCTGGAACTCGACGACGGTAACCGATGGTAAGCACACCATAACGGTGACCGCGACGAATTCAGCCGGCAAGACCACAGCGCAAACAATTTCAGTGACGGTTTCAAACCCGCATGCCAACTTGCTCTGGAGCGACTATCCGACCAACTGCCTAAGCTGTCACAGAGCAAAATTCGATGAGATGTACCAGGCTGTCCACTACCAGTGGAGCGGCAACGCCCCGGATATGCTCAACCAGCCGACCGTGAAACAGGGCAAGTACATGAATGCGGTCAACAGCTACTGCATCAACATCCTCGGCAACTGGCAAATCTGCGGCAAATGTCACGCCGGCCGCGGCGCCGAGCCGGTGGCAACAACAAGCCCAACCGACACACAACTTAAGAACATCGACTGCTTGATGTGCCACAACGAGGCCTACGCGCTGGATCGCGATAGGCTGTCCGACGGCTCGATGGGCCCGAAGACCACCGATACGGCGACACTCAATAGCTACGTTAGAAACATCCACAAGCCGACCAAGACCAACTGCTTGAAGTGTCACGCCTTCGCGGGCGGCGGCGATTCCGTCAAACGCGGCGATATCACGTGGGCGCACAGGAACACCGGCGATAGCGTCTTCGACGTTCACATGTCGACCGGTCGCGGCAAATTGACCTGCCAGGCGTGCCACAAGTTCGTAAACCACAAGGTAACCGGCAAGGGCTCGGACTTAAGGGCGACAGACTACGCGGCTGAAGTCAAGTGTTCCAATTCGACCTGCCACAGCACAAAAGAGTCGTCGACCGGACACACAACGGCGGCGGTCAACAAGCACATAGCGCGCGTTGCCTGCCAGACTTGCCACATCCCGATCTACGCCAAGGATGCAAGCGACTCTACGGCTAATGAGGCGACCGAGATCCACCGTTCCTGGAAAGAGCCGTCCGTTAGCACAGCCGCACCGTATCACCCGCCGAGCACCAAGGCGAACAACCTGATTCCGAAGTATAAGTTCTGGGACAGGAAGAGCTACTGCGGACTAATCTACGATGTCTTGACGATGGACGCGACATCGATGGCCTTCCCGACCTCGTATCCTAACGGTGCCGTCAACGGTCCGCTCGGCACCAAGCTCTATGCGTTTAAGTACAAGACCGCCGAGCAGCCGATGAGGGACGCCAACAAGGTGCTCATCGCGCTCGACACCAAGTACTATATGTTGACCACCCCCGATGCTGTCGAAGCGACCAAGAGGGGTCTCGTCAACATGGGCTATAGCTCAACAGACGCCTTCAGTTGGGTAAAGACGGACACATACCAGATGCTCAACCACGAGGTGCCGACAAAAGATAAGGTTCTCGCTTGCGGTACGTGCCACGAGAATACCACGCAGATGAAGCTCGTCGGCGAGCTGGGCTACCACCTGAAGAACACAAAATCAACCATCTGCACCCAGTGTCACAGGGATAAGAACTGGAAAGGCTACGTATCCGGCCACAGCAGGCACGTGGATACCCAGAAGTATGACTGCTCCTGGTGCCACACATTCCAGCGTCCCGAGAAAGGTGGGACTCTGCCGCCGTAACCCTTAAAGGGTAAAAGACGCTTGAGTAACGACCAAAAGAGACCGTCTTATTGAGACGGTCTCTTTCCTTACCTGTGCGCTTGAAGGCATTGCGATCGACTATATGTTTATGTAGGCGCGACAATGTACGGTACTATAGAAATTATCCTAAATGTACTGCTGCTTTTTTATTGACACGGGCACGCTTCTATGATAGGCTAAATGCTTGTTGCTAAGGAGGGATATGAATGTACGCCATCATCAAATGCGGTGGAAAACAATACAAGGTTAGCAAGGGCGAAGAGTTCGTTGTCGACCACGTAGATGCGGAAGTCGGCTCAAAGTTCGACATCACCGATGTAATCATGATTCGCGATGAGAGTGTTATCGTGAACGGTCTCGACAAGGTGAAAGTAGTCGCCTCGGTCGTCGAGCATTTCAAGGGAGACAAAATCCTTGTCTTCAAATACAAATCCAAGAAGAATTATCGCCGCAAATTCGGTCACCGCTCGCACCTGACCAAGCTCATGATAGAGGATATCAAGGTGCCTAAAGCGAAAGCCGCCAAGAAAGAGGAAACTTCGACAGAGGAAGCGACCGCGTAGCCTTACGTTGGTGTCGGTTCCAAACACATATGATTTGAACACAAAGAGGCTTAGGCCTCTTTTTTGTCGCTCCCGGCAAGCCGGAGATGGTAGAGGAAGGTTCAGGGGACCAAATAGAAAGAATGTTCAGACATGGATAACTTTGTATACCCCTGGGCTATTGTAAAGCGAACGCCTTGCTGTTAAAATATAGTTTACAAGAAGTTTACAAAAGTTCCTGTCAGCGATACTTTACATATCAACCGGTGCTTATTTAAGTAATATGGCGTATGTTTATAAACAATAATAACAACTACAAACCGAATAAGCAAGGACAAGCCGGAAAACGGCTTGTTTTTTGTTTTTGCGGACTAAGTTAAAATTTTCACATGCAAGTACGAGAATTCACAAACGCATTAAATGTTGACAGGGGGTACTACACTCTATACCTGTAAACCAAGGGAGAAACCGGCAGTTATGCCGCTAGAAAAGTTTGCCAAAAAAGCTACGAGTCGTTATTTGGAAGCTACGAGGAGTCGGATATCGACTCCGAATAACTATTAAAATACCCCGTTGCTCAAGCGGGTGTAAATAAGCAAAACGAGGAGGTGAAGATTTTTATGAAGATTGAGCGATTTTCAAAGAACGAATTGACGTATTGCAAAGGAGGAAACTTAGTGAACAAGCGCTTATTATTCCTGGCAGTCATGCTGGTCGCGATGTTGGCCACGTTTGTTAATGTAGCCGGCGGGGCTACCAACCCGCACGCCAACCTGGTCTGGGCCGATTATCCGAGCAAGTGCTTAAACGATGCCTGCCACACCGGCACCGCTAAAGACCACAAGAGCAGGTACAATGATATGTACCAGGGCGTTCATTATCAGTGGCTGGGCGATGCCAAAGATAACGCCAACCAGCCACTCGTCAAGCAGGGCAAGATCAGCAATTCGGTTAACAGCTACTGCGTAAACATCTTGGGTAACTGGGCGGTTTGCGGCAGATGCCACGCCGGTCGCGGCGCACAGCCGGTCGCGACAACGAGCCCGACCGATACGCAGCTTGCCAATATCGATTGCTTGATGTGCCACAACGAGGACTACGCGGCGGCAAGGGTTAGGCTATCCGATGGATCGATGGGTCCCTCGACCACAGACACGGCAACCCTCGATGGCTATGTTAAGAACATAACTAAGCCGACCAGGAAAAACTGCATCATGTGTCACGCTAGAGCGGGTGGCGGCGATGCCTTGAAGAGGGGTACTCTGGCCCTGGCATCGATAAGCACAACCGACAGGGGCTATGATGTGCACTTGTCGACGACCGGCGCCAACCTTACTTGCCAGGCTTGCCACAAGTTCACCGGCCACAAAGTAATCGGTAAGGGGTCCGATATCAGGCAGATGGATTACAGCGATGCGTCCAATCCTCATTCCGAGGTAACGTGCTCCAACTCCACCTGCCACCCGAACAAAGCGTCGTCTACCGGTCACACAACAGCGGCGGTCAACGATCACGTAGCCAGGGTGGCCTGCCAGACCTGTCATGTCCCGACCTATGGCAAGAATGCCGGTGACACCGCGGCATCAGAGGCGACCGAGGTTCACCGTACGTGGAAGACCAGCACCTTCTCGGGCGGACAGTATCACCCGTCTATAATCAGACAAAACGATCTAATGCCGAAGTATAAGTTCTGGGATAGGAGGAACAACTCTTATCTGCTCCACGATTTATCGACAATCGACGCGGCGACCGGCTATCGCCCGACATCGCGTCCGGTCGGCTCTGTTGACGGTGCCCTAGGCACCAAGTTATACCCGTTCAAGTATAAGACAGCAGAGCAGCCGATGGTAACGGCCGACAAGAAGCTGATCGCTCTTGACACCTACGAGTTTCTCGTGGTTTCCGGTGACGCTACTAGATCGGTCGAAAAAGGCCTTGTAAACATGGGCCTTGCATCCACAACCGCATGGGAGTGGGCCATTACGGATACCTACCAGTTGCTTAATCATCAGGTATCGCCGACGGCAACCCGAGTGCTCCAGTGCAACGATTGCCACGCGAATACCACACGGATGAATCTCGTCGGCGAGCTGGGCTACAACCTGAAGAATACGAAGCCGATCATCTGCTCCCAGTGTCACGTCGACAGGAACTGGCCGAACTATGAGGAGGGACACTATCTGCACACGGATATCCAGAATTGGGATTGTTCCTGGTGCCATACCTACTCGCGTCCCGAGAAGGGCGGAATAATGCCTCAATAAACCAGGCACGCAGTAAACTACTTGAGGCCACCCGTAACGGGTGGCCTCTCTCTACTCTGGACGCCCGGTGTGTGATATAACAAATTTATGAGCGTTCAGCTGATCGGTGGGAGCATTTATGATTTCAGTTAACAACAGCAGCAAGTCTATATTGTCGATTCTCTTTAGTCTGCTTCTATTTTCCGTAGTTATTTCCGGATGTTCGTCTTGGGCAAACCAACGAGAGGCGCTTGAAACCAAGGTAATATTTTCCGAGTGGCAAATCGACACAGAAAAGGGCGGCTTTAAATCAACGGTAAGTATTGCCGCTCTGGGTGATGATAAGAAGGAGATACTGTTCGGAGAGAATAGCCGGATCGATGGGCTAAAGGCATCACCGGATGGCGCAAAATTTGCCTATCTTTTCGACTATGATAGGTTGTTTGTTGCCGATATCGCCGGCAAGAATAGGTTTTTTGTTGACGATGTGGTTTTCGGATGGCCAACCTGGTCGCCCGATGGCAAGCGACTTGCTTATGTGAAGTTGGACTATTCCTCTGGAAATAGCAAGAGCACGGTTGCTATTTATAACTTAGAGACAGGCAAGAAAAAGATAATGCAACTAGGTAAGTATGCCGACTTGGGCTGCGTAGTCCTGGACTGGTATCCCGATGGCGAGAGCGTGACTGTTTTTGCGGGTGGCGAAAGCATGTCATCAAGTACCCTATTTGAGGTCAACGTAGACAACGGAAAGACAAAAGATATCGCCAAAAACGCACAATCCAGGGGATTTACGCCTAGTGGTTATTTAAATGTTGTACGCGCTGTAAATAGTTCGGATACGCCAAATTCAGTAACCGGCGGCTGGGAGCTATGGCAAGGCAAAGATGGCCGCAACCTGAAGGAAGTTATTAAAGGCGCACTACCGAGTAATTTTGTAACCCTTTCACACGACGGTGAAAAGCTGGTTTATCGTAAGAATTACAAGAAATACGGCAACCAGCTATTTATCGCCGATTCTGACGGCAACAACGAAAAGCGCATCACCGACCTTGATAAGTATACGGAGCTATTGCCGCTCTGGTCTCCTGATGATAAATATATCGTGTTCTCAGCGGTAAAAGTAAGAGACCATCAACCGGGCGCGCATCTTTATTACTACGATACAGAAACCGGAAAGGTCTCAACGGTGATTAAGGGAAGCAAGGAACCGATGAATCTGGGGGTCATTTTTTCGGTTTATAAGTAATACTCTGCTTTTTCCTTATAATGCAATTATTCACCATTATCCGAAAGACTAGTCACGCTTGTCATGGCCGGCGGTTGCCGTGAGAGGAGGGTTTCGAGTTAGCCCGGTCATGCCGGGGAACCGAAATGAGCGAGGGCAAAGCGCATTATTCATCGCAAACCGCACAACACCTTAAGGGTTCGCAGTGTCATCGTCTTGCCCGCGCTTCGTCCGCTCGCGCGCGCTCAAGGCCAGCATAGCTACTGCGATAAGCGCGAGGATGAGCACGACCGGGAAGACGATGTCTATGGTCGACAAGCCGGTGAGCGGCAGGCGCTCGATTAGCGGACGTTTAGGGGCGATGGTCGCGGCTCCCTCGGTCGCGGGAATGGGCAGCCCATCCGGGCTAATACCGCGCAGGTCCGGTATTTGGGCGTCGAGCGAGCGCTCGAGGGCGGTGGCGAGCCGCTTTGGCACCCTGATTATTTTTAGCGCGCGCTCGGTGATGCGGTGGTGGACGCGGAGCGCTGTGTGGCAGACGAGGCAGTCGCGGCTCGCATGCGCCACGCGATGACAGTTAAAACAGCTGCTCTCGCCGGGGACAGCGGTCGCCCCGTGGACGGGGAGGTGGCAGTTTGCGCACGCGACACCCCCCGCGTGATAGTTCTGGTTGTGGCACGCCTGGCACTCGCGGACGCTAAACGCCTCGCGGTGATGGTCGTTGACCTGATGGCAGCGTGTGCAGGTCACCGAATCCGCGTGGATGCGCTGCGCGTGGCAACCGGTGCAGAAGGGGACGGACGGATTGCTCTCGTGGATCTGGCTGCCGTGGCACCTGCCTAAGCAGTTGCCGCGGGCGAGCGGATGGCAATCGAGGCAGATATCGAGGCTCGGGACGGTTGGCATCGATTTGTGCTGGTTGCCTTCGCCGTGGCAGGTATCGCAATTGACGGCCCCCGGATGGAGCGCGAGGGCATGGCAGTCCCGGCAATCATCTTTTGTCACCACCAGCCTGTTGTCGTGATGGTCGAGCGCATGGCATTGAGCGCACGCGACTGTTCCGGCATGAAATTGTTGGTTATGGCAATCGCCGCAGGGGCGTTGCACCCTATCGAAGTCATGCGCTCCCTCTCTGGGGTGGCACTCAAAACAGTTGCCGGCAGTCGACTGTCTCGGGTGACACTGGAAGCAGCCGCTAAACTGCGGCGCCGGGGTCTGCGGCGTCGTGCTGTGGACGGTATCGGTGTGGCAGCTCGTACACGGAGCGCCGCCCGCATGCTCGGCTTGCGCCGGATGGCAGGTGAGGCAGACGTCGAAGCCCGGGATGAACGGCTCTGCTTTGTGCACATTCGTCTGCCCGTGACAGTCCTCGCACTCGTCGGTTCCCGGGTGGAGTTCCAACTCATGACAATCCTCACACTCGTCCCGCGTTATGACCAGCCGGTTGTCGTGGTGGTCCATAACATGGCACCCGCCGCACGGAATCGTCCCCGCGTGAAACTCCTGGTTGTGGCACCCGCCGCAGGGGCGTTGCACCCTATCGAAGTCATGCGCTCCCTCTCTGGGGTGGCACTCAAAACAGTTGCCGGCAGTCGACTGTCTCGGGTGACACTGGAAGCAGCCGCTAAACTGCGGC